>RKMJ01000033.1_pt1 | contig 429650 bp, 365 predicted proteins | sample 2174201 | NCBI WGS metagenome assembly RKMJ01 (sample SAMN10236717, study PRJNA505202) | synthetic metagenome | isolation source: mock community containing 12 organisms: Thioclava sp. ES.032, Psychrobacter... | place: USA: Walnut Creek | collected 2015-10-01 | reverse complement strand
GTAAGCGCGCCATAAACCCCATCTACCCACATTAACGTTGTCTGATCACACTGATGGTCTCTTTTGCTTTGGAGATCATCATGAGCCGCGAACTCAATCCCACTCAAGCGTTTTGGTTAGGGCATCTGTCTTATGCTGCCGCGTTGCAGATGCCGTTAAGTGAATATGCCAACGCACAGGCAGTGACGTTAGCCGACCTGATGGCGTGGGAAAATCGGTTAATCGTGCAAGGCTTCCCCGTGCCACCGCGTTGTCGTCCCGCCCGGTTTGTCGCGGTGGAGGTGGTCGCATGATTCGTCCAGGCACTGACCTAAAGGTTTACCTGTGCCGAGAGCCCGTGGATATGCGTAAGCAAATCGATGGCTTGGCACTGCTGGTTCAGGAAGCCATGGCCTTGAACCCGTTCGATCAAGCGCTGTTCGTGTTCGGTAATCGCCAGCGGGATAAAGTGAAACTGCTGTTCTGGGAACGTAACGGTTTTGTGGTGTGGTACAAGCGCTTGGAGCGTGAGCGGTTTAAATGGCCAACGCACCTTAATGGCGAGACCGTGACGTTAACCGGCCAAGAGCTTAACTGGCTGCTGGATGGCTACGACCTGAAGGCCATGAAGCCTCACAAAGCGCTGTATTTTCAGCGAGTTGGCTAACAAAATCGCCTCCTATTTTGGTGGCGCTTTTGGTATACTACGCGGTATGAAAAACACGGCCTCTTCCTCGACGACGGTTACCCAGCTTGAGCGCAAGCTGGCCGCTGCTGACGCTGAAAATGCGCGGCTATTGGCGTTGATGGAAAAAAAGGAAGCGCAGTGGGAAGCCACCAAACAGTCGCTATTTGAACAGTTCCGGCTTGCCCTGGAGCGTCAGTTCGGCCCTTCCACCGAGAAGTACCGTGTCGACCAGCAAGATCTGCTTATCAATGAAGCGGAAGTGTCGGTTGACGAGGAAGACAACGATGCTGCACCGGAGTGCGACGCCACCGCTGATGACGCGACGATCGACACTGCCACGCCTGCTAAGCGTCGTACACGCGGCGGGCGTATTGCGCTACCGCCAGAGCTACCGCGTGTCGAGATCGTCCATGAACTGCCCGACGATGCTCGCCACTGCCACGATGACGGCACCGCGCTAAAGGTGATCGGTGAGGAGGTCAGCGAGGAGTTGCATGTGGTGCCCGCGCGGATCGAGGTGATCCGCCATGTGCGACACAAATATGCCTGCCCGACGTGCGAAGAGGGCGTCAACACAGCCCCAGCACCCGCCAAACTGTTGCCCAAGAGTAATGCCAGCGCCACGCTGCTCGCCTATATCGCGACGGCTAAATACCAGGACGCGCTACCGCTTTATCGGCAAAGCCAGATCTTTGCCCGCCATGGCGCCGAGATCCCCCGCAATACCCTGGCACGCTGGATGGTGCAGGCGGGAGAACGGATCACCCCGTTGATCGACACGTTGCGCCATCACCTCTTAAACGCCCCGCTGATCCACATGGATGAGACGACGCTCCAGGTGAATCAAGAAGCGGATCGTGCCGCCAGTGCCACCTCGTATATGTGGGTGCAGCGCGGTGGTCCGCCGGGACAACAAGTCGTTCTGTTCGACTACGCCGCCAGCCGCGCCGGACGGGTGCCCGTTGACCTGCTGGGCGACTATGCGGGGCGCTTAATCACCGATGGCTATGAAGGCTACGCCGAGATCGTGCGTCGCAATGGGATCACCCATGCGGGCTGCTGGGCGCATGCCCGGCGCAAGTTCATCGAGGCCCAGAAGGTGCAGCCCAAAGGCAAAACTGGCAAAGCCGACTGGGCGCTGAACCAGATCCGTAAGCTGTACGGCGTGGAAAAACAGGCGAAGGCCCTTGAGCCTGAGACGCGTCACGCGCTGCGTGACCAGAAGAGCCGCCCACTGATCGATCAACTGCGCACCTGGCTCGACAAGTCACTGGCCCAGGTGTTGCCCAAAAGCGCGCTGGGGAAAGCCCTACACTATCTAGATAACCAGTGGCCTCGCCTGACCCGGTTCCTGGACGATGGCCTGATCCCGTTCGACAACAATCCGGCAGAGAACGCTATCCGCCCGTTCGTGGTGGGGCGTAAAAACTGGCTGTTCAGCCACACCCCGAGCGGTGCTCACGCCAGCGCGGCGATCTACAGCCTGATCGAAACCGCCAAAGCCAATGGCCTCTCGCCTTACGACTACTTGCAGTACGTCTTTGCGACACTGCCCGCCCTCGACGATGATGAGCTCCACACGCTGCTGCCCTGGCAGTGGAAAGAGACATTGCCGGTCTAAGCGACGCGTGAATAGATGGGGTTAGTGGAGCGCTTACTTACGTCTCTCTACCTCCTTCTCGCGAGTAACCTTTACTACGCTCGACCGCAACCAACAAGCTGCGGAAATGAAGCCTGAAGCAATAGCAATTAATCCCAAAATATTCATAAATGTACCCAGGTCGCGCAATTTACGACAGATGCGTAACGCCATTGTTCAGCGGCAGCCTTGGCAGAGCGGAGCGGCGACAAGGCTGTCCGGTGGAGGGCCCATCGGGCCTGGAACGAGCTGAAACAAATTGTTAGTGTTCTAGCTATAATCTTTATTGGACATGCGATCACGTATGTCATCAATCAGTCTCGCTCCGGCGGAAGTGGTCATTGAAACCACGAAAGATGTCGCTCCAAAAACTGTCAGCTTGTCTGATTCGAATTCCCCTAGCCCAATTACAAAAACTAAAGGTATAAGTAACAGCAAACCAATAACAAAATTGAAAAGCGCATATGTACCGAACTCCACTGGTGGATAATCATCCCATAGATATCCAACTCCGTCCCCAACGAACTGGCCAGCGAATCCCGTTGCCGCACCAATAATTGCGCCCCCTAAAGCCGTAGCGCCTGTAGGGTCAATTATCCCCACCATTGCTCCTGCAGTTGCTCCACTTGCTGCACTTCCAGTCGCGTTTTTAAAGGATTTTTTCCAAGACCACGTCTTATCTGGATTTTTCATTGTTCTATCCTCCAATGGTCAGGGTTATCTGTTGAACACTAACGAGGCTGTAGAAAAACCTGATTTCGAGCCATCTCCACCGCCTGTTATCCTTATTTATTTACCCAGCCGGTCATCTGGCTGAGTAATCTTAATGTCGGCATTTAGCCACTTGAGCGCCCAGCTTAAGCCAGTTGAAGACAGTGTTTTGCGCTCACAAAGCAACATACCCCACTCCAAGCCCTTCATGACGCGTCCAAATGGCCATAATTCGCTAGCTTCTCAATATTGTGCACCAAGCAGTATAGCTGCCACTGACCTTGCACCTTTTTCTTACCCCGAAGGCTGAAGCGGTTCAGTCTTTTTGTCGTGCCAATATTGCCGAACACCGGCTCTACGACTGACATTCGATGACTGTAAATTTCTTTGCCCTTGGGGCTATCGACTCGGTGCTTCATCCAGCCGGTATAATTGGGTAAGTTATTGTTCCCGATAATAAAAGACACTTGTCGCCCAGCGCCGTTGCGATGGTCGGCCGAGCTTGGGTTCTGCATGCACCGGTATTTCTTTGGGCAATGCCGACATTGCAGTAAACGGCCTTCGAAGTGCACCCGGATCTTGCCATTGTCGGCTTCCCGCTGCCCTCGATAGGTCAGCTTTTCGCCAGCTGGACAGATACACGTTAGCTTTACAGGATCAAATTGGAACGCGCTGGCGGGCGTCGTCTCTCGCCAGCCTTTGTCCGGCAGGTTCTGATGGCGCTTGCCGTATTTGTCTTTCTGGTCGGCGAACTTCGGATCTCGGCTGCGGAACTGGTTATCGGGGATGTAGCCATTGATCTGTCGTTCGTGCAGGTACTTCATATTCGCTTCATTGGCGAAGCCGGTATCCGCGGTGACGACGGTGCCTTGCTGGTAGATATTTTCCGCAATCTCCAGCTTCTGAAAACGGGCTTCGACCGTTTCCAGTACGGGCTGCAAAGTGTGGTGTTCCTGGCCTTCACCAAAGGCCTGAGCGTCAATGACGATCTGGTGTTTTTTATCCACCGTGGCGACACCGTTATAGCCCTGGATCGTGCCCTTGCTGGTCGTCATTTTGGCACTTTCGTTATCGGTCAGATTGCTCTTCACTTCCTTGATTCGCTTCCCCCGGCCCATCCTTGGGCTGTGCGTCTTTAGGAAACGATCCACTTTGTTCATGGCGGTATCTAGCGAGAGAATCGTCTTGGCCCGTCGGATATCCCGATCCAGATCGGCTTCCGTCTCGGCCTCATCACGCGCGTAGTGCTCCAGTAGGTGATGCCGAATCAGGCCTCTCAGTTTCTCACGTTTCTCGTCCAATTCTTTGAACGTGCCAGACCACTCTTTTGAGGCATCGGAGGACATCTTGCAGCCATCAATCGCAAAGAGTTCGTTACCTAGCAAGCCTTGTTCGTGGCACACCAGCAGCACTTGTTCGAACAGCACTTCAATCTCATCGACATGGCGGCTAACGAAGCTGGCCAGTGTGGTGAAGTGGGGAACGGTATCGCAAGAAAGGGCTTTGAAAATAATATTGGTCTCGCAGCTCCACTGCATCTCGCGACTGGAGGTGATGCCTTTTGAGTAAGCAAACAGGATAATCTTAAGCAGGATGGCCGGATCGTAGGCCAGCCGACCGGTCGCATCGTTGCGGTACTTGGGATGGAAAACGGATAAGTCGAGCTTGTACTCGATCAGGTAGTGCACGGCGTGTTCAAAGGTACCTGGCTGGAGCTGATCCTGGTAGTTGATCACCACCATGGCGTTCTGATCGTAGTTATAAGCCTTGAAGCGCGGCATGCTGACCACTCCTCGTCTGTTTCCTCGATCCTACCAAAACTTAGGCGTCCGCGGGTTTTTCTACAGCCTCAACGCTTTACTCACCGGAAAATGACGAGCGCCAGCGAGATATTTTTCCGGTGCAGTAACTTGTTAAGTTTTGGCATCCCAAACTTCAAATTTATTGTCATGAATGACAATCGCTTGTGTGTTGCTAATTGGGCAAAGATCTATTTTCCCTTCATAGGTAGAGATGATTCTTTCGACTGACTCTTTGAATGGAAAGTTTGTATGATGAGGAACCGGATAAAAATCAATCATGCCTAATGATGAAAACGTGCCAATGTTCGACGCGGCAGTGAAATCATCCATGTCTCTTACATAGTCAATATTGCGTGAAAGCACAATGGAACCGGCAGACTCACCAATATACATTTTCCCTGAATTTATTTGTTCAGATATGACTTTATCCGCGCCTGTTCTTTTCAGCTCTTGAAGCAGAAAGAAAGTATTGCCACCAGTAACATAGATATAATCATTCTTGTGGAGCGTACTATCTATTTTCTCCTTGGTTGCCGTTGAAATTTCAAGCTCGTCAACAATTAGCCCGCGTTTTTCAAGGGCCTTCTTGCCAGCATCCACATAAAATTTAACATCTTCAACAAGACTCGCCGTAGGTATGAATGTAACAGTTTTGCCGGCACATTTTTCCTCAGCGAACTTCACGAACAAATCTGCTACATCCACGAAAGACGAAGTTAAAAACATCTTTTTCATTACACCTCCTTTCTACCCGAACACTTCTCTAGAAACTTAACAGGTATTAAACCGCGCGTTCTATGATTGGATGAAGGTGCTGGCACTTTTGTCCGACAAAAACAGCCAGCTAAGTCATCCCAAGCCTATGATCTTTTTGGCTATTAATTTTCATTAGGCTGTATATCCAAAATTCGTGCGCCTGCTGCCTTTCCCGATACGTCTGCTCTGCTTCAACCATGGCACCAGCACAGGCTGGGCTAGGGTTACTCAATTGGTGCGCCTAGTAATAGGTCCATTCTAGCGAGCCTTACAGTTGCCGCATCCTGTAAAGCAGTCTCTTTCTTTAAGCTTAATTTCGCAACCGTTGTAGAAAGGGTAGTGATGAAAATCACTGCTATCTTGTTGACTAGCCTCAACGCCTCCCCCACCTCTGCGCTTATGACGCCAAGCGCAAGAACGCCTTGATGAAATCTACGTCGGTGCATTGGCTCTGCCGACCACGCCTTATCTGTTTTCACGCAAAGATGTGATAGCCGGTTTACACTGACACAAACGACCGTATTATACGCCACGTCGTGTTCCTTAATTATCTTAAGGGTGTGCTGGGAGCCGCCCATTCATGGTTAGGTGTGCCTTTATATTCCTGGTAAGACCGATAACAATTCAATGATGGAGACGATTTATGTCCTTTGGTCTGTTTTCCCTGTTTCCTCCGTTGCTGGCGATTGTGCTCGCACTCGTAACCCGCAACGTAATTCCTGCGTTATTTTGCGGGGTATGGCTGGGGGCGACGATGCTCAGCGGTGGCAACCCGGCGGCTGGGCTCTACGATAGCTTTGCGGAGTTCATCATTCCTAGTGTGGGCGATGAGTGGAGTGCCACCGTCCTCATATACTGCGGTCTATTTGGGATATTGATCACCGTACTACAGCGAACCGGTGGTGCTCATGCCATTGCCCGGGCGATTAGCGCCAAAGTGGCCTCTCCGCGTGGTGCTCAAGGGGCTACCATGGGGTTCGGGGTGCTGATTTTCTTCGAGGACTACTTCAATGCCCTAACGGTAGGGAGTGTCATGCGTCCGATCACCGATCGCATGCGTGTCTCACGCGAGAAACTTGCCTACATTGTCGATTCGACCTCGGCACCGATGTGCCTTTTGGGGCCCGTCTCCACGTGGGTCGTCTTCGTGATGGGGCTGATTGGTACCCAGCTTGGCGAAATGGATTTAACGGGTTCGGAATACCTGATTTACCTTTCGTCGATTCCCCTCAATTTCTATGCCTGGCTGGCGTTGCTATTGATTCTCGTGATCGTCGTTACCCAATGGGACTTCGGCCCCATGGCGCGTGCCGAAGAGCGTGCCCGGACCAGTGGTAAGCTGATGGCAGATAGTGCCCAGCCGCCCTCCGATCGGGAAGCGACCGAAATGCAGGTGGTGTCTGAGGAGCGCTCGCGCAAACGCAACATGATTGTGCCGATCGTGGTGCTAATAGGGATGATTCCGCCGCTGTTCATGTGGACCGGTAATTTCCCCGAGAATGATGTGATCACGGCGATGGGGGAGGCCAATGGTGGCCAATCAATCCTGATCGCTACTTTTTTAGCAGTGAGCGTAGCGCTGGGCATGGGCCTACAACAGCGATTATTCGATTTTCGCGAATCGATGGACCTAGTGGTCACCGGTATCAAAAGCATGACGCTAGTTTACATCATCCTCACCCTGGCTTGGTCAATCGGTAGCGTGACCTCGGAGTTGGGCACCGCGGATTATCTCGTCACGTTGGCCGAGGCCAGCATTGCGCCGAGTATGATTCCGGTACTGCTGTTCTTGATTGGCTCGCTCGTCGCGTTTACCACCGGGACCTCTTATGGCACCTTCGCGATCATGATCCCTATCGCCATGCCTGTGGCTGTTGCAATGGATATGTCACTATCGTTGGCCATCGCCGCAGTGCTCAGTGGCGGCATCTTCGGCGATCATTGCTCGCCAATTTCGGACACTACCATTCTCTCATCGGCAGGTTCTTCCTGTGATCACATCGACCACGTGCGGACCCAGTTACCCTATGCGCTGAGTGCGGGAACAGCGGGTATTATGGCTTTCTTCATCGCCGGTTTGACAGAATCAGCCTGGATCGGCGGCCTTAGCGGGGTGGTTTCGCTATTGGTGGTGGTGTGCGTGCTGCGATGGGCATGGGGCACGAAAGCGTATGCGGAGGTTGAGTCGGCTAGCCGATAACCCTGCATAAAAGCCAGCGCCATCATGGTGGCGCTGGCAACTGTTTTGGGGAGCGGATATCTGAGTCTTGCAACTGGTAGGCGTACTGAACTCTGCTTTCTAATCCAACAGAAGCTCTTTCTCGATAGCGAAAAACTCGCTGGCCTCATTCATGAGCGACGCTGCTGTAAATTTAGGAACGCCATAAACTTCAACTTTTTTTCCATATTTAACACGAATCTTGTTTACTAATAAGTCAAAGTCTCCATCGCCTGAGACCAGTACGATAACATCTGCCTGTTCAGCATATTCCATTGCATCAATCGCGATGCCAACATCCCAATCACCTTTTGCAGAGCCATCCGAGCGTTGAATAAAAGGCTTTAGCTTTACGTCAAAACCAATGGCACGGAGTATGGTTTGAAACTCGCGTTGCTTTTTATCGCCTTTGTCTATTGCCTGAATTCATAGAATAACTGCAGCACTTTGGATCATACGGTAGAGGCAGGAGGGCCAGCAGCGGTACCCTCTCCGCCTTACCGACCAAAGTGAAGCAGAGTATGGGATACCGACAACTGACCCAGGCACAACGATATCAAATTTTTGCCCACAGGGATGTAGGGGTGAGCCAACGTCAGATTGCTCAACAGCTTGGCATTCACAGCAGTACCGTGAGCCGTGAGCTGAGACGTAATTCAGGTGCCAAGGGATATGAACCCGCAAAAGCGCAGCGTTACAGCGATCAGAGACGCCGCTCTGCTTGGAAGTGGACAAAGCGACTCCCTAGCCTGATCAATGCCGTAGCTGACAGGCTTAGGGAAGAATGGAGTCCAGAGCAGATTAGCGGTTTTATGGCGCCGTTGACGGGTATAGGGGTGAGTCATCAATGGGTCTATTCGTTGATCTGGGACGATAAGGCCAAGGGTGGCGATTTGTGGCGACACCTCCGCCAGCCCAAGCGTCGCAGTAAACATCGTGCCAATGCCAAAAGCGCAGGACTAGGCAAGATTCCTAAGCGTGTGGGGATAGAGCATCGGCCGCCTGCTATCGAAAGACGCCTCACCATCGGTCACTGGGAAGGCGACACGGTGCTTTATGGGCACAAGCAAGCGGGGATAGTGACGTTGGTAGAGCGACGAAGTGGCTACTTGTTGGCGGCACGTCTTCCAAAGGTAACGGCAGAACTAACGCAGAAAGCCATGGTTCGGTTACTTAAGCCTCGTCGGGGCGCGGTGAAGACGATCACGCTAGACAATGGCTCGGAGTTTGCAGACCACGAGACGGTCGCAAAAGCGGTTAGCGCCTCCGTGTATTTCTGTGATCCTTACTGCTCAGGCCAACGTGGGACAAACGAGAACACCAACGGCCTGATCAGGCAGTATTTTCCGAAAGGTACAGACTTCCGGAAGGTGACTAATGTAGAGCTGCGACGCGTTGTTCACAAGCTGAACGATAGACCCAGAAAGCGGCTGGGATACCGAACCCCAGCCCAGGTGTTCTTAGGAGAATATTCAGGAGCGCTAGAAACCGCGGGTGCTGCACTTATTAGTTGAATTCAGGTTGTAGTCAAAGTTTCTACCGTATGCTTCTCGCACTGTGTAATAAACATTTTGAACATCAATAAATATCGCAACTTTTACCATGAAATATTACCTTTATTCTTTTAGTTGTGGGGGCTAGCAAACACGCCACCGTGCCACGCTTTGCGCTGGATAGAGCTCGTAAGCGTCATGATCCTCAGGCCCATCAGACCTCGGCTCTCTCGATGTGGGGGCGGCTGAAGGGCATTACACAAAACAGGCCTGCGAGAAGTCGCAGGCCTGTTTTGCGTTTGCTTGCCGCTCGCCTAACTATCCTGTGTCAACTCCTCTGGCTTGGGTGGGCTACCCACTTTGACTTCGCTGAATTCCTCATGGGACAGGCCGCGGTACAAGGCGAACATCATGATAAACACCAGAATAAACATCGGCAGGCCGACAACGGTGATCACCTCCTGCAAGGCAGTAAGCCCGGCATCACCGGCAAGCACAATGAGCATGGCCGCCAGCATGCCTTCAGAGACGCCCCAGAACACCCGCTGATGCCAGGGGCCTGGATCCTCACTGCCGGTGCATAGCATATCGACTACCAGGGACGCGGAGTCCGATGACGTGGCAAAAAAGATAGCGACAATAACGACCGCCAACCCCTGAACCAGTGTAGCTCCCGGGAAGCTCTCAAAAAATGTGAACATAGCCAGGGGTATGCTTTCGCCGACGGCATCGGACAATATGCCCGCCTGACTCCCCATTGCTTCGCGGGCCTCTGACCCGATACCGTCAATCTCCATGGCAGACCAGCCAAAGATCGCAAACCAGACCAGCGTAAAGATGGAGGGAGCGAACAGCACACCAAAGACGAATTCACGGATAGTCCGCCCCCGGGAAATCCGCGCCACGAAAATCCCGATAAATGGCGACCAGGTGACCGTCCAGGCCCAATAGAACACTGTCCAGCTACCCTGCCACCCCCAGGTGCCGCCTTCGCTGGAATAGCTGGCCAGCGTGTCATTCCAGAAAGCCATTGGCAGCAGATTTGTTATGTATAGGCCAAAGGTCTCGACGACGGCCCGTAAAAGGAAAACGGTCGAACCGGTAAAAAGCACAAATATCATCAAGCCGACGGCCATCGCGATATTGATGTTGGAAAGTCGTTTTACGCCTGAATCCAACCCCGCCACGATCGACCCGACAGCGACGGCCGTCAGGACGGTGATAATGAGCACCTTAGTAATCACGGCATCCGGAACACCAAACAATTCCGTTAACCCCGCATTGATCTGTTGGGTACCCAGGCCGACGGAAACCCCCACGCCAAACAGGGTGCCGAGAATGGCAAAGATATCGAGGGATTTACCCAGGGGGCCGTATATACGATCGCCTATCAGCGGGTAGAATACCGAGCTGAATCGCATTGGCAGTTTATATCGATAAATAAAGTACGCAAAAGCTAGCCCCGGCATGGCGAAAATCGCCCAGGTATGCAGCCCTAGGTGATAAATTGAGAAGCTCATGGCATCGTCGGCGGCTTCCACAGAGAAGGGCTCGACACCCGACCTTGGGGGGGTGGCAAAGTGTGAAATAGGCTCGGCCACGCCCCAGAACATCAACACCGTGCCGATGCCGCCAGCGAACAGCATGGTGAACCAGGAAATGTTGCCATAAGCAGGCTTCGCATCATTGCCACCCAGGCGGATTGCTCCGAAACGGCTGATTGCCACCCACAGCAGGAAGGCCACCCAGCTTGTCACCCCTAAAATAAAGAACCAGCCAAGGTTGGTAACGATCCATTCCCGCCCCGCGCCAAAGGCTGCGCCTATTGGCTCTGGCGCAATCAAAAGCACCACTAGAAAAAGGATCATGATCCCTGCAGACGTGAAAAAAATGATGGGGTCCGTCTTTAGGCCCAGTTTTCTCGCAAGTGCATCCATTACCACTTCTCCCCAAGTCTTTGTCTTTCCGTCACCATAGGGGGTATTCGACGATCACGCCAAGTGACTAGCAAACGTCACCGCCGGTTTTCTCAACGGTAATAGTGTAGAGCTCAACTAATTTTGGGTTGTCACTCTGAGGTATTCCTCGCGCTCTGGTCACGGCGGAGTTACCCCCTGAACCGCCAGTGGCAAGGGTTTGCGTTATTATGCAGCCTTTTTTGCCTGATCCTGTGAATTTTTTGTTCGCAGGCTAATATTTTGCTGGTCTTGGTATACTGTCTCCACGCATATGGAGGTCAGTCATGAATAACGTCGCCTATCCCCACTCTCTAGCCGGTCCAGCGCAGTCAATTGCCGAGCCTATGTGCCAGCAACTCGCCGATCTGGTCTCGGCCAGAATGAGCAATGAGGGTCTGAATGAAACGGATATTCCGGGATTAAGCCTGTTTCGCGTAGACGCGCCTACCAGCTGTATGTCTGCAGTCTACGAGCCGTCTCTCTGCGTCATCGCCCAGGGGCGTGAGGTGGTGCAACTGGGGGATCGGGAAATCGTCTATGATGCGCTCAGCTATATGGTGTCCAGCGTCGACCTGCCGGTTAACAGGTTTGTGGTAGACGCCTCGCCTGAGCATCCGTTTCTAGCCATTAAGATCAATATCGACCCCGCCGAAGTCGCCGAACTGGTGCTGCAGTTGGGCGATTCCCCCCATGCCAGCGAACCCACTGATGCCCCTTATTCAGGCTGTGGTATGTGTGTTGCCCAGGTCGACTTGGGGATTCTGGATGCCATGACCCGGCTGGTTCGGCTACTCGACTCGCCCACGGATGTTCCCGTGCTGGCGCCTTTGATTCGCCGTGAGATCATTTACCGCGCCTTGGTAGGGGAGATGGGCCCACGCATGCGCGAGTTCGCCTCCGCCGACAGCCAGTCAAACCGCATTTTTCAGGTGATTTCGGTACTCAAGGACCGTTTTGCTGAGCCGCTGCGGGTGCGGCAACTGGCGGACGATGTGAATATGAGTGAATCTGCGCTCTATCACAGCTTCAAGCAGGCCACCTGCATGTCGCCGTTACAATTTCAGAAGAAGCTGCGGCTGCACGAAGCGCGCTTATTGATGCTTAGAGAGGGGCTAGAAGCCTCCACGGCCAGCTATCGTGTCGGTTACGAAAGCCCATCGCAATTTAGCCGCGAATACAGCCGCATGTTTGGCGCACCGCCGCGGAGTGATATTGCCAAGTTACGTGGTGAAACCCGCATAAGCGTGCCCGCTTAGGTTGCCTTTTCAGTAGTGATGTATCGCTATGTTGCCAAGGCATGAAAACGGGCCACCCGCTTGGGTGGCCCGTGATGTCTGCGCCGCTCTGGATGCGCGTCGGCGCTTTAGCCGCGTGTACCACGCGTCAGGTTCTCAGCATGCTCGGTATGCGATACCTGTTGTGACATGGCCTGATTGTCCTCGACTTCAACACGCTCACTGAACATTCCTTCCTGTGTGCCGCCGACTAAAGGGCTGCCGACGTCGAAGGTAGTGCGGTAGTGAGTGCCTTGGTTGTCGAAGGCTTGGCCATCATCTGCCAGTTGGTTGATGCCTTCCCGTGTGCCGACTTGGGCCGGGCTGCCAGTGTCGAAGCGTGCCTGGGTTGGCTCTGCGGCGGTGGCTTGAGCGGCCATGCCCAGAACCAGGGCGCCAGCGGTGAGGGTCTGCATAATGATAGTGGCGTATTTCATGGAATGACTTCCTCTCGTTGAATGATATAGCCGCAAAATCCAGGGGTGTTGGCTGCATGCCTGTTCGCATCGATCCAGTGGAACAGGGCGCGATAGATCCCCGGTTGGCGGCATATTGGCCGTTACGACCATGAGAGAAATGATAGTGATGTTAGACTGCTAACAATAGGCGTATTTCTCGCTGAAGATTGCCTAATTCTGTAAATTTCATCTATCAATGCAGTTATTCAAGATATACCACTGCATTTTATAGCGTATGTAGATGATTGTGATAGCGCTGGTCTATGGCTGTAAAGCCACCCCTTACTGAAACCCAGCGCTTCTCGTTGTTGGTGTTAGCGTCTGGCCGCGAGTAGTTTTGGTACTAACCAGGGCAGTACTAGCAGTAAGGCAGCGGCAACCCACAGCCCCAGTGAAATGCCTGACTGCCATAGAATCCCGACTTCGCCACCGCTAATGGACAGAGCACGGCGGAGGTTCTGCTCCATCAAGCCCCCCAGCACGTAGCCGAGAATCACTGGCGCCAGAGAGAATCCCATCTTGCGCAGGAGATAACCAAACACACCGATGACAAGCATCAGGTAGATAGCAAAAAGATCGGAGTGCAACTGATAGACGCCAACGAACGCCAGAATAGCAATGGCGGGTACCAGTACCCAGCGCGGAATGGTCAGCACGCGAGCAAATACGCCAGCCAGTGGCAGATTGAGGATCAGTAACACTACATTGCCAATGTAAAGTGAGGCGATCAGGCCGCCCGCCACTTCAGGCTGCTCGGTAAACATCATTGGCCCGGGAGTGATGTTGTAAAGCATCAGCGCCCCAAGCAATACGGCCGTGGTGCCAGAGCCCGGTATGCCAAGCGTCAGCATAGGCACGAAGGAGCCGACTGCAGCGGCGTTATTGGCCGACTCTGGTGCTGCCAATCCGCGCATGTCGCCCTTGCCAAAGGTGTTGTCCTTGTCGGAAAGGCGCTTCTCGGTGGTGTAGGAGACGGCACCAGCCACCGACGCACCGGTTCCAGGTAGAACGCCAATGATAAAGCCGAGCAACCCCGAGCGACCGATAGCGCCTTTACACGCCAACACCTCTTTGAGGGTGACAAACACGCGACCCAGAGGCGGGAGCTTGCCGTCGTCCTCCGAGCGGTGGGCATGTTCAAGCATCAGCAGAATTTCGCTGATGGCAAACAGTCCGATGATCATCACCACAAAGTCGATGCCATCGTAGAGCTCTGGCAAACCGAAGGTGTAGCGCAACACGCCGCTACCGGAGTCAACCCCTACGGTGCCAATGATCACGCCAAGCACCGCGCCAATGGCGGTCTTGATGGGATCTTTGCCCATCATCACTGACATGGAGGAGAAAGCGAAGATCATGAGCGCAAAAAATTCTGCCGGGCCGAACATCACTGCGACTTCTGCCAGTAGCGGCGCAAAGAGTGTCAGGCCAATAATGGCAATGGTAGCGCCAATGAATGAACTGACGGCCGAAAGGCCTAGAGCGGGGCCTGCGAGCCCTTGCTGTGCCAGTGGGTAGCCATCCAGGGTGGTCATGACAGCGCCGGCATCACCGGGCACATTGAGCAGGATGCTCGACATGCGCCCGCCGTATTCAGCGCCGGTATAGACGGCGGCCAGCAGGATCAGCGATGACTCAGCTGGCAAGCCAAGGGTGTAGGCCAGCGGCATTAGAATGGCGATGCCGTTGATCGGGCCAATGCCTGGCAAGGCGCCAAACAGGGTGCCCAGCAGGGCGCCAAGAAAGGCCAGGCCCAGGTTGAGAGGGGTTAGAGCAACCCCGAAGCCGTCGATCAGGAAATCGAACATCTCAGCGATCCTTTAGATGAAGCTGGCGAACAAGTAGCCAGAAGGCAGACTGATGCCAAGGGCGGCGGTGAACAGAAAATAGCCGACAATCGACATGACAATGCCGGTGATCAGGGCTTTGCCCCAGGTCGCATCGAACAGTCGCGCCAGGGCTGTTATCACCAACAGCGATGAGGCGATAAACCCCAGTTGTGTGAACAAGACGGCGTAGGCCAACAGCAAGACCAGCACCAGTATCAACCTGAGCGCCAGTGCCTTGTGCGGCCAACTGCCGTTATCGCCGGGTCTGAAAATCAGCACCAATGATAGTAGTATCAGCAAAATCGACAGCCCCAGCGGAAAGGCCTTGGGGCCCACGGGTTCGGAGCTGAAGGGCATTTCCATTTGGGCGGCCTGGACGGCGATAAACGCCGCCAGACCGATCAGGGCTATGCCCATTACGCGGTCGGCGGCGATTCTCATTGCGTTAGCCCCACTTCTTCAGCCAATCCTTTAAACTCGGCAACCTGCTCCTGGACGTAGCTGTCAAAATCTTCGCCGAAGCGTGACATCGGGAACAGGCCGCGCGCCTCACGCAGCTCGGCAAAGACAGGATCTTCTGCCACCGCCTGCATGCGTTCGATCCAGGCCTCATAGGCTTCATCGCTGACTTCAGGGCCCATGTAATAGCCACGCCAGATCGGCCATTCCACGTCGTAGCCCTGCTCGGCTGCGGTGGGGATCTCGGCGTAGGGGCCGCCCATCCGCTCTTCGGAAAGTGACGCCAGTACGCGGATCTTGCCGCTCTCAAGCTGAGACTTGAGTTCCGAAAGGTCGCCGGTGAACACCTGGATGTGGTCGCCCAGCAATGCCGCCAGGGCCTCACCGCCACCCTCGAAGGCAACGTAGCGCAGATCTCGCGGGGATATATCGCCAGACTTGGCGGTCAGGGCGGCCTTCATCCAGTCTTGGCTGCCGACCGTTCCGCCAGCACCGAAGGCAATCTCGTTGGGATCTTCTTTCAGGTCGGCCATCAGCTCGTCAAGGTTTTCCCACGGTGCATCGGAACTGACGACGATAGCGCCATAGTCGACGCCGAGCGCGCCCAGCCAGCGAACCTCATCAGCGTCGTACTCGCCAAACTTGCCAAGCGCCAGGTTGACGGCAGCTCCGGTACTGGCGGCTACAATAAGGCTGGGATCATCGGTGCGTACACCGTTAACGTGGTTGTAAGCCACCGCGCCGATGCCGCCGGGCATATAGCTCACCATCATCGGTTTGCTTATCAGCCCTGTATCCTGAAGGCCATTGGCCGCCAGTCGGCACGTCAAATCGTAGCCTCCACCGGGTTTGGCAGGCGCGATGCACTCGGTGGACTCTGGGATCGTCTGCGCGTAGGCGTGGCCGAAAAACAATGCACTTCCGATCACTGCAAGGCCAGAGGTGCGGCGAAGGATTGGGTTGATCTTCATGGCGATCTCCTGTTCTCTTGTTTTAGTCGGGGCGGGAAAGATCCAAGCCCGGTCATGCCAGATGACCCTCGCCATGTTAGGTAGTTAACCTTTCACCAACCTGTCATCTCACCAATACCGCTCTGAGACTTTAGTCATATGCGCCTAATCATTGTTGAAGACGATCCGATGATCGCCCGCTCTCTGGACAATGCGCTTGCTCGGCTGAGTAATACGGTTGATATCTTCTCGCTTGCCAGCGAGGCGCGTGCGGCGTTGCGGAATGACACTTTCGATCTTATTTTGCTTGATCTGGGCTTGCCCGATGGTGACGGCCTTGAATTACTGGGTGAGTTACGTGATCGCAACGACAGAACACCTGTGCTGATTCTCACGGCCCGGGACGGCATCGATGACCGAGTCCGTGGTCTTGACCTGGGCGCGGACGACTACCTTGCCAAACCGTTCTCGGTTGCAGAGCTTGAAGCCCGAGTGCGTGCCTTGCTGCGACGCAGCCAGCAGCGTAGCGATAACCGGTTGAAATATGGATCTTTGTGCCTGGATCCAACTGCCGGCGCCGCGACACTCGATGGCACAATACTTGAACTACCCCGCCGTGAGCTGCGCTTGCTTGAAGGGCTGCTGTTACACGCGGGCAATATTGCTCCACGCGAGATGCTGGAAGGGCGAGTGTTTAGCTACGGTGACGTTGGCCCCAACGCACTGGAAGTTTATGTGAGCCGCCTACGCAAGCGACTTCAAGGGAGTTGCCTGCGTATCCGAACATTTCGTGGCCTGGGCTATCGCCTTGAGGATACGCAAAGGTGATTCATGTTAAAGGCACGCTAAAAGCGCGTCTGGCTATCTTGCTAATGGTCATGGTCTCGGGCCTTGGTACGCTACTGTTGATAGAGGCTTATTATTCAACCCAGCGCGCGGCTGAGCGTGCTTACGATAGTCAGCTTGAAGCGGCGGCACTGACGACCGCCGAGTCGGTTCAATGGGAAGGTAGCGACCCTGTCGTAAGGATTCCTCCCGCCGCCCTGCAAATTCTGGCCACCTCTCATCAGGAGCGGGTCTTCTACGCCGTGCTCGACCATAACGGACGACGAATTTCGGCCAACCTCGATATCCCTATACCCAAGGCAGGGCGAGACAGGGCGGCCATCGAGCCAACCTGGCTCGATCTGACGCAGGCAGGGACGCGCTGGAGGTTGCATGGTAGAGAATACGACTCGGCGGGATGGGACATTCAAGATCCGGTGCAGATCTGGGTGGGGCATACGGTCAGTGGGCGCCAGGCACTGGCAAAAGAGCTGTTCGATCGAGCGGTCATTCGTTTTATCGCCATGGTGCTGCTGGCAGGCATCCTGATGCTGTTGGCGATGCGAGTGGCATTGAAACCGATGCGCAAGCTGCGTCATCAATTGCGGCGCCGCAAGGCCGATGACATACGGCCCCTCAATGCCGACGTTCCGGAAGAATTACGTGAAATGGTCGAAACGCTCGATACCCTGTTTACCCGCCAGCGCGAAAGCCGCGACAACCTGCTACGTTTCACGGCTGACGCCAGCCATCAGCTCAAGACCCCACTAGCGGGCTTGCAGAGTACCAGCGAGCTGGCCTTGCACAGCCGTGAGCCTGGTGAGTGGTATCGAGCTCTGTCGGACGTCCACGACGGTGCAAAGCGCACCAGTCGCCTTGCCAGCCAGCTGTTGAGCCTTGCGCGCCTGCGCCATATTGAAGAGGCTGACGAGCTCATGCCGCTCGACCTGAAAACCACGCTACATGACACCGTGCTTGAATGGGCGCAACGTGAAGTGGCGATGAACCATGATCTGGGGCTGGACGAGCTGCCTGCCGGGCCTGTCATGGTTCGGGCGCAAGCGTGGGCGCTCCGTGAGCTGCTGGGCAACTTGATCGATAACGCAGTTCGCTATACCCCTTCAGGTAGCGTCATTACCCTGGGACTAAAGAACATCGACAATCACATCATGCTTTATATCGAGGATAACGGTCCTGGGGTGGATCCCGAGGTTCGCAATCGGATGTTTCAACCCTTCGAACGCGGCGGGCGTCAGGATACGCAAGGGTCAGGCCTCGGTCTGGCCATTGTTGATTCCATTGCGCAACGCCATGCGGCCGAACTGCGGGTCAAAGAAAGACAGCCTCATGGGCTTCGGTTTGAGCTGCATTTTCTAGCCATAAGAGAGGAAACCTAATGCACCGCCTATGGCTGATGACGGCCCTGCTGGTTGTCTGTTTTTCATCCTCTCAGCGTTTGCAAGCGATGCCCCTGGTGGTAGAAGCCGCTTTGGATCGACAGGTAGTCGCGCCTCTGCTGGAGGCTTTCGAACAAGCCCACCCCGATATCGAACTCACCTACCGTGACCGTTCAACATTGCAAGTCAATGACTTGATAGAGACAGCGGATCCGCCACCCGACGTGGTAATCAGCTCTGCAATGCCCTGGCAGATGAACCGGGTGAACCAAGGCTATGCTCAACCATTGGATTCTGCACAGGCCAGTGAATGGCCTGACTGGGCAAAATGGCGTAATGAGCTATTTGGCTTCACTTTTGAGCCGATCGTCATGGCTTACCGGCTTGATTTAACGCGTCATATCCTGCCACCGCAAACCCATGCGGATCTTCACACGCTGCTAAGCGAGCAGCGTGAGATGTTACAGGGTAAGGTAACCACCTACTCTCCGTCAGAAAGCGGGATTGGCTACACCTTGTTTCAGCAGGATGCGCGTTATACAGACAAGTTTTGGGATCTGGTGACGGTATTGGGAGATGCCGACGCACAGCTCGAATCCAATACTCGCGCGATGCTTGAAGGGATTACAGAAGGGCGCTATTGGCTGGGTTACAACCTGTTGGGTTCCTACGCCATGGTGTGGGCACAGGAAAATCCTGAGGTGATTGTGCAGGTGCCCCAGGACTATGCCTTGGTGATGATGCGGACAGGGTTTATCCATCGTGATGCCCCGCATCCGCGGGCAGCGCAAACCTTTATGAACTTTCTACTCAGCCGCGATGGCCAGCGTGTCCTGGCGTCGCAAACACCGCTTTTCAGCGTGCGGCCCGATGTTGTTGGTCCCTACACCGCTCAACGCTTACGCGATCAAGTTGGCGACCGCCTCTATCCCATTACACTCAACGCATCGGTGCTTGCCTTTGTTGATGCGCTACGTCGCGATGCGTTTATGGCGCGGTGGCAACGAGAGTTCAGTCGCTATCAAAGCGGTAACGATGAGTGATGGCTGCACCAGATTTTACCCTTAACGATGATGACCGAAATTGACTCATGTCAGCACGGGTTTGGTCACCACGGCAACAAGTTCTTCTTGGCCGTTGAGCGTATGCCAAGAGCGGCATAAGATAGTTCACGCTGGCTGAATCACTATACTAAAAAAATATATGGCGTTAATGGGTAGATATAATGTTAAGCAATTTTTGGTAAAACTAATTGAGCAGCAATTCCTTATCGATATTTATAGAATCACTGGCTTCGTTGATAAGTGATGCTGCTGTAAACTTAGGGGTGCTATAAGCTTTAACGCTTTTACCATGTTTAGTGCGAATTTTATTGACGAGTAAGTCAAAACCCCCCATCGCCTGTTACTAGCACTATAATGTCTGCTGGTTTCTTTTTGCATAAAATATAACTTGTGTTCCGTGAGTCGTATTCAATTCAAGCCGAGTAATTGACTGACAAGCGGAATCAACACGGAGCTGAATATCCCCGTCATGCCCATCGCCAAGCCGGCAAAAGCGCCTGCGAGGGTGCTGCGTTGCATGGCATAGGCCGTTCCGAACCCGTGTGCGGCCAGGCCCAGAGCGAAGCCGCTTGAGGTATGTGAACGCACCTTGAGAACACGAAATACCAGTGGGGCTAACAGGCAGCCCATCATGCCGGTGGTCAATGATAAACCGGCGGATAGTGATGGGAACCCGCCTATCTGTTCCGAGATGCCAATGGCGATGGGAGACGTGACTGATTTAGGGGCCATTGATAGCAACAGCGCATCGCTGGCACCAAAAAGCTGGCCAATCAACACAGTGGTCACGACGGCCGTCAGGCTGCCGCTTAGGCAAACTACCAGCAATGGCAGCAGCATTTGGCGAATACGTGCACGGTGATCATAAAGGGGCACGGCCAGAGCGACGGTGGCGGGACCCAGCAGGAAATGAATAAACTGCGCCCCTTCAAAGTAGGTGTCGTAGTCGGTGCCGCTAAGGGTCAGCAGCAAGATGATCATCAACATAGCAACCAGCACAGGATGTAGCAGCGCCGTGCCACCTGCCTTATGATTAAGCGCACTGGCTACCAGATAAGCCCCCAGAGTAATCACAATCCAGAATAGTGGCCGAGCGTTGAAGTAAACCCAAAAACTGGTGAGCTCCATCGCTTATTCCTTATGCTTGTATTGACGTGTTTCCCACGCCTGCAGCATCCAGCCGGTTAGCGACAGGGTAATAAGGGTGCTCAGTAGCAGCGACACCAGGATCGTAAGCCACTGCTGGGCGAGTGTCTCTGCAAATAGCATCAAGCCTACGCCCGCTGGCACAAACAGCAGCGATAAATGCCGAACTAAGCCCTCGGCGGGTAAGCGTAGGCCATCGGGCACGCGGCCAAAGAGCATCAGCCCAATCAGTAGGAGCATCATTCCCGCCACCGGGCCTGGAATTGGCCAGCCGAACCATACCATTAGCCATTCGCCAATTAATTGGCAAATCAGCAGTATCAAAAAACCCTGAACCATATTGCGTTACCTCGCCAGTTGTTTCGGAAAGGGGTGAGCGGTGTATATCCATATGGCGAGCTCACCACGTTACGGATATTTTTGATACATGCTATGGGATTACTGGCAAAAAAACGTAGGGCGCGCCTACCAGCATCAGGAATTTAAGTATTCCGGAGACTGATGACGCGCCCATCGTGCTACGTTTTGCGTTTAAGGAGCGCTAGACGTAGAAGTCCAAGTCTTCCTGCTTTTTGAGTAGATCGCGCATCTCGATGGGGTCGTCGCCAAAGAAGAAGACAAGGCCCCAGTGCGTCCCGAAGGCCGACCGATCAGGAACGGTTTCTTCCGTCGGTGCAACCAGTTCGTGTGACTCGAAGTAGGGGTGGTCAACACATTCTGAAGGCATTTCCAGTTTGCTGACTACACGACGCCTTGGATATACACCGAAGCAACCCGCGTAGCCTTTCGCGTCGACCACTTCGCGGGGGAAGAACGCATCGACTTCTTCAGTGGTGCTTTTGGGGTCGAACACCAACATGGATGCCTGGTACGCGTTGAATCCGTAGGCTTTCTCGATTAGCTCAAACGCCTTGAACCCAGGCGGGCGGTAGGCAACCTCGCCAAAGTACATCTCGCCGTCTGCCGTGACGAAGTACTCGGGATGAATTAGGCCGAACTGGATATCGAACGTTTTGATCAACAACTCGATCTGTTTGGTAATCGCGTTGCGCCAGCTCTCGAGCTGCTCGGTCGCGGGGACGAATACCGAATAGCCCAGGGTGACGTATTCCGAAATGTTGAGGAACTTGATTTTGCCATTGTGGATCCAGGCTTCAACGGCAAACTCCCAACCGCTCAAGTGGCTTTCCATCAGCAGCGGGTATTCCTCGTCTGGAATATGGTCAATTTCATCTATGGTGCGGATCATGCGGTGTCCAAGGCAGCCAGCTTTGTCGAATGCCTTGACGTGAATCGGGTCGTCCGGGTCTCCGTCGAGCTTGAGCAGCGTTTGGTTGACGCGCTTCATGAAGCGAACGATGTCTTCTTTCTCATGCGCCTCTTCGAAAATCCCCACGCGAATACCGCCAAGCTGTGCACGGCGCTTCATAAGCGCTTTGTCACGGAATAGGATGGACTGCCCGAACATGCGAGGGCTGTCTAGCAGGACGGAATTAATCGCACCAGACCACTCGACGGTTTCTTCGAACAGGGGGATGGCCACGTCGACGCCTTCGGCCTTGAGCCGCTCGGCGATTTCCATAGACCGATCATTCAAGCGGATAAAATCCCACGAAATGAAAGGTATGTTGTTGGCGGCACAGAAGTCCTCCGCCCATTCTGGAGCAACTACCACATAGCGGCGATCAAATTTTTGTGCCGCTTTAATCGCATTAACGCTCCAGCCAAGTAGGGCGATATATCCCTTGTTTGGATCCTTTGGGGTCTCGGTTCCCTTAACCGAGTCCATTTCTGGATCGCGCCAAGCGGCTACGGCTTCGGGTAATTGCTTTTCTGATGTTATCGACATTCGATGTTCTCCTTTGCTGGGTGACCCAGACAGGCCGCGCCGACATTAGAGCGCACTGGGTGAAAAAGCCGCAGCCAGTGTTGTGTAGAGATGATCGAACATGCCAGCACTAGGGAAGTTTTTAAGCGTATTACTTCCTTCAAGCTAGTCGATTTCTTTACAAATGGCAATCGAGTTGTAGGGTTTTTGATGAAAGGTTGTAGAGGTTTTACTGCTGCGATTCACTTCGTAAGCTGTACGAATCAGGAGTACGAGAATTCAATATTTGCCTGAAGGTCTGCGTTGGGACGCTGTCATCTAAAGTACACCAACCATGCTTTATGGGAGCCACATCTTTATATGCTTTTTGCTAGGTCGGAAGGCTGAAAATGGGCGTACGTGTTTGCCTTATTTATGGGGTAGCTGGATGTGTTATTAAGGCGTTTAATAATTGAATTAAAAGCTAAAAAGGATATTGAGCCGTTAGCCCAATATCCCAATCACGGCCTTTAAACGAGTTCTTCTTCCTCAATCTTCACGTATGGCACGGGCCAGCATGTCGGTGATGGGTTTGGCCATGTAGCTGGAGAAGCTTCTTTCGCCTGTACGCAACATCACTTCGGCGGGCATACCGGCAAGCAGCTTCATGGTCTCGGTCATATCTTCTTCGCCTTCGGTGGTGACGCGCAGACGTACCTTGTAGTAGCGGGCCCGGGTCGCTTCGTCCTCAAAGCTATTGGCGCTTACGTGGATGACTTCGCCGTCGATGACGTTTGAAAGACGCTGGTTGAAAGCGCTGAAACGGATCTCGGCGGGCTGACCCATGTAGAGGTGGTCAATATCATGGTCCGGTACCTTGGCTTCGACGATGAACCCCACATCGGTTGGCACGATATCCAGCAGGGGGTCACCCGAACGGATAACGCCGCCCAGCGTATGCACTTTCAGGCCCACTACTGTGCCTGAAACCGGTGCTAGCACTTCGGTGCGGTTCACCTTGTCCATCAGGGCAGTGAGCCGCTCTTCGGCGTCGGCCACTTCGGCCTGGGTCTGGCGTAGAGCCTCGCCCACTTGCTGCTGAAACTCCTGCAGGCGAACCTGCTTTTGCAGCGCGTTTTCACTGATTTGTGAATGCAGCCGGGCAACTTCTGAGGCGTGCTGGGCATTGACGCTCTGGTATTCGAGGCTTTCTCGCTCCAGTTCGTGCATCCGCTGGCTGCTGATCATGCCATTTTGAAACAGTTTGCGGTGATTGGCGGCGTCGCCTTCGAGCGAGCTGATGCGCCGCTGATTGATGTTCTGCGTATTGATCAGGCCTTCAATCTGCTCGTTCATTTGCACAATCTGCTCGTCAAGAGACGCCAGCGTACTGGTGAGCGACTCACGCCGGGAGTCGAATAAGCGGCGCTGGACATCAAGCACCTCCTTCACTCGGGGATGCTCCGAGGCGGTAAGCTCCTCGGGAAAGCTTAGCGTCTCGGCGTTGCTCAGCTCAGCCAAAAGCCGTACCTCGGTGGCGCGGCTGATAAGGTAGTCAGAGCGGGTGACCTGCAGTTGGGAGCGTGCCTGGGTGTCGTCCAGTACCATCAGCACATCCCCGGTTTCAACATGGTCGCCATCTTCAACCTCAATATGTTTGATGATTCCGCCTTCCAGGTGCTGAACCGTTTTGGTAAAACTTTCTACCGACACAGAGCCTGGTGCCACAACGGAAACCGCCAGATTGGCGAACACTGACCAACTGCCAAACCCCCCAACGGCGATGATCAAAATGGCGATGCCCAGTCGGCGGTAGCGCGTATCTTCGAGCGGTAATTCATCGCTTTTTGCGGGTGCGATGCCGGGCCCTTGAGGCTTCTGCATACTCATGACGGGGTCTCCTCGCCGCCATGGCGGCCTCGTGCGCTAGGTTTTAGTGACGCGACGCGCTGGGACGGCACAGGGCGGCCGCCATCTGCCGTCATGCGTGTAACGGGCGCTATTCTGGTGGGTGGTTTGAGCGAGGCGATCTGGCCTTCTTTCAGCACCAGTACCCGATCGACATTTCTCAGTAGGAGCGAGCGGTGAGTAATGATCAATGCCGTGGTGCCTTCCTGGCGTAGCCGAACCAAGCAGTGGGCAAGGGCCTGCTCACCGGCATCGTCCAGATTGGCATCGGGCTCGTCCATGACGACCAACACGGGCTTGCCATACAGCGCCCGCGCCAGGCCGATACGCTGGCGCTGGCCTGCGGAGAGGGCGTTTCCTCCGTGGGAGAGCCAGGTGTCATAGCCGTTGGGTTGTTCAAGAATCATGTCATGCACGCCAGCTCTCTGTGCCGCCAGTACCACCGCTTGGGGGTCGACTTCGTCAAAGCGGGCGATATTTTCCGAGATCGTGCCATCGAACAGCTCGATATCCTGGGGCAGGTAACCGATGTGGGGGCCCAGGGCGATACGATTCCACTGGGTAATGTCGGCACCGTCCAGGCGCACACAGCCGAACTGGCTTGGCCAGATGCCTAGCGCCACGCGGGCCAGGGTCGACTTGCCGGAGGCGCTGGGCCCCACGATGGCGATGTGTTCGCCCTTGGCGATGGTCAGGTTGATATCGCGCAGGGTCGCCAGTTTCTGTCCAGGTGGTGCCGCCGTCACCCCCTCAAGCGTGAGGCGTCCTTTAGGGTTGGGAAGTGGCATGCGCGGCTCTTCAGCAGGAATCGCCGTCAGCAGCTCTTCGAGACGCGCCTTGGCGGTGCGAGCTCCAGAGAACCCCTTCCAGCCGTTAATCATCTGATCAATAGGGGCCAAGGCGCGTCCCATCAGAATGGAACCCGCGATCATCATGCCGGGCGTTAGGTCGCCCGCCAGTACCAGATACGCTCCTAGGCCGAGAATCAGCGACTGGAACATCAGCCTGAGCACCTTGGAGGTATTGGTGATCAGCCCGGCTCTGTCGCTGGCTTTGGATTGCAGGACCAGGTATTCGCGATGGCGCACGCTCCAGCGGCCCATAATGCCCGGCAACATGCCCATGGCGTGGAGCACCTCGGCGTTTCTCAGGTTGCTGTTGGCCAGGTCCTGGGACATCACATGCTGGCTGTTGGCGTCATTCAGCAGCGCTTTGGTGGTGACCTCGTTGATGATGGCAAGTGTCGTCAGGATGATGCCCGCCCCCAGGGCGAACAGCCCAAACCAAGGGTGGAACAACGCCAGCACGCCGATATAAATCGGCACCCAAGGCGCATCGAAGAAAGCAAACAGGCCGTTTCCAGAAAGAAACTGGCGCAGTGTCGTCAGGTCATTCAGCGGCTGGGCCGAGGGCTTGCCGGGCATCATCAGCGAGCGTTTGAACATCGCCGAATAAAGTCGCTGGCTGATCTGCACATCGAGTTTATTGCCGATCCTTACGAGGATGCGTGACCGCATCAGCTCAAGCCCCCCCATCACCACAAACAGGAAAACCACGACCAGGGTCAGCATCAGCAGCGTTTCCTGACTGCGCGTGGTGATGACCCGATCATAGACCTGCAACATGTAAAGCGGTGGCACGAGCATCAGCAGATTAATAAACAAACTGAATAGACCAACATAAAGGAAGCTGCGTTTGCAGGTGCTAAGCACTTTCTGCAAGTCCGACCCTTCGTGCGAATTCAACATGGCTGAGCTCCAGAGCATTGTTGGGTGGTGCTTAAGGCCCAGCTATCACGCTACCGACAAGAGGGGTCTTGCCATCAATGATGCGGGTCACCATGAGAGGACTTATCGCCTAATGGCCAGCTACCTGCCGCGAGGCGATGCCGCTCTTTTGTAATCATTATGTAAATAATATGTTAGTTAGCGTATCAGGTTCTTTTTGAAGGCAGAGGATCAATTTTTTAGTTTTGTTTGAGTTAATCACTCGTGCGCAAATTTGGATTAACCAACACTTACCGTGAGTCGGCAACGTTATTTTTCTAACGAAAACCACCGATTTTTTATGTCACGTTTAGCGGTCTCAATATTGTCGAGATCGGCACTATTTATTTTAAGTGTATGTTTTTAATTGCTTTTATGCTTATATATTTTTGACAAATTGTAACAATTGGATACATTCTGGTGCTCTTGGTCTTATCTTGCCACCCTGGAAAGCTCGATTAGACTCACCAAGTGTCGCTCCGATTTGCCAGCGGTTATAGGGCTATATGCTGCCACTTGCGGAAGGGATCATTGTAACAAGCGCTGTAACAAAAGCTTGGTGGGTGCTCACAGGCGCACATTCTGGTGTGTTTGAAGAATTCTAATGAAAACCGTGAGGTGGACCATGTTTTCGATGTCATTTGTTTCCGGTCAGGCGAAGTCTCTACTGGGTGCCGTTCATGAAGGCGGACGTTGGGGTAGAGATACCTTCCAAGGCCATCAACTGCACGTGGAGCCTCACCCCTCTCCTTGGGAATCGTCTATCAAAGCGATGCGCATGGCATGGGAAGACGCTCGCAATGAAGTGTCAGTATTCGAGAGTTTTGAGCGGCCCTTTGTCTTCGAGAACCTGCCCACGCCAGCGCTGGGACGGCTGAAAATGCGCCTGGAAGCCATGGACGAATGGGGCCAGGTACTACCCCATTCGAATATGAGCATTGACCTGGATGTGGTGCCAGAAAGTGAGGGCATCGCGGAAGCTGCATCCGAGCCATTCGCCGCCACGCTCGCGGAGGAGCCCATTCTTGCGCAGGCAGACGAAGGCGTTTTTGCCCAGGCGATACTGGTGGACACCTTCACACCGATACGTATTCAGGCAGAAGATGACGACGCCAGCGATGGTGCCTCGGCGGTCATTTCGGGCGACGGTATCAACGTGGTCGATGATCCCGAAAGCCAACCCAATGCCGTCAACGCCGACGGCCAGGCCTACGTCGATTACGGCGACGGTGTTAACGGCGGTGAGACGCTGACCTTTACCTTCAGCGTTGAAGAAGCAGGTGAGTACGAGTTGGCGCTGGGTTATGCCTTGAGCCAGAACGACGATGGTACGGATCGAAACCGCCCCCTGCGGCTGGACGTCAACGACGAGTTAGTGGATCGCATGTTCGATCTGCCCAGCACCACCCTGACCAACGACTCAACCGACTTTAGCGAATTTGGCGAACGCACCATTCGCGTGCAGCTAGAGGCGGGCGAGAACACGGTAACCTTTACCTCCAACGGTGCCAGCGGCCCCAATATTGACTATCTGGAAGTGCGCGCGCCTGCCTCAGACGTTTACGTGGTTCAGGCGGAAGATCTTGTGCTGTCGCCTGCGGCTGACAACAAAGACGGTGAAACCAACCGTGTGGTCACCGTCGACAACATCGCCGACTTTACCACTGGTAACGAAACCTTCCGTGTGGGCGCCGAGGGCGCAAGCTATCTCGATTGGGCGTTCGGCAATGCCGATGCCTACGGCGAGTTCACTCTGGATGTCGCCACCGCCGGTACCTACAACGTCACCGTGACCTATGCCTCTGCAGGTAATCCGCGTCCGTTGGACCTATCCCTGGTCGATGGCGAAGCGCTTAGCTCACTTGGAACCTTTAATTTTGCGGCGACAAGTGAGCCCGTTTACTACCCAGACGACGTGAACGACGATGTGCCCACGGCCAACCAGCCAGCTGTACCCGGCGGTAACAACACGCGGCAGAGCGAGTGGGAAGGCTGGTCCACCGAGACCATTGAAATTTCCCTTGCCGCAGGCAGCAACACCCTGCGATTAGGCGGTGCCGCCAACGGCCCCAATATCGACAAGATCGAAGTGGCGTTACTTGAGGCCGACCCGGTCGATCCTACCGGGCCGGTGATTGATCCGGTCGTCGTTCAGGCCGAAGACGCCGAATTGGGTGTCGATAACGACGCCGGCACCCTGGTACGCGACGCCGAGAACCCCGAGAGCGGTGCAAGTTTCCAAGGCCTTCGTGCCGACTATTCCGGTACCGGCTATGTCGACTACGGCAGCGTGCCTGGCGATAGCCTGACCTTCACGGTCAACGTGGCAGAAGCAGGCGACTACGACCTGAACTTCCGCTATGCCACCAATGATGCCAGGCCGATGGATTTTTCGGTGAATGGCGCGGCTACAAGCTCGCTTGCTTTCCTGTCAACCGACCCTGACGGCGGAGGCGCGGAGGAAGGCTTCGACCACTGGGGATACGAGACCCTGACCGCATCGCTGGTTGCCGGTGAGAATACACTCGTGATGAGCATCCCCGCTGGAGCGAACAAGGGGCCCAACCTCGACCGCATTGAAGTCACCACTGCGGGTACCGGTCCAGTGGGCGATGTCCAGGCGGATGCCGATGAGACACCGTTGGCTTTCAGCGCCGACAACCTCTTGATTAACGGCGCCAACGCCAATGCGGCCGGGTTTAGCGTGACGGGGCTTGATGATGACATCGTATCTGTCGGGGTGAGCTTCGATGAGGGCGTCACCGTCGAAGACGTCACGCCAGACGCCGACGGCAACTTCACCCTGGATCTCTCAGGGCAAGACGACGGTGATCTCACCGCCACACTGATCGCCATGGACGCCTTTGGCAACCGCGCTGAGCAGTCACTTGATCTCACCCTGGATACCACGGCCGACGAGGGCGACGATCTGGCACTGGAAGGTCCTGCCGCCGAGATCGAACCCGATGACAGCGACACGGTGGTGTTTAGTGTTGCGGGCGTCGACGCCGACTCTACGCTTGAAGTCAGCTTCGATGGCGGCGCCACTCGCCAGACGGCCACCAGCGATGGCGATACCCTTTCAGTGGATCTATCGGGGCAGAGCCCAGGCGAGGTGACGGTAACGCTTATCGTCACAGACGCCGCCGGTAACGAAGCAAGCGTAGCAGACACCGTGACACTGGCTGGAGCGACCGACCCGGAACCGGTGGCGATCGATGTCATCTTCGACGACGCTATCATCAGCGCCTACAACGACACCCAGGACAATCCGGCAAGCGGCACGGGCGCTGTGGTGGAAGACGACGGTGCCACGCTCACGCTGAATGACAACGTCTGGAAACGCGCCGAGCTGCCGAGCAGCTACACCATTACCGGGCAAACGTTGCTGACGCTGGACGTGGCTATCTCGGAATCGCCGGTACCGGAAATCGTCGCGATCGGGTTCGATGCCGACGACAACCCCTTCAACGGCGGCAATAGCGTCTATCAGCTCGGCGGCACCCAGACCCAGGGCGGGTTTGTCGACCTGCGCGGCCAGGGCGTCGACAATGAGGACGGCACTTTCCGCTTCACCATTGATCTGTCGGCGCATGCCGGCACCACCATCGACTCGCTGGTGTTCGTCAACGACGATGACCTGGGCGCCAAGGGCAGCACGAGCTTCAGCGGCGTGAGCCTTTCCGAAGATGAGGTAGTGGACACCAACAACGCGCCGCGCGTAGTCGGCGGCGGCATTGCGGACCTCACGCTGGATGAAGGCTCAAATATCGAGGTCGACCTGCCCTTCGTCGATGACGATGGCGACGCGCTTAGCTTCAGCTTCGTGGTCACCGACGGCGACGGCCAGCCGGTCACCGTGGACGGCCTGAGCGTCGCCGACCAGGTGCTCAGCGGCAGCCTCGAAGGACTCGCCCCCGGCGACTACACCATTTCGGTGACCGCCGATGACGGCACTACCAGCACCTCGACCGACTTCGCACTGACGGTCGAGAACGTCAATGACGCGCCGGTGGCCGAACCGGTGGCACTGGAGCCTTACTTTGGCGAAGTCGGTGAGAGCTTTATCCAGATTCCGCTCGCGGACTTTGAGTCACTGTTTTCCGACCCCGATGGCGACAGCCTGACGCTCTCCGCCGAGGATCTGCCCGCCGGGCTTGAGGTAGTAGATGGCGTTATTCAGGGCACGCCGAGCCAAGGCGGCACCTTTGATGTAGTGATTCGCGCCACCGATCCGGCTGGCCTTTCCGACACCCAAACGCTGAGCTTCGTGATCGAAGGCACGCAAGTGGGTGATGCCATTACCATCGAGGCGGAAAACTTCACCGATCTCGATGCGTCCAACCTGATCGTGACCGGCAGCGCAAGCGCCTCCAACGAACAGCTGATCCGGCTGACCAGTAACGAACCCGCGACTATCGGTACCGACCTGGCAGCCGGTGGCGTAGAGCCCGGTTGGTACGTGGCCCGGCTGTATGTGTTCGATGAAAACGATGGTGAAGGCTCATTGACGCTGACCATCGGCGATACCGTGCTTGAAGCGCGCAATACCGCAAGCGACAGCCTGAGCTCCGATGTGGTGCTCAGCGACGACTTTGGCACCATCGTGGGCGAAGGCCCCCGTGGTAATGCGGGTCAGAGCGGTAACCGCAAGGAAATTGCCTTCGAAACGCCTTTCGAGGTGACCGCCGGTGACCTGGCGAGCCTTGAGCTGCGCGGTGCTGACGGTGAGCTGATGCGCATCGACTCCTTGGTGTTTGAACGCATTGAGGAGCCGACCAACACCGCCCCAACGCTTGAAGGCTTGGCGAGCGACCTCAGCGTCGACGAGAACAGTTCAGCCGTGGCCAGTCTGGTGATCGACGATGCCGATGGTGACAACCTGACCATCACGCTGTCCGGTGCCGATGCGGCGCTATTTACTTACGATGAGGTGAGCGGGGAGCTTGCGTTCGTCAACCCGCCGGACGCCGAACTGGCTGCCGACAGCAATGAAGACGGCGTGTATGAACTGACGGTCACCGTCTCCGACGGTGAAGACAGCGTCTCGCAGGACACCCTGATTACGGTGGCGGACCTCAACGAGAGTATCGTCATCGATCAGACGGCGTATTCGATTGATGAGAACCTGACCGAGATCGGCGCGATTCCGGTGGTCGACGAAGATGGTGCTACGACAGGCCTGAGCGCACCGGTGTTCGCTATTACCGGCGGCGCCGATGCACCGCTGTTTACCATCGACGAGACGACCGGCGTACTGAGTTTCACCAGCGCCCGCGACTTCGAGCTTCCGGTGGATGACGATGAAGATGGCGTTTACGAAGTCGAGGTCACGGTAACCGATGGCGATCTGAGCGACGTTCAGACCCTGGAAGTCACCGTTGATGATGTCGACGAAGCGCCCTTCACGCCGCTCAGCCTGCAAGTGCAGGACGGCACGGTGACCAGCTTCGATGACGACGCCAACGAAACGGATACCACCATTCGCAATGCGGATAATCCCGAAGATAATCCAGATTTAGAGAACGGCCTGCGCCCGGACTTTTCCGGCACCGGCTATCTGGACTTCGGCGATACCGCTGGTGACAACGTCACCTGGCAGGTCGAGGTGGCACAAGCGGGCGAGTATGACATTAGCGTGCGCTATGCCACCAACTCCGATCGTCCGCTGGATCTGGTCATCAATGGCGGTGCGCCGGTCGTGCTCGACATGCTGGCGACCGACCCAGACGGCACCGGGCCGGAGGAAGGTTTCGACAATTGGCTGTTCGAGACCGTCACCGTGACCCTGGAAGCGGGTACCAACAGCATCGAACTGGCGATTCCGGAAGGCGCGACCACCGGCCCCAATATCGACCGTATCGAAATCACCGAGGGCGGCAGCGGACCGATCCCCGTCGATGACAGCGCGGATGAAGATGGCAACCTGACCCTGACCGCTGCAGCCGATACCCTGGAACCCGATCAGCTTGATGCAGCGCTGTTCAATGTGAGCGGTGCCGATGACGACATTGTTAGCTATGAAGTCAGCTTCGACGGCGGCACCACGCGTACGGAAGTAACGCCTGAGGCCAATGGCGATATCACGGTGGATCTAAGCGGCCAAAGCGGTGACGTTACCGTGACGCTGATCGTCACCGATGCGGTAGGCAACGAGGCCGAGGCCAGCGATAGCGTGACCATCGATGACGGCAGCGTGGTCGTGGAGCCCATCACTCTGCAAGGAGAGGAGGCGAGCGTCACCGATGTCGGTGGCACCGGCCAGGGGGCCGTCACGCGTGTGGTGGATGCTGATAATCCCGATGACTTTGAAAACTTCCGCGAAGGCGCGGTGGGTGACGCCTATCTGGACTTCGGTACCGATGCCGGTGATCAGATCACGTTCAATATCGACGCACCCGCAGCGGGTACCTACACGGCGACGATTCGTTACGCTAACGGCGCCGCCACCCCTCGGCCGCTCGACCTGACGGTCAATGGCAGTGCGCAACCGCAGGTGCCTTTTGCCAACGCGCCGGACGATGGCGTCAACGACCCCTGGGATGAATGGTTGGAGCAGGAGGTACAGGTCACCTTCGAAGAGGGCGCCAATACCTTCACGCTGACCATCCCCACGGTGGCTAACGGTGGTACGAACAACGGCCCCAACATCGATCAGGTCGTGTTCAGCTTCGATGATGGTGATACAACCCCAGCGCCGTTCACCTTCGAGATTCAGGGCGAGGCGTTGTCGATCGACGATGATGAGCCTACTCCCGATACCGTGGTGCGTGACGCCAGCAATCCTGAAACTAACGAAGCGGCGGGCCCCGATGGGCTATGGGATGGCTATACCGGCAGCGGCTATCTCGATATGGGGGGCGAAGTGGGTGATGCGGCCTTCTTTGACGTGGAGGTCGAGGAAGCCGGTACCTATACCCTGAGCGTACGCTACACCAATGGTGATGGAAGTGGCGCAAATCGGCCCATGGATATACTGGTGGGCGGCGAGTCGCAGGGTGAGATTGCCTTCCCCGTTACCGGTGAAGGGAATGACGGCTGGCTGAACTGGCAAGAGGCTACGATCGAGGTTGAACTTGAGGCCGGCAGCAATACCATTCGCCTGGAAAACCTGACCACCAACGGCCCTAACATCGATAGCCTCAGCGTGACTCGCGAGGGTGTCGAGCCTCCGGAGGTGGTCGAGCCCGTTGATCGCTTCTCGGTCAAGATCAACTTCCAGCCCGAGGGCGTGGCGGTGCCGGAAGGCTATATTGCCGATAACGGCAAAGCCTTCGGCACGCAGTCGGTGACCATCGATGGCCAGACCTACCAGTACGGCTGGGTCACCGAGGAATCGATCTACGACGATGAACCCGGCACGACGCCGCTGGATATCAGCGAGCTGACCAGCGTCGCGGTCAATGACCGTACCGATGATATCGCGGGTCTCGACCCGCGTCAGGGCACCTATGCCCACTTCGATCAGCCCGGAAGCGAGTATGTACGCGCCGGCTGGGAAATCGAGCTGGAAGACGGCTACTACGAGGTCACCATCTCGATTGGCGACACCTCCGGGCCTTATGACAGCCGTAACGTGCTGAATGCGGAAGGCGAGCTGTTCAACGACCCCTTCACCCCGTTCCGGCCAGACGACTTCCCGGCGGATGGCAATCCGGGCAACGACACAGAAGGCGCACGTTCTGATCTGGTGACGCGCATCGTGCAGGTGACGGACGGCCGGCTGACGCTCGACTCGATGGGACTCGACAACGAGAACACCGAGATCCAGTACATCGAGATCCAGTCGCTGCCCGACCTGACCCCGGATGATGATCGTGAAGCGCCGCAGGACTACGCCTTCTTCACCGATGCCCGCGCGATTGCTGGCGTCGGGGAAAACGAAGTGGAAGTTGACCTCGACGCAGAAGACGGTGCTATTCCCACGGGCGTTGACCCGACCTCGGACATCTTCGTGGGAATTTCGGTGGTCGACGGGCGTGGCGGCGCCTTGCTGGAAAGCCTGAACGACGGCTCGGTGAAGCTGTTCGAAACGGTTACCGGCGAGGAAGTCTCGTTCAACGTCAATACTACCGGTGGCTTTGACTCGCTGACCATTTCGCCGAGCCAGATGCTCAAGCCGTTTACCAGCTATACCCTGGTGATCGACGGCTTCCGTGACCGCGGCCCTAACGATGATAATGATGCCCCGACCCGCGAGTTCCAGAAGTACACCAACACCTTCGTTACCGGTGAAGAACCGGAGGTGGTCGCTCGCGACGTAGCGTTCAACGATGTGGTCGAGCTCAACGGTGAAGCGGACAATGCCTTCGGCTTCACGTCGCTTGAGATGAGCCCCGACGGCGCCTTCATGTACATCGCGACCATCGGCGGTGATCTGTTGCGCTACAACGTCGATCCGGTCGACGGCTCGCTATCCAACCGCCAGGACCTGAGCCTGCCGAACGATTACTTCGACCAGCCCGGGGAGAGTCAGCAACGTGGCATCATCGGCTTGGTGGTGGATCCCACCGACCCGAACGTGCTGTGGATCACCGATAACTACCCGATCCCGCTCAATGGACGCGATAACGGTGTGCCGGAGTTCAGCGGCCGCATTACCAAGATCACGCTGGACGGCGGTAGTGATTTTTCCGGTACCGCCGAGCCCTACATCACCGGGCTGCCGCGCTCCAACGGCGACCACGTGACCAATAGCCTCGAGTTCCGCGCCAACCCGGACTATGACGCGGCGACCAACCCTGATGTGCCGACGCATCTGCTGTATCTGATTCAGGGCTCCAACTCGGCCATGGGTGAGCCGGATAGCGCCTGGGGCAATAGGCCCGAGCGTTTGCTTAATGCTGCCGTCATGGAGATCGACCCCACCCGCGACGCGCCTCCCGGGGGCTTTGATGTCTCTACCGAGCCTGTGCCCGACAACGGCCAGAACACCCGCTTCGATGACCCGGATGGCCATCCCAAGGATGATCCTATCCCCATGGGCGACGGCGAGTTCCTGGTGTTCGATGAACGCGGTGTGGCGACGGTGCAGGACGCCGATGGCAACGTGCTCCAGAGCTACTACGACCCCTACGCCGAAGACGCGGTGTTAACCATCTTCGCCACCGGGGCGCGCAACGCCTACGACCTGGTATGGCACTCCAATGGCTTCCTGTACGTACCGACCAACGGCTCGGCGGCGGGCGGCAACGTGCCGGACGATCCCTCAACACCTGAAGATGAACGCTTCCTGAACGTTGAGAAGCAGGACGACTATCTGTTCAAGATGGTGGAAGGGGGATACTACGGACACCCCAACCCGCTTCGGGATGAGTACATCATGAACGGCGGTAACCCGACCGGGGGCAGCGATCCGAATCAGGTGGATCGCTATCCGACGGGTACCAACCCCGAGGGTAACTATGATATTTCCGGGGTCTACTCGCTGGGCGAGAACCGCTCTCCCAATGGTGCGGTGGAGTACACTAGCGATGTGTTTGGTGGCAACCTGCAGGGCAATGTGCTGTTCACCGAGTACTCAGGCGGTGATGACGTGCGCAGCATTACGCTCGACGCCAACGGCAACGTGATCGGTGACGATGTGCTGCGCGATCCCGACGGCAATGTCATTACCTACGTCGATCCGCTGGATATTATCGAGAACCCGGTGACCGGCCAGCTATATCTGCTGACCTTGAACCGGGGTAACGGGCAGAGCCAGATCATTCGCCTCGATCCGGCGCCAGGCGGCGTAGTGGATGCTGTGGATCCCGATCCCGGCGACGATCTGGTATCGCTGCTAGTCATCCAGGCGGAAGATAACACTCCCAACGATGGCACATCGGTGACTATCGCCGATGGCGCGGGTGCGGAAATCCAGATACGTGACATCGACAACCCCGAAACCACCGAGGGCTTGCCGAACGGTCTACGCCCCGGTGCCTTTGGACTGGATGGCAATACCGATGGTAATGACGGTGTGCCTGGCGGCTACGCCGACTACGGCAGCACCAATGCCGACTTCATGACCTTCGGGTTTAATCTGGCCGCAGACGATGCTGGCGATTCGGTCCTGCGTATTCGCTACGCCAACGGTGGCGACACTAACCGACCGCTTGAAGTGTTCGTCAACAACCAGAGCGTTGGCGTCTATAACTTCGGCCCCGCGCCGGCTGGCATCGTCGATACGGACGAGCGCTGGGCCGAGTGGATGACGCAGGATATCGAAGCGGCCCTGGTCGTCGGTGAAAACACCGTGCGCCTGCAGGCCACGAACAATACCGGCCCCAACATCGACCAGCTTGAAGTATTGCAGTCGCCGCCTGACAGCACCTCGGGCTTCACCGATTACGAAGCTGAAGATGCATCGCTTGACGGCCCCGTGGTCGTGCCCGAAAGCGTCGACGATCGCAACGCGTCCGGTGAGGGCTTTGTCGACTTCGATGGCGCGGGCGACCAGACCATCACCTGGACCGTCGAGGTCGATGAGACCGGCAATTACGAGGTTGGCTTCCGCTACGCCCTGGCGGCAAGCAAGGCCGACCGCCCGATGGAAGTGACCGTCAACGGCGTTAGCCTGGGGCAGCTCAACTTCCCAGGCCAGAGTAATGAAGCGGAAAGCGACTGGTTCTTCCAGGAACTGCTGCTCAACCTGCAAGCGGGCAGCAACACCATCAGCGTCACGGCACCGGAAGCCAACGGCCCCAATGTCGACCTGTTGCGAGTGCCTGACGCCCCGGCCGATAACTTCATGCCGGTGTATGCCGATGTATCCGATGGCGCGCGCATTGAGCTTGAGAGCGGTGATAGCGCACGGACCATTAACGACCTGACGGCCGACTTCTACTTTACCGTGGATGCCGATGGGCTCTATCGCCTGGATCTGGCGGCCAACGCCGGTGCCAGCGATGGTCAGGGCTTGACCCTAACCCTCAACGGCCAGCCAGTGGACGTATTGTCCTATCCGGGTGAGGGCGATGCCGGGGAAGAAGGCACCTATGTCGAACTGGAAGCCGGTGTGGAGTATAACCTGCGTGTTGTCTCAAGCGCCGACGGTGCCGATGAGCTGGACTACCTCGACGTCACACCGCTGACCGGGGATGAAGGGGCTGACATCGGCGTACAAAGCGGCGATGCCGCCTACTACTCCGACCGGCTGCACTTCAGCTACCTGGAGAACAACAGCGCCTCGGCGGACGATCGTGATTTCAAGGAAAGTGCTACCGTCACGATCTCCAACACGGGCACCAGCGAGCTTGCGATTCTCGATGCCGATATTGATGGCCCCTTCGTGCTGGAGGATCCGAGCGCCTTTGACGGCCTGACGCTCGCTGCCGGGGAGTCGCTGGAGGTCACGGTGCTGTTCGACCGTGACAGCTATACGGCGCCCACCAACGACGCTGGCGACGGGGTGTTCGAAGGGCGAATTCGCCTGGTGACCAACGATGCCGATTCGCCGATTGCCGAAATCCATATGGCCGGCTTCTGGCAGGCGCGGGACGAGGGCGGCTGGGAACCCAACGTCAATGAAGTGTGGGAGGTGTTCGGCTTCGGAAACCGTATCGACGGCCTGACCACCGTGGGCGGCGGGGAGAATTCGGTATTGAATGACTTCGATCTCTACCGCCCCGTTAACGACGACGAGGTGTTGTCGCGCTACTGGACGCTGGCTGATGGTGCCGGAGAGGCGAAGATCACCCAACTGGCGGCCTACCATGGCCCCAGCGGGGCAACGCTGGGTATCCATAATCCAGGCAACAAGGGTCAGGACATCATCTTCAGCGATCATGCAGGCGACAATAACCAGACCCTTCTGCCGATAAAAGGAAATGGTGATTTTGCCACCGCGAGCTTCTCGCTTGCCGATATTCCTAGCAGCTGGGCTGGCGAAGGCGTGTTTGGCATCGAGGTGGCAAACCTGTCCACCGACCCCTCGCTGAACCCCGAGGGAGGTGGCACGCCGCCTGCCGATGCTGATGGCATCGAGCGCGGCTATACGGTGCGCATGTTCCGGGCACTCGATGCCGAGGGCAACGTGATTCCCAATACCTATCTGGGCATCATGGATTACACCGGTATCAACTACGACTACAACGACAACATGTTCCTCATTGAGGGCGTGTCGCCCGTCGCCGGTGGTGATCTCACGGTGATCAATAACGACGGCATCCCGTCCAACGATCGCCTGGTGATGTCGCGCATCGAGAACCCCGCCAACGCCGCGCAAGAAGTGCACGACGAGGTGACCATCACGCTCAGAAACGACGGTTTCGAGACCCTTGATATCAACAGCATCGAGGTCAGTGATACCACCCTGTTCGAACTGACCGAGGCGTTTGCAGCGGTCAGCCTGGAGCCGGGCGAGTCCATCGACGTCACCGTGCGCTTCATCGCCGATGATCCTAACGACGCCAGTCTGTATGAGGCGAGCCTGGTGATCAACTCAAGCGATTCGGACGAGGGCGAGAAGGTTATCCAACTGGCCGGTCTGGCCCAGAACCAGTCCGAGAGCGGGCAGGAACCGCTGGTTCAGGAAATCATCAACGCCTTTGGCTACACCACCAACGTGGCCGAAGGGCAGATGAACCAGGGCGGGCTGGTGGAAGCCAACGGCGACGAGATTCTGTCACCGTACTTCCAGCGTGCCGACGGCAGTTCGCCAATCAAGATCACCCAGTTGGCGGCTTATCACACCCAGGGCGACGTGGCCCGCCTGTTCATCCACGATGTGGATAGCCGCAATCTCGACGAGATTCTGGCCCACGACGAGGCCGATGGTCAGACGCTACTGCCGCGCACGCTCAACGACGGTGATTTGCTGACCACGACGACCCTTGATCGCGATGCGCCGTTTGGCTTCTTTGCCGAAATATCGGGCCGCCAGGGTTACATTTCCTGGTCCGATCCGGATGCCAACCTGTATGAGGACACCATCGATGAGATCGGTAACCCAGGCACCAACCTCAACTGGGACGAGAACGACGGCCACCTGATTCGCGTCTATGTGGCCAAGGACGCCGATGGCAACGTGATCCCGGACACCTATATCGTGATCCAGGACTACGCGGGGGTGAACTACGACTACAACGACAATATCTTCCTGGTCGAGAACGTTCAGACCTACGACCCCACTGGGGCGGAAGATGCCGATGGCAACGGCCGGGTGGACTTGTACGACGACGATGACGGCGACGGCGTGCCGAACTTCCTCGACGACCCGGACCCGGTCGATCAAACTGCCTTTAATGACAGTGAAACAGCCTGGGCGGTGGGCAGCGATGGCTTTACGCTGGAAGCCAAACTGTTCGATAACGGCGGCCAGGGGGTGGCGTATAACGACACTACCACGGCGCACCAGGGAGCAGCTTTCCGTTCTGACGAGGCGGTGGATATCTCCAACGGCACCGAGGCGCTGGGCTACATCGCCGATGGTGAGTGGGTCGAGTACACCCTCAACGTCGAGACGGCGGGCACCTATACGCTTAGCTTCTCGACCTCCGCGACCACCGATGGCAAGTCCATCACCGCGGCCTTTGAGCAGGGGGGCGGCTTCTATACCCCGGCGCAGGTGCAAGACTTGCCCAACACCGGCAGCTTCACCAGCTTCCAGACCGTCGGTCCGCTGACCTTTGAACTGGAAGAGGGCGAGCAGGTGCTGCGACTGACCTTTAACGGCGGCCAATTGGATCTGGCCTCGTTCACGCTGGACTTTGAAGCACCGGTGGACGATGGTCAGAGCGCCTATAACGACAGCCAAACCGCCTGGGAGGTGGGCGCTGAGGGGCTGAATCTGGAAGCGCGTTTCTATGACAACGGCGGCCAGGGCGTTGCCTACAACGACACCACCGCGGCCCACCAGGGTGATGCCTTCCGCGCCGACGAAGCGGTGGATATCTCCACGCCTTCACAGGCGATTGGCTTCATCGAGGACGGCGAGTGGGTGGAATACACCATCAACGTGGCGGAAGACGGCGTCTACGACCTCGACTTCCTGACCTCGATGGACTCCTCCAACCCAGCCGCCCGCTCGATAACCGCGAGTTTCGCCAAGGGTGATACGCCCTACGTGACGGCGTCGCCGGTTGGGGTTTCACCGACGGGAAGCTGGACGAACTTCACCCAGACTGACACTACACAGGTAGCGCTTGAAGCCGGTGAGCAGGTGTTACGGCTGACCTTCAATGGTGGGCCTATGGATTTGGCCTCGTTCAATCTGGTACCTGTTGAGCCACCTCCGGTAGACGACAGTCAGCAGGCGTTCACGGAAAGCGGTGACCCTTGGCAGGTGGGTAGTGACTTCACGCTGGAAGCGGTCAACTACGATGAAGGCGGCCAGGACGTAGCCTACAACGATGCCGATGCCGAACAGATTGGCTCGGACTTCCGCCCGGGAGATGGCGTGGATATCGTCGGTGACGGCGACGCTATCGGCTGGGTGGACGAGGGCGAATGGGTGGAATACACCCTCAACGTCCAGCAGGCAGGGGTCTATGACCTGTCGTTCCTGTCAGCCCTTGGCGATGGTAGCGGTGCTCAGCGCAGCATCACGGCGACCTTTACCAAAGGCGACGGCTCACCCTACGCATCGACCGACCCGGAGGTGATAGCGCCGACCGGTGGCTGGGGCGACTTCCAGCCCACCGATGCCACCCAGGTGGCGTTGGAGGCCGGTGAGCAGGTGCTGCGGCTGACCTTCAACGGCGGCTCGCAGGATCTGGCTTCGTTCAGTCTGGCGCGTGATGGGCAGCAAGCCTTTAACGCGGGGGGAACCCCCTGGCTGGTGGATGCTGAGGACGGCTTGGCGCTTGATGCGGTCAACTACGATGAAGGCGGCCAGGGCGTTGCCTATAACGATGCCGATGCCGCTCAGATTGGTACGGACTTCCGCCCGGGTGAAGGCGTGGATATCGTTGGGCAGGGCGAAGCAATCGGCTGGGTGGATGAAGGAGAATGGGTGGAATACACCATCGACGTCGAACAGGCTGGCAGCCACACCCTGTCGTTCGTTACTTCCAACCCTAACAACGGGCGCAGTATTACCGCATCGGTTGAGCAGGATGGCGTGACCTACGATCAAGCAAGTGGCTCAGTGCCGAACTCCGGCGCCTGGGGTAACTTCGTCGATGGGCCCTCGGTGACACTCGATCTGGAGGAAGGGGTTCAGGTACTACGTCTCACCTTCAACGGAGGCTCTCAGGACTTGGCCTCGTTCCAACTCAGTCGCGATGCGGATATCAATGCAGCCAGTGCCTCTAACATGGATATGATGATGGCCATGTCCACTGATGCTGATGGCGTTTCTTCCAACGAAGAAGAGCTGGTCGCATTGAGTGATGATGTCAGCATCAGTGGGGTGCAGGAGGGTGACCAGGGCGCCTTGATGTAAGGTTTGCTCAAGGTCTAGCACCCGCTTAGCGGTACTGATGATGTAGACCGCGTTAATAAAGCCTGCGAGATATCGCAGGCTTTTTTTTGCGTTTGTGACCCTGAAAACTTCGTTCTCCCAAGGTCATGATTTTTTATCTATTGGTTTCGATTAGGCGGTATATACGCAATTCGCGTTCCTGCTGCCTTTCCCAATATGCTCGCTTGGAGTCGTTAGCGACCATAGCGTAAGGTATTTTGTTCGTCCAATTGCAGAGTAAGTACGCAAAGCGATGAGCTTCTTTAGAGAGTCATCAATCGCGGCTTATGCCTGCTCCTGCACGACCCAACTGACAACTTCTTCATTGCCATATTTAGCTTTCCACTCCTGAATGACCTTGTGGTTTCCACCACGTGTCTCGACCACTTGGCCCGTGTGTGGGTTTTTGTAAACCTTTAAAGCACGTTTTTTACGAGTGCCCGTGCTGCTGTCCTTAGACCCTTTGGTTGATGTGCTGGTGTATGTAGGGTCCAGCATTTCACACACATCACGTGCCGCTTTGCCATGCTCCGCCATAAGGGCTTGCAGTTTCTCTTTGAATTCAAGCTCTTTCTTGAGTTCGCTGTTACTTTCAAGCGCTTGCAGCTCTTCTTGCAGTTGCTTTAGCAGCTGCTCTTTTTTGATGTAATCATTCAATACTGACGCCATCTCAGTTTCCCCATGTTTTTAATTTAAGTAATGTCCACTATTTTCATTATACACGCCAACATTTAATTGTTTAAATTTTAATCTAAAAATGGTGGTATGTGGCATATTGATTTATATCGCTATATTGCGCAACCGCACTTTTAATTTTTGATATAAAATGATCCGGTAAAGCCTATATTTTGTTCGCCAAGACGGCGTTGGATAAAACCCCGTCAGTCCTTTTTCATGATGATTTATGCGGCGAGGTGGGGAGTCCGTTAGCTTATAGGTAACGTCGCTACGTTTAGCGCTCTTAGACTCCAAGGCGATCATTGTTTGAAGGAACGCTAGCGGGCTCAAGGAGACCCAGAAGGCTTTCTTTTCAGCGACAATCTCAGACCACTTCGAGGATGGTTGAAAGGCTGCAACGCACATGGCTGGTGCTTATCGCCCCGGCTCGGTTACTCTACACATTCAATCCATGAAGGATAGTCGCATTAATGTTGGGTTTCCTGCAGGGATTTTCCTACGGTCTTTTCATGACCTGCCTGCCCTGGCTAATGGTCGGGCTCTTCAATCCTGCCCTGGCGCTTCCGCTGGCGGCTCCCGGCCGCCTGCAGGTGATCCTCCGCTATTGTCTGGTAGTGCCTTTTATCAGCATGTTGCTTTGGCTGACGTCTCTGTGGGGTGGTTTCAGCCCCAGCCTGCTTGGCTGGCTTGCTGGCATTGTCGCCATTCCGGTGGCGCTACCCGTCGAGCGAACGCTGCGTGGCTGGTTGGCCCGCCGCCGTGAGCGTCGACTTGAGGTTCAACGAGCGGCCGAGGCGCGTCAGCGCCGGGCTCAGGAAGAGCGCAAGGCCTATGAGGAGGGAGTGTCGGTGCTTGATCCGGCGCGGCCGCCTGAGGGAGCCGACGACCTTGTGTTGGCTATGTGCCGAGCGAAGCAGAGCCTGTTGGACGTTAACCGCCCCGACCTGGCAATTCTGGCGGATCGCCTCTACAGCCGCTACCGTCATGTGATGGATGTGCTGAGCGGTCGTTTCCACAGTGGCGAGCTGGCGTTCGAGCGTTCGCGCGGCCTGGTGACTCAGGTGTGTCTTGGCGCGGTGGATACGCTGACGACTATGGCGTCCCAAGCACGCGGCGTCGTTCGGGTGGACGGTGATTACGTGCGGCGACGTCTGGAACGGGGGGGCATGCGGCTGAGCGAAGAGGAGCGCGCCGCCCTGGTGCGCCGCCTGGATCTGCTGGTGGAGACCGAGCACCGGCTGAATGAACGCTCCGCCCGTATCGAATCGGCGCTGACCGTGCTCGATGATACCGCCGTTTCCCTGGCACGTATCGAGACGGCGCGCCCCCAGGCGTCGGTGACCACCGAGCAGGCGCTGGAGGATTTGCGCCGCTTCGTCGAAGGTGCCGACCGTTACGCTCGTAAGGATTAAGCCGACCGGCACTGATGCTGCACGGCTTTCACGACCCAGGAGATGCCCATGACCCAGCAACCGGATGACAAACCTCGCCTCTCCCTGCCGCCGGTGGCCGAGATCGCCAGTCAGCTGGGAGTTAGCCAGTCCGATTCGGCCGACCCCGATGACCGTGACCTCGACCTCGACCTCGACCCTGAGCTTGAGGCAATGGCTGACCGCTTTGTCGACGAGGTGCTCGCCGAGGATGGCGATGAGTCGTTGGTGCGCCAGCGCCGAGCCGTGGACGAGATGGGGCTTGAGCTACAGCAGCAGGCCGCCCATCGCAGCGCCATGCTACAGACGCCGCTGCGTAAGCTAGCCCACCAGGGCGACGAAGGAGGGCCGGTCGCCCAGGCACTGGTTAGCCTGCGCGGGCGCATGGAAGGGCTTGATCCTGCTCGCCATCGTCTAGCGCCGAGTACGTTGGATCGCGTTTTGGCGATGATTCCCGGCATCGACAGCCGCGTGCAGCGCTACTTCCGCAAGTTCGAGAATGCTCAACAGGCGCTGGACGCCATCATTGAAGAGCTGGAGGGCGGGCGTGACATGCTGCATCGAGACAACCTCACCCTGAACGATGACCAGCAAGCCCTAAATGAAATCCTAAGCGAGCTCAACCGCCAAGTCGCGCTAGGTCGCTTGATTGATCGTCGCTTGAAGGACGATATTGCCGCGCGAGATACCGATGACCCGCGGCGTCACTTTATCGAAGAAGAGCTGCTTTTTCCCCTTCGTCAGCGCATCGTCGATCTTCAGCAGCAACTGGCGGTGAGCCAGCAAGGCGTGCTGGCGCTGGAGGTGATCATCCGCAACAACCGCGAATTAATGCGCGGCGTGGACAGAGCCATAAACGTCACCGTTTCGGCCCTCACCGTGGCGGTCACCGTGGCCATGGCGATGGCCAATCAGCGTCTGGTACTGGATCGCATCGAAGCTCTCAATTCCACCACCTCGCAGATGATCGGCGGGACTGCCAAGGCCCTTCGCCAGCAGGGCGTGGACATCCAAAAGCGGGCCTCTTCGGCGATGCTCGACATGCAAGTGCTCGAAGAGGCCTTCAGCGAGGTCATGGGCGCGATTGATGATCTCTCAAACTATCGTCAGGAGGCTCTGCCCCGGCTGGATGAGCAGATCAATCGCCTGGCGACCTTGTCTCGCCAGGGCAATGCGTCCATCGAGCGCCTCCGCGAGGGTAGTGAGGTGCAACTGCAGAACAATGACGTTGATACGCCAGCGTCAGGCAATCACGGCCCAACGGATACACCAGAATCAACCAGGTAACGCGCGGTGTTACTTGAAATGGGAGGAGGCGTCCCTGAACGCCTTGCGCATCAACTCCCAGGCGTCATCCATACCCTGGCGGACGGTGTCCCAGGCTGCTTCGCTGGCATGCTGGAGTTCATCGAGCCTTTGTTGCGTTTCCGCCTGGCGTTTCTTGAGCCGCTCTATGTCCTCCTGGTACTTGACCCTGGCCTCGTCACTGGCCTGGCGGGCCTTGGCGGCTAGCCTGTCGATCTCAGCATTCCACTCGTCTAACCGGGCTTTCATTTCCTCAACGAACTCGTCGCGTTGACTCATGATGACACCTCCCATTGCGGTAGCGGGCAGGTCACAAGCCGGCATTTAATGGCGTCGATGATGCTTATGCCACTCTGAGCCTTATAGTGTGACCTTGCCGCGCAGGTTTTTGGTTTTGCCTTTGCGGGTTTTCGCATCCACACGCTTGCGTTTGGCGGAGCGGGTGGGCTTGGTTGGTTTGCGTGTCTTCTGTTGCTTGACCGCTTCGCGAATCAGCTCGCGCAGCCGTGCTAGGGCATCCTCGCGGTTGTGCTCCTGGGTGCGAAAGCGCTGAGCCTTGATGATGACCACGCCCTCTTGGGTGATGCGCTGGTCGGTCAGCGCCAGCAGGCGCTCTTTGTAAAAGGGCGGTAGGGTCGAGCGCTGAATATCGAAACGCAGGTGAATAGCCGAGGCCACCTTGTTGACGTTTTGGCCGCCAGCACCCTGCGCGCGGATAGGGTTCAGCTCAATCTCCCAGTCGGCCAGTTCCACCGTGTTGGAAATATGCAGCATAGGGCTCCTTAACGTGTGGGCAGCAACGCGATGCTTTGTAATGGAGGCATTGATCGCGTTAGCACTAGTATAAGTCTATCGTCTGAAGCGCATGCGTGCTTACGAACGTTTTAACTCGAACTTTTTAAAGGGTAATTCTGGCAAGCAATCAATATGCAGGTTGAAGGCATGGCTGGCAACGCTAATGGTCCAGCCCTGCGACTGCCAAATCCATGCATGAGCGTTTCCATGAGGAGCAAGTCGTGCGAGCCGGGTCGAAAGTAGGCTGGAAGGTGGTTCATGACTAACGCTATCTAACTTGTAGAGGGCTTCATACAACGTCCAGGCGCGGTAGAAGGCAGCCAGCGGGTCTTTCGCTTTTAGAATAGCGCGTTTTACGTCGGGCTCAGGCAGTAGTTCAACAAGAGACGACAGACGTGCAGCATGGCGGGCCCGGGTGTGCTCTATATCGATGCCCACGGGGACATTCGACACGCCCGCCAGTACCCGCTTATCGCTATGGCTAAGACTGGCCTGGTAAGGGGCCTTTAGGGCGGGGTGCCTCGGCACTCCGCTGCCTCTAGGCGACCAGTCGGCAAGAGGACACTCAATCCCTTGCCGCTTGGCAAGTACACTCAGTAGCTCCCGGCCTCGCTGTGAGAGCGCGGCGCCAACGTGTGTTGCACTCACTTGCGCAATGATAAGGTTGAGGCGTGGCATTAAGGCCAGCGACGGAAGATCAACGAGGTGTTGATACCACCGAACGCAAAGTTGTTGCTCATGACATACTCACAGTCGATGTGGCGTGCTTCACCGCGCAGGTAATCGAGCTCTGCGCAGGCGTCATCGGGCTGGTCGAGGTTGGTGGTGGCATGGAACCAGCCTTCGCGCATCATCTCGATCGCCACCCAGGCTTCCAGTGCACCACAGGCTCCCAGTGTATGGCCGGTAAAACTTTTGAAGGCGCTGATCGGCATGTTGGGGCCGAACACGGCATGGGTGGCGTGGCTTTCGGCAATATCGCCACGATCGGTGGCGGTGCCGTGGGCGCTGACATAGCCAATTTGCCCGGTGTCTAGTCCAGCGTCGTCAAGCGCTTGGCGGATGGCGCGCTCCATCATGCCTGCATCGGGCTGAGTGACATGCCGACCATCGCTGTTGGTGCCGAAGCCGACCAGCTCGGCGTAGATGTTGGCACCACGTGCCTCGGCGTGTTCGAGTTCCTCAAGGATCAGGGTACCTGCCCCTTCGCCGATCACCAGGCCATCGCGCTCGGCATCGAAGGGGCGAGGCGAGGTATGTGGGGCATCGTTACGGGTGCTGGTGGCGAACAGCGTATCGAAGACGGCCGCTTCAGATGCCGACAGCTCCTCACAGCCCCCGGCAATCATCGCGGTCTGGCGGCCGAAGCGAATGGCTTCGTAGGCGTAACCGATGCCCTGGCTGCCCGATGTACAGGCGCTGGAGGTGGTATGGATACGGCCCCGCACGCCAAGGAATACCCCGATATTAACCGGCGCAGTATGCGCCATCATGCGAATATAGGAATTGGCATTAAGCCCATCGGTCGACTTGTTGATCAGCATGTTGCCGAAATCGGCCACCGCATCGGGTTCACCTGCCGAGGCCCCGTAGGCGATGCCCATGTCGCCGCTGCCCACTAGCGGAGCGTCGAGCAGGCCTGCATCCGCCAGCGCCAGTTCACTGGCGCGGGTGGCCATTTGCGCGCCGCGGCCCATGCTGCGCAGCGCGCGCCGGTGATAGTGGTCGGGCAACGTAAAATCACTCACAGGCGCGCCCAGGCGGGTATTGAGGCCTTCGTAGCTGGACCAGTCCGCCATGTGTTGGATGCCGCTTTCCAGGCGCTCCAAGCGGGCCCGAATGCTCGGCCAGTCATTGCCGATCGGTGAGAAACCGGCTATCCCGGTCACCACCACTCTTCGACCCAGCCCATCCTGGCGTAGTGCAGTGTTTGGCATCAGCACATCCCTCCATTAACGGCGAACACTTGCCGGGTGATATAGCTGGCATCGGATGAGCACAAAAAGCCTACCGTGGCGGCGACTTCTTCGCTGGTCCCGGTGCGGCGCATGGGGATCAGCTTGAGCGCCTCCTCGGTCGCCAGTTCGTCGGTCATGTCGGTGTCGATCAATCCGGGCGCGACGCAGTTGACGGTAATTTTCCGCTTGGCCAACTCCACCGCCAGGGCCTTCATCGCCCCGATCAGTCCCGCCTTGGCAGCGCTGTAGTTGACCTGGCCGCGGTTGCCCATCAACCCTGACACCGACGACATCACCACAATGCGGCCCGCTTTGCGGCGGCGAATCATCGGCATGACTAACGGTTTGATGACGTTGTAAAAGCCATCGAGATTGGTGTGGATGACGCTGTCCCAGTCTTCGTCAGACAGTGCAGGGAAGGCGCCGTCGGCGGTAATTCCGGCATTGCAAACGGCGCCGTAATAGGCCCCATGCGCTTCGATGTCGTTTTCAATGGCCTCGCGTGCCGCTTCGCGGTCGGCGACATCAAAGCACAGGATGCGGGCATCGCGCCCCAGAGCACGGATGTCATCGGCGACCGCCTCGGCGGCGTCTTTGTGTTGTCGGCAGTGCAGCACAATATCGAAGCCATCCCGCGCCAGGCGCAGGGCGATGGCACGACCGATGCCGCGGCTCGAACCGGTGATCAAAATGGTATCGGTCATGGGTGGCTCCCTGGTTGTATAGCCTCCAGCGCCTGTGTTGATTCGGGCTGAAAGACGTTGAGCGTGGAGGTGGCGAGCCGGTGGTTTTCACTGTCCAACAGCTGTCCGCTAAAAGCGCCGAGTCCGTTGTCGGCGCGAAAGTCGAGGGTGACCTCAATACGTATCGGCTGGTCGAACGCGAACTGCGGGGTTAGGCATTGATAGCGCCGGGTGCCGAGCAAAAAACCAATACCTGGCTTGTCACCGCCTGTTATCGCCTGTACGCCCGCCCAGGCGGCAACCGCCTGGGCGAGCCATTCAAGCCCTACCCAGCCCGGAATGCCCAGGGAGGTGGCGAACAGGTCGTCGCGCCGTGGCGTGACTCTGGCATGCAGGTATTCATCGCCCACCTCGAGCAGAGTATCGAGCAGGCACATGCCATGACGATGCGGTACGTAGGGCGCGATATCGCAAGGCAGATCCGGTTTTTTTACGGCCGGTGAATCAGTCATTAACACGTTCCAACAGCAAGGCAATATTGTTGCCACCGAACGCGAAGGCGTTGCTGAGTGCGCGGCGGCAGTCGCGTTTCTCGGCGGCGGCATAGGTAAGTGGCGACAGTGCCGGGTCGAGTTGGCCATCGTGCACGTGGGGCGGTAAACGGCCACCATCCAGGGTCAGCCAGCAGAAGGCGGCTTCCAACGCGCCGCATGCGCCCAGGGTGTGGCCGGTCAAGGCCTTGGTCGAACTGCAGGGCAGCGTATCGTCGAGGACATGACTGACGGCCAAGGCTTCCATGCTGTCGTTCTGGCGGGTGGCGGTACCGTGCAGGTTGAGATAGTCGATGTCTGAGGCACCCAGCCGTGCCATGGTCAGCGCGGCCTGCATGGCCGCGATAGCCCCCGTTCCGTCCGGGTGCGGTGAGGAAATATGATAGCCATCGCTGGACTCACCATAGCCGCTGAGCTGGATGCCTCCGGTTTCACCGGTAACCAGAAACAACGCCGCTGCTTCGCCGAGGTTAATACCGCAACGATTGATCGAGAAGGGCTGGCAGGGACTATCGCTGAGCGCTTCAAGCGAGGCGAAACCGTTCACGGTCAGGCTGCAAAGGCTATCGGCACCCCCCGCGATGACCGCATCGCAGGCTCCGGTTGCCAGCAAGCGCTTGGCACTGGCCAGCGCCCGGGCACTGGAGGTACAAGCGGTGGATAGCGTATACGCCGGGCCATCGAGGCCAAGCCACTCGGCAACGAAACATGCCGACGAGCCGATTTCATGGCGCTGATAACGAAAATCTTCGGGCCAATCGCCGTGTTGCTGGCGTTTGGCCAAGGCGATTTCGGTTTCGCCGATACCCGAGGTGCTGGTACCCAGCACGACGCCAATCCGAGCCCCAGGATGCCGCTGACGAAACGCATCGAGGGTCGGCGCGAGCTGCTTCACGGCGGCGGCCAGCAGCTGGTTATTCCGCGAACGGTGCGCCATCGGTAGGCTCTCGGCATCGGGCAAGGCAGACGTCACCCTGCCCAGCGGCAAGGGGCGGCCAGGCGTGAAGGTGTCGTCGAGCACCAGACCGCGACGGCCATTGAACAGCGCATCGGCGATGGTCGCCAGGTCGTCGCCCAACGGGCAGACCAGCGCCGGCGGCAACAGGCGGCAAGGCTGTGCCTGGAGTGGGGTCAATTGGCTGGACATGGGGCGTCCATCGGGTCGGCGTCGTCAGCAAGGGGGGCGATGTATAAGCGGTAATCGGCTTCCAGATCCTCAATAAGCCGACATTCCGTGTCGCCAGTGATGCGCGCGATGAGGCGATCCCGGTAGCGGACGGTTCGCTCGCCGCGTTCTTCCTCCAGCGACCAGGGTTCCTCCTCGAAGGCCTGGGATAGGGCCGATGCGGGCCATAGGCTCCAGCTCAAGCGACTAGCAAGCCACTCGGCGGTAAACGGCGGGTCGAACGACTTGTCGGAGAGAAAGCGGCTGCCAGTGTCATCATGCACTAACGTCAATAAGCGCTGGCCTTGGGGGCTGAGCAGCGCCAGGCGCACCGATTGACCGTCCTGGCGCAAGGCGCCAATCAGCACTTGCCGCTCACCGTCATGTTCGAATGTCAGCTTTTGTTTCTGAGACTCCCGCTCCGGCAGCCTTTCAAGCGCAGGAATAGGCGCATTCGCCGGTCGCCCAGCGCAGCCGATAAGAAGAAAAAGAGCTGCTAGCAATAGCATGAAACGAGGTAAAAAATATCGCATCACTCAAACCTCGCTGATGTCAGGAAAGGTGTTGTCGGTACAGGCCTTAGCCAGCGTATTGAGCCGTCGGCGACTAGCGGCGACCAAGGGATTATTGATGTCCCATGCATAGCCCGCAAGCACTGAACTGATCATCGAGCGAATGCGGGGTGTTTGCGTCTCGTTGAAGATGATGCGCGGCAGGCGTCCATCGTACCAAGCGTCGACAAACTCACGAAAGGTGGCGATGCCGCGTCGCAGCGGTTGTTCGAACTCGCTATCCCAATCGATGCTTTCACCGGCAAGCTGACGTTCGACCAACGGGGCGGCACGCACGGCCGAGTCCAGCGCAATCGTCACGCCTGAGGAAAACACCGGGTCAAGGAACTCACCGGCATTACCCAGCAGGGCAAAGCCCGGGCCGTGTAACCGCTCAACATCACTGGAATAACCCTCCAGGCGGCCGACGTCGCGGATGGCGTGGGCGTTTGCCAGTAGCTTGGCAAGCCGAGGTTCTGCATTGATAAAGTGCCACAGCCGCTGGCTATCGTCGACGCCCGCGGCGTTGAGTGTGGCGCTATCGCCCACCACGCCGATGGAGGCGCGGCCATCGCGGAAAGGAATCAGCCAGTACCAGATGCCCGGATGCTCAGGGTGCACGCCGATCAGAATCTTCTCGCGGTCATGATTTGGGCAGTCTATGCGATCCTCGACGTGCGTAAACAAGGCGCAGCGCGATGCCAGTGACGAGGGGCGGGCAAGCCCGGTCAGTTTTGCAAGCACGCGCCCATAGCCGCTGGCATCCAGCACGAAGCGTGCGTTGAGCGTGCGATGCTCACCGCTGGCATCGACCAATATGAGGCTTGGCCGGTCATGATCGGCGGTGAAGGCGTCAACGCGTGTCTCGAACTCCACCTCGGCGCCGGCTTGGCGTGCGCCTTCGATCAGCCGCTGGTCGAAATCGCTGCGTTCAACCTGCCAGGTGGTGCCGGGGCCGGGGCTGAATTTGTCGCGAAAATCGACCGCGGAATAGCGGTCTCGCCAGGTAAAGGCGGCGCCATTCTTGACTTGAAAGTCACCTGCCTGCGCCGCGTCGAGCAGGCCGCAGGTGTCGAGATGCGCCATGCATTGCGGCAGCAGGCTTTCACCAATCGAGAAACGTGGAAACAGGCTGCGTTCGATAACCCGTACGCGTAGACCTCGCCGGGCGAGCCATGCAGCCGCGGCAGCGCCCGAAGGGCCCGCGCCAATAATCGCCACATCAGTGGTTTCATGCAGTTCCATAGCGTTTGTGTCTCCTGATACCGTCATGGCTGATGGGGTTGGGAAATGGCGTGCCGTGTCTCAGCCCTGGCGAACGGCACCAGTGCCCACACCGCGGCGAGGCCCACAAGGCAGGTGAGGCCCAAATAATGCAATGCCGGTGTTGAGCTGAACGATAGCAAGCCAAAGGCCAGCAAGCTGGAGGCGCAGGACAGGCTGATGGCGAGCCACACCGCGGGGCTATCAGGATGCTCGGTACTGAAGATGCCCGCGTCGAGCCCAATGCCCAGTACCAGTAACAACCCTAGCAGGTGGAACAGCGTCAGGCCGATGTTGAGTGCGCTAAATAGCGCCAGGGTTACCAACACGGCGCCCAAGGGTGGCAGTAACACACGCCAGGCCCGCCCGCGATAGCGCCAGCCAAACACCAGCGCTAAACCCAGCGCAGCAATGCCCAAGCACAGGGCAATTTGCTCACGCAGTCGCGACAGGGTGTCTGTGAGCGTGGCCACCCGATCCTGGTAGTGGACATGATCTGGTGCGGCGAGCTCATCAAGCGCTTGCTGGGCGTGCTCATCGGCGCCGCCCAGCGTCACCAGGGCGGCCAATTGCGGGTGCGTGTCCTCCGCCGTGTCAGTCTCGCCCATCCACAGTGTGCTATCGGCACGACCTGCCGACATCTTAAGCCACGCTTCTATCGTCAGCAGCGGCACGCTGCGTAGCGGTTGTTGAGCCTCTTCGAGAAGCGTGTCGGGAAGCCCGGCCTCGGCGACCCAGTCTGGCAGGGCATCGCTATAGGCTTGGCGCACGTGTTCCAGGTTGGCTTGCTGTGTCGCCGGTGACGGCACTGCTTGAGCGAGGTGGCGGTAGTGCGCCAGATGCCCTTCGGCCTGTAGATCCGCCAATGACGTGTCCAGGGCTTCCAGGCGTTCCAGCAGCAAGGCTTCATGCTCTGCCGTGACGATGAGATATTGGTTATCGGTGGAGCGTTCCATTAGCGTCTGTACGCGTTGCTGCTCGGCAATCAGCGAGTCGGGCGAGGGGTTCAATTGGCGCAGGTCGTCGTTGGCGGTTAGCCGCGTGACGATCAACACCATCGCGAATAGGCCGAGCAACCCCAGCAGACCCCAGCGGTAGGGCGCGTGAGGCGGCAGCCGCACGCGGTTCAGCTGGGTGGCGATGCGTTGCGTCGCAATGTGGGGGCGTGGGGACCACCAGGGTAACCATAAGCGCACCGTCAACCAGGCGCCGACCAACCCTAGCGCGGCGAAGGTGGCCATTTGGCGCAAGCCTGGCATCGGCGTGATGAGTTGAATAAGGTAAGCCGCCAAACTGGAAACTAAGCCTAATAGTAGCCCCGGCCAGAGGTAAGCCAGTCCACGCTCGGGCGCCAGCTGCCGAGCGCATTGCAGGTGCAGCGCATAGTCGACCGCGACGCCGATCAAGCTGGCGCCAAATGCCAGCGTTAGCAGATGCAGCGTGCCGAATAGCCACCAGGTGACAGGCAGGGCAAACAACACGCCGCAGGTGATCGGCAATAATAGGCTGACCAGTACCGAGCCACGCCGAAACGTCGCCCATAGCAGCAACCCGATGCCCAGCAATGAGCCAAGCCCAATGGTCGAGATTTCGCGTTTGGCCTGTGCCGCCCCAGCCGCGGCATGGAAGACCAGGCCACTGCGCAACATCTCAGCCTCGGGATGCGCCGTCTGGAAGTCCGCCAACGCTGTAGACAGGCGTTGCTGCAGCTCCATATCGTAGGGGCTTGCCGACAGCTGGCCACTGACGATAAACCAGCGCGTGCCTTGCTCACTCACGCTGGGCAGACCATCGCGTAGCCGAATGGGGCTGTCGAGCCGCTGTTCAAGCCAGGCATCGAGCAGGCCGAAAGGGTCGCGTCTGGGTTCGACCTCGCTACCCAGCGAATGCAGCCGTGTCAGGCCACGCTGTACCCAAGCATCGTTATCAGCGTCGGCGAGGGAGTCGGTCAGCAGGCGATAGCGATAAGGCGATAAATCATTTGCGGGGTTCTCGAAGCCGTCAACGTCGAAGTCGCTGACGCTAGCGGATGCCTCCAGTCGTTCCTTTAGGTCGGCTACCAAGCGTTCGGGCGAATCCCCCTTCACCAGCAGTACAAAGCGGTTCTCGACGACGTGGCTGAGGCTTTGTTCGGCTTGCTCGATCAAGGCTGTCTGCTGGCTGTCGGGCAGCAGCGCGGTAATGCGTGTATCAAGCGGCGCGCCCTTGCTCAGCAAGCTGGCCAGTAATAGGGCGCAGCCCAGCAGCAGCCCGGCCCAGCCCCAGGCCGCGAGGCGTTCGCGATGAGTGGGGCTAGGCGGTTGGACATGGTTCACGGCGATGAATCACCGTCGTCGAGGTCATCGCAAGAAGCGGCCGTCAGGGTCAGATCGAGCCGGTCATCGTTGGTGAACTCAAGGGCGACTTTCTCTACGCGTTGGTCACCGCTCACCACCAGTTGATTAAGCCGTTCGCTGACGCTTGATTGATTGGGCGTTAGCGTGGCCTGCCAGTTGTCCAACTCGCCGCTGAGTTCGATGGTGAAATGCTCCTCCAGGGCCTGCCAATGGCCTCCAAGAAGCCCGCTAAACACCGGGGCGATGACCTGAAATCCCGCGGGCAAGTCGTCGTTGTCTTCACTCAGCACAACACGTTCCTGCACCGGCGAGGTCGTCTCCCAGACGAGACCCTCGTCGCGTTGCTCAAAATGGCCTCGGCTATCCAGCTGTGTCTCAAGATCGGCCAGGTGGCGGGTTTGCTCGAAGCGGCCGCACTGCGGCGCGTGCTTGGCTAAGCGGTCGGCAAGGGCGTCGCCATCGGGCGCTGCCCAGGTGGTCGGGCTGAGCATCAGGCTCAGCACGGTCACTGTTACCGTGATAGCGGGGTACCAGAAAAGTCGCTGTCTCATGTGTTGGCCTCCTGCCAGGCGATCAGCCGCTCAACTAACGCGGGTGGCGACGCCAGGCGCATTTCATGGTCGTCGAGGCCTACCGCCACCTGCACGCTCCAGGCGCGTGTCAGGCGTTTGCGCGTTTCGGCATCGCGAATGGTGTAATCAATCTTGAGCCGATGCTCCCATTCACTCATGCGTGCCTCAATGGCGATACGTTGGGCAAACAGGGCCGGACCCGCATAGCGCAGGCGCAGGTCGATTACCGGCCAGGCGAATCCCGAGGCCTGCATTTGGGGGTAGTTATAGTCGATAGCATCCAGCAGTTCGCAACGGGCGATTTCCAGATACCGCACATAGTGGCCATGCCAGGCCACCTGCATCATGTCGACATCGTGGAAGGGAATCACCAGCTCGGTCTCGCCCCGTGGCAACGGGCGGTCGTCAGGTGTCATACAAGCTCCAGCGGCGTTGGCGAATCAGGTCACATAGACTGCGCAGTTCGGCTTCCAGAGCACGGTCCTCTTCCAGCACCGGGAAGACGGACCGGCACTCATCCACAAAGTCAGCCAGGCGCGTAGGGGGCGGCGTGGCGTCGTCGAGGTGGCTGCGCAGTTCAACGGCCTGGCAGGTGGCGTGCAGGGTGGCGGCGGCGACCTGCTCCACGAGGGTCAGGATACGCAGTGCATCGCGGGCGGCAATGGTGCCCATGCTAACCTTGTCCTGGTTGTGGCATTCGGTAGAGCGCGAAAACACGCTGGCCGGCATGGTCAGCTTGAGCGCCTCGGCCGTCCACGCTGACGCGCCGATCTGTACCGCCTTGTAGCCGTGGTTGAGACTAGCCCGCTCAGGCGCCGCGCCACTCAGGTTGCTGGGTAGGCCGTGATTGAAACGAGTGTCGACCAGCTGCGCCAGTTGGCGATCGAGCAGGTCGGCCAGGTTGGCACAGGCCTGCTTGAGGCTGTCCATGACAAACGCCACATGCCCCCCATAAAAGTGGCCGCCGTGCATGACCTTGCCGTGCTCGGCGTCGATTAATGGGTTGTCGTTGGCGCTGTTGAGTTCGGTCTCGAGGAACTGGCGCCACCAGGGCAGCGAGTCTTCCACGACGCCGATCACATGCGGGGCGCAGCGCGTCGAGTAACGATCCTGCAGGCGCGGGGAATTGCGCGGCGTGTCGGGCGCGTGAAGGTCGTCCCGCAAGCGCTCGGCGACCCGGTTCTGGCCGGGGTGCGGCTTGGCGGCGAACAGGTCGGCGTCAAAATGGTAAGGGTTGCCGTCCAGCGCGTAGACTGATAAGCCGGTGATGCGCGTAGAGAGCTGGGTCAGATAGCTTGTCCGTGCGAACGCGAACACGCCCAGCGCCGTCATCACCGCCGTGCCGTTCATCAGCGCCAGGCCTTCCTTGGGCTTGAGACGATACGGGGTGAGGCCATGCGCTGCGAACACCTCCGCCGTGGCGCGGCGTTGCCCACGCTCGAAGACGTCGCGTTCGCCGCACAGTACGGCGGCCAGGTACGACAACGGCGTCAGGTCACCGCTGGCGCCCACCGACCCCTCTTCGGGAATAACGGGTACGACATCGTGTTCCAGTAACCAGACCAGGCGTTCGAGCAGTTCGACGCTGACCCCTGACACGCCGCGACACAGCGACACCAGGCGTACCATGACCACGGCCCGCGAGGCTTCCACCGAGAGCACATCGCCCAGGCCGCAGCCATGGAAGGTATATAGCTGGCGGGGCAGTTGTTCCAAGTCGGCGGCGGAGACGTCGCGGGTGCAGGAGTCGCCATAGCCGGTAGTGACGCCGTAAACCGTGCCCTCTTCTTCGAGCAGGCGCTCGAGAAACGCATTGCCGCGGGCGATGCGCTCACGGAACGCGGGTGCCGTCGACAGCACGACGCGGCGTCGGCCTTCGGCGACCGCCAACACTTCCTCGAGCGTGACGATCGAGCCATCCAGGGTAAGGGGCGCGCTGACCTTGGCGTCAGCGGCCGGGTCATGGTGCGTCGTCATGGGGGTAGTCAATGTCGTTGATCCAGAAGGGGTAGAAATTGAACCATTGCAGCGGGTGACGCCGCACGCGCTCAGCCAGTTGGTCGGCATAACGTTGCATCGCGTCGGCAATCCAGGCTTCACGCTGCCGACGTGGCAACTGCTGGGTGTCGTCGATGGCATCGAAATCGATCCGGAAGCGGCCATCCTCACGTACACAGGCCAACGCATACAGCGGGCAGCGGAGCAGCGCCGCCAGCCAGAAGGGGCCTTCGGGAAACAGGGCGGCATCCCCCAGGAAGTTAACACGCTGAGTGCGTTCTCCCGACAGCGGGAGACGGTCGGCGGCAATCACCACATATCCGCCGGCATTGATGTGTTCGGCCAGGGACTGGGCGGTCGCGGGGGTAATTTCGCTGACTTCCATTATATGCGGGCGTGGTCGGCCCGTGACGCGCTCTAGCAGCGCATTGAATTTGCGGGCGTTGCGGGTATGCATCATCACCCTCAGCTTAAGTGCTTGGTGTCGCTCAGCAAGCGCGTTAACCACGTCGAGATTGCCATGATGCGCGACGAGAATCAGGCCGCCGCGCCCGCCAGCGATGGCCGTCACAAAATGCTCGATACCCTTGCCGGCCAGTTTGTCATCGGGGATATCTCCGCTCCACGCGGCGACCTTATCCATCAAAGTATCGCCGAAGGCCAGGAAATGTCGATAGCTTTGCCACCGCCTTGCGAGTGGACGTTTCGCGAGGCTTGGAGTGAGGCGCTGAAGGTAGGCCTGGGAGGCACGCCTTGCCGTACCGTGCATCACGAAATACCAGAGTATGACCGGCCATAGCACGATCCGGAACGGCCAGCGCCCCAGGTAACGCTGTATCGCCACCATCAGGGTCATGCCAATAACACTGCCACGCTCGCCGATGCTTGCCCAGTGCCGGTTCATGGGCGCACCTTGCTCGACGGTTGTCGAAAGCGCCGGATGAGCAGGCGGGGAAGGCGCCACAGCATGCCGAAGAATAACCGGGTATGCATGGCGGCGATCTGGCGGTTGTCGCGCCACAGGGCGTAATGGCTCACGCCATCGTCGGGGTATTGCACCCGCACAGGCTGGTTGGACACAGCGCCACCTGCCCAGTGCCAGCGCACCAGTACTTCGGTGTCAAAGGTCATGCGGTCGCCACAGGCGTGGCGTTCCAGCAGGTGATTGAGCGGCGCAACCGGGTAAAGCCTGACGCCGCACATGGAATCGCGGATATCCAGGGACAAGGTGTTGATCCATACCCACACGTGCGTTGCATAGCGGCCGTAGAAGCGTATTTTTGGCACGCTGGCATCGTAACGAGGGTAGCCGATCACCAGCGTTTCGGGCGACGTGTCCAGTTCAGCGAGAAAGGCAGGCAAGTCGTCGCTGGCATGTTGGCCGTCGGCATCCACCTGCAGGGCATGGGTGAAGCCCAACTGCTGGGCGTGTGCCAGTCCGGCACGCACCGCCGCGCCCTTGCCCTGATTATAGGCAAGCCGCAGCAGGTGGTGGCCCTGTTCCGCGAGGCGGTCGAGTTCGGTGGCACACTCGGCATCACAGCCATCATCGACCAGCAGCAGCGGTATCCCCAGCGCAGCGAGTTTTTCGCACACCGGCCCGACCGTGGCGGGGTGGTTATAGACGGGAATGAGAACGCAGGGGGAGTACTTGGTACAGTATTCAGCCATGTTGCTCTCCCTCCTGGATATGCATGCGAACCTGTCCGCTACAATGCCGTCCTTCGTGTGAATCAATATAGAAAGCCAAGCCGTCGTCCCGGCGTGTCAGTTTCAGCGTGAAACGGGCTCCAGGGCGTAATACTCGCTGGAATTTCAAGCGTTCGATACCCTGAAACTCGCCGAGTTGCCCGAAGCGTTCACCGGCGAAATTAATCGCCCACTGTACCATGACCACCCCTGGCACCAGCGGATACTCATCGAAGTGGCCTTCGAGAAAAATCAAACGCTCCGGCACTTCCAGCGTTAGGGTGCAGGTGTCGGGGTCCGGGCGATCATCGCCTAGCCAGCGTGGCGATTTGGGGTCATCAAGGTCAGCGAATAGCTGGTTGATCAGCGAGCGGTCGAGCTTGCTCTGAGTATTGCACGGCAGGGCATCGACGAAGCGCCAGTAGCGAGGGATGGTGACCCGCTCCAGGTGATGCGATAAATGCGTTCGTAAGCGCTGAATCAGTGCATGGCGGGTGGCGTGTTCGTGCGGAATCACCGCGCTGGGCAGCACGGCCACGACGCCTAGCCGCCCGTCACTCCGGCCAAGATCGATACAACGTGCGTCGCTGATTTCCGGCGCGGTGGCGAGGATACGCTCGATATGCGACAAGGAAACCCGCTTGCCCGCGATCTTTACCACGCGATCCGCGCGGCCCAGCAGCTCGAAGCCATTGCGCACGGGTGTCACTCGGTCTGGCTGGTGCCACCAGCGTTGAGGGTCCTCAAGAAAGGGCGAACGCAGCGCTAAGTACTCATCCTCACACGCTACCTGCACACCGGGTAGGGGTTGCCAGGCAGCGCTTAAGGTTTGGCGACGCTGGGCGATCCCGCCTGTTTCGGTACTGCCATAGATTTCAATCACCGGAGCATGCAGTAACGTTTCGCTGCGCTGGGCATGCGCTGAAGCCAGCGGCGCGCCCGAGGAAAACAGGCGTAGGGGGCGAGGAAGGTCGCGCCACGGCAGGTGCTCCGGCAAACGCGTCAATTGAGCGGGGGAGCTTACAACCACCGGCGCAAGGCCGGCATCGCCAGCGTCCTTCAGCCGCGCGGCCAGCGTCTCAGGGTAACAGCACGCGTCGCCACAAAAGGCAGCGCTGGCGCATAGAGGATGCAGCACGCCGGTCAGCAACCCATAAATATGCTGGTGACTGACCTGAGAAATGACGCAACAATCAGCCAGCGGCCACAGCTGCGCATGGGCCGCTAATTCTGCTTCGAGCTGGTCAAACCGTTTGGTGAGACGCACAGGCGCGCCCGTCGAGCCTGAAGTATGCAGGACAACCGCCGTCGCTGTTGAACGAAGCGGCGCCGGTTGAGGAAGCGGCTCACCCGCAGCATGTTCGACTCGGTTGCCGGGAGCGTCGGGCAGCGTGCCGTCAACTTCCTGAGCAATGCGTGCCAGTGTTGCGGGACGATCATCGGCGGGCAGGACCGCCACACGACCGCTCTCCCACAGGGCAATCAAGGCTGCGCAAAATTCCCCAGGGTGAGGTTGATAGAGTAACCATTCACCGCCAGGTTGGTCGGCCAGCCAGTGATGCCAGGCATCGATTCGCGGCGCGAGCGAAAGCGGGTCGACCCAGTGCTGAGGGAGGATGCGGTGGTGGCGCGCGAGTTTCCGACGCCAGGGTAGCTGGGTGAGCGGCACGAATGTCACGACAGGCTTCTCCGCAAACGGTGGCGCAACAGCCATTCCCCGGAGAACATAAGCGCGATCAGCCCATAGCTGATGACGCCGTTGTACAGCGTCCAGGTGGCCAGGTCGGCATATAAAGCGGTCCAGGCGGCGATGCTGCCGTTGAGCACAAAAAAACCGCACCACGCCCAGGTGACGCGGCGGGTATAGGCAACGCCGGTCGGCGGCAGGTCGGGCTCTTTCAGTCGCGCCAGGCGCTCGACAATCGGCATGCCCCGCCACAGGCTGGAGAGAAAAACGGCCAGCATCAGGGCGTTGATGGCGACAGGGTAGGCACGCATGCCTAGGTCGGCGTAGCCTAATCCACCGAGCACAAGCATCAATACCGCTACCATGATCGCCAGATAGCGAGCCTGCGACATCCGCCAGGCGAGTAGCGCTGCCCCGGCGACCAGCAGTGGCCAGCTACCTACATGGCCATGCAGCACAAAGACCAGTACCGGCCAGGCCACTGCCAGCAGTACGCTGAGTGTGTTGATTCCTTGCCTTGGCATATCTCAGCGTTGCATCAGGCGTTCGACGGCATTGACCACGTCATCGATGGTGCGCACCGATTTGAAGTCGTCGGGGTTGATGCGCCGGCCGGTGAATTGCTTGAGCTCGACGACCAGGTCCACAGCATCGATGCTGTCGATATCCAGGTCTTCATAGAGGCGTGCCTGGGGTTTGATATCGTGAGAATCGAGCTCAAATAACTCGATCAGCGTCTTGCTCACGTGAGTAAAGATTTTCGTACGCTCAGTGGCAGCAACATCAGTCGACACGGCGGGCCTCCACGAGTGCCTGCAGGGCATTCAGGTTGGCGAAGTGCTGGCGTGTTTCCTCGGCTTCGGCATCTAGCTTGATACCGTAGCGCTTCTGCAATGCCAAACCAAGCTCCAGGGCATCGATGGAATCGAGTCCTAGCCCGTCGCCAAATAAAGGGGCTTCAGGGTCGATATCGTCTGGCGCAATATCCTCAAGCTCCAGCGTGTCGATGATCATGCGCTTGAGTTCAAGCGTCAGGTCGGAGGGTTCGCTCATCATGTAAGTGTTCCAATTCCCTATTGAAGTGATCGCTTAGCCGACGTGTCAGTTGTCTGGCGAGCTGCCCGGTCGGCTGCTGATTGTCTGTATTGACGGGCAGATCGTGAAGCACACGCAGATCCATCTGCACCTTGCGGATAGGAATCCGGTACCAAGGCTCCCCTTTGGTCAGCGTGGTCGGCGTGCATTGTATCAGTACCGGTGTGATATCCGTGCCCGAGCGCAGGGCAATATTGGCGCCCCCGCGACGAAACTTGATCGGCCGCTGGGGGGCGGTTCGCGTGCCTTCGGGAAACAGAATCAAAGAATTGCCTTTCGCCAGGCTCGCCTTGGCTGCCTCGAGCACCGCTTCAGGGTCGGCATTGGTAATATAACCCGCCGCCAGGATGGGGCCACGGGTGAACGGGTTGTTGGCCAGCTTGCCCTTGACGATACAGTCAGCGTTGGGGACATAGGCCAACAGAAACACCACATCGATCAGCGAAGGGTGGTTGGCCAGTACTAGCAACCCAGGGCGCTGCAAACGCTCCATATGTTCGAAACGATAATCCAGTACGCCGAGTTTCTGCATGAGCGTGGCGAATAAGCGGAAACAGCGCTGGATCAACCGGCGTGCAATTCGCTGACGACGTTCGCTATTGCGAATACACAGTCGGATAAGGGGGGCGACCACTAAACCAATGACCAGGCCACCGATACCGAACATCAAAAACGAGATGGCCGTCCCTAACCCACGGCGCCACTGATCAAGCGTCATCCTGCCTCCAGTCGCCAGCGCAGCAAGCCGTCAAGAAATGGGGTGTCGGCATTCAACCAGGCGATCACATCAGCCGGTGTGGGGCGTGAGGGCGATGAAACTGGCTGGGACTCAAGCTTGGTTCCCGGGCCAAATGATAGCCGCATACCCACCGCGCTAGGTAAGCCGGGGTCTTCGGCATACCCCTGATAGGGGGCAGGCAGGGGCCCCTCAGAGAAAACGATTACGACCGCTGGGTATCCTTCAACGAGATAGCCGTTTGCCTCACAAAGCAGCGCGTCGAATTCATTACCGCAGGCACCCAAGGCTTGTAAGGGTAGGTGGTGTCGATTGGCGATCGAGTGCACGCCCAAGACGGCATTGTGAACAGACATCGAAAAGCGGGTTGGGGAGATCGGCTCTCCCTGCGTGATCGATTCCAGCATTTGCAGCGTATGGGACGCATCACCATGGCGTGAGGCATGAATCAGTGGGCACGCACTTTCGGAGTCTAGCAGACTCAAAATGCCACACGTCGCGCGGCCGACTTCGTCCAAGCGACGACGCAGCATCGGCGGAAGCGGGGAAGCGCTGACGTTAGACGAGAGGTCGTGCTGACGGCGTATTGCAACGCTTGGCTGAGCCGCGCTCCACGCCTGCCAGTCCTCAAGGTGAAAGGCTGCGGGCATATCGCTGTCTTTGCATAAGGATGGCCGACAAGGTTAACTTGCCGATGCTGTTGGCTCAAGTTGTTTAGGGCTTGCTGTGCTCTTTATATGATGTCAATAAGGAGTGGCTAATAAAAAAATTTAAAAATAGCTAAAGAAAATATTTAAGCTTCCGATAATAACAAATTCCTTGAGGAGTCTAATAATTCCTAGGGTATTAATTAAAAGAAAAGGGAGCTAAGAGAAATGATGAGATATTTGCTGATTGCCGTTGTTGTGCTGCTTGTTTCGGGCTGCGGATCAGCCCAAGTGAGGACAGACCAAGCGGCTGCGCCACTCGATAGATATACGCAATTTCATGTGGACAACGTCGACGTCAGTTCGACCGAGAAAGGTGAGAAATTTGCCACGCTTAATGAGGAGTTTGATGAGTATGCGACCAGTCGCCTACTTGGAGTGATCAAGGAAGCTGGACGCTTCCAGCTCGCCACTGACGAGCAAGTATCAGAGGTAAGTACGATAGTCGCAGAGGCAAATATCGATGTCACTTATGGAAGCAGAGCAAAGCGGTATTGGGTAGGATTTGGCGCTGGGAAAGGAACCGTGCGCTCTACGCTTGTGCTACGTGATGCAGTCAGCGAAGAGACGTTGTTACAGTTATCCAGCGATAGTGATTTAACCGTGGGGGCATTTGGTGGGAGCATGGATGCAACCATTCGGGATAATATTGATGAATTGATGGCCGAACTTAAGCAACAGCTATTATAGTTTCACGCCTAAATGTATCTTTTGGTCTTTGGTAATAAGTCTAGGCCAGCCGGTAAAGTGCTTTAGGCGATTACGCGTAGCGAGTCTATTATTTCGCTGGGTTGAAGCAATCGTTTTTTTAAGACTAAGAAAATTTTGAGGCCTTTTAGTGCTTCAGTGCTTCAGTGCTTCAGTGCTTCAGTGCTTCAGTGCTTCAGTGCTTATGTTTCTGTCGAAAAATAAGTGAAAGCGATGAGCACACAGCCTTGATTGAGTCGCCAAAAATCTTCGCTAGGGTGAGGTGTGGCTGATGATATGGATTCCCTGATTGACGACTTGTCGAATCGTGTCTGCCATAAAGCGGCTGACGGCTGAACGCTCGGTTTGCTGCGACCAGAGCAAGCCCGGCGTGCGTACTGGGGTGGGGCTTTCAATCGGAATAGCACTGACACCAGATTCACCGCTCAAGGCGTTTTCGGACACAATGCTACATAAATCGGTACGTCGTACCAGCTCGATCATGGGCGAGATAGCATTGAGCTCAGCCACAATTTGGGGCTGCGCGCCAGCCGCCTCGAAGCACTCATTAAGCATCTGGCGCGTCGAAAAGTGTGGCGCCAGCAGCGTCATACGCTGGCCGTTGAGTTCGACCATACGCAATCGCTTGCGTTTGGCAAGCGGGTGGTGGCTCGCGACGATTAGCTTGAGCTCTTCGTTATAGAGTGGCTCAAAACGAAGGCCGCGAGATACCGCTGGCCGGTATGAGATGCCCATATCTAAGCTTCCCCTGACTAGCCCCTCGCTGATCTGATCGCCGGAAAGTTCTTCCACGACCACTTTGACGTGCGGAAACCGCTGTATGAATACGGAAAGACACAGCGGGATAAGCTGTACGTTAAAACTGTGAGTCGCGGCGATGCGTAGCTCGCCGTGCAACTCTTCTGGGGCTGCCTTCATGGCGCCAAGCGTCTGATCGACCTGCTTCACAATCGGAGCCACATGCTTCTGAAAGCTCAGGCCTGCTTCAGTAATCACCACTTTTTTGCCGACTCGGGCAAACAGCGGCTGCCCTAGCTCTTCTTCTAACTGGCGGATTTGATGCGACAGCGTGGACTGGGTCACGTGCACGCGCTTGGCCGCGCTGGTGAAGTTAAGGGTCTCGGCAATGGCCAAGAAGTAGCGCATATGACGCAGTTCCATAAGCCAACCTCTACTATCGATGGATTAACGATCGATGGTATCGCTTATTTCTATAGAAATTAATCATTTTTATTCATTGTTACGTCCTCCTATATTCAGTGCTATCAAGCGTTATACACCCACGAACGCAAGCGCCATCGGCGCCTTACCCGTTCGTCTACATTCGCGGAGCGAGACATGAAGATAGGGCGCGAGACAATTCCAAAAACCGCCATAAGCACGTCGAACGCTGACACCATCGTGGTGCGGGGCAAAGACCTCAGCCAGGAGTTAATAGGCCAGACAACGTTTACCGACTACTTTTTAATGCTTTTGGATGGCCAGCCCGCGAGTGAGACACGGTGTCGCGTGCTGGATGCGACCCTGGTGGCGATTGCGGAACACGGGCTGGTGCCTAGCGTACAGGCGAGCCGCATGACGTATGCCGCGTCACCGGAAGCGCTACAAGGCGCTGTGGCGGCGGGGTTACTGGGCTGTGGTTCGGTGATTTTAGGCGCGTCCCAAGCCGCGGGGGAGCTATTTGATCGCATTGGGCAAGTAGCTGACGGCGGTAAGTCGCTTGAGCAAGCGGTGCACGATGTGATCACTGATCTGCGCGCCAAGCGGGAGCCGATCCCCGGTTATGGCCACCCGCTACACAAAGAACGCGACCCACGCGTGGATGCGCTGTTTAACGTGGCTCGCGAGGCAGGTGCAGACCTACGCTATGTAGCTATCGCCGAAGCCGTTGAAAACGCCATTCCCGAGATCGTTGGCAAAACACTGAAGCTGAATGTCTCGGCGGCGATCCCTGCGGTGTTGCTGGGTGCAGGTTTCCCACTCAAAGCGCTGAGAGGTGTGCCGTTATTGGCCCGCACCGCTGGCCTTATCGCCCATCTGCTGGAAGAGTCCGAACAGCCGTGTGGCTTTGCGCTCTCCTACCAAGCGGCCCAACAGGTCGAATACACCGGTGAAGTTCCGCCGGGTTTCAAGCGCTAGGAGAGTAGCTCATGAGCAAAGTACTCGACGGTATTACGGTTATTGAGCAGGGCACGTTCATTACTGGGCCAGCGGCTGGAATGTTGTTGGCCGATCTAGGCGCCAACGTGATCAAGGTGGAAATGCCGGGTAAGGGCGATCCATTCCGGGCGTTTAAGGGCGGGCTATACAGTCCGCACTACCAGACTTACAACCGAAACAAACGCAGCATTGCGCTGAATACGAAAGAGCCCGAAGATCTCGAAACGTTTGACGCACTGATTCGTGATGCTGACGTTTATATCCAGAATTTCCGCCCCGGCACCGCGGAGCGGCTGGGAGCCGGTGAGAGTCGCTTAAGGACCATGAACCCAGGGCTTATTTATTGTGCCATTAGTGGTTTTGGGCAAGACGGCCCCTATGCGGCGCGCCCCAGCTACGACACGGTGGCCCAGGCGGCGAGTGGTTTTTTGAAGCTCTTGATTAACCCAGCAAACCCACGGGTCGTGGGGCCCGCGATGGCCGATGCGATGTCGGGCTTCTATGCCGCCTATGGCATTCTTGGTGCACTGGTGGAGCGTGGCCGCACTGGTAAAGGTCGCCGGGTAGACGTCTCCATGCTTGAGGCGATGTGCCACTTTAACCTTGATGCTTTTACCCATTACCTATCTGAAAACGAGGTGATGGGGCCTTACAGCCGTCCTCAGGTGTCTCAGTCCTACGTAATGGAGTGCGCCGACGGTAAATGGGTGGCGCTGCATATGTCCTCCCCCGAGAAGTTTTGGCAGGGCTTGGCGAACGCCATGGAGTATCCGGAGCTGCTGCAGGATGGACGCTTTGCGACACGCGAAGGGCGCATCGATAACCAGGAACAGATGATCGAGGTGCTCAAACAAGTATTCAAGCGCCATGACCGGACCACCTGGTGCCAACGCTTGGAAGCCGAGGATGTGCCCCACGCGCCGATGTACGACACCGATGAAGTGCTGGAAGACCCGCAGGTGAAGCACCTGCAACTGGAGGTGAGTACCCAGCACCCCACGATAGGCACTTTCCGAACGGTTCGATCGCCAGTGTCTTACGACGGTGTCAGGCCGCTAGAGGTGAGCGCGCCCCCTATTTTGAACGAGCATCATGATGAAATCATTCAAGAGCTGAAATTGCGCAAGCGCTGAATGAACCGTATCGCCGCGTTTAAGTGACAACTAATAACAAATCATCGTCAGTGGAGTGTCTAGCTGACACAACACTCCATAGGAGCGTTAATCATGTTCGACCTGCCCAGGAAAGAAGACATCGTCAACCATGGCATTCCCTCAACACCAGACGACATTACCGATATTGTCATCAAGGCATTTAGTCATACTCAAGATGACCGATTGAGGGAAATTCTTACGAGTTTGGTTAAGCACCTGCATGCGTTCGGGCGCGAGGTGAAGCTGACCGAGGAGGAGTTCACCGCCGCTATTAATGCCGTTACGCGCTTGGGCCATCTCACCAAAGATCGCCATAACGAGACCATGGTGATGTCGGATGCCCTGGGGTTCTCCACGCTGGTGATGATTATGAATCAAGACCGGACTGACGAGCAGATCTCTCCCGCGCTGCTGGGTCCGTTCTATACCCGCAAAGATCCGGAGTATCCGCTGGGGACCAATATTGCCCGCGATAAGCCCCGTGAGAACGACATTCCTCTATTTGTCTCGGGGCAGGTTAAAAGCCGCGATGGGCAACCGCTAGCCAATGCGCTTGTGGAAGTGTGGCAGGCTTCGCCGGAAGGGTTGTACGAAAATCAGGACGACCGTCAGCCACATATGAATCTGCGTGGCAAATTTCACACTGATGATAACGGCCACTATCACTTCCGCACGCTAAGGCCCGCCAGCTACCCCATTCCTACCCATGGCCTAGTGGGTGACATGCTACAAGCGCAGGGTCGTCACCCGTTTCGGGCGGCGCATATTCACTTCTGCGTTTCTGCAGAAGGCCACCAGACATTGGTGACGCAGATTTTCCCCAAAGATGACTTATTCATCGAGTCTGACTGTGTGTTTGGGGTGACCAGCGCCGATTTAGCCATGGATTTTCCTATGCATAACGATGGCAACGCCCCTGACGCTGATGTGATGGGCCCTTACAGCACACTCACCGCTGATTTTGACCTGTCGCCCGGCGAGTCACGCCTACCAGAATCCCCCATTGGTTCTTAAACCGATGAGCTGACCGATCTAACCGATGGACGCACAACAATAACGTCAACAAAAGAGTCATAACATGAAACTAATTACTACCATCGCCAAGCCTCGCCCTGCCATGACATTGAGCGCGTTAGCCTTATCCATGGCTATCGCACCCTCGCCAGTGAATGCCCAGGAAGTGATCAACCTAACCGTTGGCTCAAGCCATCCGACAACGATTCCTTGGGTGGGTATGATTCCGGATGTGTTCATTAAAAAGGTGAACGAGGTCTTGGAAGAAGAAGGCGAGTACCAAGTCAATTGGACCGAAGCCTACGCCGGCCAGCTTTATGGCACCAACGCCACGCTTACTTCTATTCAAGACGGCATTGCCGATATTGGTTGGGTGTTCAGCTATCTGGAAGGGTCACGGATGCCACTATCGCAGATCAGCGCCTATACCCCGTTCACCACCAGCGACCCGGAGCTGATGCTTGAAGTGATGAACGATCTGGTGCGCTCGGAGCCCGCATTTCGGGCAGAGTGGGAAGATCATGACTTGGTCTTCTTGGGCGCTACCGCCTCGGATACCTACGATATTTATACCGACTTCCCCGTTGAGAGCCTCGACGACCTGGATGGTGCGCGGATTTCCGCCCCTGGTGTGTTGGGTGTGTGGTTAGAGCCGGTTGGCTCGGTGCCGGTAGACGGTACCTTGGCCAGTTACTACACGGATATTCAGACTGGGGTCTCCCAAGGAGTGGTGGGGCTAGCCACCGGTAACCTGTCCGCGCGTGTTTATGAGGTCGCGCCTTACATTACCCAGGCAAATCTCGGCGTGGTGTTTTCGGGTGGCTTGGCCATCAATCAGTTCACTTGGGATGGTTTACCCGAGTCTGTGCAAGACGCGCTAATGCAAGCGGGTGAAACCTATACCCTGGCGCACGGCCGTGATTTAGCCGAGCGCTACGAAAGCTCACTTGAACGTATGGTCGAGCTGGGGGCCGAGCAAAGCACACCGGTACAAATCAATACGCTTTCCGACGAGGAGCGTCAGGAGTGGATTGACGGTATGCCGGACTTGGCGAACCAGTGGATCGAGCGAAACGAAGAGCGCGGCTTACCCGCCAGAGAGCTACTCGAAACGTACATGGACGCCATGCGTGAGCGCGGACATGAGCCTGAACGGGCTTGGGACCAGGAATAACACCTGACCGGTCTTGTGATTCAACTCAATGTCAGGATTCTGCCCGTTAGCAGGCGGGCAGAATGCCAGGAGTAGCGGGCAATGTCTTTTTCTCTGAAGACTCTAATTCTGGGGCGCAGGTGGGGCCACGGCCAGCACAATAGCCTGTTTGGTTATCTAGTGGACGGTCTCAATGCCATCGGTTCCCTACTGATCTTCGCCATTATGGCGATGATTGTTATCGATGTACTGTCGCGAAACCTCTTCAACCTCCCGATTGCTGGGGTGGCCGAACTGGTCGCGGCCTCCATCGTGATGATCGTGTTTCTACAATTGCCGGGCACCCTGAGACACAACCGCATGGCCCAGGCAGATATCTTTATCGCCGGTTTTACGGAAAAGCATCCTCGCCTTGGCCACCTGGTGCAGTGTGTGTTCTTTTTGGCGGGGGCCTACATGCTCTATATCGTCTTTACCGGCACGTTGCCCACCTTCCTACGCGCTTGGGAGCGCAACCAGTTCATGGGCGTGGAGGGGGTGTTCACCTTTCCGGTTTGGCCCATCCGTTTTGTCATCATTAGCTGCGCTGCGATCACCGTCGCTCAGTACCTGCTGCTGTCACTTCAGTCTTTGTGGCTGGCCTGGCGTGGGCAAGTCAGTCTGACTGAGGAGGTCAAGCAATGACAGGTCTTGAAATCGGCATGATCGCCGTTGTACTCATGCTGGCACTCATCTACTTTGGCATGCACATTAGCATCGCACTGATGCTGGTCTCGTTTTTGGCAATTTCTGCCTTGCGCAACCCGGAACTGGCGACACGCATGGTGGCTGCCGCCGCCAACGATTCGCTGGGAAGCTACCTCTACGGGGTGGTGCCTTTGTTTGTCTTGATGGGGCTGCTGGTGGTGATATCCGGTGTGGGCCGGGACACATTTGATGTCTTCCAGTGGTTTACCCGCAAAATACGCGGCGGCTTAGGCATTGCCACCGTGGGCGCCAATGGTATTTTTGCCTCGATCACTGGGATTAGTGTGGCGTCGGCGGCGGTGTTCACTAAGGTGGCCGTGCCGGAAATGCGCCGCCATGGCTACACGTCCAAGTTTTCGGTGGGCGTTGTGGCCGGCAGTTCTGTACTGGGCATGCTCATTCCCCCCTCGTTACTAATGATTGTTTATGGCGTACTTGCCGAGCAGTCTGTCGGGCGGATGTTTATTGCCGGTATTATTCCCGGCATTTTGTTGGCGGTGTCATTTTGTCTGGTCATTTTACTGCTTGCTTACTTCCGGCCAAGTTTTATGCTGCAGCCGCAGGGGGCGGTGGAAGATACCGTGGTAATGGATGAAACACCGCTGTCGCTGTTTCTTAAGCTCGTGCCTATTTTCGCGCTGATGCTGCTGGTACTGGGTGGGCTTTATTCAGGGTTCTTTACCCCGACAGAAGCGGGTGGGGTAGGTGCCTTTGGCGCGCTGTTGTTGGCGCTGCTCAAGCGGCGTCTGAGTCCATCAAAGTTTTATCAAGTCCTCGGCGAAACGGGCTATGTGGCCGTCTCGATACTGTTTTTGATTCTTGCAGCGTCGCTCTACAGCCGGATGCTCTCTCTGACCGGGTTACCGTTAGCGATTGCCCAGTGGGTAACAGCGATGGAGCTCACGGCCTACCATTTCCTATTCCTCTACCTGCTCGTTGTTATCCTTATGGGCTGTATTATCGATTCAGTTTCGATCATGTTGATCGTACTGCCCATCGTACTGCCCATCGCCCAGTTTTTCGGTATGGACTTGATCTGGTTTGGGGTCCTTACAGTCGTCGCGGTAGAGATAGGTTTGATTACACCGCCGTTCGGTATATCGGTTTATACGGTAAAAGCCGCGCTTGATGACCGTACAGTGCCTGTAAAGGAAATATTTAAAGGCGTCGTGCCTTTCTTTGCGGCAATGATGTTTGTGTTGTTGATCCTGGCACTGTTCCCAGTGCTATCCACCTACTTAGCGTATCGCTACTAAGCTCACCGCGCCCAAGTAAGAGAAAGGAGAATCATAATGACACCAGGTGTACTGGGTAGCCCAGCGCTGAAACAGTTGTTTATTGACGCTCGAACACACGCATACTGGCAGCAACGGTCAGTTAGTGACGATACGCTGCGTGAGCTGTATGACGTAATGAAAATGGCGCCGACGAGTGTGAATTGCAGCCCATTACGTATCCTCTTTCTGCGCACCCGGCAGGCTAAAGAGAAGCTGCTGCCGGCCCTGAAAGAGGGCAATCATCGTAAAGTGGAGGAGGCCCCGGTAACGGCAATATTGGCCTATGACAGGCGTTTTCATGAACACTTGCCAGCATTGTTTCCCCATGCAGATGCCAAAGCGTGGTTTGTCGGTAATGAGCCCTATCGTGAAGAGACCGCTTTTCGTAACAGTAGCCTACAAGGCGGCTATTTCATTCTCGCCGCGCGTGCCCTGGGGCTGGATGTTGGCCCTTTGTCAGGCTTTGATAACGACAAGGTAGATGATCTTTTTTTCGCCGATGATGGCACCCACTACCGCAGCAACTTTCTGTGCAACCTGGGGTACGGTGACGATACGAAACTGCACCCTCGTAGCCCCAGGTTGGCATTCGAACAAGCTTGCCAACTGCTGTAGTGGTCCATCCATCAAAAATGGGCGGCCAGGTAAATAGGTAGCGAGTAATGGGCCTTAACAATGGTCGTCAGTGATGACGTTATTCGTTACTCCTCAGCTTATTATCGGGGAGCTAACGAACTCCAGTTAACTGGCTTACGGGTAGTAAGAAGGTGTTGACTGGAGAGATGAAAAACCAATTATCATGATAGAGGTAAAGATGATTGTGATGAGCACTATGCCTACTTTAACATTATCGCTGGGTGCAGGAGGCTGTTGTCCGTAGCTATTGTCACCTTTCGTTCCAGGGGCAAACAAGAGAACTAACATTAATATAATATTGGCAATAGGAAAAAAGGCTGCCAAGACCCACCAGCCAGTGGCATCAAGATCATTTAGACGCCTAATGGGAATAATGAAGTTCATCACCAGGGCGACTCCGCCTATTAAGAACGTTATAAAGGTCATTAATATGGTGATGCCGTCGCGATGAAGTATCAGACCAGTGCTGATGGTGAGTAGAATTGCCAAGGCGGGCAGTAAGTTAATGAGGTTGAAAAACAGCAAAAAGTGCAGTCGCCCTATTCTGCCGCTACCTGCGAACAATTTTGGGGTAGTTTCTTTTTCTGAGCTAACCTCTTCCTGTGAAGAAGTGTTTTCGAGAGTTGACTCGTTCATTTCAGGTTCTCTTGATTTCTAAAATCGTGTGTGCCCCGTCGCCTTCAGTTAAACCCGTAACGTATAGCGAAGGCATTATTGTGCGGACCACCCGTGGCCGCTACTTAAAGCCAGTTCTTTGCTTTTTCTTTATTTCCTAAAGAGCCGATGGCGCTAGCAGTTTAGTCTTTGATGCGTTCTAGGCTGCTAACGTTGTTAAATGCACTGATAGGAAGTGTTTATAAATTCTTAGGGTGGCTGCGAAAAAGCGAAAGCTACCATACGGAAAAAATACAGATTAGGGAACGCCTAACGTTAAAGAGACAGAAAACTCGTACGCAATGTAAGAAATATCTTACATATTTAGGAGTGATGTAGATAAATGCATGGTTTATTTTTTCGTGATAGAACAGCGCTAGACGCTACTATGTGCAGTGACTTAAGTACGTAACAGGTTATGCCGTTATAGTGTGTGTTTTTTTAGAAACGGAGAAGCCGATGAACGACGTTATCAAGCTGCTAACCTCACACCGCTCGATCCGCAAATTTGAGCAGCGGGAAATGCCGGAGGGACTGCTTGTCGAATTAATCCGCGCGGGGCAAGCGGCTGCCACCTCTAGCCATATTCAGGCCTACAGTGTGATGCGTGTCACTGACATGGCTATCCGGGATCAGTTGGTTGAGCTAACCGGCGGCCAGGGCTATGTGGCGAGCTGCAGTGAGTTTTTGGTGTTTTGTGCCGATATGAAGCGCCCGCTTGAGGCTGCCGAGCGCACCGGTGAAGATGTGGTAAGCGGCATGACCGAGCAGTTGCTGGTCGCCACGGTGGATGTATCGCTGGTGGCGCAAAATGTGGCCATCGCGGCGGAGTCGGAAGGGCTTGGCATCTGCTATATCGGTGGGATACGCAATAATCCCCAGGCCGTCAGTGACCTGTTGGACCTGCCGACGCATGTCTACCCGGTATTTGGCATGTGCATCGGCTATCCCGCTCATGACCCCGATGTTAAGCCCCGTCTGCCGGTTGAAGCGGTGCTCAAGGAAAATCATTACCGCGACGACGCTGAGCCGGTGGCAGCCTTCGACCAAACCATGCAGGCTTACTATCAGGCCCGTAAAGGCGGCAATAAAGATACGGACTGGTCGCACAACCTAACGCCGTTGTTCACGCAGAAGCTGCGCCCGCACATGCGTGAATTTCTGATCGAGAAAGGGTTTAAGATGAAGTGAGGGCACACCTGCTGACGGTAAGCCAAGGTAGTTGCTTCTCTCTGCCAACCCGCAATTGGACGGTTGCTTAGCCAGCAATTAGACGGTGTGATAGCCCGCAATTGGACGCTGCGCAGAGGCAAGCTATGGGCACGGCTTATCTACCTTAGACAAGCATCGACGGTTTGAACAATGCAGTACGGTCGATGGTGTTGCCTGACAGCAGGAACTCCCCCATGCCCCGGTAATGCAGTGATTCTTCATTATCTGCCGAGGGAGCCGCATGGGCTTTAACGACCTCAAAGATAAACAGGTTGTAGGGTTCAATCATGGCGTCATCGTAAAGCCTGCACTCGAAAGACGCATAGCACTCTTCGATCAGTGGCGCACCGACCTTGGAGGCTTTGCCAGGGGTAAGGCCAAACGCTTTGAACTTGTCGACTTCGCTACCGGAGCAGTTGCCGATACCCACCACCATATCGACAAGCGACGCGGCAGGAATATTGATGACACATTCCCCGCTATTAAGCACAAGCTCGTGGGAGTGATTTCCGGCAGCGATAACGCACCCGATGAGCGAGGGCAAAAACGCCATGACCGTATGCCAACCCATGGTCATGATGTTGGTTTGTTGTCGCCATTGCGATGAGACCAGCACAATCGGGCCAGGCTCAAGAAAGTGCCTGATATTCGAGACAGGAAAATCTTCCTTCATAATCGGTTGTGGCATAAACGACCTCCGATTAGATGGGGTTAGGCAGTCGGGCGGCGCATCAAGGTCATCAATACCCCGGCACCGATTAAGCTACCTGCGCCGCAGCGATGAAGCAGTCTCCGAAACTTGGCGGTCATTAGTTGTCGGCTTATAGTGATAGAAAACTGATTGTAAGGGATAGCACCGATGCAGTAGATGCATCTGGGGAAAAGGCGCCAAATGCGTTTCTGTTGGGTTAGTTCTAGGCCGCTAGTGCCGTGATGCAGTGAGCCAAGAATAATTCCGCACTAAGCTCCTGCTCAGCGAACCATTTGTTAAGCGTAACCTGATTTTTTGTCAGTGCAAACGCTCAGTTTATTTATGCATTGTTAATACACTATAGGTCGGTGAGTGATTTATGCCGATCAATAACAATGAGTAATATCACTGAGGTCGACATGTCTTCCCCGTTCGAAAACATCCGCGTTGTTGATGCTACCCACGTATTGGCCGGCCCCTTTGCTACCTACCAGATGGCGGTGCTGGGTGCAGACGTGATCAAGGTTGAGTCACCCAACGATCCTGATCAAGCGCGTATGCAAGGGACTGACCGCGCGCTCAATGACCAGGGGCTGGGCACTGCCTTTATGTCACAAGCCAGCAATAAGAAAGCCGTGGCGATCGATTTTAAAAACACTGCCGGACGTGACGCGTTAAAGAAGCTACTCGTTACTGCGGACGTATTTGTCGAAAACTACCGACCAGGGGCATTAGAGAAGCTTGGATTGGGCTATGAAACGCTTAAAAAGCTCAACCCCAAGCTGATCTACTGCTCCATTTCCGCTTTTGGCAGCACCGGCCCCCGCCGGGAGCTCACCGCTTACGATAATGTTATCCAAGCCTACTCGGGCATGATGGCGATGACTGGCGACCAGCATACCGGCCCGCTAAAAAGTGGCGCGCCGGTGGTGGATTATGCTACCGGCACTACGGCCGCGTTTGCCATCTCAACGGCCCTGTTTCAGCGGGAACGCAACGGCGGTAAAGGACAGTTTGTGGATGTATCGATGTCTGAGACGGCGCTTATGCTCTCCAGCCCCTACTTAACGGCGTTGCTATGGAACGGCAAAAAACCAGAGCCCAAAGGCAATACCTTTCCCTTCGCCACCATTGGCTGCTACCAAGCGTCTGATCAGCCGTTAATGATTGCCGCCTCTAACTTGACTCAGCAAAAACGCTTATGGACGGCCCTGGGTAGGGAGGACATGATTAAACAGAATAATAATCAACGCCTTGATAACCACGCTGAGGAAGCAAAGGTGATAGCCGAGATTATTAGCACGATGACCGCCGATTACTGGGAAGCGTTTTTGCAGAAACGAAGGATTCCGGCTTCACGAATTAGGCGACTAGAAGAAACACTTGCGGATCCGCACGTTCATTCAAGGGGCGTCTTGCGTACTCAGCCGCTAAGCCCTGACGCTGAACATGAGCTAACTGTGCCGGTGTCAGCGTTTTGCATGTCCGAGGGCACCCGGGGCATTACGTCACCACCGCAAAAAGTGGGCGCTCAAACCGCCGAGGTACTGATGAGCTTAGGTTATTCAAAGCAGGATTTAGCGGCACTTATCGCAGATGGTGCAATAAGCGGGCCTTTAGAGAGGGGCGGTTCAGGAGATCGGTCTTGAATAACACCATGGCTAAACCGCTTGAGCGCCTGGCCCAGACTGCTGATCACTGGAACACCCGCCCGCTAGATGCTGAAATTGACTGGGCCGCTCGTCGGGCACTGCTGGACTGGTTCGCCACCACGCTACCGGGGTGCCGCCAAGCACCGGCCACGCTACTATCTGACGCCTTTGCCGCCACTCGTGGGGAGGGCAGGGCGGTGTGTTATGTGGATGGGCGTCTGGGGTCGCCACGTTACGCCGCTTTGCTAAATGCCACGGCGAGCCACACCGTTGAGTTTGACGACATCTTCAAGGATGGCGGCTACCACCCAGGTAGTTCAACGATTGCGGCTGCATTGGCCGTTGCGCAAGATACCCAGGCTACCCGTGAGCAGCTTCATCGGGCCATTATTGGCGGATATGAAGTGGGCTGCCGCATTGCTCTCGCCATACAGCCAAGCCACTATCGCTTCTGGCACACCTCCGCCACGGTGGGCACCATTGGGTCGGCGGTCTCAACTGCGATGCTGCTCGGCGCCACTTCAAAGCAAATCGCACACGCCATAGCGCTGGCCAGTAGCTTTGCCGGCGGGCATCAGCAGAACTTGCAGGGCGAGGGCATGGCCAAAGCACTGCATGCCGGCCACGCCGCTGATGCAGGGTTGATGGCCGGAATGGCCGCGGCAAAAGGGGTAACCGCATCGCTTGACAGTCTACATGCCAGCAATGGATTTGCGGCTGCCACTAGCGACTCAAATGGCAATTGGGACGCAGCGCTAGAGGGGCTTGATGACTGGACACCGATTACCCGCATGACGGTGAAAAACCATGGCTGTTGCGGCCATATTTTTCCCGCGCTGGATGGCTTGAAAGCACTGCAAGCCTCCGCGCCCATTATAGCGGAGAGCATTGAATCCATCCATATCGAAGGCTACGGCGCGACCTACTCGATGTGCAATCGTCCTACCCCTTCATCAGCTCAAGAGGCGCGCTTCAGTATTCAGTACTGTATCGCCGCTTACTTGGTGCTGGGCAAGGTTAGGCTGCAAGCCTTCGAGCCGCCGGCGCTGGAAGATGCTCGTATCCGCGCGTTAATGCCCAAGGTGAGTGTCGCAGAACGCGCCGATATTGCGGCCCGATACCCCCGCCAGCGGATGGCCAATATTATCGTCACCACCGTCGATGGCAATAGCTACCAACATTGGCAAGAAACACGAAAAGGGGATCCTGAGGATCCCATGACCGACGCTGAACTGCTCGAAAAATATCAGGAGCTAGTAAGTAACTTGCTATCAGCTTCCTCACGGCAAGCGCTTCAATACACCGTGATGTCAACTAACTTACTGCCAGGGGCGTTTGAGTTGCATGGTTTCGAGACTCCAACAATAAGTTAATCAACCCCCAATGTATCGTTGGTGGTCGATAACTTTAGGCTGTGCCAGCATTCATTAAGTGATAGTGATCACTACCATTACAAAAGTATTCAATAATGAGGTAGAAAATGTTTAAAGATAAAAAGAAGTTTGCATCCCTTGTTCTATCGAGCATTGCCGCTACGTCATTTATGTCAGCAAGCACCTTGGCAACTGCTAATGACGGTGAGTGGCCTCAGGATGACGTTCGGGTGATTATGCACACCAAAGCAGGTGGTTCTGCCGATGTCTTTATGCGAACACTTGCAGAGTCATTAGAGTCCCAGACTGGCCAGTCGATTACAGTGATTAATTCGCCCGGCGGTGGAGGTGCCAGTCAAATGACGCGGGTACGCGCTGCTGAGCCTGATGGCTTAACGCTGGGTATAAATACGCTTTCACACTTCACCGGCATGCTAACGAACTTGGAAGGCGTGTTTTCCATTGACGACTTTGAGTGGATAGCGACTGCACAGTCTGATCCCAACTTAATCTGGACGCGTACCGACTCACCAATAGACGATCTAGATGCATTAATTGAAGCAGCCGAGCAAAGCGATGAAAAAGTTACCGTCGGTGGATTTGGGTCGCAAGGCTCCACTCAGCATATTGGACTTAGCATGCTCGAAAATGTTGCCGATGTAGAGTTTGAGTGGGTTCCTTTCAATTCAACGCCTGATATTGTTTCGGCTGTGCTGGGCGGACATGTTGATGTGGGTATGTCCAACTTAAGCGGAGCTCAGTCCTACTTTGAAGCGGATCGCTTAAAGGGGCTTGGGGTGCATGGGGAGGATCGTTTAGATGGCCTCCCCGATGTTGCTACTTTTGAAGAGCAGGGCTACAACGTCGACTCAAGCTGGGTGCAGGTGAGGGGGGTATTTGGCCCAGCTGGTATCCCTATGGAAACACAACAGCAAATTGCTGATGCGTTTCACGAAGCCATGCAGACCGAGCATTACCAAGACTATGCGCGTAGCGCTGGGGTTACCGACTCGTCGATGGGGCCAGAAGAGTTCACCGAGTTTGCCAGTCAAATTAGTGAAACAGCTCAGAAAGAGCTAGATAAAGACTAATAAAATTTTGGCTATTTAAAAAGATAGGCGGCGAATTTTTTCGTCGCCTATTAATGCCTTGAACGATAAATTATTTGCCTCTCCTTTTTTACTATCCTTCTTTTTTTCATAACAATTTAATAGGCATCCCCTTATTTTTAATTAATTGTGGAAGTGGGGGTTTATTGACAAGATTGTTATCTGTGTTTTTTTAATTTCGTGAATAACAACTTATTATAGGATGTTTTTATGACTCAAGATTCGTTAGTGTCCTGTTCTATTCAAAACGGCATTGCTCTGCTAACGCTAAATCGCCCCGACAAGCGCAACGCTATGAGCGATGCTATGCGCGCTGAGTTAGTGGCCCATTTACTTGATCTTCGTACTGACCGCTCGGTACGCGCCGTTGTACTAACCGGAAGTGGCAAAGGGTTTTGCGCGGGCGGTGATATCGCGGGTATGAAAACGCGCATGGAAGCCGACCCCGCCACCGTTGGCTTTAACGGCTGGGAGCGCCAGCAGGGCGTTCACTACGCAGCGAGCCTGCTGCTGAATTTACCCATTCCGACGGTGGCGGCTGTGAACGGCGCCGCCGCAGGCTTGGGCGCAGATTTAGCGCTCTCCTGCGATTTCGTGATTGCCTCTGACTATGCCCACTTTACCTGGGCTTATATTGCCCGCGGGCTGATTCCAGACGGCGGTGGCATGTACTTCTTGCCACGCCGGGTAGGGCTAGCACGCGCCAAAGCGCTGATCTTTAGCGGTCGGCGGGTCAATGCCGATGAGGCGCTGCAGCTCGGGATTGCTGATCAGCGCTGTAGTGCTGATGAATTGCTTAGCACCGCCCACACCATGGCGGAAGAGATGAGCAGCGGGTCACGCACGGCGGTGGCGTTGACCAAATCGATTATTAATAAAAGCTACGAAATGTCTGAAAGCCAAGTGTTCGCCGAAGGCAGTAAAGCGCAGGGCATCTGCTACACCTCCGAAGAGCACCGTGCCTCGGTGCAGGCATTCCTTGATCGTATGAAGGAGGCTCCACAATGAGCCAGATCCACGCCCTCCTAAATCCTAAGAGTATCGCGGTTATCGGTGCCTCCGCAGACCCCAAAAAAACCTCCGGGTTGCCAGTCTCTTATTTGCTTAAGCACGGTTTTAAAGGCCCGATTTACCCGGTTAACCCGAAAGCCACCGAGATTCAGGGGCTGACCTGTTACCCCAGTGTCGAAGCACTGCCCGAAGCGCCCGATGTTGGTCTTGTGCTGCTGAATGCCAAGCGCAGTATCGACGCCGTGCGCTCCCTGGCCAAGATGGGCTGCCAAGCGGCGGTGGTATTGGCCAGCGGCTATGCCGAGGCTGGCGAGGAAGGCTTGGCGCTGCAGGATGAGTTAAAAGAGGCCGCAGGCTCCATGCGACTCCTCGGCCCTAATACCATCGGGTTGGTTAATTTATCGGCAGGCATTCCGCTCTCCGCCAGCGGTGCGCTGGAAGTTAGCGAACTGCCCAAGGGCAGTGTCGCGGTGGTTTCCCAAAGTGGCGGCATTCTGGGCGCGCTTCTGTCGCGGGCCGCTGGGCGTGGCATTGGTTTATCGTCGCTGATTGCCACCAGTAATGAGGTGGATTTGGAAGTCAGCGATTTTGTTGACTACTTGGTTGATGATCCGAACACCAAGGTGATTGCGCTCTATCTGGAGAGCGTTCGTCACCCGGCGCGTTTCCGTGAGGTTGCCCTGCGCGCGCGGGCGGCGGGCAAGCCGCTGGTGGTCTTCAAAATTGGCCGTTCCGAAGCCGGGGCCAGCGCAGCAAGCTCTCACACCGGTGCCCTGGCGGGGGAAGACCGGGTTTACGATGCCTTCTTCAGTGAGTTGGGGGTTATCCGGGTTAATACCTTTGACGAGTTCTTGGACGTGCCTGCGGTACTCGTTGCTGGCCGCCAACTGGCCGGGCGTCGGGTTGCGGTGCTGACCTCAACCGGGGGCGCCGGTACGCTGATTGCCGATAGCCTCGGCGTCAACGGCTTTGATACGCCCGCGCCTGATCATGCTACGGCAGAAAAACTGCGCGCCTTGCAAGGCGATACGCCGACCGCGCTAGACCGTAACCCCATTGATGTGACGCTGGCGGGGCTGCAGCCTGACTTGCTGCGCCAAGCTATTCGTATACTGCTGGAAAGCGATAGCTACGACGCCTTGATCGTGATTATTGGTTCCTCCGGGTTGGCGATGCCCGACCTTGTCGTGGGGGCCATCAGTGACAGCCTGGCGACCAACAATAAGCCGCTCCTGGCCTACGTTAGCCCTTACGCCCCAGGTACGCTGCAGCGCTTGAATCGTGCCTCGATCCCCGGCTTTAGCTCACCGGAGAGCTGCAGCGCGGTGCTGGAAGCACTGCACTTTATCGGCAGGCCTTTGCTTGGCGGCGGTGAGTCGCCCCAGGTAGCGCTACCCAATTTAACTGCCTTGCCTAAGGGCTCAATTGACGAGGCCACGGCGAAACAACTGTTCGCCCAGGCAGGCATTAACGTACCGCCCAGCCGGGTGGTGCACAGCCGCGAAGAGGCGGAACGCGCGGCCAAAGAGCTGGACGCCCCCGTGGTGCTCAAGGTGATGGATGCCAGCCTGATGCACAAAAGCGATATTGGTGGCGTTGCACTGCATTTAAATGCCGAGACGATTGGTCAGCGGTTTGATCAGATGGTGAGCGACGTTGAAGCCCAGGTTGCACGCCGCCCTGATACCTTCCTGGTGGAAGCCATGGTGACAGGTGGGCATGAGCTGATCCTCGGCGCTAACCGTGATGCGTTAGGGACGGCGATTCTGCTGGGTGCAGGTGGGGTCACGGCGGAGCTGTTTAAGGATACGACGATTCGCCTCTTACCTGAACAAGCGCCAGAGCAGGGCGGCCTAACCCTGGAGCAGGCGCGGGAAATGATGCAGCAGCTAACGACTTGGCCACTACTCGATGGCTATCGCGGTGCGCCACGGCGTGATACCGAAGCGCTTGCCCAAGCGATTGTCGCCTTCTCAGCCTTGGCCGCTGGGTTAGGTGACCGTCTGACCACTGCTGAAATTAATCCGCTGTTTGTGATGCCGGAAGGCCAAGGTGTTGTGGCCGCTGATGCGGTACTGGTAATTGAGGGTGGCGTGGAAGGAGGTGGCGCCCATGGCTGATTCATCCATCATTTCACCCACCACGGGCCGGGTGCACCTTAGCCAGGAAGGGCAAATTGCTATTATCACCCTGGATAACCCGCCGGTGAATAGCAGCAACGACGCGGTGCGCCGGGGCATTTTGGCTGCTTTGGAGAAGATTGATACGCAGCAGAGTCGCGCCGTGGTGCTGATGGGCAAAGGCCCGAACCTAATGGCGGGGGCCGACCTGCGCGAGTTGGCGCACGAGCCCACGGAACCAACGCTGCCCCAGGTCACCGGCGCGCTTAGCGCTTTTCCACTACCGGTGATTGCGGTGATTAGCGGCCATACCCTGGGGGGCGGCTTGGAGCTGGCATTGGCCTGCGATAGCCGCATCGCCACCCCCACCGCGCTGCTAGGCCTGCCTGAAGTTACGGTAGGCGTGATCCCTGGTGCAGGTGGCACCCAGCGCCTGCCCCGGGTGGTGGGCCTGCCCAAGGCGCTGGAGATGATTGTCTCCGGTAAACCTATTACGGCGGTTGAAGCTCACCACCTGGGGTTGGTCGATGAGCTGCTCCAGGCCGCCCAGGGGGAAGCCCGCGGGGACGAGCAGGAAGCAGAGGTAGTAAAGGCGGTAGTGGCTTATGCCAACCGCTATCAGGGCGGCAAACAACCGCTGGCAGCGCGCGACGTGCCTCCAGCGGATGCGCAAGCACTGCAAGCCTATATTGATAAGCTGCTAAAGCGCGCCCGTGGTTTGCCTGCCGCACCGGTCGCCGCCGAGATGGTAATGAAAGCGGCCACGCTCAGTTTTAGCGCCGCGATTGCCGAAGAGCGGGCCCAGTTTTTGGCCCTGCGCGGCAGCGAGTCGGCCCAAGCGCTGCGCTATCTGTTTTTTGCCGAGCGCGAAAAACCCTTTGTGCCCACCCAGCCGGTTAAGGCCGCGCCCATCACACGCATTTCAGTGGTAGGTGCAGGTACCATGGGCAGCGGGATTGCCCTTTGTGCACTTAATGCAGGCTATAGCGTCGATCTGGTGGAGTTAAATGAGCAGGCGCTTAAAGCGGGGGTGGCGCGGATTACTCAGGCGTTGGATGAAGGGGTTAAACGTCAGCGGTTAACCCAGGCGCAGCGTGATGACGCGCTATCCCGCCTGAAGCCTACTCAGGATTTACCCGAGGTGGCCGGTACTGACCTGGTCATTGAAGCCATTGTGGAAGACTTGGCCATCAAGCGCTCACTGTTTGCCGATTTGGCCCAGTGGGTTAGCGAAAGCACGCTGCTGGCCAGCAATACCTCCTACCTGGATATCGAGCAGATTGCCGAGGGTATTGCCCACCCGGATCGGGTACTGGGGCTGCATTTTTTCAGTCCTGCCGAGCGCATGCCGTTAATGGAGATCGTGCGCTGTAAAGCCACCAGCGAGCAGACCTTGAGCACCGCCGTGAGCGTTACGCGGCGGCTTAAGAAAAAAGCGATCGTGGTCGCCAATTCCTGGGGCTTTGTGGGCAACCGGCTCTACGCCGCCTATCGGCGCCAGTGCGAGTTCATGCTCGAAGAGGGAGCCAGCCCCGAGCAAGTCGATGCCGCTCTTGAAGCTTATGGCTTCGCCATGGGGCCTTTTAAAGTGGCGGATATGTCCGGATTGGATGTCGCCTGGAAAATGCGCCAGCAAACCGCCGACACTCGCCACCTTAGGCGCTATGTGGGCATACCAGATCGGATCTGCGAAGCGGGTCGTTTAGGGCGCAAAACCGGCAGCGGTTATTACCGCTATGACGACTCAAAGCGGCCGACTTCTGACCCGGAAGTCACCCAGATAATCGAACGTTACCGGGAAGAGCACGCCATCACGCCACAAGCCTTTAGTGAGCAGGACATCCAGCAGCGCGCTGTGCTTGCCTTGATCAACGAGGCCCTGCTTTTACTGGAAGAGGGCGTGTGCCGGCGGCCTGTGGATATTGATATTGCCTTGGTCAATGGCTACGGCTTCCCACGCTGGCGAGGCGGGCCTCTCTTTATTGCCCGCCAGATGAGTGGTAGCCAACTGGAGAGTGAGCTGGACAAGTTGGCTGAAACCAGTGGTAAAGGCCACCAGCGTGCAAACCCGCAGAGCTTGAAAGTTCAGGATTTCGAGGAGTGAGCATCATGACCGATGCATTGATTTGCGATGCGGTTCGTACCCCATTTGGGCGTTTTAACGGCGCACTATCTTCCATTCGAGCCGATGATTTAGGAGCCTTACCCATCCAAGCGTTAATGGACCGCCATGAACAACTGGAGTGGGACAAAATTGATGAAGTGATTTTTGGCTGTGCCAACCAAGCGGGGGAAGATAACCGCAACGTGGCGCGTATGTCGGCGCTGTTAGCAGGACTTCCGACAAGTGTGCCGGGCGTTACGCTTAACCGACTATGCGGCTCTGGCCTGGATGCGGTGGGTAGTGCTGCCCGAGCCTTGCGCTGTGGAGAAGCGCAGTTAATGATTGCGGGTGGCGTTGAAAGCATGAGCCGTTCACCGTATGTCATGGGTAAAGCCGATAAGCCCTTTTCTCGTGCTCAGAAACTGGAGGACACGACCATCGGTTGGCGGTTGATCAACCCTAAGATGAAAGCCGCACATGGCGTCGATGCCTTACCTCAGACGGCTGAGAATGTGGCCGAGGAAGAAGGGGTTTCACGCAGTGATCAGGATGCCTTTGCGCTACGCAGTCAACAGCGCTGGCAGGCTGCTCAGGAAGCGGGTTTCTTTGCTAAAGAAATCATACCTGTGACCGTTTCGCAACGGCGTCAGTCAGATATCATTGTGGAAACGGATGAGCACCCGCGCCCTGAAACAACCTTGAAAGTGTTAAACGACCTGCGTGGCGTCGTAAAAGAGGACGGCACTGTAACTGCTGGCAACGCTTCAGGAATTAACGATGGTGCCTGCGCCTTGCTGTTGGCTAACCCACAAGCAGTAAAACGTTTTGGATTAAGTCCTCGCGCGCGAGTTGTGGCCATGGCCACGGCGGGGGTTGCCCCCAAGGTTATGGGAATGGGCCCCGTGCCTGCCGTGGAGAAAATCTTGCGGATTTCAGGCTTGAGTCTGGAAAAAATGGATGTCATTGAGCTGAATGAGGCATTTGCGGCTCAAGCGTTGGCCGTATGCCGCCGTCTGGGTATAGCAGACGACGACCCTAGAGTTAACCCCAACGGAGGCGCTATTGCGCTTGGCCACCCCTTAGGTGCCTCGGGAGCAAGGTTGGTAACAACGGCGTTGAATCAACTGGAAAACATAGAGGGCCGCTATGCACTCTGTACCATGTGTGTAGGGGTCGGGCAGGGAATTGCGCTAATTGTTGAACGGTTAAGAGGCGGATAAAAATATCTACTGATTTTATCGCTCTTTAGTCATGTCGATTATCCTTTAGTGGTATTTCAGCCTAATGTTAGCGGTGGCCAAGCCTGATAAATGGTCAGTTTTCCTTTTGGCCACCCTGCGCCATGATTAATTGAGACACAGCACTTAGCAATGCCGTGCTGAGTAATACAGTGTTAATAAAAATAAGTATGGTGGCGCTTTTTACTACGCCAATTATTAACTATAAAAACTGGAGTTTGCCAATGCGAAATGATATCCCAGATGCTCCTTTAAGCGAAGGTAAGCATGAGGAACTCAACATAAGAAAAAAGTGGCTAGAACAGGCGGTTTATCTTTTACTATTAGTTGCGACTGCTTTCTACGTAAGAGAAGCCCACAATCTACCCAATTACGGCGACGCTGGTTATGTGGGGGCCAGCGGCTTTCCGTTATTAGTTTCATTACTAATCGGTGTTTCTATCGTTTTGTTAATGATTATTAATATATTGAGTAAGCCAAAAAAAGAAAGTGAGCTTACTATTGGGATAAGACGACCTTTTCAAGTGATGCTGGCCGTTATGGTGATGACCACCTCCGTGTTCCTGCTTGAATGGACTGGGCTGATTGTGGCGATTATGTTTCTCGCTTTTTTAATAATGAAAGTCGGAGGGGAAACACGTTACTCACTATTGCTCACGTTGCCACCGTTGTTGTCTCTTGGTATTTATGCCGTTTTTGTACTTTTGCTTGGCGTCTATTTCGATTGAGGTTGAAAAATGCTTGATAATCTTTTAATAGGGCTGAATGCTTTTGCAGACCCAATGGTGCTTTTAGGGTTGGTTGCGGGGGCTTTTATTGGCTATTTAATTGGTGCTATTCCCGGATTGGGGCCAAGTTTGGGAATCGCCTTGATGATCCCTTTTACTTACAATATGGATCCAATTGTCTCTATCGTCATGCTAGTTGCGCTATTTGCCGCTGCTGAGTACGGCGGAGCTATTTCAGGCATATTGCTAAATTCTCCAGGCACTGCTGCAGCGGTGGCAACAGCCTGGGATGGCTACCCCCTTACCAAGCAGGGTAAAGCCGGTATTGCGCTGAACATCTCGATTATTTCATCGGGGATCGGCATTTTTGTCAGTACCATAATGCTGTTTTTAACCGCCGTGCCGCTCTCAGAGTATGCGTTGAACTTTGGGCCTTCGGCCTACTTTGCGCTCGCTCTGTTGGGGTTGAGTCTGGTGTCGAGCTTTTCCTCAGGTTCATTGCTAAAAGGTGCCCTGGCGATGGGTATTGGTCTTGCATTGGCCACTATCGGTTTGGATGATCAAACTGGCGTTCCGCGTTTTAGCTACCATCCAGATTTTTTTGAAGGGCTGCCGCTAGTGCCTGTGCTACTTGGTTTGTTTGCCCTTTCAGAAGTGCTTTTCATGATTGAGGCGGGAGCAAGCCATAAAGTCAAAAACCAACCCATGAGCGGAATTTTAGAGGTGCCCTTTAAAACCTTTTATAAGATGAAATATCTGTTTTTACGTAGCTCATTAATCGGCTATTTTGTTGGCGTAATTCCTGGTGCAGGGGCCTCAATTGGCTCTTTCATCTCCTATGCGGTCGCTAAGCGTTTTTCAAAGCAGCCTGAGTTGTTTGGCAAGGGCAGCTATGAGGGGATAGCGGCTTCTGAAACAGCCAATAATGCTTCGGTTTCAGGTTCCTTGTCGCCGTTGCTAGCGTTGGGGATTCCGGGCTCCGCTACCACGGCCATTATGATCGGCGCCTTGATGATCCATGGGGTACAACCAGGTCCATTGCTTTTCACTACGGATCCTGAAATTCCTTATACTGTTTTTGTTTCGCTCTGGTTCAGTGTGCCTATCATGGTCTTTATTGGTCTAGCAGGTGCGCGGTTTTGGGCGAAAGTGGCGGACATTCCCCGTCCGGCGATTGCGGCTATTGTGGCATCGATTAGTTTAATCGGCGCTTATGCATCAACGAGCTCAATGTTCCCGGTCTATGTGACGCTAACGTTTGGGGTGGTTGGCTATGTGCTGCGTAAAGCTAATATTCCTTTGGCGCCTATCATCCTGGCACTGGTATTGGGCGAAATGTTGGAAACGAACTTGCGCCGTGCGCTTTCGGTATCCAACGGTGATGTGACCACCTTTATTACCAATCCTCTCAGTGGGACGCTACTGCTCATTGCAGTTCTCTCCTTTTTACTCCCTGCCTTTGGTATGTTTCGCAAAAAAGTAAAAGGGTATCGGCGCGCTAACTAATAAAATGTCCTAGAAAGTAGATGCGATTGACAAGGAGGTCGGCGTGCCATGCAAGAAGAAGGCGAACAACAAGAAGATATGCATCAAAGAGGGGTAAGAAAAGCCTTTACCTGTATTTGTTTAAGCTTAGGCACCGCCTTTCTGGTACAAACCATGTTGCTGGTGGCGGTGCCGCTGGCGGGCATTGAGCTAGGTGCAACGCCGTTAATACTGGGCTTGATCGTTAGTGCTCCCTATGTCTTGCCGCTGTTGCTGGCATTGCCCTTTGGCTCGCTTGTTGCGAGATTAGGTAGCCCCCGTACGCTTCAGATGGGCGCGGTGTCTATGATCACCGGGACCGGTTTATTGGTTTTGGTGCCTGGTTTTTGGGGGTTGATCACGGGGCAGATGGTGATTGGTTTGGCGCAGCTGATGATGATTATCTCAGCCCAAACAGCGATCACTTATCTAGGGCAGGGTACAGCACTGGAAAAATACTTTGGCTGGTACACCACCTATTTATCGATTGGTCAGATGCTGGGGCCGCTATTGGCGGGCTGGATTATCGATTATCGAGGTGGCCCCAGTGCCGCCTTCTATGGCGCTTTTTTATTCTCTTTAATGTCGCTGGTGTCGTTGTTGATGGCTAATCAGCGTTCATCAAAAGGGAGGCAACCTCGTGACGGCTTGCTGGTCAGCGTAGGGCAGCAATGGCAACTACTGAAAACCTCTCTAGGCGTAAAGTTATCGCTGATTATTTCCCTTGCTGCGATGCTGGCATTGGGCGCCCACGGCAGCTACTTTCCTGTTTATCTTGAAAGTTTGGCGCTTTCAGGCACCACGATTGGGCTATTAGTCAGCCTGCGTGCACTTGCTTCCATGGCCATCAGGCCGTTTACCAGTACGATTGTCGGCCTGCTTCGTGGTCGATATGCCACCATGTCGCTCACTCTGCTATTCATGGCGCTGGGTTTAATGCTGGTAGGTGTCACGGGCAATGTCTATTGGCTATGTCTGTTTTCAATTCTGGTGGGGCTGGGGGTAGGGCTTTCTCAGCCACTCTCTATGGTGGTCATCGCAGAATCGGTGCCGGAACGTCAGCGCGCCCATGCCTTGGCGGTTCGTTTGATGGCTAACAGGGCCATGCAGTTTGTCGCGCCGCTATTATTGGGGATTATTACCCAGCTTGGCGGCTTTACGCTGGCGTATTTTGCCTGCGGGGTACTGCTGCTGTTGCATTGGCTGCTGTTTCAACGGCTGAGAAGACAACACGCTATTCAATAATACCCAGTTATTCGGATTGGCCTAAGGGGTGGCCGATCAGCGCCTTCATCCACTCAAGAAACTTAATCAGTGCATCCGATGGGCGGGCATCTTTCGGCCATGTCAGGTAGTAGGCTTCGCCTGTACGGCAAACCGTGTCTGACAAGGCGACAAAATTTCCTTCCTGTAGCTGGCGTTCGACAAACACTTTAATCGCGATGGCGCAGCCAATATTCATCGACGCCGCTTCATAAGCTAACGCCGAGTTATCGAATTTCATGCCAGCGTCTGGATCAATGCCATCTAAACCGCTTTTCGCCAGCCATGTCTTCCAGTCATCTGGGCGAGCCATGGAGTGCAACAGGCGTACCTTGGCAACCTCGTCTTTAGCAAGGTCTTCGCTTTTCCATAAAGCCGCTGACACAATCGGGATCAGCTCTATGTCCACCAGTTTCTCAGCATGAAGCCCTGGCCAGTCTCCATGCCCGGAGCGGATCGCAGCATCAACGCCTTGGGTCTGAAAATCAACGGGCTTTAAAGAAGAAGAAAGCTTGACCTCAAGTAGCGGGTTTTTAGCGTGAAAATCAGCCAGTCTGGGGATTAGCCAGCGTTGCGAAAAAGTTGTGTAGGACTGGATAGAAAGCACATCGCGCTGATTTTTACGTGACACTTTGCGAGACGCGTTTTCAAGTTCGCGGAAGGCATTTTTAACACCCGCGTAAAGCTCCGCGCCCTCCTGGGTAAGCTCAATCCCACGATGCAGTCGGGTGAACAATGCTACGCCAAGATAATCTTCCAGCACCTTGACTTGGCGACTAACCGCTACCTGGGATACATGCAGTTCATCTGCCGCACGAGTTAGGCTGCGAAGACGGGCGGCTACCTCAAACGCTCTTAGCGGATTGAGGGGGAGTAGTGATTGACTCATAAGGTTACCAACGGTGCCGCTGACAGCTGAGGTGTGGGTGAGTGCTGCTGCATAACAATACATTAACACTCTGATAGTAACCCAATGGCTAGTGTGAATCGAGGCTGGCGAGGGGGCTTTGCTGACGTACGTAACGTCTGCCGAGTGGTTAAAGGTGACACCCTGCTTTGGCCGGTCATCGACGGTTAGCTCGAATACATCAGGACGGGAGTAGTGCTTGATTACATCAACGTTGTAGCTCGTCTGAACGAGCTGGGTTGAAAATCACCGAAAGAGGCAGTTAATAAACGTAACCGTGAATCGAAATTGTCACGCACCTAAATGATATGTTATATCATAGCTATTTTTTGAGAGTGAATGTTAACTATCCGATTTGCTCCCCTTAGCGCTGGCGATTCTTACGCTCGCCGCTTCACAAGCTAATACCAGTTATTTTCTTAAGAACGTTTCAGGAGTCATTTATGTCTTCCCTACTGCCCGCCACTCAGTGGACGCTGCCAGACCATGCCGCCGGTGATAATGACATCAGCGTGTTGCCGCGCATCTTTGAAGACGCCATTAACATCGCGATCTTCCAGCGTCCTCTGCCTGCCGATATCGCCTTCAGCGCCCAGGCTCAGTGCCAAACGGATCGCGCCTGGCAATATAGCTGGCTTGGCCATCCTGATGAAGCCTTCTCCGCTGACCTGCTTCGCCACCTGCCCGCCCCGGAGGCGGCAACCCCGCTGGTTGAGGATATGGCGACGATTGCCGAAGCGGTCGCCTTTCTGTTCGATACCCAAACCGTCGGTATTCGCTTGCGCCTGCTTAATAGTGCCATGTGCCCGCGCTTTCACTGCGATAACCTCCCCGTGCGCATGGTAACTACCTATTTCGGCCCGGGCAGTGAATGGCTGCCAGAGTACGCCATTAACCGTGAAGGCCTGGGCGCGCCGCACCCTGACCGGCCCGATATCGCAACCGACACCGCCGCCATTCAACGCCTTTCACCGGGTGATATCGCATTAATCAAAGGAAGTGGTTGGGTTGGCTGCGAAGAGCGAGGCCTGGTGCATAGAAGCCCGGCGTTGGAAAACGGTAGCAAACGGCTGCTGATGAGTATTGATCCTGCTTAGGCATTGCCTGATTAGGGTTGTCCCCCGGTGTCAGGGTAGTTGTCGCCTGTGTGTTTCATAGGGCTAGCTAAGAGTTATGTTATAATGTAACAATAAAGGTTAAATGGTTTTTATGAATAGCTTGGCTAGCTTATTCCCACCGTGGAGACGACATGACGGCGCCAATTCGCCTCTATAACACGCTGACGCGCGCTAAAGATCCGCTTCGCACCGAACGCCCCGACCGGGTGACCCTGTATGTCTGCGGCCCTACGGTTTACAACTTCGCGCATATCGGCAATGCCCGCCCAGCGGTGGTGTTTGACGTCCTTGCGCGCCTGATGCGCCACGACTACCCAGAGGTGGTCTACGCGCGCAATTTTACCGATGTGGATGACAAGATTAATGCCGCCGCGGCAGAAGCCGGCGTGCCGATTGGGGTGATCACCGAACGCTATATTGAGGCCTACCATCAGGATATGCAGGCGCTGGACGTACTGCCGCCGGATATAGAGCCCCGGGTGACCGCGCATATCCCCGATATTGTTGATCTTATCGAAACGCTAATCACCCGCGGCCATGCTTATGTGGCCCAGGGACATGTGCTGTTTGATGTGGCTTCTTATCCTGCGTATGGGGCGCTGTCGGGTCGCCGCCCGGAGGATATGCTGGCCGGCGCCCGGGTCGAAGTCGCCCCTTACAAGCGTAACCCCCTGGACTTCGTGCTGTGGAAACCTTCAACGCCCGAAATGCCTAGCTGGCAGAGCCCCTGGGGTCGCGGACGCCCCGGCTGGCACGTGGAGTGCACGGCAATGATCGGTCAGCACTTGGGGCATACCCTCGATATTCACGGCGGCGGTCAGGATCTGATCTTTCCTCACCACGAGAACGAAATTGCCCAGGGCACCTGCGCCCATGGCGCCCTTTACTGCCATACCTGGGTGCACAACAGCTTTATCACCGTTGAAGGGCAGAAGATGTCCAAGTCCCTCGGCAACGTACTGTTGGTGCGTGATCTGCTCAGTCAGGCGCCCGGCGAAGCGATCCGCTTTGCGCTTCTGGCGACCCACTATCACCACCCGCTGGATTGGAATGCCCGGCGGTTGGCCCAGGCACGGCAAACCCTGGCGCGCTGGTACCGCCGCCTAGCCGCGGCCACTGGGGATGAGCAGGCTGAAGGGGAGCAGAATGAGTGGAAGAGCGTAGCGCCGGATGCCGAGGTGCTGGAAGCGCTGCGGGATGACCTCAATGTGCCCCGTGTTATCAGCCGTCTGCACGAGCTATCAAGCGCCATTGGCGATGCCGCCAATGAAGAAGATGCCCGGTTAGCCGCCCAACGGCTGCGTGCCTCTGCTGGCCTGGTCGGCTTGTTACAGCAACCGGCAGCAAGCGCCTTAAACGCCCTGCGGGAATTACCGGATCAGGCCTCGCCACCAAGGCTGCCCGCCAGCCGGGTGGAGGCGCTGGTGGCAGAACGCCACCAGGCCCGCCTGCAGCGCGATTTTGCCCAGGCAGATGCCTTGCGCCAGACCCTGGAAGCGGCCGGCGTTGTGATCCACGACACCCCACAGGGCACCCAGTGGCAGTTCGCCGACGAGGTGGTGGTATGAGCAAGGAGGCGCGTAATGCAACACTATGATGTGATTATCGTTGGGGCTGGCCCGGCCGGGGTAGGCTTGGCCACCCTGCTGGCAAAACTGCCCGATCTCGACTACACCCTGCTGGAAGGCGGGCGTATCGGTGAGTCGCTGCGCCGCTGGCCCGCACAAACGCGCTTGATCACCCCCTCTTTCTACAGCAACCCCTTCGGCCTGGCCGATCTCAACGCCGTGGATGCCTGGAGTTCGCCCGCCCTATATTGCGGTGTGGAGCACCCCAGCGGCGCCCAGTACGCCGACTACTTAAGCTTTATTGCCCAGCAGCACGCGTTACCTATCCTCGAAGGCTGGCAAGTGCAGCAGGTAGCGCCAGCGGCCGACGGCGGCTTTATCGTCAGCGGCGAACAGGGCGAGCTGCACACCCGCTTTCTGGTATGGGCCACCGGGGAGTATCAGTTTCCCGAGCTGGCGCCGTTCCCCGGGGCTAGTTGGTGCCCCCACTATGCCGAGGTGGAAAACTGGGCAGACTTTACCGCCCCCCGCTATACGGTGATCGGCGGCTACGAAAGTGGCGTCGATGCGGCAGTCAACCTGGTGCAGCTAGGGCGCTCGGTGCGTCTGCTGGTGCGCAAATCCTCCTGGGATCCCAGCAGCCCCCACGATCCCAGCCTGTCGCTGTCACCCTACACACGCAGTCGCCTGGATGAGGCGGTCAACACTGGGCGGCTGGAGATCGTCTTCGGTGCGGATATTGTCGAGGTCATGGCCAATGCGGACAGCGGTTTTAGTGTCCACGCCGCTGATGGCCGCCAGTGGGCCTGCGAGCAGCCCCCCATTCTGGGCACCGGCTTTCTCAGCGGCGGTGGCGCCACCCAGATCGATGCGCTGTGGGAGTGGGATGCGAAGGGGCAGGTCATGCTCACCGAGCTGGACGAATCCACCTTAACGCCAGGGCTGTTTTTAGTCGGCCCCCAGGTGCGCCACGACCCACAAATCTACTGCTTTATCTACAAGTTTCGCCAGCGTTTCAGCATGATCGCCACCTGTTTGGCCGAGCGCTTGGACATTGACGCCTGGGTGCTGGAAGAGGATAACCAGGTATGGGGCGCGTTCGGTAATCAAGAGTGCTGCGAGGATTGCCAATGTTAACCCTGTCCTCCCGCGACCGCTTACCCGCTGCCACGCTGACCTCCAGCCTGCTGGTGATCGCTATTATTATCGGCGCGCTACTCGGCCACTTCGCCCCCACCCGTGGGCAGTGGTTGGGCGATAACGTCGATGCCACGCTGCTTACCATGATTGGTCTGCTGTTCTTCAGCGTGCGTTTAGACGTGCTGGCCCGGCAGGCGAGTAATCTGCGCTTTATGGTTATCGCCATCACGGCTAACTTCATTGTCGTGCCTTTGATTGGCTATGGGGTGGCGTCGCTGTTTATGTCCGCGCACCCACTGCTGATGGTGGGGCTAGTGATCTACTTTATGTCGCCCTGCACCGACTGGTTTCTAGGCTTTACCCGCCTTTCCGGTGGCAATGTCGCCCTCGGCATGGCGCTGATACCGATTAATATGGCGCTACAGCTGCTGCTTTACCCGGTCTATTTGCAGTGGTTTACGCCGCATACGGGAACGGTTGATCCCCAGCTAATCGGCACCACCCTGCTGCACTGGTTTTTGCTGCCCGCGATTGCCGCCCTAACGCTGCACCACACGTTGCGTTTTATGCTTGGCGAGCAGCGTTTTGAGCAGTGCCTAACCTTTGCAGACCGCGCTACCCCCTGGGTGATTGCCTTGCTGGTGCTGCAGATATTCGCCGGTAATATCGCGGCGATCCTGGCGCACCGCTATGTGTTTGCCTGGCTGTTGCTGTCGGTGTTTGTGTTTTTTGTGCTGACGTTTGTGCTTAGCGAAGTGATCAGCCGCGGCTGCCGCCTGGCGTACCCCGAGCACGCGCTCCTCACCATGACCATCGCCGCCCGCAATGCGCCGCTGATGCTGGCGGTGACCATGACGGTACTGCCCGGCCAGCCGCTCATCTATGCCGCTCTGGTGATAGGCATGTTAGTGGAGTTCCCCCACTTAACGCTGCTGCGTCGCATCCTGCTGGCGCTCAGGCGTCGCCGGGCTCAAGCAAGCAGCGCCATTGATTCCCCCTCTTGATAACGAGTTTTACGCGATGACCTTGTCCACCTCAGACATGCCCACATTAGAACAGGCAGTCACTGTTACGCTGCCGGATGGCGCCAAACGCCACTTTGACCACCCGGTTAGCGTCGCCCAGGTGGCGCACGCCATTGGCCCGGGGCTTTCGAAACAGACGCTGGCCGGCAGGCTCGATGGTCGCCTGGTCGATGCCTGCGAGGTGATTGATCACGATGCCCAGCTGCAGATCATTACCCCCAAAGATGACGAAGGGCTAGCGATTATCCGCCACTCCTGCGCTCACCTGGTCGGTCATGCCGTCAAGCAGCTGTACCCCAGCGCCATGATGGTGATTGGCCCGGTGATTGACGATGGTTTCTACTACGATATCGCCTTTGAGCGCCCCTTTACCCCCAGCGACCTCGCCGCCATCGAAGCGCGCATGCATGAGCTGATCGCCCAGGAGTATGAGGTGGTAAAGCGCATGACCCCGCGGGATGAGGCGGCCGAGCTATTTAAGGCGCGCGGTGAGACCTACAAGCAGCGCCTAATCGAAGAGATGCCCGAGGAGGTCACTAGCGTAGGGCTGTATATCCACCAAGAGTATGTGGATATGTGCCGTGGCCCCCACGTGCCCAATACCCGCTTTCTCAAGGCGTTCAAACTGACCAAGCTGGCCGGTGCCTACTGGCGGGGCGATGCCAACAACGAGCAGCTACAGCGCATCTACGGCACCGCCTGGGCGGATAAAAAGCAGCTCAAGGCCTATCTGCAGCACCTTGAAGAGGCGGAAAAGCGTGACCACCGACGTTTGGGTCGCGGCCTGGATCTGTTTCACTTTCAGGAAGATGCGCCAGGCGCGGTGTTCTGGCACCCACGGGGCTGGGCCGTGTTCCAGGAGTTGATCGCCTATATGCGCTGTCGCCAGCAAGCGGCGGGCTATGTGGAGGTTAACTCCCCCGATGTGATGGATCGTAGCCTGTGGGAAATCTCCGGCCACTGGCACAACTATCGCGAGCATATGTTCACCACCGAGACCGAGGATGGCCGCTCGCTGGCGCTCAAACCGATGAACTGCCCCGGCAGCGTGCTGCTCTACCGCCACGGTTTAAAGAGCTACCGCGACCTGCCCATTCGCATGGGCGAGTTTGGCAAGGTGCACCGCTACGAGCCCTCCGGCGCGCTCCATGGGTTGCTCCGGGTGCGCCACTTTACCCAGGACGACGCCCATATCTACTGCACCCCCGGCCAGATGGATGCCGAGTGCCGGGATGTGGTGGCCCTGGTGCTGGATATCTACCGCCAGTTCGGCTTTGAGGATGTGCGCATCAAGCTCTCTACCCGGCCGGAAAACCGCATGGGCGACGATGCCAGCTGGGATTTGCTGGAAGGCGCGCTGGAGCAGTCATTGACGGGTATGGGCCTGGCCTATGAGCTCAACCCCGGTGAAGGGGCTTTCTACGGCCCTAAACTGGAGTTTGTGCTACGCGACGCCATTGGCCGCGACTGGCAGTGCGGAACGCTTCAGGTGGATATGAACCTGCCCGAGCGTTTTGGCCTTGAGTATGTGGATGAAGATGGCAAGCGCAAGCGCCCCGTGATGCTGCACCGGGCGCTGTTTGGCTCACTTGAGCGCTTTATTGGCATTCTTATTGAGCACTATGCGGGTAAGCTCCCGGCCTGGCTGGCGCCGGTGCAGGCGGTGGTGCTGTCGATCACCGACGAACATACTGCCTATGCCCAGGAGGTGGCGCAGCTCCTCAACGGGGCAGGCGTGCGCACCGAGGTGGATGTGCGCAACGAGAAGATCGGTTACAAAATCCGTGAGCAAACCCTGCAGCGCATCCCCTTTTTACTGGTGGCGGGCGCCAAGGAGCGTGACGCGGGCAGTATTGCTCTACGTACTCGTGAGGGTGAAGACATGGGCGTACTCCCCATTCAGCAAGCGGTAACGTTTCTGTTAGACAAAGTTCAAATGCCGGATGCCCCTGAAAATCGTGCTGCCCAGCAGCGCCTGCTTGAACGGTTGACCGCTGTTTAGCATGACAGGCGACATCGCTAATTTTTATTTTACGTTATAACGTTTACTTCAGGGCGAGATTAATCTATGCACGACCAAGGCATAAAAGCCAAAGAACAGCGTGTTGCTGCTGATAAAACGTGGGCAGAGAAGCTACTGGCGATGCCTGCCAGTGACTATATGAACGCCGAGCAGTTGGCATTTTTCCGCCAGCGGCTGCTCGACGAGCGTGCCGAAATAGAGGCGCACTTAAAGGAGATGAAGGACGTTATCGCCTCCCACGAGCGCGATAGCGACGAATCGGATCAAGCTTCTTTTGAGGAGGAACTGCGCCTGGCCTTGAGGCAAGCGGATCGCGAGAGCCGCTTGCTCAACAACATTGAGTCAGCCTTAAAGCGCATTGAGAACGGCGACTATGGCTACTGCGAAGAGACCGGCGAGCCTATTGGCCTAGCCCGGCTAATGTTTAGGCCCACTGCGAAGCTCTGTATTGAGGCGAAAGAGCGCCAGGAACAACAGGAACACCATTATCGCAAAGCACGCTGGGAGTAGGGTGTTATGCAGGAACCGTCATTAATACCGGTCAACCTACTGACCGGCTTCTTAGGCAGCGGCAAAACCACACTGCTCAATCGCTGGGTTCACCAAACCTCCATGCACAACACCCTGGTGGTGATCAATGAGTTTGGTGCCATCGGGTTGGATCATCAACTGATCACCCAAAGCGATGAGCAGGCGGTGATCGAAATGAGTAGCGGCTGCTTATGCTGCACGCTACGTGGGGATTTGAGCCGAACCCTGCAACAAGCGCTTGAAGACCTGGAAGCACAAGATAAACCCTTGCCTGCTCGGGTGGTGATTGAGACCACAGGGCTGGCGGAGCCTACGTCTTTGCTGCAACTGTTGATGACGGATCACTGGCTGGCGCACCGCTTTAAGCTGGATAGCGTGGTGTGCTGCGTGGATGCGGCCAATGGTATGGCAACGCTTAACGCCCACCAGGAGTCGCAACAGCAAATCGCGGTAGCCGATAAGTTATTAATCACCAAAACCGACCTGGCGAGCGAAGACGGCGTTTCCCAGTTAGCAAATCAGCTGGCTAAGTTGAACCCCGCAGCGGAGCAATGGCAGGTGATCAACGGCGAACTCTCGGCAGATTTGCTGGTGGGGGCGGGGGTGCATGGTGGCGACACCAAGGGGTTCCAGGTGGATCGATGGCTCAAAGCCGATAGCTACGCCTTGCATCAGGCCGATACTCGTCCAGCCGCTTTTTCTGCTCCGCTGAAGAATTCGCCATTGAGCCCACATAAGCCCGATGTGCTTTCCCATCACGGCGCTAACATTAATGCCTTCTGTTTTAGTGTGAGCGAGCTTATTGAGCCTGCGGCCCTGGAGGGGTGGCTAGACATTTTGATGTCGTTAATGGGCGACAAAATGCTGCGCATTAAAGCTATTGTGCACCTCACTGATCGGGATACACCGCTAGCGCTACATGGCGTGCAGCATATTTTTCATCCGCCTGCGCCCCTGCCAGCCAACAGTGTGAGCGACCGGGTATCACGCTTTGTGTTTATTACCCAAAACGTTGCGCCCGAAAGCGTGGCCGAGCTCTACAACTTTTTCCACTCCTCCCAAGAGGTAGCCCAATGACCGTTTTAACCTTACCCGATGTCGCAAGCCAAACCACCCGCTTAACGAGCACACTGACGTGGGTAGGGATGGAGGGCATTGCGCTACCTATCCGGCTAGGGGTGAGCGGTGTAAACGCCAAAATTGCGGCAGGGGTTAGCCTTGAGGATCCCGAGGCGCGGGGTATTCATATGTCGCGTCTCTACTTGGCGTTGCAGCCTTTAGAGGAAGCGCCGCTGACCCTCCCGGTGATAAAAGAGGTGTTGAAAACCTTTATCGCGAGTCAAGAAGGGCTCTCCCAGCACGCCTATCTTAGCGTCGAGGGTGAGCTGCTACTCAAGCGTGAAGCGCTGATCAGCCCATTGGCTGGGTGGAAAAGCTACCCTTTTACACTGCGCTGCCAGCTAACCCCTGAGGGTTTTCAAGCCGAGCTGGGGCTGACAGTGGGGTATTCGTCTACCTGCCCCTGCTCAGCGGCGTTGGCGCGGCAATTGGTTCAACAAGCCTTTGAGGAGGACTTTTCGGAAATACCGTTAACCCAGTCGGCGGTATCGGCATGGCTGGGGAGTGAAGAGGGTATATTAGCCACGCCCCACAGCCAGCGCAGCAGCGTCGAATGCCGTTTGCGCCTAGCTGAGGCGGATAACGATGAGCTGCCCATTGAGGGGTTGATCGACCATATCGAAAAGGCGCTAGGTACTGCACTGCAAACCGCCGTGAAGCGCATTGACGAGCAGGCGTTTGCCCTCGCCAACGGGCAAAACCTGATGTTCTGCGAAGACGCGGCAAGGCGTGTAGATAAGGCCCTGCGGCAATCACCGGGGGTCACCGGGTTTCAGCTCAAGGTGGTGCATGCTGAAAGCCTGCACGCCCACAATGCAGTGGCGTGCAGCGAGTGGAATTGGTGAACGTGCATGGGCTTGCTTGGCGCACGGGCGGCTGAACGATTGTTGGCCTTCCGTGCAGCGCTTGTTGAGGATCAATAACGAAACGCACCCAGGAAGCCACTAGCCATTGTCCTCCAACATGGCACCAACCAATTTCTCAGGCGGCATTTTTTGCGTTTGGCATATCGCTTACCTAGTCTGAAGAAGAATATTCAACAGCAGGGATGCGGCAATGAATGTTTCCAACTTCTTTTCACAATCAGATGCTCGCCGTTCGCTATGGGCCGCCGCGCTAGCAGGTGCGGGCATTATGGCGGGTGTTGACGAAATCGTCTTTCACCAGTTGCTTCAGTGGCATCATTTTTTCGACCGCTCGACCCCCATGATAGGCATCGTCTCGGATGGCTTATTACATGCAGCCGAGCTGCTGGCCATTGTGATAGGTGTCATTTTATTAATCGATCTCTCCCAACGAAAGCGCCTGGCCAAGGCGTGGGCCTGGTCCGGGTTCTTTTTAGGCATGGGGGGCTTTCAGCTGTTTGATGGCATTGTTAGCCATAAGATTTTGCGCATTCACCAAATCCGCTACGGGGTGGACCCGCTGCTCTATGACCTTACCTGGAACGCCGCCGCCGTGGTGCTATTGCTGATCGGTGGGTGGCTCTATCATCGCGCCAAGCGCAGGAACCCCGTATGAACATGCCGGCCCCGGCAGACGTGGGCTGGCTTTTAGCGTGGGCGCCGCTAATTGTCGTCGTGCTGTTGACGTGGGGGTACTTGGCAGCTGCCTATGCGCAGCGTTCTACGGCAGCGGGGTGGAGCGGCTGGCGTTGCGGCTTTTTCATCATAGGAAGTCTGCTGTTGGCGATTGCCCTGATGCCTCCGATGATGGACTGGGCTCACCACGACTTGCGTGGCCATATGGCAGCACACTTGTTGATTGGCATGGTGGCCCCTCTGGCGTGGGTGTTGGCGGCGCCTGTGTCGTTATTGCTGCGCAGCCTGCCGCAAGCGGGAGGGCGCAGGCTTGTTGACGTATTGCATAGCAGGCCATTGCAGGTGGTGACGCATCCAGTAAGCGCGCTGTTCCTCAATATCGGCGGTATGTACGCCCTCTATTTAACGCCGCTTTATGCCGCCTCGTTACATAGTCCGTTGCTGCACTATTGGCTGCACGTGCATTTTTTGCTGGCGGGGTATCTATTCTGCTGGGCTATCCTGGCAGGGCCAGATGTCTCACCCCACCGCTTGAGCCTTCGCTTTCGGTTGGTGGTGCTGTTTATATCCATCGCCGCCCATAGCCTGTTAGGTAAGCTGATGTACGGCTATGGCTGGCCACGGGGAACCGCTCATGGGCAAGAAAACATTCAGGCCGCCGCGCAGTGGATGTATTACGGCGGCGACCTGGCAGAAATGCTACTGGCAATGGTGCTGTTGAGCGTTTGGTTACGTCAATCACCCAGGCATCGTGAGAGGTTATTGGCCAGCGACTCGCTTAGAAGCCGCCAGCACATACAAAAACTCAAGCCCTAGCGTTGCAGCGGCAAGCGAGGTGATCTCGCCGTGGTCGTAGGCGGGGTTCACTTCCACCACATCCATTCCTATCAAGTCCATACCCACCATGCCGCGAATCACTTTCAGCATAAAATCGGTCGACATGCCGCCGCAGACCGGCGTGCCCGTACCGGGCGCATAGGCGGGGTCAAGGCCGTCGATGTCCAGGCTCACGTAGACCGGGTGGTGGCCCACGCGAGCGCGAATGCGCTCCAGCACTGCCGCGGCACCGTGTTCGTTGACCCAGTCAGCCTCTAGCACCTCAAAAGGATGGTTGTGGCGGTCGTAGCTTGTGCGTATGCCAATTTGCAGCGAGTGCTCAGGCACCAGCAGGCCTTCTTTTAAGGCATGGTGGAAAATGGTGCCGTGGTCAAAGCGCGTGCCGTGCTCGTAGGTATCGGTATGGGCATCAAGGTGTATTAGGGCCAGCGGGCCATGTTCACGGGCATGCGCGCGTAGCAGCGGCAGGGTGATGTAGTGGTCACCGCCCAGCGTCAGCATCTTTTTGCCCGCCTTTAGCCAGCGCATGGCGTGGGTTTCCAGGTTATCGACCAGGCTTTCGGGCTCGCCATAGGCGTAGTCAACGTTACCTGCATCGCACACGTTTAAGCGTTCTGGCAGAGCGAAATCCCACGGCCAGCGTTTGCCTTCCCAAATCAGGTTGGCGGTACTTTGGCGAATCGCGTTCGGCCCCATGCGGGTGCCCGACCGGCCCGAGCAGGCAAGGTCAAACGGCACGCCGCTAACCACTACCTCTGCATCGGTGGCCTGCGGGTCGGTGGCCTTGGGGACACCCATAAAGGTCGAGATAACGTCACCGAACAAGCTTGGCATCAAGGGCGATGGGTTCACCGAAAGCGTCTCCTAAGCGATTAACTAACCAACAGGCGCTGACAATAACGGAGTGTTCGTAATCGATGAAATGAATGTTTAGAATGAAACCATTCTTTGTATGAATAGCGAGCTACAATGCGCACGCTTCGCCACTTTGACCTTAATCTGCTGTTGGTGTTTGAGACGCTGATGCGTGAGCGTCATGTCACGCGGGCGGCAGAAAAGCTACATTTAAGCCAGCCAGCCATCAGCCACGCGTTGAAGCGGCTACGCGAGGCACTGGACGACCCGCTGCTGGTGCGCACTGAAAACGGCTTACAGCCAACGCCCAGGGCGCAGGCGCTTTTGCCGGTGGTGCAACAGGCACTTGCCGCGCTGCAGAAAGGTTTGGCACCGCCTGCAATCTTCTCACCAAGCGCCACTACCCGGCGCTTTACCCTGGCTACCACCGATTATTTTGAAGAGGTCATGTACCCGGAATTTCTTCGCCAACTGCTTAACATCGCCCCAGGGGTTCGCTTTGCCATCGAGCTGATTACTCCTGAGGTGATTAGCGATGCCTTGGAGCAGCGTCAAGTGGATATGGTGGTTGGGTTGGATAGCCAGCACAGCTTGCCCAGCGGGGTGATACAAACGCCGTGGATGAAAGAAGCGCTGGTATGCCTGGCGGCTACCCATAACGACCGCGTCGGCGATACGCTGGCGTTGGAGCAGTTTGCCCGCCAGCCCCATGTGGAGCTCGCGGATATTAGTGGAATGCTGCCAAGCAATATCGACAGCTGTCTGGCGCGGCATGGCTTACAGCGGCGCGTGATGTCCAAAAACCTGAACTACATTGCCGGTGCCAGGGTGGTGGCGCTGACGGATGCCATTATGACGTTGCCGCGCCAAATGGCCGAGCGCTTTAGTGCTATGCTGCCGGTTCGATTGGTTTCGCCGCCAAGCGAGTTACCCGCGTTGAACATGACGCTGATCCAGCACGGGCTATATGCTAACGACCCTGACATTGTATGGTTAGAGCAGCAGTTGGTCGCGTTTGCCGAGACGTTTACTCAGGCAACGGTTGAATCAAAGGTTTAATCGTCGCGGGTGGTTTCGCCTTAAGATTTACATGTGTCCGAGCGTTAGGCGGTGACGCCCGCCCTATGAATTGTTAGCGTTATTGATTGCCAGCGGCCATATCGACGTTTTATCGAGCCTCAACAAAGGAGAATAAAAGTGAAAATTGGCGCACCGAAGGAAAGTGCCCGGGGGGAGGCGCGCGTCGCGCTCACCCCCGAGAGCGCCCAACATATCCAAAAGCTGGGCCACGAATGCCTGATTGAAGCCGGCGCCGGTGAGGCAGCGGGCTTTAATGATGACGCTTATCGCAACGCGGGCGTCAGCGTGGTGGACGGCGCCGAGGCGCTCTGGCGCGACGCCGAGGTGGTCATTAAAGTCCGCGAGCCTTCCGACGCAGAAGTAACGTTACTGCGCGAAGGACAAACGCTGATTGCCTTCTTCTGGCCCGCACAAAACGAGGCGTTGCTGGAAGCCTGCAAGGCCCAGGGCGCGACCGTCATCGCGATGGACATGGTGCCGCGCATTTCCCGGGCACAGAAGATGGACGCGCTGTCGTCCATGGCCAATATCGCGGGCTACCGCGCGGTCATTGAAGCGGGCAACAACTTTGGCCGCTTTTTCACCGGGCAGGTAACGGCGGCTGGCAAGGTGCCGCCTGCCAAAGTGCTGGTGGTCGGGGCTGGCGTGGCTGGCCTGGCGGCGATTGGTACGGCGACCAGCCTGGGCGCGGTTGTGCGCGCCTTCGATGTGCGTCCCGAAGTGTCCGAGCAAATCGAATCCATGGGCGCAGAGTTCCTGTTCCTCGAGTTTGACGAGAAGACCCAGGATGGCGCCGAGAGCGGTGGCTATGCGGCACCCTCAAGCCCAGAGTTCCGCGAGAAGCAGCTTGCCTGTTTCCGCGAGCAAGCACCGGATGTTGATATTGTCATCACCACCGCGCTGATTCCCGGCAAGCCCGCCCCCAAGCTGTGGCTTGAGGATATGGTCGCGGCGATGAAGCCCGGCTCGGTGATTATCGACCTGGCGGCCGAGAAAGGCGGTAACTGCGATCTAACCAAGCCCGACGAGCGGGTAGTGACTGATAACGGCGTGGTGGTGGTTGGCTACACCGATTTCCCCTCGCGCATGGCGACTCAGTCGTCGCTGCTTTACGCCACCAACATCCGCCACATGTTGACCGATCTAACGCCTGAAAAAGACGGCGTGATCAACCACAACATGGACGACGACGTGGTCCGTGGCGCGACAGTGACCCACCAGGGCGAAGTGACCTTCCCGCCACCGCCGCCCAAGGTGAAAGCGATTGGCGCGGCCAAACCCAAGAAGAAAGAGAAGGAGCCCACGCCGGAGGAGAGAAAGGCCGCCGAGCACGCGGCGTTCAAGGCGCAAACCAAGCGTCAGGTGGGTTTGTTGGCCGCAGGGGGCGCGCTGATGCTGCTGCTCGGCCAGGTGGCGCCGACCTCATTCATGCAGCATTTCATCGTGTTCGTGCTGGCCTGCTTCATCGGTTTCCAGGTGATCTGGAACGTCAGCCACTCGCTGCACACACCCTTGATGGCCGTGACCAATGCGATTTCGGGCATCATCATTCTCGGCGCGATTTTGCAGATCGGCACGAGTAGCGTGATCGTGGGCATATTAGCCGCCATCTCGGTGCTGATTGCGTCCATCAATATTGTCGGTGGCTTCCTGGTGACACGCCGGATGCTTGCCATGTTCCAAAAATCCTAAGCAGCGGAGAAACGATATGTTAGGTCAAGGATTCGTATCTGCTGCGGCGATCGCGGCAAGCGTTTTGTTCATCCTCTCGTTGGGGGGATTAAGTAACCAGGAAAAAGCCAAGCGAGCGGTGTGGTACGGCATCGTCGGCATGGCGGTTGCGGTCTTCTTTACCGCCTTTGGTCCAGGAATCGGTGGCTACTGGTGGCTGATCCCGATGATGATCATCGGCGCCGGCATCGGCGTTTACCTGGCGGGCAAGGTCGAGATGACCGAAATGCCCCAGCTGGTGGCCGCCCTGCACAGCTTTGTCGGCCTGGCGGCGGTGTTCGTCGCCTGGAGCGCGGACCTGGAGCGCCGCCGGGTAATGGCGGCGCAGGCAGCGGACGCCTCCATGGAGCAGTTTTCCGCTTTTGCAGCGCTGGTGGCCACGAAAGCACCTGACGAGCTGATGTTCCTGCAAATCGAGGTGGTGTTCGCCATCTTTATCGGTGCGGTCACCTTCACTGGCTCGGTCATCGCCTTCGGTAAGCTAGCGGGCAAGGTCGATGGCAAACCCCGTCAGCTGCCCGGTGGGCATATGCTCAACGCCGGGGCGGCTGCGGTGTCGCTGCTGCTGGCGATTCTGTACCTCAACGGCGCGGGCTTCTGGACGCTGATCCTGCTGGCGGCGCTTTCGTTCTTTATCGGCTACCACCTGATCATGGGCATCGGCGGGGCGGATATGCCGGTCGTGGTCTCCATGCTCAACAGCTATTCCGGCTGGGCGGCGGCGGCCGTCGGCTTTACGCTGTCGAACGACCTGCTGATCGTCACCGGCGCCCTGGTCGGCTCTTCCGGTGCGATTCTGTCGTACATTATGTGCAAGGCGATGAACCGCAACTTTATCAACGTCATTCTGGGCGGCTTTGGCGGCAGCCAAGGGCCAGCGGCGGAGATTGAAGGCGAGCAGGTGGCGATTGATGCCGGTGGCGTTGCCAGCGCGCTTAACGACGCCGACAGCGTGATTATCGTGCCGGGCTATGGCATGGCGGTGGCTCAGGCGCAAAGCGCGGTGAGCGACCTGGTTCGCAAGCTGCGCGCGGCCGGTAAAGAGGTGCGTTTTGGTATCCACCCAGTGGCGGGGCGTTTGCCGGGGCATATGAATGTGCTGCTGGCCGAGGCCAAGGTGCCCTACGATATCGTGCTGGAAATGGACGAAATCAACGACGATTTCGCTTCGACCGATGTGGTGATCGTGATTGGCTCCAACGACATCGTCAATCCGGCCGCCGAGGAAGACCCCAACAGCCCGATCGCTGGCATGCCGGTGTTGAAGGTCTGGGAAGCCAAGCAGGTATTTATCTGCAAGCGCGGCCAGGGGACCGGCTACTCGGGTATCGAGAACCCGCTGTTCTTCAAGGAAAACAGCCGCATGTTCTACGGCGATGCCCGAGATAGCCTGAATACGCTGTTGCCGTTGGTTGAGTAGCCTTTAGCGACTCATGCAACGATTGAACTGTTAAGTACTGAGCCCGCGATCGATCGCGGGCTTTTTTTATCATTACTATCCAACCGATGGCTGCATGCAACCCGCTTGCCTGCTATGTTCACTAACCGCTTCTTCTGCTGAATGTACCCACCATGACCCAACGCCCTAATCCCCGTGTATTGCTGCGCTTGCTGGGTCTGCTGCGCCCTTATCGTCTGCGCCTGGCGTTGGCTGGTCTGGCGCTGTTATTGGCGTCGGGCAGCGTGTTGTTGCTGGGCAATGGGCTACGACTGGTCATCGACCGCGGTTTTCTGGCGGCGGATGATCAGGCGCTGGCCCAGACACTTGGTTTGATGCTGGCCGTGGTAACGGTGCTGGCGATGGCCTCCGCGTTGCGTTATTACCAGGTCACCTGGATTGGCGAGCGCCTGGCGGCCGACCTGCGTCAGCGCGTGTTTGACCACTTACTCAGCCTGGAGCCGAGCTTTTTCGAGAGCGCCAGTGATGGTCGTGCCGCCGGGGAAATCGCTTCGCGTCTAACCGCAGATACGAGTGTGTTGCAGAGCCTGTTTGGCTCCTCGGTATCGTTGGCCCTGCGCAATGTGGTGATGCTTATCGGTGCGGTGGTGTTAATGCTGATCACCCAGCCGTGGCTGTCGGCGATGGTGCTGGTGGGTATCCCGGCCACGCTGCTGCCGATCGTGTGGTATGGCCGCCGGGTGCGGCGACTTTCACGCACCAGTCAGGACCGGGTCGCCGAACTTGGCCGCTATGCCGAAGAGGCGCTGAGCGGTATCCAAACGCTCCAGGCGTTTACCCACGAAGCGGAGGATAAAACCCATTATGGTCAGCGCGTGGAACAGGCGTTTGGCAGTGCCGTGGAGCGTACCCAGCAGCGCGCCTGGCTGACCGGTATCGCTATGCTGGTGGTGTTTGCCGCCGTAGGGCTAATGCTCTGGCAGGGTGGTCAGGCGGTGTTGGCCGGCACCATGAGCGCGGGTGAACTTTCGGCGTTTATTTTTTATGCGGTATTAGCGGCAGGGGCCATTGCCACGCTGGCAGAAGTGGCGGGGGATGTGCAGCGCGCGGCAGGCGCGGCGGAGCGGCTGCTGGAGCTGCTTGATACCCAGCCCGCTATCCAGTCGCCCGCAAACCCGCATGCCCTGCCTAACCCGCCGCGTGGCGAGATTACGCTGAAAAATATTAGCTTCACCTACCCCGGCCGGGAAACACCAGCGCTTGAAGGGTTTGATCTGCATATCCAGCCGGGGGAACGGGTGGCCGTGGTAGGGCCTTCAGGGGCGGGCAAGAGCACGCTCTTGGCACTGCTGTTGCGCTTTTATGACCCATGCCACGGGCGCATTACGCTTGATGGCATGGACATCCGCACCCTGGACCTTGCCGCTCTACGCGGCACTATGGGGCTGGTGGCCCAAGAGCCGGTGCTGTTCAGCGGCTCGGTGGCTGACAATCTACGCTATGGTGACCCTGACGCGACAAGCGAAAGGCTGCGAATTGCCGCTCAGGATGCCAGCGCCCTGGATTTCATCGACGCGCTTCCCCAGGGCTTTGATACCCCGCTTGGCCCGGGTGGCGTGCAGCTTTCCGGCGGTCAGCGCCAGCGCCTCGCCATTGCCCGCGCACTGCTCAAAGACCCCGCCGTGCTGTTGCTGGATGAAGCCACCAGTGCTTTGGATGCGGAGAGTGAGCGTCTGGTGCAACAGGCGCTGGACCGGTTGATGGTCGGGCGCACCAGTATCGTGATTGCCCACCGGCTGGCCACGGTAATCGCCGCCGACCGCCTGCTGGTGCTCGACGGCGGCCGGTTAGTGGCGGCGGGGACGCACAGTGAACTGATCAACTCCAGTGCGCTTTATCGCCATCTCGCAGCGTTGCAGTTTGGCGGTTAAACGTTATAAAACGGTGGATAGATCAATCATCGTCGTTACCCAGTAGCGCCTCCAAAGTTGCTCAAGCCGGAGAATGTCCATGTCGAGCTTTTTTCACCGCCTCAGCGCCGTTAACGCCCCGTCTATTGGCCTTGGCTGCATGAATCTTTCCCACGGTTACGGCCAGCAAGTGCCCGAGCAGGAGGCGCTGCGCACTCTTGATGCGGCGTTCGATATGGGCTATCGCCACTTTGATACCGCAACGCTATACGGCGCCACCGCCAACGAAACCCTGCTCGGCCGAGCGCTGAAGGGCAAGCGTGCGTATGTACTGCTGGCCAGCAAGTGCGGCATGGCGATTGAGTCGGCTTCGGGGAAACGGGTGATTGACGGGCACCCTGACACGCTGCGCCGCCAGTGCGATGCCAGTCTCAAACGTCTGCAAACCGACCATATCGACATGTATTACTTACACCGGCTCGACCGACAAGTGCCTATTGAGGAGAGCGTCGGCGCCCTCGCTCGGCTGGTCGATGAGGGTAAGATTGGCAGCATTGGACTATCGGAGATTTCCGCGGCTACCTTGCGTCGAGCACGCCAGGAAGCCCCGATTGGCGCTGTTCAGTCGGAGTACTCGCTGTGGACGCGCAACCCCGAAATTGCCCTGCTAGACGCCTGCCGCGAGGCGGGGACGGCGCTGGTGGCATTTAGCCCGCTCGGACGCGGTTTTTTAGCCGGGGCGGTTACCGATCCCAGCCGTTTGCCGGAGGGCGATATGCGCCGCCACATGCCGCGCTTCAGCGCGGATAATTTTGCCCATAATCGGGCGCTGCTCGAAGGTGTGTCACGCCTAGCCGAGTCGTTGGGCGTCACGTCTGCGCAACTGGCGTTGGCATGGGTAAAAGCCCAAGGCGACGATGTAATACCCATTCCTGGTTCGACATCGCTTGACCATATTCGCGAAAATCTGGCGTCCGAGACACTGTCTCTGGAGGCTAACACCTGCCAACAGTTGACCGCCATGTTGACGCCCGGGCAAGTGGCTGGCGGTCGTTACAGTGACACACAGCAGGCCGATATCGACACGGAAGAATTCCCTATCACTGTGTAAAACCAGGCTGTGCAGCGTTGCTCCTATGGCTACCATCGCTGCGTAGACAGGGGTAGGTCAGTGGTGTACAAGAATTGGCACGGTTACGTTAGAACGCGCTCTTTTAAACCGGTTTCCAAACTGATTTACGGCAAAATAAATACTATAGCTCCAGGCTATTAAAGCAGTCGTTAAATGCAAATTGTGACTATGGTGTTAGTGCTTTAAAACAGTATCAGGAAAAACGAGGTGCGCGCGGGGCCATGTAGGCTAGCGAGCACCCACTGATGGTCGTCTTGGTACTTACCAAGTACGAAAGCAATAAGGGGAGAAAAAAATGAGCGGCAAATGTCCGGTAATGCACGGTGGGAATACCTCCACAGGCACCTCCAACAAGGACTGGTGGCCCGAAGGTCTCAACCTGGATATTCTCCACCAGCAAGATCGCAAATCGAACCCAATGGATCCCGACTTCAACTATCGGGAAGAAGTCAGAAAACTCGACTTCGATGCGCTCAAGCAAGAAGTGCATGCGCTGATGACTGATAGCCAGTCTTGGTGGCCAGCCGACTGGGGCCACTACGGCGGCTTGATGATTCGTATGGCATGGCACTCTGCAGGCACCTACCGTATTGCTGACGGTCGTGGTGGCGGTGGCACCGGCAGCCAGCGTTTTGCCCCGCTTAACTCTTGGCCTGATAACGTCAGCCTGGACAAGGCGCGTCGTTTACTGTGGCCGATCAAGAAAAAATATGGCAACAAAATCAGCTGGGCCGATCTGATGATCCTGGCCGGCACGGTTGCCTATGAATCTATGGGTCTGCCGTCCTACGGCTTCTCTTTCGGTCGTGAAGATATCTGGGAGCCGGAAAAAGACATCTACTGGGGCGATGAAAAAGAGTGGTTGGCGCCCTCCGACGAACGTTACGACGACGTCAACAACCCAGAAACCATGGAAAACCCGCTGGCTGCGGTACAAATGGGGCTTATCTACGTTAACCCCGAAGGTGTCAACGGCCAGCCTGACCCCCTAAAAACCGGTCAGCAGATCCGTGAAACTTTCGCCCGCATGGCGATGAATGACGAAGAAACCGCCGCACTGACGGCCGGTGGCCACACCGTAGGTAAGTGTCACGGTAACGGTGATGCGGCGGCGCTAGATGCGGAACCGGAAGCCTCTGACGTTGAGAATCAAGGCCTGGGTTGGGGCAACCCGACCATGGGTGGCAAGGCGAGCAACGCTGTTACGTCAGGCATCGAAGGTGCCTGGACAACTCACCCGACCAAGTTTGACATGGGCTACTTCGACCTGCTGTTCGGCTACGAGTGGGAACTGAGCAAAAGCCCTGCCGGTGCCCATCAGTGGGAGCCGGTAAACATCAAGGAAGAAGACAAGCCGGTCGACGCCAGCGACCCGTCAATTCGTCATAATCCGATCATGACCGATGCGGACATGGCGATGAAGATGGACCCGACCTACCGGGCCATCTGTGAAAAGTTCATGGCCGATCCGGAATACTTTAAAAAGACCTTCGCCAAGGCGTGGTTCAAGCTGACCCACCGCGATCTGGGGCCCAAGTCGCGCTACATTGGCCCGGAAGTGCCTGACGAAGACCTGATCTGGCAGGATCCGATTCCGGCCGGTAACACCGACTACTCCATCGAGAAGGTCAAAAAGCAGATTGCCGAAAGTGGCTTGAGCATCAGTGACGTGATCACCACCGCTTGGGACAGCGCGCGTACCTATCGCGGCTCTGACATGCGCGGCGGTGCCAACGGTGCGCGTATCCGTCTTGCGCCGCAAAAAGACTGGGCGGGCAACGAGCCTGAGCGCTTGGCCAAGGTACTGGCGGTGTACGAAAAAATCTCGGCTGAGTCCGGTGCCAGCATTGCCGACGTAATCGTGCTGGGCGGCAGCGTAGGTATCGAGAAAGCGGCCAAAGCCGCCGGCTACGAGATCCTTGTGCCCTTCACGCCGGGACGCGGCGACGCGACCGACGAGATGACCGATGCCGATTCCTTCGCGCCGCTTGAGCCGCTGGCCGATGGTTTCCGCAACTGGCAGAAGAAAGACTACGTGGTGAAGCCGGAAGAAATGCTGCTTGATCGCGCCCAGTTGATGGGCCTGACCGGTCCGGAACTGACCGTGCTGGTCGGCGGTATGCGCGTCCTTGGCACCAACCATGGTGGCACCAAGCATGGCGCCTTTACCGACCGCGAAGGCCAGTTGACCAACGATTTCTTCGTCAACCTGACCGATATGGGTAACGCCTGGAAGCCAGCGGGCAACAACACTTACGAAATCCGTGATCGCCAAACGGACGCCGTCAAGTGGACTGCCTCGCGCGTTGACCTGGTGTTCGGGTCCAACTCGCTGCTGCGCTCCTACGCGGAAGTCTACGCCCAGGACGATAACGAAGAGAAGTTCGTTAAAGACTTCGTCGCTGCCTGGACCAAAGTAATGAACGCGGACCGCTTTGACCTCATCGTCTAAGTGACCCCGTGATCGATAAGGGCGCTGCCATCAGGCAGCGCCCTTTTTTATCGCTGCGTTTTGTCGCTCAGGGCTGGCTAGGCCGTTATGTCCAGCGCAGGGATGCGCAGCAGCTGGCGTAGCTGAGGCAGTCGCTCTTCCAGCAAGTCTGCCAGGGTGTAGCGGTCCAGCACTGCAAAAAATGCCTCAAGGGCATCGTTGAGCACCGGCGGTAAGCGGCAGGCGGGGGTGATCACGCAGGCGTTTTTATCGCGAAAGCATTCCACCAGGCCAAATTCGGGTTCGGTATCGCGCACCAGCGCGCCCAGCCGGATAGTGGCCGGGTCGCGCTTCAGCCACAGGCCGCCGTTTTTGCCGCGCAGGGCGGTGAGATAGCCTTTTTGATTGAGCTCCTGGACGATCTTCATCACGTGATGGCGCGAGACGTTATAGGTCGAGGCGATTTCGTCGATCGTCGCGCGCTCCTCGCCTTTCACCGCCAGGTACAGCAGCACGCGAATGGAGTAATCGGTAAAACTGGTCAGGTGCATAAGCAGTCCGCGCGGGTCGAATGGCTCAAACCATCATTGTACGGTGAATCGGGACCAAGGCGAAGCGCGTCCAGGACGTGTTTCAACGCGGGGGAGTCGAGCGCTGTGGCAGATTGTCGCTATGGATTGGCGGGCATATTTAAAGATGTATTATGGATACTACTTTAATAAAAAGACACGTCGTATCACCCAATCCGCGAGGCTCACCATGCTGACTCAAGACCAAGAAGCGTTAATTGCCGCCACCGCTCCCGTCGTGGCGGAACACTTGAATACCATCACCCAGCGTTTTTACCCGCTGATGTTTGAGCGCTACCCGAGTGTGAAGCCGCTGTTCAATCAGGTTCACCAGCAAAACGGCGCGCAACCAAGGGCGTTGGCAGGCGCTGTATTGGCTTACGTGGGGATTCGTCAGGACCCGGCCAAAGCGCGCCAAACACTCGAAACGGTCGTCAATAAGCACGTGTCGCTGGGCATCGAGCCCTATCAATACCCGATTGTCGGTGAGTGTCTGATGATGGCGATAGGCGAGGTATTGGGCGACGCCGTCACCCCTGAAATCGCCGATGCATGGAGCGCGCTGTACCAGGAATTAGCCGACCTGCTGATCGATCTGGAAGAAAAACGCTACCAGGAATTTGAACAACGTGAGGGTGGCTGGCGGGGCACGCGGCGCTTCCATGTGGCGGATAGTCAGCAGGAAAGCGCGGTAATTCGCTCGTTTATCCTGGAGCCCGAAGACGGCGGTCCGGTGGCTGAGCATGCCCCTGGCCAGTATATCGGCGTCAAGGTGACTATCGATGGCGAGCCGGTACATCGCCACTACAGTTTATCAGCAACGCCCAACGGTCGGGCCTATCGGCTGTCTATCAAGCGCGAAAGCGACGGTCGCGTCAGCCGATACTTCCACGACCAGTTAGCCAATGGTGGGGTGGTTGAGCTGCTTCCCCCGGCGGGCGAGATGACGCTGGTACCCGGCGACGCCCCGCTGATGTTGATCAGCGGCGGTGTGGGCCAGACCCCACTGTTGCCGATGGCCAAACAAGCACTTGGTCAAGGGCGCCGGGTGGTTTATCTGCACGCGGCACAAACCCCTGAGTATTGGGCCTTTGCCGATGAGCTACGCGCGCTTGAAAAGGCTTACCCAGAACAGTTCAAACTGGTCACCGTGTTTGAACAAAGCGCTGAGGGCGATCATCAAGGGCGCATTAATCAGGCGCTATTGGCCGACTATTTACCCGAAGGCGCGCACTGCTACTTCGTTGGTCCCCACGGCATGATGGAAGTCGTCGAGCAGTCGCTCAAGCAACTGGGCGTGGCGGAATCGCACCGCCATTACGAACACTTCGGTCCTGCCATGCCCCTTAACGCGGTTAACGCTGCCTAAGCAGTAGCCCACTGGGCGTGTTGCCGACGGTAGTCGGCCTGGGCGTGGCTGGCGCTGACCGGCATCAGCCACACCTCGGTGCCGGGCAGGCATTGCGCCAGCGCCGCGCAGGCGCTCGGCGTCAATGCCCCCAGGCGCGGGTAGCCGCCAATGGTCTGGCGGTCGTTCATCAATACAATGGGCTGGCCGTCGGGGGGTACCTGCACCGCCCCCAGCGGTATGCCTTCCGAAACGATGCCGGTCAGGGTTCCGCTGAGTACCGGACCGGTTAACCGTACGCCCATGCGGTCGGCGCGGTTATCCACCTGCCAGGGCGTGTTGAACGCCTGATAAAGGCTGCGGCCGGAAAAGCTCGACGCCTGGGACCCCAGGACCATGGGCAGGCGACAGCCTGACGTCGGCATCACCGGCCCAACCCCATCAGGCAGCGTGCGCGAGGAATGGTCGTTGCCCTGCCAGGTTAAACGCTCGCCCGCCTTGAGTGGCTGTCCGTCTTCGTTGAGGCCGCCCAGTTGCTCGCGCGCGGTGCAGGCGCGACTGCCCAGTACCTCGGGTGCGTTGAGCCCCCCGGGAAACGCCAAATAGGCACGCAGGCCATGGCGAGGCTGCTGAAATACCAATTGCTGACCTGAGCGCAGGGTAAAGCTGGCGTTCGGCGCCAGCGGTTGGCCGTCCACCGTCGCGGCTAAATCAGCGCCGGTCAGCGCCAGCGTAATTTCGCCGTGGGCTTTTAGTGTCAGGCCTCCGCCCATGACGATTTCCAGCGCCGCGCTGTTCAGCGGGTTGCCCAATAGCCAGTTGGCCCAGTAAAACGCGATCCAGTCGGCGGCGCCGCCTTGAGTCACGCCCAAATGGCCGACGCCGAAGCGACCGGCATCCTGAATCAGCGCCAGCGGGCCTGCTTGTTTGACCTCCAACATGGCTTGGCTCACGGGCGTTCCTCCATGGGCGTGGTATCGCCGCCCTGGTCCTCGAACTCGGCGCGGGAAATCGACCGAAAGCGCACGCTATCGCCGGGGCGCAATAACGGCTCGCCGCGTTTGGCGTGTTCAAATAGTGGTACGGCGGTGCGCCCCAGCAGGTTCCAGCCGCCGGGCGAGGGCAGCGGATAAATAGCGGTTTGGCGATCGGCGATGCCCACACTACCTGCAGCCACGTGACGCCTCGGGGTCGTCAGGCGCGGGGTGGCGATGGCGTCATCCACCAACCCCATGAACCCGTATCCCGGCGCAAACCCCAGCGCAAACACGCAGTACTCATCCTGGCAGTGCTGGTCGATAAGCTCGGCAATGCTCATTCCCGCCCGCTTGGCCACCCGCGCAAGGTCGGGCCCGACGCTCTCGTCATACCACACGGGAATTTCATGGCGTTGGCCTTGCCGGGTATCGGCGGGCGACAGGTCGGCCAGAGCGTCTCGAGCGCGTGCCAGGGCTTCCGCGTGGCTGAGCTGGCGGCAGTCGTAGTGCAGCAATAGCGTGGTGTAGGACGGCAGCAGGTCGACCAGCGTCTCGCCAAAGGCATCGCGCAGCGCATGGTCGGCGGCCAGAATCCAGGCCATGTTGGTGACGTCGATGGTATCGAACAGCCTCACCATCAAGGCTTCCATGCCAGCGGTTTCAATGCATCGTTTTTCAATACGTCGTTTCACGCCGACTCCAGGTCGTTGAACGCCTCGCGAATGGCGCGCACTGCGGCCACCGATTCAGGGTTGTCGCCGTGCACGCAGAGCGTGTCGCAGGGCAAGGCTAGCGAGGTGCTGTCGCGGGCGGTGAGCGGCTCGCCCTTGGCCAGCATGACGGCCTGGTCAACGATGGTGGTCTGGTCGTGGTGGACGGCGTCGGGAAGCCGCCGCGAGGCCAGGTGGCCGTTGGCTTCGTAGGAGCGGTCGGCAAAGGTTTCAAACCAGATGGTGAGGCCCAGCTTGTCGGCCAGTTCGCGATGCGGTTCAGGGTTGGCGGTGGCCATCACCATCAGCGGCAGACGGGCGTCGAAGGCGCGCACCGCGCGCATCACCCCTTCGAGCAGCGCCGGGTTGGCGGCCATATCGTTGTACATGGCACCGTGGGGTTTGACATAGCTGAGCTGGGTGCCCTCCGCCTGGCAGATACCCGCCAGGGCGCCCATTTGATAGAGCACCATATCCTCGACTTCGCCGGGCGAACAGGCCATGGAGCGGCGGCCGAATCCCATCAAATCCGGGTAGCCCGGGTGCGCGCCGATACGCACCTTGTGCTTGGCCGCCAGCCTGACCGTTCGGCGCATGACGTGCGGGTCGGAGGCATGGTAGCCGCAGGCGATGTTGGCGCAATCGACATGGGGCATGACCTCGTCGTCCAGGCCGATCGACCAGTTGCCAAAACTCTCGCCCATATCGCAGTTGAGTAGCGGAAGGGTCATGGGGCCTCCTGTTGTTATTCACGCGCCTGTCGAGCGACGAATTAGCGCGTCATCGAATCTCTATTCACTATATGGACGGGGTGCCGTCCCTGCCAGGCGTTTTGGGCGTCGCCAAGGGTATCGTGCTGTTATGCCGTGGAAAAAGGGTTGACGCACAAGCACTGTAAGATTATCAACGACACTACGCTATAGCTTAAAGGTGATGAAAAAGCACCGCCTACGTCAAGCTCGCAATAACATGACGCAACATCACAATATCGATAAGAGGGCTTTTGATTATGCGTACGTCCATTGCAACACCACTTATTTTAGCCACAGCGTGCAGCCTCGCCGCGTCTGCCCAGGCCGCCGAATGGACAATGGCAACGCCTTATGGCGACGCCAGTTTCCATACTAAAAACACCAAACAATTTGCCGAAGATGTCGCCGAGGCAACCGATGATGAGTTGACCATCAACGTGCAAAGCGGGGGCTCCCTTGTGTCCCACGGTGAGATCAAGCCATCGGTGCGCCGCGGTACCATCGATGCGGGGGAAGTGTTTCTCTCGGTACTCTCCAATGACGACCCGATTTTTGAGGTCGATACCCTGCCTGGCGTTGCAGGTGGCTACGATGAGGCTTACGCGCTTTGGGAAGCGACCAAACCAATGATTACCGAGCTATTCGAGGAAGAAGGTTTGATTCCGCTTTACGCGGTTGCCTGGCCTGCCCAGGGCATATACACCGACGAGGAATTGAGCGATCCGGAGCAGTTCGACGGTTTGCGCGTGCGTGCGCCCAACATCAATACCCAACGGTTTATCGAAAACCTGGGTGGCAGCCCTACCGAAACGGAAGAGTCGGACATTCCTACGGCGTTTAGCACTGGCCGTGTAGATGCCATGATTACCTCAAGCTCCACGGGCAACTCAATGTCGGCCTGGGACTATGTCTCGCATTACACCGATGCCAACCTGTGGCTGCCGAAAAATATCGTGTTTATCAGCCAGCGCAGCTTTGATGCATTGGATGAAGATACCCAGGAAGCGCTGTTAGAGGCGGCTGAGAAAGCTGAAGAACGTGGCTGGGAAATGAGTCGTGAAGACAACGAAGCCAGTCTTGCCAAGCTTGAAGAAGAAGGCATTACCGTTGCTGAGCCCAACGACGCCGTCTCTGAGGCGTTGCAGGAAGCAGGCGATGAGCTGTTCGCTGATTGGGAATCGCGCGCCGATGACCAAGCCAAGGAAGCGCTTGAGTCTTACCGTGACCAGCTCGACGATTGAGGCACCCATCAAGCGGTGCAGGGGGCTACCCTTGCACCGCTTTGCGCGTAAGAGGCCGAAGCCATGACATTCAAATTCGATAAGCTCTATCGGCTGGGCGCTTGGGGGGCTGCGCTTTGCATGATAGCGATTTGCGCGCTGATAGCGTTTCAGGTGTTTTTTCGCATGGTCGATGCACTGTTAGTGATGGCGGGTATCGCACGGCTAAACATTAGCATTACTGGCGTCTCTGAAATGGCGTCTTACCTGCTGGTGGGCGCTACCTTCTTGGGGTTGGCGTATACCTTCGTTCACCATGCGCATATACGCATGACACTGCTGATTTCACGTTTGCCCTCGGTGTTACGGGTGTGGTTCGAGGTATTTGGCTTGATCGTTGCCATTACGCTAAGCCTATTGCTTTGCTACGGACTGATTGCGTTGGCCCGCGAGAGCCTGGCGTATAACGATGTCTCCTCTGGTTTTATGTCGATTCCATTGTGGATCCCGCAAACCGTGCTAGCCACCAGCGTTGCCTTGCTGTGTCTGGCGTTGATTGAGGCGCTGCTGATGGCGTTGCGCATTGCGGCCCAGGATCCTTCGCGTTTTCGCGAGGTAATGGCCCGCGATGAACGCGACGAACCCTGATCCTCATTTTGTTGGAGACACCTCGTGCTATTACTTAGCGTAGTCACCGTTTTAACCCTGCTTGTGCTGTTGGGCAGCGGCGTGTGGATCGCCTTTGCGCTGATTGGCACCGCCTGGATGGCGCTGGCCATGTTCAGCACTTTTGACCCAGGCTCCGTGTTGGCATCGGATTTTTGGGGGGCCAGCTATGGCTGGGACTTAACCGCGTTGCCAATGTTTATCTGGATGGGGGAGATACTGTTCCGCTCGGGGCTTGCCGATAACATGTTTCGTGGGCTTTCGCCCTGGCTAAACCGTTTCCCCGGACGTTTGCTACACACCAATATTATCGGCAGCGGTATGTTCGCAGCGGTTTGCGGTTCGTCGGCGGCCACCTGTGCCACCGTAGGCAAGATGACCCTGCCGGAGCTTGAGCGGCGCGGCTACGACAGCAACATGGCGATTGGCACCCTGGCGAGCGCCTCGACGCTTGGGCTGCTGATTCCGCCGTCTATCGTGCTCATCGTCTACGGCGTGGTGACCGAGCAATCTATCTCACGACTTTTCATGGCGGGGATTGGCCCGGGTATCATGATCCTGGCGCTGTTCATGGGGTATCTGGTGCTGTGGTCACTGCTCAAGGGAAATCGCGAGGGACTCACCGGCGAAGACGAATCGAGCATGAGCTTTGCCGAAAAGCTGCGTAACACCTGGTCGTTGATACCCATCCTGCTGTTGATAGGTGGGATTATCGTATCGATTTACGGCGGGCTGGCGTCGCCCACCGAGGCGGCGGCAGTCGGCGTGGTGTTGTCGATGCTGATCGCTCGCTGGAACGGACATTTCAACCGCGATATCTTTCAAGACTCACTTTTTGCGGCGGTACGCACGGCGTGTATGATCGCCTTCATCATTGCCGGGGCGTCGTTTCTTACCTCGGCCATGGGCTTTACCCAGGTGCCGATGAAACTGGCGCAAGCGATTGGCGAAATGGGGCTTTCACCTACCATGCTGCTGGTGGCGTTAACCTTGCTGCTGCTGGTGATGGGCTGCTTTTTGGACGGCATTTCACTGATTTTGCTAGTGACGGCGATCATAATGCCGCTGGTGGAAACCGCCGGTTTTGACCTGATCTGGTTTGGCATTTACTTGGTGATCGTGGTCGAAATGTCGCAGATTACTCCGCCCGTGGGTTTCAATCTGTTTGTGATACAGGGCCTCACCGGCAAGGATATTTTGACCATCACCAAAGCCACGCTGCCGTTCTTTCTGCTAATGCTGGTGGCGATTGCCTTGATGCACGCTTTTCCAAACATTGCGCTTTACCTTCCCTACGCAATGAATCGGTAAGCTGGGCGTCTTGCTTACTGATGTCCGTAAATGGAAATGCCGCTGCGCCCGGTGTGCTTGATGAAGTACATGCTTTGGTCGGCGGCATCGATAAGTTCTCGGCCGGTTTCAAAACCGCCGTCGCTCAGGCAGGCAATGCCAATCGACACAGACACGAAAAGCGGCGTGCCCTCGATTGTTTCCATCGGTGTTTCTTTCAGGCGCTTGGCAATGCGCTTGGCGAAGCGGTACGCCCCTTTGGCGAACTCATCGGGAAGAATAATCAAAAACTCTTCGCCGCCGTAGCGGCCGGCTAAATCGCCTTCGCGGACCAGCGAGCCCAACACTTGGCCAAAGCGCTCCAATACGCGGTCGCCGGTTTGATGACCAAAGCGGTCGTTGAGTTTTTTGAAGTGGTCGAGATCGATAAAGACCACCGACATGGTGCGGTCTTGCTCCCGACAAAGCTCAAAACGCCGATTTAACTGCTCCTCCAGCCAAGCCCGGTTGGCAAGCCCGGTGAGCGTATCACGCCGGCTACGCTCCTCCAGTTCGGTTTGGCGCTGGCGCAGGCACTCCAGTTCTTCCTGCTGGGCGTCTAAACGCGCATTGAGTGCAAGTGTTTGTTGGAAGAGCAGCTGCTGCGCTTGAATAATCAACGCTTCGTTGTCGTGCGCTGACGGCATCGTGAGCTCGAACAGGTCTGCCAGTGTTGGCAGCTGACGTTGTACGTTGTTCAATAAATCTTTCAGCGAGATATTGGGTGTGGTGCCCAAAGACTTAAGTTGCCGTATGAGCGTAACAAGGGCCTGGCTTGGATTATCCGATAGCCAGGCATCGGCGATCGGGCCCGAGAGGCGTAAGCAGAGCAGGTATGTATCCGTTTGCGCGGTAATCTCATGGTGACTGTCACTGATCGCTTGGGCCAGTGAAACAGGTACGCCCCATTTAGCCGCGAGCCAGCCCCCTACGGAGGGGTGGTCACAGCCAAAACGTGTGCGCTCGCCTTGGCTGATCTGCGCGTGAGAACGGGGGATGCTATCGTACAGTTCATGAGCATCCTTGGGGTAAACCGCTAATAACGCCAGCATGCCGATGTCTTGGAGTAGCGCGGCGGTAAATACAAAGCTTGCGCGGTCGGGACACAGCTGCTCGGCGAGATAGCGTGCCGCAATGGCGGAGACGATGGAGCGCCCCCAAATACGCTGAATGTGATCATCTGCACGTCGGTCGCGCCAAAGGCTAAAACTCATCACCGCGGCGAGTGTGGCGTCCAGGCCCAGCCGAGACGTCGCCTCAAGACACGAATGCGCTTCTGTATGGTGACGCGCATAAAACGCACTATTGGCAAGAGAAATCAGCCGCAGCGTCAACGCCGGGTCTTGCTCAATGGCATGGCCGTAATCGTTCAAGGTGGCATCGGGGCATCCGGCGACTTCTAATACGCGAATCGCAACCGTCGGTAGTGTTGGCAGCTTAGTGCATTGCGTCAAGTCACTCTGCAAAAAATCAGGCAGGGCGGGTGTAGCCAGCTGCTCTGTGTTATCACTAATGATAATGCCCGTCATATTGGCTCCTCTTATGTTACTAGCTTAGAGCCCCGGCTATTATTTTTCACCTTATATTGTTAGAAGGTTGGCTAATACCTTGGACGGATACAGCGATTCTCAAGTAATCGTTTAGTAGGAGTGCTTCACCGTCAAGGCACTTCAAGATAAGCTGAGTTAAACAGGGCAGTGAGTAACGCAATGCACACGGGGATCGAAGCGGCGGATATCTTTCGGCAGTTGGCTGAAGGCATGGGGCAGACGGGCACGCCCCAGTTTTATCCAACGCTGGTGGAGCGGCTGTCCAATCTGCTGGGCGTTGACCATGTATTTGTCGCCAGCGTCAGCGAAGAGAACTGTGCGCAAACGTTGGCGGTTTGGTCAAATGGCCGTCATCTACCCAATATTACCTATTCTCTGGCCGGCACTCCCTGCGAGAGCGTGGTGGGGCACGCGCCTTGTCTTTACTCTTGCGGCGTGCAACGCCGCTTTCCACACGACCATTTACTTGAAGAGCTTGGGGCCGAGAGCTATATGGGCATGCCGTTATTCGCCAGCGACGGCACGCCCATTGGCTTACTGGCGCTGCTTAAAAATTCGCCCATGTCACTGGATGGCCTAGCCAGCGAAGTGCTGAGTATCGTGGCGGCTCAAGCCGGTGCGGAGCTGGGGCGTCAGCAGGCGGAGGCGGCGCTTAAGAACAGCGAGGCAGCGGCTCTGGAAAGCGAGCGGCGTTTGGATACGCTCCTCAATCATCTTCCGGGCATGGCGTATCGCTGTCGAAACGATGACGACTGGACGATGGAGTTGGTCAGTCAGGGTGCTTATTCACTCACCGGTTACCACCCACATGAACTGGTAGGCAACCAGCTCATCAGCTTCGCCGAACTGACACATGCCCAGGATGCATCGCGAGTGTTTCATGAGGTGCAGAAGGCCATTGATGATAAACGCCCTTACCAAGTGATTTATCGACTTCATCATCGCGATGGCCGTTTACGCTGGATGTGGGAGCAAGGCCAAGCGGTGTTTGATGAGGCAGGCGACGTTGCTTGCCTGGAAGGGTTTATCTCCGATGTTACCGATAATCACGAGGCACAGCGCGTTCAACAAGCGGTAATGCAGGTAGCCTCAACGGTTACTTCCCGCGTGGGTGATGATTACTTTCAGCAGTTAATCGGTACCCTGGTGGAGCTGTTGGATGCCGATGGTGGCTTTATTGCGGTGCTCAATCGGCCTTCCCACGAGGCCACCGAGCGTTCCCGTTTGGCGGCCACTGTCAGTACGGTGAGCGTCATCGCTGACGGTGAGCCTCTCAGAAATCAGACCTTTGTGTTGAGTGGGTCGCCCAGCGAACAAGTGGTCAGCGAACGCGAGGCCGTGGCCCACAGTGGTCAATACAAGCCGATTCCGGGAAAAGCGATTCAAGCACAGGCCTGGATAGGCCGCCGCTTGGACAACGCCGATGGCGAAGCAATTGGGGTGATGATGGTGTTCTACCGCGAGCCGCTCAACACCAACGCTTTTGCGACCTCTGTACTGCGCATTTTATCAACCGGGGCCTCGGCTGAGTTGGAACGCCGACGTGACCAGCGCCGCATGTACCAGCTGGCTTATATTGATGGCACTACGGGACTTGCGAACCGTGTGCGCTTTATGGAAGTTCAAGCCAATATGCTGCGCGAGGCCGCCCAAAAGCATCACTCGCTACGCTTGATCCTGCTCGATATTCGCCGCTTTAAAGAAATCAATGATACTCACGGTCATCAGGTGGGTGACCAATTGTTGGCCACCATCGCAGGCCGTTTGCAGCATGCCATTCCAGAAGGCAGCACCTTGGCACGCTTATCCGGTGATGAATTTGCGATACTCGTGACCAACCCTAGCGAAGCGCAATTGACCGCTACGTTGGACGGCCTATGCGACGCGGTAGGTAAAACCATTCGGCTGGAGCACAATGCCTTCAACCTGGAAGTGAGTATCGGTTTTGCTTGCTACCCAACCGATGCTTCGGTGGCCGGTGAGCTATTCAAAGCTGCCAGTATTGCCTTGCATCACGCTAAGCGCGATGGCGGCGTATGCCCCTTTAGCCATGACATGATGCGTCTTCAGCGGCGTCGCCAGAAAATGGCAGAGCGTTTGCATCAAGCCGTGGTTGATAATCGCCTGTCACTTTGTTATCAGCCACAAGTGAATCTCGAGACCGGCCAACTGACCGGTGCTGAGGCGCTGTGCCGATGGTACGAACCTGGTTGGGGCTGGATCAGCCCCGGTGAGTTTATTCCTCTAGCGGAGGAGCGAGGGCTGATTCGGGTGTTAGGCGATTGGGTGCTAGCGGAAGCCTCAAGGCAATTGGGCGTATGGCGGGCTCAGGGAAAGACCTTGCCAGGGCGGCTTTCGATTAACATCGCCGCCCAGCAGTTTGCCGACCCGCAGTTGGCTTCGCATATCGCCGACATCACCCAAGACGTGCCCGCATCGGCATTGGCGTTGGAGCTTACCGAAAGTGACTTTATGCGTGACCCCGACCAAGCGGTCGCGATTACCCAGGCGATGCGTGCAGCGGGATATGCGCTGTATATTGATGACTTTGGCACGGGATATTCATCGCTCTCTTATCTGCGACGTTTCGCACCCGACGCGCTTAAAATCGATATCTCGTTCGTACGCGACATGCTCGACAATCAGCATGATCGCGCTATCGTGCAGACCATTATTGCCATGGCCAAAGCGCTTGAAATGAAAACCTTGGCTGAAGGGGTGGAGCATCAGGAGCAGGCCACACTGCTGGCCGATATGGGTTGCCTTGAAGCGCAGGGGTTTTTATTTGGTCGCCCCCAGCCAGCCGATGAATTTGCCGCCGAGTGGTTAGCTCGCTAGCCGCTTAGTGCCTGCCAAATCAGATTAAAGCCGACCAAAAACATGGCCAGAATCACCAGGCGGTAAAACAGCGCTTCGTTGACGCGGCTTTGTAGCCAAAGGCCGTTGCGTACGCCGATCCAGGCGATGGGTACCAGCACTAGCGAGGCCCAGGCGCTGGTCACGTTAATCTCGCCAAGCCACATGTACGGCGCCAGCTTGATCACGTTGACCACGGCAAAGGTGACGGCGCAGGTGGCGATAAAGGTTTCTTTCGACAGCTTACGCGGCAGCAGGTACACGTTCAGCGGCGGTGCCCCCGCATGGGCCATGAAGCTGGTAAACCCGCAGACGCTCGCCGCAGGCAACGCCCAGCGGGCGGAAATCGGCTTCTTGGCGACGGGTTTCAGCAGCATATAGGTGGCGAATAGCAAGGTGATCACGCCGAGCGTCAGGCGCAAGCCCTGTTCGCTCAGGCTGTCGAACAGCAGCGTCCCTACCGCCACGCCGATAAACAGCCCCGGCACAAAGCGCCATACCTCGGCCACCGCCTGCCTGCCCCACCACGCCTTCACCGCAAACACATCCATTACCAGTAACAGCGGTAATAAAAGGCCCGCCGCCTGCGCCGGGCTGATCGCCAGCGCCATCAACGGCACCGACAGCGTGCCGAAACCACCCGCAAAGCCGCCTTTGGAAACGCCGGTGAGGTAGACCGAAAACACAATCAGTAGCCAGGCGATGAGGGAGTAGTCGGGGAGCATAGGTCTCTCTCGATTTTAGCGGTCAATAAAAAGCCCCGCATTAAGCGGGGCACGACAGCATAGCACTAGATAAATGTTAGCGGGCAAATGGTGTGGCGGTTTAAGACTGCATCAACCACTCGTGGTCGGGGTCATTATGAAACTTCCACACGCGTTTAGGGCCCGCCATCACGTTCAAGTAATAAAGCGAGTAGCCGTGAGCCGCGCCCACTGGGTGGTAGCCTTTGGGCACCAGCACACAGCAGCCGTTTTCGACCGCCATGGTCTCATCAAGGCTGCGGTCATCGGTGTAGACACGCTGAAAGGCAAAACCCTGAGCGGGGTTAATACGGTGGTAGTAGGTTTCTTCCAGCAGCGACTCATGGGGTAAGTTATCCACATCGTGTTTGTGGGGCGGATAACTCGACCAGTTACCCGCGGGTGTGAATACTTCCACCACCAGCAGGCTATCGGCGGGCTCGGTTTCCGGCAAAATATCGTGCACATGGCGGGTGTTGGTGCCCTGGCCACGGGTGCTCTGCTTGATGTTGTCAGGCGCGATCAGCCTGGGGGCGTGATTGCCATGCCCAGGGGCGGCGCACACCGCTAGCTCTAGATCCGTTGTCGCTTCCACCGCGTAGCTAACCCCATTGGGCAGATAAACCGCGTAGGGCGGGATTTGCTCAAAGATATCCATGCGCTCGCCGATATCTTCAAAGCGGTGCTCGCCGCAGGTCACCGTGGCGAGCCCGGTGAGCAGCACCAGACAGACTTCATGGTTATCGCTGCTGGCCTCCAGGCGCTGACCTTTGGCGAGTGTGTGCACCCGGAAGCCAACGTGCGTCCAGCCAGCAGACTTCGGGGTAACGTCGATCACGGTGCCTTGGGCATCTGGGGCGGTGGGGTGAACCAGTAGTGAAGCCATAGGTTGCTCCTTTATTTATCAAGGTCGGCATCAGCCTGAAGCAGGATTTTGCGGCCTCCGCGCATCGAACGTTCTGCTGCGTCGGCGAGGCGCAATGCTTCCAAGCCATCCTGGGCGCCTGCAAGAGGGGCACGCTTTTCGCGCCAAGCATCGACAAAGTCGCCAATCTCTAATCGATAAGCCTCGGCGTAGCGTTCTAAGAAAAACCACTTGGGTTTCTCTTCCACTTGGCCTGCTTCACCAGTGAAGCGTAGACGGGTGTCGCTTTCGTTTTGTGCTTGGAGCATGCCTTGGCTACCAAAGGCTTCGATGCGTTGATCGTAGCCGTAGCAGGCGCGCCGTGAGTTGCTGATTTGGCAGAGCTTGCCACTGGCGGTGGTGAGCGTGACCATGGCGGTATCTATATCCCCCGCTTCGCCAATGGCTGGGTCGATAATGCTACTGCCGACGGCAAAAACACTCTCGATGGGTTCATCAAGTAGCCAGCGCGCCATGTCCAGATCGTGGATCATCATGTCCCGGAACAGGCCGCCGGACTCAGCCACATACTCGGCAGGCGGGGGAGAGGGGTCGCGGCTAATAATTGTCAGCGTTTCAAGTGCGCCAATACGCCCTTCGGTAATCGCTTTTTTCAGTGCTGCAAACTGAGGATCGTGGCGGCGGTTAAAGCCTAGTGCACAGGTCACAGGATGCTCACTGAGTACCTGCAGAGCATCTCGCGTACGCGCTAAATCCAGGGCGATGGGTTTTTCGCACAGTACGGCTTTGCCAGAACGGGCGGCACGTTCCAGATACTCCGCATGAGTAGGCGTGCTGGAGGCAATCAGGACGGCATCAATGGTGTCGTCTGAAAATATCTCATCAACGGAAACCGCATTGCTACCGTACTGTTCGGCCAGAGCTTCCGCGGCGGGCTGGTGAAAATCGGCCACGGCGGCCAGCGTAACGTTCGGGTGTGAGTGAATGGCCTGGGCATGCACCTTGCCGATGCGGCCAGCGCCGATAAGCGCGAGTTTCATAAGCTCTCCTGCGTTGTTGTTAGTGTTGGCGTCTAGGCCTTGCGCTGTTTTTCCTGTCCTTTATCACGTGTTTTGTCCTGCCTCACGCCCAAACCAATCGCTAAGGCTTGTGTTAGGCAAAGCGAAGCGGTCAAACCACGAAAACTCTTTACCTCGGCTTCATTAACCACGAAGACCACATTGGCGAAGCGAGCGAGCGGGCTAAGGTTGGAATCGGTAATTACCACTATAGGTAGCCCGCGCTGTTGGGCGTCTTCACAGGCTTTTTGGCTCTCTTCGGCGTAGGGCGAAAAGCTAATCGTCAAAAGGGCATCATGTTGACTCATGGCACGCAGTTGCTCGCCGTACATGCCTCCCAAGCCGCTGACGAGTAAGGCGGGTTTGTCCACATGGGCCAGGGCATAGGTCATATAGCTCGCCACCACAAAGCTGCGTCTAGCGCCCATCACGTGAATAGCCTGGGCTTTTTCAAAGATATCCAGCGCTTTCTCTAAATTTGCCGGGTCGATACGGCTAGGTAGTTGCTCCAGTACGGCCCGGTTGGCGTCGGCAAACTCCCACAGGAGCTGAGTACTGTCTGGAGTTTCTCCGGTAGCGCTACGGACTGCGCGAATACGTTCGGTGTAGTTGGGTAGCTCGTCCACCAGGCGGCTGCGAAACAGCTGCTGCATTTCAGAAAAACCGTTAAAGCCCAGGCTATTGGCCAAGCGAATCAGGGTGGAGGGCGTGACCTCCGCCTGCTGGGCAATTTTCGCTACGGTGGCCAGCGCAACTTCCTGTGGGTGGTCGAGCATGAAGCGCGCGGTTTGCTGCAGCCGCTTACTTAGCGTGGCGTACTCGGCCGTGATCAGCGTTTCAAGCTCGCTGTAGCTTTGGGGCGGTTGTGGCATAGAAAAATTCCTCGGCGGTTAGGCATCCATCGCGCCGCAAAGTGGCAAGTTGCTCTGCAGTCTAGTTGATTGAAATAAATATTCCATTTATACCAAAGTATAGAATAAATAATTTGCTGGTTTTGGTTTTTAGAATCTATATTCCATAGTGCAAAAGCACTCCACGTCTCACAACAACCAACAAAGACAACGTAAGAGGACATCAACAATGGCACGCTTATCAACATGGTTACTCACTGCCGCCGCCGCTAGTTTCATCAGCACCACCTACGCTGATGAAAGCCGGTTTGTCATGGTGACGCATGGCATTCCTTCGGATCCTTTCTGGTCGGTGGTGAAAAATGGTGCGGAAGATGCCGCTGATTTGGTAGGTGCGCGTCTGGAATATCGCGCGCCTTCCTCTTTTGACATGGCCAAAATGCAGCAGCTTGTCGATGCAGCGATTGCGTCAGACCCCGATGGACTGATTGTGTCGTTTACGGATGAAGACGCACTGGGCGATGTGATACAGGAAGCCTCCGACAGCGGTATTCCCGTGATTACCATTAACTCGGGCGGCGATGTGTCGGGAGACTACGGTGCTCGCTTACATATAGGCCAGAGTGAATACGAAGCCGGCAAGCAAGCCGCAGAACGCATGCAGGAAAAGGGCGTCGAGAAGGGGCTTTGCATCAATCACGAGCAAGGTAATCAGGGACTTGACCAGCGCTGTGATGGGTTCATTGAAGGCTTTGATGGCAATGCTGAGCAGCTCGCCACCAGTCATGACCCGACCGAAATTCGCAACGCTATCATCGCCTACCTAAATGACAACGATGATATTCGCGGTCTGCTCACGCTTGGCTCTTTAGCAGCGGAACCCATGATTCGTGCCATGCGAGAGCAAGGTGCTACCGACATGTTCACGTTAGGCACCTTTGATTTGTCGCCCGGTATTCTAGAAGCGCTGGAGCAAGAGGAACTCGATTTTGCGATCGACCAGCAACAGTACATGCAGGGTTACCTGCCGGTTATGTTCCTCGACCAATACGTCAAAAATGGTTTGCTACCCGCTGGGGATGTGGCGACCGGTCCTGGCTTCGTGACGTCAGATAATGCGGCGCAAGTAATGGAGCTGAGCGAACAAGGTATCCGTTAAGCACCCGACAATGAACAGGCTTGGCTCAGCCAAGCCTGAGGAGCGAATCATGACTGCTACCCCTTCAGCCGATCAAACCCCGCCAGCGCAAACTATAGAAAGCAGCGATGAGCGGATTCAACGTATTCCTATGTGGAAGAAAGCGCTCAGTCGTCCGGAATTAGGTGCGCTTGCCGGCACGGTATTGGTACTGGCCTTTTTTATTGTCGCCTCCCGGGGTACCGGCATGTTTACCCCTTCAGGCGTTCTCAACTTTCTTGAAGTGTCCGCTCAGTTGGGGATTATCGCGACCGCTGCGGCGTTATTGATGATAGGCGGTGAATTCGACCTGTCGATTGGCTCAATGATTGGTTTGGCAGGGATCCTTATTGCCATTCCCGCCGTTGAATACGGCTGGCCACTCTGGTCGGCGATTATGCTTGCCCTCTCGTGCGCCGCCTTGGTTGGCTGGTTCAATGGGTACCTGGTTAACCGCACTGGATTGCCATCTTTTATTGTCACGCTTGGGTTTCTTTTTATCCTTCGTGGCTTGGCAATTGGTATTAGCCGTTTGCTGACAGGCCGCACTCAAGTGGGCGGAATTCAAGACCACGCTGAAGGAGACTGGCTGGCAACCCTCTTTACCGGTGAGGTGGGTAATGGACTTTTTGTGTGGCTCGCTGACCAGGGGCTGATGGCGACAAATTTCGCTGGCAACCCCGTTGTTTCCGGTATTCCTGTCTCCATTGTGTGGTGGCTGGGTTTGACCGCGGTAGCGACATGGGTACTGCTTTGCACGCCCTATGGGAATTGGATTTTTGCCAGCGGCGGTGATGCCAATGCGGCTCGCAACTCCGGTGTGCCCGTGCACCGCGTCAAAATCTCGTTATTCATGTTCACTGCTCTGTGCGCAACGATCTTTGCCTGCCTGCAAGTGATGGATACGGGCTCAGCTGATACCAGCCGTGGTCTGCTTAAAGAGCTGGAGGCAATTATTGCGGTTGTCATCGGTGGGGCTTTGTTGACTGGCGGCTATGGGTCGGCCATTGGGGCCGCGCTGGGGGCATTGATCTTTGGCATGGTGCAAATGGGGATCTTCTACACCGGAGTGAATACCGACTGGTTTGAGGTTTTTTTAGGCGTAATGCTGCTGGTTGCCGTGTTGTTTAACAACTTTATGCGCAAAAAGGCGATGGAGGCCAAATAATATGACATCTCTCACGCCCATGATCGAAATGCGCAATGTCAGTAAGCACTTTGGCAGCGTCATCGCGTTAAGCGATATCTCTATGCAGGTTTATGCAGGCCAGGTGATGTGCCTGCTTGGGGATAACGGTGCGGGTAAGTCGACGCTGATTAAAACGCTGTCTGGCGTCCATCGCCCTACCCACGGTGAGTTGCTACTGGATGGTAAGACCGTTTACTTCAAATCTCCTGCCTACGCCTTGGATGCGGGCATCGCCACGGTCTTCCAAGACCTGGCAATGATTCCCCTGATGTCGATTACCCGTAACTTCTTTATGGGCCGCGAGCCAACGGTGGGCTGGGGGCCGTTCAAGCGTATCAATTGGAAATACGCTGACCAGATTGCCAAAGCGGAAATGGCAAAAATCGGTATTGATGTGCGTGACCCAAGCCAGCCGGTGGGCACACTTTCCGGCGGTGAGCGCCAATGCGTGGCGATTGCCAGAGCCGTTTATTTCGGCGCCAAAGTGTTGATTCTGGATGAGCCAACGTCAGCACTTGGGGTCAAGCAAGCCTCCGTGGTCTTACGCTATATCGCCAAAGCGCGTGCCGATGGTCTGGCGGTGATCTTTATTACCCACAATGTTCACCATGCCTTCCCGGTGGCTGATGCGTTCACCCTGCTGTCGCGCGGCGGCAGCTTGGGCTCATTCAGCAAAGAAGACGTCTCACGCGAGGAAATACTTAACATGATGGCCGGAGGCGCAGAGCTGGAGAGCCTGGATGCCGAGCTCGCAGAGTTTCAACGCAGTGATCGCGAGAAAAAAGCCAATAGCGCTGCTGCCGATCAACCCACGCCAAAGACCGCTGGCGGGATTGTCGATGAGCCTGCCGAAAAACGTTTAGCAGGCGGATATTAAGTATAAGAAAGTGACGTGGGGAGAATTTCATGCGGAATAACAGTATGCAACACCGGCCGCTTGATCTGATTTGCCTGGGGCGGGTGGCGGTTGATCTTTACGCCGAGCAGATCGGCAGCCGTTTGGAAGATGTGGCCAGCTTTGCCAAGTATCTGGGTGGCAGTTCCGGCAACATGGCCTATGGTACCGCGCGGCTTGGGCTGAAATCCGCCATGCTCTCGCGGGTGGGCAATGAACAGATGGGCAACTTCGTGCGCGAAGAGCTGGAGCGGGTGGGGGTGGATACCTCCGCGCTACAAACCGATCCTGAGCGCCATACCGGCCTGGTGCTGCTGGCGTTAAAAGACCGCGAAAGCTTTCCGCTGCTGTTTTACCGTCGCGACTGCGCCGATATGGCCATCGACGCTGACGCCATCGACCCTGAATTTATCGCCCGGGCAAAAGCGCTGGCGATTACCGGCACGCATCTTTCCACCGATACCACCCGCCGAGCCTGCCGCAAAGCGCTGGACGCCGCTGCCAAACATGGCGTGAAGCGGGTGCTGGATATCGACTACCGCCCCGTGCTTTGGGGGCTGACCAACCCCGGCGATGGTGAAACCCGCTTTATCGCCGATGATAAAGTGACCACCGACCTGCAGCGCTGGTTGCCGGACTTTGACCTGATTGTAGGCACCGAAGAAGAGTTTCATATTGCCGGCGGCAGCACGGAGACCTTAACGGCTTTGCGTGCAGTGCGTGAAGTTAGCGAGGCCATCCTGGTATGCAAGTTGGGGCCCATGGGCTGTGTGGTGTTTGAAGGTGCCATTCCGAATCGCTTTGAAGACGGTATTTTAGTCAAGGGCGTCCAGGTAGAGGTGCTTAATGTGCTGGGTGCCGGGGATGCCTTTATGAGTGGCCTGCTGCGCGGCTGGCTGCGCGGTGAACCCTGGCGAACCAGTGCCGGTTATGCCAACGCCTGCGGCGCGCTGGTGGTCTCCCGTCACGGCTGCGCCCCGGCCATGCCCACCGAAGACGAGTTATTTGATTACCTGGCGCGCCGCGACGAAGTAATCCGACCGGATATTGATCAGCGCTTAAACCACTTACACCGCGTCACCACCCGAGTGCCTGCTCACTGGCCCGAAGTGTTGGGTCTGGCATTTGACCACCGTCGCCAGCTCACCGATATGGCCCGCGAAGAGTATGCCGACATCGCGCGTCTGCCAGCACTCAAAAAACTCCTGGTCATCGCCGCCGAAGAGGGCGCCAGGCTGGGCGGTATTGCCACGCCTGCGATTCTGGTGGACGACGTGCTGGGTCAGGAAGCGCTCAATCAAGCCAGCGGCAAAGGCTGGTGGATCGGTCGACCGGTGGAGCTGCCGGGATCACGCCCGCTGCGTTTCCAGCATGGCGATGATTTAGGCGCCTGCCTGCGCCACTGGCCCAGAGAACAGATCATTAAATGCCTGGTGTTTTACCACCCCGACGACGAGATTGTGCTGCGTCTGGAACAGGAGGAGCGGCTGCGCCAGCTCTACCAGGCGGCCTGTGGCTATGGGCTGGAGCTGCTGATTGAAGTTATTCCCCCCGCAAGTATGCCCAGCGATGACACCACGCTGCCGCGCAGTCTGCAGCGGCTCTACAACCTGGGCATTCGCCCCGATTGGTGGAAGCTCCCCGCCCTGTCAGATGCTGCCTGGCAGGCGGTGGGCGAGACCATTGAACGCGAGGATGCCTACTGCCGTGGGGTGGTACTGCTCGGACTGGACGCACCTATGGACGATATGAAGCGCGGCTTCGAAGCAGCGGCCAAGCACTCATGCTGTAAAGGGTTCACCGTTGGACGCACGCTATTTGCCAACGCCAGCCGCGATTGGCTGGCGGGGCGTATCAATGATGCCAGCTTGTTAGAGCGGGTCGCCCAAAACTATGCCGAGCTGATAAAGGCGTGGCGGCAATTAAGGCAGGCGCAGCCGCAAACCCTGGCCCACACGGAGGAGGCGTAAGATGAGCACCATTCGACTCACCATGGCCCAGGCGCTGGTCAAGTACCTTGCCGCCCAGCGTATCGAGCTAGATGGTCAGGAAGTGGCGCTGTTTGAAGGCGTGTTTGCGATTTTTGGTCACGGCAATGTGGCCGGGATGGGTGAAGCGCTCTATCACGTACAAGACACGCTGCCCACCTTCCGCGCCCATAACGAACAGTCTATGGCCCACGCGGCGATTGCTTTTGCCAAAGCCAATGGCCGTAAGCGCCTAATGGCGGCAACCAGTTCGATTGGCCCAGGGGCGACCAATATGGTCACCGCCGCGGCACTTGCCCATGCCAACCGGCTGCCGATCCTGCTGCTACCAGGGGACACCTTTGCCACCCGCGAACCCGATCCGGTACTCCAGCAGGTGGAGCATTTCGGTGACCCGACCATTACCGTCAACGACTGTTTTCGCCCGGTATCGCGCTACTTCGACCGTATTAACCGCCCGGAACAGCTGCTGACCAGCCTGCCCCAGGCGATGGCCACCCTGCTTGACCCGGAGCACTGCGGCCCTGCGACCCTGGCGCTGCCCCAGGATGTGCAAACCTTCGCCTACGATTATCCGTTGGCCTTTTTTGCCCCCAAGGTACATCGCATTCGCCGCTCGCCGCCGGATGCTTACGAGCTTCGCCAAGCCATCGCCGCGCTTCAGCAGGCCAAGCGTCCGCTGATCATCGCCGGGGGCGGCGTGCACTACGCCGCTGCCTGCGACGCCCTGGCCGAGTTTGCTAAAGCACGCGGCATCCCGGTCGCCGAAACCCAGGCGGGTAAAGGCGCGCTGGCGGATAGCCACCCCTGCGCGGTAGGTGCCATTGGGGTGACCGGCAGCGCAGCTGCTAACCAGTTGGCGGAGCAGGCCGATGTCATTTTGGCCGTGGGCACGCGACTGCAGGACTTTACCACCGGCTCCCGGGCGCTGTTTGAAGGCAACGAAAAAACGCTGATCGCCCTCAACGTTGGCCGCTTCGACAGCCTGAAACATCAAGCGCTTCCGCTAAGCTGCGACGCCTTGGTCGGTCTGGGGCAACTCGACGCGGCGCTGGGTGAATGGTGCGGCGGCGATGAATGGCGCGAGCAGACCGGAACGCTCAAGCGCGAATGGGCCGAGGCAGTACATCGCATAACCGCCGATCAAGGGCTGGCGCTGCCCACTGATGCCCAGGTGATCGGTGCCGTCAATCGCCAGGCTGGCAACGATACCACGGTGGTATGCGCGGCCGGTGGATTGCCCGGCGAGCTGCATAAGCTCTGGCAATGCTCCGGCCCCGGCAGCTATCACGTCGAGTACGGTTTCTCCTGCATGGGCTATGAAATAGCGGGCGGGCTGGGCGTCAAGATGGCCAAACCTGAGCGGGAAGTGGTGGTGATGGTCGGCGACGGCAGTTACCTGATGCACAACTCCGAGCTGGCCACCTCGGTGATGCTGGGCCACAAGCTGATAGTGGTGGTGTTGGATAACCGCGGCTACGGCTGTATCAACCGCCTGCAGCAGGCCACCGGCGGGGCTGGGTTCAACAACCTGCTGGAAGATTGCCGCACTGTGGAGGCGGGTGCCCCCAAAACCGATTTTGCCGCTCATGCCAAAGCGTTGGGCTGTGAGTCTGAATCGGTGACCGGTATTGCGGAATTGGAGCAGGCGCTGGTGCGTGCTCGCAGCGCCACCTCGACCTATGTGATTGCCCTGGACACCGACCCATTACCCAGCACTCAGGAAGGCGGTGCCTGGTGGGAAGTCGCCGTGCCCGAAGTTTCCGAGCGGGAAGCGGTCAATAAAGCCTATCAAGGGTACCGCGAAGCCAAGCGGCGCCAACGCCATTAATGCCAACGCACATCATCACAAGGAATACGCTATGCCAACGGTTACTTTAGGCATCAATCCGCTCACCTGGACGAATGATGACTTGCCCAGCCTGGGCGGCGCAACGCCCCTGGAAACCTGTTTAAAAGAGGGCCGCGAAGCGGGCTTTAGCGGCTTTGAGCTAGGCAATAAATTCCCCCGCACGCCCGACGTCTTGAATCAGGTGCTGAGCGCCCACGACCTGACGCTTGTGTCGGGCTGGTACTCCGCGCGCCTGCTTGAACGCAGTCCCGAGGAAGAGATTGACGCCGTTCAGGATCATATGAACCTGCTCAAGCAGTGCGGTGCCAAGGTGATGGTGTTGTGTGAAGTCACCCACTGTGTACACGGCGATCAGGAGCGCCCGCTCTCCCAGCGTCCGCACCTTTCCGAGCAGGAGTGGCAGCGCCTGCTGCATGGCCTGGAGGTGGTCGGCGACTATCTGAAATCCCAGGGTATACAGCTGGTGTATCACCACCACCTGGGTACGGTGATCGAAAGTCAGGCCGACGTCGAGCGCTTGATGGACAACACCGGCGAAGGCGTGGGGCTGCTGCTTGATTTTGGTCATCTACGCGGTGCAGGTGGTGATCCGCTCGCCATCGCCAAACGCTACAGTGGGCGCATCCATCATGTGCACTGCAAAGACCTGCGCTTCCCAGTGCTGGATTCGGTGCGTAACCGCGACAAAAGCTTTTTAAACGGCGTGTTAGACGGCCTGTTTACGGTGCCGGGGGATGGCAATGTGGATTTTTTGCCCGCCTTAACTCACCTGTGTGAACAGGGCTACAAGGGCTGGTTGGTGGTGGAAGCCGAGCAAGACCCGGAAGTCGCCCACCCGCTGACTTACGCCCGCCTGGGCTATCGCAATTTGCGTCGGCTTGCTGAGCAGGCGGGTTTTGACGTTGCCAGCTAAACATCGCCAGCGTCGCTGAAGCCCTCGCATATCCTGGTTCAGTGCAAGGCACATCTACGCGTCGTTGAGAAGGTGTCGAGCGGGGGGGGGAGTCGCCAGTCAGCGACAGAGGGCGTTTGTGAATTATCGACTTTGTCCATTGGAATCATGACAATGAAAACCCTCAAGATTGGCCTAATCGGCACCGGCTTTATGGGCAAAGCCCACGCCATTGCCTTTAATGCGGCGTCCAGTGTTTTTGAGCTGCCCGCTAAACCGGTGTGCGAACTGTTGGCGGATGCCGACCTCGCCACTGCAGAAAGCCGGGCGCGTGCCTGGGGGTTTGCCCGCGCCACCGACGATTGGCGCGCCCTGGTGACAGACAGTGAAGTGGATGTGGTAGATATCTGCGCACCTAATTTCCTGCACAAAGAGATGGCGCTGGCCGCCATTGCCGCGGGCAAGCATGTTTACGCTGAAAAGCCGCTGGCGCTAAGTAGCGCCGATGCCGCCGAGATGGTCGCCGCGGCTGAAAAAGCGGGCGTGAAAACCCTGGTGGGCTTTAACTACATTCGCAATTCCGTCACCCAGCTGGCTCGCCAGATTGTCACCAGCGGCGACATCGGAGAGCTGATTCACTTTCGTGGACGACACAACGAGGATTACCTGCTCGACCCGGCAAAGCCCCACGACTGGCATACCACGCGGGCGACCGCTGGCGCCGGTGCGTTAGGCGATGTGGGCTCGCATATTCTCAATATGGCCGAGTTTTTAACCGGGCAGCGCATTACCGAGGTATGCGGCCAACTACAGACCGTTATCACGATGCGGCCGAAGGCCGACGGTAGTGGTATGGCCGCAGTGGAAAATGACGACCAGGCCCAGGCCATGCTGCGCTTTGACCAGGGGTTAATCGGCAATATCGAGACGTCTCGGGTGGCCGCTGGCCGCAAAATGGGCTTGGCCTATACGTTAACGGGCACCAAAGGCGCCATAGTGTTTGATCAGGAGCGCATGAGCGAGCTGCAGCTTTATCGCCATGGCGACGCCCACGGCAGGCGCGGCTTCACCACCCTGTTAGCGGGCCCCGAACACCCCGACTATGCGGCGTTCAGCCCCGCGCCGGGTCATGGCTTGGGCTATAACGATCAGAAAATTATCGAGGTGCGTGATCTGGTCGAGGGCATTATTAACCACCGCCCCCTCTATCCCGATTTTCGCGAAGCGGCTCGGGTCAATCGGCTGATCGATGCTATCGAAAGGTCAGATCAGGCGGGGCAGTGGTTACGGGTGTAGTCGTTGCTACGATCCAAGCGCTGGGTTCTGCTTTGGGAAGGCCCAGCGCCTGCCTGGAAGGGAAAACTCATAATATAATCAGCGTCGCGAGCCCCAGGAACGACAAAAATCCCACCACATCGGTGACGGTAGTTAGAATCACCGCGCCGGATAAAGCGGGATCAATCTGCAGCTTTTTCAATACCAATGGAATTAGCACTCCAGAGACATTGGCCAGGCTCATATTGATAAAGATAGCCAGGGTAATGACCAGCGTAATCATGGCATCGCCAAACCACATATGGGCAATTAAACCAACCACTAGCGCCCAAACCAAGCCGTTGGTCATGCCCACCCACAGCTCTTTGTTATAAAGCCATCTTATATTGTTACCCGCGAGCTGCCCTAGAGCCAAACCGCGTATGACGACGGTGAGGGTTTGGCTACCGGCAATACCCCCCATGCTGGCAACTACCGGCATTAAAATCGCCAGCGCCACAATTTGATCTAAGGCCGCTTCAAACCGTCCAATCACGAAAGCCGCTAAGAAAGCCGTTAACAGATTAATACCAAGCCAAATGCCGCGGCTTTTAGCACTGCGCATGATAGGGGTAAACACTTCTTCTTCATCGCTGACGCCGGACATATGTTTAAACGTCATATCAGCATCATCTTGGGTGATTTCTAATACGTCGGCGGAGTTGAGCTGACCAACCAATAACCCCTCGCTATCGCATACGGGTACAAAGTGAAGTTCTTTAGAGCGTAATAACGCGGCGGCGTCGCTGACTTTCATTTGATCATTTAGGGTGAAGAAATCATCCATATAATCATCAACTACGGCATCTTGCGGTTGCTTGATTAAATCCATCAGGCTCAAGGTGCCGAGTAAGCGTTTATCCTTATCCGTAATCATGATCTGCTGTGACTCATCATCTAGCAGATGATGAATGCGGATATAGCGCTGTACGGCTTCTAACGAGACGCCCTGTTTCACATTGACCGTTTCAGGGTCCATGTAACGCCCAACTACATCATCTTCATAGGCATGCAGATTCTCGACCTGGGCACGAATTTCTTGATCCAGGCTGGCGTAAACGCTGGTTTTTATGGCCTCGTCAGCAACATCCAGTACTTCAGCTACTTCCTGGGCGTCCAGGCCCTTGACGATCTGCTCCACATCGCTGGCCGATAAGTCTTCGATGTAGTCAGCCCGGATGTCTTCATCGACTTCGGCCAATACTTCGCCGATGAGCTCTTCTGGAATGTACTCCCATAGAAGATCGCGGGTTTTTGCGGGAAAAGACTCGAGTGTGCGCGCAATGGCCAGGGTGTCCAGCTCTGCGAATAGCGCTTTCAGGGCGTGGGTATCTTCTTCGTCTAACCGCTTTTGAAGATACAGCAGTTGCTCTTCATTATTGATGTATTTTTCATCATCGAGCATAGAGTCCATCCTTTGGGAAACTGGTTTTCAACACAGACACTTGAAAGCTCTTGATGGCACTGTATCAATGTTATAGACAGGCGTGGCTGAACGCCATAGAGGCTTTTCATGCGCGGGTTATTGCCGTTAGCTGGAAGCGCATACTCGTTGCCAGCGCTTACCCCTGCGTTGCAAATGCCACCCGTACGCCGTAGGCCATGCGCTGTTTAGTGGACACGGGTGGAATATCGGTGCCCACCATTTCATCGGCGGCATCGGCCCAGGTCAGCGTGCCATGAGTGAATCCCAGCGGTGCCAGTGCGCGACTGACCCACTGTGTGCCCGTAAAGCGCTGGGTTTCGCCTTGCTTGTCAGTGAGCAAACAGACGGCGTTATCCTGATGCAGGCGAACGATATACCACCCCATATCCAACCCATGTAGTTCAACGTCGGGGAGCGGGGCGGGTAATTGGGCCAGTTCGTCAAGGGTGACACGTGCGGGGAGAGTGGAAGGCATGGCGTATCCTCATCAGTGAATAGGCTATACACCAAGACTAAAGGTTGTACTTTATTTGTACAGCAGTAGCCGCCTGATCGGCGTTATTTAGGCGCTCAATCAGACGGGACGAGGTAGGCGTTTTACGCCTTAGCCATTACGAAACAGGAAGCTGTAGGCGTTTAGTGCAGGTACGCCGCCCAGGTGGACGTACAGCACTTTGGAGCCCGCTGGGAACTCACCGTTGCGCACCATATCGATCATGCCGTGCATGGATTTGCCTTCGTAAACCGGGTCGGTGAGTACGCCCTCCAGGCGGGCGCACAGGCGAATAGCCTCTAATGTGCCTTCATTGGGTAGGCCATATTCCGGGCCGCCATAGCGGGTATCCAAAATGACATCGTCATCGGTAATGCCGCCTTCCAGCTCTACCAGTTCGGCGGTGTTGCGGGCGATACGCAGGATCTGTTCGCGGGTTTGCTCAGGCTTGGCAGAGGCGTCAATGCCAATCACTCGCTGGGCACGGCCATCGGCGGCAAAGCCCACCACCATCCCCGCCTGAGTGCTGCCGGTGACCGAGCACACCACGATATAGTCGAATTTGAAGCCCAGCTCTTTCTCCTGCTGGCGAACCTCTTCGGCAAAGCCTACAAAACCTAAGCCGCCGTTCGGGTGTTCGGAGCAGCCAGCGGGGATCGGGAAAGGCTTGCCGCCCAGCTGGCGAACATCTTCCATCGCCTGCTCCCAGCTGGGGCGAATGCCGATATCGAACCCCGCGTCGTCCAAGCGCACGTCGGCGCCCATGATGCGCGACATCTCGATATTGCCTACCCGGTCATACACTGCGTCGGAATAGTTGACCCAGTTCTCCTGTACCAGCACGCACTGCATGCCCAAATGAGCGGCCACGGCGGCCACCTGGCGGGTCTGGTTGGACTGAATGCCGCCAATCGATACCAGCGTATCGCAGCCCTGTTCCAGCGCTTCGGGAATCAAGTACTCCAGCTTGCGGGTTTTGTTACCGCCAAAGGCCAGACCGCTGTTGCAGTCTTCGCGCTTGGCGTAGAGCTCCACGTCACCCCCCAGGTGTTCACTCAGACGTTTGAGTGGCGTAATGGGGGAGGGGCCAAAGGTGAGCGGGTAACGTGGAAAGCGTTCTAGGTTCATAGCAGGCTCCTGCATATAAGCGTTTCAGTGCGAAATAGAAAGCTCGCTTGGCGAGGGTTTAGATGAAAGATTTAGGTAAAAGCTTCGTGTGAACAGTTGGCGGGCTCTGCTATTTATACTAAGTGTTAGCTGATGTTTTTGTGTTGCAAAATAAGAGGCTTTAAAGCAATAAGTGTTGGCATTAAATGATTTATATGGTTTTAAATGGTGTCTAAAGATCAATAAGGTAAATAATAGTGCGCTCAAAAACTTCCCGTTCAGGCGCCGAGCCTGATGATCAGGCGGCTGAACTAGACCGAACAGACCGACGTATTCTGAAGCTGCTGCAAGACGACGCTACGCTCTCCAATGTGGCGCTGGCCGAGCAGGTGAGCCTGAGCCCTGCGGCGTGCTTACGCCGGGTGGAAAAGCTCAAACGGGACGGGGTGATCAGCCGGGTGGTGGCGCATTTAGACCCGGAGCAGCTACAGGCAGGCATGGTGGTGCTGATTGGCGTGGTGCTGGATCGCTCGACGCCGGAATCCTTCGCTGCCTTTGAAGAGGCGGCCCAAAAAGTATCCGGCTGTATGGAGTGCCACGTGGTCACCGGGGAGTTTGACTACTTTATGTTGGTACGCACCCGGGACAGCCAAAGCTTCAACAGACTACACGCCGAACAGTTGCTCTACCTGCCCGGCGTGCGTCAAATCCGCTCGTTTATGGGCCTGCGACAGGTGGTCTCGACCCATAAGGTGCTGGTGTAGCTTGGCCAAGTTAATGGCTACCAAGTGTGCTCGGTTACTGGTCATTTCCTTATGCCGTCCGCGTTCATCTAAATGCAGACATGCCGTCATCGTGCTGTCACTCAGCGTGGTTAGGATCCTCTAATGTTACATCGTTGACCGTAATGATCAGAGGGAAACCATCATGAGCAAGGAAATCGAAGATCATCGTCTGTTTAATCAGAGTGGTAATGAGCCATTTGCTGACATACTGGCACAGCATGTGTCGCGGCGTGATGTCATGCGCGGCGGCCTGAGCGTGGCGGCTGCCTCAATGCTTAGTTTTGGCGGTGCTGCTCAAGCGCTTGCCTCCAACGGATCACAAAAAACACCGCTCACGCTGGCCTTTGAGGCGGTCCGGGGTTCGCATACCGATGCCGTCGTGGTGCCTGACGGCTACGTGGCTCAGGTATTAGTGCCATGGGGCACGCCGCTAAATCAAAATGACTCGTGGCAGCCTGACCAGCCAATGACCCCTGAGCGTCAAGCGGCGAGCGTGGGCATGCACCATGACGGCATGGCCGGTTTTGCCCTGGATGCCGATAACGCCTCGCGCCGTTTTGTGCTGGCGCTCAATAACGAATACATCGATCAAACCGCGCTGTGGGCCCCTCAGGGCGGTCCCACTAACGCTGATGAGGGTGAGCGCCCAGCGGAGGAGTCGCGCACCGAGATCAACGCGCACGGTGTCACCATTGTAGAGGTTGAAAAAGACGCCAATGGGCAATGGGCGCATGTACCGGGCTCCCGCTATAACCGCCGCTTTACCAGCGCAACGGAAATGGATCTGGCGGGCCCTGTGGCGGGCAGCGACTACGTTAAAACGCGCTTCTCTCCGGCGGGCACCCAAACCCGCGGTACCAACAATAACTGCGGTAACGGCGTCACCCCCTGGGGCACCTACATTGCCTGTGAAGAGAACTGGCCTAACGTCTTCGTCAACACTGGCGAGCGCTTCCAGGACGACGCCCGGATTGGCATTCCCACCGAGCGTGGCCGTTACGCCTGGGAAACGTCGGCAGGCGATGCCTCAGAAGAAAACGACGAGTTTGCCCGTTTTAACATCACGCCACGCGGCGAGCGCGCCGAGGATGATTATCGTAACGAAGCGCGCACCTTCGGTTATCAGGTCGAGATCGACCCCTATAGCGATGCCCGCGCCGTCAAGCGCACGGCACTGGGCCGGTTCCGCCATGAAGGGTGCTGGTTAGGCAAGCTGGAAGCTGGCCAGCCAATCGTTTATTACTCCGGTCACGATGCCCGCAACGAGTACGTATATAAATACGTGTCCGACGCCGCCTGGGATCCTGCCGATGCCAACCGGCCGGGCGAGGCGTACGACCGTCTTTCCATTGGCCATAAATATCTCGATAACGGCACCCTGTACGTAGCCCGCTTTCATGCCGACGGCAGCGGTGAGTGGCTGCCGCTGACGCCCGAGGCTGAGACCCGGGATGGCCGTACATTGGCGGCGGCGCTGGGCCTGGAAGAGAACGATTTAGCCGGTGTGATTATCAATACCTGCGATGCGGCGGACCTGCTGGGGGCCACGCCGATGGATCGGCCCGAATGGGCCTCTGTTGACCCTGCATCGGGCGAGGTGTATCTCACTCTGACGAATAACTCACAGCGCATCGCTGAAGATTCACAGCCAACCTATACCAACGACGGTGAGCGCTTGGAGCAGGTGGGGGTAGGTTATGACTTGGCACCCACTAACGCGGCTAATCCACGTGCCAATAACGAGGCTGGTCACATTATTCGCTGGCGCGAAAGTCGCCTGCCAGATGCGTTCCGCTGGGAAATATTTGTATTTGGCGCGGCGGAAGATGATGCCGATAACCCCTCAGGACTGAATGAAATGAATCAATTTGCCAGCCCCGATGGTCTTTGGTTCGACGAACGTGGCGAGGGGCAAGGCATTCTATGGATTCAGACCGATAATGGCTATGAAGGGGTAGCGGAGTACACCAACGACCAACTGCTCGCCGTTGTGCCAAGGGCATTGGACGATATTAGCGGTACGGGGCCGGTGGTCAACAGCAGCAACCAGCAGCAGCTAAAGCGCTTTGCGGTCGGGCCAAACGGCTGCGAAGTCACCGGTATTTTTGCCACGCCGGATAAAACCGCGCTGTTTATCAACATTCAACACCCAAGTAACTGGCCAGCGGATGGCAATGAACTCGTGCAAGATGCCACCGTTGCCGCCAGCGGCGACGTTCGCCCACGGGCATCGACCGTGGTGATTCAAAAGCGCGATGGTGGGCCGGTAGGCGTTTAGTCCCCAAGCTGAAACACGCCTTGGCAAGACCATAACAAGCGTCGAACCTCTCCCAGGTTCGACGCTTTTTTCAATGCTAGCTTGGCGGCACATGACATTGTTTCTGTCGCGCCTCTAACGCCTGAATGGCATCGACCTTTAGTGGCAGTTGGTTGGCCCAGAGAATATCGCCTCGGGAGTGGCCAATATCCCGCAGTACGAGGTCGTCGTAATCTAATAGCGGCAATATATGGCGACGATACAACCGCCGTCGAAGGTAGCGCCACCAGCGCATATCCAGCGCTCGAATTATCCGCATCGAGGGCATGGCAGGCGTGTAAAACTGCAATTGCGGGGGCTTGGGCGGCGGCGCCAACTGGCTGGCTTTTTCCCATGCCTGATGGGCATGTTGGGTAGGGGCTTCACACTTCATCGCGCACCTCCTTTTTCACTCCTGCGGTTGGCTAAACGGGCCCACTCGGCAGGTGTGTTATGTGATTAATAAGTGGAGGGTCGCGACCTCTGTTACCAGCTTGGCGTGCTGACTTGGATCAATCAAACGAAAAGATCTACACTGTGTGTTAAGTTTTTCTGAAAGGTGGCGTGATGAATCAACTCTCTACCATAGCTCCCAGCCGGACGGCCTTGCCGCTACTGGATAGCGAGGTGCTGCGCACCTTTGTGACGATTGCGGAGAGCGGCAGTTTTACCCGCGCCGCCCAGCAGTTATTTCGCACCCCTTCCGCCCTGAGCATGCAGATCAAACGCCTGGAAGAGACCCTCGGCCAGACGCTGTTTGTCCGCGAGGCGCGGCATGTCCGCCTGACGGCCGAGGGGGAAGTACTGCTGGGCTATGGACGGCGGCTACTTAAACTCAATGCGGAAGCCGTGACCCAGTTTTTAGCCCCTACCATCGAAGGGCGCGTGGGGCTGGGGATAACGGACGACGTGGTGGGACGTATTTTGCCGACGGTACTGGCCCAGTTTGCCCGATCGCACCCGGCGGTGCAGGTCGATGTCGAGGTGGGGCGCAGCAAAGATCTGCTCGCCAGGTTGGATGAGGGCGAGCTTGATCTCGCCCTGGTGATGGCTGGAGGGCCTGGTCAGGCGGCGCGGGGAGAAATCGTCCACAGCGAACCGCTGGTATGGGCGGGTCGTGAAGACGGCGTTGCCGTGCAGCGAACGCCACTGCCGGTAACTCTGGCCCAGCAGGGGTGTGCGTGGCGTCGAATTACCCTCAATGCTCTTGATCAAGCGGGGATTGCTTACCGCATTGCTTACTCCTGCGACCACTGTGCCGGGCAGGAGGCCGCTATGCTGGCCGATTTGGCCGTGACGGCTTTCCCCAAAAGCCTGGTCCGCCCGCCGCTCAAACGCCTGCACAACGAATCGCTGCCGCCGCTAGGTGATTACCAAGTGGCACTGGTAAAGCGTGCAGGCAGTGGTGATGCCAGCGAGGTATTGGCTGATCGGGTGGTGGAGGCGTTTCGGGAGGGGTGAAGGTAATGCGCTAAGGTTAACCCTCCATTAAAGTGCGAAGCGGAAGCTGCTCTTTATTGATTGGCGTCTTGATAACGATATAGCTGAAATATTTTTCGATACCGATTTCGTCCTCGATCAGTGCCTCCATGACGCGCTGATAATGGGCAATGCTGCGCGTTATAAAGCGCAGCAAATAGTCATAGCCGCCGCTAATAAGGTGGCACTCCATGACTTCATCGACCTGGCGAATTTTCTGTTCGAAGCGCAGAAAATCTTCCCGGTGGTGGTCCGTCAGGGTGATCTCAGTAAAGACGGTGACGCTCTCCATCATTTTTGCAAGGTTGAGTCGAGCTTGAAACGAAGTGATATAGCCAGCGGCTTCTAATCGTTTGACGCGCTGTAGACAGGGACTGGGCGATAGCCCGACAGCATCGGCCAAATGGACGTTAGTCATCCGTCCATCCGCTTGAAGCTGAACGAGAATATTAATGTCGATACGATCAAGACGGACGCTGGCCACCATGCAAAGTCCTCTACATTATTAGGGTTGCTAGGGGGGCGGTAAATACGCCCCATTAGTTTGAACTAATACCTTTGTCTAAAGCAATTCGCCGCGTAGAGCAAGCTGATGCTGATAAATAAAATCGCTTAGCGAGATACATGACGGCGTTTGCGGCTGGTCCGCTTTGGCACTGCGCGTGATACGGCAGTGCCCGCCTCGGCTATTAGCAGATGCAGGGCCCGCGGTTAAGAGCAGGACGTGGCTATCCGCCTCCATCTCCCGAAGCTTGGCGCGCGCGCCCACAAAGCTGCCGGTGGTGAACCGCTCGTTAACTGAAAGGCCGATGCGCTGGTTAAACGCGAAGAACTCCTGCTCATTGAGGGACGTCACCACTCTGAGCTGATAGAACTTGCGCAGATAGTGGATCGCCCCAGGGGCATCTTCATAAAGGGATCCAAAGCCAAGTGAGCTGGCGAATTCGATCCCTTCCTGCCAATCCACCTCCAGCCCCCAGCGGTTGGCCAGGGCGCGATAGACCGTGCAGTGAGCCGAAACGGCGCCCATCTGCTCATCCGTGAGTTCATGCAACGCCTGCACATAGTCTGCTAATACCTGCTCCACTGGGGGAGGAGCAGGTAGCATCGCCAACAGTGGCGATAGACCGCGAATAATGTCTCTGTCTCGATCGATCAGAACGCCATGGGCATCCATGCATAGCGTCGTATAGTCGGTCAATTGCATGACGTCCTGCTCTCCTGGCATTGGCGATGAATTAGTGCGTGGTGTTCGATAATGCGTTGTCTAACATCCCTACTGCTTCGTCGACTTGTTCGTCGCTGGTATTCAGCGGCGCCAGGAAGCGAATGACATTGCGATGAACACCACACTTGATCACCAGCAAACCCGTTGCACGGCAGTGATCGATGACCTGTTGCACCAGGGCGGCGTCTTCAGGTGTGGCCCGCGGGCCCTTGAGAAGCTCGATGGCAAGCATTGGGCCTTGTCCGCGGACGTCGGCAATCAAAGGATGCTTGGCTTGCAGCTGGCGCAATCCTGTTTCCAGGCGTTTGCCCATGGCGATGCCACGTTCAATCAGTTGCTCATCGGCAAAAATATCCAGCACCGCCAGTGCCGCCGCACAGCTCAGCGCGCTGCCGCCATAGGTGCCGCCGAGCCCACCCGGCGCGGGTGCTTGCATCATCTCGGTACGCCCAACCACGCCTGAAATCGGCAAGCCTCCGCCCAGGCTCTTCGCGACAGTGACCAGGTCTGGCTGGATATGGCTGTGTTCAAAGCCAAACATCCTGCCCGTGCGCCCGAAGCCGGTTTGAATTTCATCGGCGATGAGCACAATGCCGTGGCGTTCCGTCAAGGCGCGCAGTGCCTGCATAAACTCGACCGGCGCAGGCAGGAAGCCACCATCACCCTGTACCGGCTCGATCAGGATAGCGGCGACCTGCTCGGGGACGACTTCCGTGGCGAAAAGGGTGTCCAACTCCGCAAGCACATCCTCACTGCTGACGCCACGCAGCGCATCCGGGTAGCTCACGTGGTGGATAGCGGGGGCAAAGGGGCCAAAATTCTGCTGATAGGGCTGGCTCATACCCGTGAGCGTAGTGCCCAACAGCGTGCGTCCATGAAAGCCGCCGCGAAAGGCGATCACGTTGGGGCGCCCTGTATGGGAGCGGGCAATTTTGATGGCGTTTTCCACCGCTTCAGCACCGGAGGTAAAGAGCACGCTTTGGTAGTCCTGTGTGCCGCCGACCAGCTTGGCCAGCTGGCTAGCCAGTTCTATATAGCCAGGGTAGGCAGCCACCTGGAAACTCATATGGGAAATACGTTCCACCTGGGCCTGAACCGCTGCCACCACCCGTGGGTGATTGTGGCCGACATTGAGCACGCCGATACCCCCCACAAAATCCAAATAGCGCTTGCCGTCGACGTCATAGACGTCGCTGCCGCAGGCATGGGAAATGACGATAGGGTGGGCGTTCACCACACCGCGGGGAATGCACTGCTCGCGCTGGCTTAGCATGGCGTAGGAAGGGTGGGCGGCGGTATTCATCTGCGGGCTCCTTAAACATATTCATGGTTATAGTCACGATGTTCATGTTGTGGTGTGTTGGCGCCGCCTTTAGATAGAACGAGAGAGCGAACGCCAATACCCATACGTTCTTGAGCTTACCGTTGTTAGCAAGCTAGATGCGCTTGGCATGGCCTCGGTAACCGCGTAATCCTTCGTATTTACTGGCTTGTGCAGCATGATTCACTGTATGGGGGAGCGCAGTGTAATCTGCCACTTAAACGTGGATTTAGGCCCATGGCTTCGCTTCACCACTGTCAAAACGGTATCCGCTGCCTCTCAAACCACCGTAGGATGACGTTTTAGCTAAGGAGACGCTGCGATGGCACTGCTGTATAAATCTGACCCGGTGCGCGGCGCCCGGTGGAAGGAACTGTTTGCCCAACACGCGCCGGATATTGAGTTCCGCCAATGGCCCGATATCGGCGACCCTCATGAGATCCGCTATTTGTTGGCGTGGACGCCCCCGGAAAACATCATGGCGTGCCTGCCCTCCCTTGAAGTGCTGTTTGCCACCTCTGCGGGAGTCGATCAGTTTGATTTTGACGCCCTGCCTCCAGAGCTGCCGGTGGTGCGGATGCTCGACCCCGCCATTGAGCGCGGCATGATTGAGTACGCTACCTTTGCAACGCTGTGGCTGCACCGCCGCATGGGCGACTATGTGCGCCAGCAGCGCGAGGGGAAATGGCAGGCGCATATGCTTGTGCCGACTGAAAAACGACGCATCGGTATCCTCGGCTTGGGCCAGCTTGGCTGCGCCATCGCCACCCATCTGGCAGGTTACGGTTTTGACGTGCGCGGCTGGTCGCGTTCGCCAAAGCAGGTGGCGAATGTTCACTGCCACAGCGGCCAGGCAGCGCTGGATGGGTTCCTGGCTGAAAGCGATATTGTGATCTGCGTGTTACCGCTGACCGACGCTACGCGCGGTATTCTCAATAGCGACCTTTTTGCGCGTATGCCCGAAGGCGCGGCCTTGATCAACATTGGCCGGGGCGAGCACCTGGTTGATCACGACCTGACGCAAGCCCTCGACGACGGGCATCTGAGCGCGGCGGTATTAGATGTGTTAAGCGAAGAGCCGCCCGCCGATGACCACCCCTTCTGGCAAGACGAGCGGATTTTGCTGACCCCCCACGTAGCCGCGATGACGCAGCCGGATAGCGCTTTCCCGATCCTGCTGGACAACCTGCGTCGTTATCAACGCGGTGAGCCAATGATTGGCCGTGTCGACCTGCAGCGTGGTTACTAGCATAGCGTTTCCCCACTCGCTCGCTGTGTATCGGCGAGCGAGTGGGGTATGTTGGCGTTCGTTAAGTACGTGTTAGTTCAGTCCGCCCATATGAAACGCTTTCTCTTCCAGGTACTCATCCAGCCCCTGGCGGGCACCTTCACGGCCCAGGCCTGACTGTTTCATGCCACCAAACGGCGCGACTTCCATTGAAATAGAACCAGTGTTAAGGCCGACCATGCCGAATTCCAGCGCTTCACCGACCCGCCAGGCCCGGCGCACGCTCTCGGTGAAGAAGTAGGCGGCGAGCCCAAAGGGCGTCGCGTTGGCAATACGAATAGCCTCTTCTTCGTGCTCAAACTGCATAATGGGGGCGACGGGGCCAAAGGTCTCTTCCTGGGTGACCAGCATGGCTTCGGTGACTTTGGTGAGCAGTACCGGCGCCACAAAGCGATCCTGACCACTGGGCACCTCACCGACCACCCGTTCAGCACCGTGGGACAAAGCGTCATCGAGATGGCGGGCGACTTTGCTCACCGCCTGATCATTGATCAGTGGGCCAATAGTGGTGCCTTCCTGCATGCCGTCGCCACAGCGCAACGCCTCGATTTCGGTTGCCAGGCGGGCGACAAAGCGGTCATGAATGCCGGATTGAACCAGGATGCGGTTGGCGCAAACACAGGTCTGGCCCGCGTTGCGGAACTTGCTCGCCATGGCACCGGCCACCGCCAGTTCCAGGTCGGCATCGTCAAACACGATCAGCGGGGCATTGCCGCCCAACTCCAGGCTGAGGCGCTTGATATCGTCGGCACTCTGGCGCATCAGCAGGCTACCCACCCGGGTCGAGCCGGTGAAGGAGAGCTTGCGCACGGTGGGATTGGAAGTCAGTTCGCCGCCAATGCCTTCGGGCAACCCGGTGACAATATTCACCACGCCTGGGGGAAAACCAGCACGCTCCGCGAGCACTGCCAAGGCCAATGCTGAAAGCGGCGTCAGCTCCGACGGTTTGATCACAATCGGGCAGCCGGCCGCTAACGCGGGCGCGCACTTGCGGGTAATCATGGCGATGGGGAAGTTCCAGGGGGTAATCGCACCGCACACGCCCACCGGCTGTTTGAGGACCACAATGCGGCGATCCGCGCTGGGCGAGGGGATGGTCTCGCCATAGGCGCGGCGTGCCTCTTCCGCAAACCATTTGATAAAACTTGCGCCGTACTTAACCTCCCCTTGTGATTCGGCCAGCGGCTTGCCCTGTTCCAGGGTCATCAATACCGCCAAGTCCTCACTGTTTTCCAGTATCAGCGCATGCCAGCGCTCCAGCAGTGCTGCGCGCGCTGCCGCTGTTTGCGCACGCCAGTCGGGCCAGGCCGCTTCGGCGGTCTCTATCGCACGGCGGGTTTCGCTGGCACCCATGCTGGGTACGCTAGCCAGTGCTTCGCCGCTGGCGGGGTTGGTGACGGTCAGCGTGGCCGCATCGTCGGCGTCGCACCATTGTGCGTTGATAAAGGCCTGCTCGCGGAGCAGTTGAGAGTCGCTGAGGGGCAAAGACGGCATGCTTTTCTCCTGGTCATCAATAGGGTTAGTGGTTAAACGGGCGCGGTTGACGGCTGCGTATGGGTCGACCATTGGCACCCTTCCAGCCAGCCCGGCTGTAGCTCTGGCACCGAGCCAATCAGCTTGCGGGTGTAGGCGTGCTGTGGCTGGTTGAGCACCGTGCTGCAGGGGCCGAACTCCACACACTCCCCCTGGTAAAGCACCATGACGTCGTCGCACAGCGAGCGTACCGTCGAGATATCGTGGCTAATAAACAGGTAGGCAACGCCAAGCTCACGGCGCAGTTCAGCCAGCAGCTCGAGAATGGCGGCGCCTACCACGGTATCTAACGCCGAGGTCACTTCATCGCAGAGAATCAGGTCGGGTTCTGCGGCTAGCGCCCGGGCGAGATTGACGCGCTGCTTCTGGCCGCCTGACAACTCACTGGGCTTGCGGTCGAGCAGGGAGGGCGACAGTTTGACCAAGTCCATCAGTTCCTCGACCCGACGCTGTCGGGCATCGCGGCTCATCTGAAAATAAGTTTCCAGTGGCCGGTTGAGCAGCCGCCTCACCGAGTGGGCGGGGTTGAGCGCATTGTCGGCGCTCTGGAAGACGATCTGGATACGCCGAAACTGGTCGGGGGTGCGTCCGCGCAGCGTCGGCGGTAGCTCACGGCAATTGAACTGAACTTCACCCCGTGACGGCGCCACCAGGCCAGCAACTGCCCTGGCAAGCGTCGATTTGCCCGACCCGGATTCACCAATCACGCCTAGCGCCTGGCCGCGATCGATGCGCAGTTGGATATGATCCAGCACGACATTTTTCGGGAGCCCACTGCGATCACAGCGCCCGTAGCCCACTTGAAGATCATCAATGCGCAACAGTTCGTCGCCGCCGGACGGCAGGCTGGGGGGCATGTGGGCCTCGGGACGCGCCGCCGCCAATAAGCTGCGCGTGTAGGCATGGCCCGGATTGTCCAGGATTTGCCCAATGGGCCCTTGCTCCTGCTCCTCCCCGGCCTGTAGCACCAGCACGTGATCGGCAATCTGCGCCACCACGGCGAGGTCATGAGAGACATACAGCGCCGTGGTACCCCGCTCGCGCATCACGCGCTTGAAGGCCCGCAGCACATCCACCTGGGTGGTCACATCCAGTGCGGTGGTTGGCTCGTCCAGAATTACCAGCGCGGGGTCGGTGATCAGGGCCATGGCGGCCATAAGCCGCTGTAGCTGGCCCCCGGAAACCTGATGAGGGTAACGGATGCCGATATTTTCCGGGTCGGGCAGGGCCAGCTCGCCAAACAGCTGAATGGCTTTCTGCTGCGCTTGTTGACGATCCATCACGCCGTGAATGAGCGCGCCTTCGATGACCTGGTCCATCAGGCGGCGCGAGGGGTTGAAGGCGGCCGCGGCGCTTTGGGCAATGTAGGTCACCCGGTGGCCGCGCAGCGCGCGGGTCTCCACGGCCGAGAGCGACAGGATATCGGTCTCGCCCAGCTGCACGCTGCCGCCGGCGATCCGGCAGCCGCGCCGGGCATAGCCCATCATGGCCAGGGCAATGGTGGTCTTGCCCGAACCGGACTCACCGATTAGCGACATCACTTCGCCTGGCTTGAGCGTGAAATTGATCTGGCTGACGATCGTGCGCTCATCCTCACCAGGCGGGGTCGCACAGATATCAAGATCGCGTACGATCAGCGATTCACCTTGCATGGCGTCACTCCTTCTGGTTTTCGCGGCTGTTCGAGAGGCTGTCGATCAACAGGTTGGCGCCGACGGTTAATGAGCCAATCGCGAGGGCTGGGGCAATCACGGCCAATGCGCCTTCGCTAAGCCCACCGATGTTTTCACGCACCAGGGAGCCCAGGTCGGCGACGGGAGGCTGGACACCCAGCCCCAAGAAGCTCATGCCGCTGAGCAGCAGTACGATGAACACAAAGCGCATGCCCATATCGGTGAGCACGGGCTGGATCATGTTGGGAAAAATTTCCACGGCGGCGATGTACAGCCGTCCCTCTCCCCGGGTACGGGCGACTTGAACGTACTCCAGGGTGGAGAGGTTCTTGGCCAGGCTATGGGCAATACGAAACGAGCCCGGCGCGTAGCTGAGCACTGCCGCCAAAATCAGCAGTGGGATAGAGGTGCCAAAGGCGGAGACCATCACCAGGGCCATCATTTTGCTGGGGATCGAGATCAGCGTATCGAATATCCGCCGAACGCTCTCCTCGAGCCAGCGGGGCAGGAGCACCGTCAACATGCCAAAGCCCGCGCCAACCAGAGTTGACAGTAACGCGGCCACCAGCGCCAGCCCCACGGTATAGCGTGCCCCGGTGAGCATGCGGCTGAGCATATCGCGGCCCATGTAGTCGGTGCCCAGCAGGTGGGCCGTGGTCGCGCCGCCATAAATCTCATCAGAGACAAAGGCGCCCATGGGATACGGTGCCAACAGTGGCCCAAACAGAGCGACGAGCAGCCAGAAGCTGAATAGGCTGAGACCAATCCAGCGGGTGAGCTGCCACCCTGAACGATTGCGCTGTTTGGGTACCGCTATCGGCAGGCGGCTTCTTGGCGAGACATAGGGATGACGGTTGCCCTTGGCAGCGGGCATTGTCTTGGTATCGTTCATCGGTTTCGCAGCCTCGGGTTGGAGAGAATCGCGCACAGGTCAGCCAACATGACCAGCAGCAGATAAGTGCCGCAAAAGATCATGGCGCAGGCCTGTACCAGGGCGAGATCGCGATTGGAAACCGCATCGACCATCAAACTGGCGATGCCTGGATAGTTGAAGATGGTTTCGACGATGATCACCCCGCCCAGTAGGTAGGAGAGGCTAAGTGCCACCGCATTGGCAATCGGGCCAACGGCATTAGGCAACGCATGGCGGAGTACACGCCGCATGGGTGGAACGCCCTTGAGCCGCGCCATCTCCACATAAGCGCTGTCGAGCTGATCGATCAAGGCCGCCCGTGTCATACGTGCCATTTGAGCAATCAACACGCTGCACAGGGTGAGCACCGGCATGGCGTAAACTTTCATGAAGGCGCCCAAACTGTCGACGGTAGACGTGTAGGAGAGCGCCGGTAGCCAGCCGAGCTGCACGGCGAAAATCAGCACCGCCAGGGTGGCGACCAGAAACTCGGGCACCGCCACCATCGACAAGGTGATCAGGTTCAGGGTGCGGTCGAGCACGCCACCCCGGCGCATGGCAGCGGTAATGCCCATAATGATCGCCACGGGGACGGAAATTACGGTGGTAATGGCGGCTAACAACAGCGAATTGGGGAGCCGGTCACTGATCAGTTTAATGACCTCTGTATCATTACTGGCAGAGCGCCCCAGGTCCCCGGTGACAAAGCCACTCAGCCATTGCCAGTAACGCAGCAAGGGCGGTTGATTGAGACCTAATTGGGCGCGCAGCGCCTCCACCTGTTCCGGCGTGGCAAACTGCCCCAGTATCTGTTGGGCGGTATCCCCTGGCAGCAGCGAGGTGATTGCAAAGATCACCAGCGATACCATCAGCAGGGTAATAAGACTGGAGGCCAGGCGACCTAGCACCAGTCCAAAGAGAGAGTCGCGCATCGTTCTTCTCCGGCGCAAGAGCCATGTTCGTCATCACCAAGCGTCGTTAGGCGCTTTTGTGATGATGCCCATGGCTCGTGATGACAGTAGGGAGAGCAGGGATCAGCCTTTCCACCAGATATGTTCGGCGAACATATAGCCCATAAAACTGCCCAGGGGCACGGTGCGGTCCATGCCACCAATGCGTGCATCAAAGCTTTCGACATTGCTCAGGAAGACGGGAATGCCGATGCCGCCCTCTTCATGGATCATGGTCTGCATGTCGGCGTACATCTGCTTACGGGTGCCCTCATCGGGTTCACCTCGTGAGGCAATCAATAGCTGATCGAACTGCTCGTTCTGCCAACCGGCTTCGTTCCAGGAAGCACTCGAGAGGAAAAACTGGGAGAGCAAAATATTCGCCGTTGGGCGCGGGTTGATATTGCCGAACCCCAGCGGATGCTTCATCCAGTGATTGGACCAGTAGCCGTCGGAGGGAACCCGTTTGATATCAAGGTTGAGCCCTGCCTGAGAGGCGGATTGCTGAAGCAGCACCGCCATATCTTCCGACGAGGAAGCTGCAGGCGACGCCACCAGTGGCACGGTTGCGCCAGACAGTCCTGCCTTGGCAAGCAAGGAGGAGGCGCGATCCGGGTCGTACTCACGCTGGGGCAGCCCATCGAAGTAATAAGGAGAGCTCGAGATAATCGGCTGGTCGTTGGCGATCTCGCCATAACCGCGCAGGGCGACGCGCTTGATCTGCTCGCGATCGAAGAGATACTTCATCGCCTCGCGGAATTCCGGGCGACTGGTGGGCTCTTTGTCGAAGCGCATCACCAGGTCGGTGTAGTTACCGGCGTTCGTCGCTTTCACCTGGTAACCGTCCTTGGTCTTCATGCGCTCTGCAGAGGTACCGCTCACCTCATTGATCATATGCACATCGCCCGAGAGCAGCGCATTGACCCTTGAGGATTCGTCGCTGATCCCCACCATCTCGATGGCATCCAGATAGGGATAGCCATCGCGCCAGTAGTTCTCATTGCGAACGCCTATTGAACGAACGCCGGGGGTAAACTCCTGGCACTTAAAGGCGCCGGTACCCACACCTTTAGAGAAGTCGGTCGTGCCGTCTGCCACAATCACCAGGTGCGAAACGGCCAGGATGGAGGGCAATTCGATATTGGGAGAGGAAAGATTGAATTCGACGCGGTGATCATCCAGGGCCTTGATACTTTCGATTTGCTCGACCATGGAGGCAACTTTGGAACCTGTTTCGGGATCCTTATGTCGCATAATCGAAAAAATCACATCCTGGGGCGTCAGTGGTTTGCCATCGTGGAAGGTGACGCCACGACGCAGGGTAAATATCCAGTGGCTGCCGTTGTCGGTATTTTCAAACGACTCGGCCAGGCAGGGCTGGGGTGTCAGATCCTCATCGTACTGGGTCAGGCCGTTATAAAACATGTAGGCGCGCGCATAGTCGATGGCCGTCGCCCCCAAGGCAGGATCCAGCGTATCTTTCGTGGACGCCGAGTGCGCCGCAACCCGAATACGGCCGCCGTACTGGGGCTTCGCGCTTTCGCTATCCGCCGCCCAGGCTGAAGAGAAACCGGGAAAAGCACCAGACGCGGCGGCAAAGACGCCCGCCGCGCCAATGACCTTCATGGCGTCGCGTCGAGACAGCCCGCGCTGCATGGCGTTGTAAACCTGCATGCTTTGCTCGGGAGAAACAAACAGATCATTGGGTTTTTTATCGCGTGTCATAAGCCTTCTCCTTACTGCGATTAAATATTGTTGTGAGTCTGGCAGCGCGTGCTTGGCTGTTTTTTTAATGGCCTTGTTCTTAATAGCCCTGTTTTTATAGTTGCTGTTTTATCGCTCTCTTGGTGAGTTTGGGAAGCAGTGTGAGTGCTGTGGTGATGGCTCAATGCAATCGGTCCTGTAGTCGGTACCAACTGCCCACCAGGGGTAAAAACCACGGTTTGCCAAAATGACCGGGGATAGCTGGCCATTTGGTATCCTGCCAAGGATGGTGTTGGCGGTTGCCAAGCATCACCTCGGCTAACACATGCCCCATATGCACCGACATCTGTACCCCATGGCCGCTATAGCCCATGGCGTAGTACATGCCGTTGTGCTGTCCTGCATGGGGAAACCGGTCTTTGCTCATATCGACCAGGCCGCCCCAGCAGTAGTCGAGCCGGATCCCTTTTAGTTGGGGAAAGGCCTCTTCCAGGCCGCGGCGCAGTATCTCGCCGCTCTTGGCATCCGATTGGCTGCCGGACATGGCAAAGCGTGCCCGCCCGCCAAACAGCAGCCGATTATCGGCAGTCAGCCGGAAGTAGTGACCGACAATGCGGCTGGTGACATAAGAGCGCCGCTGGGGTAGTAGCTGGGCACACTGGGCGGCTGAAAGCGGTTCGGTGACGACGATGAAGCTACCCACCGGCACCAAGCGGCGGCGAAACCAACTAAGTGGGCCTGTCTGCGAAGCGCCGGTGGCCAGCAGCACGTTTTCGGCACGAATATCGCCCTTGGGTGTGCCTAGTCGGTACGCTGATTTCTCGAGGGTGACGCGGGTCATCGGCGTACGTTCAAAAATATGCGCGCCATGCCTGGCTGCCGCGTCGGCTAAGCCGACGCCGAAGCGCCCCATATGCATCTGGCCGCCGTTACGCTGCAGCAGCCCGCCATGGTAGAGCTTTGAATCCACCTCCTCTCGAACGGCGGCGGCGGAGAGCATCTCCACGTCGCTATCCACGTCACGGCGAATGGCGTCGCAGGTGCGCGCGAGCTTGTCGTAGTGCTCCGGTTTAGCCGCCAGTTTCAGTTTGCCGTGGCGCAGGTAGTCGCAGTCGATCGCCTCTTCGCCAATCACACGCTCGACGCTGGAGACCGCCTCGGCGTAGGTGGTGTAGTGGGCAATCGCCTGCTCACGGCCAAGCTGCTCGACCAGGCTGGCGTAGTCCTGGGCCACGCCGGTGTTGCACTGGCCGCCGTTGCGCCCCGAGGCTTCACCAATGATTTGGCCCGCCTCCAGGAGCGCCACGCGGGCCCCACCCCGGGCCAGCGTGCGGGCAGCCGACAGCCCGGTAAAGCCACCGCCCACCACCGCCACGTCGTAGTGCTCTTGGGTGAGTGCCTGCTGGCCCCCGGTAAAGGGCGGCGCTGTGGACAGCCAATAGGAGTTGAGTTGCATGGGCGGCTCCTGCGCGGTGGGAGAAACAGTCAGCTTAGAGGCCGACTAACGCGGGCAAATCGCGGATATCGTTAATCTTGGTCGCCCCGTAGCCGTCGCAATAGGGCTCGTGGTTGCGCGCCACAAACGCCTTGTTCTTGATGCCCATCAGGTGAGCTGAAATAAGGTCATAGCGGAAGCTCGATGAAACGTGCAGCAGCTCTTCGGGGTGGCAGTCCAGGCTGTCGATCATGGCTTCGAAGGCGGCTAAGCGTGGCTTGTAAACTTTGAAGGTATCGGCGGTGAAGACCTTGTGAAAGGGCACCTCGAGCTTCTGCACGTTCGACATGATTTGGCTGTCATCGGCGTTGGAGTAAATCACCAGGGGGATTTTGTCGGCAATTTTCGAAAGCCCCTCAATCACGTCCGGGTGTGGGCCCCAGGTAGGGACGGCGTTGTAATAGAGCATGCCTTCGTTGTCGCGGTATTCGATGCCCCAACGTTTGCAGGTGCGTTCCAGCGCCGCACAGAGGGTTTCTGCGTAGGATTTCCACTCGCCAAGGACTTCGTCGAAACGGTAGGCGCCAAAGTCTTTCACGAAGCGCTCCATGCGGTCGGCATCGGGGATGCGATCGGCAAAAATTTCGCGCGTCATACGCCCCATCTGGAAGTTGGTGAGTGTGCCGTAACAATCAAAGGTGATGTATTTAGGACGCATAATCTCGCTCATTTTGTTTGATCCTCGTTTGTCGTGATTGGAGAGTCTTTGGTGCAGCCACTCATTTCATTACAGCATTCTTGAGCAGGCGCCAGACGCTGAAAGTACGCGCCCGGCTAACACAAACCGTCTTTTTTTGGGATGGATGCAGCATAGAATGCGGCAGGCCGCTCACATCATTTCAGGCTGGCGGATACGGCTGCCATCGGAGAAGCGGTTGATGTGGTAAGGGGTGGGGTCGACCACGGGAGTGGCATTGGTCGCCAAATCCGCCGCCAGTTTTCCCGCACCAGGGCCAATGCCGAAGCCGTGGCCGCTACAGCCAGCGGCGACGATAAAGCCAGGGATGCTCTCAACCGGGGAGATGATGGGTATCATATCCGGGGTGGTATCGATCATCCCGGCCCAGGCGCGGGCAATATGGATACCTTTCAGTTCGGGGTACTCTGCCTTCAGTTCTGCCAGGGCGGCACGTGCCTGGGGAAGATCCGGGGTGGGGTCAAGCACGCGCTGGCGCTCAAATGGCGATACCTGATCAAACTGCCAACTGCCTGCCGCTTCAGGCCCGTTGAAGAAAGACGCGCCAATGCGTATCTGCAGCTTCTTGGCTAATTTGCTGCGGTAGGCGGCGTAGAATTTGCTTGCGTAACGTAGCCCCTGGGGGCTGATTTCCACCCGGCCAAGCCCTGGTAGCGCCAAGGTGTAGCTGCCATCCAGGCGGCGGCGCAGCGCGACCTTGGGGGTGATCAAGCAGCCCGGAGTGACCTCTGGCGCGGCGGTGGTTTGCAGCGCGGTGCCCATGATATTGGCCGAGGGTAGCTCAACGCCGTGGCGACGGCAGAAGCGAGAACTCCAGGCCCCTCCTGCGCAGATGACCGTCGAGGCTTTGATCAATCCATGCTCCGTCCAAACGCCGCTCACCCGCCCGTCATGCAGGTCCAGGCCGCGCACCGCACAGTTTTGGTGAAGGTAGGCGCCGTGTTCACGGGCCCCATTCGCGATGGCCGAGCACGCCATTGAGGGTTCGGCCTGGGCATCGCTGGGCGACCATACGCCACCAATACAGGTTGAGGTGGTGCCGGGGGCGCGCTTGCGGGCTTCTTCGCCACTCAACATATGGCTGATAAAGCCGCGTTCCTGGGCCTGTTGCCCCCAGGCTTCCCACTTGGCAAGGGTCGCTTGGCTATCCGTGGTGTAAACGATACCGTTGCGCCGAAACCCCACGTCGCGGCCGATCTCTTGGGAGAACGCCTCCCAGCGATCGAGGCTATACATGGCCAGCGGCAGTTCGAACATGTCGCGATTCTGCTGGCGCACCCAGCCCCAGTTGCGGCTTGACTGCTCAGCGCCGATAAGCCCCTTCTCCAGCAGCGCCACCGAGACCCCTTGGCTAGCCAACTCATAGGCGGCGGTCGTCCCCACGATGCCGCCACCGATTACCACCACATCCACCTGCTCGGGAAGGGCCGGGCTGTCGTGTACGGCGTCCACGTTGATAAACATGCTTGCTACCTCTACTTGGTAGATAAAATCACTATCCAATACGCTGGATTACTCACTGGTCGAGATCGATCAGCACGCTTTTATGCTGCAGGCAGGCGTCAAAGGCCGCGCGGCCCAGGTCGCGGCCCACCCCTGAACGTTTGTAGCCGCCAGTGGGCAGAATGTAATCGTTACTGCGACCGTAGCGGTTAACCCATACCGTGCCCGCCGAGAGGCTTCTTACCGTGCGCAGCGCACGCCCCAGGTCAGCGGTATGAATGCCCGCCGCCAGGCCGTAGACATCGTGTTCGGCCAGCGCTAAGGCCTCTTCTTCACCCTCGAAGGTTTGGATAGTTAACACCGGGCCGAAGATTTCTTCCTCCACGGCGGGATTGTGGCGGTCATTCGTATGCAGCAGGGTGGGCTTGTAGAAGTGGCCGCCATCATTGCGTTCAAAGCGCTCTCCACCACTCAGCAGCTCAGCGCCCGCCTCGCGGGAGCGCGCCACGATGGATTCAATGCGCTCCAATTGGATAGCGGAAATAATCGGCGAAAACCAACCGCCAGCCTGCCAGGTGTGGCCAGGGGTAAGGGTTTTGAACAGACCGCTAAGCCGCTCAACCATGGGCTCAAGCAACTCCCGTTGGATCAATAGCCGCGAGCCTGCAACGCACACTTGCCCGGCGTTGCCGGTAATCGCGGCGGCCAGGGTTTTGGCGGTGCGATCAATATCCGGGATATCGGCAAACACCAGTTGCGGGCTCTTGCCACCCAGCTCCAGAGTGACCGGCTTGGGCCCGGTTTCGGCACAGGCGCCCATGATGGTGCGCCCGGTCACCGTTGAGCCGGTGAAGGTGACCTTGGCCACAGAGGGGTGACGACAGAGCGCGTCGCCAGTTAACGGCCCGTTGCCCTGGATAACGTTGAGCACCCCTGGTGGCATGCCCGCCTCAATGGCTAGCTCGGCCAGCCGCACGGCGGTGAAAGGCGTCATCTCGGAGGGTTTGAGCACCACCGTGTTGCCTGCGGCCAGCGCGGGGGCGACTTTCCAGCAGGTCATGCTGAGGGGAAAGTTCCAGGGCGCGATCGCGCCAACGACGCCCAACGGCTCGGCAATCTGCATACCCAGGTGGTCGTGGGCGGTCGCCGCGACCTCGCCGCCGTGCTTGTCGGCGAATTCCGCAAAGAAGCGAATACCCTCGGCGGTGTAGGGCACATCCCAGGCCCGGGTCTGATCGATCGGCCGGGTGGAACCAAGTGATTCCAGCGGGGCGAGATAGTCAATATCGGCTTCAATCAGCTCTGCCCAGCGGCGCATAACCCGTGCCCGCTCCCGCGGCGCGCAGCGTGACCAGTCACCGCGCATAAACGCCTGTTGGGCGCTGGCGACGGCATCATCGACGCGACTGGCATCGGCCAGGGGCAGCTCGGCATAGACGGCCCCGTCGGAGGGACGGGATACACTGAGCGCGCTTGGGTCAGTTACGCGCTGACCCTGAATAAAGTGCGCACAGGGCAAGGCAATGCGGGCAGGATCGAAACTTGGCATGTTAGTCCTTGATTAGAGATATTTAATAATAAGGAATGGTGACGGCATCCAATGGGTGTCTTGCTTGCCTACCATCCTAGGTCGGATGCCCCAGCATGGGGTGCTGAGTACAGGGGGCTTGGGCGCAGGTGATGCGCTCCCCTATAGCCGCGACGGTTAAATCTGCTGAATTGCGCCAAGTGCCCGTTTACGGCGTGGCATCGCGCCGCCCTGAGTGCCAAAGTAGCAGCAAACCAAACAACCCCAGCGCAAGGAAAATCGTGCGATGACTCACTCCCCTTCGACGACTGCTTCAGCTAGTGCTCCCGCCCGCTTTGAGCGTGAGGGCTTAACGTGGCGACCCATGACCGTTAACGATCTTGAGGCGGCGCATCGCCTGTCCCATAAACTTGGCTGGCCCCACCGCGTCGACGATTGGCGCCAGATGCTTGAGGTGGGAGAAGGCGTTGTCCTGGAAAGCGTCGGCGGTGAACTGGTGGGCACTGGGCTCTGCTTCAATCAAGGGGCCGTGGCCACCCTGGGGCTGGTGGTGATTAGCGACGATTGGCAGGGCCTCGGGCTCGGGCGCGAGATGATGGTACGGCTGATGGCGCTGGCGGGCCCACGAACGCTGCTATTAGTGGCCACGAAAGCGGGCCAGCCCCTGTACCAAAAACTGGGCTTTGAACCGTGCAATCGCATCTGCCAATACCAAGGAGTGGTCACCGGCGCACCGCCTGCGCCGCGTGAGCCGGGTTTACGTCCGATGGAGGCAATCGATCAGGCGATACTGATCGCGCTCTCACCCGACAGCCCGGCTCATGCGGTGGCCGTTCAATCGGCTAATAGAGGGGTGGTGATTGAAAAGGCAGGTGTCATTGAAGGGTTTGCGCTAAAGCGTACCTATGGGCGCGGCGAGCATATTGGCCCCATTCTGGCGCGCAGTGCCGAACAGGCGCAGGCGCTGGTGTTGGCGCTGCTGACGGATGCTGAGGGTGATTTTATACGCATTGATTTAGTCGATCCCAACGACGATAGCTGGCTGACGGCGTTAGGACTCACCTGTGTCGATCAAATCACCCGCATGCGCTGTGGCGAGGCTGTCGAGGAGGGGCCGTTAACGCGCTTTGGCATGCTGACTCAGGCGCTGGGCTAACTCGGAGGCAGCTTATGAACGCGAATATCATGGATGCCGCGAATGCCCTCGCTCCTCAGCTCTCTGCCCTGCGGCGTGACTTTCACCGCTATCCCGAGCAGGGGTGGATGGAGTTCCGCACCGCCAGCCTTGTGGCTGAACGGCTTAGCCAGTTGGGGTTCAGCGTTCAACTGGGAAAAGCAGTGGTGAGTGAGTGCACGCGCATGGGCGTGCCAGATGCTCAAACGCTGGACGAAGCCTTGGCACGTGCACGTACTCAGGGTGCCGTTGAGCGCTGGCTGCCTGCCCTGGAAGGGGGCTTTACCGGCGTTGTGGGTACGCTGGATACGCAGCGCCTGGGGCCAACCCAGGCGTTCCGTTTCGACCTTGATGCCCTGCCAATCGTTGAGTCCAGCGAGGGTGATCACCGTCCTTACCAAGCGGGCTTCCACTCGCTCAATCAAGGCTCCATGCACGCCTGCGGCCATGATGGCCATACCACCATCGGGTTGGGCATGGCGGAACTGCTGAGCCAGTTTTCCAGCCAGCTGTGCGGCAAAATAAAATTGATTTTCCAGCCAGCCGAAGAGGGCGTGCGGGGCGCCCAGTCGATGGTCGAAGCGGGTGTCGTCGATGACGTTGATAGATTGGTCGCCACGCATCTGGGCCTTGGGCACCCCAGCGGCCATGTAATTTGCGCCGCCGATGGCTTTCTGGCCACCACCAAGCTGGATGTGCGCTTTTCAGGCAAGGCGGCCCATGCCGGCGGTCAGCCAGAAGTTGGCCAGAATGCCTTGCTGGCGGCCGCCCAGGCGACCCTTGGTTTGCACGCCATCGCCCCCCATAGCCAAGGCGCTGCGCGGATTAATGTGGGTCAACTGCATGCCGGGAGTGGGCGCAATATCATTGCCGATAGCGCGCTGTTAAGGCTGGAGACCCGTGGTGCTACGGAAGACATCAACCACTATATGGAAAACCGTGCGTTTGAGGTGCTTAAAGGCGCTGCTGCCATGCAGGGCGTTGATGTCTCGATTGAGCGCGTTGGCGCTGCCAGTGCCTGCGCCGCCAGCCCTGCTTTGGTAGATAAAATTGCCGCTTGTCTTGGCGGTTACCCTGGCATCACCCAGTTAGTGAAGCACGATGTAACGGCCTCGGGCTCAGAAGATGCCACCTCACTAATGGCCAGGGTGATGGAGCACGGTGGCCAGGCGAGTTACATGATTTTTGGTGCGGATCTTGCGGCTGGCCATCACCACGCCTGCTTTGACTTTGATGAGGCAGTGATGCCACTGGCAGTCGGCGCGTTGATGCAGGTAGCGCTTACCTCATGATACGCGACGCAGAAGCGCTGATGGATATGACGCTGGTTTTGTAACTCATCAGCCATGGTGATGGCGTAAACCTATAAGGCAATACGGCTGTTTCGATTGCTATCGGGTGAGTCGCGTATCGGCGCAAGCCGGAATTTCCCCGTGCGCTTACCCGGCGCTATCTTGGCGCCTGATTACAAAACTAAGTACTGCCGCCGATTTGGAGCGTAAAACCCACATCGTGCTGGCGGCGGGCAACACCGTAGTGCTCAAGCCAGCGGAAGACGCCTGTTTGAGTGTGCTACGCTTGGCGGAGTTGGCAGTGAGCCATGGTTTGCCAGTTGGGGCCCTCAATGTAGTACCAGGGCTTGGCTCCGAGGCGGGTGCTGCGCTTGCCGCCCATCCCGACATTGATCATCTCTCCTTTACCGGCTCGCCTGAGACTGGCACGCATGTCGCCCAGGCGGCTGCGCAACACCATGTCCCGGTTACCCTGGAGCTAGGCGGTAAATCGCCCCAATTAGTGTTTGCCGATGCAGACCTTGACGCAGCGCTTCCAGCAGTAGTGCGCGGCATTATTCAAAATGCCGGGCAGACCTGTTCGGCAGGCAGTCGCTTACTGGTTCAGCGTGAAATTGCCGATAGTGTGGTAGCAAATCTTTGTGAGCGTTTTGCTACCTTGCGTTGTGACGCGGGTGAAGCAGATGCTGACTGTGGGCCGCTGATCAGTGCGCGCCAAAAAGCCAAATTGGAAGCACGTTTGGTGGCGGCTGAGGCGGATGGTATTCGCGTGGCGGCAAAAGGCAAGTTAGCCCCAGGCGCGCGTTCCGGAGGCCATTTCGTGCTTCCGCAACTACTGACAGACATCCCTGAGGGACACGAAGTGCTCCAAGAGGAGTTGTTTGGCCCTGTGTTGGTGGTGCAGGTATTTGAGGATGAAGCGGAAGCGTTGGCACTGGCCAACGCCACCGATTTTGGTCTATGTGCAGGCATTTGGACGCGTGATGGCGGTCGCCAGCTACGCTTATCCAAAGGCATCCGTAGTGGTCAGGTATTCATTAATAATTACGGCGCTGCCGGGGGCGTCGAGCTGCCCTTTGGGGGCGTTGGCCGTTCCGGACATGGCCGTGAAAAAGGCTTTGAAGGACTGCGTAGCTATACACGTATTAAGACCGTCGCAATCAAGCATTAACGGATGCGTCACCTAACCTAAGGAGATAACAATGAAGACAGCACGCCAAGTCGGCATCGTCGGTGTGGGTTTAATGGGCCACGGAATTGCCGCGAGTTTGCTACGCGCCGGCCATCAGGTCAGCTTTCTAGAACACCCAGGCAACCAGCCGGTAGATGACTTATTGGCCGCGGGTGCCACGGCGCTGCGTTCGGGCCGGGAAGTGGCTCAGCGCGCGGAGGTGGTGATTTTGTGTGTCACAGGGTCGCCCCAGGTAGAAGCAGTGTTGTTTGAACCCAACGGCGTACTAGAGGGATTAACGTCCGGCAGCGTGGTGGTGGACTGCTCCACCGCCTTACCTAGTTCCACTGAAAAAGTCGCTGCCCGAGTTGCTGGCGCGGGTGGGCGCTTTATGGATGCCGCCATGACACGCACCCCAAAAGAAGCCGCAGAAGGTCGGCTCAACTTGATTGTGGGTGCGCCGCAAGCGCTGTTTGATGAAACGCTACCGCTGTTGCAAGGCTTTGCCGAAAACATTGCCCATGCGGGCGAAGTAGGCGCAGGGCATACGCTCAAACTGCTGCATAACTTCGTTTCACTGGGTTTTTCCGCCGTACTGGCCGAGGCCACCGCTGCTTCTCGCAAAGCGGGCATCAGCGATACTGCCCTGTTAGAAGTGCTGGGGGCAGGAGGCGGTGGTGGGGTGATACTAGAACGGCTGCGCCCCTATATCGCTGAAAATGACCCTTCTGGGTTTCGGTTTACCGTTGCCAATGCCAGTAAAGACCTCGGCTACTACCAGACCATGACCAGCGAGTTGGGTGTGGAGCAAGGCGTTGCGGGCGCAGTGCATGCCCTGTATTCCTCAATCGACGATAGCGCGCTTGCAGTGCCAGAGGTCATAGGCGTGCTTGAAAAACGTCGCTAAAAATAGCGGTTGCAGATGTAAAGCTTAGCAACTATTCCTGATGAGGCGATCAGCGCGAAAGGAGTGCAATTGGCATTTAATTGGCGCCCCATAGCCTGCGTTATGTTAATGAAGTGTAATTGGTTATATTTTTAGGTAACTGTAGCCAGTGCTAGACAGTAAGGTTTGCGCTGACATAGGCGTGTGGCGCATAGCTGAACCCGTAGTGCCGATGCCTGTCAATGTTCGCATGAACAACGGCAACGAGTGCACTTCTATTTCACAGGGACGAGTTAAAAGTATGTATCAGCACCATCCGCTACCAGGGCCACGGTCTGACGGCGAACAGCCAGATCATGCGGTAGCCATCCTGAGCGTAGAAGGACACTCGCCAGGGGTTCGCATTGTGGATGTGAATACTGACTATCAGCGCTTGTGGGGCGGCACCCGAGAAGAGTGGTTGGGGGCTGTTCCTATCGTGGTCCAGCAACAGGCAGTCAATCAGCAAATTTTTACGCAACTGCATGATGCGCTGAACCTGTTGAGCCAAGATAGCCGTAATACCTTTGAAGGGTTGGGAGGACGTGAAGTCAGTCGCCGCCATGACGGTTCTCGCATGCATATAGAGTGGCGGATTTCCGCCATGGGGGCTAACCACCATGGCCCCATGACGCTGGTGCTGACCCAGCGTGATGTAACCGAGCAAATGGAGAATGAGGCACAGCTCGAGCAGCTAGCGACTACCGATATGTTAACCGGACTTGTTAACAGAGCGCGGTTCGATGCAGTTCTGAAAAACGAGCTGAATCGACAACATCGCTACGCACGCCCCCTCTCTCTGATCATGCTAGACATCGATTTCTTCAAAGACATCAATGATAGTCACGGTCACGATGCAGGTGATCAGGTATTGGTTAACCTGGCTGTTTTACTTGAAAGCAATTTACGCCGTGCGGATTGCTGCGCTCGTTGGGGTGGAGAGGAGTTTATGCTTTTGGCACCTGAAACATCGCTTGAACAGGCTGTTCAACTCGCCAATAAAATTAGAGTGGCCATCAAAACGGCGAGCTTCCCCATTCCGGGAAGCGTTACCGCCAGCTTTGGCGTTGTCGAAGTGCATCCTCAAGAATCAGTCAAAAGCGTGATGAAGCGAGTGGATAACGCCCTTTATCTTGCCAAAGAGAAAGGGCGTGATCAGGTCTCACCCATTGAGGTGTTGACGTCCGCTAAGCAAGCCTAGGTAGGGTCGCGATCAATCGCAAACGGTGCCCAGGCTTGGCGCACAGGCATAATCTCCAAACGATTAATATTAATGTGCGCGGGAAGCGTGGCGAGGTAGTAAAGCTGCTCGGCAATATCCTCTGCTTGTAGCGGTGTGGTGCCCCGATACAGCGCGTCGGAGGCGGCTTGGTCGCCTTTCGTACGCACCAGCGTAAACTCGGTTTCGGCCATCCCAGGGGCCAGGTCGGTCACGCGTACCCCGGTGCCCTGCAGATCACAACGCAGGTTATAGCTGAACTGCTGAACAAAGGCTTTAGACGCCCCATACACATGCCCGCCTGGATACGGCCACTGCCCCGCTACCGAGCCCAAATTGAGGATGCTGGCACCTTTCCCCGTATCCAGCAGATGTGGTAACGCTGCGTGGGTCACGTTGACCAAACCGGTGATGTTGGTATCGATCATGGTGTGCCAGTCTTTGAGTGCCACCTTTTGCGATGGCTCCGGCGCTAGCGCCAATCCCGCGTTGTTAATCAAACAGGTTAACGGTAGAAAATCGCCTGGCAAATTGGCGATGGCGTCTGTGACGGCGTCGCTGTCACGCACATCCAGCGACATGGTCAGCACACTTACCTGCGGCGAGAGTTCGGTTTCTAGTTCGGCAAGCCGTTCTTCTCGGCGTCCCGTCAGAATCAACGACCAACCGGCTTTGGCAAAGCGGCGCGCAGCGGCTTTACCAAAACCCGATGTGGCGCCGGTTATCAATACGCTAGGCATGGTGCTTCTCCTTACTCATCAAATAAAAGATCAACTCAACTCTATAGTGTGTGAAGCAACGCGCTTAGAGCCAGATCATTCGATCGACTGTGACATTGGCTGTCCTAGAGACCCGATGTGGTTGGCCCTATAGCAGCGCGGGTGATGTCGCTAGTCTTTCATTAGATGATTGTTGGGTAAATTAATTGGGAGCTTGCTATGAATGCCGATATTGCCACGTCTCGCCTATCGAACCGTGAGGTGGATAATACCTATGTGCACGGTTTGGACCGTCAATATGTCTTCCACTCCTGGTCCCAGCAAGGCAGCCTGGACCCCATGGTTGTAGCAGGCGCGTCCGGGTGCCGCGTTTGGGATTATGCTGGAAACACCTACCTGGATTTCAGCAGTCAACTGGTGAACACCAATATTGGCCATCAACATCCCAAAGTGGTCAGTGCCATCCAAGCCCAGGCAGCCGAGCTTTGTACCATCGCCCCGGCCCATGCCAACCTGGCCCGCAGCGAGGCCGCAAAACGAATTATCGGCAAAGCGCCCGATGGGTTTCGCAAGGTGTTTTTCACCAACGCGGGGGCCGACGCCAACGAAAATGCCATTCGCATGGCACGCCTTTACACGGGGCGCAGCAAAATACTTTCGGCGTATCGTTCGTATCACGGCAATACCGGCGCCTCAATTGCCGCCACTGGCGACTGGCGGCGTGTGCCCAACGAGTATGCCAGCGGGCATGTGCATTTCTTCAATCCCTACCTCTATCGCAGCGAGTTTTGGGCGCGGGATGACGATGAGGAATGCGCGCGTGCTCTTCAGCATCTTCGCCGGGTGATTGAATGCGAAGGGCCCAAGGCGGTGGCCGCGATCCTGCTGGAAACCATTCCCGGTACTGCCGGGGTGCTGCTACCTCCACACGCGTACCTTAAAGGTGTCCGCGAACTCGCTGACGAATTCGGCATCGTGCTGATTCTGGACGAAGTCATGGCCGGGTTTGGGCGTACGGGCCGCTGGTTTGCCTTTGAGCACTACGCGGTCGTACCCGACCTGATTGTATTCGCCAAAGGGGTCAATTCTGGCTACGTGCCTGCCGGTGGGGTGATTATTTCAGACCCTATCTCGGCCTACTTCGATGACCACTTTTTTGTCGGCGGTCTGACCTACTCAGGCCACCCCCTGGCAATGGCCGCCATCGTGGCGACGCTGGATGCGATGGAGGAAGAAGGCATCGTGGAAAACGCCGACACCATCGGCAACGGCTGCCTGGCCGAGGGGTTGCAGCAGCTTGCCGAACGTCATGCGGTCATTGGCGACTGGCGGGGTATTGGGGTGTTTCATGCGCTGGAACTGGTCAGCGACCCAGTGCGCAAGACGCCTCTGCCGGGAGCGGAAGTGTTGACGCTCAAGCAGCAATTGATGGAGCAGGGGCTGCTGGTGTTTAGCGTGGAGAACCGCATTCATGTGGTGCCGCCCTGCAACGTGACAAAGGCCGAGGTAACCGAAGGCTTAGCGATTTTGGACAAGGTGTTAACCGATTACAGGGTCGCTTATTAAGTGGTTGACGCGCGATCGTAAGCAAGCCCTAAGGTTTCGATGCCTGGGGCAATGCGTTCACGTGCGATAGCCCCAAAGCCCAAGCGGAAAAAGTGGCGGGGAGGCGCGGTGTCAAAAAAGTGCTGAAAGCCGGGTTCAATCAGCACGCCGCGTTGCGCGGCATGCCAAGCCAAGCGTTGCGTATCGATGCCTGGCTCGGCTTGCATCCAAAACGCACTGGAACGCGGGCTGCTAATGCATTGGCAACCGGGTAACGCCTGGTCGATGGCCAGACGCATCGCGTCGCGTCGCTGGTCAATTTCTTGGGTATGTTGCTTCAGGTAACGCTCGTAATACCCCTGGGCAATAAATTGTGCCAACTGATGCTGAAGGGCGGCCGGTGGATGGCGATACATCAAGCGGCGCAGTGCCCGCAGCTCGTCAATTAATTCGGCGTCGGCCACAATGTAGCCCATGCGTAATCCAGGTGAGAGCGCCTTGGATAAGCTGCCCATGTAGATAATACGGGCGCTTTGGGCGCTGGCTTTGAGCGCGGGCAGGGCGAACTGGTCGCCATGAATTTCAGCGTCGTAATCATCTTCAATCACGATTTGATCGCGGTGGGGGATCTGGGCGAGCAAGGCATCCCGTCGTGCCCGACTCATGGTCACACCGGTCGGCACCTGATGGTTCGGCATAACGTAGAGATAGTCACAGTGCTGCGAACCCTGAAGGTACATGCCTTCGCTGTCCAGCGGTTGCAACTGCACGCTGGCCCCCCGCTGGGCAAACACATTCATGGCTTCACGGTAGCCGGGCGATTCCAAGGCAACGCGCGTGCCCCGGTGGCAGAGCAACTGGGCGATCAAGAAGAGCGCATTCTGGGTGCCCATGGTAATCAGGATATCGTCCGCGCGGGCAAAAATACCGCGTCGTGTTAAAACACGCTTACGTAACTGTTCAATCAGTAAAGGATCGTCCTGGTCAATGCGATCACACAGCCAGGGTTTATCCCGCCGGGAGTTTAATAGTCGTCGAGATACATCACGCCACTGGGTTAACGGAAACAAGTCTGTGTCGAGCTGCCCATAAATAAACGGGTAGGGGTAATCCGACCAATTGCCCGGTTTTAAGATCCCTTGATAATTCGTAGGGCGTTGAATAATGCGTTTGTGCCAGCTTGGTGCACGTTGTGGCGAGGTGGTAGGGGCAGTGAAAGCCGGCAACGCCGCCTGCTGGGAGGCATCGCCATAGTCGGGGTGTAAGTAGTAGCCACTGCGGGGTCGACTGATCAGGTAGCCGTCTTCGACGAGGTTTTCGTAAACAATCGCGACGGTATTGCGTGAAATGCCCAGTTGCTGTGACAGCTTGCGACAAGACGGTAACGCCTCGCATGAGGGTAAGCTGCCGACGCGAATCGCTTCCAGCAGTGACTCGCGCAGCTGCTCCTGCAGGCAAATGGGTGCTGCCGGGTCAATATCAAGACACAGTGCCGTCATCTTATGCTCCCCCTTCTTTTCATTGACTGACTCATCCACCCGCTTAGTAACCTTAAGCAGCTTTCGTGCCAACCGGCCAAAACCAAACTGTCCCTTGAATTTCAGGTAACTGGCTCTAGGAGACGGCCATCTAAAAAAACTAGGGTGATGTGACGTTCAGCGTTTTGCCGAAGTGGCCGGTCACTCACCGGGCTGGCCGTCGTAACTATTTGGGCATACTGGATAAAAGTCACCTGAGGAGTCTTGCAATGAGCAACGTCAAAGTAGTTCCCAGCTTGATGATGGCCGGCATAGTGTCGCTTGGTGTAGCAACAAATACGCACGCGGCCGACCTTCCGGAAATCGAAGAACGTGGCTATATGAACGTGGCCACGGAGGATAATTACGCGCCGTTTAACTTTATGGACGGTGACGATCCCGATGGCTTTATCGAAGATGTATTGGCCGAGTTGGAGGACTACGCCGACTTTGAAATTCGCCAGGAGATTTTGCCCTGGACGGGACTCCTTGCCTCGGTGACGTCGGGCAAATACGACATGGCACTGACCGGCGCGTCGGTGACAGATGAACGCATGCGGGTGTTCAACTACGCCCCGCCGTTTGCCTCTGCTCAACACTATTACATCAAGCGAGCAGGCGATGACCGGATCAACAGCGTTGAGGACCTAAGCGGCATGACCCTGGGCGTGCAAGCCGGCAGTGCGCTGCTTTCGCGTCTGCCTGAGCTCGAAGAGATGCTGGCGGAAAGTGGCGGCGAATTAGGTGAGGTGGTTGAGTATGAAGCCTACCCTGAGATTTACGCCGACCTCGCCAATGAACGCGTTGACTACGTGATCAACTCCATCGTGCCGGTCAACGATGTGGTCCGTGAACGTCCGGATGAGTTCGAAGCCGGCCAAGCCGTCTCAGGTCCAGGGTTCGTCGCTTGGCCAATGCCCAAGGACAGCCCTGAACTGCTCGAATATATGACCGAGTTTATGGACCACCTGCGCGATTCGGGCCGCCTAGCCGAACTTCAGGAGAAGTGGTTTGGCGAGTCGTTTGATGACTTGCCTGAAGAGCCGATTACCACCGTGGATGAGTTTCACGAAATGGCGGGCATGTAAGCCATCCTGTGCAGCAGCCGCTTACCGGGACGACGGAACGCGGCTGCTTTTTTTATCCAGTGAGTAAAGGTGACGCATGGACAGTAGCGCATGGGGGCTTCTGGCATATGGTGCATGGACAACCGCCTGGATCTCAGGCGTTGCCATTGCCATAGGGGTGTTGCTTGGGTTGATAGTGGCGTTGTTACGCGTTGCGCGTATCCCGGTATTGCACCAGCTATTAGGTATGTATATCAGTGTGGCGCGCGCGACCCCTCTGGTGACACTGGTGCTGTTTATTTTCCTCACTGCACCCACCATGGGGTTGGATATTCACCGCAACGTGGCGGGCATTATTGCGCTGACCCTCAATACCACCGCCTTTAACGCCGAAATTTGGCGCTCTGCATTCAACAACTTCTCTAAAGATCAGCGCGAGGCAGCCCTCGCGATTGGCATGACGCCTTGGGTGTATTTTCGTCGCATCATGTTGCCGCAAATCACCCTTACCAGCCTGCCAGGGCTGGTTAACGAAATGTCGTTTCTTATCAAAGGCAGCCCGGCCGTCGCCGTTATCGGCGTGGTGGATTTAACGCGGGTGACCAACCGCATTTCGGCCGTTACCTATGAGCCACTTCCGCCGATTTTAGCCGCCGCCGCCATGTACATGGTGCTGATCAGCCTATTGGTATGGCTGCAACGCCTGGCTGAGCGCAAAGCCAACCGATTGGCCGTCTAAAGGGGAAGTCGTCATGAGTAATTGGGAAATATTGTGGTCGTCGCGGGATGTGTTTTTACAAGGGTTTTATAACACTCTACAGCTGTTTGGCATATCAGCGGTGCTGGCCTTTTTACTCGGCAGTGTGATGGTGTTTTTACTGGAAGGCTCCCGGCCGCGGCTAAAAATCCCGCTGCGAATTTTCATCGATGGGATGCGCATGCTGCCGTTTTTGATACTGGCCTATCTATTGTATTACGGGCTGCCCAGTGTGGGGATTCGCATGAGCGCTTGGTACGCCGGGTTAACCGCCCTGGTGCTCTATCACGGCGCTTATTTTGCGGAAATACTGCGCGGCTGCCGTACAACGTTTCCACAGGGGCAAGTGGAGGCCGCCACGGCACAGGGGTTCTCCCTGCCAACCATGTTTCTTCGCATTATTTGGCCGCAGCTCATCCTAAAAACCCGCGGGTTGATGGGCAACCAACTTATTATTCTGCTCAAAGATACCGCCTTTCTAGTGATCATTACCGTGCGCGAACTCACTGCCGCGGCGAACAGCTTATCAAGCACTTACTTCATTCCCATGGAAGCCTTTATCGTCGTGATCGGCTTTTACTGGCTGATCAGCATTGGGCTGGAGCAGTTTATCAAATTGATTGGCCGTTACGGTGCCAAACGAGGATTCGAAAATGCCTGAGACAGCCGCTGTGAGTATCCGCAAACTTTCCAAAAGCTTTGATGGCACCGAAGTGCTACGGGATGTCTCGCTGGAGGTTCAGCCGGGCGAGGTCGTCAGTATTTTGGGTTCATCGGGCTCTGGTAAATCCACCCTGTTACGCTGCATTAACTGGCTCGAACACCCCGACCGCGGCGATATACATATTGCCGGTGATCGTATTGGCGTGAGCGACACCGGCAAACTGATGTCGCGCCGTGAGCTGGCGGGCATGCGCGCGCGCTTAGGCATGGTGTTCCAGGGGTTTAATTTGTGGCCTCACCTGAGTGTAATGCGCAATGTCACCGAGGCCCCTATTCATGTGCAGGGCTTGAGTAAAGCCGAGGCTGACAAGAGAGCGCTGGCGCTACTTGAAAAAGTCGGCATGGTCGATAAACGCGAACAATACCCCTACACGTTGTCGGGCGGGCAAAAACAGCGCGTGGCGATTGCCCGGGCGCTGGCCATGCAGCCGAAAGTGATGCTGTTTGACGAGCCCACCTCGGCGCTTGACCCTGAGCTCGTTGGCGAAGTGTTGGGGGTGATCAAAGACCTCTCAAAAGAGGGCTACACCATGGTACTGGTGACCCATGAAATGGAATTCGCCCGTGCCGTTTCCGATCAGGTGGTCTTTCTCGATAAAGGTATCATTATCGAGAAATCCCACCCCAGCGAGTTTTTCGTTAACCCCAAAACCGAACGGGTAAGGCGCTTTTTAGAACTGGAAGCGCCTGTGGTTTAAGCCGATTAGTGTGGGCTAAAGCCATCAACTTAGCTGCCTGCGCCAGCGATTCTCGATGGTGTCCAGCTCAGCAGCCCCGTAATGCGCATGATCATAAGGTCCGTAATACGCCCACAATTGATCGCCATAATCAAAGTGCCACCACTCGCTAGGCAGATTGGTGAAGCCTTGCTGATGCATGATGTGATACAGCAAGCGGCGGTGGTCCCGGGCCTTGCGTTGTGGCGGCGTTAGCGTTTCCAGATGTTCGAAATAGTCGCTATGCGATGCCGGTAGCGCCTCATCAAATAGCGTACCCATATCCAACGGTAGGCCATCGGCGTCGCACAGCGTGACATCTACAGCGCCCCCGGTGAGGTGTGGGCTGGGGGCAAACGGATCACGGCTGGGTACCGAGACAAATTCCCTTGTACGTTCCAGCAGCTCCGCTTCGCCGAGATTTGGCTGGTGATGGTGAATAGCCTCATGCAGGGTGTCGAACAGGTATTGCTGCACTCGCCATGGCCGCCAGCCGTCCAGCACGATTAACCCAATACCGTCGGGTAAGCTGCGAGCGGCTGTGAGCAGTGCCCGATAGACACCTTCGCGGACGAAACACTCTGGCACCGCACCCGGAATGCCCAGTCGGGCATAGGCCGGAAAAACGCTGATCGGTGTGGGGGCAAGGCTCATGGGTACCAAGCGCTCACCGTTATCGGTAATGGGCACGCGGCGCAGCCCTTCCCAGCAGGGTGCTGGGTGGCTGGGTATAGGCGGCAATGCCTTTAAAAGTGTGTTCAAAGGCATTGTCTTATCCAAGCAGGGTAGGCAACCACAGCGCCAGCGGTGGAAAGAGGATTAATAAAATAAGTACCGCAACCGCTGTCAGCACAAAAGGCCAAATGGTTCTAAACAGCGACACAATTTCAAGGCGGCTAACCGCTGCAGCGACAAAGACGCAAGCGCCTAGGGGGGGAGTAATCAAGGCAATGGTAATGTTCAACGTGATGATGACACCCAGATGGACCGGGTCGATACCTGCCATCGTGGCCACCGGTGCGAAGATAGGCGTGAGTAGCATCAACGCCGATACCTCCTCCATAAACATCCCAGTGACAAAAGTGATAGCGCTGAGCAGTAATAAAATGACGACGCCATTATCCACATAGGGTGATAAAAGTGACACAAATTGCTCTGGGACCTGGGCGTAGGAGAGCAACCAGCTAATCGTGGCTGAGGCCGCCATGATCAGAAAAATCGCCGAGGTCAGGCGCGCCGTATCCACAATGGCTTTCCAGCATTCCTTGAGTCGCAACCCGCCCAGCACGAAACCACATAGGGCGACATACAGCGCTGTTAGCGCTCCCGATTCCGTGGGCGTCACAAAGCCCATTACAATGCCAGCTACGATAATAAAGGGAGCGATAAGCGCTGGCAGAGCCGTCACGAACGCTACACCCAGCTGGCCCAAAGAGGGTAATTGGCCACTTTTGGGTAATCGGTGACGCCAGGCATACCAGGCGTTCATCCCCATAAAGGCGACACCCAACAACAGTCCAGGCACGACGCCCGCCAAAAACAAATCTCCTACGGATGTGTTAGTTAATGAGGCGTAGAGAATCATAAAGATACTGGGCGGAATAATCGGGCCGATCAGCGAGCTGCCTGCGGTTAAGCCTGCGGCAAAGGCCCTTGAGTAGCCTTCTTTCTCCATAGCGGGTACTAAAAGCGACCCCAGTGCTGAGGTGTCGGCCACGGCAGAGCCATTAACGCCTGCGAAAAACACGCTTGAGACCACATTGACATGGCCCATGCCACCTCGTAAGTGCCCGACTATCAGGCGTGCTAGACCCATCAAGCGTTCCGTCAAACCGCTGACGTTCATCAGGTTGCCGGCAAGGATAAATAACGGAATAGCCATCAGTGAGAAAGCATTGATACCACCGAAGAATTGCTGCGGCATCATGCGTGGAATCATCGATAAGTCGACAAATAAAAAGCCTACTAATGCAGTGGTTAACAACGCAATAAACAGCGGAAGCCCAAGCAATACGTGGCCAAGGAAAACGGCCAGCATGGTCAAAGTCATAGGGAGTCCTCAACGGTCTTCATAGGGAGTCCTCAACGGTTTTCATAGAGAGTCCTCAACGGTCTTAAGAGGGGTCGGACCATAGAGAAGGGCATGCCAAGCCAGCAGTAAGAAGCCAATAGGTAATGAAAGCATTGGCACCGTACGGCTAATGCCCAGCCCAGATGTCGTGAACGCGCTGACCGATAGTGCATAGCGATAGCTGACCCATGCGCCGCCAGCTGCAATCAATAGGGTGAGTAGCCATTGGTACACATTAAGTAAACGAGCGAAGGGTGCAGGCAGCAGTTTTTCCAGCAGCCCCACGCGCATATGCCCACCCTCCGACCAGACTGCCCCAGCCGCAAGCATCACAGTGGCAATGATCAAAAAACGGGACAGTTCATCTGTCCAGATAGGCGCACCACCGGCAACATAGCGGGCAAAAACGCCAAAAAGAATGGCTGCCACATTAAGAGATAGCAGGACTCCAGCCAGCGTAAGGGTGATCGGGCGACTGATCGCCAGTAGTCGAGAGCGGAGCGTAGTAAGCATGACAATCCCATTAAGCATAAGCATGGAAAATAGGGGCCAGGAGAGTTTCAGCCCCTATATGGCAAAATGGATGAGGGCCTTTAGTCGAGCAGATCGCTCATACCCGCATCTTCCAGCGCCATATCGATCCAGCGTTGCTCGATATCACGCTCTTCGAGCCATTCTAGATACGCGGGCTGGCCAATGTCGCGAAAAGCGGTTAGCTCCTCTTCAGAGGGTCGAATCACTTCCATACCCTGTTCTTCCAGGTAAGTGATACGTTCATCTACCTGATTCTCGTTATGCTCTCGGGCGTTTTGGTTGGCTTCGGCAACGGCTTCTTGAAAGACATCACGAAGCTCGTCATCCCAGCCGGCGATCATGTCACTGTTGCCGACCAGAAACTGATTGGAGTACTGGATATTGGCAAGCGTCAGGTAGTCCTGCACTTCGTGAAGGCTTTCCATAATGATATACATCGGCGGGTTCATCTGGCCGTCAGCCACCTCAGTGCGGAGGGCCATGTAGGTTTCTGTCCAGGGAATGGGTGTACCAGATGCACCGAAGGCCTCGTAGAGAGCAACTTGGCTCGGGTCCATGGCACGGAACCTGAGCCCTTCGAAGTCGTCAGGGTGGCTGATAGGCGTCTCATTATTCGTAAACGCTAGGAAGCCCCCCTCTTCCACAACTGCCAGCATATCGATACCGGCCCGCTCCTTCAGCGCCTTGCTGACCTCTTGCCAATATTCACCTTCATCAAAGAAGGTACGGGCCGCATCAAAATCGTCGAATAGAAACGGAATGGCGCTGACGAAGATCTCTTCTACGAGAGGAGAGACGCCCGCAAAGGACGCCACATTGAGCATCGGTGTGCTCATGGTCTGCTCCATGCGTTCTTCTTCTTCGCCCAGCGAACTATTGGGATATAGCTCTAATTGAATTTGGTCGTCGGTTTTTTCTTCGACTAACTCTTTCAGGTTGGTGGCGAAGACATGAACGGCATTTTTCTCAGGGTCGGGAGCGCCGTTGTAACCTAAATCGATGGTGGTTGCAGCGTTGGCATTACCCGCCATCATTGCAGTGCCAAGCATGCAAGCTGTAATAAGTCTTTTTGGTAAAAAGCGTTGAGTCGCCATGTTAAGTCTCCTGGTTTGTTATCGTGAGCTGTAAAGTGCTAGGCGAGCGTTATTGGATTTATAAGTGTTGCCTATAGGAAGACTATGTATTGAGGTGTTGACTATGCAAGGCCTTAAGTGTGGACTTTATCGCAACAGTCGAGGCGCATCGGCTGAGAAAAAACGCATTCCTTTGTGCAAATGATCGATACATGTCGTTGAAGCCACGGGCAGCTCTTGCCCTTTTAAGCTAACGATTTGCGCGCGGGTACCGTTCATCACTGGGTAGCGCATAGGTAGCGTGCAAATTTCGCCCCGCTCTATTTCATCAATGACGGTGAGTTCCGGCATAAACGTAACGCCAATCCCTGAGCGGACGAAATTCTTTAAAACCGAAACAGAGTTAGTATGTAGGCGTGCCTCAAGATGAATACGTTCCTGATGAGCCACCATGTTGACCATTTGGCGCATTCCGAAAGGATTGTCCATTAATGCTAGGGGCCAATCTTTTAGATCATGCAGTGTCACGGAGCGGTCCAGCTCACTTAGTGGGTGATTGGGAGGCACAATGACATCGAGCGGTTGGCGCGTTTCCACATGGCAGTAAAGTTGCGGGTCTACCGGCGGTGCATAAAGTAGCGCTATATCCACTTCGCGATCTTTGAGCAGCGACATTGCTTCATTAACACCTGCCATGCGGATTTCTACCTTAATACCCTCAAACGCTGACATAAAAGTGCCTAACGGTGCGGTGATCAGGTCTGCGATAAACCCTTCTCCTACGGCGATGCGAACCTCCCCTTTTGTCAGGCTTTGCAGGGCTGTGAGTTGGGAGAGCACGGCTTCTTCAGAAGCTCGCTGGGCGTGAAAGTGATGCACGAGTAACTGACCCGCCGGGGTTGCACGCATGCCTCGCCCATGCCGTTCACATAGCTGGGTATCTAACTCCTCTTCGAGTGCCTTTAATTGTCGGCTAACGGCGGAAGCATCGACATTTAAGTGAGCCGCGGCGCGCCTGAGCGAGCCGTGGCGAATGACTTCATTTAGGTAAGTTAATGCACGCTGATTAAGCATAAATACACCTGACATAGGGTGCCGTACATATTAACGGATGACCGCCTGGCAAGCGCAGCTGATGTAGGTGAGGCTATGCGAGAGGTTGCGAAACTCGCTCGCTTTGTGAGTTTTTCGCCTCCACCGCATCCGCTAGCATGTCGGCGGTGATGGCGGAGAGCGTCCAGCCCAGGTGGCCGTGGCCAGTGTTGTAGAACACCGTGGGTAGTTTACCGGGGCCGACCTTGGGTAGCATGTTGGGGAGCATCGGGCGCAGGCCTGCCCAGGGCACCACGCGGCGGGTGCTGACGCCGGGGAAGCATTCTTCGACCCAGCGGATCAGCGGCCGAATGCGGTTATCGCGGATATCGCGATTAAAGCCGTTGAACTCGGCGGTACCCGCGATACGAAATCGCTCGTCGCCCAGGCGGCTGGTGACCAGCTTGGTTTCGTCATCCAGCAGGCTGACGGTGGGGGCGGCTTGCTGGGAGGCGGCGTCGTCGAGCTGCACGGTAATCGAGTAGCCTTTGACCGGGTAGATGTTGACGCGGTCGCCGAGCTTGGCGGCCAGTGCCCGGCTGCCTACCCCCGCACACACCACCACGCGATCAAAGGTTTCGCGCACTGGTTCGCCAGCCTCGCCTTCAAGATTGGCGGTGATCCAGACGTGCTGTTGATCGGCGCCGACATCCTGCACGCTGTGGCCATATTTGAACTTTACACCGCGTTTTTCCGCTGCCTGTGCCAAGCCGTGGGTGAACTTGTGAATGTCGCCGGTGGCGTCGCTTTCGGTGAAGAAGCCGCCATAATAGTTGCCCGCCAGGGTCGGTTCGATGGCACGCATTTCCTCGGGCGTCACCGCTTGGCGCTCCAGGCCGCCTTTGCTAAGTAGCCTGGAGACCTTGGCGGCGTGATCATAGCCCGCTTTATCGCGGTAGATGTGCAGAATGCCTTTTTGCTTTAAATCAAAATCGATCTGCTCGTCTTTCGCCCACTGAAACAGATGCTCGCGGGCCGCAATGGCCAGCCGCGTGGTTTCGGTGGTGTTGTCAGCATACTTGGGAATCGAGGCGATGAACTCGCCAAACCAGCTCAGCTTGTGCCAGCTTGGGCGGGGATTGACCAGCAACGGGGCGTCGTTTCTGAGCATCCAGCGCAGACCCTTTATCACGGTCGGCCAGTGGTTCCAAACTTCCGCGTTTGAGGCTGAAAGCTGGCCGCCGTTGGCAAAGGAGGTTTCCATTGCGGCGTAGCGATGTTTTTCGAACACGGTAACGTCATAGCCACGTTTTGCTAGGGCGTAGGCGCTGGTAATGCCGGTGATACCACCACCAATAACGGCAATGCGTTGCATAGTACTCTCCAAGTTTCATGAGCGTCGGGGAATCCCACCTAACGGCGTAATGGCTGCTGGGCGTACCCCTTCCGTCATGGAACCTGAGAGATTCGCGTGCCCGGTGGGGCGCGCTTGCTCCTTCGGTGGGCTGAGTGACGCAGTCATCAGCCGCTCTTCGGAAAGTGATGGTGATAGCGGTCCGGTTGCCTGAGAGTTTCCGGGGCAGTTGCTCCTTCGGCGCTGGCGTCATCCTTGTGGGATGCGCCAAGCTCTCCCGCTACTACCGAGTCTTATATCTTGTATAGAGCGTTATGTTTTAACGCTACCAGCTTGCTGATGAAAGTCGACCATGGTCGTGAACGCTTATTCCGCGAGGCTCATTCCAAGGGCTGGGCACGCTCGATGATCGCCGCGCAATCAAGCCCAGTGGGCAGCGTGCCGGTACTTAGGCCGCTGCGCTCAGTCAGCCGACCGGCACAGAACGCATCGGCCACGAAAGCGGGGGCGTGCTGCACCAGCAGGGCGCCCTGTATTGCCAGGGCCATGCCGTCCGCCAACTGACGGGCGCGGTACTGGAGTGCTTGGGTATCCTGCATTGAACGCTGTAATTGGTGAATAAAGCGGTCAAGATGTGCATCAGCGCCTTGCGCTTTGGCAAGTTCGGCGAAGTAGGCGTCAAGCACTTCGGGCTGCTTTTCAATCGCCCGCAGGATATCCAAACACTGCACATTGCCACTGCCTTCCCAAATAGCGTTGATGGGCGATTCGCGGAACAGGCGCGGCATCATGTGGGTTTCCATCACGCCGCTCCCGCCAATCACCTCCATTGCCTCGTAGGCGTGGTGGGGCGTGCGTTTGCAGATCCAGTACTTGCCGACCGGCGTAGCAATGCGTGCAAGCAAACGCTCGTGCTCGTTATCCTGGTGGTCCATGGCTCGCGCCATACGCAGCATCAGGGTGGTGGCGGCTTCGCTCTCGATGGCCAGGTCGGCGAGCACGTTTTGCATCAGTGGCTGCTTGCTCAAGTAGGCCCCGAAGGCCTGCCGATGGCTGGCGTGATGAATCGCCTGGGCGGTGGCCTGGCGCATACCGGCAGCGGAGCCGATCATGCAGTCGTAGCGGGTCATGGCGACCATCTCGATGATGGTGCGCACGCCGCGGCCTTCATCGCCGACCATCCAGGCAAAGGCGCCGCGCAGTTCCGTCTCGCTGGACGCATTCGCCACGTTGCCCATCTTACGTTTTAGCTGCTGGATGTGGAGCGGGTTTTTGCTGCCGTCGGGCCGCCAGCGCGGCAGCAGAAAACAGCTCAAGCCGCCAGGCGCCTGGGCGAGCACCAGAAAGGCATCGCACATGGGCGCTGAGACAAACCACTTATGGCCTACCAGCTCATAGGCTTCGCCGGGCCCTCCTTGATCAATGGGATAGGCGCGGGTGGTGTTAATGCGCACATCGGAGCCGCCCTGCTTTTCAGTCATCGCCATGCCCAGGGTGACGCCCTGTTTCTCGAAATAGGGCACGTTGCGCGGGTCGTAGTGCGGCGCGGTGATTTTATCGCCCCAGCTCTCAAGCAGACTTGGCTGATGGCGAAGTGCTGGCAGGGCGGCAAACGTCATGGTGATCGGGCAGCCATGGGCCGCTTCCACCTGAGTGTGCAGATAGTAGTTGGCGGCGCGTGTAACGTGTGCACCAGGCCCCGAGTTTCGCCAGGGGCTGGCGTGCAGGCCGTGCTCCACCGCTGTTTGCATAAGCTGATGATAGGCAGGATGAAACTCAATCAGGTCGACTCGGTGGCCTTGCCGATCGTGGGTCATCAACTGGGGCGCAAAGCGATTGGCGTCGAACCCCAGCGCGATGGCTTCAGAGGAGCCCGCCCACTGACCAAACGCCCGGAGTGCGCTGTCGTTCGTGCCGCCTTCGCGGTTGACGCCTTCTTGAAGCGCTTGGTCGGCGGTGTAGCTATTATAGTTTTCGAGCGGTGGCGGTTGGTTTTCCACCCGATGGGTACTCGCTTGGAGCTGATCGGCGAGGGGGAAATGCGGCGACATGAGGCCACCTCTTATTGTTTTTGATTGAATAATAAATTGAATTTTTTAAACGACTGTTTGATCACTTTAGCGCTACGTGTTGATTATGCAAGCAGCGTCGTTTTGGACCCCCGCTTTGCGCCAGCGCGCGACTTCACCGACAATAGGGCCAGTCCCTTAAAACATGGATATAAGACATGCAAGCAAATGGATTTTTTGATGATGTTGGCGAAACGATCGGTGAAGTGATTCGCGGCGTCGTTGAGTTTTTGCTCGGTATTTTTACCAATTTCTTTGGCGCGTTCGATGAGTTTATCGACGGCCTGACGCGCTCGCTGGGTATCAGCGACTCATTTTTTAGCATCGTGGTACTGGTCATTGGGTTATTAATTCTTTGGGGCGGGCTGCGGGCTTTTTTTCGCGGCTCAATCATTGGCGGCATCATTCGCACCCTGCTGGGGCTGTTTATTCTTGCCTGGTTGATGATGTAGAGGGCGCTTCTTGGCGCTCAAAATGATCAATTATTTTGCCCTTGAAACAGTTTCATCAGTGGCATGACGGATTGTCATTTGCTTATTTGGTGCGTTTTGTCATGATTTGCACTTATTTTGTGCAAAGCGAGTGCAATGAAAACTTATCTTGGCAAGATGCGGGGGCAGCCAGTTAAGCGCACCCGGGTAGGCTGGCAGGATGCTTTTTGGTCATGGACAGGGGCCTTTACCGGTATGGCAGTGATTTGCTGGTTAAGCTCGGCGTGGCTGTCACAACAACTGCTTATCGTAGGCTCCTTCGGCGCAACCTCGGTGCTCATTTATGCGGCACCTGAAAGCCCTTTTGCCCAGCCCAGCCATGTGCTTTTTGGCAGCATGCTATCGGCAGGTATTGGCGTTGCTTGCTATCAACTGCTGGGGGCAACACCGATGTCAATGGCCCTGGCCGTATCACTTTCGGTGCTGGGTATGCAGCTAACCCACACGGTTCACCCACCGGGAGCGGCGGCGGCTCTGATTGCGGTAGGCGGGGGGGCCAGCGTTCATCAATTGGGGTGGTGGTATCCACTGATCCCGATTGGGGGTGGCTGCGTCATCATGTTGATCGTGGCCATCTTGGTCAATAATTTAGCGCGCCATCGCCGCTACCCGCGTTATTGGTAACCTGGAAGGCGGTCCAATTGCTGCTCTAGTGCGAAAATATGCGCATCATCAACGCCTAGCTCGCGCAGAGCGCTGGCCAGATTCAATAGGTACTCGCGATTGGGGCCGCTGGGTCCGTGGGCTTGATTAATTTGGCGAGCCATATCGGCAAGTGGTGCCTCGCCAAGAAATGCCGGGTTGTCTTCACTGGCCAGATAAATAAGCCCTTCGCTTTGGCCCGCTGTGCCGCCATTTTCATTAAGAAAGGTAAGTGGGACCTTTTCCCGCAAGTAGCCGTTTTTTTCCCGTACATCCAGTGGGGCAAGCACGTCTGAGGTAATGCGGTACGCCATGCCGTGGCACACTGCCCCTTGTGCGCGGATCAGTGTGGCGACTCGGCCGGGTGCGTCTGGTGTGCCGCGGTGGTCGTGGGAACCTTGCCAAAAGCGCCGCGCCCAGCCAGTAATAAAGGCAGGGCGGCGTTCTAAATAGGCAAAATCCGCCTTCCAAATCAGTGAGCCATAGCCGAATAGCCATATATCGGCATGGCCCTCAAAGAAGTTTCTTTGCTGGTTAAGGGCAGTGGTATCAAGCATGGTTATCAAGCAACATATCGTCATCAAATAGCATCGTGGGCTACACCCTTTGTAAAACAGCTATCTTACCATGTCACTGGTGATTGCTTACCTGACAGCTCACACGGCTCATCAACCCCAGCGAGTGGAGGCAAGCATGCGCGCGATATTTCTGGTGGATAACGGCTCGCTACGAGCGCAGGCGACGCTGAACTTACGTCGCGTGGCGGCTTCGCTTAGCGAGCTTATTGGCGAAACCGTGCAGGCGGCATCGCTGCTGCACTCCAACAAGATTCCAGCGGACGAGATCGATGGTATCCCTGCTACAACGCTTGGCCCCGCCGCTGAGCGCAGTGCCGAGCAGGGGGCAACGGAGATTATCGTACTGCCGTTCTTTTTCGGCCCTAGCAAAGCCCTCACCGGCTACCTGCCTGAACGCATGGCCACGCTTCAAGAACGCTTTCCCCATGTAAAAGTGCGTGTCGCCCAGCCCTTGGTGGATGAGTTCGGTGGTAATGACCTGCGTTTAGCCCATCTGCTGGCCGATAACGTGCGCGACCATCTTCGGCCGGACACCAAGCCTCACGTGGCGCTGGTGGATCACGGCAGCCCGATTCCCGAAGTCACTGCCGTACGAAACCGCCTGGCGGGGCAACTTAGCGTGCTGCTTGGCGATGACGCCGCCTGTGTTGCCGCTGCCTCCATGGAGCGCCGCGAGGGCGATGAGTACCGCTTTAATGAACCACTGCTGGAAAACTTGCTGGCGCTACCCGAGTTCAGCTCAGGCCCGGTTATCTTGGCGATGCTGTTTCTTTCGCCGGGGCGCCACGCCGGGGAGGGCGGTGATATTGCGGAAATATGCGCCGCCGCTGAACAGCAGCATCCAGGCCTTTCCGTTACCACCACCAAGCTGGTGGGGGAGCACCAAGGAATCGTCGATATTTTGCACTCTCGGTTGCGCCAAGCGCTTGATGATGAACGCTTTCTACTCGATATCCCGGCCATCGCTTGATATGACTAAAGTCTGATGGGTGAATACCCGTCCAATAGCGCGTAGAATCGCGAGCCTTTCTATTACTGTCAATGACACGCTAACCGGGCTCCTTTTGTGATCGCAACCGCCAATATCACCATGCAGTTTGGGGCTAAGCCCCTGTTTGAAAATGTCTCCGTGAAATTCAATAACGGCAACCGTTACGGCCTGATCGGTGCGAACGGCTGCGGCAAATCCACCTTTATGAAAATTCTCGGTGGTGATTTGGAGCCCTCTTCCGGCCAGGTGATGCTGGATAGCAGTACACGGTTGGGTAAGCTGCGTCAGGATCAGTTTGCGTTTGAGAATGAGCGGGTGATCGATACCGTGATCATGGGCAATGTCGAGCTGTGGTCGGTCGCGGCCGAGCGCGAGCGTATCTACTCCCTGGCAGAGATGAGCGAAGAGGACGGCATGGCCGTCGCCGACCTGGAAGTCCGCTTTGCCGAGTTGGATGGCTACACCGCCGAAGCCCGTGCGGGGGAGCTGCTGCTAGGCTTGGGTATTCCCATTGAGCAACACACCGGACCAATGAGTGAGGTATCACCCGGCTGGAAGCTGCGCGTGCTGCTCGCTCAGGCGCTGTTTTCAGATCCGGATGTCCTGCTGCTCGACGAGCCTACCAACCATCTGGATATCAACACTATCCGCTGGTTGGAAGATATTCTTAAAGCGCGCAGCAGCACCATGGTGATCATCTCCCACGATCGCCACTTCCTGAACAGCGTCTGCACCCATATGGCGGATCTGGATTACGGCGAAATTACCCTGTTCCCGGGTAACTACGATGATTACATGACGGCCGCCACCGCGGTTCGTGAGCGTCAGCACTCGGATAACGCCAAGAAAAAAGCCCAGATTGCCGAACTGCAGCAGTTCGTGAGCCGCTTCTCGGCCAACGCCTCGAAGGCCAAGCAGGCTACCTCACGGGCGCGTCAAATCGACAAAATCAAGCTGGAAGATATCAAGCCGTCCAGTCGGGTTAGTCCGTTTATCCGCTTCGACCAGAACAAAAAGATTCACCGTAACGCGGTGAATGTGGACGGCATTACCAAGGGCTATGACGGCCCGCCGTTGTTCGAACGTCTCTCCATGACCGTAGAAGCCGGTGAGCGGATTGCCATTATCGGCCCCAACGGCATTGGTAAAACCACGCTGCTGAAAACCCTGGCGGGCGAGTTACGCCCGGATGCTGGCGAAGTGAAGTGGACGGAAGCCGCTGAGGTGGGTGTGTTTGCTCAGGATCACTCCGACGATTTCGCCGTAGATGCCACCCTGTTTGAGTGGATGGGCCAGTGGACACAAGGCGGTGAGCAGGTGGTGCGCGGTGCGCTCGGGCGAATGTTGTTTTCCAGCGATGACATCGATAAATCGGTCAAGGTGATTTCCGGTGGCGAGCAGGGGCGCATGCTGTTCGGTAAGTTAATCCTTACTCAGCCTAATGTGCTGCTGATGGATGAACCCACCAACCACCTGGATATGGAGTCCATCGAAGCCCTGAACCTAGCCCTTGAAAACTACCCGGGTACGCTGCTGTTTGTCAGCCATGACCGTGAGTTCGTCTCTTCGTTGGCCACGCGCATTATTGATATGCAGCCGGAAGGCATCGTCGACTTCAGCGGCAGCTACGACGATTATCTGCGCAGCCAGGGCGTTGCCTAATCCGCTCAGCCGTTGTTAGCCAATAATGCGCTCAAAGGTGATGTCGGTGGCAGGCTCGCGATCGGCATCCAGCATATCGCCGGTAAACAAGGTCTGCATCTCTTTGGCCAGCGCCACATAGACGTGCATCTGCTGATTGCGGCGTTTACGCAGCGGTGGCTTCACCAATAGGCTGATGCCCTTGATGGGATCGTGAGTTTCATCGCGCAGCAGGTCGGGCATTTCACCAGGTGGAAACGCGTTGGCGATGGTAACCGGGTTAGAGGGCTGTTCACCGGCAATGTGGAAGACTTTCTTGATCGGGTCGAAGGTGGCGTTCTTTTCACGCAGCCAAGCGGCAAGACGCTGGTCGGTTTGTTCGTCAGGGTGGGAAAAAATCACGAACAGGGAGTGCTGGGTCACTTTGCTGGTGCGCTTGGCAGAGGCGGTGGAAGGTGGTTCTGCAGCGGGGGGCGGAGAGGTGGCCGTTGTACTGGCGCGTTCCATTGTCGGCTCGGCGGCGTCTGCCGGTCGTTGACGACGCTGTCGCCGCATCACATAAATGAACAGCGCCAAGGCGATTAGCGCTAATACGATAGAGCCGAATGCCAATAAGGTGACTAACGGTGTTGTCTCCATTGTGTTGTTATCCTTCGTCTTGTCGCGCCAATCGCGCGTTAATTCTGCCGCCAAATGGAGGCATTAAGCACTAGCGCAAGGGCCACCCAAAGCGCGTAGGGCACCATTAACCACGCCGCCAAGCTGCTCACTTTAGCAAACACAATAACCGCCAGCACAATCAATATCAGTAGCAATACAATGTCGCCAAGCGCTGCAGCGATTTGTTTGCGACCAAAAAACAGCCACGACCAAGCGGCGTTAGCCAGCAACTGAAGAGCGTAAATAGTTAGGCTGGCAGTACGCCAAGCCGAGTCGTCTGCCATGTAGATTCGCCATGCGGCAATCGCCATCAAAAGGTAAAGGATGCCCCAGGCGATGGGGAAGGCGGTATCGGGCGGTGTCCAGGTGGGTTTGTTGAGCTCGCGATACCAGCCATCGGGCCTAAAGCGTGCCCCGGTAGTGGCGGCAAGGCCAACCAGCGCCACCGATACCAGCAAAGCCAACAGCGAATCGAGCATTCATCACCTGTCTGTTCAAACGAAATAATCAATAGCTTAGCAGCGATTGTTGGCGAGGCATATATACCAGCCCAGTTTGAAGTATGAGTTGTTGAGCAGCATTAATTGAGTTTACCGTGTTCACAAGCCAGTATCGTTTTATAAAACAACCTGACGAAGCCCTTATCATGAAATACTGCTCATCAGCTGATGATATCGACAGTGCCTTTCTTGCTAACACAGGCAGTGCTGCTTGGCACCGGCACCTGGCAAGTTTGGTGCGTACAGCAGGGCAGCGCGATTTCCCAGCGCGGTTAGAGCAAGTACTTAGAGCGGTAACTGGGTTCGACACGATTCTGGTCACTACCTACAAAGGGCGTCACAGGCCGCTTCTGATTCATGATGATTACCCATCAGAAAATCGCCCCCAAGCGATAGATCGCTACCTCAGCGGGGCGTATTTATTGGATCCTTTCTTTACCGCTATAAGTGGTGGCCTGGATAGCGGTGTGCACCGATTGCGGGAGCTAGCCCCTGATCGTTTTGAGTCCAGTGACTACTATGCCCACTATTATCGCGGGTTAGGGTTGGCGGATGAGGTGGGCCTCTTCGCACGTGTGGGGGATGATGTCTTGATGGTGGTATCGCTGGGCTTTCAGACAGGAGCGCCCTTGAAGAGACGTGCGTTGCAGGTACTGAAGAATGTGGAGCCGATGATCGAAACGTTGTTAATGGAGTATTGGAAGTGGCAGGGCGTCCATTTCCAGTCGACATTGGAAAAGTATGCTCCGGTGGAAGCAGCCTTCGCAAGCTTTGGTCGTGAGGTTTTAACGGCACGTGAACAAGAGATCGTTCGTCTGTTACTCGCTGGTCACTCTACCAAATCGGCGGCCCGGGAGCTGGATATCAGCGATGGTACTGTGAAGGTACACCGCAAACATATTTATCAGCGCCTGGATGTCTCCAGTCAATCCCAGTTGTTTCAGCTCTTTCTTGATCATATTTCCCTCGTCTCGCTGCAAATTAATGCGAGAAGCGACAGAAACTGAGTATGTCGAACGGCATATGAGGAGACTGTTTGTGTGGCCAAAACCGATTAATGGCTGCCCCCATCTACCCGGCAACTGAAGAAACGTTTTCTGCGCCTCCTGATCGCTGCAATTGTTTGATGTCACGGCTGAGTGTTCAGTTTACGTATACCCCAATGAGGGTATTTTTTTTAATTTCTTATGTTGCTAGTTTTCTTATTAAATAACGATAACGATTTTCTAAAGTGTAACGGCGTCAGCACACAATAACTAACTAATTAATAAGGTGATGACCATGTTGGATAAAAAAGTAACGCGCTTTATCTCTGCTATCGTAATCGCTTCGAGCACAGTGGCATTAAACGCTTCAGCGTCAGATTATCCTCAACAAGATATCCGTATGGTGATCCCCTATGGCCCTGGAGGGGCAACCGACGCCATATTTCGTTTAGTCTCGAAAGAAGCAGAAAAGCATTTAGGCGTGTCGGTGATACCTGTCAATATGGCAGGCGCTGGGGCAACGACCGGTTCACGTCATGTCAAAGAAGCGCAGCCGGATGGCTATACGCTTCTGGGGAGTCACGATACGATCGCGCTTTCACGCCTCGCAGGCACAGTCGATTACTCTTACGATGCATTCGAGCCCGTGGCATTACTGACCCAAACAATTGTCATTCCGATGACATATGCCGACCATCCTGTGGACGATATGGCTGAAATGGCCAGCTATATCTCAGAGCATCCGGGTGAGGTCACCTTTGGAATGACACCCTCTTCAGTGGATCACTTCTATTGGGTGCAGCTTTTTGATGCGATTGGCGTCAACCCAGAAGATGTGCGATTTGTTGCGTATCAGGATACAAACGAGCAGATTGCGGCGTTAATGGCGCAAGAAATAGATTTCGTTAACGCTGACATGCCTTCAAGCCGTGCCTTTTTTGAGAGTGGTAAATTTCGACCTTTAGGCGTGTCTCATGAGGAACGCCTTCAAGGGTTAGAGGATGTGGCGACCTTAAGAGAGCAGCAGGTGGACTTGGTCAGTGCTACCAATCGAGGCATTTTCGCTCCTAAAGGTACTCCCACGCATATTTTAGAGGCTTTGGCAGATGCTTATTCTAAAGCGCTTGAAAATGAAAAAATTAGAAATCGAATAGAGAATGAGTTTGGCTCGGTCGTTCATTTTTTGCCAACCGATGAATACCAGCACTTCTTAGATGAAAATGAAGCTGCGTTAACGCAGGCTGCAGAAAGTATCGATTTCAATAACTAAGCGCTAAGTATCAATATCGCCCTGTATGGCTTTTTAAATCAGCCTACAGGGCGATTGTATTTATCCGCAGTCGTTTTAGATCAAGCGTTGATGGACATCCAGATAGTCTTGATGTTCATATATTCGTCAATGGAGTGCAGTGATTTATCCCGCCCATTTCCAGACTGCTTCACCCCACCGAACGGTACGGTCATATCCGGGCCTGCCCAGTTATTAACGTAGACTTGCCCAGACTGCAACTTGCGTGAAACACGCATGATGCGATCAATATCCTGGCTCCAGACGGCGGCAGCCAAGCCGTATTCGCTGTCGTTGGCAAGGGCCAATGCCTCTTCTTCGGTATCGAAGCCAAAAACCGACAGCACTGGCCCGAAGATCTCCTCGCGACCTATGGTCATGGCCGGGGTGACATCGTCAAATACGGTGGGAGGAATAAAGAGCCCGGCGCTATCTAATGGCTGTCCGCCGGTACGCAGCGTGGCACCCTCTTCTTGCCCCTGGCGGATATAATCAAGCACTCGCTGGTATTGAGTGTCATCTACCATCGCCCCCATAAAGCTTTGCGGGTCGAGTGGGTCGCCTGGTTGCATGGCAGCTGCAGCGCCCACCACCTTCTCAACGAAGGCATCGCGAATGCGGTTTTCCACCAACAGCCGTGAGCCAGCGATACAGACTTCACCTTGGTTATGAAAAATCGCAGCGGCTGCGTGCTGGGCTGCGGCGTCTAGATTGTTGCAGTCGGCAAAGATGATGTTGGGGCTTTTGCCGCCGCACTCCAGATAAACGCGTTTCAAATTGGACTGGCCCGCGTACTGCATGAGCTGTTTGCCCACTTGGGTGGAGCCGGTAAAGGCGAGGCAGTCGACCTCCATCGACAGGGCCAGCGCTTTACCTACGGTATGGCCATAGCCGGGGAGTACTTGGAATACCCCGGCGGGTAGGCCCGCTTGTTGGCTTAGTTGAGCAAGGCGTAGCGCCGATAATGGCGATTTTTCTGAGGGTTTGAGAATAACGCTGTTACCGGCCGCCAATGCCGGTGCAATCTTCCAGGCGGTCATCATGAGCGGGAAGTTCCAGGGGACGATGGAGACCACCACCCCGAGCGGCTCGCGCACAATCAAGCCGAGGTGATGGTCTCCCGTCGGAGCCACCTCACCGTAAAGCTTATCGATACTTTCGGCGGTATAGCGCAAGCAGCCGATGGCGCCGTCAATATCCCCCAGCGCACTGGTAATCGGTTTCCCCATATCCAGAGTGTCCAGCAGGGCAAGTTCGTGTCTATGGGCCTGCATTAACGCCGCTAGGTCAAGCAGCGTGGCTTTGCGCTGACCTGGGGCGCGTCGCGACCACTCTCCCCGATCAAAGGCCTGCCGAGCTGCGCGGGTAGCGAGCTCGGCATCAGCGTCATCACAGCTGGCGACCCTGGCTAACACCTCGCCGGTGGCTGGGTTCACCGTGGATAGGGTGGCGCCGCGCTGCGCATCGACAAAGGTGTCGTTGATATAGGCGCGGGTTTCAAAGGAGAGTGTGTCTGCCAGTGATTGCCACTCGGACTGGTTCGTTGGGACAGTTGTACTCATTGGGTAACCTCAAGGTCGTTAGCGTTATGCAGTAGCGCGTCGCAAAGCACTTGGGTGCCAAGTGCACACTGCTCCGGCGTTGAGTACTCGGCTTCGTTATGGCTAATGCCATCGCGACAGGGAATAAAGATCATCGCGGTGGGTGCCACCCGTGCCACATACACCGCATCGTGGCCCGCACCACTGAGCATTCGGCGGTAAGCAATGCCGCGTGCCTTTGTGGCCTGTTCGATGGACGCAATACACTGCTCGTTAAAGGCCTCCACCGGGGAGTTCCAGAGGCGTTGCGGTGTTACTACGACACCAAAGGTCTCTACCAAGGCATCCAGCTCGCTATAGAAGCGGGCCTCCAGCGCGTCTAGCCGATCATCGTGCATATGACGAAGGTCGACAGTCATGGTGACCTGGGCAGGAATCACGTTGCGGGAAGGCGTATCGATCTCCAGGCAGCCAAAGGTCACCTTGCTGTCACCGCTGGTGTCGGTGGCGGCGATGGCGTATAGCCGATCAATGAGCCGGGCGGCAGCGGCCAGGGCGTCGTGACGATATGCCATGGGAGTGGTGCCCGCATGAGCAGCGTTGCCTTCAATCGTTAGGTCAAACCAGCGCATCCCTTGCACTCCGGTGACCACACCGATATCTAAGCCCTCCTCTTCAAGCACCGGCCCCTGTTCGATATGCAGTTCCAGAAAACTGGCTAACCGAGGCTCGCCAATAGGCAGGCTGCCCTTCATGCCTGTCTCATCAAGGGCCTGTCCAAAACTGATCCCTTGTTCGTCCTGGCGAGCGAGGGTCTCCTCCACAGTAAACACCCCCGCATAGGTGCCGGAAGCCACCATCGCGGGGGCAAAACGACTGCCTTCCTCGTTCGTCCAAACGATCAGTTCCAGAGGTCGTTCGGTAACGATTTGGTGATCGTGCAGGGTGCGAAACACTTCCAGACCTGCGAGAACCCCCAGTACGCCGTCGAAACGCCCCCCTTTCGGCTGGGTATCCAGGTGGCTGCCGACAGCGGCAGGCGCCAGATCGTCACGTGTGCCGGGGCGACGAAAAAAAAGATTACCCACTGCATCACTGCGAACGTGGCAGCCAATATCGGCGCACCACTCGATTAACTGCTGCCGACCGGCAGTATCTTCGGGTGTTAGTGCCAAGCGGTTGCTGCCGCCATTGGGGGTTGCGCCGATCTCTGCCATGGCCATTAAACTTGACCACAATCGCCGACCATCGATGGACACTTGCATGGCGTGTCTCCTGTTGTGTTTGTTGGGTTAAGGATATCCACCATAGGAGGCCTTCCGCGCAGCCGATATACCCCAATGGGGATATATTCCCGACACTGTTTTCCCCGCTAGCCTGTGAAGCCACCTCTACAACGGCTTCCTAATAAGCGAGGGCATAATGATGACTCAGCAGCAGGCGCACGCCTCTTACGATGCGCAAGATCTTTGGCACAAAGATAAAAATCACTTTATTCACCCCTTCACCGACTTCAGCTTGTTCCACGAAAAAGGCTGTGACGTGATTACCGACAGTGATGGTATCTATGTCGAGGATGTACACGGCAACCGCTTTATCGATGGGATTGCGGGCCTGTGGTGTGTCAATGTGGGCCACGGCCGTGCCGAAATTGGCCAGGCGATGGCCGAGCAAGCCACGCGCATGGCCTACTTTTCTACTTTTAATAATCTCTCCAATGCCCCGGCCACCGAGCTGGCTGCCAAGCTCGCCGAGCTTGCGCCTGCCCACTTGAACCATGTGTTTTATAGCTGCGGCGGGTCAACGGCAAACGATGCCACCATCCGGCTTGTGCATTACTACTTCAATCGTTTGGGCAAGCCTTCAAAAAAGCGCATCTTGTCGCGCACCAATGCCTACCACGGCACCACCTACATGGCGGCGAGCCTGACCGGTATCGCCAGCAATAACTGGCAGTTCGATACGCTTGATCTGGTGACACATTTGAGCGAAGCCAACTGCTATCGCCGTCCAGAGGGGATGAATGAGGCCGAGTACTGTGATCATCTGGTCGATGAACTCGAGCAAACCATTGACCGGCTAGGGGCAGATAACATAGCCGCCTTCATTGCAGAGCCCATTATGGGAGCAGGCGGCGTATTGGTTGCACCGCAGGGCTACCACTCCCGCATGCAGGCCATATGCCGTGCCAACGATATTCTGTTTATTGCCGATGAAGTGGTGACGGGCTTTGGTCGTTTAGGGCACTTCTTTGCCTCAGAAGCCGTGTTTGAAACCCAGCCCGATATTATCAATGTGGCGAAAGGGCTTTCATCTGGCTATGCCCCGCTGGGTGCAACGCTGATATCTGACAACCTTTATGCCGTACTAAGTACTCCTCAAGGCCCAGGCGGAGTGTTGAGCACTGGCTTTACCTACTCTGGGCATCCCGTTAGCTGTGCTGCAGCGTTAAAAAATATCGAAATCATTGAACGTGAAGGCATTTGTGAAAATGTTCTAGAGGTTGGCCCCTATCTTGAGTCACAGCTCAAAACCCTCGCCTCTCATGAAACGGTCGGCGATATACGCGGCAGTCATTTCATGATGGCGATTGAAAATGTGGCAGATAAAACGACCAAGGCGTTGCTCCCTGTTGAAGCACGCGTGGGTGACCGCGTGGCGGCTGAAGCACAGAAGCGGGGTTTGATTATTCGACCCGTCGGCCATCTCAATATCATTTCTCCGCCCTTGATCTGGACGCGTCAAGTCGTGGACGAAGCTGTAGCGATTCTTGATGACGCTTTTGCCGCCACCACGCGCTCACTTAAAGCGGATGGTTACCTATAAACACTGCTATGAGAGGCGGGCGCTAGTGCCCGTCTTGAGTAGTGATCTACGACAATGATAAAGGGGAATAACAATGGAAGAGTATGGAGTTTTAAGCCTGATACCTACGTTAGTGGTTTTAGTCATGGCGATTATTACCCGGCGCACGATTGAGTCACTTCTGGCAGGCGCGCTGGTAGGCTTATTGATGTTTGAACCTCTCAATGTCATTACCCAAGGGTCGGATATACTGCTATCGGTATTGGGTAATGACACGGTGACGTGGATTATCCTTGTGTGTGGGCTATTTGGTAGCTTGATTGCCTTGCTGGTAAAAACGGGCGGCGTGTTAAGTTTTGGTGATGCGGTTACCCGACGCATCCATACCCGCCGACAAAGCTTGTTAGCGACGTGGGGGCTGGGGCTAATCATTTTTGTCGATGACTATCTCAATGCGCTGACCATTAGCGCTTCCATGAAGAAAGTGACAGATCGCTTTAACATATCCCGTGAGAAGTTAGCGTATATCGTTGACTCCACGGCAGCGCCGATCTGTATTCTCGTACCGTTTTCCACCTGGGCTGTGTTCTTTGCAGGTTTGCTGGAAGAGAACAATGCTGCTGGTAACGGCATGGGGCTATACATTCAAGCGATACCTTTTATGTTTTACGCTTGGATAGCGGCGGCGCTTGTGCCCCTGGTGGCACTGGGCATTATCCCCAACCTTGGCCCAATGCGAGCAGCTGAGGCTCGCGCTGAAGCTGGCCAGCCACAACCAGATGGCACTGACGACAGCGCGCTGGAAATAGAAGATACAGACAAAAAACGCCCTCATCTGCTCAATTTTCTGCTTCCTATTGCGACGCTGATTTTCTTCACCTGGTATTTTGAGATTGATGTGCTGCGCGGCGTTATTGTGGCGCTTGCTGTGACGCTAGTGCTTATCGCGGTGCAGCGACTGTTAAGCTTTCACGATACGTTTGACACCGCGCTTGATGGCTTCAAAGCCATGATTATGCCACTTGGCACGCTGGTGGCTGGGTTTGTGCTTAAGGAGGTGAACGACCTGCTTGGCTTAACCAACTATGTGATCGAGAGTGTTCAGCCGTTAATGACCGCAGGTATGCTACCGGCGGTTGTCTTCGTCACCATGGCCTTTCTCGCTTTTGCGACCGCCTCCTTCTGGGGACTGTTTGCTGTGGCGATGCCTATCGTATTACCGCTTGCCAGTAGTATGGATGCGCATATGCCGCTCGTAGTGGGGGCTTTGATCTCAGCCAGTGCCTTTGGCAGCCACGCCTGCTTTTACGGCGATTCTACCGTCCTTTCTGCCCAAGGGGCCGGGTGTACGCCAATGGCCCATGCGTTAACGCAACTGCCCTATGTCTTAATAGCCGCTGCCGTGGCAACGGGCTTCTTTATACTGGCGGGGCATATATGAAGCACTCGACGTCCTTACCTATAACTACCACCGGCTCTCTGGCGAGCGAGCCAACACCCAGAGCGTTGGGCTTTTCGATGCCGGCGGAGTTTGCCCCCCATGCTGCCTGCTGGATGCTGTGGCCTCAGCGCCCAGATACATGGCGCTATGGCGCAAAACCTGCCCAGCAAGCCTTTGTCGATGTAGCACAAGCGATTGCAGAGAGTGAGACGGTCTTTGTGGGTGTCAATGATGAGCAGTATGAAAATGCCCGCAACCAGTTGCCTGCGCATATTCGGGTGGTTGAGTTGTCCAGCAATGATGCCTGGATGCGCGATGTCGGGCCCACCTTTATTACCCACCCCGATGGGCGACTCGCCATGGTGGACTGGGAGTTCAATGCCTGGGGCGGGTTGAAGGAGGGGCTCTATTTCCCATGGGACAAAGACAAGCGGGTTCGTTGTAAAATCAGTGAGATGCTGGGTATTCAACGCTTCGAGGCCCCGCTCGTATTAGAAGGAGGAGCCATTCATGTGGATGGTGAAGGTACGCTTATCACCACGGAAGAGTGCTTGCTGAATCCTAATCGTAATCCGGAGATGAGCCGCGCCACTATCGAATACTGGCTGCAGGAGTATTTAGGCGTCAGTCACATCATCTGGTTACCGCGTGGCTGTTATCTCGACGAGACCGATGGCCACGTGGACAACCTGTGCTGCTTTATTGCGCCTGGCCATGTGGCGCTAACGTGGTGTGAGGATGAGCAAGATCCCCAGGGCGCTATTTGTCGGGAAGCATTGCGTGTGCTGGAAAACGCCACGGATGCTCAAGGCAGGCGGCTCACTATCCATAAACTGCCCCAGCCAGGCCCGCTATATATTGCCGACGATGAAGCCAGTGGAATTGATCGCCTGAACAGCTCGCATCCCCGGTTACCTGGGGATCGCATGGCGGGTTCTTACGTCAATTTTTATATTAGTAACTCGGTCATTGTAATGCCTTTGCTGGATCCTCGTTACGATGGACAGGCTAAAGGCATTCTATCCCGGTTATTTCCCACGAAAAGGGTGATCGGCGTTAGGGCAAGGGAAATACTGCTTGGTGGCGGGAACATTCACTGCATCACTCAGCAGCAACCACGCGTGTAGCGTTTCGCAGGGAAAACGCCCTGTTCAGCCACAGGCTGAACAGGGCGCGGGGGAAAGCTACCTTTGGCTGTTACTGGATGCGGTCGTAACCGTTATCCATAAACGGATAGTCGGTGTAGCCTTTTTCGTCGCCGCCGTAGAACGTCTCGTGGTCGGGCTCGGCGAGCGGCGCATTGACCCGGAAACGCTCGGGCAAGTCCGGGTTGGCGATGTAAGGACGCCCAAAGGCCACCGTGTCGGTGGTGTTTTCGCGGATGCGTGTTTCCGCATGGTCGGCGTCATAGTTGCCGCAGTACATCAGGCTACCGCTAAAGCGCTCACGCATCTGCTCACGGAATCCGTCAGGGAAAGTGATATCACCACCGGCCCAGTTGGGCTCGTTCAGGTGCAGATAGGCGAGGCCGCGCTTGGAGAGTTGCTCGGCCATATAGAACGCCATGGCTTCAGGCTCATCGTCGGTCAAGCCGAACAGTTCGATAAACGGCGTCATGCGAATGCCGACCCGGTCAGCGCCGTAGACGTCGATTACGGCATCGACCACTTCCAGCGGGAAGCGCGCGCGGTTTTCCAGCGACCCGCCGTACTGGTCGGTACGCTGGTTGGTGCCCGTAGCCAGGAACTGGTTCAGCAGGTAGGCGTTGGCCGCGTGGACCTCGACCATGTCAAAGCCTGCCCGTTTGGCGCGAATAGCCGCCTGGCGGTAGTCGTCAACGATGCCGGGAATCTCGTCGGTTTCCAACGCGCGCGGTGTACTGGTGGCGTGCTGACCGGCGGTGCCGTCTTCAAACTCAACGAAACACTGGGCGCCTTCGCCTTTCAGCGCGCTGGGCGCGACCGGCTGCTGGCCGTTGGGTTGAACCATTTCGTGGGAAACACGCCCAACGTGCCACAGTTGCAATGCCATTCGCCCGCCTTTGGCATGCACTGCATCGACTACGTTTTTCCAGCCAGCTTCCTGCTCGTCGGTCCAGATGCCGGGTGTATACACATAGCCACGGGCGGTGGGGGAAATATTGGTGGCTTCGCTGATAATCAATCCGGCCCCGGCGCGCTGGCCGTAATAAGCTTCCTGCATTTTGCCAGGCACGCTGTCAGGCGTGCGAGCACGGGTCAGCGGTGCCATGATCACCCGGTTGGGGATTGATACGCTGCCTAGTTGCGTCGGGGCAAAAAGCGTTTCGTAAGCCATTAAACAAACTCCTTTCGAGTTCTTAGATGAACAATAGCGCACAGAATAGACCAGTTTACTAGTGAGTGCCAATATCGTGCGGATTTTCGTCTGCGGCCCTAACGCTGACGAGTTCTGCTACGCTAGCGGCATTACTAATGGATAGACGTTATCGCATGACGAAAAAAGTATCCCAGCGCCGCCCTCATCAGGTGGCAGAAACCATTAAGTGCTGGATTGTTGACCGCCATTTGAAACCTGGCGATCGGCTTCCCAGTGAAGCGGAGCTGATGGCAACGCTCAACGTATCGAAGGGGACCGTGCGCGAGAGTACGCGTGTCTTGGAAGCACAGGGATTGGTGGAAACGCGCACCGGGCCTGGTGGCGGTGCCTTTGTGCGTGCGATGAGCGACGCGAAAGCCGTATCGCTTTTAAGTAATTATTTATTTTTCAAAGATATTTCGATTCAGGATATCTATCAGATTCGTTTGGCGCTGGAGCCTGAACTAGCCGCCTCGTTAGCAGGCAAGGTCAGCCAAAGTGATATTGCTCGGTTGCGGGAGAGCTTGCACAGTTACGCACAGCCTAGTGACGATAGCGACACCGAACGGCAGCAGCACCTCGACTCGCTTAACTTTCATTTGATGCTTGCCGAGCTGGCGGGCGGCAATCAATTGCTGACCTTTATTATTCGCTTCACGATCCAGGTGCTTTCCGACCTGACGATTTACCGCCGTTTATATGACCCGGTTACCCACGATTTAGGGCAAACGGGGTGCCGCTACCATGCGGCAATACTTGATGCCATTGAGCTAGGTGATGCGGACAGTGCCTTTGCCATCATGCGCGAGCATATGTTGGACGCTCAGCGGGTAATGAACCAGCAAGAAGCCCAGGTAAGGCGAGCTTTCCTGCCGGAGTTATTGGCCTAACGGCATTTCGCGGGATCAAGCTGCTGCAAAAAGGCCATCATGACCCGCACCGCTGCTTCGCCATCGTCAGCGGAAATGCTCTCGTCGGGGTGGTGGCTCAAGCCCTCTTTGCAGCGTACGAACAGCATGCCGATATCGGTGACATCCTGCATGGCCAAGCCATCATGACCGGCGCCGCTAAACATCCGCTCAGTGGGTTGCTGAACGTTGGCGCAGGCTTGCTCTAGACCCTGCATAATCCATTCGGCACATCGGGCACCGTCTGCGCGGTAGGAGTTGTCCATGGATAGTGACAGACCGCGACTTTCGGCAATCTCTTTGAGTGCGACCTGAACCGCCTCGCGTCCCTGCTGCCGCGTTGCTGACTGTGGAGAGCGTAGCTCAATCGTAAAGGTGACCGATGCGGGTATGACATTAACGGCATTGGGGCGTACATCCAATTGCCCAACGACGCCAACTAACGCCTGCGTAGTTTGCAGCACGCTATCGACAGCTAGCACCATTTCTGCGGCACCCACCAACGCATCATGGCGGCCAGGCATCGGTGTGGTCCCCGCATGACCGGCCTTTCCACTAACCGTCACTTGATGGCGCTCAATACCAGTGAGAGCGGTGACAATCCCCACTGCATGATCGCGCTGCTCCAAGCGGGGGCCTTGTTCGATATGTACTTCCACAAACCCCAGCGTGTTGGCAGGCTTGCGGGCCAATGCAGGAATGCCATCTGGCTCTGTGCCAAAGCTACGCAGCGCCTCTTTTAAAGTGATGCCTTGTGCATCGCGTACCTCAAGCTGCTGTGGGTCAACCGTGCCCGCGAGAGCGCGGCTGCCAACCAGGGTGGTAGGAAAGCGCACGCCTTCTTCATCACCAAAAGCGACCACTTCCACCCCATAAGGTAGCGTAATGCCTTCGTGGCGCAGCGCTTCTAACGCGATCAGCGGGACTGCTATGCCGAGCATGCCGTCGTACTTGCCACCCTCAACCACTGAGTCCTGGTGAGAGCCCATGATTAACGTGGGCTTGCCAGCTTGAGCATTGGGGCAGCGGCCTACCAAGTTGCCTGCCGCATCGAGCTCGGGTGTCAGGCCTGCGCGTTGCATCCACTGTTCAATCAACGGCAGTACTTGGCGATGTTCGGGCGAGCAAAACAGCCTTGTGACGCCAGGGCCGAGCTGAGAGTAACGCGCCGCTTCGTCCAGACAACTTAATAGATAGTGACCTATCTGTCCTTCAGCGAAGGTTGTAGGTGGGGTTTGGTGAGACATAAGAACTCCATCAATGAGCCATCAGCGTAGCGGTAGCTGCTGCCAAAACGCTTGAAAGTCGGCCGCCCTGAAACGCGCTTCAAGCGCCCGCAGTGCCTCAATAACGTCGTCGGCCCAATCCACCCGAAGGTCGATAGGAGGCTGAGCAAAGGACTCGATACGCAGCGCGGCTGAGCGTGTCCCACGGGCATCGCCGCCCGCATTGAGAGCGGCCTCCAACGCGTCCAGTAAGTGGCTGAGCAGCCGTTGGTCGTGATCGTGGGGGTATCGAGGGTGAGCGCCATCTTGCAGGACAGCGGTGCTGTTGAGCGTGCTGATTTGAATAAAGTGCTTGGCCAACATTGTGACTACATCGGTGTTATGCAGCATGTTGCCTGCTGCTGCGACACTTGGGTAGAGGTTGGCAGCTACACTGGGCAGGTTGGCGGAACCAGTATGTACATTAGCTCGTCCTTGAGCGTCCATCACCAGGCACTGACGATTCTCTGAGCGGCCATCAGTCTGAATTGCCACTTGCAACGCCTCGGAAGCGGAAGCGCCTTGGCTCAAGGTCTCGAATACCCGTGCAGGGTACCAGGGGTTGGTGTAGCGCCCCTGGGTAACGCACGCCCCAAGGCCGCGCCAGCAATGATGCACATAGCCACCCACCGCCACGCCACCCGTTGCGGTGAGCGTGGCCACGGTGCCCGTTTCAGGATGAACGTGAACCAGTGAAAGCGTCATAAGGTCGCTGATCAGTAGCCTGCGTAGTGGCCAATGATCAAGCCTACCCAGGCCAGTAAATAGACCACGACCATAAAGGGCAGAATGGCTTTCAGCCACTGCGCATAAGAAACACGACCAAGGGCCAGCATTGCCAGGGTGCCGCCTGAGGTAGGCACAATCAGGTTGGTCAAGCCGTCGCCCACCTGGAAAGCCGTGATCATTAACTGACGGCTCATGCCGACCAGGTCGGCGACAGGAATCAGAATCGGCATGGTAACCAACGCCTGCCCGGAACCCGAGGGTATGAACAGGTTGATAACGCCCTGGACGACACTGGCACCAATCGCCGAGAACAGCGGGGGAATGTTGTCGATCAAGGCGCTCAGCGAATTAACGATGGTGTCAATAATCACCGCCTGCTCCAGGATAACCTGAATAGAGGCCGCGACCCCGATCACCAGCGCGCCGGCGGTGACACTCGCCGCGCCTTCCATCATCTGTTTAACAATACCGTTGGCCGAAAGGCCGTTGAGCGCACCGATGATGATCGCCAGTAATAGAAAAGTGGCGGCGATCTCATTGATATACCAGCCGCGCGTAAAGACGCCGATAAGCATTGCGCCCAAGCCGCCAACAAAGACCGCGATGGTCAAAAGATTGCGCTTGGTCAGGCGGTATTCGCTTAGGGGCTTGCTTAACGACTCGGCGTTGTCAGGCTCTTCAAAGTCCATCTTGATGACACGTTTGCAGATATACAGCGATAGCAGGGCGAGCGATGAAACCACCATCAAGGTACGCAGCCAGGCGCCCGAAAACGTGGGTAGCTCGGCAATACCTTGCGCCACGCCAACGGTGTATGGGTTGATCGGCGACAGCGCAAAGCCGATACCGATGCCGCCAACCGCCATTGTGGTTCCTACCAAGCTAGAGCATCCAATAGCACTGGCAATAAGCACTGCAATGGGGACGAGGGCGATATTATTCTCAAATCCCACCGCGACACCGAAAAAGCCGTAAATGAAGGTGCCAACGGTAATGATCATATTGCGGCGCTCAATCCCGACGCGATGAACCGCGACGCCGATGGCGTTTTCGAGCGCACCGGTTTTCTGCAGGATATGAAACAGGCCGCCGGCGATAAAGACAATAAATAGGTATTGCGAGGCGGAGATGAGGCCTTCCGGTATCGCCACAAAAATATTGAAGGGCGACAAGGCGGCAACGTCGTTTAAGTACCTAAAGGAGTCAGCGATGACGACGGTTTGTCCGTCCTGTGTCGTTCGCTCAAACTCACCGGCAGGAATAATGAAGGTCAGCAGATAAGTTGCGACCAAAATCATAAAGATCAGCACCATTGGATCGGGGACCGTTTGGTACCATTTTTTGCTCGGACGGGCTGCCGCCGCCGTGTTGTGTTCTGTCATGAGAGACCCCTTGCGTAGTGTGTGTCGCAGCGTGGTGCTCGTTGGTGGCACCTTACATTCAATTTATCATGATAAATTCAGGGGTCAAGAAAACGACAATACGCAAGCACACCTGCTACCTAACCAGTAAATGGTCAGTAGGCAGTGCCTGTAGGTGAGTGATGACGTGTAATGTTTATCCCCGTTGCCAAGGCCAGCGGCGCTTAGGCGGGGTGTCGATCTGCTGTAGCGCGCTGGATAGCGGCAGCATAAGGGCGGCTAACTGACGGTGGCAGATGGCGCTGCTGAGTACGCCGGGGCACTGCTTAAGCAGCAGCTCGCACTGCTGGGAGGCGATGAACAACTGCTCGGTGACGGCGGGAGAAAATATCGGCTTGGCCTGCTGGCAGCAGTGGGTCAGCTCCCGCGATAACATCGTGAGCATGCTGGTATCCAGCCAGCAGGGCAGAGGATCGTCTAAGCGACCGGCAATCGAGTGCTGGATAGCTTCAAACGAGGTGCGTAAGAACATTATGGTATGGCGAAGCTGACGCTGTTCGCTGTTCATGTGATTAATCCAGCATCGTCGTCGATGGCCAAATACAAAAGAGAGTATTTCTCATTTTCATCTGTGTGACGATAGCGCCAGTCCATCAGGCTGTCAATACTGCGGCTATAAGAGGCTGTTATCTGGTCGTGCTGGGCGCCTGAAATAGCTGCCAGTCGTTACCTGTTAGTGGCTTGGCACCTTGCGCGGTCACCACCACTGTATCGCTCAGCCCAACGCCCCACTGCCCCGGCGACCGCAGGCATAGCGGCAGGTGAAACACCATATTGGCTTCAAATTCACGCAACTGCCCTTGGGCGATATAGCCGGTCCCCTCGACCCAGCTGGGGGGAAACTGCGCGCCCACCGCGTAGCCAAATACGCCGGAGAAAAACAGCCGGTCACGTTGCGGCGCGAGCAGTGCATCAGCGGCCCTGGCGGCCTCATCAAAGGTGTTACCTGGGCGCATGGCATTGCACAGCGTTTCAAACATCGAGCGGCACAGATCGCGAGTGGCAGAAAGGGCCGGGCTGGGTGCGCCGGTAACGGCGGTGCGCATCATAGGGGCGGTATAGCGCTGATAGGCGGCGCCGAATTCCAAAAAAACCGGCTCATTAGGCTGTATTACGTGACGCTTGTGGTTGACGTGAATGATCCCAATGCGATGCCCACTAGTAACAATCGGCTGAAGGCTCATAAATTCACTGCCGTTTTCCAACAACGCTTTGGCCCCCACGGCAGCAATATCGTTATCGGTCATGCCAGGGCGAATTATCTGGATGGCGGCGTCCAACCCAGCGGCGGTAATGCGCGCGCTTTCTTGCAGCATGTCGAGCTCGGCGGCGCTTTTAACGATCCGAATGGTATCCAGCAAATCGCCAGCCTCGCAGAAGCGCTCTCGACCAACGCTATTGGCCAGGGCCTCCATAACACCCACGCGTAATCCACTGCTCCAGCCATCAATGCCGATGCGGGGGCAGCTGGCGAGCAGGTCTGCCAGCGGGGTGATAATTTCATCCACGTTTTCCCAGCGATAACCAATAATCTCGTCCACCCGAGCCGTAACAACGGCAGCTCCCGTTTCAATCGACGCCACTTGCAGTACTAAGCGCTCTGGTGTGCACACTAGGCACGCATGCACCGAGACCTCGAAGGTGTGGTAGCCGGTGAGGTAATTAATATCGGCTGGATCGGTGAGCAGCAAGGCGTCAAGGCCGCGCTCGGCCATCGCTTGGCGAACTGTATCCAGGCGCGCTTGGTATTCCGAATGAGAAAAAGGCAGCTCGCTCTGAGCGAGAGTCTCGGCAAGGGCTTCGCGGTAGTGGTGGTAATCCATAGCGACCTCCAGGAGTAGGTAAGGTCAGTATAGGCAGCTAAGAGCTTAACGCTTTCCATGTCATCAACGCTAACCATGCCTTTAGTACGGATGTTAAAGAGGAATCATTGCCTCATCTGGAGGTTTTCAGTTTGGGGAAAGCGTGCAAGCGGGATTTCGTTGGTGCGCGCCTCCCTTGTTAAGTAGTGACTGCTGACTGAGCGGGCTTTGCAAATAGGCTGTTACGAAGTATTGGGTTGAGCATAGTTGACATGATTGAGGGGGTTGTTGGGAGCAAAATATTTGCGCCTAGAAGCAAGTGTGAGATAGACACAATTTTTAATTTGTTGAATTTAATGTGACATAAAAATTCATATTGTTGGTTTTTTTCAGCCTAAAGCAGTGCTTGTTGCCCTTTTTTAGGCTGTTATGTACCATGATGTGGTTAAAATAATCAACAACTGGAGGGCGATAGATGCAATCTCAAACTTCTTCTGGGCATGTCTCATCTTACTATGCGGCGTCTGCCAACGTTTCGCCGGAACGGTCTGTGCTAGAAGGTGATGTGGAGAGTGATGTCTGTGTAGTGGGAGCTGGATTTACCGGTATCTCAGCGGCGCTACATCTGGCCGAGCGTGGTTACCGTGTGGTGGTGCTGGAAAGCGTGGCGATTGGCTTCGGAGCATCTGGACGTAACGGCGGGCAGATCGTTAACAGCTATAGCCGTGATATGGATATTATTGAGAAACAGAATGGCGCTGAAACCGCTCGCGCGCTGGGCGCTATGGCGTTTGAGGGTAACCAGATTATCCGGCAACGCATTGAGAAGTATCAGATCGATTGTGACCTGAAAGAGGGTAACCTTTTTGCTGCCTGTAACAAGAAGCAGTGGGAAGGTCTCAAGGAACAAAAGACCTTATGGGAGCGCTACGGCCATCAGGAACTGGAACTGCTGGACGGCGATGAGGTCAGGCGAGAGATAGGCAGCGAACGCTACGTGGGCGCATTGATGGATCACTCTGGTGGTCATCTACATCCCCTCAATCTGGTGCTGGGGCAGGCAGCAGCATTAGAGGCGCTGGGTGGGAGGATTTTTGAGCATTCGCCCGTGACGCGAGTGGAACACGGTGAGCCGGTAACGCTGCATACCCCGAAGGGGCGAGTGACTGCTCAGCGGGTGGTCATGGCTGGCAATGCCTATTTGCAAGGGTTGCTACCCAAGCTGGAAAGTAAAGCGATGCCGTGTGGAACCCAGATCATTACCACTGAGCCACTGCCGGCAGAGTTAGCAGCGCGATTACTGCCTAACGATAAAGCGGTAGAAGATTGCAATTATCTATTGGATTATTACCGCCTGACTGCTGATAACCGCTTGCTGTATGGCGGGGGTGTGAATTATGGCGGGCAAGCATCAGCCAGTATTGAAGCGGCCATCCGGCCGAAAATGCTAACCACCTTTCCTGAGCTGAGCGATGTCCGCGTTGATTACGCCTGGAGCGGTAACTTTCTGCTGACGCTCAACCGTTTGCCGCAGTTCGGACGTATTAATAGCAATGTCTACTATGCGCAGGGGTACTCTGGTCATGGTGTAACGTGCTCGCATCTGGCGGGAAAGCTGGTGGCAGAAACCATTAGCGGTGAGGAAGCGCGTTTTGAATCCTTTGCACAGGTCTCTCATCTGCCAATGCCTGGCGGGCGCCTGTTGCGTGTGCCGCTTTCCGCCATAGGGGCGTGGTTTTACGCCATGCGTGACCGGCTTGCAGTGTGAGCGGGTTCGATTACTTCTACAGCAACGTCTTGCAGCACTGGTGGTTGGTTTAATTTTAGTATTCACCTAGCGTTTGTGCACAGCCCTCTCCCACATTCCTGTGGGAGAGGGAGGGGCTGTTGATTGGTAATCGCCAATCTAGACTTGCCGCAGGTACCAGTCGTATTCCATCGCACTGACTTCGCGCATGGTTTCGGCACGCTCTGATTGGCGGTTGGCAATGAACACGTGAATGAAGTCTTCGCCAAGTTGTTCGCCGAGTACGCGGTTGTTGCCAAGCAGGTGTAGCGCTTGGGTCCAACTGTTAGTTAACTGAGGCGCGATTTGGTCATAGGCGTTGCCGATGATGGGCGCAGCGGGGGTGAGCTGCTGGTCCATTCCATGGTGGATTGACGCCAGCACGGTGGCTAGTAGCAGATAGGGGTTGACGTCAGCGCCGGCCACGCGGTGCTCGATGCGTCGCGCTTCTTTTGGTCCGGCGGGTATGCGTATCGCCACGGAGCGGTTGTCGTATCCCCAGGTGGGTGCCATTGGCACATAAAGCCCTTCCTGAAAACGGCGGAAGGAATTTAGGTTTGGCGCCAGTAGCGCCATGGAGTCCGGCATCAGCCCCAGCAGCCCCCCTACGGCGTGTTGTAGCGCTTTGCTTTCCAGTGGGTCATCGCCGTTTTCGGCAAAGATATTTTGCCCGTTGCTATCCACTATGCTTGCATGAACATGGGTGCCGCTACCTGCTTCCTGACCATAGGGCTTGGCCATGAAGGTGGCTTCAAAACCGTGGCGTAGCGCCACGCCCTTTATCAGTCGCTTGAGTAGTACCGTATTGTCACAGGCGCGCAAAGCATCATCGTCGTGAACCAAGTTGGCTTCAAATTGCCCTGGTGCGCACTCCTTCAACACCGTGTCCAGCGGCAGGTCTTGTGCCTGAGCGGCACTCTGCAAATCATTGATAAATTCAGCGTACTCGTCCAGCTCCAGCACTGAGTAGAGTTGGCTTTGCGTGGCCCGTTCGCCACTGCAGGGAGATTGCGGTGGCTGAATCAGATTCCCTCCATCGCGCAGACGATCGACCAGGTAAAACTCCAATTCAAGGGCGACTACTGGTGTTAAGCCACGGTCAGAGAACTGCTTAAGAAGGCGGCGCAAAATCTGGCGCGGATCGGCAAAGAACGGCGTGCCATCCATTTCCTCCATGGTCATCAATAGCTGACCGTAGTGGTTTTTATTCAGCCAAGGTGCCGGGTTGAGCGTGCCGGGAATGGCGCGGCATAAACGATCACCATCGCCGCTGGAAAGCCCTAGTCCGGTTTCCTCCACGGTATTGCCGTTGATATCCAGCGCAAATACGGATGCAGGCAGGAAAATGCCTGTTTTGAAGACTTTAGAAAGGTTGTCTCTAGGGATCCGTTTGCCACGGATAACGCCATTAAGGTCACTGATCAAAAGGTCAATACTGGTAATGTCAGGATAGCGCTCAAGGAAATCCTGGGGTTCGTTGTGAGCGTTTGTAGGACTGGCAGAGGACATACAATATACCTTGTTTTTATGCCGTTTTGGTTGCGTTCTGATAACGATATCCTTGCTCTGGCGACCTCGTGTGTCAAATATTTAATAACAAAAAGCCTAGTTTTTGTTCGAGTAAAAATAAGTGCGTTTGTTTTTGTATTTATAAATCATACTATTAGATATTTTTTTGCAAAAAAGTTGTCTTCCCTATTGGAAAATAAAATAGACCGCGCTATGTTGAGGTGAGTGTTGATTAAAGCATAACAACTGACAAAGTGTATTAACCATGGAAAAAATCCAATCCCCAAGCCCGGTTGTGGGTGTAATCGCCTGCTGTCGGGATGTGGAAGGCCACCCTGCTCAGATGGTGACCGACAAATACCTCCAAGCGCTCTACCAGTATGGTATGACGCCGATTATTCTCCCCGTGCTAGCTGCCGACACGTTGACCTTTGAACAGCGCAAAGCTCAGGCCGTAGCGCTCTTTGGTAATCTTGATGGTCTTTTGCTTACAGGCAGCTACACCAACGTCTCACCGTCCCGTTATGGCGCCGAGCGCGCACCTGAAAATACCCGCGATGACGCTTGGCGTGATGAGCTGGCACTTGTCTGGGTGCATGAAGCAGTGAAGCAAGCGTTGCCGTTATTCGGAATCTGCCGCGGTTTCCAGGAAATCAACGTGGCATTTGGCGGCACATTGCACCAAGCCGTACACACGCTACCAAATATGCTCGACCACCGTGAGCCATCCGCCGATAACAAAGCCGGTCATTATGCGCCTGCTCATGAGCTGAATATCCGTCCTGATGGTGCTTTGGCGGCGCTATATGATGCAGAGCACGCCGAGGTGAATTCGCTTCATCAGCAAGGGATTGATCAGCTTGCGCCGGAGCTTGATGCGGAGGCGTGGGCGCCGGATGGGTTGATTGAAGCGATTTCTATACGTGATGCCACCGCGTTCGCGCTGGCCGTTCAATGGCATCCTGAGTGGTATCCCAAAGAACATCCTTTATACGACTCGCTGTTTCAGGGCTTTGCAGCGGCTTGCCGTCACCATCGCTACCAACATGACGCACAGCCTGCCGCTTGTTGAGGCTTGTCGTTATGATCTGATCAGGAGCCATGCTCATGCAGACCCAGGATTACCAAACGCTGGATCGCCAGCACCACCTTCACCCATTCTCCGACTTTAAATCACTCGGAGAAGAGGGCAGTCGCATCATTACCCATGCTGATGGGGTGTATATCAACGATAGCCAAGGCAATCGCATCCTTGATGGTATGGCGGGCCTGTGGTGCGTCAACCTCGGCTATGGCCGTCAGGAGCTGGTGGATGCTGCCACCAATCAGATGCAGCAATTGCCGTATTACAACAACTTTTTCAAAACTACTCACCCACCAGCAGTGAAGCTGGCAGCTAAGTTAAGTGAGCTGGCACCCGAGCATATCAATCATGTGTTCTTCACGGGATCCGGCTCTGAAGCCAACGATACCGTGCTGCGCATGGTGCGCCGCTATTGGTCGATCAAAGGCAAGCCGGAAAAGCAATGGATCATCTCGCGTGACAATGGTTATCACGGCTCTACCGTTGCAGGCATGAGCCTTGGCGGCATGGCGCCGATGCACGATCAAGGCGGCCCTTGTGTGCCGGGCATTACCCATATTGGCCAGCCTTACTGGTTTGGCGAAGGGCGCGACATGAGTCAGGAGGCCTTCGGCAAGCAGTGTGCCCAAGCGCTAGAAAAGCAGATCCTGTTGTTGGGTGAAGACAACGTGGCCGCCTTTATTGCCGAGCCGGTGCAGGGCGCGGGCGGTGCCATCATTCCGCCGGACAGCTATTGGCCTGCGGTGAAAGAGGTACTGGCTAAGTACGATATTTTGCTGATTGCCGACGAAGTCATTTGCGGTTTCGGGCGTTTAGGCGAGTGGTTTGGCAGTACTCACTATGGGCTAACACCTGACCTGATGCCGATTGCCAAGGGCTTGTCGTCGGGCTATCTGCCCATTGGCGCGGTGCTGGTGGGAGACCGCGTGGCCGATACATTGATAGAAGATGGCGGTGAGTTCTTCCACGGCTTTACTTACTCCGGCCACCCGGTCTGTGCGGCTGTGGCGCTTAAAAACCTCGAGCTGATGGAAAGTGAGCAGGTGGTCGACAACGTTCGCCATGACCTGGGCCCTTATCTGGCGAAACGTTGGCAGGCGTTGGCGGAACACCCGTTAGTTGGTGAAGCTCGCTCGCTAGGCCTGATCGGGGCACTTGAGCTGGTTGCTGACAAGACGACCGGTGTGCGCTTCGATAAATCCCTTTCGGTAGGCAATCTGTGTCGTGATTTGTGTTTCGAAAGCGGGCTAGTGATGCGCTCAGTGGGCGACACCATGGTGATATCCCCGCCGCTTATCATCACGCACAGTGAAATTGATGAACTGGTGAGCAAAGCGCGTTTGGCACTGGACAAAACAGCCGAAAAGCTGGCGATAACACACCCCATGGAGAGTGCATAATGGCGGCAGATAACACGAAAACCCTAGCCGACTGGCAAGCAAAAGCAGCGTCACTGAGCTTTGAAACGCGCGCTTTTATCAATGGTGAGTTTGTGGCCGCCGCAGGTGGCAGCACACTGACCAGTATCAATCCTGCTACCGGAAGCGTGCTTGCCGAGGTGGCCAGCTGCGATGCGCCAGAGGCTGAGCGTGCAACGCAAGCGGCCCGTGAAACCTTTGATAGCGGTGTCTGGTCACGTTGCCCTCCGAGTCAACGCAAGCGCGTGTTGCTGCGCCTCGCGGATTTGGTAGAGACGCACCGCGATGAGTTGGCGTTACTCGATACGCTCGATATGGGTAAGCCGATTTCCAGCTCGCTTGGGGATTTGGCAGGCACCGTTGCCTGCTTGCGCTATCAGGCGGAATGTATCGATAAACTCTATGGCGAAGTGGCCCCCACGGGAGATCGTGCGCTCGGATTGGTGCTACGTGAACCCATGGGCGTTGTTGCGGCGATCGTGCCATGGAATTTTCCACTGATGATGACGTCCTGGAAGATTGCCCCGGCACTGGCCGCGGGCAACAGCGTGGTTCTCAAACCGTCGGAAAAATCGCCGTTGTCGGCGCTGCGCTTGGCGCATCTTGCCCAGGAAGCCGGTATTCCTGACGGCGTATTTCAGGTTTTACCCGGTTACGGCCATACGGTGGGCAAAGCACTGGCGCTCTCCATGCAGGTAGATTGCTTGGCGTTTACCGGCTCCACGGCGGTGGGTAAACAGCTCATGCAGTACGCCGGACAATCCAACCTGAAACGCGTGTTTCTAGAGTGCGGTGGCAAAAGCCCAAACATCGTTTTTGCGGACTGTCAGCATCTAGATGCCGTCGCCCAAAGCGCTGCAGAAGCTATTTTCCACAACCAAGGTGAAGTCTGTATTGCCGGTTCGCGCCTGTTGGTGGAAAACAGTATTCGCAAGGAGTTTGTGGCCCGTGTGGTGAAAGCCGCTGAGCACATGCAGCCAGGAGACCCGCTCGACCCGGATAGCTTCATGGGCGCCATGGTCGATGAAGCGCAGTACCACCGGGTACTTGAGTATATTCGCCAAGGCGAAAGCGAAGGCGCCACCCTGACGCTAGGGGGTGAAGCCAATCACTCCCAGGGATATTTCCTGTCGCCGACGATTTTCGATGACGTTACTCCCGATATGCGCATTGGCCGCGAAGAAATCTTTGGCCCCGTGCTGAGCGTGTTCGGTTTCGACAGCGAAGAGCAAGCGATTGCACTGGCCAATGATAGTGACTTTGGCCTCGCTGCCGGCGTTTGGAGCCAGGACATTGACCGCATTATGCGGGTCTCTCGGCGTCTGCAATCCGGTCAGGTATACGTGAATAACTGGGCGGGTATCGATCAGACAGTACCCTTTGGCGGCGTTAAACAGTCGGGCAATGGGCGCGATAAATCGCTTCATGCGCAGGAGAAATACTGCGAAGTGAAGACGGTGTGGATGTCGCTGAGCGTTTGAACCCTCGAAGTTCGTAACGAACTTCACCTGGGTACTTCACCCTTTATTGATTCGATTCAACAGCGCTAGGTGTCACGGCAAAAGCCGTGCCCCTCGCCGAGGGGGCCTTGTGCCTGAAAAACCAATAAAAACAAGCATAAGAAGGATCGGAGTCGCCATCACTGCAAGGATTTCCTAACGGAAATACGACGACCAATAATCAAATATTAAGTGAGGACATTATGTCGACTGACCACACTGCTAAAGAAGACCAAGAAACTCCCCGCCCAAGTTTGAAAGCGACCATGATACCTATTGTGTTTATGGCGGCATCATTGGGCATTTTTATCGGCTATTTCGAGACGGATCCGCACTTGCCACTTTTTTTGAGTGCGATTGTCGCGACGATAGTGGCTATTGCGACGGGTAGTCGCTGGAAGCATCTCGAAGCGGGAATCATGCGCTCTATTGGCCTGACCACTCAGGCGATTGTGATTCTCATCATTATCGGCACCATTATTGGCTACTGGATTGCCGGTGGCATTGTGCCCACCATGATCTATTACGGGCTGAGTATTCTGGCACCGGACTACTTTTTGGTCGCGGCGTGCCTGATCTGCTGCTTGGTATCGCTGGCTGGCGGTAACGCCTGGACGGCGGCCGGCACTATTGGCATCGCTCTGATGGGGGTCGGTGAAGGACTAGGCCTTAATCCGGCGATGGTAGCCGGCGCCGTGATCTCTGGGGTTTATTTTGGCGACAAGATTTCTCCGCTTTCCGAAACTACCAACATGGCGCCAGGTGTCGTCGGTGTCGATCTGTTTGAACACATTCGCTATATGCTCTACACCACGGTTCCTGCGCTTGCAGTAGCGCTGGTGCTTTACACCATTCTTGGTCTGAACATGACGCCTTCCGGCGATGGCGCGACACAAGTCGCCGAGTTGCAGCAGAGCTTAAATGAGCTCTTTATCATTAGCCCCTGGCTGCTGCTAGTGCCTGCGGCAGTAATCGTGATGATGATCAAAAAGGTGCCGGCTATCCCTGCGCTTGCTGTTGGTTCGCTAATGGGGATCGTCTGCGCGATTGTGGTTCAGGGTGTGCCTCTAGACGATAGCTTCACTATTTTTGTGGAAGGCTATTCGGTAGACACTGGCAATGTCACGGTGGACGACCTGCTGACCAACGGCGGTACTGACGCCATGATGTGGACGGTTTCATTGATCATCATTGCAATGAGCTTTGGCGGGATTCTTGAGTCTGCGGGTTTCTTTCGCACTATTGTAGAAAGCCTGCTTAAACTGGCCAAGACGACTGGCAGCTTGATCGCTACCACGGTGGCGACGGCGATGACCGCTAATGTAGTAGGTTGTGATCAGTATTTGAGCATTATCCTACCTGCCCGTATGTATGCCAACGAGTTCCAGCGTCGCTCGCTTAAGCTGAAAAACCTTTCGCGCACGGTAGAGGATGCCGGCACCATGACATCACCGCTAGTACCTTGGAATACTTGTGGTGCCTTCATGTTTGCCACGCTTGGTGTCAGTGCTTTCAGCTACGCGCCCTATGCCTTTCTAGCGTTGCTTAGTCCGCTATTTGCCATTCTTTACGGCTTTACCGGTTTCCGGATTGCTTACGAAGACGTACCGCAAGAGGCTGAAGTGGACTCTGGCTTGGCTGATGCTCGAAGTGCTTGAGCTGAGCACGATGGTGCACACCGATTAGGCGAATTATCTTTTACCGGAAGTACCCTTTTAATTAAGTTTTTGCCCCACAGCCGTGGGGTTTTTTTTGCGCTATTATGTGCCCTCAATAGATAGTCGAAATAACCTAATTCACTTATTGAGAGGGAGTGAAACAAGCATGTCGGATGACGTGGGTGCGAGTTTGCGTTCCTTGCGCAAGCAGCGGGGAATTTCGCAGCGTGAGCTGGCAAAGCTATGTGGAGTTACTCACTCTAGTCTTTCGCTGATAGAGCAGGGAAAAGTTAGCCCGTCAGTCAGTTCCCTGAAGAAAATTCTGAACGCATTTTCCATAAGCGTCGGTGATTTTTTTACGATGGACCTTGATAGTCAGGAGCAGGTTTTCTATTCGGCTGATGAGCTTGTTGATATCGCCTCTGGTGATATTTCCTACAAGCTTGTAGGAGCGAATCGGCCTAATCGCGCGTTGGCATTTATGGTTGAGAATTATCAACCGGGCGCTGACACAGGGCAGGCGATGATTGCTCACTACGGTGAAGAGGCTGGCTTCGTCATAGAAGGTGAAATCGAAATCATCGTGGGAAGCACCGCTAGACGCTTAGGGCCGGGTGAATCGTATTATTTCAAGACAAGCGTTCCGCATCGTTTCCGAAATACCGGAGATGCACCCTGTAAGATAATTAGCTGTGCTACACCTGGTAAGACGTTCTGACATTACTGGCTTATATTGTGCGGCAACTGTTGCAGCAATGATGGCGCGCAAATCGCTTGGACTCTGCTGCAACGCTAGCGGGTGAGCAGAAAGACCCCTTGCAAGAAGTAGAAGACCCCAATACCGGTGACGATCCAGCGGGTCCAGGTGCGGAAGTTGGCATCGGTGAGGCGGTGTAAAATGCGGTTGCCGGTGTGGGTACCAAAGATCGCAAACGGCGCCGCTAGCAGGACAATGCCCCACTCTCCGGCACTAAGCGACATGGCGGCACCCAGGTAGAAAATGATTTTAATGCTGTGCGCCACCACCTGAATCATCGCCTTGGTGGCGACTACCTGACGTCGATCCATGCGAGAGCGCACAAAGAAAATATCAATAAGTGGCCCGGAAACCCCCGCCGCAATTGTCAAACCGCCAGAAGCGATACCACAGCACAGCGCGTGGCTGGCGCGGTTGGCATCCAGGTGAAACCAGCGCTTGGGCATCCATACCAAAATCGGCATCAGGCCTATCAAAATCGATACGCTGGCGGCGTTAGGGCTGTAGTTGAACAACAGCAGCAAGCCAGCGGCACTCAATACGCCAAGGGTCATAAAGGCAACGATACGCCAGACAATATAGCGCCGCGATAGCCATGCCCGTGACCCATTCGCGGTGAGCTGTATTACGCCGTGCACCGCCATTGCCGTGCCTGCAGGAAAGATCAACAGTAGAAACCACAGCAGTACCAAACCGCCCGCCATGCCAAATACGCCAGAGAGCATCGACGTAAAAAACACCACACTAACCAGGGCTGCACCAATCCATAGTGACATCGTCAGATCCCTTAACTACGACAGAACGGCCATACCTGATAAAACTTGCGGCATTGGAATTCCGCTTCGCAGCTGTTGAGTTGCGATTGGTAGCGGCTGGCCCGCGTGGCGACTTGGCTGGCGGCCCGCTGTACGGCGGGTTTACCACGGTAGCTGCCGCGCTGATAGCCGCCTGCGCCTTCGTGATAGGCCAGGTAAAGGTGTTCAGGGTTGCTGAGTGAAACGCCGGTTTGTTCGCGGGTGCGTTGGTTGTACCAGCCAATAAAATCGGTGGCGTGTTTCATGTGCGTGCGGCGGGAAAATAGCCCGCCTACGTCATCTTCGTATTCACTCCACACAGGGTCTTGGGCCTGGGCGTAGCCTTTGGCTGAAGAAGGTCGCGGGCCGGGGATAAAGCCCAGGTAGTACTTGCGGTCTGGTCGAATGTGGCTACGAAACGACGATTCCTGCTGAATAAATGACATCTGGGTGGCGATCGGCGTGCCCCACTTCTCCTGAGACTCTTGGGCGTAGTCATACCAGCTGGGCTGTTCGCGGAAAATCTCGCAGATGTTGCTTTGATCCTCGGGTGGGTTGGGCGCGAAGGTAGCGCAGCCCGAGAGCGCCAGAACTAGGCCTAGCGGCACCCAACGGCGAAGCGTAGCGAAAGCCGGCCAGTGGCGAGCGATAAATCCATCAACAGGGCGGGGCATGACAAAGTCCTTGTGAATAAATTGTTATCGTTAAATGAGTGGCTGCTCACAAATCGCACGCTAGCGTAGCAGGCTCTCTAAGCAACGGCGTAATCGCTGGGCTTCGCGCACCAATGTTTCCCCCGAAAGCATTCCCACGCCCATTACCAGACCAACCCGTGGGTCGTGTTTGGCGCATACGGGGCTAAGTGGACGCACAACCAGATGTTCTTTTAACAGTGCTTGGGCGATCTGCACATCATTGATACCCGGCTCAAACTCAACACATAGGCTGATGGCGCTGCTCGGCGGTGAGACGCTGCGCACCTGTGGCAGCGAGCCTAGCTGGTCATGCAGTACCTGCTGGCGGCCTAAATAGTCACGCTGGATACGGCGGCACCAGGCGTCCAGGTCACCATCAAAAATGAATTGCGCCAGTACGGCCTGATCAAGCATGCGCCCTTCGCGGAAAAGCTCGCTGCGTAGGCGGTTCATTGGCCCTGCTAGATGATGCGGTACGACCAGGTAGCCCAAGCGCAAGCCAGGAAACATCATCTTGGAAAACGAGCCGACCAGCAAGTGGCGCGCCGAGTGCGCATCGAAGAGCAGGTTAGCGTGATCGTCGCGGTTAAATTCGTAGTCGTCTTCCACCACGTAGCTGGGCGACAAGGCATCACAAAGCTGTTGCTTATGCTCGGCGCTGGTGGGCACGCTCAGTGGATAGTGGTGGGAACCGGTCAAGTAGGCCAGTTTTATCGGGCCGGTATCGGAGGGCAGCGAATGCCCGTTACCGGGCTGCCACGCCAACATCTGGATGTCTAACCCCGCAGCGGTAAATACATTGCGCGCCCCCCAGTAACAAGGCGACTCCATTGCGACGGTATCGCCCACATCGGCCAGCGCCATGGCGCACAGCTGGATCCCGTTATGAGTGCCGTCGGTGATAATAATTTGCTCGGTATCGCAACTGATGTTGCGCCAGCGCGCCAGAAAATCGCGTATCGCACGTTTAAGCGGCCCATAGCCGCCGGTGGAGTAAGACAGCAGCAGGGCATTCTGCGGCACGGTGACACTGGCATACAGCTGCCGCCACTTGCGCATCGGAAACTGGGCAATATCGGGAATGCCGGGGACAAAGGCCCCACTTTGAATCATGCTGGCGCCGGGGCCGTCTAGTACGCGCTGGGCGCGCTTTGAGAGTTGGGTGTTGACTGGCAATGTCGTTGCAAGAACCGCCGGCTTGCAGGTCCAGGTCCCCTGGCCGTGGGCGGTTTTAAGCAATTGCTCCTCAAGTAACGTGCCGACTGCTTGCGCCAGGGTTTGGCGAGACACCCCCACAGCACTGGCCAGGGCACGGTGGGAAGGCAAGCGCAGCCCAGTAGGCCATTGATGGGTAATCGCCTGGCGCAGTGCCAACTCGATACGGACTTGCTTACTCAACTGTTCAGGCTGGTGTGCATAAAGCTGTTCAAAGTGGTGCAAAGCCTCCGTATGGTCCATTTTGAAAGTCTCCTGTCGCACTTTAAGCCGGCAATGATCGGGTGTTACTACGAAAGTCGAATGCAAGTTGCGCACTAATTTGGTGCGCCCAGAAAGTGGTCTAGTCGAACGCCAAAGTGGTGCATTCGCGTTCTGCCCGCTGCCTGCTAGCGTGTGGTTATTCCGTTAAAGCGGAATCGGGATACTGCGCCTCAGAGCGCCCATGACAACATCCAATAACTTGCAGGACTCTGCGCTATGACAACGTCTTCTTCAGAACAAGCCAAACTCGTCCGGGTGCTGGCCCGCGGCGACGTACTCGCCCTGGCATTTGGCGCCATGATCGGCTGGGGCTGGATTGTCCTTACCGGCACCGCCATTCAATCTGCTGGCAGCGTAGGCGCCATTCTAGCCTTTATCATTGGTGGTTTAGCGATTGTTTTAGTCGGCCTAACCTATGCTGAGCTTGCTTCGGCGATGCCTAAAGTCGGCGGTGAGCATGTTTACAGCTACCGCGCGCTAGGCCATTGGCCCTCTTTCTTCTGCACATGGGCGATCATATTAGGCTATCTAAGCGTGGTGGCGTTTGAAGCCGTCGCGCTGCCAACAGTGGTCGAGCATCTTGCGCCCAACTACGCCGTCGGCCACATGTGGACCATTGCTGGCTGGGAAGTTAAAGCCACCTGGGTGGCAGTGGGCGTTGGCGGCTCGCTTGCCATGATGATCATCAACTACTTTGGCGTGAGCACGGCCGCACTGCTGCAAAAAGTGGTCACAGGGGTGATTCTGCTGGTGGGGGTGATGTTTGTTACCGGCTCCCTGTTTGAGGGCAGCACCGCCAATATGATGCCTCTATTTTCACAGTCTGAGGGCAGTGTGATATCCGGTATTATTGCGGTTATCGTGATGGTGCCGTTCTTGTTTGTCGGCTTTGATGTCATCCCACAAGCCGCTGAAGAGATCAACTTGCCTTACAAAGCCATCGGCAAAGTGTTGATGGTCTCGGTGATTTTGGCGGTGGTGTGGTACTCGCTGATTATCCTAGCCACCAGCCTGGCGCTGGATAACGAAGCAATCGGTGCCAGTTCGCTAAGCGTGCCCGACGCCATGGAGAGCCTGTTCAATGCTTCATGGGCGGGTAATCTGATGGTGATCGCCGGTATCGCCGGGATCATTACTAGTTGGAATGCCTTTTACATCGGCGGTTCGCGGGCTATCTACGCACTTGCCAATGCGGGCATGCTGCCAGCCGTCTTCTCCAAGCTACATCCGCGCTATAAAACGCCCACCAACGCTATTTTCTTAATGGGCTTTCTGTCCTGCCTTGCCCCGTTATTCGGCCGCCCCGCGCTGGTGTGGATCGTCAATGCCGGTGGCCTGGGGATTGTACTCGCGTACCTGTTTGTGGCGGTGTCTTTCATGGTGCTTCGCGTACGCGAGCCGGATATGCCCCGTCCGTTCAAAGTGAGTTACGGCAAGCTATGCGGCACCTTGGCCGTCGTGCTTTCGTTTGGCATGGCCTGCCTTTACCTGCCGGGAAGCCCAGCAGCATTGGGCACTGCAGAGTGGATCATCCTTGCCGTATGGACGCTACTGGGGATCGGGTTGTACTTCCATGCGCTGCACACTTATGGGCGCGACTACAGCGATCGCCACATGAAAGCTGAGATGTAAGCCGACCCAAAAGATTTCTGGAGAATGTCATGAGCTTTATCGATCAGTGGTTGCACGACGCGGTTCCCGCTCTTGTAGGCGGCGAGTGGCGCACAGGCAAGCAAACCTTTGCGGTGGATAACCCCGCTACCGGCGAAATCATTGCCCGGGTGGCTGATATGGACGCCGACGATACCCGTGACGCGGTGGCTGCTGCTTATAACGCTGGTGCCGCTTGGCGCGCTACCCCAGTGAAGCAGCGCTCGGCGCTGTTACGCCGCTGGTTTGAGCTTATCCATGAGCACGCCGACGACCTGGCCCGTTTGATGACCCTGGAGCAGGGCAAACCGCTGGCGGAAGCCAAAGGCGAAGTGATCTACGGCGCCTCGTTCATCGAGTTCTTCGCCGAAGAAGCCAAGCGCATGGCCGGGGAAACCCTGCCCAGCCACGGTGCCGACAAGCGCCTGCTGGTACTGCGCGAGCCGGTGGGTGTCGTCGCGGCGATTACCCCCTGGAATTTCCCGCTGGCGATGATTACCCGCAAGTGCGCACCGGCTTTGGCCGCTGGCTGCACCGTGGTCATCAAACCCGCAGAGGCGACACCGTTAACGGCGCTTGCCGCCGCTTATTTGGCGCTGGAGGCGGGCCTGCCCGCAGGCACCATTAACGTGATTACCGCGTCAGCACCGGCCGCAGTCGGTGAGGTGCTCACCACGGATTCACGTGTGCGCAAGGTGTCGTTTACCGGCTCGACACCCGTGGGCAAACACCTGCTGGCCCAGTGCGCCAGCACGGTGAAGAAAACCGCCATGGAGCTGGGCGGCAATGCACCGTTTATTGTGTTTGACGACGCCGATGTGGATGCCGCCGTTGACGGTGCGATTGCGTCTAAATTCCGCAACGCCGGGCAGACCTGCGTGTGTACCAACCGCTTTTTGGTGCAGGACGGCATTTACGATGCGTTTGTCAGCAAGCTCACCGAGCGTGTGAATGCGTTAAAAGTAGGTGATGGCCTGGCAGAGGGCAGCATTATCGGCCCGCTGATCAACCAGGCGGCGGTGGATAAAGTGCAGCGCCACGTCGATGACGCGATGAGTCAGGGAGCCAAGCTGATGTGTGGCGGCAAGTCCCACGCCGCAGGCGAGCGCTTCTTTACCCCCACGGTACTCGCCGATGTCACTACCAAGATGGCGGTAGCCGACGAAGAGACGTTTGGCCCGGTAGCGCCGGTGTTCCGCTTCCAGCGCGATGAAGAAGCTATCGCCATGGCCAACGATACCCCGTTTGGCCTGGCGGCCTACTTCTACGCCACGGATTATCGCCGCATTTGGCACACCATGGAGCAGTTGGAGTACGGCATGGTCGGCGTCAACGAAGGGCTGATCTCCACCGAATTGGCGCCGTTTGGCGGCGTGAAAGAGTCCGGCCTGGGCCGCGAAGGTTCACACCATGGCCTTGATGAATTTACCGAACTGAAATACGTCTGTGTTGGCGGTTTATAAAGAGAACGATGATGACGAACCAAGAACTGAACGAACTAAAAAACCGCTTTGTGGCCAACGGTGCTGCGACGCCCACCACCCAGTTTGCCGAGCATGCTGAAAACGCCGAACTGTGGGATGCCGACGGCAACCGCTGGATCGACTTCGCGGGCGGCATTGGCGTGCTCAATCTGGGCCACCGCCACCCGAAAATCGTCGCCGCGGTAGAAGCGCAACTCAAGAAAGTCATGCACACCAGCGCCGCGGTGATCTCCTACGCGCCCTATGTGCAGCTGTGTCAAAAGCTCTGTGAACTTACCCCGGTGCGCGGCCCCGAGCGCAAGGCGATGCTGGTGAACACCGGTGCCGAAGCGCTGGAAAACGCCGTGAAGATTGCCCGCGCCGCCACTGGCCGCACCGGCATCATTACCTTCGACGGCGCCTTTCACGGCCGCACCATGATGACCCTAGCGATGACCGGTAAGGTGCTTCCCTACAAGAACGACTTCGGCCCGATGCCGGGCGACGTGTTCCGCGCACCGTTCCCCAATCCGCTACATGGCATTAGCGAAGAGGCGTCGCTGGACGCCATTCGCACGCTGTTCAAGACCGATATCGCCCCGCACCGCACAGCGGCCATCGTGATTGAGCCGGTACAGGGCGAAGGCGGCTTCTACATTGCCTCACCGGGCTACTTAAAAGCGCTGCGCGCGCTGTGCGACGAACACGGCATTTTGCTGATCGCTGACGAAGTGCAGTCCGGCTTTGCCCGCACCGGCAAGCTGTTTGCGTTGGAGCACAGTGGCATTGAGGCGGATATTCTCACCACCGCCAAGAGCCTGGCCAACGGCATGCCGCTCTCGGCTGTCGTTGGTTCTGCCAAGGTGATGGACGCCTCCGGCCCCAACTCACTGGGCGGCACCTACAGCGGCAACCCGCTCTCCTGTGCCGCGGCGCTGGCGGTGATCGAGGTGATTGAAGAGGAAGATATCCTGGCCCGCAGCGAGCAGATGGGCAAAATGCTGGCCGAGCGTTTCGCGGTATGGGAAGAGCGCTTCCCCGCCGTTGCCCACGGCCGCCAGCTAGGCGCCATGGCGGCCTTTGAACTGCTTAACAGCGACGGCAAGCCGGACGCGCAGATGACCGGCGCGCTATGCGCCAAAGCGCGTGAGAAGGGCCTGATCCTGCTCTCCTGCGGCTTCTACGGCAACAGCATCCGCATTCTGGTGCCGCTGACGGTGTCTGTCGCCGTGCTGGAAGAAGGCTTGAGCATTATCGAGCAGTCTTTGGAAGCGCTTAGCTAATACCGTTTAAGCAGCACTAAACCCGCCATCGTCAAGCAGTGAAAGCTGTTGGCGATTGGCGGGTTTTGTTATGCGTTGAAAGCTCATAGCTGAGATAGTCATTCGCTCCCAAGGCCTTGTGCTAAGCTGGGTTTGGCAGGTTAGATGAGAAAAATAGCAATACAGGTACCCTCCAACGTATCGCAGGCACGGCGACGCCTTTTTCATTGCGGCTTCGCCTCCATTACAAAGCCGCGCGTGCTGCGGGCGTTACAGCGTCACTGCTTACGCTTAATATCGCGGTAGAAGTTTTCGTGTGAGCCTAGTGCCATCAGTTCAAGGACAAGAGTGCCATCATCAAAACTGTAGCCGAGTAGCGTCAGTTGCTTGTTCATCTTGAACTTATGGACTCGCAGGAAGGCTAGGTCCCCTTTCTTTTGTTCTCCGATGTTAGGGTTGGCCATAAGCTCCTTAACGGCCAAATCAAGGTCCTCTTTCTGGTTAGGCTTGAGCTTCTTTACCGCTTTTTTGAATGTAGGTGTCTGTAAGACACTCGTGGCTTTAACCAAAATCGTAGGCCTCTAGCTTTCCGGCGTCTCGTTCTGCCTGCGCGATGATGGCCTGCCTTACAAACTCGTAGGGTAAGTCGGGGTTATCTTCCATGATTTCGCCGATTTTTGCCCAATGTTCTATTTGCTTGGGCGGGGTCCGATTAAGCGCCTTGGCCATAATGGTTGCCTTTTCAATTAGCTTTTGATCTAAGCGAATGCTGTTCGTAGCCATTTGTACCTCCAAAGTTGGGTTTTCTTGAATGTAGCAATACGCAACAATTGATGCAAGTTGCTACAAAGTTCTGTTGTCGGGCTGTGTTTCCGCTGGCGCTCTAAAGCAGCTGCAAAGCGCGGCGTTAGGCACTTTCCTGTCAACTGAGTAAGCACATATCGGCCGTTCCTCAAACGAGACGCAGGATGGGTAGCGTTTGGCGGCATTGCTGAAGAAATTCACTAATAATATCAGCGATGTGGCGAATTTTAGGCTCCTCCTCATGGCGCATATGCCATGCCGTATTGTTCCCCGATGTGGCCGCGCCCTCTGTTGACAAGCTAGCTATAGCTAAGCGGTAACAGCTACCTATCCTTCCAACCCGCCGTCATCAAACAGCGAGAGCTGCTGCCGATTGGCGGGTTTTGCTTTTTTAGCGCGCTGCTTTGAAGGCCGACGCTGGCTAGCCAGCTTATCCACAATCGCTTGGCTGGCGTCTCGGGCATCCGGGGTGCGACGCAGCTCGTACAGCATCTTCTTCCAGTGGCGCGCCTCACACTCAAAGTCGTTGGGCAGCGGGTAGTGCTCGCCGGGCTGAAAGCCGAATCGCTGGTGCAGGCTTTCCGGCAGCGCCCAGGGTTTGGCGCGCCACTCCAGCGGCAGGGCAGTTAACTCCGGCACCCAGCGGGCGATGAACTCGCCGGTGGGGTCGTTATCCTCCGCTTGCTTGATGGGGTTGTAGACCCGCAGCGCGTTGGTGCCGGTAGCGCCCGCCTGCATCTGCACCTGAGGGTAGTGAATGCCCGGTTCGAAGTCGGTAAACAGCCGCGCCAGGTGGAGGGCGGGTTCACGCCAGTGCAGCCCTAAACCAAAGGTGGCGTGGGAAATCAGCATGGCGCGCATGCGAAAGTTAATCCAGCCGGTGGCGATCAGGCTGCGCATGCAGGCATCCACCAGCGGCACCCCGGTTTGGCCGCGCTTCCAGGCAATCAGGTTGGGGTGGTCGGGGTCGCGTTCGCGCAGGCCGCACAGTGCCGGGTGCAGCGTCTGGTACTCGATACTGGGCTCGCTTTCCAGCTTTTGAATAAAGTGGCAGTGCCAGTAAAGCCGCGAGGTAAAGGCGCGCAGCGAACGGGCCCAGGCGGTATCGTCGACGTGCTTTTGCCGCTGGCGGCGCAGTGATTGGACCACTTCGCGCATGGAAAGCGTGCCCCAGGCCAGGTGGGGCGACAGCCGCGAGCCAAATTCCCAGGCAAGCAAAGGTTTAGACAGCGATCCACGATAGCGCCGCCCGCGCTGGTTGATAAAGCTGCGCCATACTGCGCGGCCTTCGCGACGACCGCCTGACTGGCGCTCGGGGCAGGGCGTGGTATCAAATCCCAGCGTTAGGTTATGAAGCTGCTCAACGTCGATGTGATGAAAGGCTTGCCATCCTTGGGCCACTCGCGCGTTTTGCGGTGCAGAAAAGGGTGCCGCCGCCATTAGCGTTTCCCAATGAGTTTCCCAGCGAGTTTTGTGCCCGATGCGGCTGGTTAGACCCCGCACCACTCCCTGTTGGCGAGCCTCCTGCCACGTAATGCCATGTTGACGACACCATTGGTTAACGTTTTTATCGCGTTCAAAGCTCCAGGCGTTGCCGGTTCCCTGGTGGGAGTGAAGGGTAAAGTGGCTGTAGTGCACTTGCAGGGCGTTCAGCAAATCGACAATATCGCCCTGCCAAATACACAGCGGCAGGCCCAGCGTCTCCAGGGCGTTGGAAAGGTCGATAAGTGAGTCAGCGGCAAACTGCCAGTGGCGCAGAGCACTGTCGGGTGCTTGCCACTGTTCAGGTTCGATCGCAAAGATGGGCAGGACCGGGCCCGCCGCTGCCGCATTGGCAAGCGGTGCGTGGTCATGGATACGTAAATCGCGCTTAAACCAGACGACCTGAAGGTGTGTGTTCGCCATACGCCCCCGAGTGGCAAAGGGCTATCCGCCGTTACGCCTTGACGTTACCATCAAGCTACCGTTTGCGTAATCAACCTAGCGCTACCCAACCCGTAGGAGAGACACAATGTATATTGCCATGAACCGTTTCCGTATTGCCCCCGGCCGCGAAGAGGACTTCCTAGAGGTATGGCGTAACCGTGACTCTCACCTGGAAGAAGTGCCGGGCTTCAAACAGTTCCAAATGCTGCAAGGCGAAAGTCAGGAAGATCACACCGTGTTTATTTCTCACAGTGTCTGGGAGTCGGAAGAAGCCTTCCGCGACTGGACCAAGTCAGAGGCGTTTCGCAAGGCTCACGCCAATGCCAAGTCGCCCGAAGGGATTTACCTTGGCCCGCCCAAGTTTGAAGGCTATGAGGTGGTGCTCTAAGGCCATTCATTAACTAGACGTCATCAAATAAAGTGTCATAGGCATGGCCGCCAATCAGACCTTTCTGCTGAGCGATCATAGCCCACGGTTTGAAAGCGACATCGAGCGTTTAATTTGCGACGCGTTGCTGGCTTTTCGAGAGAAAATTTGTCGCGTTTTAAACTATTCGTGCCAATATACGACTAAAGAGCAGTACCCATGTGTGGGTGAGAATTTGACGCCGCACAGGGAAGCCGAACAACGCCAGCGACACCTAAATCAACAAGAAAATTTGATGACGTAAAGGTGACCGAGGTAGTAAAGATGAGTTCTCATCAAGCAAATGACCAGACAGCACCGCTCAATCGTACAGGCGAACCGCAAACCCTGGGCTTTCTACTGTTAGATAACTTCACATTGATTTCTCTGGCATCCGCAATAGAACCTTTGCGGATGGCCAACCAGTTGGCCGGCCGAGAGCTGTATCGCTGGTATACCCTGACCCAGGACGGCTTGCCCGTGCGCGCCAGCGACGGCTTACAGGTGACGCCGGACGCCTCTATGCATACCCCGCTGTCGCTTGAGTGGGTGGTCGTTTGCGGCGGGGTAGGCCCGCAGCACAGCGTTACCCGGGAGCACGTGCGCTGGCTTCAGTCGCAGTCGCGCCAACTAAAACGGTTAGGCTCGGTATGTACGGGCAGCTGGGCGCTGGGGCAGGCGGGGCTGCTCGATCACTATCAAACCAGCGTACACTGGGAGTGCTTGGCTTCCATGCAGGAGGCTTTTCCAAAAGTCGTTCTGACCCCGCATTTATTCTCTATCGACCGTGATCGATTCACCGCCTCTGGTGGCACCGCACCGCTGGATATGATGCTCAACCTGATTGCCCACGACTATGGACGCGAGCTTTCGGCAGGCATCTCAGAGATGTTTATCTATGAGCGCGTGCGTACCGAGCAGGATCAGCAGCGTGTGCCGCTCAAACACGTGCTGGGTACTGCCCAGCCCAAGCTGTTGGAAATCGTCGCCTTGATGGAATCCAATCTTGAAGAACCGATCGAACTCGATGAATTGGCACGTTACGTTAATGTGTCCCGTCGCCAGTTAGAGCGGTTGTTCCAACGCTACCTGCTCTGCTCACCGTCTAAATATTATCTCAAGTTGCGGTTGGTACGGGCACGGCAGTTGCTTAAGCAAACCTCCTTATCGATTATTGAGATCGCTTCCGTTTGCGGTTTCGTTTCCACGCCTCATTTTTCCAAGTGTTACCGTGAATACTTTGGCGTGCCGCCGAGAAACGAGCGTCTGGGTGGCTATGATCGCCAAGGCAATAACAGTCAGCCGTTACCTTTAATCAGGCAGTGGGGAAGCAAGCCGACAGCCAACGAGCCGTCATCAGGTGCTCAGCAGGCGCTTGCCAATGCACAGGGCGAACCTACTTTTGCCAGCGTGTTGTTGCTGGACTAATCTCCACTGCGCAAGCAATGCTTATAACGTGCTACCCGTTGCCGGGTAGCACGTTTTTTATGATCGCTACTGGCTATTTTGGCGTTATTCGGCGGCAATGTTGGCAGAAGCACGCGTAGTGGTCGTGTTCAAGACACAATGACGTTTTTGGAATTTCCGCTGTCGTTTCCAAGAGCAGTTCACCCCAACGTCAGCGCTATGCTCGCTACATTCATCAATGTTGCTGGAGCTTAGCCATGACCCCCACCGAACTGCACGATGACGCTATCGTCATCGATGGTCTGATTATCGCCAAATGGAACCGTGAGCTGCTTGAAGACATGCGGCGCGGCGGGCTTACTGCCGCCAACTGCACGGTCTCGGTGTGGGAGGGGTTTCAGGCCACGGTCGATAACATTGTCGCCTCCAACCAGCTGATGGCGGAATGTAGCGACCTGGTACGCCCCGTGCGAACCACCGCGGATATTACCCGCGCTAAAGAAGAGGGCAAAACGGGCATTATCTACGGCTTCCAGAACGCCCACGCCTTTGAGGACCAGATCGGCTATGTCGAGATCTTCAAGCAGTTGGGCGTGGGCATCGTGCAGATGTGCTACAACACCCAGAATCTGGTGGGTACCGGCTGCTACGAGCGCGACGGCGGGCTCTCCGGATTTGGTCGCGAAATCGTCGCCGAGATGAACCGCGTCGGCATCATGTGCGACCTTTCCCACGTGGGTGCCAAAACGTCCGAAGAAGTCATCCTCGAGTCCAAAAAGCCGGTCTGCTACTCCCACTGCCTGCCCTCAGGTCTCAAAGAACATCCGCGCAATAAATCCGATCAAGAGCTGAAGTTCATTGCCGACCACGGCGGCTTTGTCGGCGTCACCATGTTTACACCGTTCCTCAAGAAGGGTGTCGATTCGACCATCGACGATTACTGCGAGGCCATCGAGTACATCATGAACATCGTCGGTGAAGACGCCATCGGCATCGGTACCGATTTCACCCAGGGGCACGACCAAGCGTTCTTCGAGTGGTTGACCCATGACAAGGGCTACGCCCGCCGCCTGACGGACTTCGGCAAGATCATCAACCCCGAAGGCATTCGCACCATTGGTGAGTTTCCCAACCTGACCGAGGCGCTACTGAAGCGCGGAATGAGCGAGTCCCAGGTGCGCAAGATCATGGGCGAGAACTGGGTGCGGGTATTGAAGGATGTATGGGGTGCCTGATTGAACTGAGACCGACACTGGACGCGATCGGGGCGTCGGGGATAGGCCGGAGAGGAGGTTCTTCGCCATGGATGGCGAAGGTAGCGCCCAGGGATGGGTTCACAGCGCCTCCTCGCAGGTCTATCGCCGAACCAGCCCCGAGACTGCCAAGCCAGATGTATTGAAGAACAATGATTTTGAGGAATATAACCGTGACCAAACTGGCCCCTGCACTGCCCATCGAAGTGGATAGCGAGACCGGCGTCTGGACAAGCGACGCCCTGCCGATGCTGTATGTACCGCGACACTTCTTTATCAACAACCATGTGGCCGTCGAAGAGGCGCTGGGTGCCGAGAAGTATGCCGAGATCCTCTACCACGCCGGCTACAAGAGCGCCTGGCACTGGTGCGAGAAAGAAGCCGAATGCCATGGGATCGAGGGCGTGGCCGTCTTTGAGCACTATATGCTGCGCCTCTCCCAGCGCGGCTGGGGACTCTTTATTACCGAGCACATCGACCTCGATGCCGGTACAGCGAGCGTGCGTCTAGAGCACAGCGCCTTTGTTTACCAGCTGGGCAAGACGGGAAAAAAAGAAGAGTACATGTTCACCGGCTGGTTCGCCGGGGCTATGGACCAGATCCTCGCGGCACGTGGCAGTTCACTGCGCACCGTCGCCGAGCAGACCCAGAGTGCCGCCGAGCCTGACTGCGATGTGGGCATCTTTGACGTCAAGCCGCTGACCGACGGCGCCCGCTAACCCGGCTACGAGGAGAGAACATCATGGCATTCGACGCAATCTTCGAGCCGATCGACATCGGCAAGCTGACCATCCGCAACCGCGTGGTCAGTACCGCTCACGCCGAGGTGCATGCCACCGACGGCGGCATGACCACCGAGCGCTACGTCAAGTACTACGAGGAAAAGGCCAAGGGCGGCTGCGGCCTGTGTATCTGCGGTGGCTCGTCGGTGGTGTCCATCGACAGCCCCCAGGGCTGGTGGAGCTCGGTAAATCTTTCCACCGACCGCATCATCCCGCACTTCCAGAACTTGGCCGATGCCGTGCACAAGCATGGCGGCAAGATCATGATCCAGATTACCCATATGGGACGCCGCTCGCGGTGGGACGGCTTTGACTGGTCGACCCTGCTATCGCCCTCGGGTATCCGTGAACCGGTGCACCGCTCCACCTGTAAGACCATTGAGGAAGAGGAGATCTGGCGCATCATTGGTGACTTCGCCCAGGCCGCGCGCCGAGCGAAAGAGGGCGGGCTCGACGGTGTCGAACTGTCTGCCGTGCACCAGCACCTGATCGACCAGTTCTGGAGCCCAAGGGTCAACAAGCGTACCGACGAGTGGGGCGGGAGCTTCGAAAATCGTATGCGCTTCGGTATGGAAGTGCTCAAGGCGGTGCGCGCTGAAGTGGGTGACGACTTCTGCGTCGGCATGCGGATCTGTGGCGACGAGTTCCATCCGGATGGCCTCTCCCACGACGACATGAAGCAGATCGCCGCCTACTACGATGCCACCGGCATGGTGGATTTCTTCGGCGTGGTCGGCTCCGGTTGCGACACCCACAACACCTTGGCCAACGTCATTCCTAATATGTCCTACCCGCCAGAGCCTTTCCTACATCTGGCGGCAGGGATCAAGGAAGTGGTGAACGTGCCGGTGATCCACGCCCAGAACATCAAGGATCCCAACCAGGCCCAGCGTATTCTCGAAGGGGGCTATGTCGATCTGGTCGGCATGACCCGGGCACATATTGCCGACCCCCACCTGATCGCCAAGATCAAGATGGGCCAGATCGACCAGATTAAACAGTGCGTGGGCGCTAACTACTGCATCGACCGCCAGTATCAGGGCCTTGATGTGCTGTGTATCCAAAACGCCGCCACGTCCCGTGAGTACATGGGGCTGCCGCATATCATTGAGAAGACCGAAGGCGCCAAGCGCAAAGTCGTGGTGGTCGGCGGTGGCCCTGGCGGTATGGAAGCAGCGCGGGTCGCTGCGGAGCGCGGTCACGATGTCACTCTGTTTGAGGCTGCTGACGCTTTGGGCGGACAGATCACCATTGCCGCCCAGGCCCCACAGCGCGATCAGATTGCCGGTATCACCCGCTGGTTTCAGTTGGAATTGGCTCGGCTGAAAGTCGATCTGCGCCTGGGCACCCGCGCCGATGAGGCGACCCTGCTCGACCTGCGCCCGGATATCGTCGTGCTGGCCACCGGCGGCCAGCCCTTCCTCAGCCAGTTCCCGGAGTGGGGCTACGACGAGAACCCTGAGGAGAGCCTGGTGGTCAGCACCTGGGATATCCTCAGCGGCAAGGTCGCCCCGGGCAAGAACGTGCTGATTTATGACGCCATCTGCGAGTTCTCCGGCGTCTCGGCGGCGGATTACCTGGCCGACAAGGGCGCCAAGGTGGAGATCGTCACCGACGATATCAAACCCGGCGCGGCGGTGGGCGGCACCACCTTCCCCACCTACTATCGCAGCCTCTACGAGAAAGAGGTGATCATGTCCTCGGACCTGATGCTGCACAAGGTCTACCGCGAGGGTGATGGCCTGGTGGCGGTGCTCGAGAACGAGTACACCGGTGCCCTGGAAGAGCGCGTGGTGGATCAGGTGGTGGTCGAGAACGGCGTGCGTCCCGATGAAGCGCTTTACTACGCCCTGAAAGCCCAGTCCCGCAACAAAGGACAGGTGGACCTGGAGGCGCTGTACGCCATCAAACCGCAGCCGTGCCTGGTTGATGAGAAAGGCGAGGAAGGCGATGGCTTTCTGCTGTTCCGCCTGGGCGACTGCACGGCACCGCGAAATACCCATGCGGCTATCTATGATGCCCTGCGGATCTGCAAGGACTTTTAACGCGAGCTTGAAGCAGGGGATCTGGGCGCCGGTAGCGGGCTGTTGCGAGGGTTGTTTGCCATGGATGGCAAACGTAGCGCCCAGGGATGGGTTTACAGCGCCCTCGCAACAGCCCGCTACCGGTATTCCCGGATGCGATCGCTAGTTGTTCCAGCCATGAGGTGAGCACCATGCTCGAAACGCTCTTGCCGATATTAATCTTCACCGCCCTGGCGCTGGCGGCGATCGGCGCTGTACGCCGTATACGCCTGTGGCGTCAGGGGCGCCCCTCGCCGGTCAATTTCTTCAAGGGGTTGGCGGCCGTGCCGCGCCGCTATCTGGTGGATCTGCACCATGTGGTGGGGCGCGACAAGATGATTTCCAACACCCACGTGGCTACCGCCGGTGGCTTCGTGGCGGCCGCCGTGCTGATGATCCTGGTGCACGGGCTGGGGCTGGCAAGCCCGATCCTGGGAGGGCTGCTGCTGCTGGCCAGCACCTCCATGTTTATTGGCAGCCTGTTTGTCGCGCGGCGGCGCATTAATCCCCCCGCCCGGCTCTCCAAAGGTCCCTGGATGCGCCTGCCCAAGAGCCTGATGGCGTTCTCGCTGGGCGTCTTTCTGATCACGCTGCCCACGGTGGGGCTGCTGCCCGAAGGTCTGCTTGAAGGAAGCGGCAGCTGGCTGCTGGCGCTGGTATTGGCGGGCGTCGTGGCCTGGGGCCTGGGGGAAATGTTTTTCGGCATGACCTGGGGCGGGCCCATGAAGCACGCCTTCGCCGGCGCCCTGCACCTGGCCTTCCACCGTCGCGCCGAGCGCTTCTCCACGAAAAATGGGGGCGTCGGCCGGTCGACGGGCCTCAAAGCGCTCGACCTGGAAGATGAAGCAGCGCCCCTGGGCGTGGAAAAGCCCGCCGACTTCACCTGGAACCAACTGCTGGGCTTCGACGCCTGCGTGCAATGCGGTCGCTGCGAGGCGGTGTGTCCGGCGTTTGCCGCCGGTCAGCCGCTCAACCCCAAGAAGCTGATCCAGGACATGGTGGTGGGCATGGCCGGGGGCAGCGATGCCGCCTATGCCGGCTCTCCCTACCCTGGCAAACCGGTAGGTGAACACGCGGGCTCGCCCCATGGGCCCATTGTGGCGCTACAAGGCAAGGCGCTGGTCGACGCCGATACGCTATGGTCATGCACGACCTGCCGCGCCTGCGTGGAAGAGTGCCCGATGATGATCGAGCACGTGGATGCGATCGTCGATATGCGCCGCCACCTGACCCTGGAACGGGGCAAGACGCCCAACAAAGGCGCCGAGGTGCTCGACAACCTGATCGCCACTGACAATCCCGGTGGTTTCGACCCCGGCTCGCGGCTCAACTGGGCGGCGGATCTCGACCTGCCGCTGATGGCCGATATCAAGCAGGTCGACGTGCTGCTGTGGCTGGGTGATGGCGCCTTTGATATGCGCAACCAGCGCACCCTGCGCGCCCTGATCAAGGTGCTTAAAGCCGCTGAGGTAGACTTCGCGGTGCTGGGTAATGAAGAACGCGACAGCGGCGATGTGGCACGGCGTCTGGGCGACGAGGCGACGTTCCAGTCCCTGGCGAAACGCAATATTGCCACCCTGTCCAAGTATCAGTTCTTGCAGATTGTGACCTGCGACCCCCACAGTTTTCATGTGTTGGGTAACGAGTACGGCGAACTGGGCGGTCCCGATGTTAATGCCAACTACAAGGTGCGTCACCACAGCACCTTTATCGCCGAGCTGTTTGAAGCCGGTCGGCTGTCCTTTGCCCCCTGGAAGGGCGGCAGCGTCACCTATCACGACCCGTGCTACCTGGGCCGTTATAACGGCGAGTTTGAGGCGCCCCGCAACGTGCTCAAGGCGCTGGGTATCGAGGTCAAGGAGATGGAGCGCTCCGGCTTCCGTTCGCGCTGCTGCGGTGGCGGTGGCGGGGCACCGATCACCGATATTCCCGGCAAGCAGCGGATTCCCGACATGCGCATGAACGACGTCAAGGAGACCGGGGCCGAACTGGTCGCGGTGGGCTGCCCGCAGTGCACCGCCATGCTGGAAGGTGTGGTGGATGCCAGCGCCGAGGTGCGCGACATCGCTGAGCTGGTGGCCGATGCGCTGGTTGAGCGCCCCGCCGCCGATGCGCCCGACGCGTCCCGCCGGCCGGCAGCAAACGCAACGGCTGAAGAGGTGACCGTATGAGCGAGATTATACGTCGCGATCCGCGTCGCGAGTGGATCGCCCGGAACCGTCTGCATCCCGACTACGCCACGGTGCTGGCTGCAATGGGCGGTGGTGCGACCAGCGAATGGATGGGCCCCAACGGCGTGGTGCGCAAGGACCCGCGTGCCATCGGCTTTATCGGCCCCAATGGCGTCAGGCGGATTGACCGTAGCGGCCTCCAGCAGGGCGGGCAGTCACCCGCCGCCGCTGCGGCGGCACGCGATAGTCGGCGCACGGTGACCATTGAGCAGCCCGCCTTCCTGGTGGCCGTGGTGCCCGACATGACCGGTGGACGTCTCTCCGGTCACGACAAGGACCTGCTGGGGCTGGCCCGGCGCGTGGCGGATGCCGACGCCGACCAGCCAGGCGCCGTGGTGGCGATCCTGTTCGGCGAGCACAAGGAAGACGCCCTAGGCGAAGCCGGCATCGATTGCGTCGTGCACCTTGAGGATGAGCGCTACGCAGGCTTCGCCCCCGAGGCACGCCTGGCGGTGTTAAGCGCCGTCGAGCGGGAGATGGCGCCGCGTTTCTGGCTGCTACCGGACTCTCCGCTGGGCGGTGCCGATCTGGGGCGGCGGCTGTCCCTGCGTCTGGGCGAGCGGGCCGCCACCGGGGTGTGGCAGATTGAGGCCGACCAGGACGCACCGCTTGGCTGGCAGTGTACGGCCCGGGGCGGCGCCGGAAGCCTGGATATTCAACGGCCTCTACCGCGGGTGGCGCTGGCGCTGGCCGAGTGTGCCGAGCCGGTGGACGAGACCCGCCACGCAGCCGAGCACCTGACCCTTTCGGCGTCAATTCCCACCAACTTGTCCCGCATTGAAGACCTGGGGCAGGTGGCGGTGGACCCCGCCGGCGTGGCGCTGGACGAGGCCGAGTTCATCCTTTCCGGCGGCAACGGCGTCAAGGATTGGGAGGCTTTCCATCACGCTGCGAACGTCCTCGGCGCGACCGAAGGCGCGTCACGCGTCGCGGTGGACGACGGCTTCATGGCCCGCGACCGGCAGGTGGGCGCGACCGGTACCTGGGTCACTGCCCGGGTCTATGTGGCGGTGGGCATTTCGGGCGCTATCCAGCACCTGCAGGGCATTCAGCGCTGCGACAAGGTGGTGGCGATCAACCTCGATCCGGGGTGCGACATTATCAAGCGCGCCGACCTGGCGGTGATCGGCGACAGTACCCAGATCCTGGCCGCGTTAGTGGACATGGTGGAACAGCAGCGGGGAGGGCAGCGCGATGCAGCCTGAACGACAGCAACAGGGAATCGACGTGGCGGTACTGGTCTCCATCGGTCGCCACCCAACCACCGGTCGCCCGCGGCGCGCCGAGCAGGATGCCCGGGGGCTGGAGCTTGCACTGGCCATGGAGGCGGATCTGCCGGATATGCGGATCAGCGTGCTGCACGCGGGTCCTCAGGATGATGACAGCGAAGCCGCCCTGCGCGGCTACTTAGGTATGTCCACAGGCGCTGGCATGGGGCTTGAGTCCATGACCCTGCTCGAGCAGCCCGAGGGCAGCGACGCCATTCCCGCGCTGGCGGCGCACCTGGCGAACGCCGCGCCCCAACTGGTGATCACCGGCGCCCGGGCGGAGCGCGGTGAAGGGTCGGGGCTTTTGCCCTATGCCCTGGCCGAGCGCCTGGGCTGGCCGCTGGTGAACGGTCTGGCAGCGGTCGAGTCGGTGGAAAACGGCGTGGTGACGCTGCTTCAGGCATTGCCCCGGGGGCAGCGTCGCCGACTCCAGGTGCGCCTCCCGGCCATCATCAGCGTGGACGAAGCGGCCCCGGCGGCTCGCCAAAGCGCCTTCGGTCCGGCGCGTCGGGCCACCTTCGCGTTCGCACCCACCAATCCTGAAGCCGACAGCGAGCTGGCGCAATGGCAGCTGGCCCCCGCGCGTAAACGGCCCAAGCGTCTGAAGATCGTCAAATCCGCTTCGGCCAGGGATCGCTTCAAGGCGGCAGCCGCCAAGTCGGAGGGCAAGGGCGGGCAGGTGCTCACCGACGTGACCCCCGAGCAGGGCGCCGAGGCGATCTACAAGCTGCTCAAGGAAGAGGATGTACTGCGCTGACGTTGCTTGCGCATCACGCTGCTAACCCTCTTTCAAGCCCGCTTTGGCGGGCTTTTCTTTTGTTGAGGCGTGCGTGCTATTGGCTGGTAAACCCCGGATAAAGCAGCAGGCGCTGTCTTTCCAGGCGCAAGCCGATCCAGGCGTGCACGACCAGCACCAGAATCACCACGCCACCGCCAATAAGCGTCGAGGTCGTGGGTGTCTCACCCAGCAGCCACCAGACCCACAGCGTGCCCAATGCGGTTTCGACCAGGTAGAACAGCGCCACCTCCGTCGACGGCAGGTAGCGGGTGGCGCTGTTGATCAGCACCGTGGCAAGCGGCATCTGCACCAGGCCCATGAGGGCCAGTACGCCATAACGCTGGGCATCCAGCGTCAGCGGCGAGGCCATGGGTAGGGCAATGGCCGCCGAGAGCAGCCCTCCGCCGGCAATTACCGTCATAGGGTCAATCGCTGGATAGCGGCGCAGCAGCGTCAGGTTGCCACCGATGGCCGCCGCGGCTGCCAAGGCATAGAGGTTGCCGGTTAGCATCCCCATGGCTCCCTCGCCCATAAATACCAGGCCCATGCCCAGCATGCAGACGGCAATGGCCACCAGCGTTCGCAGCGCGACTTTTTCGCCCAGGAAAACCCGCGAAAACAGCGCGGCAAATAGCGGCGCGGTACTCAGGATCACCACCACGTTGGCCACGTTGGCGTTCATGACCGCCAGCACAAACAGGCTGGATATCAGGCCCAGCAGCAGGGCTGAGGCCAATGAGGAAAACGGGTTGCTGCAGAGCGTCGCAAGCCGCTTGCCTGCCCAGCACAGAAGCCCCAGCACGCAAAACATCAACAAACCGCGCCAGAACACGATGGTCCAGCCGTCGGTGCGCGCCAGGCGTATCAGCAATCCGTCGAAGCTCAGGAACACCACGCCTAGGACTACCGTAAGCAGACCGCGTTGGTACGAACTTAGCTGCATTGACTTACTCCCGGCGGGTAAAAAGCTAACCGCCCGCCGGTTAGGCGAGCGGTTGAGAAATGCGCAGCGGGCCAATGGTCATTGGCTCGCTCGGCTGCCCTGCGCTTAGCGATTGTCTGCCATGGTTGCGCGCGCAACAGCGGCTTGCTGATGGCGAGGGCGCACTATCCAGTAGCCCACGCCCCCGGCAATCAGCAGCATGCTGCCGCAACCTACTGCCAGCAGGTAGGCGCCTTGAACCGCGCCTGATGAGAGCGCAAAGCGCTCGGCGAAGCCCGCCAGGGTGACCGCATACTGTTGCCACAAAAACAGCCCGATAGCGACCCCGGAGAGCATGGTACATAGCGCAATCCAGCGGGTGCCGGACACCCAGCCGCTCAGCGCCCGGGTATCAAACTCATGCAGAAACGCACGGTAGTCTACCTCGGACTGGCTCACGCGGGTCATGGTGGATGCCAGCACGATTGCCGCCAGCGCCATCAGCGTACTCAACAGCACCGGGTGTAAATACACTGGCAGACTGATCCACTCGGCCTGCGCCATTAACGATAGGACCAGGTTGCCGACAAATCCGACCACCAGGCCCCAGCTGGCCCCGGCGGCGGTAATCCGCCGGCTCCAGATGCTCATCAAAGCCACCGGACCCCAGGAGGAGGCAAACAGCGTGGCGGCAAACCAGACCACCGCCATGACCGCGGGCGGCTGAAAAAGCGCCAGCAATAGAGCTGTAAGCCCCGCCGAAAGCACAGCGATACGGCTTTTACGCATGGCCTTTTTTTCGTCCAGCGAGGCAGGGAGAATATCGTTGGAGAGGCTAAAGCCGATGATCGACAGGAACGTCGAGCAGGACGACAGGCCGGCGGCAAACACCCCGGTGAGAATCACCACCCCAAGCCAGGTCGGCAGGATGTTGAGCGCCACCCAGACCATGGAACGTTCGGGCTCGAGGGTCGGGTCGTAGAGATTGATTGCCGCGCCGGTCATCATCATCAGCGCATAGAAGACGGCGAGCGCCACCGCCGTCAGCATGGCCGAGCGCATCACCACGTGCTCGTTACGCGCCATCAGGTAGCGGCTGGACTGCCAGGGGCTCGCCGCCAGCACCGCCGCCCAGACAAGGCCCAGGGTCAGGCCCCAGACAAGCGCCTCGCCGGGAGAGGAGAAGTTGGCATCAGGCCCTTCGATCACCCCATGCCACAGGCCAATGCCGGGCTTGTCCGTCTGGGTTAAAAGCCCCTCAACGACGCCACTCCAGCCGCCAAGATCCTGAATGACATACAGCGACCCGCCCACCGCGGCCAGCGAAAAAATCACGAACATGACGGTGTCGGTGATCATCACGCCGGGCGAGCCCGAATACAGAATGAAGCCGGTGTAGGTCATCCACACCAGCACCAGACCCACCCAGTAGGGCATGCCGGTCAGCTCGGCGAACATGATGCCCGCGCCTTGCATGACCCCCAGCAGATACGCCCCCAGGCCGATGACCGTGGTGAGCCCGGCAATGACCTGGACGCGCCGCGAGGCAAAGCGCTTGCCAAAAAACTCCGGCACGGTTTTGGCGCCGCTACGGCGCAGGTAACGGCCGAACACCAAGGCCCCCAGCAGGCAGCCCGAGGTGCTGACCGCCGCAAAAATCAGCATGACGAACGGATAGCCCTGGTAGGCAAAGCCCGTTTCGCCGAGAAAGGCGCTGGTGCTCAGGTAGCTGGCCACCAGCGTACCCAGGATAAAGAAAGTGGGCGCATTGCGGCCAGCGACCAGGTAGTCATCCAGTCCCTTGACGCGCCGCCCAGCCAGATGCCCGATGACAAAATAGCCGACCAGGCTCAACAGTATTGCGATGGTATAAATCATGAGCATAACCATGGGGTTGTTAACATTGTGCCGTCATGGTGCAGCGCTTTATAAGCACGCTCATAGTCGCCAGCGGCACCCAATGAAAGAATTACGACATGCCGTTAAAAAGTCGGGACGTCGCGTCGTGGCAGCACAAAAGGCAACGCTGGGTGGGTCGGCCGCTGAGCCCCAGCTAAGCTGGGGCTTTGAGCCTAAATAAATCGTTTGTGCCGCTTTGTCTTTGTAACGCAAGCTGAGGCTTCTTCCGTCACCCTAACCACACCCCAGAGGCAGCGATGACAAAACCCAATATTCTGGTGCTGATGGCCGACCAGGTTAACGGCACGCTGTTTGAAGATGGCCCGGCAGATTTTCTGCATATGCCGAACGTGAAGGCACTGGCCGAGCGCTCGGTGCGCTTTCGCAATGCCTACACGCCGAGCTATCTCTGTGCTCCCGGGCGTGCGGCTTTCATGTCAGGTCAACTTCCCTCCCGTACCGGCGTCTACGACAACGCTGCCGAGTTTCCGTCGAGCATTCCGACCTGGGCGCACCACTTGCGGCGCGCTGGCTACCAAACGTGTCTCTCGGGCAAGATGCACTTCGTCGGCCCGGATCAGCTACACGGCTTCGAGTCGCGCCTGACGACCGATGTCTATCCGCCTGATTTCGGCTGGACGCCGGACTATCGCACCCCTGGTGTACGCATCGACTGGTGGTATCACAACCTGGGCTCTGTTACCGGGGCCGGCATCGCCGAGATATCCAATCAAATGGAGTATGATGACGAGGTTGCCTTCCACGCCGAGCAAAAGCTCTACGACCTGGCGCGCGGTCATGACGAACGCCCCTGGGCATTATGCGTGAGCTTTACTCATCCCCACGATCCCTACGTAGCGCGCCGCCAATACTGGGATCTCTACCGTGACTGCGAGCATCTCGAGCCAACGGTGGGTGAGATTCCCTACGCCGAGCAGGATCCGCACTCGCAGCGTCTCTTCGATGCCAACGACTATACCCAGTTCGACATAAAGCCCGAGAATATCCGCCGTGCTCGCCAAGGATATTTCGCCAACCTGTCTTACATCGACGACAAGGTGGGCGGTATTCTCGACGTGCTCGAGCGCACCCGCATGCTCGACAACACCATCATTCTGTTCGTCTCCGATCATGGCGACATGCTTGGCGAGCGCGGATTGTGGTTCAAAATGAGCCCCTACGAAGGCTCATCACGCGTACCGCTGATGATCAGTGCGCCGGGTCTTGAGCCCAAGTGTGTCGGTACGCCGGTGTCTGCGCTGGATATCAATCCGACGCTGGCTGATCTGGTGGGTATCGACCTGAGTGCCATCGAACCGTGGACCGACGGCGAGTCGCTGGCACCGCTGATGAAGGGCGAAAGGCGCGATACACCGGTTTGCTTGGAATACGCCGCCGAGGGCAGCTACGCGCCGCTGATCACGATCCGGCATCGTCAGTGGAAGTTCAACCATTGCGAGCTTGATCCGCCGCAGCTATTCAATCTCGCCGAAGACCCGCACGAGTTGAATAATCTGGCGGAAGATCCGGCGCATGCCGAACAACTCGCCGACTTCCAACAGCAATGCCGCGAGCGCTGGGACATGGCGCGCTTCGACGCCGAGGTGCGCGAAAGCCAGGCGAGACGGTTGATCGTCTACGAAGCACTGCGCAACGGCGCCTACTATCCGTGGGATTATCAGCCGCTGCAGGTGGCCTCGGAGCGCTATATGCGCAACCACATGGACCTCAACATACTCGAAGAGGCCCAGCGGTTTCCCCGCGGAGAGTGAGCCACGCTCGCGAAAAGATAAGCGGCCGGGGCACGGCGCTGGGAAGGGGTATGCTCGCGTTTAGCGTTTTTGCTATCACTGATGGCTAAACGAGCCCCAAGAAGGAGCGCCTACAAGGCGCTCCCGTCATGTTGCGACATCACTTTTGGAGCGACGTGGTGGGTACCTTGCCAGAAAGTCGCTGCTGCTCCTTGTGCAGTCCTATATACAAGCTGAAGCACATCACCAGCAGCACCAGCGTAAAGGGCAGGCCGGTGGCGACCGCGCCTGCCTGCAGCGCGCTGAGGGCCGTGCTCCCCCCGCCATACAGCAGCACGCCGGCAATCACCCCTTCAAGCGTGGCCCAAAAGACCCGCTGGCTTTTGGGGGCATCGGTCTTGCCGCCCGCGGTGATGTTGTCGATCACCAGCGAGCCGGAGTCCGATGAGGTAATAAAGAACACCAGCACCAGAATGATCGCGAGCGTCGAGGTAATGCTGGTCAGGGGCAATTGTTCCAGCATGTGGAACATGGCAAGCGAGACGTCGTCAATACCGTTTGCCAGCTCGCCCACTTCGTTTGAGGCCTGAAAAATCGCCGTGCCGCCAAAGGCGCTCATCCATACCAGGGTGACCAGCGTCGGCACCAGCAGCACCGCGATCAGGAACTCACGCACCGTCCGGCCTCGCGACACGCGCGCGATAAACATGCCGACAAACGGAGACCAGGAGATCCACCATGCCCAGTAAAAGATGGTCCAGCCGTGATACCAGGTATCGTCGTCGCGACCAACCCAGTTCGACAGCGGCAGAAGGTGGCTTGCATAGTCCAGCGCGGTGGTGCCAATCCCTGTCAGAATCATCAGGGTCGGCCCCGCCACGACCACAAACAGCAACAGCACGGCCGCGATGACCATGTTGATATTTGAGAAAAGCTTCACGCCGCCGTCGATACCCCGCCATACCGAGATCAGCGCAATCACCGTGACTACCACGATAATCGCCAGCTGGGTGCCGATGGTATTAGGGATATCGAACAGATAGGCAAGCCCGCCAGCTGCCTGGGTAGCGCCAAAGCCAAGCGAAGTGGCCAGGCCGAAAATAGTGGCCAGCACGGCAAGAATATCGATGATATGGCCTGCCCAGCCGCGGGTTCGCTCGCCAAGTATCGGGTAAAAGGCGGAGCGAAGCGTAAGCGGCAGGCCCTTGTTATAGGCAAAGAAAGCCAGTGACAGTGCCACCACACCATAAATGGCCCAGGGGTGCAGGCCCCAATGGAACATGGTCGCCCCCATGGCGGCGCTGGCGCCCTCCGGGGTGCCCGCCGGCGCATTCAAAGGCGTGCCGTACCAGTCGGTGTAGTAGGCCACGGGCTCAGCAACGCTCCAGAACATCAGGCCGATGCCCATGCCCGCCGCAAACAGCATGGCGAACCAGGAGGTGCGCGAGTATTCCGGCTTCGCATCTTTGCCGCCCAGACGAATCCGCCCCAAAGGCAAGCAGATCAGTACGAGACAGAACACCACAAAGATGTTGCCCGCGATCATGAATAGCCAGTCGAAGTGTTCGATCGACCAGTTCTTGGCAAGCCCCAGGTGAGTATTAGCGGCATCTGGGTAGACCAGCGCGTAGATAATAAACAGTAGGATGGCGAGAGCGGAAAGCGGAAAGACGGGGTTATGAAAATCCAGCCCCATTATCTGAGTATTGTCCTGTCCGGGCGACAGGACCGGGTCGTCATTGTTGTTCATCAGGGTTCCTTGGTTGCTCTTGTTAGACGTCGGATATGAGCCAGGCATCGCCGACGCACCGAATTGTTGGCCCTGTTTAAGAACAAGAGTGTCGTGAAAGCGACCTCTATCTATTCGTTCTGGCTAGGATGTCTTGAATAGATATGTGAGTGCCTTTTTGGGGTAAGTCCTAAGACGCGGAGGGGATAGGGTGGAAAAGCGCAATCCACCCTATCGAGCAGAACAATAAACTACAGGAGCCAGCCATGAATGCAGCCAACCGCGGAGTGGTCTACAAAGGACCGGGTGAAGTCGCCGTTGAATCCATTGCCTATCCTGAACTTGCTTTAGGCAATCGCAAATGCGAGCACGGCGTGATTCTCAAGGTCGTTACCACCAATATCTGTGGCAGCGACCAGCATATGGTGCGTGGTCGCACCACTGCCTCACCTGGCCTGGTACTCGGCCACGAAATCACTGGGCTGGTTATTGAGACCGGCCGTGACGTCGAATTCATCAAACCGGGCGACCTGGTCTCGGTGCCATTCAACATCGCCTGTGGCCGCTGCCGCAACTGTAAAGAGGGCCGCACCGGTATTTGCCTCAACGTCAATCCAGCCCGCCCTGGCGCCGCCTATGGCTATGTGGATATGGGCGGCTGGGTCGGCGGCCAGACCGAATATGTCATGGTCCCCTACGCCGACTTTAATCTGCTGAAGTTCCCGGACGCCGATCAGGCCATGGAGAAGATCAAGGATCTGACCCTGCTTTCCGATATCTTCCCCACCGGCTTCCACGGCTGCGTGACCGCCGGTGTCGGCCCGGGCAGCACCGTCTATATCGCCGGTGCCGGGCCCGTCGGGCTTGCGGCCGCGGTTTCCGCTCAGTTGCTGGGTGCGGCCTGCGTGATCGTTGGCGATATGATCGAAGAGCGCCTGGCCCAGGCCCGCAGCTTTGGCTGCGAGACCATCGACCTGACCCAGGACGGTGACATGGCCGACAAGATCGAGGTGATTCTCGGCGAGCGCGAGGTCGATGCCTTTGTCGACTGCGTTGGCTTCGAAGCCCACGCCTGTGGCTGCAACCACGGCAAAGAAGCGCCCGCCACGGTGCTCAACTCGGCGATGTCGCTGACCCGCGCGGGTGGCCAGATCGGTATCCCCGGCCTGTACGTGACCGAAGATCCCGGCGCGGAAGACGATGCTGCCAAGCAGGGTGCCTTGAGCATGCGCTTTGGTCTTGGTTGGGCTAAGTCCCACAGTTTCCATACTGGGCAGTGTCCGGTGATGCAGTACCATCGCCCACTGATGCAGGCTATTCTGTTTGGCAAGGTCAATATCGCCGATGCGGTCAATGTCCAGATGATTAACCTGGATCAGGCGCCCCAGGGCTACGCTGACTTCGATGGTGGTGCGGCCAAGAAATTCGTTATTGACCCACATGGCAGCGTGGCCTAATAACGTATTAACTCAGCACTTTAGTAAACAGCCCTAACCCCTGCCTGGCGGTGGGGTAGCGAGACCCTAGACGGCGCCCCGCGGGGTGCCGTCTTCGTTCCTACGTAAAAAAGCCGATCAAGATAATAATGAGTGCCCAATGACCGTTCAGACCGTGACCCCCAAGCGCCCCTTTCGCGGCAAGCCCCGCGGCCGTGAGCTCGATCCCAACCGCCTTGAGGGATTGCGTGACCTGCTGGGCGACGAACGCGAAGACGCCACGCTGCGCCGCCGTGACCTGCTGATCGAACATTTGCATGTTATTCAGGATGCCCGGGGCCATCTGCTGCTGGCGGACCTGCGTGCCCTGGCGGCCTACATGAACCTGCCCATGGCGGCCGTCTACGAGACGGCCACCTTCTATGCCCACTTCGATGTGATTCACGACGATCAGGAGACGCCGCCCGCGTTGACCATCCGCGTTTGTGATTCTCTGGCCTGCCAGCTGGCCGGTGCCGAGGCGCTGAAGGCCCAGTTGGAAGCCAATGTGGATATCGAGCAGGTGCGGGTACTGCGGGCGCCCTGCATGGGCCGCTGCGACACGGCACCGGTGGCGGAAGTAGGACATCATCATGTTTTGTTTGCCACCCAAGAGAGTATTGCGACGGTGATCGAGGGGGCGCACTTTCACCCCGCTACCGTCGACTGGCAGCGGCTGGACGACTACCGGCACGAGGGTGGTTTCGCACTGCTCAAGGCCTGCCGCGACGGTGAGGTCACGGTGGAAGCGTTGATGGAGGCGATGCAGCAGGCCAACCTGCGTGGCTTGGGCGGCGCGGGCTTCCCCACCTTCAAGAAGTGGACCTTCGTGCGTCAGGAGGCCGGCCCCCGCTACTGCGCCATCAATGCCGACGAGGGCGAACCTGGCACCTTCAAGGACCGCTATTACCTTGAACGCTCGCCCCACCAGTTTCTTGAAGGCGCCCTGGTCAGCGCCTGGGCGGTCGACGCCGAGGCGCTGTATATCTATTTGCGCGATGAGTATCCGGCCTTGCATGGCGTACTGCGCGAGGCCATTGGCGAGCTTGAGGCCGCCGGCCTGGTGGCGCCTGGTTACATCGTGCTGCGTCGCGGCGCCGGGGCCTATATCTGCGGCGAAGAGTCGGCGATGATCGAATCCCTGGAAGGCAAGCCGGGCAAGCCCCGCCATCGCCCGCCGTTTGTGGCCCAGAAAGGGCTCTTTGATCAGCCGACGCTGGTCAATAACGTCGAGACCGTCTATTGGATCCCCATGATCTGGCAGCGTGGCGCGGAGGCTTTCGCAAGCCAGGGTCGCCACGGCCGCGTGGGGGTGCGCAGTTTCTCGGTCTCGGGCCGGGTCAAAAACCCTGGCGTGTATCTGGCGCCGGCGGGGATCACGCTTAGCGAATTGATTGACGAGTATTGCGGCGGCATGGCCGACGGCCACCGTCTGGCGGCCTACCTGCCCGGCGGCGCCTCCGGCGGCATTCTGCCCGCCGCCAAGGCCAATATCCCCCTCGACTTCGACACCCTTCAGGAACACGGCTGTTTTATCGGCTCCGCCGCGGTGATCATACTTTCTGACAAGGACGATCTGCGCGGGGTCGCGACCAACCTGCTGGCTTTCTTTGCCGATGAATCCTGTGGTCAATGCACGCCCTGCCGGGTGGGCACGGAAAAGATGCTCACGCTGCTCGAGCGCAATGAATGGGACGCCGGGCTGATGACGCAGCTTTCCCTGGTGATGATAGATGCCTCTATCTGTGGGCTTGGCCAGGCAGCACCTAACCCGGTGCTCGGGCTGCTCAAGGATTTCCGCGGCGAGCTGGCCGCCCAGAACGTCATCGTCAAGGGGTAGGGGGATGAACATGACCATGAGCGAACAAAACTCGGACACAAGCTTCACGCTGACGCTGGACGGCATTGACGTCAGCGCTTACCCCGGTGAAAGCCTCTGGCAGGTGGCCAAGCGCGCCGGTGAAACCATTCCCCATCTTTGTTTCAAGGACGCCAGCGGCTACCGCGCCGACGGCAACTGCCGGGCCTGCATGGTGGAAATCGAGGGTGAGCGGGCGTTGGCCGCCAGCTGCCTACGCCAGGCGGCGCCCGGGATGGTGGTCAATAGCGCGGGCTCTGAACGCGCAAACGCGGCCCGCAAGACGGTCATGGAGATGCTGCTAGTCGACCAGCCAGAGCGGGAAGCGAGCCCCGACAGCTCAAGCCACTTTTGGGCCATGGCTGACCAGTTGGCTATTGATGCCACAGAGGTGCGCCGCAAGCTGCCCCGGCGCGATGAGCGCGAGGCGCCCACCGTACACCATGTGGCCTCCCGGGCGGATAGCCTGGAACATGACAGCAGCCACTCTGCCATGCGCGTCAACCTTGATGCCTGTATCGAGTGCAACCTGTGCGTGCGCGCCTGCCGTGATGTGCAGGTCAACGACGTCATCGGCCTGGCGCACCGCGGCGCGGCCTCGAAGATCGTCTTCGACTTCGACGACCCCATGGGGGATAGCACCTGCGTGGCCTGCGGGGAGTGTGTCCAGGCCTGTCCCACCGGCGCCCTGATGCCCGCGACCCTGGTCGATCAACATGGCCACGGCGACTCCGCAGCGGCCGATCGCCAGGTCGACTCGGTATGCCCGTACTGCGGGGTGGGCTGCCAACTGACCTACCATATCAAGGACGACGAGATCCTGTATGTGGAGGGCCGCGAAGGCCCCTCCAACCAGAACCGGCTATGCGTCAAAGGGCGCTTCGGCTACGACTATCCGCGCCATCCCTCCAGGCTGATCACGCCGCTGATTCGTCGCGAAGGCGTGGCCAAGGGCATCGATCCGGATTTCGATCCCGCCAAGCCCCTGACCCATTTTCGCGAGGCGAGCTGGGACGAAGCCCTGGAGGTTGCCGCCGGCGGGCTGGTGGACCTGAAAGCGGCCCATGGCCCCGACGCCCTGGCCGGGTTCGGCAGCGCCAAGTGCTCCAACGAAGAGGCGTGGCTATTCCAGAAGCTGGTGCGTACCGGCTTCGGCTCCAACCATGTGGATCACTGCACGCGGTTGTGCCACGCAAGCTCGGTGGCGGCGTTGATGGAGTGCATTGGCTCCGGTGCCGTGACCGCCTCCTTCATGCAGGCCGAGCAGGCAGACGTGGTGATCCTGACCGGCTGTAACCCGGCGGTGAACCATCCCGTGGCGGCCACCTTCTTCAAGCAGGCCGCCAAGCGCGGTACCAAGATCGTGATCCTCGACCCCCGCGGCCAGGCGCTGGATGCCTACGCTCACCTGAGCGTGCGCTTCTCGCCGGGCGCCGACGTGGCGCTGTTCAACGCCATGCTCAACGTGATCATCAGTGAAGAACTTTATGACACGGCCTATATTGCCGAGCACACCGAAGGCTTCGAGGCCCTTAAAGTGCATACGGTAGATATGACGCCCGAAGCGATGAGCAGCCTATGCGGCGTTGCGCCTGAAACCATTCGTCAAGTGGCGCGGCTCTATGCCAACGCCGAGCGGGCGATGATCTTCTGGGGCATGGGTATTTCCCAGCATACTCACGGCACCGACAACGCGCGTGGCCTGATCTCGCTGGCGCTGGCCTGCGGCCAAACCGGGCGCCCCGGCACCGGCTTGCACCCTTTGCGAGGGCAGAACAACGTTCAGGGGGCGTCCGATGCGGGCATGATCCCCATGGTGATGCCCGACTACCAGCCGGTCAGCGATGATCAGGTACGCGCGGCGTTTGAAGAGCTGTGGAACTCCAAGCTGGATCCCAAGCCGGGCCTCACCGTGGTGGAAATCATGGATGCCATCGCCGCCGGCACCATCCGCGGCATGCTCATTCAGGGCGAGAACCCGGCCATGTCCGACCCGGACCTGGACCACGCCAGGGCAGCCTTGGCCAAGCTGGAGCATCTGGTGGTTCAGGACCTCTTCGTCACCGAGACCGCCCAGTTCGCCGACGTCATCCTGCCGGCCTCCGCCTGGCCGGAGAAGAACGGTACCGTGACCAACACCAATCGCCAGGTGCAGATGGGCCGTGCGGCCGTGCCGCTACCCGGCCAGGCCAAGCCGGATTGGTGGATTACCCAGGAAATGGCCAAACGTTTCGGCCTGGACTGGAACTACCAGCACCCGCGGGATGTCTTCACCGAGATGAAGCAAGGCATGGCCTCTCTCGACCATATTTCCTGGGAGCGTTTGGAGCGCGAGCAGTCGGTCACCTATCCCTGCCCAGCGGAAGACGCGCCGGGGCACGACGTGGTCTTCAGCGATGCGTTTCCCACCGCCAGCGGCCGGGCGAAATTTGCGCCCACGCGCCCGTTACCGCCGGATGAGCCGGTGGACAACGACTACCCGACGGTACTGACCACTGGTCGCCAACTGGAGCACTGGCATACCGGTTCCATGACCCGCCGCGCCAAGGTGCTCGACGACCTGGAGCCGGAAGCCGTAGCGAGCCTGGCGCCCGCTGAGTTTATCCGGCTGGGAATGGCGCCGGGCGATGATCTGACGATCGCCACCCGGCGAGGCTCCATCACCCTCAAGGCGAGAACCGACCCGGGCATGCCCGAGGGCATGGTCTTCGTGCCCTTCTGTTACGGCGAAGCGGCAGCGAATCTACTCACCAATCCGGCGCTGGACCCGTTTGGGAAGATTCCCGAGTTCAAGTACGCCGCCTGCCGGTTGAGCCGCGCCGACGTGGCCTGACTGATCACCATTCCCCTGCCCGCCCATGGAGGTTGCCTCCATGGGCGTTTTCGTTTCCAGGCATGCAGAAAACACTTCCTTAGTTGACTTTGCTGCGCGTGTGACAGGTTGATATTCAACGCTAATTGTCCCCTCGAAAATTGTAATGCGATGTAAGCTCGCCTTATTGTCGTTATCAAGCATTAGCAAAAAAATATAAATCAATCGCGTTCCAGGGGAGGCGTGAGGTGGGTGTTGAAACGTGCACCGACCTTAGCGCAACGGGACCTTTATCGGGGGATGTGCATGAACGAGACCCTTGCAGACGCTGGGGAGGCGAGGGCGGCGACGAGCGAGGCGCCGTCGAGTTTTGCCCGCTTCGTCAATGTCCAAAAGAGCTATGACGGTGTCGAACTGGTCGTCAAGGACTTCAACCTTGATATCCGCAAGGGTGAATTCGTCACCCTGCTGGGGCCTTCGGGCTCTGGAAAGACCACTTGCCTGATGATGATGGCAGGCTTCGAAACCCCCACCCACGGTGAGATTCTGCTGAAAGACGAGCCGATCAGCGGCTTGCCGCCGCACAAGCGCGGCATCGGCATGGTCTTCCAGAACTATGCGCTGTTCCCGCACATGACGGTGGCTGAGAACCTCGCCTTCCCGCTCGAAGTACGTCACCTCAACAAAGCACAGATCAAGGAAAAAGTCGCCAAGGCACTGGCCATGGTGCGCCTTGAAGAGTTTGGCGACCGCCGCCCGGCACAGCTCTCCGGCGGCCAGCAGCAGCGCGTGGCCTTGGCCCGGGCGCTGGTCTTCGAGCCTGAACTGGTGCTGATGGACGAGCCCTTGGGTGCGCTGGACAAGAATCTGCGTGAAGAGATGCAGTACGAGATCAAGCGCATTCACGCCCGCCTCGGGGTGACCATGATCTATGTCACCCACGACCAGACCGAAGCACTGACCATGTCCGACCGCATTGCGGTCTTCAACGACGGTGTCGTGCAGCAGCTGGCCTCGCCGGATGAGCTCTACGAGCGGCCAGAGAACGCTTTCGTTGCCTATTTCATTGGCGAAAACAACCGCCTGCAGGGTGAGGTCAGTGAGCGCCTTGGTGATAACTGCAAGGTGCGCCTTGATAGCGGCGACACGGTGGTTGCCAAAGCAGTGGCGGTAAGCGGCGCGGGCACACGCACGACGCTGTCGCTTCGCCCCGAGCGGGTCAGCATCCTGCGCGGGGATGCGGCGGAACAGTTCGAGAATCAATTTACCGCCACCGTGCAGGAAGTGATCTACCTTGGCGACCATTTGCGCACGCGGGTGTCGGTGTGCGGTAACGATGACTTTATTTTGAAAACACCCAACGCCCAGGGGGGCGGGGTTATGCGCCCCGGCCAGCAGATTCAGGTCGGCTGGTCGAGCGCCGATTGCCGAGCGCTGGATGCATGAGCAGGACGGCAGTCAAGTGCGCCGTTTCTCGGCATCCCACGGTGTCGGCGGCGATGGCAACAATAAACGGAGAATAACCATGAAAATCAGCATCAATAATCGCATTGTCAAGACGGGTGTCGCTGCCCTGGGGGTCTCGGCACTGGCCGTGGCGGTCAGCGCCCATGCCGAGCAGACGTTGAACATTGTGTCCTGGGGCGGTGCTTACAGCATGAGCCAGCACGAGGCTTACGATAAGCCGTGGATGGAAAAGACCGGCGACGAGATCGTCAATATTGACCGCAGCGGGAATGCCCTGGCCGGATTACGCTCCCAAAGTCAGGCTGGCAACGTCACCTGGGATCTGGTCGACATGCTCCCGGCCGATGCCATGATTGCCTGTGATGAAGGCCTGATCGAGCCGCTTGACCATGACGAACTGCTGGCCGACGCCCCGGATGGTACGCCGCCCAGTGAGGACTTCGTCGACGGTGCCCTGGGCGACTGTTTCGTGGCATCCATCGTCTATTCGAATATCGTCGCCTTCAACAGCGAGATGTTTCCCGAAGACGACCAGCCCAGCACCATCGAGGATGTCTTCGACCTGGAAAACTACCCGGGCAAGCGGGCCCTGCTGCGCAAGCCGATCAACAACATGGAATGGGCCTTGATCGCTGATGGCGTCGAGCGTGATGAGGTTTACGCCATGCTTGAGACTGAAGAAGGCGTTGAACGTGCTCTTGCCAAGCTCGATACCATCAAGGACGAGATCATCTGGTGGGAAGAGGGCGCCCAGCCACCGCAGCTGCTGGCCGACCAAGAGGTGGCCTTCGCCTCTGCGTATAATGGCCGGATCTTTAATGCCATGGTTACTGAAGACCAACCCTTCGAGATCATCTGGGATGCCCAGGTATTCGAGCTGGATGGCTGGGTCGTACCTACCGGAAAGCTCGACAAGGTGAAGGATTATCTCCATTTCGCCACCGATACCCAGCGTCTCGCTGACCAGGCCAAGTACATTTCCTACGGCCCGGCGCGCAAATCTTCCGCGGAATTTGTCTCCACTCATGCCGAGACCGGCATCGAGATGGAAGAGCATATGCCCACCTATGATCCGAACTTTGAGACGGCGATACAGAAAGATGACCTGTTCTGGGCGGACTTCAACGACGAGCTGACCCAGCGCTTTGACGCCTGGCTGTCCCAATAAGGGTCTGCCGCCGCCCGGTGACCATCGGGCGGCGGCATGTTGATCACCGATCTTGCTGATCGCTTCTTTCGCCTGATGGGAGAGACCTAAGTGTCCGAGTCTCCGGAAGCCCCTTTGAGAACGGCGGATGGTGTGCCGCTCAAGGTCAGTCTGCGTCGTACTGTGCGACGCTCGAAAATCAAGGCGCTGCTACTGGTCGCGCCGCTGCTGGCGTTCCTGATCATTGCCTTCGTGATGCCCATTCTTGAGATGCTGTGGCGCAGCGTCGACAATCCTGAGGTTTCTACCTACTTGCCGCGTACTGCCGCCGCCCTGGAGCGCTGGGACGGCACTGACCTGCCCGACGAGGAGGCCTTCGCCGCGCTTGCCGAGGACCTGCGCGTGGGCCAGGCCGAGCGCAGCATGGGAACCTTGTCCAGTCGGTTGAACTACGAGAAGTCGGGCATGCGCTCGGCGATAAGCCGCACTGCGCGTGGTGCCGCTAACCTCGAGCCGCCGTTCCGTGAGTCTCTGGTTGACGCCCATCGTGCTTGGGGAGAGACCGACACATGGCGGTTGATCAAGCGTGAGTCACGGCCTTTCACGCCGTCTTACTATCTGGCGGCGGTAGACCGCCAGATGAGCCCGGACGGCGAGATCGTCAAGGTGCCGGAGCACATGCGGGTCCATGCCACTCTGTTCTGGCGAACGCTGTGGATGAGTGCCGTCATCACCGGCCTGACGCTGCTGCTCGGTTATCCGGTGGCCTTCCTGCTGGCGAGTCTTCCGGCGCGTCGCTCCAACCTGCTGATGATCCTGGTATTGCTGCCGTTCTGGACCTCGCTGCTGGTGCGCACCACCACCTGGATCGCCATCCTGCAATCCCAGGGCGTGCTCAACGACGTGATGGTGTCGCTAGGTGTGGTGGCAGACGAGGCGCGTTGGCAGATGATTCACAACAAGATGGGCACCATCATCGCCATGACGCACATCCTGCTGCCGTTCATGATCCTGCCGCTCTACTCGGTAATGAAGACCATCCCGCCAAGCTACATGCGGGCGGCGCGTTCGCTCGGGGGCAAGCCGTTTCTCAGTTTCCGCCGCGTCTACTTCCCGCTGACGATTCCGGGCATCGCCGCTGGCGGTATTCTGGTGTTCATTCTGTCGATCGGCTATTACATCACGCCGGCGCTGGTGGGCGGGCAGTCAGGGCGCTTTATCACCAACTATATCGCCTATCACATGCAGACATCGCTCAACTGGGGGCTGGCGGCCGCCATTGCCTCGATCCTGCTGTTCGTGGTGATTATCTGCTATCTGGTATTCAATCGCCTGATCGGCGTCGACAAGGTCAAGCTGGGGTAAACGATGGCCATTCCTTCTTATGCCACTCGTGGCGAGCGTATCTGGCACTACTTATTCCTGGGCATCTGCGGGCTGGTCTTTCTGTTCCTGATTGGGCCGCTGCTGGTGATTATCCCGCTGTCGTTCAATTCGCAGCCCTACTTTACCTTCAGCAAGGAAATGCTGACCTTCGACCCGGCCGGTTATTCGCTGCGCTGGTATCAGGACTTCTTTACGTCGAGCGCATGGCTCAATGCCATCAAGAACAGCTTCATTATCGGCATCGCGTCGACGTTTCTGGCCACGGTGCTGGGGACGGTGGCGGCGCTGGGTTTGTCGAGTCGGTACATGCCGGCGCGTGGCGTCATCATGGCGCTGCTGATCTCGCCGATGATCGTGCCGCTGATTATCTCGGCGGCGGCGATGTTCTTCTTCTTTTCCAAGGTCAATCTCGCCCAGACCTACGTGGGGGTGATTCTGGCCCATACGGCGCTGGGCATTCCCTTCGTGATCATCACCGTGACCGCCACGCTATCGAGCTTCGACACCACGCTGATCCGCGCCGCGCATAGCCTCGGCGCCAATCCCACGCGGACCTTCTTCAAGGTGGTGCTGCCGCTGGTCACGCCAGGGGTGGTGTCGGGGGCGCTGTTCGCCTTCATTACGTCCTTCGACGAGGTGGTGGTGGTGCTGTTCATTGCGGGGCCTGAGCAGCGCACCATGCCGATTCAGATGTGGTCCGGCATTCGCGAGCAGATCAGCCCGACGATCCTTGCCGTGGCCACCCTGCTGGTACTGCTATCGATGCTGCTGCTCACCACCCTTGAGCTGTTACGCCGTCGCAGCGAGCGGCTGCGTGGGGTCACACCCGAGTGAGCCTAAACAGCATGAAAGCCACGCTGGTTTGCTGCGGGAACTAAATGTCCTTGACCAACCTGAGCGCGTCGTAGATGGCCGCGTGGGTGTTCCGGGACTCGACGGCATCGCCGATCCGGAACAGCTGGAAACGGCCATCCGGATTGTTGATGACGCGCTGGGGGTTGCCCACGATCAGGTCATCGTAGTTCACCTCGCCGCCGTTGCTGGCATGCGGTTTGAGCTCGAAATAGATGTCGGCCATGGGCGTGATGCCGTAGTTGACCACCACCTGATCAATGCGCCGTTCGTGCTCGAGGTCCATGTAGTCGCTGGTGATCTTGGCCAGTAGCTCGCCACCATCGCGGGCCACGGACTTCAGCCGGTAAGTCGGCGTGAAGGTGACGTTGGGGCGCTGCAGGGAGCGCATGTAGGGCACCAGGTTCATGGCCATGATCTCTGCGGAGAAGGTGCGATCCGGCGTCATGATTTCGAGCTCGGCCCCCGCAGCGGCAATGATCTCCGCCGCCTGCAGGGCGGCGTGGTCGCCAGCATCGTCGAATAGCAGCACCCGCTTACCCGGTGGCACATGACCGGACAGGATATCCCAGGTGTTGACCACCAGCTCACTGCCGACCTCAGGCTGATCTTCCATGGGATAGCCGCCGGTGGCCACGATCACCACGTCCGGCTGCTCGGCGAGCACGTCCTCCACCTCGGCCCAGACGTTGTAGCGAATCTCGACGCCAAGCACTTCGCACTGCGCCAGGCGCCAATCGATAATGCCCAGCATCTCACGGCGCCGCGCGCTCTGGGCGGTGAGTCGCACCTGCCCACCGGCATCGCTGGCAGCTTCCAGCACCACCACCGAATGACCCCGCTCGCCGGCGACCCGGGCAGCTTCCAGCCCCGCCGGCCCGGCGCCAATGATCACTACTCGCCGCTGCTGAGCTGCCCTAGGGATAGTGTGGGGCATGCTGGTTTCGCGCCCGGTGGCGGCGTTGTGGATGCAGTAGGCGGCGCCACCCTGATAGATACGATCCAGACAGTAGTTGGCACCGACGCAGGGGCGGATCTCCTCTTCTCGGCCTTCGATGATCTTGCGCACGATGTGCGGGTCGGCCATATGAGCGCGGGTCATGCCGATCATGTCGACCTTGCCTGAGGCGATGGCATAACGGGCAGTGGCGACATCCTGGATCTTGGCGCCATGGAAGGTGGGAAAGTCGACCTCGCGACGTATTTCACCGGCGAAATCCAGGTGCGGGGCGCTGGGCATGCCCTGGATGGGAATCACGTCGGTGAGCCCCGCGTCTGTGTCGATGTGGCCGCGAACCACGTTGAGGAAGTCGACCAGGCCGCTGTCCTTCAGGCGCCGTGAGATATCCATCCCGTCGCCGGACGTCAGCCCGCCCGGCAGCATCTCATCGCCGGTGTAGCGCACGCCGACGATAAACGCTTCCCCCACCCGCTGGCGAATGGCGCGCAGCACCTCGAAAGTGAAACGCAATCGATTGTCGAGATCCCCGCCGTAAGGCCCCTCAAGGGTATTGGTCAGCGGCGACCAGAACTGATCCATCAGGTGGCCATAGGCCTGCAGCTCGATTCCATCGAGGCCGGCGGCGTGCATGCGCTCGGCGGCATCGGCGTAATCGCGGATCAGGCGCTCGATATCCCACTCCTCGACCTGCTTGGGAAAAGCGCGGTGGGACGCCTCGCGACGATGCGAAGACGATACCGCTGGAAGCCAATCGCCCTTGTCCCAACGGGTGCGCCGGCCCAGGTGAGTCAGCTGGATCATTACCGCAGTGCCGTGTTCGTGGCAGGCGTCGGTCAGCTCGCGCATCCACGGCACCACTTCATCCTTATAGGCGAGGATGTTGTTGAACACCGGCGGGCTGTCCTTGGCCACCGCCGCGGACCCGGCGGTCATGGTCAGGCCAAGGCCTGCCTTGGCGCGCTCGACGTGGTAGGCACGGTAGAGTGCCTTGGGCATCCCGTCCTCGGGGTAAGCGGGCTCATGGGCGGTCATCATAAGCCTGTTTTTCAGGGTCAGGTGCTTTAGCTGAAAGGGCTGCAGTAGCGGATCGTTAAGCATGGATAGGACGCCATTTTGTTGTGCATTGGATAAATCTAGGTGTCTATGTTCATAGTTGTCAATATAATGTTCATCGATGTACATTTTGAGGCGATCACGTTCACCCGCCATCACCGCGGCCAGGTAGATGGCGTTAGCCGGTCGGGCTTACGGTGGTCAGTCGGTGTCGGGTGGAGCATACCCATGGCGGGCATGGAAGCGTTGCAGCTCCCTGCAACCAGGCGGCTGGCCGGTGAATATCTCGACATAGGCGGGGATGCGCTGCATGCGCACCTCGAGGGATTCCTGAGCCTTCATCGAAATATAGCCGATCTGGGTTAGGTAGATGGTGCGGCCACGCACGTTGGCCGCTAGCGAATCATAGCCGTAGCGTTCGAACATACGCGTCAGCGCTTCGATACGGGTGGCATCGGCAGCATCGATTTCACGCACCACTGGCGCCGACTGCAGCGCCCAGCTGCGCATGGCGAATTCCAGCTGTGAGTCGAACAGCTGAGGGTTCAGCCAGCAGTCGAAGACGTTGAGCATCGCCTCGACGATATTCTCGGCATAGGCTTCGGTCTGATCCACCAGGCCCTGGGTGTTCTTTTCACGCCAGCGTGCGATCAGCGCTTCCAGCAGCGCCTCGCGGTCCTTGAAGAACCAGTAGAAACTGGTGCGAGAAAGCTTGAGCCGCTTGGCCAGGGGAAGAATGCGCACGCTGTCGACGCCCGATTCGAGCAGCAGCTCAAATGCCGCGTCGAGCCAGACGTCTTGGGAGCCCTTGGCGGCGGGCGTGTTGGAGTATGACATCGAGCTCGTCTCTAGGAATGTTGTGACAAAGTGTACACAGGTGTCTGTTATGTGTACACATTGTCAGTTCCTTGGGCTGAGCCCTAGAGACGGCAACCGTCGCTGCCTTTAGATTTCAAACGTCAGCCTTGGGCTAGATGCAGCGCAGGCGCCTCGTATCCCAAGTTTTCGAGCATGCGCCTTGCATACCAGTCGACAAAATCAATAACGCCGAACTCATAGGTCTCGGAGTAGGGGCCGGGTTGGTAGGCTTTGGAGTTGATGCCGCGCTGGTTCTCCTCGGCCAGCTGGCGATCCTGGTCGTTAGTGGCATCCCAGACGCGGCGAAGCTGTTCGGGGTCGTAGTCGACACCTTCCACGGCATCCTTGTGGACCAGCCACTTGGTGGTCACCACGGTTTGCTGCGGGCCAAGCGGCAGCACGCGGAACACGACCGCGTGATCACCCATGAAGTGGTTCCACGAGTTGGGCAGGTGCAGGATGCGCAGGGAGCCCATGTCGGGGCTCTTCAGGCGGCCCATCAGCTTCTTGCAGCCGGGCTGGCCGTCCATGGTCATCGACACGATGCCATCCAGCAGCGGCGTGCGGGTCAGACGGTTCTGCTGGCCATGCCGCGTCAGCTGGTAGGGAATCTGCTCCTGATCCCAGTCCGCCTGTTTGCGGGCCACCAGCGCCTTGTAGGCGGGCGTGGCGCGTGGGTCGTCGGTGTCATCGAACTCCTGCAGCGAGTTCAGCAGCTCGGGGTGGGCGCCGTTGCAGTGATAGCACTCGCGGTTGTTTTCGATGACCAGCTTCCAGTTGGCCTGCTCGATGATGCTGGACTCGGTGGCGACCTTGACGTTGTCCATCTGGTATGGCTCGAGATAGTGCTCGAGGGTGGTCAGGAAGTCGTCAATCGCGGGTGGTTCATCGCTCAGGTTGATAAAGATGAAGCCGCCGGCGGTGCGCACGTTGACCGGCTTGAGGCCAAACTGGTTGAGGTCAAAGTCAGTGCCCATGTCGCTGCCGGCAAACAGTAGTCGACCATCAAGTTCGTAGGTCCACTGGTGGTAGGGGCAGACGAGTTTGGCGACCTTGCCCTTGTCTTTGACGCAAAGACGCGACCCGCGGTGGCGGCAGACGTTATGAAACGCATGGACAGCGCCTTCATTGCCACGCACGATGACAATGGGGTTGTCACCGATATCCAGCGTCATGAAGTTACCCTTGGCCGGGATCTCGCACGTCATGCCGGCAAACAGCCACTCTTTCTCGAAGACCTCCTGCATGTCCAACGCGAACAGGCGGGCATCGTTGTAAAACGGCTGTGGAAGCGAAAAGGTTCGCTCTCTTTCCTGCAACATCTCGGCCGTTGACTCACGAGCCGCCGCGAGCGGGTCGTCCATCCGATTAGAAACACTTTTTTGCATACCAGTATCCTCGTAAACCTCTGCTCCCCCTAAAGGGCTGCGAGTCGGCCGTTAGTCAAGATTGCTTAATCTTGTTGTTGTGTTGCGTAACCTGGCGTTTTTTCATGCCCGAACTGAATCAAGTCACAGATTGTGTTGCAGGCGTGCCCCTGCCAGTTATCTACTCGCGACATTAGGTGACGCAGTGGCGACTAAAACAGAGGTTTCTAAACGATAAAGAGTGGCACGAGGTAAGTGCGCGTCGCTGTCAGGTAAGTCGGTTAGCTGGCGCGTACCCAAAATGCAGCTCAAAGGTACTGGCCGTATAACGAATGCGGTCCGGTGATGCATAGCGATGAAGGCTGGTCAGGCAGAGGCGAAAATGACAACTAATTTCTTCAATCCGGTCACGACCCAAACCTGGACCAACGGACGTCACCAGGTACGTTGCGTCAAGGTGATCCAGGAAACCCAGGATGTACGCACGTTCTGCTTTATGGCCGAGCAGCCGGTACTGTTCTTCTTCAAGCCTGGTCAGTTCGTAACGCTTGAGCTTGAGATCAACAATGAGCCGGTTATGCGCTCTTATACGATCTCCAGTTCTCCCTCTATCCCTTACAGCTTTTCGATCACCGTCAAGCAGATTCCGGATGGCAAGGTATCTAATTGGCTGCATGCCAATCTAAAGGTGGGCGACGAGTTAGTCGTGCACGGGCCGGTAGGTAACTTTAACTCTATCGATTACCCGGCCGAGAAAGTGTTGTTTCTCTCGGGTGGTGTGGGTATTACCCCGTTAATGTCGATGACACGCTGGCTTTTCGATACCAACGCCGCTGTCGACGTTGAGTTCATCCACAGCGCCCGTGCCCCACGCGATGTCATTTATCACCGCGAATTGGTGCATATGTTTTCGCGCATCCCTGAGTTTAAGCTGCATATCATATGCGAGAGTAAGGAAGATATTGGTGAGGCCTGGGCCGGCTACCGCGGCTACCTCACTAAGCCGCTGTTCGAGCTGATGGTGCCGGATTTCATGGATAGGGAGATATTTTGTTGCGGCCCTACTCCGTATATGGAGGCCATCAAACGCATCCTGCGTAGCAACAACTTTGACATGAACCACTACCACGAAGAGTCGTTTGGCGCTACGCCGGTTGATGTCCGTGAGGATGTACGTGAGCTTGCCGAGCAAGCAGAAGTCGACGCCGAAAATGTCGATAGCAATGAACTGCACAGCATCGAATTCGCGTCATCAGGAAAAAGTGTGCGTATCCAGCCTAGTGAGACCGTGCATGCGGCGGCGGCAAAACTTGGTCTGCATATTCCCAAGGCCTGCGGTATGGGGATTTGCGGCACTTGCCGAGTCGAACTTAAGTCGGGTGAAGTGGAAATGGAGCATAACGGTGGTATTACGGAGGAAGATGTCGAAGACGGCTACATTCTGTCCTGCTGCAGTCGTCCCAAGGGTAACCTGGTCGTGGATTTTTAGTGGCACATGGTGTTAGTGGCACATGAAAGAGGTACTTGCGAATGACGATGTTATTGAATAAGCCTCTTTCCATTGGGTTTGTGCTGCTACACCGCTTTACGCTCTTTCCTTTTGCCGCCTTCGTAGACTGTTTGCGCTTGGCTGCCGACGAAGGCGATCGCAGTCGTCAGTTGCGCTGCCACTGGCGCTTCATGACCAGCGGCGGGCAGGCGGCACTTTCCAGCTGCGGGGCGAGCATCTCTCCCTGTGAGGCGTTTCGCGATCCCCATGAATTTGACTACATCGTGGTGATCGGTGGCGTCCAAGACGACCAGGATGGCCCGGATAGCGCCGCTCTTACTTACCTTCGCCAGGCAGCAAGCTTAGGTGTGCCATTGATTGGCGTGTGTACAGGCGTATTCGCGCTGATTCAGGCGGGGTTAATGACGGGACGCCGCTGTTGTATCAGTTGGTATCACCATCGAGACATGAACCACCGTTTTCCTGACACTGAGCCTGTCGCTGATCGTTTGTTCATCGATGATGGCGACAGGATTACCTGTGCAGGCGGCGCCGCAGCGGCTGATCTGGCGGGCTACCTGATAGAAAAGCACCTGGGTAAGGCGTGGGCGATGAAAAGCCTGAACATCATGCTGCTTGATGAAGCCCGAAAAGGCGCGCATCCCCAGCCACAGCCTGTTGTGTTCGGCAAGGTTGATGACCGATTGGTGCGTCGCGCGATCGCCGTGCTTGAGCAACATCTCGGAGAGATGATCTCGATGGATGAGCTGGCAGGGCGAGTGGGCACCTCCCGTCGAAACCTGGAGCGTAGATTCAGTGACGTTCTGGGCGTGGGTCCACAGAAATTCGCGCGGGATCTTCGCCTTCGATACGGTGCTTGGCTACTGCATTACACAGGCAAAAGTATTACCGAGATAGGCGAGCGCTGCGGCTTCGCCGATACGGCCCATTTCTCACGTCATTTTCGTAGTGCCTTTAGTATGACGCCGTCGGAAATGCGCAAACGTGCTAGCTCGCCCAGTCGTGACCAAGTTGATCCTTTCTTCCTAAATATTGATGACCGCTTGGCCGTCTGAGAGGGCTGGGCGCCCGGCTTATCAAGCTTTATGGCGAGGCCGCTCTGCTCATAAAAAGCACCCAAAAACGGCGTTTTAAACAATGAGTTGCTGTTTGGTGTTCCATGCGTTCAGGAAATATGTCGCATTTGTTCAATTTATTTCAGCGAGTGTGGCGTATTAATAGTAAGGAGCGAAAGCACTGGCATGCCCACAGTCGGGGTCATAAGCGCCTCAACGTGAACCGCTGCCAGTTCAGCCACTAAATCGCCCATGTCACGGCTGCCGATAACAACAGGAGATTTTTATGAACCATTCCACACTTGCCAACTTCGATTCCCAAATTGCGGCGGCCATCGCTGATGAGGTGGCGCGTCAGGAAGCGCATATCGAGCTAATTGCCTCCGAGAACTATGCCAGCCGGGCAGTGATTGAGGCTCAGGGCACGGTGCTTACTAACAAATACGCCGAGGGCTACCCCGGTAAGCGCTACTACGGTGGCTGTGAGCATGTCGATGTGGTCGAGCAGTTGGCGATCAACCGCGCTTGCGATTTGTTTGGCGCTGAATATGCCAATGTTCAACCGCACTCCGGAGCCCAGGCGAATGCCGCGGTTTTCATGGCGTTGATCAAACCGGGCGATACGGTGCTGGGTATGAGTCTCGCCCATGGCGGGCATTTGACTCACGGTGCCGCGCCTAATTTTTCCGGCAAGCATTACCATGCCGTGCAGTACGGCCTCAAGCCGGAAACCGGTGAGATCGATTACGAAGAAGTTGAACGCTTGGCTCGCGAGCACCAGCCGAAGATGATTATTGCCGGCTTCTCGGCGTATTCGCGGGTCGTCGATTGGCGTCGTTTCCGCACCATTGCGGATGAAGTAGGTGCTTGGCTGATGGTCGATATGGCGCATGTCGCTGGGTTAGTGGCCGCCGGTCATTACCCAAGCCCGGTGCCCCACGCCCATGTGGTCACGACCACCACTCATAAGACTTTGCGTGGTCCGCGTGGCGGGCTGATTCTTTCAGATCATGGCGACGCCGCGCTGTATAAAAAGCTCAATGGCGCTGTCTTCCCTGGCCAGCAGGGCGGCCCGCTAATGCACGTGATAGCCGCTAAAGCGGTCGCGTTCAAAGAGGCGATGAGCCAGGACTTTGTGCAATACCAGCAGCGTGTGATCGCAAACGCGCGCGCCATGGCAAATGTGTTCATGGAACGAGGCTTCGATGTGGTGTCCGGCGGCACCGATGACCACCTCTTCCTGTTGTCACTGATCAAGCAGGGTGTGACCGGCAAGGACGCGGATGCGGCCCTGGGCCGGGCACATATTACTGTCAATAAAAACGCAGTGCCCAACGATCCGGAAAGCCCCTTTGTCACCTCGGGGCTGCGTATTGGCACGCCTGCCGCGACATCGCGTGGCTTCGATGAAACGGACTGTGCGCAATTGGCCAGTTGGATCTGCGACATCCTTGATGTCCTGGCTGAGCGCGGAAGCACCGATGCGGTGGAAAGCGAAGTGCGTGAGAAAGTCTCAGCACTTTGCGAGCGCCATCCGGTTTATGGCGAGAGCCGTGAACCACAAGTAACGGCCGAGACGGCGCTGTAACGCCATTACGAATCAGGAGAGTTATATGCAACGCTATTCAGGGTTCGGGCTGGCCAAGCACGCGCTAAGTCATCATGAAAACTGGGAGCGCCAGTGGCGTAATCCCACCCCCAAGAAGCAGTACGACGTCGTGATCGTCGGCGGTGGTGGCCATGGCCTGGCCACTGCCTACTATCTGGCCAAGGAGCACGGTATCACGAATGTGGCCGTGGTCGAGAAAGGTTGGCTGGGCGGCGGTAACACGGCGCGTAATACCACCATCGTTCGTTCCAACTATCTTTGGGACGAGTCGGCAGCGCTTTACGAGCACTCCATGAAGCTGTGGGAGGGGCTATCCCAGGACATCAACTACAACGTGATGTTCTCCCAGCGTGGGGTGATGAACCTGGCCCACACGCTCCAGGATATGCGCGATGTGCAGCGCCGCGTAAATGCCAACCGCTTGAACGGTATCGACAGCGAGGTACTCACCCCTGAGCAAATCCAGGCAATCGTACCGATTATGGACTGCTCTAAAAATGCGCGTTATCCCATTCTGGGCGCCTCGTGGCAACCGAGAGCCGGGGTGGCGCGTCATGATGCGGTGGCCTGGGGCTTCGCCCGAGCAGCCGATGCGCTGGGCGTGGATATTCTGCAGAACACCGAGGTGACTGGCTTCAAGATTCGCGACGGCCGTATCTACGGAGTGCATACCAATCGCGGTGATATCGAAGCAAAAACCGTGGGCTGCGTGGCCGCAGGTAATTCCGGGGTATTGGCCAAGATGGCTGGCTTCAGGCTGCCATTGGAATCTCACCCGTTGCAGGCATTGGTGTCTGAACCGCTCAAGCCGGTGCTGGATACAGTGGTGATGTCCAACCATGTGCACGGTTATATCAGCCAGACTGACAAGGGAGACCTGGTCATCGGCGCAGGCATCGACGGCTATAACGGCTATGGGCAGCGTGGCAGCTACCCCACCGTCGAGCACACGCTGCAAGCGGTGATTGAGATGTTCCCCATCTTTTCGCGGGTGCGCATGAACCGCCAATGGGGCGGCATTGTGGATACCTGCCCGGATGCGTGCCCGATCCTTTCCGCCACACCGGTTAAGGGGTTGTTCTTTAACTGTGGCTGGGGCACTGGTGGCTTTAAAGCCACCCCAGGATCAGGCCATGTATTCGCCTGGACCCTGGCGAAAAACCAGGCGCATCCCATTGCGGCGCCGTTCTCTATTAATCGCTTTCACACTGGTGCGCTGGTGGACGAGCACGGCGCCGCAGGCGTGGCCCACTAAAAGGAGTCAGTACCATGTTGCATATTTACTGCCCTTATTGCGAAGAGCTCCGAGAAGAAGAGGAGTTTCATCCCAAGGGCCAAGCGCATATCACACGGCCAGCAGACCCCGACGCCTGTAGCGATGAAGAGTGGGGCGACTATCTGTTTTTCCGTGATAACCCGCGCGGCATCCACCATGAAATGTGGGTGCACGCCATCGGCTGTCGAAAGTTCTTTAATGTCACACGTAACACGGTGACGTACGAGATTCTTGAGACGTATCCCATGGGCGAGCAGCCGCACTTTACGGCGGAGTACCCCGAGGGCAAGTCCACTGATCAGGTCAACGCCACACAACAAGAGCTGTCGCGTCAGGAAGGAGTTCACGTATGAGCCAGTTGTTGAAACAGCCAAATCGTGTTCGCGAAGGGGGGCGAATTGATCGCTCGAAAACGCTGAGCTTTACCTTCAATGGCAAGCAATATCAGGGCCATGCCGGTGATACCCTGGCCTCGGCGCTGCTTGCTAACGGCGTGAATATCGTCAACCGCAGCTTCAAGTATTCGCGGCCGCGGGGGATCGTGGCGGCCGGGGCTGAGGAACCCAATGCATTGGTGCAGCTAGGCAGCACCGAAGCGGCTCAGGTGCCCAACGTGCGGGCCACGCAGCAGGCGCTGTTTGATGGCCTGGTGGCGCGCAGCACCAACGGCTGGCCATCTGCGCAACGCGACATGATGAGCTTCGTGGGTAAGCTCGGTGGGCGCTTTATGCCGCCGGGTTTTTACTACAAGACGTTTATGGCGCCTGCCTCCATGTGGATGACCTACGAGAAGGTTATTCGTAAAGGAGCGGGGCTTGGCCGCAGCCCGATGGAGCGCGATCCGGATCATTACGACCATCTCAACCAGCATTGCGACCTATTGGTCGTGGGGGCTGGCCCGGCCGGGCTGTCCGCAGCGCTCACCGCCGCGCGCAGTGGTGCGCGGGTGATTCTTTGCGATGAGCAGGAAGAGATGGGCGGCTCGCTACTCGATAGCCGCGAACAACTCGATGGCCAGCCGGCCAATCAATGGGTCGAGCGCGTTGTGAGCGAGCTTGCTCAGATGGATAACGTCACCCTACTGCCGCGTACCACGGCGAATGGTTACCACGACCATCACTTTGTCACCCTCCATGAGCGGCGCACCGAGCACCTTGGTGAGACGGCTCCACTGCTTGATGGGCGTCGCCCGAGCCGTTCACGCATGCATCGCGTGCGTGCGGGGCAAGTGCTGCTGGCAACCGGTGCCCACGAACGTCCCTTGGTTTATGGCCATAACGACGTGCCGGGCAATATGACCGCGGGAGCAGTGTCGGCTTACATCCGTCGCTATGGCGTGGTGCCCGGCAACAAGCTGGTGCTTTCAACCACCAATGATTACGCCTATCGCGCGGCTCTCGACTGGCTTGATGCCGGCCGTGAGGTGGTCGCCGTTGTGGATGCTCGCCTGGCGCCGGATGGCGATTTGGTCGAACAGGTTCGTGCGCGCGGTGTGCGCATTATCGACGGCGCCGCCGTACTGGAAGCGAAGGGCGGGGATCGAGTAAGCGGCGCACGCGTTGCGACGATCGATGCAGAAGCTTTCAAAGTGACCGGCCCGTCTGAAACCTTGTCGTGTGACACCATCGCAAGCTCTGGTGGCTACAGTCCGGCCATTCACCTGGCGTCGCATACCGGGGCACGGCCGACTTGGAACGACGAGATTCTCGGTTTCGTGCCTAGCCTGGTCAAAGGCGTGCATGCCGCAGGTAGCGTACGTGGCCTGCATAAGCTCGCGGATGGCCTGGCGGATGGTTGTGCAGCAGCGGCTGAGGCGCTATCGGCGCTTGGCCAGTCGGTAACGGCCATCGAACTGCCACATGTTGATACTGCCCGCCAAGGTGTCGCCTGCGCGCTGTATCAGGTGCCGCACGAGAAATCGACGCTGCGTGGTCCCAAACAGTTTGTGGATATGCAGAACGACGTGACGGCGGCCGCGATCGAGCTTGCGACGCGCGAAGGGTTTGAGTCCATCGAGCACGTTAAACGCTACACTGCGATGGGTTTTGGTACCGATCAAGGCAAACTTGGCAATATTAATGGCATGGCGATTGCGGCACGTTGCCTAAATAAGACGATCCCCGAGGTAGGCACTACCGTGTTCCGGCCCAACTATACGCCGGTGACGTTTGGTGCCATTGTGGGCCGCCACTGCCGTGACCTGTTTGACCCCGAGCGTTATACCGCCTTGCACCAGTGGCATGTCGAGCAGGGGGCCGAGTTTGAAGAGGTGGGTCAGTGGAAACGTCCCTGGTATTTCCCGAGAACCGTCGATGGCAAGACAGAATCGATGCACGACGCGGTGGCCAGAGAGTGCCTTGCGGTGCGTCAAGGGGTGGGTGTTTTAGATGCCTCGACGCTGGGCAAGATTGATATCCAGGGCCCGGATGCCCGAGAGTTCCTGGGGCGAATTTACACCAATAAGTGGGCCAAGCTAGCGCCCGGGCGCGTACGTTACGGCCTGATGTGCAAAGACGATGGCATGCTGATGGATGACGGCACCACCAGCTGCCTGGGTGAGAATCACTTCTTGATGACCACCACTACCGGCGGTGCGGCGGGCGTGATGGAGTGGTTGGAACTGTGGCATCAAACCGAATGGCCCGAGTTACAGGTGTATTTCAATTCGGTGACCGACCACTGGGCGACGATCACGGTCACCGGGCCGGAGGCACGCAAGCTGCTTGCCGAGATCACCGATATCGACCTGGATCGCGAGACCTTCAAATTTATGGACTGGCGCGAGGGCAAGGTTGCCGACGTGCCAGCACGGGTCTTCCGTATCTCCTTTACGGGCGAGCTGTCCTTCGAGATTAATGTCCAAGCCAACTATGCGCTGCATGTTTGGAAGACGCTTTTCGCGCACGGCGAGAAATACGACCTGACCCCCTATGGCACCGAGACCATGCACGTGCTCCGGGCTGAGAAAGGCCTGATCATTGCAGGGCAGGAGACCGATGGGTCGGTCACGCCGGAAGACCTCGGCATGCAGTGGGCGGTGGGCTATGACAAGCCTTTTCCATGGGTCGGCAAGCGAGCGCTAACCCGTTCGGATACGCGGCGCGTGGATCGCAAGCAGATGGTCGGCCTGAAGCCCCAAGACCCCTCTGTGGTGTTTGAAGAAGGCGCACAGATCGTGCTTGATCCTGATCACGCTATCCCCATGCCCATGGTGGGGCACGTGACGTCCAGCTATTACAGCCCGATACTCGAAAGCGGCTTTGCACTGGCGGTGGTCAAAGGCGGGCATCAGCGTATGGGCGAGATCGTCTATTTGCCGATGGGCGATGGCAAGACTCATGCCGCCGAAATCGTCAGCCCTATCTTTTACGACCCCAAGGGAGAGCGCCAGCATGTCTGAACACACATCTGCAAATACGCTAACCGGCACCAATATGTATGATGTTCGCCCCACTGCCGATGTGCTGACAGAGTCTCCACTGGCTTGGTCGTATCATCGTACTGGCCGCCCTAGCGTTTCAGACCGTAGTCGCGTGGTGATGCGCGAGCGCGCCATGTTAGGCCATGTGATGTTGCGCGGTGGTGCCATTGTGCTTGATGAAGCAGTTCGGCAAGTCCTCGGCTTTGGCCTGCCGGCACGCCCTAATACGCTTAGCCAGGATCAAAGCGGCGAGCGTTCTGCCCAGTGGCTCTCACCGGACGAATGGCTCGTCATTGTCCCCGGTGGCGAAGAGTTTTCCCTGGAGGCAAAACTGCGCGAGGCGCTGGGCGATGCTCACTATGCCATCGTCAACGCCAGCGGTGGCCAGACGTTGATTGAGCTTGAAGGCGACGCCGCCACGGAGCTTCTGATGAAATCGGCACCTTGTGACGTGCATCCTGCGGCCTTCCCCGTTGGCAAAGGCGTCACCACAGTCTTTGCTAAAAGTAATCTGATCCTGCGTCGCCCTGCCGAGGACCGTTGGGAGTTGGTATTGCGCCGTAGCTTCGCCGATTACCTCTATCGCTGGCTGCTTGATGCGGGCGAAGAGTATGCCATCGGCGTTAAAGACTGATGAGTGGACGCCGGCAAATGCCGGCGTCCACTCTTTCTTCACTGGGGGGAGCCTACTATGCAAGATAAAAATAACCGTTGGATATTGGCGGCTCAGTGCGCCAGTAGGCTTGGCACGGTCGATGTTGTCACGCGCTTTTTAAAAGAGCAGCGCTGTTACATCACCGAGCAGCAGTCGTTTGATGATCGACTAAGCGATCGCTTTTTTATCCGCACCGAGTTTCGGCCGGAAGACGAGGCGTTCGATGCTGAGGCTTTTCAATCGGGATTTGCCGAGCGGGCCGCTGACTTCTCAATGAGTTTCGAGCTGACGGCACCCGAAACGCGGATGCCGGTGGTGATCATGGTGTCCAAGGCCGATCATTGCCTCAACGACTTGCTGTATCGTTATCGCATTGGTCAATTGCCCATCGATATTCGCGCCATTGTCTCCAACCATCCAGATTTGGCGTCCCTGGCCGAATGGCATGATATTCCTTACCGTTATTTGCCGATCACCCCCGAAACCAAGCCAGAGCAAGAGGCTCAAGTCTGGGACGAAATAGAAGCAGCCGGCGCTGAACTGGTCATTCTCGCGCGCTATATGCAGGTGCTCTCAAGTGGCATGTGCAAAAAGTTAACGGGGAAAGCGATCAATATTCATCACTCGCTGCTGCCAGGTTTCAAAGGGGCTCGCCCTTATCATCAGGCCTATGAGAAGGGGGTCAAGCTAGTGGGGGCGACCGCTCACTACATTAACGATGACCTCGACGAAGGGCCGATCATTACCCAAGGGGTTGAGCCCGTCAGCCATACCGACTATCCGGAAGACTTAGTGGCCAAGGGGCGTGATGTCGAGTGTTTGACGCTTGCTCGGGCCGTTACACTGCATGTGGAGCGACGTGTCTTCCTGCATGCCAACCGCACCGTAGTTTTTGACCGCTAGTCAGATAATGACAACACCTCTGGAAGGTAGATAAGCATGTCAATTAGTGTTTTCGATCTTTTTAAGATCGGCATCGGACCATCGAGCTCGCATACAGTCGGCCCTATGCGGGCCGCTTTTGACTTCATCGGTGAGCTTGAGGCAAAGAAACTGTTGAACGAAGTAACTCGCGTGGAGGTGCACCTCTTCGGTTCTCTCTCCGCCACGGGAGTTGGCCATGGCACCGATCACGCCGTGATCATGGGCCTGATGGGGAAAAGGCCAGATGATATCGACCCAGATGTTATTGCGCCCTCTATCAATGCGTTAAAAGCCTCTGAGGTGCTGCTCCTGAACAGCCATTACAGCGTGCCCTTTCAGTGGCAGCGAGACATGCAGCTGTTCGAGGAAAGCCTGCCCCATCACCCCAACGCCATGCGGCTGATCGCACATGGACACAGCGCTGAGCTGTATCAGAATACCTACTACTCGGTAGGCGGTGGGTTTGTGGTGGATCAGGCCCAGGCAGAGCAAGGCCAATTGGATAGCGATACCACTAAGCTTCCCTATGACTTCCAGACCGCCGCCGACTTGTTGACCATGTGTCAAGAAAGCGGCTTGCGCATTAGTGAGTTGATGCTCGAAAACGAGCGCGCCTGGCGCAGTGAGGCCGAGATCCGCAAGGGGCTTTGCGATATCTGGCAGGCGATGAAAGCCTGTGTGAACAAAGGGCTTGAGGCCGAAGGTGTGTTGCCCGGCGGGCTGAATGTTCGTCGGCGGGCGCGTTTGCTGCATGAACGATTGCAGGCGGTTGATGAAAATCCCTCAGTGATTACCACGACGATGTCGGCGATGGATTGGGTCAACCTCTATGCGCTGGCGGTCAATGAAGAAAATGCCGCGGGTGGGCGTATGGTGACGGCGCCGACAAATGGTGCCGCGGGTATTATCCCGGCGGTATTGCATTACTACATGCACTTTCGCGAAGGGGCCAGCGAACGAGACGTCGTCGACTTCCTGCTGGCGGCGGGTGCTGTGGGCATTCTATGCAAGAAAAACGCCTCGATCTCGGGTGCTGAGGTAGGTTGCCAAGGGGAAGTTGGCTCTGCCTGTGCGATGGCGGCCGCAGGCCTTGCCGAATTGATGGGTGGTACGGTGGCGCAGGTAGAAAACGCCGCTGAAATAGGCCTGGAGCATAACCTGGGGCTAACCTGCGATCCTGTCGGCGGTCTAGTCCAGGTACCCTGCATCGAGCGCAATGCCATCGCGTCGATAAAAGCTATTAACGCGGCGCAAATGGCACTAAGGGGTGATGGCCAACACTTTATTTCGTTGGACAAAGTGATCCGCACCATGCGCGATACGGGCGCTGACATGCAGGATAAATATAAAGAAACCTCGAAAGGCGGGTTGGCGGTTAATACGATTGAGTGTTGAGTGTTGAGTGAAGTAATTAACCGCAACCGAAAGTTGATGCTATACAACAGGCACGCGTTGCGTGCCTGTCATCATTGCACCATGAACGCTTAACATTTTAAGCCAGAGAAGGCGGCGTTAGCAGGGGCAGATAACGTTCCAGCAACTGGGCAGCCTGTAGCACCTTAAGGTCTTGGTATTTGCCTGCCACAAGGTGTAGCCCCACCGGTAGCCCCTGGCTATCCAGCCCGCAAGGCAGCGAGGCGGCGGGCTGCTGGGTGAGATTGAAGGGGTAGCTGAATGGCGTCCAGTCCATCCAATCGCGGTGGGCTCCACCCGGTGGCACGTTGTGGCCCGCAGCAAATGGCGCAATCGGCATGGTGGGCGTGACCAGCAAATCATACTGCTGATGAAACGCCGCCATGTGGGCCGTCAATTCGCTACGCTCGCGCCGCGCGGCGAGGTAGTCGGAAAGCGATACATCCTGCCCACGTCGAGCGATATCCAGAAACCCTGGGTCGAGCGCTGCCTGCTGCTGTTCGTCCAGTTTTTCGAGTGCTTGAGTGGCACCTGCAAACCAGAGCTTGTTGTATGTCCTAAGCGGATCGCTGAAGCCAGGATCAACCCGCTCAACCGTTGCACCCAGCTCTTCGAGATGGGCAACGGCTTCTTCTACCCGCTGAGCAATATCCGGCGCTACCTCCACATAGCCCAGGTTGGCGCTAAAGGCGATGCGCCAGCCGCGTAGATCAACAGGGGGCGGGGTTAGCCAGTTTGGTCCATGTGGATTACCGGAGTAGCCATCCCGAGGATCCGGCTGCGCCATCACGTTGAGCATTAGCGCGCTATCCGTCACAGTGCGGGTGATTGGGCCGAGGTGGGAGAGCGTACTCATAGCGCTGGCGGGCCACTGGGGCACCCAGCCAAAGGTTGGCTTAATGCCAAAGGTGCCGGTAAAGCTGCAAGGGATACGGATAGAACCGCCCGCGTCGCTGCCCTGATGCAACAAGCCCAGATTGAGCGCGGATGCCGCGGCAGCACCCCCTGACGAGCCGCCCGGAGTAAGTTCTATATTCCAGGGGTTGCGGGTAATGCCGTGCAGCGGATTATCGGTAACGCCTTTCCAACCAAACTCTGGCGAGGTGGTTTTGCCGATCACGATGGCTCCGGCACTGCGTAGATGGCGGCTGATAGGAGCGTCTACCTCCCAGGGGCCATCCGGTGCAGTGGTCGTCGACCCCAAGCGCGTAGGCAGCCCTTTGGTCAGCGTCAAATCCTTGATGGTGACGGGAATGCCGTCCAGCGGGCCAAGCGGTGCACCTGCCTGCCAGCGCTGTGCGGATTTTTCCGCCAAACGCCGGGCCTCTACCTCGTTAACGCAGGTAAACGCATTTACCTTGGGGTTATCGCGGGCAATCCGCCCCAAGCAGTCATCCACCAGTGCCTCCGGCGAGAGCGATCCCTCGCCAAAACGCTCCAGTGCGGTAACGGCTGTTAGAGTGTCAAACGTTTCAGCCATGGTTATACGCTTTCCTTAACGCCCGCCGCATTTAGCATGGCGTGTAATAGAACGTTACAGCCTGAGTGAACGTGCTCCGCGGTGGCGCTCTCAATTTCGTTGTGGCTGATACCATCCTTGCAGGGAATAAAGATCATTGCGGCGGGGGCCACGCGGCCGACAAACATTGCATCGTGGCCTGCGCCGCTAATGATATCCATATGGGAGAGGTTGAGCTTTTCCGCTGCCTGGCGAACCGCATCTACGCATTCCTTATCGAAGAATTCGGGAGCAAAGTTGGCGGTGGGTTCCAGAAGGTATTCAAGCCCATGGCGTTGGCAAATCTCCTCAACGGCTGCGGTGACTGCTTGGCCCATGGTTTCAAGCGCTTCTGGTTCCCAGTGGCGCATATCCAATGTCATTTTGACCTGGCCGGGAATCACGTTGCGCGAACCAGGGTGCAGCGTCATGCAGCCGACCGTGCCTCGGCCATGAGGCTGGTGCTCTTGGGCAATGCGGTTGAGCGCTTGGGTAACTTCCGCAGCACCCATCATGGCGTCGCGGCGCAGGTTCATCGGCGTAGGGCCTGCGTGAGCTTCAAGCCCGGTTAGGGTTAAATCAAACCACTTTTGCCCCAGTCCGCCGATAACCACGCCAATAGTGGTGTCGGTATCTTCCAGGATTGGCCCCTGCTCAATGTGGGGCTCAAAGTAGGCGCTGATCTCACTCGGCGAGACGCTGTCGTTGCCGCGGTAGTGAATGGCGTCCAAGGCATCGCTGACCGTGACGCCGTCGGCGTCAGTGCGCGCCATCATGGCATCAAACTCAAGCGCCTCGGTAAAGACACCAGAGCCCATCATGCAAGGAGCGAAGCGGCAGCCCTCTTCATTGGTCCAGGCCACTACTTCAACGGGTGCTTTTGTGGTGATGTTGTGCTGGTTAAGGGTGCGGATCACTTCCAGGCCAGAGAGTACGCCGAAGCAGCCGTCGTACTTGCCGCCGGTGGGCTGGCTATCCAAATGGCTGCCCGCCATCACCGCTTTGGCGGTGGGGTCGCTGCCTTCCCGGCGGGCAAAGATATTGCCGATATTATCGATGCGAATCGTGCAGCCCTCTGCCCGACACCATTGAATAAATAGATCACGCCCCTGGCGCTCTAAATCGGTAAGCGCTTGGCGGTTAACCCCACCTTTAGCGGTGGCGCCTAACGTTGCCATCTCCATTAGCGACTGCCAAAGGCGGTCGCTGTCGGTGCGTAGATCAGTGATATTGGTAGTTGGGTTCACGTAGGTGTTCATCTTGGTGTCCTCGCAGGGTCAAACGCAGCGCTAGGGTGCAACGTTATCTGTCAATAAGTCGTGTAGCTTGGAGCGATGATTGTGGGGGTACAGAAAGTCACTGCTTATCAGCATTTGTGCCGCCATTTCCGCTTCCAGTGCACTCATATGGCTTTCTGCGTCCGCCATATGCTCGGTCATGATCTGGCGTACACGCAGGGTATCTTCGGCCCGGTAAGCCTCCACCAGTTGTCGGTGGTAATTCTGGTTGGCGTGGTCGAACTGTTTACGCTCTGGCACGTAGGCCTTTTTGATCACCACCAAGTCGCGCAGCATGTCGTTTAAAAATTGGCATATAAACGCTAGCAAAGGGTTAGGGCAGGCGCGGGCCAGTAATTGGTGGAACTCCAGCTCCAAAAACCGCTGGTGCCGGTGGTCCTCCTCACCGCCGCAGCAACTGCAGGCCGTCATATTGGCTTCAAGCTGCTGGTAATCGTCCTCTGTCAGTCTGCCTACTACCGATGCTGCCAGCTCGACTTCCAATAGTTTGCGCAACTGGTAAACCTGCTTGCCATCCAACTGCTGAAAATGCAGGAAGTTACGCAGCATGCGGCTGGCGGGCTCCATGCCCGGCTGATTGATTACCGCGCCTCCTTTAGGCCCGGTTTTTAAGGTAATAAGCCCCTCAACCTCCAGAATCTTCAGTGCTTCGCGCACCGTGGCTTTGGCACTGCCATAAAGCTCCATCAGGGCTTTTTCGTTAGGCAGGCGATCACCTTCCCCAAGCGACTCGGCGGCAATCCAGCGCTTGATATCATCGCTGATCAGCTCGGCGAGCTTGGGTCGGCGCCTGGAGGTTGGAACAGGGGCTTGAGCCATCAACACACTCCTTGGTTGTCGTTAGCGATCATTTGTAGCTGTCGATAGAGGCCGTTTCCTGCGTGTAGGCAGGTAACCGCTCGGGGTGGTACTCAGCATCATAGTCGTAGCGTGCCTGGGTAAAGCGCTCCACTACCGCTGTATCGCGACGATGCAGCGCATGGCTTAGGCCAACAAACAGCAGGGTATTTAGCAATAAGCCCCAGATGCCTGCATGGAAACCCCAAGGAGCGCTTAGCGGCCCAAAGGTCATCAGTAGCACACAGGCAACGCCGCCCCACAAGCCAGCAAGCGCAGCAGTAGGGTGGGCTTTTTTCCAGGCGATAGCGCCGATGGTGGGAATCACCAGTTGTGCGGTGCCCGCCAAAGCGGCAATGCCAATCGTCACTAGTACTCCGGGCACGGTGAGCGCCATGATGTAAGCGGCGAGGGAAAAGCCCACCAGTGATAAGCGGCCAATAAAAACAATACGTGCTTGGCTTGCTTCACGATTCACATAGCGCTTGTAGATATCCATCGTCACTACGGTGGAAACCGCGTGGATCTGTGAATTAGCAGTCGACATGGCGGCTGAAGCCCCGGCGGCCATAATCAGTGAAGCGAGCAGGTAAGGCGCATACTCCATCAGCATAATGGGCAGGATTTGGTCAGGGTTGTCTACATCGGGCTCAAGCAAGACCCCAGAGTAACCAGATAGCACCGATCCCACATAGGCAAAGGCCGCCAAGCCCAGTAGAAATGGCATTAAGTTAAATAGCTTACCGCTTTTAACCGAATACATGCGTAGCCAAATCTGTGGCCCCATAAAAGCACCAATGGCGGTTACGACAAATAGCGAGAACCACATGGGGTAGCCCATCGTGCCGTTAGGCCCTGGCATAGTGAGGTGTTCTGGAGAGGATTGTTGTAACTGGCTAAAAAGCGCCGCCGGGCCACCCACTTGGGAAGAAATGTAGTAACCAGCGTACATCATGCCAAAGAACAACAGGGCGCCATAAATCACGTCGGTCCAGGCGATAGCGCGAATGCCGCCAATCCATACGTAGATAATGATAATGAAGTAGAACAGCAGCGCTGCCAGCCAGAACGGAATCAACCCACCGGAGGCCACTTCAATTAAGTATGCCCCACCGGTTAGCTGAATCTGTAAATAAGGGATAGTGAAAATAAGAGTAATAGCGGCCACGGTAATGCGCAGGGCTTCGCTATTATAAAAATCACCGATTAAATCCGAAGGTGTTAAGTAGTTGAACCGCTTGCCTAAAAACCACACCCGCTTGCCAATCCAGTAATACATAAAGCCAAATAGCAGGTTCCAGGCCAGCGCGGTAAGAAATACCGGGCCGTTGGTATAAAATGTGGCATTAGAGCCCAAGAAAGCAAAAGCACTCCACCAGGTTGCCGCCACGGTGAAGAACACAGCGATGCTGCCCATGGCGCGGCCTTGTACGAAAAAATCTTCACTGGTTTCCTGCGATTGACGCGCTGATAAAACCCCAACTATCAAGGGGATAATCATAAAAGCCGCGATAATTAATAAGCTGCCGGTCATACGTTATCCCCCTTTATGGCTGTTTAATGGCGTGCTTGGCATTGGGTGCTGGGCTACCCCAGTTGGTAAAGTACGCCACCAAAAAAAGTGCTGTTAACACAAACCACCAAAATAGGTTCCAGACAATAAGAAACGGAATGCCCAGTACCATGGGTTCTATTCGGTTAGCCAGCATAATGACCGGGCTTTCCAGCATTAAAAAGCTGAAAATTATGCCACCGTAGAGCGCTAGTTTGTGCGGAGTTAAATACTTCATAGTGAGTAAGCCCTTCAGTTGTAAGAAATTTGTGAGCAGTGCAATGCACTGTGGGGCGTGACCTGTATTATTAGTATTTATTCGTATAAATATAACAATTAGGCAATTTGGTGATCAGCGTCAAGCGACTAGGATGCTGAAACAGCTTTTTTGCGTATGGATTTTCTAACGTGAACAAAAGAAAAGCATAATTTTACAAACGTGTTTAGTCAGCCATGCTGAGGTGATGCCTTATAGCGATGGAGCTGGACACCATGTTTGGACTAAAAAGCAAAACATCCCCGCAGGCTTCTGCGGATGCTGTTGAAGATCACTCGCCTAATGCCGCGCTTAATCAGCATTACTGGATGCCGTTTAGCTCGAATCGGGACTTTCGTGCCAACCCGCGGGTGATTACCGGAGCGGAAGGTCGCTATTACATCGACGACCAGGGCCGTAAGCTGTTTGATTCGCTTTCCGGCCTATGGACCTGTGGTGCGGGCCACAACCGCGAAGAGATCCAAAAAGCCGTTGCAGCGCAGCTAGGCACCCTCGACTTTGCCCCTGGCTTCCAAATTGGCCACCCGCTGGCGTTCAAGCTGGCGGAAAAGGTCTCAAGCCTCACGCCCGCCGGGCTCGACCATGTGTTTTTCACTAACTCAGGCTCAGAAGCCGCGGATACCTCGGTCAAAATGGCCAAGGCCTACTGGCGCTTGAAAGGCAAGCCAGAGAAAACCCGCATGATCGGCCGTGCCAAGGGCTACCATGGCGTCAACATTGGCGGCACTAGCCTGGGCGGTATTGGCCCCAACCGGAAACACTACGGCCCATTGATGGACGTCACGCACCTACCGCATACCCTGCAAGCGGGCCACGCCTATACGCGTGGCCAGGCGGAAACCGGCGTCGAGCTTGCCGATGCGCTGCTCGATCAAATCGCGCTGCACGACGCCTCGACCATTGCGGCGGTGATTGTCGAGCCGATGTCAGGCTCGGCGGGGGTGATTGTGCCCCCCAAAGGCTACCTGGATCGGCTGCGTGAGATATGTACCGCCCACGATATCCTGCTGATCTTCGACGAGGTGATCACTGCCTTCGGGCGCAGTGGTGCCACCACAGGTGCCGAGGCCTTTGGCGTGACGCCGGATATCATGAACGTTGCCAAGCAGATCACCAACGGCGCCATCCCCATGGGCGCGGTGATCGCCTCCAGCGAGATTTTCGATACCTTTATGCACGCGGGCGGCCCCCAGCACGCGGTTGAATTCCCCCACGGCTATACTTACAGCGCCCACCCGGTGGCCTGTGCGGCGGGGCTCGCTGCGCTTGACATGATGGAGCGTGACAACTTCCCCGCCCAGGTGAAGGCCATCGCGCCTACCTTTGAGCAGAAGCTGCACGCCCTGAAAGGGCGCAACCATATTGTCGATATTCGCAACTACGGTCTGGCCGGGGCGATTCAGTTGGCCCCCCGCGATGGCGATCCCACGATTCGTCCCCGCGACGCGCACATGGCGCTTTGGGAGGCGGGCTTCTACGTGCGCTACGGCGGCGACACGCTGCAGTTCGGCCCTCCGTTTGGCACTACCGAGGCCGAACTCGAGCGCCTGTTCGACGCGGTGGCGACCACCCTGGATTCGCTGGCATAGGTTATTTCGGAGAGTAAAACATGAGTGTTGTTTCCCACCTGATTAACGGTGAGTTGATCGAAAGTCAGCGCACGCTGGACGTGACTAACCCCTCAACGGGCAAGGTGATCCGCCAGGTGGCGGATGCTAATGCTGCCGACGTGGAACGCGCGATTGCCGCCGCCCAGGCGGCGTTTCCCGCCTGGCGCGATACGCCACCCAACAAGCGCGCCCAGGTCATGTACCGCTTCAAGCAGCTGCTCGAAGATAACGCCGACCGCCTGGTGCAGCTGGTCAGCGAAGAGCACGGCAAAACCCCTGAAGACGCCATGGGCGAGCTCAAACGGGGTATAGAGAACGTCGAGTACGCCTGCGGCGTGCCGGAGCTGCTGAAGGGTGAGTATTCCCACAACGTCGGGCCGGGCATCGATGCCTGGTCCAACTTCCAGCCTCTGGGCGTGGTGGCGGGCATTACCCCGTTCAACTTCCCCGCCATGGTGCCGCTGTGGATGTACCCGATGGCGATTGCCTGCGGTAACACCTTTATCCTCAAGCCGTCGGAAAAAGACCCCTCCGCGGCCATGGCGGTGGCGGAACTGCTCCAGGAAGCCGGGCTCCCCAACGGTGTGATGAACGTGGTGCACGGCGGGCGCGAAGCGGTGGAAACGCTGCTCGATGCCAAGGCCGTCAAAGCCATTTCGTTTGTCGGCTCCACCCCGGTCGCCGAGGCGATCTATACCCGTGGCTCCGCCGCCGGTAAGCGTGTGCAGGCCTTGGGCGGCGCTAAAAACCACGCCGTGGTGCTGCCGGATGCCGATCTGGAAAACGCCGCCAACACCCTGATGGGCGCGGCATATGGCAGCTGCGGCGAGCGCTGTATGGCGATCTCGGTCGCCGTATGCGTGGGCGATGAGACCGCCAATCGACTGGTGGAAACCATGCTGCCCAAAATCGCCCACCTCAAAGTGGGCCCGGGCACCGAGAAAGGCCTGGATATGGGGCCGCTGGTCACCGCCGAGCACCGCGATAAAGTGCTGAGCTTTATCGAGGACGGCGTGAGTGCCGGAGCCACGCTGGTCGCCGATGGGCGTAAGCTGACAGTGCCGGGCCATGAAGAGGGTTACTTTGTCGGCGGCTGCCTGTTCGATAACGTCACCGCCGAGATGCGTATCTACCAGGAAGAGATTTTCGGGCCGGTACTCTGCGTTGTTCGGGTGGGCAGCCTGGACGACGCCATGCAGCTGATCAACGACCACGAGTACGGCAACGGCACCTGCCTGTTCACCCGCGATGGCGAAGCCGCCCGCCGCTTTACCGACGGTATTGAAGTGGGCATGGTCGGGGTCAACGTACCGCTGCCAGTGCCTGTGGCGTATCACAGCTTTGGCGGCTGGAAGCGCTCGCTGTTTGGCGACCTTCATGCCTACGGGCCTGACTCGGTGCGCTTCTATACCCGCCGCAAGGCGGTGTCCCAGCGCTGGCCGTCGGTCAGTGAAGCGACCCAGGCCGAGTTCTCGTTCCCGGCCAATCAGAGTTGACGTCCTGGGGTAACTAGGACATCTTCTCAGCACCATCGCCCGGCGGTGGTGCTTTTTTTGGTGCGTACTTCAGGCGTAAAAGGGACGAGGACAGCGTGGCAAGAACTCAGGACGAAATTCGGCAAACCAACGTGAAAAAGATTCTTCAGGCGGCGGAACAGCTGTTTGCTGAAAAGGGCTATGCCGGCGCCTCCATGGGCGATATCGCCCAGCTGGCCGACATTCCCAAATCCAATGTGCACTATTACTTTGCGACCAAAAAAGCCCTCTATCAGGAAGTGCTGCTGGAGCTTTTGGAGGTATGGAAGCAGGACGCGCTGTGCTTTGAGCTCTATGACGATCCCCGCGTGGTGCTCTCCAGCTACATTCGCGCCAAGATGAACCACTCGCGTAACCGCGCCCACGGTTCCAAGGTCTGGGCCGCCGAGGTGATGCAGGGTGCACCGATCCTTAAAGAGTGCCTGCGCGACAACCTTTACGAATGGGCCAAGCTCAAGGAGGCCAAGATTCGTGAATGGATCGACACGGGCCAGATCAATCCCGTCGAGCCTTCCTATCTGCTCTACATGATCTGGGCGTCGACCCAGCACTACGCCGACTTCGACTACCAGATCTACCTGCTCAACGACGACCAACCGCTTGACGACCTGCAGTTTGAAAAAGCCGTGCAGTCAGTCACCTCGGTCATCCTTCGGGGGATTGGCCTGACGGCGTGAACGAAAAGTGGCTTGAAGGCATTTAAGTGTACATCTATGCTATGTATATATAGTCTAGGTGTTCACTTATGAATCATATGGTCGCCCGCCAACGCTTGGATGCATGGGATCGCCAGGGGCGCACTATTTTCACGTTGCGAGATCTCGCCAAGCTGTTCCATGAAGATAACTCGAAAACGCTACAGGAAGGGGTGAACCGCCTCCGTCGTCATGGAGTGCTGGAAAGTGTTGCGCGGGGTATCTATCGCTATACCCTGTCTCGAACTCCAGACGCTTATCGACTGGAGCGTATCGCCCGGGCCATGCGGCGCGGCGAATATAGTTACGTCTCCTTAGAGTCGGCTTTATCTGAATATGGCGCTATCTCACAGATTCCGGTGGATCGACTGACTGTTATGACCACCGGCCGAAAGGGCACTTATCGCACACCTTATGGCACCATCGAGTTCACCCATACACGCCGCCCAGTCACCGAGCTGATGGGGCGCATGAAAGATATTGGTCGGCCCCTCAAAATCGCGACGCCTGAAGCCGCTTGGGCTGACCTTAAACGCGTAGGGCGAAATACCCATATGGTCGATGTTGAGGTGTTGAATGAACCGAATTGAGCCTGGGGATTATGAAAAGCTAGTGGTGAAAGCTATGAGAAATCCGGCTTATATACTGAACATTTGGCTCTATAATCTCTTGGAGTGGCCTTGACAACTTGAGAGAATGTCTTTGAGAAAGATGAAGCGCTATTAAACCCGCAACGCTCGGAGATCAATCCAATAGGCAGTTCCGTAGTTATCAGTAGCTGTGATGCTTTGTGAATGCGCTGAGCGATGACATATTGAAGAGGTGTCATACCAAAAGTGGTTTTAAAAGCATGAATAAAGTAATATTTGCTAAGGCAAGCCACTTTGGCTAGTTCGTCAAGCGAAATATCATTAGCTAAATTGGCCTGAATAAAATCAATCACCTCTCTACGTCGTGCCCGAGATAACCTAGGTTTTTTGGAGATTTCCTTTTTTTCAACGCTGCTATATCGTTTCAAAACATGTAGTGCAAACAAGTTAAGCGTTTGCTCTACATAAAGTGATGAAATAGCTGAAGGAGAAGCCAATGCATCCTTGAGCCCGCACGCCAAACCGGTCATTACGGGATCCTGAATGTTCATGCGATGGCCGACTCGGATAACAGGGTTCGCCTGGCCAAAGCATTCAATTGCCTTTAAGTGAAGAAGTTCAGGTGACAAGTGTATTCGGCAAATACAGGGTGTTTGACTCGCTTCTCCAGAGTGCGGTTTCCAGTAAATCTGGTTTTCTAGTGCAGGCGCGATAAACCAGTCATGTTTTCGCTTTCGATAAGTACGCCAACCGCCATTATTGTACTGATACTCACCAATTTCCTCGTTAGCGCTATACAAAACGAATTGATGTTCTTCTGTGGCAGGGCGTAAGCTTTCCTCGGGATCGCGGGGCTGAGTGTGCCAGCCGACATAATAACTCCCCAATTGTGAATTGGATGAGCTAAGTGCCATTTCGCCTGGAATATATTTCTCGTAATCATCTCCGCGAACCGGACTGGAGCTGACGTTCCGCATAGTCATCATCCTTGGATCAGGACATCAACCTAAAGCCTAGCATCTTTGATTAGGATGCGTGCCAGATTATAACGCATCGAATCTGATTGCCGAGGGAAGCGCGTCACAAATATGTTGGCTGGTTCACCAGGGCGGTTGGCCAAGCCTCACAAAGCCACCGCACTGCCAAACACTGATTAGAAAAGCGGTCAGGCATAGGGCTGCTGCGGTCAGAAGCAGTATGGGGAATTGCCCCAATTGGTACAACCAACCGAAAGTAATTCCTGCCACCATGGTTCCTCCGTAGGCCACGGCACTATATATTCCCATAAGCCGCACCCGTTGCCGTTCATCGAGCTGCGTGAGAATAGAAACTAGGCAGTTGAGTCCTATCTGGTTGACGATGCCCCAAAGCATACACCCTAGTACCAAGCTCCAATATTGCTGAGCTAGGAGTAGAAACCCCAGGTAGATGCCAGCAATGGCCAGGAGGACGGTTCTGATTAATTTCTGAGGTGTCCAAATATCGAGAAGGCTCCCACACATACCAGCCAAGCCAAACCCAAGACCGTAGGCCAATACCGCAAAGCCTGCATGAGCCGCTGCTAGATCCAATCCTTGCTGAACTTGGCTTCCAAGAAATGTGTACGTGCCATAGAAGCTCACCATATATAGGAAGCTGATCATCAATGTTGATTTTGCTTCTGGGATGGCCAAGGCCTGAACCAGTGTTGTGGATCCACCCGCGACGCTTGCCCTCCCTGGAGGAAGACGAGAAAAGCCCAGAGTGGCAAGGAAGGTCAGGAGGAAGACTAAATAATAGGCGTAGCGCCATGATAGTAAGTCTGAAACAAATGCGCTCAATGGAACACCGGCCACCATAGCTAAAGACCACCCAGTGATGACCTTCCCCAGTGTGGCTGATTCATGCCCTTTAGGGGCAATAATCGCCGTCATCGAGTACAGTGTTGGCAGCATTATGCCCGCTCCCACGCCAGCCAACGACTGGGCTAAAATCAGTATCGCCCAGTCGGTTGCTAGCCCTGAGGCAAGAATGCCTGCCGCTAGAGTGCAGCCTGACAATTGAAGCGTCAGGCGATACTCGAGGCGTTGAGCTAACCCTGTCAGAAACAGCCCAGCCATTGCCGTTGAGCCGCCGTAAGCAGACACAGCCCAGGCTACCTGAGCAACGCTGGCCCTCAGTGAGTGGGCTATATCATTCAGAATGGGACTCATGAGGAACGCGTTAGAGCCAATGACTGCCACACCAAGCATAAGGACGATCGTACGGAACGTAACGTTATCCTCCAGATTCTGAGAGACCGTCATGAGGCCCCCTGGTGCCCATGTCGGAATGGTATCAGTTGAGTAAGCTCACCAGCCTTCACGACATGCTCAAGGTTCTGAGGATTATGAATAGAAGCAAATCCTTTTGCAGGATCCTTGTTCACTACGATAAGATCAGCCATATAGCCTGGGGCAAGCGCGCCTAGCTTCCCTTCCAAGCCTAAGGTCAAGGCGTTGTCGCTTGTGGCTGCCTTGATGGCCTCCTGAGGCGATAGGCCGGCATATTCCATCAGCAAGTCCATTTCCAGCGCATGGTACTTTCCGTATTGCATGATTTGGCTGTTTCCGGTGTCCGTCCCGCAAAGCAGGGTTATTCCATACTCTCTACTCAACTCGAGCATGGCGATGGCGCAGTCTCGGTTTAGTCGAACCTGATCAATGATGGGTTGGGGGATACCGTACTCTGCCCCATGGCGGCAGATCACTTCCAGAGCGGCAAGGGTAGGCATTATTGGTGTTCCCCGCTCGGCGACAGTTACCAGTTCTTCTGCACGTGCATAGTCTGCATGCATGATCCAATCGACTCCAGCTTCTGCAGCAATACGAGTTGAACCAGCGCCACGAGCGTGAATCGTTACCCGTTTGTTGCGACGGTGAGCTTCGTCCGTGATGGCTTGCAGCTCCACCAGTGAAATCATCTGTTCATTACCCCAGGGGCTATCTCCAACTTTGATGAGATCCACGCCATTTTTGGCTTGGCGTCTTACTTCCGCGACCATCTCTTCTTTGGTGTTTGCGAGAATTCCGATGCCATGTTCTGGAGTGCCGATAGAGGAAGGGTCTGGATCGGCGATGGTGTCATATGTCGAAATAAATCGCCCCCCAGCAAAAATACGTGGCCCTTGAGTTACTCCAAGATTGATTGCATCACGAACCGCGACGTCAGCGAACCAAGCACCTCCAGGAACTGAGATGCCGGTTACGCCGGAGGCCAGCACTGCCTTGGCATTTTCTATTGCCCGTAACGTACACAGTTCTACTCTCGAAGTGCTGCCATCGGGTAGAGCCTGGCCCCAGCTAGGATGCCCGAAAGTGAGATGGCAATGTCCGTCGATAAGTCCTGGCATAATCCATCGATCAGTAGCATCAATGGTATGGATTGAAGGGTTTTCTAGCATCGACTCAAGCTCAGTGGGGTGGATATCCATGCGCATGATGATACCTTGCTCAACGAGTATCCCGGTGTTATTGGTCGCGGGGTCTCCGAGTCCGTTATAAAGCTCTCCACCATATATGAATAATTTACTCATCATTAAGCTTCCTTAAGTAAGGTATAGAAAGTCTGCATCACCGCATGCGTAGACTGAGTGTTTTGGCCCGTGACCAGCTCACGATCCTTGACGGTAAAGGAACTCCAGCTCCCCCCGTTGCGGTAAAGGCAGCCAGCTTGGGTCAAAGCAGTTGGGGCATCTTGCACAATAACTCGCCCTAGCTCCGTGTCAGCTTCCTCCTGTTGGCTGAATGCAGTAACTGCATATCCTTCATACGCAAAGCCTTTTTGAGTCCTCCCCGTACTAAGTAGGGCTATTGGGCCATGGCAAAATAAAGCTGTTGGAAGCCCCCGGCAATGAAAATGCCATAACACCCTGCCTACAGATTTATTACTAGCTAAGTCGACCATCGGGGCATAACCACCAGGCACAAAAACCCCTTTGTAGGCGTTTAGATCAGTACTTGAAAGATCAGCAAGAGAAGCAAACATCCGTTCGTCCTTGAAAAGGCGGTGAAGTTGTAAGCCATACTGGAACTGATCTGGTTGTTCCCAGTTCTTGCATTCACCAGCGCCATCGACATCCAAACTGGCTGGATCAGGTACGGGGAGCTTACCGGTGGGCGTGGCCACAGTTATATCGATACCTCTTTGCGTCAGGTATTGATAAGGTAATGCAAATTCCTCTAACCAATAACCTGTCTCACGATTGAGTCCATCACTACCCTGAATATGTGTAGCTTCGCTGAGGATTATTAAAACTCGCATAAGCTATCTCTTCCTCAAGCTGGCCGTGTCATTACTATTGAGGCGATACCCATAACACCAGTGGTTCATCGAATCGCTATTGTTATGGACGGTGTGTGTAGCTCCTGCGGGTACAAATATCTCTTGCCCGGGTTCGACACGTATATATTCTCCATCAACAACAAAGACCAATGTTCCCTGGATCAGATAAACGACTTCATCGACGGGGTGAATGATAGGAGGCCAATTCTTCCCAGGAGGGTCACGCCACTCAACAAAATTGAAGCCATCTGCAGCCCAGCGTGATTGAATTTCTTTAAGTCTTGAATCGATCGTGTCACTGTCTTCTCCAAATCTTTTTCTCGAATGGGTGGGAAGGGATGGGATGGGGGTTGCAAGTTGGTCCAATATTGTTCCCAGGTCATAATAGAGGCGAATGTCGCTGATCTTCTCTTGTCGCTTCTCAATAACAATGCAAGCAGCCCAGGAGACCTTGCGGCCAGTGGCAGGTATCTTTCCATCCTCAACTATAAAGCCGCCTTGCTGGTGGCCTTCAAACAGAAGTTCACCGATGTCTACTTTCTCAGCGAAATGATGTGAAATGAGGGTTGCTCTCAGATCAGGGAATGAGCTGACCCATTGCTGTAAACTGTCCACGCTTTTTTGGATATCGCTGGTGGCATTAGAAGTAGCCATATCTTTAAAACAAACTTGGTAACCGCAGCGTGCGATGACTCCTGACCAGTCGCGAGCATTGAAGTCGTCGACCAAAGCGCGAGCAGAAGTCGCCAAAGCGATAAATGACATAAGAGTCTCCTTTATTTACTAACACAATCCATGGCTGCGCTAATGCGCTGCCATATCTCGTCGAGATAGTTGAGGTGTTCAGGCTTCATGAGGCATGCACGAAGGCAGGTGACATGGTCTATATCCCACTCCAGCTTTGGAGCTCGGATGGATACCATAGCTTTTGGAACCTGAAACAGAGCTAGGTGAATTTCCTGAGTAGCACAGCTCTGTAACAGGGCTTGGGATAACTGTGACACCTCACTAGCTTTAGCCCCTTTGGGCATCCAAACTGCAATATCCAGATCCGGTACCCAGGCAGTGAGAAATCGACAATCGGCGTGTACAAGAGATACAAGCCGCTGTGCAGCCTGCCTACTTCTGGCTAGGCGTTGACCCAATTCCCCTCCGGGTTTTAATGGAAACGCCTGCATTGTCGCGTAAAGGGCAACTGCCGAGGCCCCTGCCCGAGAGCACTCGAGGCTTATTTCTCCCAGATGTAGTTCATCTGAGCTGAAATAGGTATATGGCGATTCGTGCTGGTAGTGTCTGCCTACGAGAGGGTCTGAAAATAGAACGCACCCACAGCCGTATGGTTGCAGGCCATGTTTATGTGGATCGATGACAACAGAGTCGGTAAACTGAATGCTGCTAAAATGTCGCCTGATCGACTCATCAAGAGATTCATCGAGCATGAAGTAACCGCCATATGCGGCATCGACATGTATCCGAAAGTCATAGTGTTTCCGAAGCTGAAGCACCTCAAATAATGGATCAATGGCGCCGAATCCTGTTGTTCCAAGCGTTACTACGACAGTACCTATTGTTCCGTCGCCAAGCATTTTATCCAAGGCTTGAATGTCCATGCGCCCTATCGAGTCGCTGGGTATCTCCCTAAACTCCAATCCCAATACACCACTGATCCGCTGGTGGGTATAGTGGGCCTGATCTGACGCGGCAATAGCTTTTCCGGGATGTTCCAGGTTTGCAATCCACAGAGCCTCAAGATTGGCCATTGTTCCACCACTGGTTAGATGACCAAGGTAGTGGGTAATCTCGAACATTTCAGCTATACCTTTCACTGCCTCCTTTTCCATGGCAGAACTGGCAATGCCTCCGTCAAGTGCATGATTATTGGGATTGATGTGCAGAGCGAGCTGGTAGGCCAAACGGGCAACGTGATGTGGAGGCTTAAGCATCTGGCCTAAATAGTAAGGATGAAAGTAGGGGTAGTTATCGTGGAGTCTCTCGGCGACATCTCGCAAAATTCTTGACATATTTACAGGATCGTTTGACTCCTCTGTCTTGGGTAAGTGACTATAACCTTCTTCTAAAACCTTGAGGCTTTCATGAAGAAGTTTTGTTTCCCGAGAGAAGCTATTCATTGGGAACTCCTTCAGTTGAAAGTTTCGATAAGTCCGCATCAATAGTTGAAAGTCGCTTCCTTTTGAAATTTTTGAGTACTTCGCGGGCTGGTGATGCCGATGCCTTTGTTCGGAGGCTAGTCTGTTCTTGTACAAACTGGTCACAGACATATGCATGCGCTTCATAAGCTTTGGCTAGAGCATTATCGAAGGCCTCCTTCGCGTCTGAAAGATCGTCTGGAAGATCTAGAAAATAGGGCCGCAATGCTTTCATCTGTCTTACAAGCGCATTGTGGTCAGATGAGTCCAATCCACTGAAGCGATTTGGCATAGAGGGCCTAATCACATTTATATAATTATCACGGCTGAAATCCGCTGCAAATTTCATAGAAAACGACGAAACCTCCAAAAGCGCTGCTGCATCCAACAGCTCTCCTTTGGCCCTGGAGGTGTTTCCAGCTTTTAAGTTGTTTTCAAAGCGGGATAGACTAATAAGAGTCCCTTGAATCCTGAATTCATAGAATAACTGCAGCACTTTGGATCATACGGTAGAGGCAGGAGGGCCAGCAGCGGTACCCTCTCCGCCTTACCGACCAAAGTGAAGCAGAGTATGGGATACCGACAACTGACCCAGGCACAACGATATCAAATTTTTGCCCACAGGGATGTAGGGGTGAGCCAACGTCAGATTGCTCAACAGCTTGGCATTCACAGCAGTACCGTGAGCCGTGAGCTGAGACGTAATTCAGGTGCCAAGGGATATGAACCCGCAAAAGCGCAGCGTTACAGCGATCAGAGACGCCGCTCTGCTTGGAAGTGGACAAAGCGACTCCCTAGCCTGATCAATGCCGTAGCTGACAGGCTTAGGGAAGAATGGAGTCCAGAGCAGATTAGCGGTTTTATGGCGCCGTTGACGGGTATAGGGGTGAGTCATCAATGGGTCTATTCGTTGATCTGGGACGATAAGGCCAAGGGTGGCGATTTGTGGCGACACCTCCGCCAGCCCAAGCGTCGCAGTAAACATCGTGCCAATGCCAAAAGCGCAGGACTAGGCAAGATTCCTAAGCGTGTGGGGATAGAGCATCGGCCGCCTGCTATCGAAAGACGCCTCACCATCGGTCACTGGGAAGGCGACACGGTGCTTTATGGGCACAAGCAAGCGGGGATAGTGACGTTGGTAGAGCGACGAAGTGGCTACTTGTTGGCGGCACGTCTTCCAAAGGTAACGGCAGAACTAACGCAGAAAGCCATGGTTCGGTTACTTAAGCCTCGTCGGGGCGCGGTGAAGACGATCACGCTAGACAATGGCTCGGAGTTTGCAGACCACGAGACGGTCGCAAAAGCGGTTAGCGCCTCCGTGTATTTCTGTGATCCTTACTGCTCAGGCCAACGTGGGACAAACGAGAACACCAACGGCCTGATCAGGCAGTATTTTCCGAAAGGTACAGACTTCCGGAAGGTGACTAATGTAGAGCTGCGACGCGTTGTTCACAAGCTGAACGATAGACCCAGAAAGCGGCTGGGATACCGAACCCCAGCCCAGGTGTTCTTAGGAGAATATTCAGGAGCGCTAGAAACCGCGGGTGCTGCACTTATTAGTTGAATTCAGGATTAGAGAAATAAAAAGATGATGGCCTGTTGTCCAGCGCTTTAGATGTGTGTTCATTGGGCAAGAGCCTCCTCTTGATTGCCAGTTATGTCAGTGTTGTCTTGGTCGAGTATTTTTCCAACAATCAGGGGAAGCATTCTCATTATCTGTTGCCACTCATCATGAGGAAGCTGCGAACCATTCTGCTGAGCATCAATGATGGCGCTACGAAAAGCCAGGAGATGAGACTTTATAGCCGCCTCAATATTGCGACTTTGTATGCGGCGTATGCGGAAGTAATTATCGAAAAGAGCATAATTGGCAGCAGGTGCATATACTTCTTTTACCTCAAAAAAACTGATTTTATCGATCATGTTATTTAATGCGGCTATCTGTGCCTGGCTGCTGATTTTGTTAAATCCGCTCAGTGATTCGATAGCTATTTTTGAGGTGAGTTTTGACTGCCTGAGGTAGCAAAATGTTTTGATATCTTCAGGAAGAAATGTCTCTATATAGTCTACATTCTGCATATATGTATCCTCCTTGTGCGACGTTTATTAAAATCCTAGTTCAGTTTAAAATGGCTGAGTTGGCTAAAGTTGCTTTAGTTTTTCAGTTTGTTGCGTATTTGGCGGTTGTTTCACTTATCAATGGTCGGAGCGCCCATCAAAGATTTACATGGATTCGCAGCTTGGATTCCACCGATGAGGTCAGCTAACCGGATTAAGTCTCGCCAGAGTATGCTTATTCCTGGCGGGTAATTGCTTGAATGGATCCAGATGAACAACACCATCATTTGGCAAATGGTCGTTTGCCTAAAGACGAAATGCCCGCGTCAATGCTAATCTCAGTACGAAGAAGATCTATAACCCCTAATTTCATCAAGAGATAAAAGAAAAATGGAGAGTTATACCGGACAGCCTGTTATCGGTGTTGGCGCTATTCTTGCCCGGCCTGACGGCGCTGTGCTGCTTGGCTACCGCGATAAGCCCGGTGAATCGCCATGCTGGTGTTTACCCGGCGGCCATGTTGATGCGGGAGAATCATTTGAAGCGGCGGCTGTTCGCGAAGTTGCTGAAGAAACGGGTATTTCCGAGCTGCAGCGTCCAAAATTGCTGGCGGTTACCCAGAACTTGAATAGTGCAGCCTCTATCATAACAGGGGCAGTGCTCGCCAACGTGGAACAGGAGGCTGACGCATTGGTGCTTGAGCCGGAAGTATTTACTCAATGGCGCTGGTTCAGAGCCGGCGCGCTTCCCACGCCGTTATTCCCGGCCAGCCAGGCGGTACTTGCCCACTGGCGGGGTCATGAGCCGCCAACCGGCTGGCTGACGTATCCCATCGTTCCAGTAGCGTAAATCACGCGATGTAGAGCGAGATTTTATATCGGCACCGACGTCTCAAACTTATGCTGCTTACGCGACAGTAACGTGCGGAACTTGCGTAGGTTGTCATCGCTATAGAGCACTCGGTCAAGGAAACGGTCGTACTCATCTAAATCAGCCACCGTCACAATCAATACAAAGTCACACTCACCGGTCACTTGGTAACATTGCTTAACCTCCGGTGCGCTCAGAGCGGATGTCAAAAAGCGCTGGTAGAGCGACTTGTTATCCCGCTCCATTGTCACCTCCACCACCATATGTAGGCACTGCCCCAAGGTGTTGGGGTTGAGCAGCGCCACCTCCCGCTCGATGATTCCCGCGTCGCGCAACCGCTTAACCCGCTTTAAACAGGCAGAGGGAGAGAGCCCTATCTCATCCGCTAACGCTTGATTGGTCAGGCTGGCGTCACGCTGTAGCTGGTCAAGGATTCGTCGATCAATGGCATCCATGAAATAAAATGCTCTCCCTGCGCTTATAAAGAACGAATAGTGATCGTTAGTGCGGTATTGAAAAGAAGATTCTGCATTGCCTCTTTTACAATAACGATTATTCAGACGATGGCAATGGAGAGCCAGAGGTGTATGAGCATTTATCACCTATTAGGTAGCTTATCTAGCGTTCTCAAAGATGCGCTGCGCGTATACATGACGCTACTCAAAATCCTGATCCCGGCGTTGCTTATCGTCAAAGGATTAGAACTGCTAGGTGTGGTCGGTTGGTTGGGCGCCGTATTGGCCCCTTTAATGAGCGTGCTGGGATTGCCCGAGCAAATGGGTATTGTTTGGGCGGCGGCGCTCTTCACTAATTTGTACACCGCCATCGCGGTATTTTTCCAAGTTGCTGGTGATACGCCCTTGAGTTGCGAGCAAGTAACCGTGCTAGGTGCGTTAATGCTGGTAGGACACTCGATCCCTGTTGAGGGGGCGGTTGCCAAGCGTGCGGGTGTACCCTGGTGGGCTACGCTAGTGCTGCGTGTCGGTGGGGCTTTGTTGTTTGCTTGGCTTTTACACTGCTTCTATTCGTATTTTGATTTGTTACAAGCGCCTGCAGCATTGGTATGGCAGCCAAGTTTTTCGACAGCGCCAACGCTAAGTGGTTGGGCAGTGGCTCAGCTTGAAACGCTAACACTTGTTTTTGTCATTATTTTAGCGCTGATTGTGCTCCTGAAACTTCTGAAAAAGATTGGCCTGGAGCGCTGGATTCATCTTGGGTTGCTACCGCTACTCAAGCTATTAGGCATCGGCCGTTCGGCCGCTAATGTAACGGTGATTGGGTTCACGCTGGGGCTAAGCTATGGCGCGGGGCTGTTGATTCGTGACGTGCAAAATGGGGTGCTTAGCAAGCGAGAAAGCACATTAGCGCTTTGCTTTCTCGGCCTCTGCCACAGCGTTATAGAAGATACGCTGCTGATCTTAATGCTCGGGGCCGATATAGCGGGCATTTTGTGGGCAAGGTTGCTGTTTGCCGTTGTGGTTGTCGCGATTATCGCTCGCTGGCCCAAAGCCACGGTAACTAATAAATAAGCAAGTACGCCCTAGAGGTGCTTTGAGCTGGTCGCCTCGGTAATTATGAGAGGGATCGGGCTAACGGCTTAAGCTAGGGAAGAAGATTTGAAAATCTGTAAGTATACACCTAGACTATGAATATATAGTCCAGGTGTCTACTTATGGATCAAATGCTCGCTCGCCAACGCTTGGATGCTTGGGATCGTCGGGGGCGCACTATCTTTACGCTGCGAGATATCGCCAAGCTGTTCCACGAGGATAGTCCGAAAACGCTGCAAGAAGGCGTAAACCGACTCCGTCGTCATGGGGTGCTTGAAGGTGTTGCGCGAGGTATCTACCGCTATACCCTGTCTCGAACCCCAGATGCTTACCGGCTGGAGCGTATCGCTCGTGCCATGCGGCGTGGTGAATACAGCTATGTATCTTTAGAGTCTGCCTTATCAGAATACGGTGCTATCTCACAGATTCCGGTTGATCGACTGACCGTGATGACGACCGGCCGAAAGGGAACCTATCACACACCTTATGGCACCATTGAGTTTACCCACACAAGCCGCCCAATCACTGAATTGATGGAGCGAATGAAGGATATCGGCCGCCCCCTCAAAATCGCGACACCTGAAGCTGCCTGGGCTGATCTAAAACGTGTAGGGAGAAATACCCATCTAGTCGATATCGAGGTGCTAAATGAGCCGGATTGAGCCGGGTGATTATGAAAAGCTGGTGGCGCAAGCCATGGAGGATCCAGCGCGTAAAGCCATGCGCCCGGTGATTGAAAAGGAACTGCTCCACTTCGATATTCTATATGCCCTTGATAGAGAAGGACTGCTTGATGCACTAACGTTCCAAGGGGGAACGTGTTTGCGACTTTGCCGGGGGGCACCAAGATTTAGTGAAGACCTGGATTTCGCGGGAGACCGACACTTTAAGCGTGAAAACTTTACGCGGATCAAAGAATGTATTGAAGATTACATGAGTAGCCGCTATCGTCTTGAGGTCACAGTGAAAGCACCAAAAGAACTCAGAGACGATCCTCGATACGCTGATGTAAGAGTCGATAAGTGGCAGGTTGCCGTCGTAACCGCACCCATGCGACCAGACATTCCGAAGCAGCGAATCAAGCTGGAGATCGCGAACATTCCTGCTTATACCCGCGAGGCGCATGCCATCAAGATTCACTATCCTTTTCTGCCTGATGGGTACAGTGATCTATTGGTCGTCACTGAAAGTAACGATGAGATCATGGCAGACAAGCTCGTCTCGTTAGTGAACACCAAAAAGTATGTGCGTCACCGGGATATCTGGGATCTGCAATGGTTAAAGCAGCAAGGCGCGACACTTAAACTTGATTTACTCCAGCGCAAACTCAATGATTACAGCGTTGAGAATTACGCAATCAAGGCGCGCGGCATGATCGAGCAACTGCCCAGTATTATTTCAGGCACTGCTTTCTATTCAGAAATGACGCGATTTCTCCCCACTGACACGCTGGAACGAACGCTGGATAATCCGTTATTCGGCAACTTTCTGTCGCGAGAACTGACAACAATGCTTAGTTCGGTTGTCGCAACGCTAGACGGGCCTGAACCAAATACACCGCCTCCAGAATTTACGCTTTAACGTGCCCATCGACACCCCCAACGCTTGACGAACTACAGTTCGAAAAAAAAGCGGTGCAGTCGGTGACTTCCGTGATCTTGAGAGGGATCGGGCTAACGGCTTGAGCTGGGCAGATCCCCTCTTCAAGTCAGTTGGGGTTATCTCAGCGGTCCGCCGGTAACCGTGGTCTTCAAGCCATCAATGATGGCTTGGCCGTCTTCGTTCTTGAGCTCGTCGTACCAGGCTTGGGTGTGAGTGGCGTCGTGCCCATGGATCATCGCTGCGCGCTTGCGGGCGCGTTGGACAATTTCCCCCACCCGGTCGACGCGCGCCCTATCATACTGCGTTAAGGCGCTGGCAATGGCCGCCGACGTGTCCGCGTTTTCTTCAAGTGACCGCTGTACCGCTTGGGCAAGCACCCAGGCATCTTCCATGGCTTGGCAGCCGCCCTGGCCGAGGTCTGGCGCCATGCCATGGGCGGCGTCGCCAAGCAGTGCGACGCGGGGCGCGGTTAGCGAATCGAGCGGTGGGATATCGTAGATTTCCACGCGTGCCATGCGCGCCGGGTCAAAGCGTTCAATCAACGTCTGTACGGGCTCGGCCCAGCCTGCGAAATGCCCACGTAACTCATCGCGATAGTGATTGGCGTCGTTGGTAGTGCCAGCGGGGAGGGGCACATCAAAGAAGCAATAAAACTCCTGAGCACCTTCCTCATTACCACCGCTACCCATGGGCATAAACGAAACCCGCTTAGCGTCGCCGACATACTGGTCCCAATGGCTCAGCGGTGCCAAGGCTTCATCAGCGGGCACGCGAACATTCCAGTTCACGTAGCCAACGTATTGGCGCTCAACGGGGTGACCCACTACTTTGCCGCGTAGTTTTGAGTGTGTGCCTTCGGCCACTACCAGCAAGTCGGCATGTAGGCTTTCGCCGTCGTCAAAATGTGCCGACACGCCGTCCTGCGTTAACGTGTAATCATCGCAACGGCGGCCAAACTGGATGTGCTCGGACCCGACGGCCTCCAGCAGTGTTTGTTGAAGCGCGGCGCGGGCAATCGGGCAGGCCCGCTGGCCCACATCGCCAAACAGCGGTGCAAGACTGAAGTCGGTCAAGGTTTGCCCGGTGTGGGTGAGATAACGCATCTGGGTCATCTCACCGCTCAGGCCTTCGATGGTTTCGCCAAGCCCCAGCTGATGCATGACTTTGACGCCGTTAGGCCATAGTGAAATCGCCGCGCCCACTGGGCGGATGGTCGCCACGCGCTCGACAACCCTGACGTGGTGCCCTTGCTGCTGGAAAGCGAGGGCCGTGCTCAGTCCCCCAATGCCCGCGCCGATAACGAGAATGTTGAGAGGGGTTGGGTGTGGGCGGGGCATGACAAACTCCTTAAAACGGTAAAATAGCGCGATGTTGACGAGCAGGCGCAGTTTACGACCTCAGCCAACCGCTGTGACTAACTGTATACAAAATTGAGTCGTAATGTACAAGCATCAGCAATGCCAAGCTAAGTAGGCGTGTTGGAGAGTACTTGCTGGACAATGGCGATGCTGCAAACCAGGGCGAAAAAACCTCTAAAAAATTGCCTATGAGACCCTTGAAAGCCGCTCAAATGATCCTATTTTCAGCTTGTAGAGGCCAGTGCGACGGCATGAAGGCCTCTTACCACAATCTGCTTAACGTAGGAGGTGTTCGATATGTTCGATGATCTCAAGCGTTTTGACGTAGGCTCGCCCCAACGGCTGGATTGGTTCCGGCAGTTGTTGGACGACTTCCTGCCTAATGATGCCGCTGCGGACATTCGCGCGGTGCCGCATGGCAGCTTTCCAATGATCAACGTAGCGCGTAGCGATGAAGCCGTACACGTTTATGTGTTTGCGGCGGGGCTAGACGCTTCGGACCTCACTATTGATGTCCAAGACAATGTGCTCACGCTGCGCGGTAAGCGTGAATCTGTCATCGGCAATGGCAACAACGGCAACTCGCGTCCGGTCTTTCGCCGTGAACGCGTTAACGGTGACTTCGTGCGTGCCATTGCATTGCCGGATGGCGTGGATGCCGATCGCGCCGAAGCACGTTATGCCCATGGCGTATTCGAGATAGTACTGCCCAAGCGCGAGGAGCTTAAGCCGCGTCGCATTGATGTCCAAGCGGCTTGATCATTGTTTATTAAGCATTTTAGGAGGTGATAAGCCATGAATAAGATGGTTCGTTCATCCGATAATCAAGCGGTTCAGCAAGGTGGCGAAGAGAAACGCCGTGAAGAGACATTGTTGCCAGCGGTCGACATTGTTGAAGAGGCTGATGCCCTCAAACTGGTCGCTGATATGCCCGGCGTGACGCATGAATCGCTTAACGTAGAGCTCGACAATAACGTACTGAGCCTGGAAGGGAATATCAGCCTCAACATGCCGGAGGGGCTGAGTGCACTTCACGCCGAGGTACGTGGGCAGCGCTTTGCACGACGTTTCAACCTCAGTCACGAAGTCGACGGTGATGCCATTACGGCTCGTATCGTCAATGGTGTACTGACGGTAACGCTGCCGAAAAAAGATAGCCATCGAACCCGGCGAATAGACGTCCAAGCTGCTTGAGGGACGTGAGTATCCTTCCTCTATGTTTTGTTGAGCCTTTTAATAGCTTCAGCTAGGAGTGCCTGTGATAAAGCAGGCACTCTTTTTTATTCTCAATGAGGCTTCACTTATAGAACTCGCCTTTCCCCGCCACTACCGCGTTACCGCCAACCTGAACGAAACCGGGCTTGATATCGCCATTGGCGGCGGTGTGAATAACACTGGGGCGGTTCATTTCAACGCCTTGGTGAATCTGCCAGCTTAAAACGTTTGGTTGTATCGGTGCCAAGTAGCCAGTCAGGGCTGCTGCCGCGCTACCGGTAGCGGGGTCTTCACAAATGCTTGCGTGCATGGAAAACATGCGGCTATGAATCGTTGTGTCAATTTCGTCTCGCTGTTTATTCACATAAAGGTAGATCTGTTCCACGTTGCTCGGGGTGATGGCATTCGCCCAGCTCGCCGCCGAAATACAAACGGACTCCAAGGCGTCCTGATCGGTAAGCTCAATCAAATGAAAGGGCAGGCCGCAGGAGGCTATCACCGGGTCGCCCATCACCTGATGCTCCTTGATACCTAATAGCTCGGCGGCGGTAGCGTAATCAAGTGTGCTCGCCATCACCGAGGCAGGCTTAGCGGTAGTAAACGTCGCTCTTCCTTGCTCATAGCGTACCGCCAGTTCGCCGATAGGGGGCTGAAGCACGATGGTTTGCTCGCGATTGACGAGATTTAAATCTGCCAATAGATGCGCGGTGCCGACCGTAGGGTGGCCGGCAAAGGGCAACTCTCGGGTGGGCGTAAAGATCCTCATTGGGTAGTGGTTCGGCCCAGTGGCAGCGCCCAAAAACACCGTTTCGGCAAGATTCAGCTCGTTGGCCAACGCCTGCATGGTGTTGGTTGCTAACCCACCGGCATCTAGAAACACCGCCAAGGGGTTGCCTGCAAACGGCTGGTCGGTAAATACATCTAGCAAATAATACTCAGTGCTCTTCATTCGGTCTCCCTTTACATGACGAGTGTTGCCAAAACGGCTTATGGCCCTCTTTTTGCGCCTGGACGCGGGTAATGCCGATATCCTCCAGTAGCCGGTCATCCAGCGCCAGTAGCTGACGGCGGCTACGGCGATAGTGATGATATTGACACAGTTGATAACTTAACTGACAGCGAAGCTGGTTGAGGCTGAAACGCGGCATAACGCTCCCTCCGTGTTGTATGTCCAACCAGATTACTCAGTGCTACTATTTGAATACAGATATAGAAATTATTATTTTAAGGATACAGAGAGGCGTGTTATTCCTCTGTATGCTGGTTAAGAAGCGTATCTGTATCGTTTATGGGCTGTGGGGTAGGGTGTTATGACGCGCTATGAAGAGGTCGCCAATGTATTGCGGGAGCGTATCGAGCATGGCATTTACCGTGTAGGCGACCGCTTGCCTTCTATCCGCGCGGTGTGCCAGGAGTTGGATGTCAGTATCTCGACAGCTCAGGAAGCCTATCGACAGCTAATGGATGCGGCACTGATCGAGTCACGGCCAAAATCGGGTTACTTCGTGCTGCCGAGCAGGGTGCCGTCGGTGCTGCCGTCGGTTTCTCGCCCGGCACAACGGCCTCTGGATATTTCTCAATGGGACCAGGTGCTGGAGCTTGTTGCCACCCAGCGAGATGACATCCGACTTCTACTCGGGCGTGGCGTGCCGAATCTTGAGTATGAGACGCTGCGGCCATTGTCGAAAATCCTAGCGGGTCTGCATCGCAGTGCGGATATTAACGGGTTTAATTATGACAAGCTGAGCGGTAGCCCCGAGCTTCGCCAGCAGGTGGCGCGGCTGGCCATCGCATCTGGCTGTTTGCTGCACCCGGACGACATCATGATTACCACCGGCTGCCAGGAGGCGCTGGCCATTTCGCTGCGCACCCTCACCCAGCCCGGCGATGTGGTCGCCGTGGATTCGCCCAGCTTCTACGGCACCATGCAGATTCTTAAAGCCAACGGCTTAAAAGCGTTAGAGATTCCCACTGACCCGCAAACGGGCATCAGTCTGGAAGCCCTGGAACTGGCGTTGGAACAATGGCCGATCCGCGCCATACAAGTCACGCCAACGTATAATAACCCGCTTGGCTACACTATGAGTGAGGCGCGCAAGCGGGCGCTTTTTCAGCTCGCCCAGCGTTTTGATGTGGCGATTATCGAAGACGATATCTACGGCGACTTGTCTTTCACCCTGCCTAGGCCGCGCACAGTGAAATCCTTCGATGACGACGGGCGTGTGATGCTGTGTAGCGGCTTTTCCAAAACGGTGGGGCCTGGGCTGCGGGTGGGCTGGCTGGCACCGGGTCGTTACCGTGATCAGGCGCTGCATATGAAGTACGTCTCCACCGGCGCTTCGGCGACGCTGCCGCAGCTGGCGGTGGCGGAGTTCGTGGCTAAAGGGCACTACGAGCGCCACCTGCGTTTCGCTACCCGCCAGTATCAGCGCCAGCGGGACATCATGATCAGTTGGGTGCAGCGTTACTTCCCTAAGGGCGCGGGTATCAGTTATCCCCAGGGCAGTTTCTTGCTATGGGTTGAACTACCCGCCGCCGTGGATTGCGTGCGCCTAAATGAACACTTGGCAAAGCGCGCCATCCACGTGGCCCCCGGATCGCTGTTTTCAGCCTCGGGTAAGTTCCGCCAATGCCTGCGCTTGAACTACGCCTTTACCCTCACGCCTGCCATCGAAGATGCTGTGCGCACGGTGGGTGAGCTAGCCGCTGAGATGGTGGAAGAGGAGGAGCGGCATGCGCTGGAAGATAGGGTGATAGAGTAATATTAGCTGTTTAACACGATGGGAGAGCCATCATGCAATCCAAAGAACACTGGGAGAAGGTCTACACCAAGAAAGCGCCCACAGAGGTCAGCTGGTTTCAGGAATATGCGGCACTTTCCGTAAAGCTTATTCGCGATGCTACCGTTCCCGCGTCAGCATCAATAATTGACGTGGGTGGTGGTGCCTCAACGCTGGTGGATGACCTGTTAGCGCTTGATTATGAAAAGATAACCGTGCTGGATTTATCGTCATCCGCGCTGGCCACAGCCAAAAAACGGCTTGGCAAGCGTGCATCACACGTCCTATGGCGTGAAGAAAATGTGCTGGAGGCTGAGTTTACTGAGCATGGCTATGATGTTTGGCATGATCGCGCCGTTTTCCATTTCCTGACGAGTGAAGAAGAGCGTCATCGTTATGTACAACAAGTGATGGGGGCTGTTAAACCGGGCGGGCTTGTGATGGTGGCTACCTTTGCCGAAGATGGCCCAACTCAATGCAGTGGGCTCCCCGTGATGCGCTACAGCGCTGGCGCGTTGCACGCAGAGTTTGGTGAGCCGTTCGAGCTTATCGGTCACGAAAGAGAGTCACACCAAACGCCAGATGGCAGTGAACAAAAGTTTATATACTGTCTTTGTAAGAAAATGAAGTAACGACGCCTTTATTTAACAGACCGTTAAAACTGTTTCAGTTCCTGCTCAACATATCCTCAACTGTTTTTGCAATATTTACATTAGTTAAACGGAGTTTGTCTCTGTGTTCAAAGTACCCCTGCGGCGCCATGCTCTCATTTATCGCTCGCTCGGAGCGCCGCTGGAAACATTGAAAATGGAAGCATCGGATGTTCCAGGCCTCAGTGAAGGCAAGCTCAGGGTTCGGATGTTGTGTGCCCCGGTTAATCCCTCTGATTTGATCCCCATCACCGGTGCCTATTCGCATCGTATCAAGCTGCCCGCTGTCGCCGGTTACGAAGGTGTTGGTTGTGTTATGGATGCTCCGCGAGAGTACTCCTACTTGGTCGGGAAGCGAGTGCTGCCATTGCGAGGCGATGGTACTTGGCAGACTATTTTGGACTGTGATCCAGCGCTCGCTGTGCCCGTGCCCGATACTATTTCTGACATCACCGCAGCTCGCGCTTACATTAATCCCTTAGCCGCCCTAACCATGCTCGAAACGTGGCCTGTAAAGGGGAAGCGTGTTCTTCTCACTGGAGCCGGTTCGAACTGTGCTGAATACCTTGGAGCATGGGCATATCAGCACGGCGCCAAGGACGTCGTTGGCATATACCGTTCCGAGAGTAGAGTTGCCCGCCTGGAAAAGCTCGGTATCAAACCGGTATCTATCCAAAATATGTCCCAGATTTCGTATGTGGCCCATGAGTCGGACATGGTGTTTGACGCCTTAGGAGGGCCGGTTGCGGCAAATATATTGCAACTAATGGTATCGGGAACGACGTTTATTGCTTATGGACTATTAACGGGGCAGGCAATTCAATTGGATTCCAAACCCCGCGCTCACTTCAGAAGGTTTCATTTGCGCGATAGTTTGGCCAGGGTTTCTGCAGAAGCTTGGCAGCATAAATTCTCGGCTATCTGGAAACTGTTAGGCCAGTCAGCGATGCCTGATTATCAAGTGCTTCCAGGTCAAAAGTGGCGACAAGCTATCGAGATGGCATTTCGCCCTAGCGCTCAGAAGGTGCTTCTGAACTTCTCCACTCTTGGGCAATGAGAATTGCCTCACGTCAAATCCATAAACGGATTGTAGGCGACTTCCCAGTAGTGGCCTTCTGGATCGCGAAAGTAGCCGGAATAACCGCCCCAGAATACCTCTTCCGCTGGTTTGATCAGTTCAGCGCCTGCGGCAACCGCTTGTTCAAGCACCTGATCAACGGCATCTTGGTTGGCGACATTATGGGCAAGCGTCATACCGCTGAAACCGCTCGGCGCATCATCCGCGATGCCGATATCGCTGGCCAGTGCCTTACGTGGGAAAAGCGATAGCCAGGCACCTTCCGTTTTGAAAAATGCGACCTCCTCGCTATCCGTTGCGTGCTCCGGAAGGCCTAATCCATCACGGTAAAAGCGGATGGCGCGTTGCAGGTCATGCACACCCAGGGTGATCAGGCTGATTTTGGGCTTCATGGAAGTCGCTCCTAATTCGTTAATTATGCTAGCTGGGCCGCTGAAACTGCTGCCGCGCCTGCTCTGCGCGTTCGCGCGTGATGCAATTAAGCGAGTGATCGTTGAGCAACCCCATGGCCTGCATAAAGGCAAAAGCGGTGGTGGGGCCGAAAAATTTCCAGCCGCGCTTTTTTAACTCTTTGGCTAGGGCAATGGATTCGGGCGAGGTGGTCTGGGTTTGGGGTGCGACTAACTCGCCAGGCTCATAGCGCCAGAAGAATGCGGCCAGCGAGCCTTCCTGCTCGACCATTTCCTGCGCGCGTCGGGCGTTGTTGATTGTCGCTTCTATTTTGCCGCGGTGGCGAATAATGCCCGCATCCTGCAATAAACGCTGCACATCGTGTTCGCAAAAACGGGCGATGTGATGGAAGTCGAAGTGGTGAAAGGCGGCGCGAAAACTGTCGCGCTTATTGAGAATGGTGCGCCAGCTCAAGCCCGACTGAAAGCTCTCCAGGCAAAGCTTCTCGAACAACCGCTGGTCATCATCTACCGGGAAGCCCCACTCGTTATCATGATAGGGCAGAAACTCCGCTGCCCCGCCACACCATTGGCAGCGGGGATGTCCATCGGGGGCAATAAAATCGTTGGCCATCTGCTACTCGCCTATTAATCGAACCATTCTTGGGCAGTACGCCATAGGCACATACCGATGAAGTAGACGGACGCAATGCCCCACCCCCACAGTGCCCAGGCCGCGTGCTCGGGGCTTGAGAGCACCAATGACGTGGCACACGCACACCACACCAGGGTGACGGCGATATTGAGCGGCATGAACAGGCGCACCCGAAACGGGTGTAAAAACTTCATCCGTGTCACGGTAAGAAGGGCCAAAAAGGTGATAGTGGCAAACGTAAGGAAGGGCGGGAAATCGAGGATATAAAAATAAGCAGCGGCGATGTTCCAGGCGGCAGGAAAGCCTACGAAGTAATTATCCTGGCTTTTCATATCGACGTTGCAGAAACAGAACATCGATGACAGTAAAATGATGAAGACTGATATCAGTCCTAAATAAGGTGGCAACTCAATAAAGAAGTAGATAAACAGAGCGGGGATAAAGGCCCAGGTCAGATAATCGATGACCATGTCGAGCGTCGAGCCATCAAAATGGGGCAGTATGGCTTTCACTTCATACTTGCGCGCCAGGGTGCCATCCACGGCATCGACCATCATCGCAGCCCCCAGCCAGAGCAGACAGGCAACGGGATTATTGTCGACCAGGGCGAGCAGCGCCATGGTGCCGAGCAGCACGCCACTGGCGGTGAATACGTGTACGCTCCATGCCTTCCATATCGAGGCGCGGGAGTCTGCAGGCGAAGAAAGCGATTGAACCACGTTAACCCCATTGGGAACGTGTGTCCCCTTTGCGTTTGGTTGATAGATAAGCCTGTAAAGAACGATACACTACTACAGGACGGCACCCAGAGAACATGCTGGCCTGTCATCCCTTGCTATATAGTCTAGTGCAAGGCCAAACGTATGAAGGAGATTGCTGATGAAGAGGGTACGCACGGCCACTGTTGGTGACCTTGAGGCCTTAACCGAGCTTTTGGATGGCTACCGTCGGTTTTATGCGCAGCCGAGCGATAGGCAAGCCGCGCGTGATTTTCTGCGTCAGCGTTTTGGTCAGGCAGATTCGCGCATCCTAGTCAGTGAAGACGCTGAAGGGGCGCTCACCGGCTTTGTTCAGCTTTACCCTGGGGTTTCCACAGTGGGCTTGAATGCCCGCTGGACCTTAAACGACCTGTTTGTGCTGCCGGAATGCCGTGAAAAGGGCACCGGTAGGGCCTTAATGGAAGCCGCCACAAAGCTAGCTCGCGAGCACGGCGTTGCACGTTTGATACTCATGACGCAGGTCGAAAATGCGCGTGCCCAGCACCTTTATGAATCCCTGGGTTGGCAGCGCAACACGGCGTTTTATGGGTATCTATTGGATCTTAAGTAGGCGCTAAGAAGTGAGGTCGGCGGTTAGCTGACCTTCTCCGGCAGCTTACATACATCCAACCACTGCGCGCCGACCAGCTCGGCCAGACGCTTGGGGCTCAGGCGCACGGCGCTGTTGGGCGAGCCGGCGGCGGGCAACACTTCGTCATAAGCGTGGAGCGACTCGTCGCAGTACACCGGCAGATTGGTGGCAAGGCCAAACGGGCAGACGCCGCCCACCGGGTGGCTGGTGAGCTCCATCACCGTCTCGGCGTCGAGCATCTTGGCCTTGCCGCCAAAGGTAACGCGAATCTTACGGTTGTCGATACGCGCGTTGCCGCTGGCCACGATCAGCAGCGGTTTTTCACCGACCTTGAACGCCAGGGTTTTGGCGATCTGCCCGGGTGCCACGCCGTGGGCCTCGGCGGCCAGCGCTACCGTGGCGGTGCTGGTTTCAAGTGCCTCGATGGTGATATCCGGCGCGTGCTCGGCAAGAAACTGGCGAACGGTCTCGACGCTCATCGTGAAATCCCTTTATTGACTGAGTGGTTAGCGTAACGCGCTTTTGGCTGAATCAGCCAATCCAAGGCGGTGTGGTGATCGTTGCGGGCTCGCGCTGCATGATGACCTCGCCGTGGCGAACCGAAAGGAGCACTTCCCCCTGGGTACGCAATACGCTGTAGTCATCCTCGCCGTCCAGCAGGTTGAAGCTGGCGGGCTTGCCTACCTCAATGCCGTAACGGCCTTCAATATTAAGCGTGCGCGCGCTGTTATCGGTAATTAGTGAAAGCGACTGGCTGAAGTCCTGGTAGCCCATCATGTGGCAGATATGCAGGCCAAAATCCAGCGTGCGCAATAGCTTGCCGTTGCCCAGCGAGTACCAGGGGTCGACGATGGAGTCCTGGGCCAGGCACACGTTGATGCCCGCTTCGTTGAGTTCCTTCACCCGGGTCACGCCGCGGCGTTTGGGGTAGCTGTCGAACCGCCCCTGCAGATGAATGCTTTCGGTAGGGCAGGAGACAAAGTTGATGCCCGAGCGCTTGAGCAGTAGAAACAGCTTGGAGCAGTAGGCGTTATCGTAAGAGTGCATGGCCGTGGTGTGGCTGGCGGTAACGCGGCTACCGAGGTCATGCGTCAGCGCTTCATGGGCCAGCACTTCAAGAAAGCGTGAGTTGGGGTCGTCGATCTCGTCGCAGTGGACGTCCACCAGCCGATCGTATTTGATCGCCAGTTCGATCACCTGCTTCATGGAGGCCACCCCCAGCTCGCGGGTGTATTCAAAATGAGGAATGCCGCCGACCACATCGGCACCGATCTCAAGCGCTTCTTCCAGCAGTTTGTCACCGCCGGGGTAGGAGAGCAGGCCGTCCTGCGGAAAGGCCACCACCTGGATGTCGATTTTATCTTTCAGCTCGTCGCGCAAGGCGCACAGCGTTTTGATGCCGACGAGGCTGGGGTCGCTGGTATCGGCGTGGGTGCGCACAAATTGCACGCCGTTACTGATCAGCAAGTTCAGTGTTTTCAGCGCACGCTCGCGAATGTCGGCCTCCGACAGCATGGGTTTGCGCTCCCCCCAACGTTCAATGCCTTCGAACAGCGTGCCGCTCTGGTTCCAGTTGGGCTCACCCGCCGTCAGCGCCGCATCCAGGTGGATATGGGGCTCGATGAAGGGGGCACACAGCAGTTTGCCGCCCGCGTCGATCTGCCCTTCGCTGGGTTTTTGCGGCGCATCCTGAACGGTAATGGCGCTGATGATGCCATCTTCTATCTCGAGGCGATAAAGCGCCGGGAGTTGGCGCAAACGGGCGTTGATGATCTGCATGCTCATATAAAAAACGGCTCACTTATTGCTTGGCGGTCGAAGGAAGGCTATCGCCAAGCGTAGCGTGATTTACGCGCAGCAGCACGGCATAGCTGCCGGCGGCCACGGCCACCCCGACAAGCGGCGGCAGCAACGGCGAGAAGTAGGCAGCCCCGGCGCCCAGCGCATAGGCCGCCAAACCCCGGCGGTTGAAGTCGGGCAGTTGGGCGGTATCCAGGGCGGGATAGCGACCTTTATGTTTGAGCCAGAAGTCCGCCATGATCACCCCGCCCATGGGCGGAATAAAAGTGCCCAACAGCACCAGGAAGGGAATCAGCAGGTTATACATGCCGCCGACCGCCAGCACGGTGCCAATTGCCGCACCGCCCACGGTGACCAGGCGGCGTTTTTCGGTGCGCAGCAAATTGCAGCCCGCCACGGCGAAGTTGTAGATGGTGTTGTCCTGGGTGGTCCAGATGTTCAGAAACAGCATCAGCACGGCGATGGTGACAAAGCCCTGGGCGATCAGCACATCGACGATATCCGCCTGCTGATAGATCATGGTGCCCAGCGCGCCGGTCAGCACCATCAAACCGTTGCCTAAAAAGAAGGCCGCCATGGTGGCGATGACCGCAATTTTGGGTGTCTTGGCGAAGCGGCTCCAGTTGGTCGCCTGGGTGCCGCCGCTGATAAAAGTACCAATGATGACGGTAACCGCCGCCGCCACGCTCATGCTCTCCGTAGGCGTTTGCTGGCTTAGCCCTGTAAAGCCGCGCACATCCACCAGCCCGGTAAACAGGCTGATGAGGATAAACAGCATCATGGCGGGGACGGCAAAGCGCGAAAGCCAGTCCATTCCCTTATAGCCGATCATGGCGGTCACGCAGAAACCCAACCCAAACAGCACCATTAAGGGGATTTCCAGCCATTCAGGCATCCCGGTGGTGCGAACCAGTACCAAGGCAATCGTTGCCGTGCCCCAGGCGTACCAGCCGATCTGGGTAAAGCCCAGGATAAAATCAGACAGCTTGCTGCCCTTTTCACCAAAGCAGAAGCGCCCCATCAGCACGGACGTAAGCCCGCTTTTACATGCAATGTAGGCCAGGGCCGCCGCATAAGCGCCGAGCAAAAAATTGCCCAGCACAATGACCCACAACAGCTGGCCAATGGAGAAGGCTTGGCCCAAGGTGCCACCCGCCCACATGGTGGCGGTGAAGAACGTAAAGCCAAGTAGCACGGCAGACGTGGAAAGCAGGCCCTTGCGGGCGTTGAAAGGCACTTCCGTTAATGGGTAGTCAGAGGGGTGCATGGCAGGCTCCAGGAAAAAGACATTCACCCAGTATAGGAAGCAAGCCGTGTGCCAGTGTGGCAAATATTAGCGCTTCTGCTCTACCAACAGCCCGCGCATCAGCGTTTCGACAATACTGTCGCGGTCATCATCCAGCGAATACTGGTGGGTGTCTTGCAGCCAATCAAAGCAGGTGCCGATCAAAAAACCGTGAAACTGGCGGCGGGCGCTTGCGGGCGTCAGGTCGGCGCGTAGCTGGCCGTGGTGCTGGACCTGTTCGAAAAGCTGCTCGACCCGGGCTTCGGCATGCTCTGAAAGCCGTGTGATCATGCAGATCCGCGGGTGCTCGTCTTCCAGCTTCTCGCAGCGGTGCAGCACAATGGTGGCCGCGCGCTGTAGGGAAATATCGTGACAGATGCCCGCCAGCGAGCGCTGGGCAATGTTACGCAAACAATCCACCGGCGTCATGCCAAGTTGGTGCACGGCGTCGTCGACAATTTCATCCAGCGGAATACGCACGCGTTCAAGCAGCGCATCAAACAATGCCGCCTTGTCCTCAAAGTGCCAATAGATCGCCCCGCGGGTCACACCCGCCGCCTGGGCAATATGTGCCAGAGTGGTGCGGGCAACCCCTTGGGCGAGAAAGGTGGTTTCTGCCGCGTCCAGAATGGTTTCCCGTGTGCGTTCGGCGTCGGCCTTGCGGCGAGTCATGGCGGCTCCTGAATGAATGCGTTGTAATATTCTGGCATTGATGGATAGCAAAGTCGCCAGTAGGTGATTAGTATACACATAACTGACATTCATGAATGTCAGTGAATGAAGCCTACTTCCGTTATCTACTCTGGATGGCCGTTGCCAAGGAGCTTACCGTGCCCGTTACCCTCATTCGTTTATTGCCAGGGCTGCTGGTGCTATTGGCCCTGGCAGGCTGCGAGCCGTCTCAGGCAGAATCAGAAAGCACCGTACACCCGGTCAAGCTGTTAACGCTGGAGTCGGCCAACGCCGCGGCACAGCGACAGTTTCCGGGGCGAGTCGAGGCCACTACGCGCAGCAACTTATCGTTTCGTATGGCGGGGGAGTTGATTGAGCTTAACGTTAGCCCCGGCCAAAAGGTCTCCGAAGGAGAGGTAATCGCACAAATCGATAATCGCGACGCGCAAAGTGAGCTGGAAAGCGCGCGTTCGCGGCTGGAGCTTGCCGACGCAACCCTTGAGCGAATGCGCTATACCCTGGAGCGTGGTGCGGTCAGCCAGGCCCAGTTTGATGAAGCCGAAAGCGAAGCGCGGGCGGCGCGGTCAACCTTTGAGCAGGCCGAAGAACAGCTCACCCACACGCAACTGCGCGCGCCCTACGACGGGGTGATCGCCCAGGTGCCGGTGGATAACCGCCAGATTGTCCAGGTGCAGGAAACCGTCGCGGTCATCCAGCAGCCGGGGCAGTTGGACGTGGTGTTTCACCTGCCGGAGCAGATCGTTCAGCGCATGCCGCGTGGCGACGATCAGCCCTTTGGCGACGAACTGGCCTTCGAAGTCCGTTTTGGTAACAGCGATAAGCCCTACCTGGCCCAGCTTGCGTCTTACACCACCCAGGCCAGTGAGCAAAGTTTGGCCTATGAGGTCACGCTGACGTTACCCCAGCCTGACGATATCACCCTGCTCGATGGTATGAGCGCCAACGTGCGCCTGGATTTGAGTAGTTTGCAGTCCGATCAAACAGCGCCGCTTTGGCACCTTCCCCCGGACGCCGTCAGCTATTCAGGCGATGACCCTGACCAGGCCCAGGTATGGCGGTTCAGTGAGCCAGACCGCGTTGAGGCGGTGACCGTCGAGGTGGGCCGATTGACGTCAAACGGGCTGGAAGTCAGCGGAGAGTTGGCCGCCGATGAACGCATTGTGGCCGCTGGCGCACACCGGCTGAAGGCCGATATGCGTGTAACCCCATGGGAAAAAGAGCAGGGGCTATAACATGGTGGACTACTTTTTACGCCACCGGGCGGCCAGCTATTTAATGACCGTCGTGCTGCTGGCAGGCGGCGCGCTGGCATTTTTGGGTATGGGGCAACTGGAGTTCCCTGAATTCACCATTCGCAACGCGCTCGTGACCACTCAGTACCCGGGGGCAACGCCTGAAGAGGTCGAGCAGGAAGTCACCTCGACCCTTGAGCAGTCCATCCAGGAAATGTCATCGATCAAGCGCGTAAGCTCGGTCAGCTCAGATGGCCTCTCGCAGATCACCGTGGAGCTTGAAAGCACGGTGCAAAACGAAGAGCTCGAGCAGCTATGGGATTCGCTGCGCCGTAAAGTGGAAGATGCCCAGGGCCGTTTACCGCCAGGCGCCAGTGAATCGAACGTCAACGATGATTTTGGCGATGTGTTCGGCCTGATGGTCAACCTGACCGGTGAAGGCTACAGCATGCCCGACCTGGCCGACCATGCGGATTTTCTTAAGCGTGAGCTGGCGCTGGTGGAAGGCGTCGAAAAAGTATCGCTGGGCGGTGAGCACGAAGAGCGCATTTATATCGAAGTTGACCGCGAACGCCTGCGCGCGCTGAATATTCCGCTCACCCGCCTGCAACAGTTGCTCGACACGCAAAATGCGGTGGCCGATTCAGGCCACCTTCAGCAGGATGGCCGCCGCTTTCGCATCACGCCCACCGGCAGCGCGGCCGACATCGACGACCTGCGTGCGCTGAGTGTCAGTGAAGGCGAGGGCGAGCTGGTGCGGTTAAGCGATATCGCGGATGTATCGCGCGGGCTCGCGGAGCAACCACAGCAGCTCTACCGCGACATGGGACGGCCGGCGATTTCGCTCGGGGTCTCGTTTGAAAGCGGCGTGAACGTGGTTGAGGTCGGCGAGCGCTTGCAACAACGCCTTGCCGAGCTAGAGGAGCGCACCCCGCTGGGTATGGAGCTCAACGTGGTCTACGACCAGCCCCAGGTGGTCGATGAGGCGGTATCGGGCTTCCTGGTCAGCCTGATACAGGCGGTGGCTATCGTCATCGTGGTGCTGATGCTGTTCATGGGCTGGCGCAGCGGCCTGCTAATGGGCTTTATCCTGCTGATCACCATTATCGGCACCTTCATGATGATGCGCATCCACGGCCTGCAGCTGGAAAAGATCTCCCTGGGGGCGCTGATTATTGCCCTCGGTATGTTGGTGGACAACGCCATTGTGGTCACCGAAGGCATGCTGGTGGGCTTAAAGCGCGGCCACAGCATTCGCGCCTCGGCCCACCAGGTGATTCGCCAAAACGCCTGGCCGTTGCTGGCGGCCACGCTGATCGCGATTGCCGCCTTCGCCCCCATTGGCCTGTCGCCGGATACCACCGGCGAGTTTATCGGCTCGCTGTTTTTCGTGCTGCTTTACTCGTTGCTGCTGAGCTGGATCACCGCGCTGACGCTTACGCCTTTCTACTTCAAGCTGTTCTTTCGCAACGTGGCCCCCGGCGACGGCCAGGAAGATCCCTACAAAGGGGTCGTTTATCGGCTGTTCAGTCGCATCATTATCGTCGGCATTCGCTTTCGCTGGGTCACCATCGCCCTGGTGGTTGCCATCTTGATCGGTGCGGGTATCGGCTTTGGCTCGGTCAAAAACGCGTTTTTTCCCGCGTCGAACACGCCGATCTTTTTTGTCGATTACCGAACGCCCGAAGGCACGGACATTCTCGAAACTCAGCACCGTGTCAGCGAGCTTGAAGATAGCGTGATGGAGATGGACGGTGTCCGCCATTTGACCACCACCGTGGGCGGCGGGGCGCAGCGTTTTACCCTCACCTACTCGCCGGAAGATCGCTATGCCAGCTACGCGCAGTTGATCGTCGAAACCGATGATAAGGCCACCCAGCGCGAACGCATGGCCGAGGTGGAGAAGGTGCTAAAGCGCGACCATGGCGATATTGACTATAAAATCGCCCCGCTTGAAGTCGGCCCCGCGCCCAAGGCCAAGCTGGAAGCGCGCTTTTACGGCAGCGACCCCGAGGTGCTGCGCCAGCTTGGCGAACAGGCTGATGACATCTTCCGCGATACACCCAACATGACCAGCGTGCGCACCAGCTGGCGCAACCGGGTGCAGGCGATTGAACCGGCGTTTTTGGAAGACACCGCCCGGCGTTTGGGCGTTACCCGCCAAGACCTGGCGGATACGCTCGCCTTGAACACCAGCGGTAGCCAGGTGGGCGTTTATCGCGATGGTAGCGATTTGATCCCCATGGTGGCGCGGGCGATCCCCGGCCAGCGACACGACATCGATAACCTTGGCTCGCTGAACGTATGGAGCGAGGAGCGCGGGCGTTATATCAGCGCCGATCAGGTGATGGGTGACGTCACCACCCAGGTCGCCGACCCGCTGGTAATGCGCCGCAATCGCGAACGCATGCTGGCGGTATATGGCGAACCGGACCCGCTAAGCGGCGTCACGGCGGCCAGCGTATTGGCCGAGGTGCGCGACCGCGTGGAGGCCATTGAACTGCCCAGCGGGTATCATCTTGAGTGGGGTGGCGAGTACGAGACCGCCGGTGAGGCACAAAGCGGACTGTTTTCCTCGCTGCCGCTGGGGCTGGCGATGATGTTCATTATCACCGTGGTGCTGTTTAACAACTTCCGCCAGCCGCTGGCCATCTGGTCGCTGGTGCCGCTGACCATTATCGGCGTGGTGGGGGCGCTGCTGCTCACCGGCCTGCCGTTCTCGTTCATGGCGCTGCTCGGCACGCTAAGTTTGATTGGCATGGTGATCAAGAACGCCATCGTGCTGGTGGAGGAAATCAACGTACAACTGCCGCTGCATCAGGACCGCTACCACGCGGTGGTGCGCGCAGCGGTCAGCCGCGTAAGGCCTGTCGCCATGGCCGCGCTGACCACCATGTTGGGCATGATCCCGCTGATCAGCGATGCCTTCTTCGCCAGCATGGCGGTCGCGCTGATCGGGGGGCTTGGCGTCGCCACCTTGCTGACGCTAGTCGTGCTGCCGGTAGTCTACTGCGTGCTGTACCGGATCAAGATCCATGCGGATTAATAATCCCTAGACGCCTGTTTCATTACACCGCCTTGGCTAGCCCAGTCGAGGTGGTGTAATCCACCCGCAGAGCCTCAACCTCACGCCTTTGCTGTACCTTCATAACCATTTCTTACGCCCAAGCACTGAGCTTGGCGTAGACCCTGCTCGTAAATCTTAAAGTTGCTCCATGTAAAATTATTTAAAGCGATAACTCAGGTTAAGTTATTTAATTTTTTTCTTTTATTAATGTGAGTTTTTTAAGCTAACCGTTATTAAATAGTGCGTTAACCATAAATATTGTTAACTTAGACTAAAGTAGGTGTTTTTCAGGCCGATAATTTTTCTCGCTCACAAAAGCATGGCAATTTTAATGAATCTAAAATCGCTGGTCTGTCTCCAGCTAGGTTTTAAATTGCCACTAGCTAATATATCCAGCCTGGAGAAATACCACACGATGAACCGTCTACTTAGCAATGTTTCCGTCAAAATGGGGTTAACCCTCGTTCTCGGCATTTTCTCACTGTTAATTATCATTATCGCGTTTCTCGGTTATCAAGCAGGCGAAGAGGGTAGCTCGTCGCTTAGAGAAGTCGATCGTGGTGCAGATCAAATGCGTTCGGTCAATCGTGGACAACTGTCCATTGCGAACGCTCAACTTTTTTACGTGAATAGCTATGTTGCGGCTTATGAAGGTGATGCTCGCGCAGCGAGTGATTACCTGACTGAAGCACAGGAAATGCAGCAGCAGGCTCAGGAGTACTTTTCGCAATTTGAGTCAATCGCTATTCAGACGCCTCTTGTAGAAACGTTGATGACCAGTTTCCAGAGTTTGATAGAACAGGGAGTGAGGCCCCAGGAAGTGGCGTTGGCAGAAGGCGATGAGGAACAGTTTCGTAACTCAAGAGAAGCGGCCAGCGATTTAAATCAGCAGTTTATCGAGGCAAGCACTGCCTACAACGATTATATGGCGGACCAAAATGGGCTGATGGTTGTTGACTATGAAAGGGATATGCAGCTGATTGGCTATATCGATATCGCCGTGTTGATTTTTGCCGCGTTAATGGTGTTGTTTGTGCGTATTGCCATGGTTGGGTCGATTGTCAAACCGCTCAACGAAGCGGTTGCGCATTTTGAGCGTATTGCCCAAAACGACCTGTCGGGTAAGGTAAGAGACCGCGGACGTAACGAAATTGGCAAGCTGTTCAGTGCCATGCAGCATATGCAGAGCAATTTGGTTAAAACCGTGACGGAGGTGCGCAATAGCAGCGGTTCGATTCATATTGGCGCGCGGGAAATTGCTTCCGGCAACGCGGACCTCTCGTCACGCACCGAGCAGCAGGCGGCATCGCTGCAAGAGACAGCCGCGAGCATGGAGCAGTTAACGACGACGGTGAAACAGAATGCCGATAACGCCCGCCATGCGACGCAGCTGGCGCAGGATGCCTCCACCACGGCAAGCAGCGGCGGCGAGGTGGTGGAAAAGGTGATTACCACCATGCACGGCATCTCGGACAGCTCACAAAAAGTGTCGGATATTATCAGCGTTATTGATTCCATCGCCTTCCAGACCAATATCCTGGCGCTCAATGCCTCGGTAGAGGCAGCGCGAGCGGGCGAACAGGGGCGCGGTTTTGCGGTTGTAGCAAGCGAAGTGCGTAACTTGGCCAGTCGCAGTGCCGACGCCGCCAAAGAGATCAAGGCATTGATCGAGGCGTCATCGACCCAGGTAAAAGAAGGTTCCGTCCTGGTCGAGAGCGCAGGTAAAACCATGAGTGAAGTGGTCGCTTCCGTGCGGCGGGTGACCGATATTATGGATGAAATCTCGGCGGCGTCACAGGAGCAAAGCTCGGGCATTGAGCAGGTCAACCAGGCTGTCGCTCAGATGGACGAGGTCACCCAGCAGAATGCCGCGCTGGTCCAGGAGGCATCCTCGGCGGCCAGCTCCCTGGAAGAGCAGGCGGCACGACTTGAAAGTGTGGTGTCTGCTTTCCGCCTGGTGGAAGGCGAGAGCCGCACCCAGCATGCACCTCTGACCTCCCCCCAAACGCAGCCGGCGCTTTTGCGGCCCGCCACCCAAGGGGGTGGGAAGTCGAAAGCAGCGGCAAGCGCGGACCAAGAGTGGGAAGAGTTTTAAGGATCAATGCCGCAAGTTGTCTGATGAGCTCTTGGTTTAAGACGGCAGGCGCTGGATAACGATTCAGCGCCGACAAAAACGCCACCGCCCTCACTCTGTGGGGGCGGTGGCGTTTTGCAGGACATTAATCAAGAGGCCGCGCGGAAGGGGTTGCGCGGGTCGTCATCCCAGGCCAGGAAAGGCTTGCCGGTTTCCTGCGGCACCATGGTGATGCAGTTTTCCACCGGGCAGGTGATCTGGCAAAGGTTGCAGCCCACGCACTCTTCTTCGATCACTTCGTAGCGGCGCGCGCCGTCTTTTTCGGTGAGCTTGGCAATCGACTGGTGGGAGGTATCCTCGCAGGCGATATAGCAGCGGCCGCACTCGATACACAGGTCCTGGTCGATCTTGGCGATGGTCTTGAAGTTGATATCCAGATGTTTCCAGTCGGTGGTCTGGGGGATCGCCTTGCGCGAGAAAGCCTCGATCGAGTCGTAGCCTTTTTCCGCCATCCAGCGGGAAAGCCCGTCTTTCATCTCCTCCACGATGCGAAAACCGTTGAGCATCGCCGCGGTGCACACCTGCACGCTGCCCGCTCCCAGAGCGATAAACTCCGCCGCATCCCGCCAGGTGGATATGCCGCCAATACCGGAAATGGGCAGCGTGGGCGTCGCCGGGTCGCGGGCGATTTCCGCCACCATGTTCATGGCGATGGGTTTGACGGCGCTGCCGCAGTAGCCGCCGTGGGTGCTCTGGTGGCCGACGGTGGGCTTGGCGACCATGTTGTCCAGGTCGATGCTTGTGATCGAGTTAATGGTGTTGATCAGCGATACCGCGTCGGCGCCGCCGCGCAGCGCCGCCTGAGAACCCGCGCGGATATCGGTGATATTGGGCGTCAGCTTTACGATCACCGGTTTGGAGTAGTGCTTCTTGCACCAGTAGGTGACTTTCTCGATTAGGTCCGGGTTCTGACCCACCGCCGCGCCCATGCCGCGCTCCGGCATACCGTGGGGGCAGCCCAGATTGAGTTCGATGCCGTCCGCGCCGGTGGCTTCCACCAGGGGCAGGATATAGGCCCAGGCTTCCTCGTTGCAGGGCACCATGATGGAGACGATCAGGGCGCGGTCGGGCCAGTCCTTTTTCACCTGGGTGATTTCTTTCAGGTTGATCTCAAGCGAGCGGTCGGTAATCAGCTCGATGTTGTTAAAGCCGATCACCTCTCGGTTCTTGCCGTAGTGGGCCGAGTAGCGCGACGAGACGTTCACCGCTGGCGGTTCTTCGCCGAGGGTTTTCCACACCACGCCGCCCCAGCCCGCTTCATAAGCGCGCACCACGTTGTAGGCTTTGTCGGTGGGCGGGGCGGAGGCCAGCCAGAACGGGTTGGGGGCTTTAATACCGGCAAAGTTCACCGACAAGTCAATGCCATTGACCACGCTGGCGCCGCTGTCGTGCTTGCCCGGTGGGGTAAAGTTGAGGGTATTCATGCGGCCTCCTGCTTGGCGGTAAGCGCCTGATGAATGGCGTGGGCGGCCAGCTTGCCGTGCTGGACGGCCTGTACGGTGAGATCCTGACCGGGCTTGATGCAGTCACCGCCGGCGTAAACGTTAGGTAGCGAGGTGCGCAGCATGTCATCCACCTGGATGCGTTCGCCGTCACGGGCGAGCTCAGCAGCGGTAGCGTCGCTGAGACTTTCACCGTCAAAGCCCTGACCGATCGCCTTGAAGATGGCGTCGGCGGGAATCTCGAAGGTGTCGTCGGTGGTCGTCAATTGCCCCGCCTGTTCCCGGGTCTTGGCGAATCGCATACCCGCTACGCGTCCTTCTGAATCCAGCAGAATGTCATCGGGCTGCGCCCAGGTGATCATGCGCACGCCGTTGGCTTTGGCGATCTCCTGCTCATGATCGGTGGCGGACATCGACTCGACGCCGCGGCGGTAGACCAGCGTCACCTCGGTGGCGCCCAGGCGGGCCATTTGGGTGGCCATATCGATGGCGGTATTGCCTGCGCCAATCACGATGCAGCGCTTGGCGACTGCCAGGCTGCCCAGGTCGTCGGTTTGGCGCAGGGTCTTGATGTAGTCCACGGCGGGCATCAGGCCTGGTGCATCTTCCCCGGTGAGGCCCAAGGCGCGGCTGGCACCCAAGCCCAAGCCGAGGAATACGCTGTCGTACTGTTTGTGCAGATTAGCGAGTTCAAGGTTGTCGCCCAGGCGCTTCCCATACTGAATATCGATGCCGCCGATCTCAAGCAAAAACTCGACTTCCTTGCGGGCAAAGTCGTCGGTCATCTTGTAGCGGGCAATACCGTATTCGTTCAGCCCGCCAGGCTTTTGCTCGGCTTCAAAAATGGTCACCTGATGGCCCAGCATCGCCAGGCGATGCGCGCAGGAGAGCCCCGCTGGCCCGGCACCCACTACGGCCACATGACGGCCGGTGGTGGCCGCCCGTTTGAACGGGTGACCATCGAACTGCATATGGTCGGTGGCGTGGCGCTGCAGCAGGCCGATCAGCACCGGCTGGCACTCGGCATCGTGGTTGCGCACGCAGCTACGCTCGCAAAGAATTTCCGTCGGACACACCCGGGCGCAGCTGCCGCCCAGGATATTGGCTTCCAGGATGGTTTCCGCCGCGCCGTTGACGTTGTTTTCGCTGATCTGGCGAATGAAGCTCGGGATGTCGATCTCCGACGGGCAGGCCTCCACGCAGGGCGCATCGAAGCAGTAGAGACAGCGCTGACTTTCGATCATCGCCTGGCGATGGGTCAGCGGCGGGTGCAGGTCGCTAAAGTTGCTTGCCAGCGTATTCGGGTCGTAGGTGCCGACCTCTTTTGCGCTGGGTAGGTGGTTCAGTGGGCTAGTCACAGTAGAGCCTCCGCTGTTGTTATGGGCACAGCTGTTGGTCTTGGTCGTTCTTTATGGGTCAGCGCTTGACCGCCATCGGCGCATTCAGCTCGGCGCGTTTGGCCAACAGCTCGAAGACACCGGGGTAGGCGGGACGCTCCAGATAGCGGCCCGCACCGCGCTCGGCGCGAAGGTCGCCGTCGCGCCATACCCATTTGCCGCGGCTGACGGTATGGCGGGCGATACCGCGCACCGTCTTGCCTTCGAAGATGTTGAAGTCGACGTTCTGGTGGTGGGTCTTGGCGGAAATCGTCCGCGTGCCGTTGGGGTCCCACACCACAATATCGGCGTCGGCACCCACCTGAATGGCGCCCTTGCGCGGGTAAAGGTTGAAGATCTTGGCGGTGTTGGTCGACGTCAGGGCGACGAATTCCTGGGGCGACAGCTTGCCAGTGTTGACGCCTTCATCCCACAGTACGGCCAAGCGGTCCTCGACCCCGGCGGTGCCGTTGGGAATCTTGGTGAAGTCATCCTTGCCCGCGGCTTTCTGATCGGCGCAGAAACAGCAGTGGTCGGTGGCGGTGGTTTGCAGATTGCCCGACTGCAGGCCGTGCCAGAGCGCTTCCTGGTGGCCCTTGGGGCGGAAGGGCGGGCTCATTACGTGGGCGGCGGCGCGACCCCAGTCGGTATCCTGATAGACGCTGTCGTCGATCAGCAGGTGGCCGGCCAGGCATTCACCGTAAACCGGATGACCCTGCTGGCGGGCATAGGCAATTTCATCCACCGCATCCTTGGTGGAGACGTGCACCAGATAGATCGGCGCGCCCAGCGTGCTGGCAATACGGATCGCGCGGCTGGCGGCTTCGCCTTCCACCTGGGGCGGGCGCGAAAGCGGGTGGGCTTCAGGCCCGGTGAGGCCCTGGGCGAGCAGTTTCTGCTGCATGTGATAGACCAGCTCGCCGTTTTCGGCATGCACCGTCGGCACCGCACCCAATTCCAGGCAGCGCGAGAAGCTTTCCACCAGAATATCGTCGGTGGCCATGATGGCGCCCTTGTAGGCCATGAAATGTTTGAAGCTGTTCACGCCGTGTTCATGCACCAGGGTGCCCATTTCCTCCCGCACGCTATCGTCCCACCAGGTGATCGCCACGTGGAAGGCAAAGTCGGTGGCGGCTTTTTCCGCCCAGCCCTGCCAGGTCTCGAAGGCTTCCATCAATGACTGGCCCGGCTGCGGAATCACGAAATCGATAATCGAGGTCGTGCCGCCCGCCAGGGCCGCGGCGGTGCCGGTGTAGAAATCTTCGCTTGCCACGGTGCCCATGAAGGGCAGCTGCATGTGGGTGTGGGGGTCAATGCCGCCGGGCATCACCAGCTGGTCGCTGGCATCGATGGTTTCGCAGCCCGAGGGGACGTCCAAATCGGTGCCGATGGCGTGGATTTTGCCGTCCACACACAGCACGTCGGCGCGGTAGGTATCCGCGTGGGTGACGACGGTGCCGCCCTTGATCAATACGCTCATGGTTTGCTCCTGTTATGTTCTCTCGGCAGATGCACAAGCCGATCGCATCATTCTCCGTCGGTCAGGCGGGTATAGGTCTCGGGGCGGCGGTCGCGGAAGAACTGCCAGTTGTTGCGCACCTCACGCACCATGTCCAAATCGATCTCGTGGATCAGCAGTTCATCGTCGGTTTCGCTGGCCTGGGCCTCGATCTTGCCGCGCGGGTTGACGATATAGCTGGAGCCGTAAAAATTGCCGATATTCCAGGGGGCTTCTGTACCTACCCTGTTGATGGCGGCGATAAAGCAGCCGTTGGCCGCGGCGGAGGCAGGCTGTTCCAGCTCCCACAAGTATTGAGAAAGCCCGGCCACGGTAGCGGAAGGATTGAAAATTACCTCGGCGCCGTTGAGTGCCAGTGCCCGCCAGCCTTCGGGGAAGTGACGGTCGTAGCAGATATACACGCCGATCTTGCCGTAGGCAGTATCGAATACCGGCCAGTTGGATTTGCCCGGTTTGAAGAAGAATTTCTCCCAAAAGCCTGCAATCTGAGGGATATGCGTTTTGTGGTACTTGCCCAGATAGCTGCCGTCGGCATCGAACACCGCGGCGGTGTTGTAGTAAACGCCGGTCTCGGTTTCTTCATACACGGGGACGATAATCACCATACGGTGCTTGGCGGCCAGTTTTTGCATCATCTGGCAGGTCGGGCCTTCGGGTACCTTCTCAGCGGCGGCGTACCATTTGCCGTCCTGGCTGGGGCAAAAATACGGCTGGTTAAATACTTCCTGGAAGCACAGCACCTGTACGCCCTGAGCTGCCGCTTGCTCAATCATCGGCAGGTGCGCTTCGTTCATGGCGTCACGAATCGCCGTGGGTTCTAGGTCAGTGCTGGTTTTCAGGCCCATCTGGATAAGGCCAATTTTCATCTTCTGCATTAGAGACTCCCCCGTTATCAGTGTTAGCTCACGGCATTAGCATTCATTAATATTTAACTGATGGTGTAGAGATTTAAAGCTGACTATGAGGACAGCTTTTAAGAAAGTATCGTCAGGATGTGAGTTTTAGCAAGTCGGCTGGATGTTTTTTTAATAGATTGTTTAACTTGTTGAGTTAATTTGAATTTTTTATTTCCGAGAGGCGTTTTCACTAATGTGGTGATACGATGCACCTTTTTGATATTTTTAAATAACCTTTTTTAATCATACGCTTATATTTTATTTAGGAAGTTGCTAAGTGGTTTTTATGTTTAAAGTTGGTGCAAATATTTTTTTTGTTCTAGCCTTTTTGAGTCCACCGGGTGTTAGTTTGCCCAAAGGTCGCAAAGATGATGACAACAATAAAATTCTTGTCCTAGAAGACAGTTTTGATCAATAGGTTACATGTCATTAATGGCGTAGTCGGCATGCTTATTGCTTAAAAGCTCAGACCGTGAGTGTTTTCTGGGAACGGATGACTGAGGAGAGACCAATGACGAAAACAACCTCTCAGATGGTAGATCGAGCAGGGCTGATTGAATTGGATGTGGGGGATAATGTTCGCAATAGCTCGCGTTTTAACGAGGATATTGCGCCGACCCAAGCAAGCGAGCGAACGTGGACGAAATGGAATATTGCAGCACTGTGGGTAGGGATGGCCATCTGCGTGCCCACCTACACGCTGGGGGGCGTGTTAACCGCCTATTTTGGTTTGAGCGTGGGTGAGGCCTTGTTCGCTATATTCTTGGCGAATGTGATTGTATTGATTCCGTTAACGCTCAACGCCTTTCCGGGCACAAAATTCGGTATCCCCTTTCCCGTGGTGCTGCGCTCGTCGTTCGGGATTTTTGGCTCCAACGTCCCGTGTTTGGTGCGAGCGCTTGTCGGCTGTGGATGGTTCGGTATTCAAACGATGTTCGGCGGTTTGGCAATTCACCTGCTGCTATCGGAATTGATACCGGCGTGGGCCGCACTGGGCGGTGTCGGCGAAGTCATCGGTTTCTTTGTGTTTGGCGCGATGAACCTGTATGTGGTCATCCGTGGTGCAGAATCGATCAAATGGCTTGAGACATTTGCCGCTCCCTTATTGCTGGCGGTAGGTATCGGGCTGATGGTATGGGCGTGGCCACATACGTCAATGACCGAGTTGCTGGCGCAGCCGCCATCGCGCCCTGAAGGGGCGTCGGTGTATGGCTATTTCTTTGCCGGGTTAACTGCCATGGTAGGCTTTTGGGCCACGCTATCGCTGAATATTCCTGACTTCAGTCGCTTTGCCAAAAGCCAGAAAGACCAAATTGTCGGCCAGGTGATTGGGCTGCCGCTGACGATGTTTTTCTTTGCTGCGTTGGGCGTGGTGATGACCGCTGCCTCTGAAACCTTGGTAGGACAAACCGTGGCCGACCCCGTACGTCTGATCGGCTTTATCGATAATCCCTTCTGGGTAGTGTTGGCGATGCTGTTGATCATTATCGCCACCATTTCTACCAATACGGCTTCAAATATCGTCTCGCCCACCAATGATTTCCAGAATATTGCACCGAAGTTTATCGATCAGACTCGCGGCGTGCTGATGACCGGTGCGGTGGGGGTGCTGCTGATGGGCTACGACCTGTTGCAAAAAGCCGGGATCATTCCGCCGGGAGTATCGCTTGAACAGATGTACTCCAACTGGCTGCTGGGGTACTCAAGCCTGCTTGGGCCGATCGCCGGGATTATGGCGGTAGATTACTTCCTGATTAAAAAGCAGCGCCTGGATGTGCCCAGTCTGTATATGGATAACCATGCTTATCCGGCCGTCAATATCGCCGGCTTTATCGCGTTTGGCGTGCCCGTGGCGCTGACCTTAATAGCACTAACGACAGGTACGATGTACTGGTTCTACGATTACGGTTGGTTTACCGGTTCGGCGCTGGGGGCGATTGTTTACTATATCGCCAGCCAAGTGCTTTCTACGGTGCCGTCAGTTGGACCGTCGCCAGTAGCTGATAGGGAACCTACGGAGCAACTGCCCTAGACGATACGCTGCTGTTCGACCGTTCATCCCAACACCCGGCTATCTGTCGGGTGTTGTTATATGTGGAGGGATATTCGTGTTAAGGCGTATCGATAAAGCTTAAAAAGGCATCAACAACCCGATTGGGGCGGCGGTCACGGCGTGAAATGAGCGCAAAGGGAATACGGTAGTGTTGGCTTGTGCTATTCAGCGTTCGCATTTTGCCTGCTGAGACCCACTGCGCTGCCACATGCTCAGGGAGAAAACCAATAAAACGCCCGGTGAGAATCAAAAAAGCCGCGCCCTCGCGGTCAGAGGCAGAGGCGCGTAGGTTGAGTGCCTCGTGGGCTTGGCGTGCTGCAGCGGGTAGCGGATAGCGCGGCGATATCGCAGGATGGCGCGCAATGTCTGACAACCCTAGGCTGTCACTCTCCTCATTAAAAAGCGAGTGCCCAGACGCACAATACAAGTAAGAAGGCTCATCGTAGAGGTGCTGGGTGTCTAAGCTCGTGGGCAAATTGACTCCTGGCACTACGCCGACGTGCAAGTGGCCATCCATCACGCCGCGAATCACCGCGTCCGATGGCTCCATATGAATGTTCAGCGTGACATCGTGCTCCGGCGCGCTGAGTTTGGCCAGCGCATTGGTAACGTGCATCGCAGGCAGGGTCACCAAATTGTCGGTAATGCCGATGTTAAGTTCGCCTTTGATCGTTTGGTGCAGGGCGTTGACATCGCTTTTGAAGGTCTCAAGGGCGGAGAGGAGGGTAAGCCCTGCCTGATAAATTTCTTTACCTTCCTCGGTTAAGCTAAATCCCCCGCGTCCGCGCTGGCAGAGCGAAAAGCCTAGCCGTCCCTCCAAATCGTTCATATGCTGGCTAATCGCCGACCGGCTGATGCCCAGCGTGGTTTCTGCTGCCGTAAAGCCACCGCACTCCACTACTGTTCGAAAAATACGAATTAGGCGAATCTCATAATCGCTCATTTGACCAAGCGTTGGCATGGCAAGCTCTCATGGCTGTTAATCAGTTGATTTTATGATAAGAGAGTTGAAAAGGGCCGATATACTTTTCAAAAATAACCCTTCAATATCATCGACGTTTAGGCTTATGTTAAGGCGATTACATTTGTTTAATGCCACTTTATGACAAGGCGTCCGCGCAATGCCACAACCTGTTACTCCGTTATCGGCCGATTTGGCGAAAAAGTATCGCCAACAGCGCCATGGTGCGTTGACGCTTTACGGGGTAGCGCTTTTGCTGCTTCTAAGTATCTTCGCGTGGATACTCTACGAACAATATCGCCAAGAAATTCATGCCCTTGAAGCACGCAATGCCGCCCGAGCGGATGTCGTGGTCGAGTGGGCAAAAGGCGTCTTTGCGCAAAGTGACCAGGCATTATTGAGCATTGCAGAGCTGATCGAGCTTGAGGGTATGCCGACCCAAGGCGAATCTCAGGTGTTAATGCGTGCCTTACTCAACCGTAGCCGCTATGTGGATTGGATTGATGATATTGGTGTGATTGATGCCGAGGGCATTTTGCAAGCCAGCACAATTAGAACGGATATGGTAGGCCGCGATCTGAGCGATAGTGCCTTTTTTCAAGCCTTTCGCGACCAGCCGGAACGCACCAAGCTGGTGACGCCGCTCTACTTGGCCTCTCACGATGATCGTTACTTTCTCTATCAAGCGCGACGGTTAACACGCAGCAACGGTGAGTTTAATGGCATTGCAGTGGCGCGTATTTCCCCTGGGGTGTTCGAGCGTGCCTTGCAACGCCTGGGTATTGCGGAAGGTGAAAGCATTGCCCTGGTCGACGCTGAGCTTAAGCTGATCGCACGGTTGCCCGCGCTGGATGACCCCTTGCCATCCGGATGGCAAGTCGACAGCCCCGAAACCCTGACGATGATTGAGCGTGGCGACGAGAAGTGGTCGCTGCAATTAACCTCGCCGCTGGACCAGCGCGAGCGACTGTTTCAAATGCAGTGGATAGAAGCGCTGCCGCTGCTTGTGGTTGTCGGCGAAGACGTCCAACTGCAATTGGCCAGTTGGCGGCAACGAGCCGGCATACTGGCTGGTGTCATGGTGTTGATTGCCCTGTTGGGCGCTTGGGGGGTGCGCCATTATCTGAATCGGCTACGTTTTGAACATCGGTTGTCTCAAAGTGAAGCGGAACTGCGGATTTCTGCCACGGCGTTCCAGACCCACTTGGGCATGTTGATTGCCGATGACAAAGGGCGCATTTTGAAGGTTAACGAGACCTTCACGAGGATTACCGGCTACAGCGAAGACGATGTCGTGGGTAAGAGCACACGCATGCTCAACTCGGGTCGCCACGACGCCTCGTTTTACCGCAAGATATGGCGGCGAGTGCAGTCCACCGGCAGTTGGGAAGGAGAAATCTGGAACCGGCGCAAAAATGGCGATGTATTTCCCGAATGGTTGACCATTAGCGCCGTCTACGACCCGCAAGGCGCGCTGACCCATTACGTGGCGACCATGAGTGATATTAGTGAACGTAAAGCAGCAGAGCAGGAAATTCATCAACTGGCGTTTTACGACCCTCTCACCGGGCTTGCCAATCGCCGGCTGTTCATGGACCGCATGGAGGCCGCGCTTAAGGACGTCAACCGGTATGCGCACTGTGGTGCCTTGCTATTCATTGATATCGATAACTTCAAGCAAATCAACGACACTCTAGGCCATTTCGCCGGCGACCAGTTGCTACAGCACTTGGCACGCATAATGGGGCATATGCTGCGTGAAACCGATACCCTGGCGCGGCTGGGGGGAGACGAATTTGCCGTGCTAATCGAAGGATTGGGCAAAAATCGTGAGCATACCGCCGAGCTTGCCGAGAGTATTGCGCAAAAACTACAAGACGTGATTCAACAGCCAATTGCCGTTCAAGATGAAAGCCTAAGCGTGACGGCAAGCATTGGTATAACGGTGGTAAGTGATCATGCAAGCTCGGTAGACGATTATTTACAGCAGGCCGACATGGCGCTTTTTCAAGCCAAAAGTAGCGGCCGCAGTGCGCTGAGCTTTTTCGATCCCGCCATGCAAGCCGAACTGTTGGCACGAGTACGCTTGGAAAACGAGCTGCGCCAAGCGCTCGCTAATCAGGAGTGGCGACTGTACTACCAGCCTCAGGTCGACCAAGACGGTCGCTGCATAGGTGTCGAAGGGCTGTTGCGCTGGCAGCATTCGGAACGCGGACTGGTCATGCCCGACGAGTTTATTCCCCTACTGGAATCGACCGAACTGATTAACCCAGTGGGTGATTGGGTGCTCGAGGCTGCCTGTACGCAACTGGCGCAATGGGCCAGCCAGCCTGCGTTTGCCGAGCTGAGCGTGGCAGTTAACGTAAGCCCGCTGCAGTTCCAGCAGGCAGATTTTGTCGCCAAAGTGGAGGGCATATTGCAACGTACCGGCGCGCCTTGGCACAAGCTTAAGCTGGAGGTAACCGAATCTTTATTTGTCGAAGCGCGTGATGATGCCCGTGACAAGATGCAGCAGCTTAAACAGCGGGGTGTGCGTTTTGCGCTGGACGACTTCGGTACCGGTTACTCGTCGCTTGCGTATGTTGCGCAGTTGCCTCTCGATCAATTAAAAATCGATCAGTCCTTTGTAAAACAGGTAATTGACAGCAAGGCGAATGCCGCGATTGTGGAAAGCACCATTGCGCTGGCGCAAAGTCTGTCGCTTGAAATCATTGCCGAAGGCGTTGAGAGTGAAAAGCAGCAGGCGTGGCTGCTGACCCACGGGTGTCATACCTACCAAGGCTTTCTATATGGAAGGCCGATGCCGCTAGACGTGCTAGAGGCGTGGTTAAAAGGTGGACATTTGCCTTAAACTATCGAGGTATCCGCGAACGCGGCTATGAGGATGTCAGCGTCTGGCAGGTGCGAGGCTGACAACTCAGCTGCAATGACCTCCACACGTGAATCCTGCCGCCAGGCAGATGGCGTAACGCTCAGCGTGCCGCCCGCACGATTAAGCTGCCGCCAGCCATTATGAGTGTGAAATACCCCTTTAACACGAACATCCCCATGTAGCTCGCCAAGATAGGCCGCCAAGCGGTCAAGGTCGAAGCAATCGCTAGGGTGCCAGCGCAATCCAGTGCTGGTGTAACCCAGTGACGAGCCGGTTTCGCACTGTGGTTTGCCAGGCGCTGGCGGGAAGTCGAAAAAACCACCTTCCAAACTCGGTGGCGCAGATTGCGGCTGGTGGGCGTCCGGAGTGGTGCTGCTGCCCTGAGCGTGTCCGCCTTCCAGCAGGCGTGACAGCGGCAGATGGCCGTCGTGCACCTCATGGACCCACTTACGCGGTGGCCAGCGCTCGGCAATGAAGGCATGTGCCGCGCTGAGCTGTTCGGCGGTACATTGATTGCGCATGGTCAGAGCGACAGCGTCGGCAATTTCCAACTGGTCGCGGAAGGTCTCGTGGGCGACAACGCGGGGTTCATCCAGGCGGCGCGGGTCCAGGGTTGCGATAATATCGCGCACCTCCACGGTTCCCTGAAACGCCTCGCCGCGCAACAGGTCGACCAAACCGGCGGGGTGGCCAAGACCGGAAGGTTCGATGATCACCCGGTCGGGACGGCTGCGTGCCAGCAAATTGACCAGGGCGGCCTGGAGGACAAAGGCCAGCTGGCAGCATAGGCAGCCGCCGGGTAGGCCTTTCACTACCACGTCATCGCGGGTTTCAAACATCGCCTGGTCGATACCGATCTGGCCAAACTCGTTGACCAGAATCGCCCACTTTTCATCCACAGGCTTTTGTTCGATCAGGCTGTGGATAAGCGTGGTTTTTCCGCTTCCCAAAAAGCCGGTAATGATGTGCACCGGTACATTGGATAATTCTTGCAACATTAGCCGCCGGTCATGTTCATAAAGCGCACTACCTGCACATCGCCGTCGGTGGTGAAGTGGTGGCGCTCGGGTTTAAGCGGGAGGGCATTAATAATCGCGTCTTTCAGCGCCTGCATATTACCTGGGTGACGACGCAGTACCGCGCGTAAGTCCACCGAGTGCTCGTTACCCAGGCAAAGCAGCAATCGCCCTTCGACGGTGACGCGCACTCGGTTGCAGGTATCGCAGAAGTTATGGCTGTGCGGCGAAATAAAACCGATGCGACTGTTGCTGTCGGCCATGCGGAAGTAGCGCGATGGGCCGGGCGTTGTTTCCGGGGTGGCGATCAACGGGTAACGCGCTTCTATCAGCGCTTGAACGTCGTCGCTGGAGTAGAAGGTTTCCGCACGCGAGTGGTCGGAAACATCGCCTAGGGGCATTTCCTCGATAAAACTGATGTCCAGCGCTTCACGGCGGGCAAAGTCGACCAGATCCAGCACTTCATCGTCGTTGCGCCCTTTCAAAATGACCGCATTAAGCTTGATACGCTCAAAGCCTGCTTCTTGAGCGGCATGGATACCGTCGATCACTTTGTCCAGGTCGCCGGTCCGGGTGAGTTGCTTGAAGCGTTCCGCATCAAGTGAATCCAGGCTGATGTTAAGCCGCCGTAACCCGCCCGCGTACAGTTGCTTGGCATGCTTACGCAGGCTGGCGCCGTTGGTGGTCATCGTGAAGTCGTTAAGGCCCGGCATGGAGCCGATTTCATCAACCAGTTGGGTAATGTCACGGCGTACCAGGGGCTCACCGCCCGTCAGACGGATCTTCTCGACGCCTAGCTCGGTAAAGGCGCGGGCGACCATGGCCAGTTCTTCCAGCGTGAGAACCTGCGCGCGAGGAAGAAAAGTCATTTCCTCGCTCATGCAGTAAACGCAGCGGAAGTCGCAGCGATCGGTCACCGAGATACGCACATAGCTAATGCGGCGGCCAAAGTCGTCAATCAGTTGCTCGGTCATAGCCATTCCGTTAGTGGTTGTATGCTGACTACCTCGCCTGGTTGTACGCCGTCCTGGTCATCGGCGAGCTCAATCAAACAATTAGCTGCCACCATCGAGGTTAAAATACCCGACCCTTGGGCACCGGTGCTACGCACGTGTAGCTGTCCATTCCTATCACTATGGTAGACCCCACGAATAAAGTCTGTCCGTTGAAAGCGGCTTTTCAATGTTTCGTCGGCAATCGCCTGGAGGCGGCGGGGGGGGTGAATCGGCTGCCCTTGAAGCCGCTGTAACAGCGGTACGACAAATTGTAGAAAGGTTACCATGACCGCCACGGGATTGCCGGGCAAGCCGACGAAAGGCGTGCGTGATGCACCCAGCCAGCCGCAAGCCATGGGGCGTCCCGGTCGCAAAGCCACCCGCCAGAAGGCCAGCCGCCCCAGTTTTTCCAGTGCGGCGCGGGTAAAATCCGCATGGCCCACCGATACGCCGCCGCTGGAAATCACCAGGTCACTTCTCGCCGCGGCGTCTGCCAGCGTCTCCGTCAATGCGTTGAAGTCGTCCGGCAGAATGCCCAGGTCGACGACGTCGGCACCGTGCTCGTTGAGTAGCCCGGCCAGCGTAAAGCGGTTGGCGTCGTAAATACCGTCACCAGGCAAGGCATCGCCAGGCGCGGTGACTTCATTACCGGTCGAAAAAACTGCCACTTTTGGACGTTGGTAAACGGACACCTCAGCCCATCCCAGTGACGCTATCAGTCCCAGGGCGGCGGCGTCCAATCGCGTGCCTGCGGGCAGAGCAATGCTGCCTTTGGTAATGTCCTCGCCTGCTTGGCGCACGTTTTGGCCGCGTTTGACGCGCTCGGGGGCGTCAATCACCACGCGGCTTCCATGCTCGCTCAGCTGCTCGCGCATGATCACCGTGTCGGTCCCCGGCGGCAGCGGGGCGCCGGTGGTAATGCGCACGCACTGTCCGCTGGCAACGCGGCCTTCGAAGGCCTGCCCGGCAAAGGCATCGCCAACCAAGGCCCAGTCGGTTGGCGCGTCCTGTGTCCAGGCCAGCGCCACGCCGTCCATCGCGGCGTTGGTATTCTGCGGCACGTTGATGGCCGCCGTGATGGCCTCGGCCAGCCGTCGACCATGGGCCTCGGCCAGTGCCACCTGCTCGCTACCCACGGGGCGTTCGACCAGCGTGGCCAGCGCCGTCCGCGCTTCCTCCACGCTGAGCATCTGTTCGCCGAGTTCAAAGCAGGACAGGGTCATGGCGTCGCCGGTTTTGTCTTGGGGGCTAAAGCGGCTTCCAGGCGGAATTTCTCTTCCTCGGTGTTGAGATTGGCAAAGGCGTCCGGGCAGTCCGACATATCCACCTTGCACCACGCGTGGCGGGCGTACCAACGGTCGATCTTGCGCTCGCCTTCGCCAAGCGTCGCGGCGAGATCATCGGCAAGCGCAGTGCGTAGCAAGGCCACCACGGGGTGAAGGCGCTCGCCGTCGAAGGCAACGCCGATATCATGCTCGCCAATGCCCGCGACCATGCGTGCCACCAGGTCGTCGGGCAGGGCGGGTGAGTCGCAGGGAGCGACCAGCAGCCAGGGTGTTTTGGCGGCGCGAAAGCCGCTGTAGATGCCCATCAGTGGCCCTTTGAAGCCACTTTCGGCGTCGGCAATGACGCTGTCGGCAAACATCCTATAAGCATCGGCGTTGCGATTGGCGTTGATCAGTAACTCGGCCACGCGTCCGTTAAAGCGCTGGGCCACGTGGGCCACCAGCGGCAGCCCGGCGAAGGGCTCGAGGCCTTTGTCGCGGCCACCCATACGGCGGCCTTCGCCGCCAGCGAGAATCATGCCGGTTAGGTCATGGGTGGGAATCATGTGCGCGCCTCTTGATGGGCCGCGCGAGCGCGGGGCGGGCGCGGCGGAATGGCATCCAGGGTGAGTCGGCCTGCGGCATTGATGGCCTGAAAGTGCTTACCCTTGGCGCGGGCAATCAGCATGACGCCAAAACGCTCGGCCAGCTCGACGCCTTTCTGGGTGACGCCCGAGCGCGACACCAGCACGCTGATGCCCATTTGGGCGACTTTAAGCACCATTTCCGACGTTAAACGCCCGGTGGTGTAAAAAATATCGGCATCGGCGCTATCTGCCTGCTGCAACCATTGGCGGCCCGCCAGCGTGTCCACGGCGTTATGCCGCCCCACATCTTCAACGAAATCCAGCACGTCGCTTTGACGACATAGCGCGCAGCCATGCACCGCCCCGGCACTGCGGTAAGTTTCATTATAGGCGTTGAGGTTTTTCAGCAGTTGATAAAGCGTTGTCTGGTTCAGACGGGTATCGGGCAATGCGGTCAGGTCGGTCTGGTCGAGCAGCTTGCCGAACACCGTGCCCTGGCCGCAGCCGGTGGTCACGGTGCGCGTGCTCAGGCGCACTTCCAGATCCTCGGGCAGATGGTCGGTAACCACCACGGCGGCTTCCACCTCCCAGTCGACCTGAACGACGGACAGGTCGGCGGCGGCGCGCAGCAGCCCCTGGTTGCGCAAGTAGCCAACCACCAGCGCTTCCGGGTCGTCGCCCAGCGTCATCAGCGTGACGATTTCACGCTTGTTGAGATAAACGGTCAAGGCCCGCTCAGCAGCGATGGCCTGCCGACGGGTATCACCAAATTCGTCTACCACGTCTATCTCGGTGGTGGCCGGTAAGCGGGCTCGGCTTAACTCCAGGGCGGGCATCCGCGATCCTCATGGTGCGTACAACGTTTGAGTTGACGATGATGGCGCTCGAAAGGCTTACTTGTCTACCCGAACCTGTCTTTCCAAATAACGCATAAGGGCTAATGTGATGACCGATAATCTCCGCCCGCTAAGCATTACGCTGGTCGCCGAGACCAAGCATATTAACCGTTTTAGCCAAACGCAGTGGCGTATCGGTGAACTGACGCTAGGCGAGCAAGGCCCGTATGTGTTGTTTTTGCAGTTGTCCATGACCGAGCGGTCGGCATACCGCTTCAACCTGACCGCCGCCACGCCACGGCTATTTGTGCGCGCCGGATTTACCGGCCAAGCGCCTGAGCCTGCCGCTATTACGGCGAGTCAAGATGTCGCAGCCGGTTGGATGGACGGTGAGCAGCAGGTGCTGGAAGTGGCGATGCCGATGGCAATCCAGATATGGATCGAAAGCTACCTGGCTCGCCATGGCGAAGCGCCGATGGAAATACGCAAGAAGAAACGCAAAGGGGCAGGGCGCGCTAAAGAAACGCCCACCCAGGAGAAACCACAATGAGTCGTTTAGAGCGCTGGTCACGCATCAAACGGGGGATCGAGCCTGACGATCCGGCTCCGGACGCAAAGCGCGATGAGCCAACGCAGCGCGATGCTCCGTCGTCGCCATCGTCAGACGAACCGCAGCCTTCGCAAGAGCCCTCCTTGGAAGACGCGCTTGAAAGCCGCAACAGCGACGATGCCGACGAGTCTGACGCGCCAGCCAAAGCGCCACCGCCTCCAGGAAGCCTGGATGATACGTTGCCTGATCCTGAAACACTGGTCGCTGGCAGCGACTTCAGTGGCTATATGGTGCCCGGCGTAAGTGCAGCGCTGAGACGGCGGGCGTTGAAGCGTCTGTGGTCGACAGGCAACTACAACGTGCGCGATGGGTTGGACGACTACGACCTGGATTACCGCCAGCAGTTGAAGCCCATGGCGTCGGAGCTGGCGGGCAAGCTACGTCGTTGGGTTAAAAAAGCCGATGATAGCCTGGACAAAGCTGCCGAGGAAACACCTGTAAACGAACCAGCCGCGTCTACGGTAGCCGAGAACGAGACCCTGCCGTCAGAGGCCAGCGATGGAACAGCTGCCGCTACGTCAACGAATGAGCAGAAGGCGACACTAGACGACCAGTCTGATAACGCTCAGACCAAAGCATAAGGATAGGCGTTAGCCTAGTAGAAACAAGATGTTGTGGTGGTAGCGGGATAACAGCGTTGAAAGTGCCGGGTGCAAATGCCTTGGCAAAACCTGCTCAGTCACCATACGCTTATGAACATGAGTAACGGGGCGATCAAATGAGGACTGATCGGCTAAGCAAGTGCTAGGTATTGGCACAGCCGTTATGCCACAATAGTAAAAAAGTATGATCAACTATTATAAAAAAATGATCCTCTGACCGTGAGAATGCATGAACCAACGAATCCAGCTGGCGTCGCTAGACGACCAGCGTAACGCTGAAGCCAGAGAAGCGGTACGCCAACGCATCTCGTGGCCAGCGAACTTAACGCCAGCCAACGTGACCTATCATAGCCGAGGTCATGCGATGGTGATTGGCTCAGCTAGCGACGCTGAGCAAGCGGGTCGTGCTCTTCAGAACAGCGGGCTTGCCTCAATCACATTGCTGATGGCTAATGCCGACGACCCGGCAACGCAATCGCCAGAGGCGTCGCCGCAAACTGAAACGCCGCTAGACACATCTCCACAGGGCCACGCCCAACCGCTCGTTCGCCATGTAATGACCCCCGGCCAGATCACTGCGTTACGTATTTCAGGTCACCTGGGTGCATTTGATGTTCAGCTCGATGACGATGTTGAGGCTCCGCTCAATCTGGCCCGGGCGTTTATCGATCGTGACCACTTCGACGTGGTGTTGGATCTGAATGCCAATCCGGTGATGGCTGCCGAGCTGCCGCCCCCCGGCTACGTGCTCCTCGACTGGACGGACGTCGACCGCCGCCGCGACGCGGTGGATGCGGTCGCTGAGCTGGTCGGCGAGTTCGACAAGCCGCGTTATTTCCAGGTCAACAGCGATCTCTGCGCGCATTCCTCCAGCGGCAACACCGGCTGCACCCGCTGCCTGGACGTGTGTCCCGCCGATGCTATTAGCAGCCACCAGGGCCGCATTGAATCGCAGATCGAGATCGATCCCTACCTTTGCCAGGGTGTGGGCAGCTGTACCAGCGCCTGCCCCACCGGTGCCATTGAGTTTCGCTTGCCTGACACGCGCCGTCAGCAGGACACGCTGTCCACGTGGCTTGCTGCCTACCGCGAGGCGGGTGGCCAGGCGCCTGTGCTGCGCTTTATCACCCACGACTCGCAGGACGCTGAACAGGCGGCCGGCGTCACGCCCGCCGGGCACGTGTTAGATATCCCTTTAGAAGAGCTTGGGGCGGCCGGGCATGACCAGTGGCTGACCGCTCTGGCCAGCGGCGCTGCCGAAGTGCGCATTCAGCAGCATGCCGATATGCCCGCCCGGCTGAGTGCCTTTTTGGCTGACCAGGTGCGCCAGGCCCAGACGTTGTTGACCGCCTTGGGGCACGACCCTGATCGCGTGCAACTGCTGGCCGACGACGATGCTCAGGCACGCGACGCGTTGCCCATGCTGACGCCGTTGACCGACCAGCCGCTGGCGCTGAACGAGCCCAATAAGCGCGCCCGTCTGAATATCGTGTTGGCACGCCTGGCCGAACTGGGTGCGCCTAGCGGTCAGCGCCACGCCATGCCGCAAGGCGCGGCGTACGGGAGCATTCAGGTCGACAGTGACGCCTGTACGCTGTGCCATGCCTGTGTCAGTAACTGCCCGACGCCGGCGCTTTCCTCCGGTGGCAAAGCGCCTTCGCTGAACTTCCGCGAAGCGGATTGTGTGCAGTGTGGGCTCTGCGAGCAGGCCTGCCCTGAAGATGCCATTACGCTGATGCCGGGCTTTTTGGCCGCTGACGAGCGTGAAACGCTTCAGGTGTGTCACGAAGAAGCGCCCTTCGAGTGCATCGGCTGCGGCAAACCGTTCGCCACGGCAAGCACGGTCGCTAACATCAAGGCCAAGTTGGCCGATCACCCCTATTTTGCAGGCGATGCCATGCTGCGCCTGGAAATGTGTGAGGACTGCCGGGTGAAAGACGTGTGGAAAACCATGATCCGTGATCCTGACGCCCAGTTGAGGATATAAGCCATGACGCAAACTGCCCCAGCGCTGAATGAGGCCGATGCTTTACGCGCTGATATCTATCGGCTGCTGGCCGCGCTCCTCCGTGAAGTGCCTAGCGAGGAACTGCTCGGCTGGCTGGCCTCGCTGGACATCGAACAGGACGGAAGCCGTCTGGCCGAGTGCTGGCGCGGGCTTAGCCAGGCCGCTGACAGTGCCGACACCGCGCCTTTGAAACGCGCGCATTTCGGCCACCTGGTGGGCGTGATTCAGGGCGATGTCGTGCCCTATGCCTCCTGGTACCGCAACGGCGAATTGATGGAGGCAGCGCTGGTGGCGCTGCGTCGCGATCTTGGTGCACTGGGCTTCGAGCGCAGCGAGCACACAAAGGACCCTGAGGATCACCTGGCCGCGCTCTGCGAGGTGATGGCCATGCTGATCGACGCGACGAGCGCGGACCAGGCGCACTTCTTTATGCATCACCTTGCCCCTTGGGCAAGCGACTGTTTTAACGACCTAGGGCAGGTCGACACGGCTTTTTATGCAGCGCTCGGGCAGTTGGGTAGCGCTTTCATGGAGAGCGAAGAGGCTCGCTTAGCCATTGAGGCGAGCCATGCCCCGGTACGAATCGTAGAACCTTGACGTGACGCGCTAATGCGTAGATTCACCGTCGGGTGGGCGCGCGGCAGCCATAGCATAAGACAAAACGGCCAAAGGCCATGGCAAGAGAGGAGAACACCATGCAAAAGTCACACAATCCTGAGCGCCGCCGGTTTATGAAAACCGTGGGGTTGGGAACAGCCGCAGCGGGTGCTGCCGCTGCGGTGGGCCATGTCACCTTGGCGCAAGCCGATAGCGCACCCAGCGACGCTGAAAAACCGACAACAAATTACCGTGAGACCGATCACGTCCGTGCTTTTTACGCCACCTTGCGTGACTGACGGCGGAATGCCAGGAGAATTGCCATGCGTTTAACTCGCAAAACAGACACTCCCAAAGCGCCCGGCCTGGGTATTTCGCGCCGCCAGTTTATTCAACGCAGCGGTGCAGCGACCGGTGGTGTGGCCGCGCTAGGCTTTATGGGCGCGCCCATGATGCGGCGTGCCGAGTCGGCGGACAAAACCCCGGTGCTCGACTCGCCAGTGGAAACCAAGCGCACGATCTGTTCGCACTGCTCGGTGGGCTGCGGCGTGTACGCCGAAGTGCAAGAGGGTATTTGGACCAAGCAAGAGCCTGCCTTCGACCATCCGATCAACCGCGGTGCGCACTGCGCCAAAGGGGCTTCGTTACGCCAGCACGGCCATTCCAGCCGCCGTTTGAAATACCCCATGAAGTTGGTTGGCGGTGAATGGGAACGCATGAGCTGGGACGACGCCATTGAAGAAATTGGCGACAAGCTGCTTGAGCTTCGCGAAGAGCACGGTCCTGATAGCGTTTACTGGTTGGGTTCAGCCAAGTTCAGCAATGAGCAGGCGTACTTGATGCGCAAACTTGCTTCCATGTGGGGGACTAACAATACCGACCACCAAGCGCGTATTTGTCACTCAACCACGGTTGCCGGGGTAGCCAATACCTGGGGCTACGGAGCGATGACCAACTCGCTTAACGACATGCAAAAGAGCAAGTCGATGCTGTTCATTGGCTCGAATCCGTCAGAAGCCCACCCGGTGGCGATGCAGCACTTCCTGATTGCCAAGGAGCGTAACAACTGCGACATCATCGTCGCTGATCCGCGCTTTACCCGCACGGCGGCCAAAGCCAATAAGTTCGTGCGCATTCGCCCGGGTTCCGATGTGGCGTATATCTGGGGCCTGCTATGGCACATCTTTGAAAACGGCTGGGAAGATAGCGAATACATCAGCCAGCGCGTTTACGGCATGGATGAGGTGCGCGAAGAAGTCGCCAATTTCCCGCCGGACGTTGTGGAAGACATCACTGGCGTTAGCGAAGAAGACATGCGCGACGTTGCCAAGCGGCTGGCCGACAATCGCCCCGGCTGTGTGGTGTGGTGCATGGGCGGTACCCAGCATACTACCGGCAACAACAACACCCGCGCCTACTGCATTCTAGAGCTGGCGCTGGGCAACATTGGCAAGTCGGGTGGCGGGGCCAATATTTTGCGTGGCCACGACAACGTTCAAGGCGCCACCGACCTGGGCCTGGGTTCTGACTCCTTGCCGGGTTACTACGGCCTGGCAGAAGGTGCCTGGCAGCACTGGGCCAAGGTATGGGACGTTGACTACGACTGGCTGAAAGAGCGTTTCGACGACAGCGAATATGCTGACGGCAAGCCCATGAACACCAGCGGTATTACCGTATCGCGCTGGGTTGACGGGGTGCTGGAGGAAGACGAAAACATCTCCCAGCGCACCGCGCTCAAAGCCATGTTCTATTGGGGCCATGCGGTGAATTCCCAGACCCGCGGCGTCGAGATGCAACAGGCGATGAAAAAGCTTGAAATGATGGTCATCGTCGACCCCTACCCGACGGTTGCGGCTGTTATGCACGACCGTACGGATGGTGTGTACCTGCTGCCGGCAGCGACCCAGTTCGAAACCACCGGCAGCGTGACGGCGACCAACCGCTCACTGCAGTGGCGCGATAAAGTCATCGATCCGCTGTTCGAGTCCAAGCCCGATCACGAGATCATGTACCTGTTCGCTCGCAAGCTCGGGTTTGGCGAAGAGCTGGTGGCCAACTACGAAATGAACGGCGATGAGCCGCTGATCGAAGATATCCTGCGCGAAATTAACAGCGGCATGTGGACGGTCGGCTACACCGGGCAGAGCCCGGAGCGGCTGAAAGAGCACCAGAAAAACTGGCATACCTTCAGCTTCGAGAACCTGCGCGCCCAAGGTGGCCCGGCCGATGGCGACTACTACGGCTTACCCTGGCCCTGCTGGGGCACACCGGAGTTTAAGCACCCAGGTTCGCCCAACCTTTACGACATCAGCGTACCGGTGATGGAAGGCGGTATGGGTTTCCGTGCGCGTTTCGGTATCGAACGCGATGGGGTCAATCTGCTGGCCGAAGGTTCGGCACCGGTTGAGGGCGACATTGACGACGGCTACCCAGAGTTTACTGATCAACTGCTCAAAGACCTTGGCTGGTGGGATGATCTCACCGACGAGGAGAAAGAAGCGGCGGACGGCAAAAACTGGAAAACCGATTTATCCGGCGGCATACAGCGCGTGGCGATCGAGCACGGCTGTGCGCCCTATGGCAACGCCAAAGCCCGCGCGGTGGTGTGGACCTTCCCCGATGGCGTGCCCAAGCACCGCGAGCCGCTTTACTCAACACGCCGTGACCTGGTCGATAAATACCCGACCTGGGACGACTTTGACTCCATTATGCGACTGCCGACGATGTACAAGAGCGTACAGGATGGCGCACCCTCGGTGGATGACTATCCCATCATCCTTACCTCCGGGCGTTTGGTGGAATACGAAGGCGGTGGTGAAGAAACGCGTTCCATGTCGTGGCTGGCTGAGCTTCAACAAGAGATGTTCGTTGAGATCAATCCTGCCGATGCGAATGATTTAGGCATCAGCGACGGCGACGAGGTATGGGTCGAAGGCGCCGAAGGCGGCCGGGTGAAAGTCAAAGCGATGGTCACTCCACGCGTGGACCGCAAGGTGGCCTTTATGCCGTTCCACTTTGGCGGCATGTTCCAGGGCGAAAGCCTGGAAGGCATTTACCCAGAAGGCACAGCGCCCTACGTCATTGGCGAAGCGGCCAATACCGCGACCACTTATGGCTACGATCCGGTGACACTGATGCAAGAGACCAAGTGCACCATCTGCCGTATCGAGCGTGCCTAAGGCCCGCCCAGACCTGACAGCATCCACGGTGTGGGCGACATCCCGCACCGTATGAGGAGAACACCATGGCTCAAATGAAATTTATGTGTGACGCCGAACGCTGCATCGAATGCAACGGCTGCGTTACCGCCTGTAAAAATGCCAATGATGTCGAATGGGGCATTCAACGTCGTCGCGTTGTGACACTAAATGACGGCGAAGCCGATGAAATGTCCATTTCGGTTGCCTGCATGCACTGTGACGACGCGCCTTGCATGGCAGTGTGCCCCACTGACTGCTTCTATAAAACCGACGACGGCATCGTGTTGCACGACAAAGACCTGTGTATCGGCTGTGGCTACTGCCTGTACGCCTGCCCGTTCGGCGCCCCACAGTTCCCGCAGCAGGATGCGTTCGGCGAGCGTGGCAAGATGGACAAATGTACTTTCTGTGCCGGCGGCCCAGCCGAAAGCAAAGAAGAAGAGTACGAGAAGTACGGCTCCAACCGCATCGCCGAAGGCAAACTACCACTGTGCGCGGAAATGTGCTCCACCAAGGCGCTGCTGGCGGGCGACGCCCAAGACGTTGCCGATATTTTCCGTCAGCGCGTGGTGCATCGCGGTCACGAGGATGGCGCCTGGTCTAACAACCCTCAGGCCAGTGCCGACAACCTAGCCTATGATGCTGCCCGTAAAGGGTAAGGAGGCTTTCCATGAACCAGTTGACTGCTCAGGCGCCCGGTGGGGTGCCGCATCTGAACCTCTGGCAAGGGGTTTGGCGCTGGCTATTGTTGGCTTTTGTGCTGGTGCTGAGTCTCGGCGTGACACAGGTGGCGAGTGCCCAGGCCGACCCTGACCGGGAGATGGGCACGGCAGCGCCGGGTATCGATGCTGACCAGTGGCGGGAAGTGCGCAGCGGCGAAACCGATGCCAACTATCGCGACTCGCGTTACGAGAGTAACTACAATCTGATCAATTCTAGCGGGGAAACCTGGCGTCAATGGCGTAATCGCTGGGTGTCACCTTTCGGGTTGATCGTGATTGGCGGCATGATCGGGATCATTACGCTGTTCTACCTGATCATTGGTCGCAAGCATCTTGAAGAACCCCGAACGGGACGCAAGCTGTTCCGCTGGCCGCTTTTCATGCGTGCCTTGCACTGGTCGGTGGCATCGCTGTTCATTGTCCTGGCGCTTACTGGGCTTAACCTGCTGTTCGGCAAGTTCGTCTTCCGCGGCCTGTTTGGCGATGCCTTTTGGGGATGGATGGTTTCCTCCTCCAAGGTGCTGCACAACTATCTGGGACCAATCTTCGGTATCTTGCTGGTCATACTGCTGGTCAGTCTAATCAAAGACAACCTACCCAAAAAGCACGACCTGGAATGGTTCAAGAAAGGTGGCGGCCTTGTAGGTAAAGGGCACGTGGACGCCGGTTTTGCCAACGGTGGCGAAAAAGCCTGGTATTGGCTATTGGCCACGGTTGGGCTTCTGGTGGTTGCCAGCGGCTTCGTGCTCGACTTCCCCAACTTCGGTCAGGGACGCGACACCATGCAGTGGGCTAATCTCGTTCACGCGGTGGGCGCCCTGGGGCTGACGGCCGTGTCGATCGGTCACATCTACATCGGCACCCTGGGCACGGAAGGCTCGCTTGAAGGCATGACTACCGGCTACGTCGATGAAACCTGGGCCAAAGAGCACCACAACTTGTGGTACGAAGAGGTCAAGGATCAGGCAGTTTCCGAGCAGGATCTGGCCGATCGGAAAGCTTCAAAAGACTCCGGTGAGTCTCCCGCCACACGCTCCTCGTAAGGCGCGTTGGAATGTTGCAAAAGACACCGCCTACGGGCGGTGTCTTTTGTTATGCTGAGCTTAATTTCACTCCATAGAGGTCAAAGGCGATGGATAAGTTTGACGACACCACCCGTACCGAACTCGAAGCAGCGGCGTTTCGCCGTTTGCTGCAGCATCTTGATGACAATAAAGACGTGCAGAATATCGATCTGATGATCCTGGCTGACTTCTGTCGTAACTGTTTGTCCAAATGGCTGGTTAGCGCGGCGGAAGCACGGGGCGAGCCGCTTACCTACGAAGAAGCCCGTGAATACGTTTACGGCATGCCCTATAGCGAATGGAAAGAGCTCTATCAAGCGCCAGCGACACCCGAGCAGATGGCGGCCTGGGAAGCGCACCACGCCAAAAAGAAAGCCGCCAAACAGGGGTGATGCCATGAACGAGCTAATGATTCCGCTGCGTATCGCCGTACTGACGATTTCCGATACGCGGACCGACGAGACGGATCGCAGTGGTCAGGCGTTGGTCGAGCGACTCACCGAGGCTGGGCATGAACTGGTGGAAAAACGCATCGTGCCGGACGACGTGTATACCATTCGTGCCGTCGTAGCCCAGTGGATTGCCGATAGCAATGTGCAGGTGGTGATTACCACCGGCGGCACCGGCTTTACCGGCCGCGACTCTACCCCAGAAGCGGTAGGCGTTCTGCTGGATAAGCGCATCGAAGGCTTTGGCGAGCGCTTCCGCCAGCTCAGCGGTGAGGAAATCGGCAGCTCGACGATTCAAAGCCGCTGCCTCGGCGGGCTGGCCAACGCCACGGTGATCTTCTGCCTGCCGGGCTCGACCGGCGCCTGCCGCACCGGCTGGGACGGTATTCTGGCCGAACAGCTCGACAGCCGCCACAAGCCGTGCAACTTTGCCAACCTGGTCATCCCCGAGCGGGGCCAGCATGGCTGAGCTGCACTCAATTGAGGACGCTCTGGCCGCGCTGCTGGCGGATGTCACGCCCGTGACGGCGGAGCGTGTGGCGCTTACCGACGCGGCCGGGCGGGTGCTGGCTGAAGACGTTACCGCACAGCTTGATGTGCCGCCCTACACCAACAGCGCCATGGATGGCTACGCACTGCGCGCTGCCGAAGCCGGTCGGCGCCTTGAAGTCAGCCAGCGTATCGCGGCGGGCACGCCGGCCACCCCGCTGGCGCCGGGCAGCTGCGCGCGCATTTTTACCGGCGGTGAAATCCCCCCGGGGGCCGACTGTGTGGTCATGCAGGAGCGCGTTGAGGTGGATGGCAATGCTGCCCACATTCCAGCGGATATTCCCGCCGGCGACAATGTGCGTCTGAAAGGGCGCGATGTGCGTCAGGGTGATGTGCTGTTAAGCGCCGGTGAACGTCTGGAAGCCGCCGCCCTCGGTCACCTGGCCGGGCAGGGGGTCACAGAGGTTGGCGTACGCCGTCGGCCTCGGGTGGCGCTACTATCTACCGGCGATGAAGTGATTGATCCCGGTACACCGCTCAAGCCCGGGCAGTTGTATAACTCCAACCGCCCCATGCTCACCAGGTTGCTGGAAACCTTTGGCGCTGAGGTAGTGAGTCAGGTCAGCGTGCCCGACGATGCCGAGCGTACCCGTGAACTGCTTGCCCAGGCGGCGGAAGACGCCGACGTGGTCGTTAGCACCGGCGGTGTCAGCGTCGGCGAAGAGGATCACGTGAAAGCTTCGCTTGAGGCGCTTGGCGAACTTACGATGTGGAAACTCGCCATTCGGCCGGGCAAGCCATTGGCCCTGGGTCGCTTACCTAGGCGGGGCGGTGGTCAGGCGCGTTTTGTTGGGCTGCCAGGCAATCCAGTATCGGGGTTTGTCGGCGCGTGGCTCTTTTTACGCCCGTTGATGGGCGCGTTATTACGCTGCCACGATCTGAGGTCGCTGCCCTGCGTCACTGCACGGGCGGGGTTTTCAACGTCGACGGGTCCAAGGCAGCACTATATGCGCGTAACCCTAACGTTTGATGACCAGGGCGCGAAAGCCATGGCCTTCGACGATCAGAACTCTTCAGTGCTTTCCTCGTGCATACAGGCCAATGCATTGGCAGTGATTCCACCTCACAGTGAACTTGCGATGGGGCAGCCGGTGGCATGTCTTTGGCTTATGAGCTAAGGGGTTACGCACTTAAGGCTTGCAGACCATCGCCGGGTATCCAGCAGTGGCACCGCTGATAGTGGCTAAAAGTAAGCTTTTAGCTTTCATGGCGCTAGATCCATGTGGATAGCCACTTGATTGCGACCCTGTTGTTTGGCGCGGTAGAGCGCTTGGTCGGCGGCTAAACGCAACGACTCTGTTGCGGGGTGGTCAGGAAAATCGCTTATCCCAGCGCTGAAGGTGCAGCGAAAATGGTTGCCGTGGGCATAAAAATCAACTGACCCAAAATCCTCGCGAAGCCCGTCGATCAACTCGGCGGCACGTTGCACATCCACGCCTTTGAGCAGCACTACAAACTCTTCCCCGCCGTAGCGGCCAATAATATCCGAGAGCCGTAAGCGGCTCTTTAGTAGTCGAGCCAGGGTGATAATGACTTGGTCTCCCGCCAAGTGACCGTGGATGGCATTGACCTGCTTAAAGTGGTCAATATCGATCATCGCCATGGCGTGCTGGCTATCGTCTCGATGCGCCTGGGCGAGGGCCTTGTTGATAAAATCGGTAGTGGTGCTGTGATTGTAAAGCCCGGTCATGCTGTCGTGGCTCATTAATGAGTGCAGCATGCGCAGCCGCTCGCCCCGCAGTCGTACAGCAGAGATCAGTTCAGCGGGTTGTACTGGCTTGGTAATCAGCGCCTCGACTTCGGAGGCCATCGCCGAAAGCTGCTTTTGACTGTCGGCGCTGCCCGTTAAATAAACGATTGGTAGGCCAAGGTACTCGGGCTGATGGCGAATCATCGTCGCCAGCTCTTCACCGGAGCAGTCAGACATAAACATATCGACCAGCAGCAAATCCGGATTAAAGCGCTCCAGCGCGATGAGCGTCTCGGCGGGGTGGTGAACTTGCTGGACGATCATGCCCGCGCCTTTAAGCAGCAGCGCGTGGTATTCGGCGGCGTCGACTTCATCATCCACTACCAGCACGCGTAGTGGCTCCTTTTCTATCGGGGTGGTCAATTCGTCGATGGCCAGCATTAAGTCGAGCGGTTTAACCGGGTGTGTGAAATACCCCTGGCAGCCTGCGCGTACCGCGCTCAAACGCGATGAAAAATTGCCGTAGGCCGACAGTACGATGGCGGGCATCTGCGATCCGGTTAGCCTGTTTAATTCGGCCAGCGTATCGGTGCCATCGGTTTGGCCCTTGGGAAAGTTTACATCCATGATCACTACATCAGGGCGGCGCGTCAGCGCAGCATCAAAAAACGTCTCGGTATCTTCAAAGGACACCACCTCGTGGCCGAAGCAGTGCAAGTGATGAACTAGAATGCCGCTGTGCTCAGGGTCATCACCGCACAGGTAAATCAGCCGCTGTCGCTTGCTGCGTACTTGGCTGGAAGATGGGTTGGGAGACAGCGCTTGCAACTGTTCCTCATCGATATAACGCTGACGCCGTTGGCTCAGCTTGTGATGCGGCGGTTTGGAGGAGTGAGACATCAAGCGACCTGGGTAAGTGAGCGTGCGGGGCGAGCTATTTCAGCACTGAAGATCCCTTTCACAGCTTACAATTCACAATATACGCATCGGTATCGACCTCACCATTAATAGTCGATCTTAATAGCGTTCATATTCGCGCAATCTAGCAATGAGTGCAAAGCTGCCCAGGTTAGGGTAAGTGGCCAATCAGAGAAGCATGTCTCGGCACACACCATAGGGCATGTCTTTGCGAAGCGCTGAAGCGCCTTTGCCATACCTCAGCAAGGCGGGCGGTCACCGATCTAATCGAATTGTTCAAAGAGAACATGTTACAAATGTCTGATATTTAGAAAAATTTGTTAAGAAAACACGCCATTAGCATCATTAATTCGACTAAAGACCAATAGTAGAATCGAGTCACCCAACTACAATCCATCGCCAATCGGTAAATTTACCTAAATCCACTGCGCTGGCAATTCGTACACTTACGTACACGAGCATGCGCGACCGCCCCGAAGGATGTTCTTATGCATGCCCTCACCCTGGCGTCATTTCTATTCTTCACTTGTTTAGTGGCCTTTATCACCTGGCGCATCACGCGACGGGATGATCACAGCAGTACCAGCGGTTATTTCCTGGCAGGGCGAACGCTAACGTTCCCGTTGATTGCTGGGTCGCTATTGATGACCAATCTGTCCACCGAGCAAATGGTAGGCTTGAATGGCTCGGCATTTAGTGATGGCTTGAGTGTGATGGCCTGGGAAGTGGTGGCGGTCATAGCCTTGGTGGCGTTGGCCCTGTTCTTCCTGCCGCGCTTCTTGAAAAGCGGTATCGCGACCTTACCGCAGCTGCTGCTGATCCGCTTCGATAAAGGCACGCAGTTGATAGCCAACGTGATCTTTTTGATCGCCTACGCGGTGATTTTGCTGCCGATTATCCTTTATTCTGGCGCGGTAGGGCTTCAGGGCATGCTCGACTTGCCCGCACTGACCGGCATCGAATCATCCACCACGCTACTCTGGTTAACCGTTTGGATCGTGGGCATCATCGGTGCGGTGTACGCTCTATTTGGCGGGCTGCGCACGGTAGCCGTGTCCGACACGCTTAACGGCGTCGGTCTGCTTATCGGTGGTTTTGTCATCGTCTACTTTGGTCTGCAAGCGGTGAGCGATGGCAACGGCATCGCGGAAGGCTGGAATATCCTTAAAGAAAGCAATCCCGATAAGCTTAACTCCATCGGCGGTGACGACCAGCAGGTGCCGTTCTTTACGCTGTTTACCGGTGTCTTCTTGATCAATCTGTTCTATTGGACGACGAATCAGCAGATTATCCAGCGTACGTTTGCCGCTAAAAACCTCGCTGAAGGTCAGAAAGGCGTACTGCTGACCGGCTTCTTCAAGCTGTTGGGCCCACTTTACCTGGTGCTGCCGGGGATCATCGCCTACCACCTGTACGCTGATGACGGCATCCGTGCCGACGAGGCCTATGGCCACCTGGTTTTCAACGTGCTGCCGCCTTATCTCACCGGGTTCTTCGCGGCGGTGATGGTCGGTGCCATTCTGTCATCGTTCAACTCCGCGCTAAACAGCACCACGACCATCTTCAGTCTGGGTATTTACAAGCAGGTTCTCAATAAAGACGCTAGCGAAGAACAGGTAGTGAAGTCGGGCAAGGTGTTTGGCTGGATCATGGCAGGCATTACCATGACCATCGCGCCGCTGCTGGCGGGTCAGGATAGCCTGTTTGGTTATCTGCAGAAGATGAATGCTATCTACTTTATTCCCATTCTGGCCGTAGTGCTGGTGGGACTTTTGACCAAACGGGTACCGCCGATGGCCGCCAAAATCGGCTTGGTGGGGGGCTGTTTGCTGATCGCGGCGGGTTACTTCGTGCCGCCGTTCAACATGTTGCCGACGATCATGCACGAGTTCCACTTTGTGGCGGCGGTATTCGTGCTGCTGGTCGCAATGATGCTGGTGATTGGCAAGCTGCGCCCCCGGGAGACCGACTGGGTTCAGGAATACTCGGGCGACGTTGATCTCACTCCATGGAAGGGCGCGGTGCCTACCGGTATCGTGTTGGTGGTGCTGGTGATTATTATGTACGCCTCGTTCGCTGGGTAATGCGTTGGCTAAATAAATAACCCGCGATCGCTTAACGCCCCATGACCACTAATGCTGGCATGGGGCGTTTTCGTTGCGCCTTATGCGGGCTGATAGGTGTCGTGGAAGCGTTTGCGCAGCTCGTTTTTTTGCACTTTGCCCATCGTATTGCGCGGCAGGCTGTCGATAAAGAACACGCGCTTGGGCTGCTTGTATTTGGCAAGCCGACCCTGCAAGTGAGCCAGTACGGCGGCTTCGTCGAGGCGTGCACCCGGTTGGGTGACCACAGCGGCGGTCACACCTTCGCCAAAGTCCGGATGTGGCAGTCCGATCACGGCGGATTCTGATACGCCTTCCAGTTCGTCAATCACCTGCTCGATTTCCTTGGGATAGACGTTATACCCCCCAGAAATTACCAGGTCTTTATCCCGCCCGACGATATGCACATAGCCCTGCTCGTCGACCATGGCCAGATCACCGGTAATGAAAAAGCCATCCTCCAGCAGCTCTTCGCGGGTTTTTTCCGGCATTCGCCAGTAGCCAATAAACACGTTAGGGCCACGAATCTGTAGCATGCCAATCTCGCCGGGGGCGACCTCGGCGCCGGTTTCCCGATCGGTGATACGCATCTCCACGCCGGGCAGCGGCATACCCACCGTGCCTGCCCGTCTTGCCCCCTCATAGGGGTTAGAGATGTTCATATTGGTTTCGGTCATGCCGTAGCGCTCAAGAATGGCATGCCCGGTCTTGGCCTCGAAGGCTTCGTGGGTCTCAGCGGTCAGCGGCGCTGAGCCCGATACAAACAGGCGCATATTGGTGGTGACCTCGGGCGTCAGGCGCGGGTCTTGCACAAGGCGCGTATAGAACGTCGGCACGCCCATCATCACACTTCCACGGGGCAGTTCCTCGAAAATCACATCGGCGTCGAACTTAGGCAGAAACAGCATGCTGGCACCGGCCATCAGGGTGACGTTGCACGCCACAAACAGACCGTGGGTATGAAAAATCGGCAGCGCGTGGATCAGACGGTCGTCAGCGCTGAAGTGCCAGGCCTTGACGAGTGTTTCGGCATTGGAGGCCAGATTCTGGTGGGTCAGCATGGCGCCCTTGGAGCGCCCGGTGGTGCCCGAGGTGTATAAAATCGCCGCCAGATCACGCGCTTGAAGCTCGGCGATGTCGTTATGAGGGGTGACGCTCGCGGCTTCGTCCATCAGGCTGCCGTCGGCTGCGCTGCCCAAGGTCACAACGGCGGGGCAGCCGGTATCGCTGGCGATTTGGCGGGCCTCATCGGCTACAGCGGGTCGGCAGACAAACAGTGCCGGTTCAGCATCGCCCAGAAAATAGCGAATTTCATCGCCGGTGTAACCGGTATTGAGCGGCAAATAAGCCCCGCCAATTTGCAGGCAGGCAAGGTAGAGCAGAATAGCTTCGGGGCTTTTATCTACCTGGACCGCCACGCGGTCGCCCTGACGTACGCCAAGAGCGATAAGCGCCCCGGCCAGCCTGGCACTTTGGTTCAGCGCATCCGTGTAGGAGTAGCGCCGGCCCTCGCGGGTGGTGATAAAATCGGCCTCCCCGCGCTCATGCATTTGCGTGGCAAAGGTGGCAAACAGGTTATGGTTCATTTGGCAGTTTCTCCCTTGGCCAGCTTGCGCGCGCGCTTGGCGAGGTCACGCACATCGTTTGAGCAGGCAATGGTGCCCTTGGAGGTGTAATTTTCGTGGTTTCGCTCAATGTCATCGAGCACATAAAGGTAATTGACCATCAGCCCAGCCGCTTGTTTAAGCCCTTTATCGGATATGTCGCCAAGCCAGTTGATACGGTGCAGTTTGGCCCCATTGCCCAGGTGAAAGCGTGCCACGGGGTTGAGCGGGAGGCCATGGCGGTTTTTTTCGTCTACCAGATAATGAGCCGCCAGCGGTTGTAGCGTTGTTCTGAGCCGCTCCTGGCGGAGTTTGTCCTGGTGCCAGCCCGGTGTCTCCAGCTCGGCCAGCGTTTCACGCACGCTGGGTGGCCACTGCTCGCTATCACGCTGCTCGTTAAGCCATTGGGCGAAGCCTGGTACGGGCGAGAGGGTGACAAAATACTTGAGCTGCGGCAGTTCCTGGGAAAGCTCCTGTACCACCTGCTTGATCAAAAAGTTACCGAACGATATGCCGCGCAAGCCGGTCTGGCAGTTGCTGATGCCGAAGAAGGCGGCGCTGTCAGCGTCTTCGGGGTCGTCAACACCGCTATCTTCACCGGAGAGAATCGGTTGAATGCGGCTGGGCAGCCCCTTGTGCAACGCTACCTCGACGAAGATCAGCGGCTCATCGCCAATCGCCGGGTGAAAAAAGGCGAAGCAGCGCCGATCGCGGGCATCCAAGCGTCGGCGCAGGTCGTCCCAGTCTTGAATTTCGTGGACCGCTTCGTAGCGGATGATTTTTTCCAGAATCGATGCTGGCGTATTCCAATCGATGCGCTTGAGCATCAGGAAGCCGCGGTTGAACCAGGAGCCGAACAGGTGGGCAAAGTCGTCATCGATGGGTGCAAGTTCGGGCTGCTCGCGTAGCAGATCAAGCAAGTCCTGACGCATATTGACCAGCTCATAAGTGCCATCACTGGCAAAGTTCAACCGTCGGAAAAGCTCCTGGCGTAGCGGTTCGCAGGCTTCAAACAACTGTTGCAGTGTGCGGTTATCGCGCGTGTCGCGATAGGCGGCGTAGGCTTGGTCAATCTGCTCCGGCTCTGCTGCAAAGTCGTCTGCCAGACGCTGGAAAAAGCGTTGTTTTTCCGTGTCTGAAAGGCGCTGGTAGATGGCAAGCGCGCGGCTTGCCAGGGCAATGCTTGAGGCTTCCCCGTCGCTTGCCAGCAGCGCCTGGCAGGCCTTGATCAAGTGGTCGTGGTCAACGGCCAGGGTGCTTGGGTCGCGGCGACGCAGCAGGGCATCGCGTTGGGTAATGTTGTTAAACAGTTCCTGAAGAAAGGTCATGTTCATAGCGATGCTCCTTTTAGCCCATGATCAGGTTGGGCAGCCACAAAGCCAGGCCGGGGAACAGGCACAGCAACAAGATACCCAGCACCATGCATAGCGCATACGGGAGACTGCCCATCAGCACGTTGCGGAGCGAAATATCTGGCGCGATGCTGTTGATGATAAACAGGTTCAGCCCCACTGGTGGCGTGATCAAGCCGATCTCCAGGTTGATGGTCAGGATGACCGCGAACCAGTAGGGGTCGAAGTTCGCCGCCAGGATGACCGGCATCAGGATCGGCGCTGTCATCACGATCACCGCCACCGGGGGCAGGAAAAAGCCGGCCACCAGCAGGAAGAGGTTGATCAGGGCCATCAGCACCCAGCGGTTGACCTCCAGGTCGGCGATGCCGCCAGCCACGGTCTGGGTGATGAACAGCGACGACAGGGCATAGGCGAACACCTCCGCGGCGGCGATCACCAACATGATCATCACACTCTCGCGCAACGAGTCACGCATAATCAGCTTGAGCGGCTTCAACTGCCACATGCGGTAGATGATTATCGCCAGCGCCAGGCACATAAAGGCGCCGACGCCGGCGGCCTCGGTGGGGGTGGCCACCCCGCCGTAGAGGGCGAAGAGGATGAGGCCCACCACCGCCAGGAAGGGCAGCACGCGCACCAGCGCCTTGAGGTTGGCGTCGACGTTCTGGCGCAGCGTCTGCTTGACCGCTTCGGTGTTGATGGCCATGGGGTTCTGGTAGCCGCCTGCCAGCTTGCAGGCGATCAGCGTCCAGATCATGAACAGCCCGGCGAGCATGAACCCTGGCACCACGCCGGCGATGAACAGCCGACCGATGGAGGTCTCGGTGGCGATGCCGTAGATGATCATGGTCACCGAGGGTGGAATCAAGATGCCCAGGGTGCCGCCTGCGGCGATGCAGCCGGCGGCCACGCCATCGGGATAGCCACGGGCACGCATCTCGGGGATGCCCATCTTGCCGATCGCCGCACAGGTTGCGGGCGAGGAACCGGACAGCGCGGCAAAAATCGAGCAGGCGCCGATGTTGGAGATTGCCAACCCCCCTGGCAGCTTGCCCAGCCATAGGTCAAGCGAACGGTAGAGGTCGCGCCCGGTAGGCGACGACGCCACAGCAGCGCCCATCAGGATAAACATAGGGATGGCAATGAAGCCGAACTCGGCGATGCGATCGTAGAAGGTTTCGCCGAAGTAGGTCAGCTCCGAGATGCCGCGGCTGGCGACCAGCGCGATCAGCGAGACGCCGCCCAGCGCAAAGGCGATGGGCGTGCCGATGGCCATCAGCACGATCAGGCCGATGGCGACGAAAATACCGGCGGTAACAGGATCCATGCTCAGTTCTCCCCACGCATGATTTCGGCGACGTATTGCAACGTCAGTTGAGTGGTGCCCACGGCCATGGTCAGCACAGGTGGCCACAGAGGGGGATTCCAGACGGTGCCGGTGGTCCAGCCCCCGTGCCAGGCCTCGAACACGTAGACCCAGGCGGCGTAGGCCAGGCAGGCACAGAACCCCAGGCCAACCAGGGAGGCGACCAGGTTCATAATTCGTTTGGGCGTACCGCCAAGCTTATCGGGCAGCACGGTGACCGCCACGTGGCCGCCGGTCATCAGCACGTAGGGGCTACCCAGCAGCATGGCAGCGGTGACCGAGAAGACGGTGAATTCGGTCTGCCAACTGGTGCTGACGCCGATCACGTAGCGCATGAAGACCATCTGGCAGATCACGAAGGTGCCAGCGACGAACAGCGCTGCGGCGAGGTAGGCCATCCACCGCGAGATGCGATCCATCAGCCGGACATAGCCGTGCCGTGGTCCGCCACGGGAGTTGGCCGTGAAAGAGGGCGAGTGGGTCATGAGGCTCTCCGAGAAGGCAGGAAGGCCGCCCCGGCGGGGCGGCCGATCGTCAGGGGGCTTGCGGGATCACTCCACCTCAAGGGCGGCGTCGATGATCGCCTGACCGTTCTCGACATTCTCGGCGAAGTTTTTGTAGGAAGTCTCCTTGGCGATCTCAAGCCACGCCTCGTAATCTTCCTCGGACATGCTGACTACCTCGACGCCTTCTTCCTCGAAGACCTCGACCATTTTATCATCGAGTCCCGCTGCCTCACTGGCGAAGAACTCCTCGGCCTCCTCGGCGGCGGCGGTCAGCGCTTCCTGCTGCTCCTCGTTGAGTTTCTCCCAGCTCTGATTAGAGATCAGGATCGGCTCGTACATGAACCACAGGGCGTAGTCGCCGGGTTCGGTCAGGCACTCGACCTGCTCGAAGAGGCGGAAGGAAACGAACGACATCGAGGAGGTATTGGCGGCGTCCAGCACGCCGGTCTGCATGCCGGTGTAGATCTCTGAAGAAGGCATGGACGCGATTGATGCACCGGCTTCCTCAAGCATTTCTTCAAAGGCTGGCCCGGCGGCGCGGATGTTCTGGCCCTCCACCGTGTCCGGTGAGGTGATGCACTGCTCACTGGAGGCGAAACCGCCGGCTAGCCATGCATCAGCCAGCACCTTGGCACCGCCCTCGTCGATCACGTCCTTAATCATCTCCATGTATTCGGAGTCGTTTAGGCGCTGGGCGTGATCATGGTTACGCACCAGCCCCGGCATCAGGGTGGCGGAGAATTCCGGATGGCGGCCGCTGGCGTAATCGAGCGGCAAGGCGGTGATGTCCAGACGGCCGCGGACCAAGGCGCCCCACTGCTCGTCGGCCTTGAACAGCGACTGGCCGGGGTGGACCTCGATCTCGAGGCCGACGTCGGCCTCGGCGACCTTTTCGGCGAGCATTTGAACCATCTCGTCACGCACATCGCCCTTCCCGCCGGGGAACTGGTGGGAAGCACGCAGTACGGTATTTGCCGAGGCATGAGAAGCGGCGATCATCAGGCCCAGGGCAGTGGCGGTGATTAGATGTTTACGTTGCATGTGGCGTCTCCAACAATTGTTGTTGTGTGCTTGGATTAGCTTAATGTGTTTATCAGTCGAGCTGATATATATATCAATAGGCGCTGCGTATGCTAATGTCAACTTTATGACATATGCTTTGTGTAAAATATTGCGCTGCTAAATAAGGAGGTGACGCATGCCAGACTCAAAGCGCTCCAACGCCCAGCGGCTCAAGGATTCATTGGAAAATGACATCATTAATGGGCGCCGGGCGCCCGGCGAGCGGCTTGACCCTGAAACACTAGGCAAGCAGTTCAGCGTTTCGCGCACGCCGGTCCGCGAGGCGATTCAGCAGTTGGTGGCCAGCGGCCTGGTCACGGTATCGCCTAAAAAGGGCACCTTCGTTGCTAAGGTGGGGATTGACCAACTGATTGAAATGTTTGAAGTGATGGCTGAGTTGGAAGGCATGTGTGGGCGACTCGCCGCGCGACGCATTACCGAGCAGGAACTTGCAGCTCTGCGCGACGCCCATCAGCGCTGTGAAGCCGCCGCCCAGGCAGGTGATACCGACGAATATTATTACGAGAATGAAGGGTTTCACGACTGTATCTACACGGCGAGTCACAATAGCTTTTTAGCCAGCGAGGCGCGCCAGCTCAAGCAGCGCTTGAAGCCTTACCGGCGTTTGCAGTTGCAGGTTCGTCAGCGCATGCACAACTCGCTTAGCGAGCATCAGACGATCTTTGACGCCATTGAACGCGGCGATGCGCCGGGCGCCCAGCAGGCGCTTAGTGATCACGTACTTATTCAGGGCGAGCGTTTCAGCGACTTTGTGTCCAGCGTGCGGCGTATGGAAGCGCCCATCTCACAAACGGGATAGTACGAGTATGTCTTTATCGGTGGGGTAATGGTCCTTGCCGACATGGGGCGTAGCGCCGACACTCTCTCTATCGCTTGAGTATCGCGGAGAGAGACTGTGACTCGCCATATTGCCCTACTTGCCTATCCCGACTGCCAGTTGCTGGATGTCAGCGGCCCTTGGCAGGTGTTTGCCAGCGCCAATGCGTTGAGCCCCCACCCGTTGTATCAGTTAACGCTTGTCGCCGATGACGTCGGCCCGGTCGCCACTAACGGCGGCTTAGCGGTGCACGCCACGCACACCTACCGTCAGCTCAATCATTTAGTGCCTTTGGATACGCTTCTGGTCGCGGGCGGTAGTGGCGTGATGCAGCAGCGTGACATCGCCGCTGTGAAAGAGGTGCTGTGTGGGGTTGCGCCTGAGGTTAGGCGACTTGGTTCTATCTGCTCCGGGGCGTTTTTGTTAGCCGCCGCTGGGCTGCTGGATAGCTGTCGCGTGACGACCCACTGGCGACATGCTCAGCAATTGGCTGATGAATACCCCGCGCTAAGCGTCGAACCGGATGCGTTGTATATTGAAAGCAATGGCCGCTACACCAGCGCTGGCATAACGGCAGGCATTGATTTGGCGCTCTCTTTAGTGGAAGCGGATTATGGGGCGACGTTAGCCGGGCGAGTGGCCCGCGAGCTGGTGGTGTTTCTGCATCGCCCGGGCGGGCAATCGCAGTTCAGCGAAGCGCTGCGCCACCAGCAGGATGCAGGCTCTCTGCGTCGGCTAATTGATCAGTTGCATGCGGATCCTGCTGCCGACTACTCCCTTGAACGTATGGCCGACGTTATGGCTGTGACGCCGCGTCATCTCACTCGGCTGTTTAGGCGCCACTTGCAGATCACCCCAGGGGCGTATGTGACGCAATTACGCTTGGAACAAGCTCGCCTGGCGCTACTCAACGAGCGTGGGCAGTTATCACTTGAGCGCCTGGCGCAGCGCTGGCGCCTGGGCGGCGCTGAGCAACTGCGTCGCCAGTTCCAGCGCTACTACGGCGTATCGCCCTCGGTCTATCGTCAACGATTTGCTTCTTCCTGCGCTGACTCCCCAATGGAGCATCTATCATGCCTTTAACCGTCACTTTACTATCGCTTTGCCAAGCGTTGTTGGTCACCGGTAATGTCTTACTGATCGCCGTCTCACCACTGATAGGGGCATCTTTGGCCCCCAGTGCATCATGGTCGACCGCGCCGGTCGCCACCCAGTGGCTGGGGCTGATGTGCGCGACGATTCCCGCCTCGCTGATCATGGCCAGGCTGGGCCGTAAGCGCGGCTTTATTCTGGGCAATATCGTTGGCTTGGTGGGCGCGCTGGTCGCCGTGCAGGCGCTGATGAGCGAACGCTTTGGGTTGTTTCTGTTAGCCACGTGGCTGATCGGTATCGGCATTGGCTTTGGTCAGCTGTATCGCTTTGCTGCGGTGGAGGCCGCTCCCGCGCAGCTGCGTGACCGGGCGATTGGTTTGGTGATGGGGGGCGGTGTGCTGGCGGCGTTTGCCGGGCCGTGGTTGTCTAGGGTGAGTCGTGAGATGGGCGAGGTGCCATTTCTGGGCAGCTTTATGGGGTTAGCCGCGATCTACGCACTGGCGCTAGTGGTGCTGATGCTGACGCAACTACCGCCTGCTTCCCGCACCCATGGCGAAGGCATCGCACTGCCGCTGGGCAAGATACTCCGCCAGCCTGGATTTATTGTGGCGGTAAGCGCGGCGATGGTCGGTTATGGCGTGATGAACCTGGCCATGACCGCCACGCCGCTTGCCATGGAGGGGGCCGGGCATCACTTTAACCACGTATCAATGACCATTCAGTGGCACGTGGTGGCGATGTTTTTACCCTCGTTCTTTACTGGCCATTTGGCCACCCGCTTCGGCGCCAAGCAGGTCATTGTGGCAGGCTGCCTGCTGCTGGTGGCAAGCGCTTTGGTCGCCCAGTGGGGTATCGGGTTAGCCGGTTTCAATGTGGCGCTGATTCTGCTGGGTCTGGGCTGGAACTTTACCTTTCTGCCTGCCACCGGGCTGCTCACCGAGAGCTACCGCCCGGTGGATAAAGCGCGCACCCAGGCCGCCAACGAGTTTTTAGTGTTTGGTACCGCCGCCACGACCGCCTTGCTTGCCGGGCCCTTGGTTAACGGGTTGGGCTGGGCGACGCTTAACCTCGTGTTGATTCCTATTGCTCTGGTGCCGATCCTCGCCATCGCCTGGCAGCGGTACCGCCAGCAAGATGATAGCCTGGGGGCTCAACCCCGCCCCTAGGAGCCTAGCCGCCATGCTTGAATCGTTCAGCCAGAGTGCCCTGGCAGGCCAGTGTTTTGGTCTGGTGGCGCTTGTGCTTTGCCTGGTGGCGTTTTCAAGCAAGCACGACGATCGGCTGCTCGTGATACTCATCTCCGCCAATGTCGCCTTTGCGCTGCAGTTTGTTTTCTTCAAGAGCTGGACCGCCGCTGCGCTAACCGTACTGGTGATCGTACGTATCGTGCTGGCCCGCCGCTATCTGGGCAGCAAGCCGGTCATGGTGGGGGTGCTGGTGATCAGCGGTATCGTGGCATGGCTGACCTGGCAGAGCTGGGTGGATGTGCTGCCCTTGACTGCCATGGTGCTGGGTACCGTTGGTATGTTTCTGCTGCGCGGTATCAGTATGCGGGTATTTCTGGGGCTCGCCGCCCTGGCGTGGATGCTCAATAACCTGCTGATAGGCACCATAGGCGGCACGATGGCAGAAGCGCTCATCGTAGTGACCAATATCATCACTATCATTCGGTTGGCGCGGGCCAAGCGTAAATACCCCGAGGCGTATCAAGAACCGGAAGTGCTTGAAAACCCAATAAAGCGTGATCCTGCCAATTAGCCAGCGGTATTTGCCCGCGCTACCTTAGGTGTTGTGGCTGCTATGCTCAAAAGATGATGTGACGTTAAGCGAGGAAGACGACGATGGCCGGCGGATGGGCAAAAGACGGTGCCGAACAAGAACAGATGGAGAGCACGCTGAACGATGCGGTTCAGCGCGCCCGCAGCCAGCTTCCCCGTGGCGAGAGCCTGGAGCTATGCGAAGAGTGCGGTGACCCTATTCCCGACGCGCGCCGTAACGCCATTCCAGGCGTTCGGCTGTGTGTCGTTTGTCAGGCTGAGCTGGACAAAAAGCAGTCGGCCTTTAGCGGCTACAACCGGCGTGGCAGCAAAGACAGCCAACTGCGTTGAACGTGGGCCTAGGCGTCGTGATCGGTGTCCGGCAACCGCTTGAAATAGACATAGCGGTGAAGACGAATCGTCGGACGAATCAGTAGCTGCAGGCTGCCAATCACAAATAACCACACCCCGACGGTTTGAACGGCGCCTTGGTAAAAGAAACATACACTCCCGATCGTGAACCATATCCCCAGCAGGAAATCGTTGATCATGCTCAGCACCTCATAGCGCTGATGCACGATTAATTCACGATGCCCTATCGTGAAGATCCAGTCGCGGGTTTTTGCGTCCTGCTCTCTTTGCATGGCGTCCCTCCTGGCATGGTGATTAGGCTTAGCCTTGCAGGATATTAGCATTGATGGCGCTTGATCAGGTGTAGTGGTATCCCGCTCTACTTTACTGAATGATCCGTCTGTAGTGTCTGTTCATGCAGATTGGTGACCCGCCGTACTGGGATGGTTAACACAATACCGTTAATTCATAAACATGGCGGATACGCTGACCATCCCAGTCATAGCCGAGATGACGCCCTTGCCGTGTTGCGGAGAGCACGGGAGGGCGAAGCACCGCAGCACATTCGCCCTCCGGGTCGCGAACGCTTTGGTAAACGATACCGTCCGCTTGTTCTTCCCAGGCTTTTCTCCCCAAGGTTTGCCCGGCTGCCCAGCTATCCGGCGTTAGCAGCGGTTGGGCCGTATCCTGTTCGCGTAAATCAATCAGTTGGCCCGACAAATCCGACAGGTAAACACGCTGCTGAAGCATCATGGGCGGCTCGTTTGACTCTCCCATAAAGCGCTCTGCATGGTAAACGGTTTCGGCGATGGCCGTGGCTTCTGTTAACGCACAGTAGTAGGCGCCAAAGGTGCCATCGCTAAAACGCGAACCGGTTTTGGGGAAGTGGCAGAAGGCCGCCATGACGGGCGTCCAGCCTGGGCCGTAGCGACGGTCATCATCACGGACGAGGTGTATGGCGCCCGCTTCCTCGCGTAGCCTTGCGGAGGTTTCACCCTCGAGCTCATTGAGCAAGTCCCAGTCATCAGGGTTGCTGTTGACGCCTTCAAACAAATCAATGGGTGGGAAGCGCGAGGGAATAATGCGATAGCTGGGGTGCCACGTGACCTTGCTTATTGGAAATGTCATGCATGGCCCCCACCACGCGTGGCATCTAAATGTTGGCGAACAACGTAGAGATCGGAGACTTGTCCGTTTAACAGACGCTCCATTGGTGTATGACCGGCAAAAAGGGGATTGCGGTTGGCGCGCTGCAACCAGCTGTCAGCCGCTTCTTTACTGGGCAACAGTATATGCAGTGCTTTATAGATGCCGAGAATCAACGACATTCGCTCCAGGTGGTTAGCGTCCAGGCGGGCATTCTCTGGTGCCTGTTTCCAGCGCCGGTAGGTGGAATCAGGCACCCCGAGCAGCAGAGCGGCTTCGCTCTCTTTCAAACCCCATGCGTGTGAAATGTTAGGGTAAGTGCGCATCGCAGCGGCCCCCATTTCGCGGCGCTTGTCGGCGGTTTTGTGCTGAATGGCCATATAGTTTCCTCCTCAATGATGTATAGTTTACGCCAGTTGAGCGGTTATTGAAAATATCGACCATTTGATCTTTTTTTGAGCCCTGGCACGCTGGTTCAGCCGCTTTGCTCGGTTTGCCGATGCGCCAGAATGACGTCCAAAAACCCCTCGCCGTAATCCGCCAGCTTGCGCGCGCCGATACCGGAGATGGCGCCTAATGCCTCCAGAGTTTGTGGGTTCTGCTCGACCAGTTCGGCCAAGGTGGCGTCGTGGAAAATCACATAGGCGGGTACGCCCTGAGCCTCGGCCAGTTCCCGGCGATGCTGGCGCAGCGCATCCCACAGCGGGCCGTGGCCCTGGGGCGCAGAGGCGCTTTTGCTTCCCCGTCGCGCGGTTTTAGCTTTGCTGGGTTTGTTGCTGGGCTTGCGCAGCGTGAGGCTCTGCTCGCCGCGCAGCACCGGCTTGGCATTGGCAGTGAGCTTGATGCCGCCGTGGCCCTCCATGTCCACGCTCAAAAAGCCGCTGGCAATCAGCTGGCGAAAGAGCGCTTTCCATTCGTTGGCCGCGAGTTCTTTGCCAATACCGAAGGTGCTTAAGCGGTCGTGGCCAAAGCGGGTGATACGCTCGTTGTGCTTGCCCAGCAATACGTCCACCAGATAAGTCACGCCGAAGCGCTGCTCGGTGCGGTAGACACACGACAGCGCCTTTTGCGCCGCCACGGTGGCCTCCCAGGTCTCGGGCGGGGTCAGGCAGTTGTCGCAGTTGCCGCAGGGGGCGTCCAGGTGATCGCCAAAGTAGTGGAGCAGTGCCTGGCGGCGGCAACTGATGATCTCGCACAGCCCCAGCATGGCGTCGAGCTTCTGCTGTTCGATGCGCTTTTGCTGGTCGGCGGCGCTGGAGTCCTGCTGCATCTGGCGCAGGGTGATCACGTCCTGAAGCCCGTAGGCCATCCAGGCGTTGGAGGGCAGGCCGTCGCGCCCGGCGCGGCCGGTCTCCTGGTAATACGCCTCGATGCTCTTGGGCAGGTTGAGGTGGGCCACAAAGCGCACGTCCGGTTTGTCGATGCCCATGCCGAAGGCGATGGTGGCCACCACGACCACGCCATCTTCACGCAGAAAACGGGTCTGGTGCTGCTGGCGCTGCTCGGCGGGGAGTCCTGCGTGGTAGGGCAGTGCGGTCAGCCCCTGGCGTTCCAGCCAGGCGGCGGTCTCCTCCACCTTGCGCCGGGAGAGGCAGTAGACGATACCTGCCTCGCCGTCGTGGTGCTCGCGGATGAAGCGCAGCAGCTGTTCCTTGGCGTTGCCCTGATTTTCGGCGATATGGTAGCGGATGTTGGGCCGGTCAAAGCCGCTGTTGTACAGCGCCGCCGCCTGGAGCTGCAGATGCTCCATGATATCGCCACGGGTAGGCACATCGGCGGTGGCGGTCAGGGCGATGCGCGGCACCTGGGGGAAGCGCTGATGAAGCTGGGAGAGCTGGCGATACTCGGGACGAAAATCGTGGCCCCACTGGGAAACGCAGTGGGCTTCATCAATGGCGAATAGCGCGATCTGAGTCTGTTCCAGCAGCGTCTGCATACGCGGTGTGGCCAGCCGCTCGGGCGCGACGTACAACAGATCCAGCTCACCCGCCCGCAGGCGGTTTTCCACCTCGACCGCCTCATGGTAATCAAGGCTGGAGTTGAGGTAGGCCGCCTTGACCCCGTTCTGCTGAAGTGCTGCCACCTGATCCTGCATCAGCGCGATCAGCGGCGAGATCACAATCGCGGTGCCGTCGCGCAGCAACGCCGGAATCTGATAGCACAGCGACTTGCCGCCGCCGGTGGGCATTAATACCAGCGCATCGCCGCCGGCCATTACATGTTCGATGATCGCCTGCTGCGGGCCGCGAAAGCTATCGTAGCCAAATACCGACCGCAGCACCTTGAGGGCTGCCGGGTGAGGGTCGCCGTGCATCAATGCTCTCCTTGTCTGGTGCCTGAGGGAGGATTGTCGCACGAAAAACCCGAGGGGCGTCTGCCTAGCGAATCCCCGCCCGTAAAAACGACTGCACGAACTGGCGCTGGAAGAGCAGAAACGCCACCAGCAGTGGAGCGATACTGAGCAGCGTGGCGGCGCTTACCGTCGCCCAGTTGACGCCGGTTTCCGGTGCCGAGAAAACGCCGAGGCCAACGGTCAGCGGGCGGCTTTCCACCGAGTTGGTGACGACTAATGGCCACAGGAAGTTGTTCCAGTGGTGGCTGATCGACACCAGCCCGTAGGCCAAGTAGGTGGGCTTGGCCAAGGGTATGTAGACCTTCCAGAGGATGGCAAGCCAACCGCAGCCTTCAATGCGCGCGGCGTCCTCAAGCTCACGGGGGATGGTTTTAAAGGTTTGGCGGAGCAGGAAAATACCAAAGGCACTGGCCACGTAGGGCAGGCCAATCCCGGTGATGGTGTCGATCAATCCCAGCCCGCTGGCGATGCGGTAGTTTTCGACAATCAACACTTCGGGAAACACGAACAGCTGAATCAGCACCAGCATGAACAACACGTTTTTGCCAGGCACCGGAAAGCGCGCAAAGGCAAACGCCGCCAGGGTACACACCACAAACTGGGCCAATACCACGCCGGTGACCAGCGCAAAGGTATTGAGGTAGTAGCGGGCAAAGGGCGCCTGGGTCCAGGCGTTGACGAAGTTTTCAAGCGTCAGCGGCGCCAGGAACTCAAAATTGACCATGAACTCGCTGGCATGAAAGGCGGCCCAGAAGGCGTACAGCAACGGAAACACCCAGATGATCGCCAGCAGCCATGCCGCGACCGTATCGAGCGACGGCACTGAAAGGTAACGAGAGCGAGGCGCATAAGTCGTTGTTTGATTCATCATTGATAATGCGTCCTGCGGTCGAGAATCGTGAACTTCAGTGTGGCCACCACCGCCAGCACCAGCAGAATGACCATCGTGATGGTCGCCGCCGTGGTGCGGTCAAAGAACGAAAAGGCATTCTCGTAAACGTAATAAAGCAGTAAGTTGGTGGCGTTGTTGGGGCCGCCTTTGGTCAGGATGAACAGGTGATCCACCACCCGCACGGCGTTGATAAGGGCGTTGATCAGCACGAACAGCGTCGTCGGCATCAGCAGCGGAAAGGTGACCCGCCAGAAGAAGCTCCAGCGGCTGGTACCCTCCAGGTCAGACGCCTCTTTAAGTTCCGGTGGGATACTTTGAAGCGCGGCCAAATAGAAAATCATAAAAAAGCCGGCTTCCTTCCATACCGACATCACAATCACCGAGCCAAGCGCCACGCTTGGGTCACCCAGCCAATTCACGCCGGAAAACCCCAGTGCGCCGAGCAGCTTATTGAACAAGCCGATTTGCGGGGCGTAGAAAAACATCCAGATATTGGCCGCCGCGACCATCGGCAGAATGGTGGGCGTAAAATAGGCCATACGCACAAAGCCGCGCCCCGGCAGCTTGCCGTTGACGAACAGCGCCATGCCTAAAGCCAAGGCAATAGAAGTGGGAATAGTGCCCAGCGCATAGAGCAGATTGTTACGCGCCACCTTGCAGAATGTGGGGTCGTCAAACAGCACCTGGTAGTTCTCGACCCCGACAAATTCGGCGGGCGCACCGCGAAAGCCAGGTAAAAACAGGCTGTTGATCACGGTCATCACCGTGGGTAGGTAGGCGAACGTAGCCAAGAGCACGGCAGCGGGCAGTAACAACAGCGCGCCGTACAGCTGCATTTTGCGATGGGCAGTTAAGGTCATAGCTGAATGCCGCAAGTCGGATAAAGCCGGGGCGGGCCCCGGCAAGCATGGAAAAGTGCGTTAGCGAGCGTAGCGGCGCAGTACGCCTTCGGCTTCCTGCTGTGCTTGGCTAAGCGCTTCTTCCGGCGACATTTGCCCTGTTAGCGCGGCCTGAACAGCATTATCCAGCGCGCGGCGCACGCGGCCACCCTGGTAGGTGGAAAGCTCCGCTGTACCGTGTTCAAGCTGGTCGCGAGCGACTGCCGCTGGTGCGAATTCTTCCACATAGTCGCGCAGTGCCTCGGTCTCGTAGGCATCGGGGCTGACGCCCATGTAGCCTGTTTCGATCGACCAGGCAGCTGCCCGCTCGGGATCGGTCATCCAGCGGATAAACGTCATCGCCGCACGCTGTTCTTCTTCTGTCGCGTCTTCAAAAACATAGAAATTACCGCCGCCGGTGGGGCTGCCACGTTGGGTTTTCATCGGTAGCATGGCGACGCCAAAGTCAAAGTCGGCCTCACTGCGAACGGCCGTCAGGTTGCCGGTGGTATGCCACATCATGGCAGTGGACTCTTCGATAAAGTTCTGGCGTAGCGTGCCCCATTCAATAGTACCGTCGGGCATTGCCGCGTGCTCATCCGCTAGGGATACCCAGTATTCGAGCGCCTCCACAGCGGCGGGGTCGTCAAAGTACACCTCGGTGCCGTCTTCGCTCATCAGGCGGTGGCCGTTTTGAAACGCGAAGGCCTGAAACATCCAGTACGGATAGCCGGTGGAGGGCACCATGACACCCCACTGCTCCTCGTCGGACGCCTCTCGCACGGTGGCCGCCATCTCGGCCATTTCTTCCCAGTTTTCAGGGGGTGTCTCGGGGTCAAGGCCAGCGGCTTCAAAGGCGTCTTTGTTCCAGAACAGTACGATGGTCGAGCGCTGGAAAGGGATGCCGTAGGTTTTGCCGTCCAACTGGCCGTTTTCCATTAGCCCTGGGTAGAAGCTGTCGAGCCATTCGCGTTCTTCGTTGGTCTCAACCAGGTCATCGAAGGCCACAATAGCGTCTTGCTCAAGCAACTCGTACAGGTCGATGGAAAACAACACCGACAGCTGCGGCGTATCGCCGGCTTCAATGGCTGACATTGCGCGTACACGAGTGTCGTCGTAGTTGCCAGCGTAGATAGCGTCCACGTCGATATCGGGATGCTCGCTTTCAAATTCGTCAACCAAATCGTCAACCACATCGGTAAGCGCACCGCCTACCGAGACGGGGTAGTACATGGTCAGTTCAATCGGGTCGTCGGCGACAGCCTGGCCAGCGCTTAACAGGCCCGCGGTGAGCGCGGAAAGGGCAAACGGTATTCGTGCACGCATGGGGTAACTCCTCAACGAGGGGGGTGGAGTACAGCGTCTTGAAATGAGCTGAAGGGCGAGGCACTGGTGGCCGTCGTTTCAGCGGTGGGCATCAGGTGATAAGGCGAAAGGTCATCACGGCGCAGCCCATCGTCACCGAACAGGTGAGCGGCGTGGGCGGGCCAGCCAATCCGGCATGTCTGGCCGGTGATCGCGTGGCGACCGCTCAGCCGAATCCTCAAGGTGTGTTCGCCTACCGCTAAGTGGGCGATGGTGTCGGCGCCCAAATATTCATCGTTCAACACCCTTGCAGTGACACCGTGGGCGGCTGAGTGACGTAGTTCGATATCTTCCGGACGAACTCCCAGTTGCCCGCCGACGGCTGCCAGGGGCGCTACGGGCGTGGTCGGTTCACCCTCAATAACGGCGCCGTTGTCACCTGCCACCAGCGGTAGCAGGTTCATGGCCGGGCTGCCGATAAAGCTTGCGGCGAAGGCGCTGGCGGGGCGGTTGTAAAGCTCGTCGGGCGTACCGTCCTGCACAATGTGACCGTGCTGCATCAGAATCACACGGTCACCCATACTCATGGCTTCCACCTGGTCGTGTGTGACGTAGACCACCGTCATATTCAGGCGGCTCTGTAGTGCTTTTATTTCCCGGCGCATATCGCTGCGTAGGCGAGCGTCCAGATTGGAAAGCGGCTCATCCATCAGGCAAATCGGGTGTTCGGAAATGACGGAGCGCGCGAGGGCAACGCGCTGGCGCTGGCCACCAGACAGTTGAGCCGGTTTGCGGTGCAGGTAGTCGGTTAGGTCGACTAATTCAGCGACTTTGGCCAACCGCTCGCGCTGTTCTGCCTTGGGGACCTTGCGGCTGCGTAGGCCAAATACGATGTTGTCGGCCACGTTCAAGTGCGGAAATAGGGCATAGGACTGAAACACCATGCTCAGCCCGCGATCGCCGGGCGGTAAGCGGGTTACGTCGCGCTCACCAATATAAATATGCCCGTCGCTGGCTTCTTCTAAGCCCGCGATCATACGCAATGTGGTTGATTTACCGCAGCCCGACGGCCCCAGCAGAATGACGAACTGCCCTGGCGTCACGTCGAAAGAAATATTATCGACAGCGGCGGTCGCATCCCAACGTTTAGTGACGCGTTCCAGGCGGATACGCGATTGGTTCATAACACACATCACCGGCTGTTGATTGTTATTGGTACAGCTTGTGTTGAAGGTGTTGCACTTGCATGACACTTATATGGATGGGTTGTTACGTTAGCTGTGTCAAGCGAAATATTTACCGAGTGACTTTAATACCGTAGCGCTGCAGGCGTCGAACGACGCTGGATTGGCTGATGCCCAGCCGCTCGGCGATGGCATAGGTGCTGGGTAACGTCGCGCTGAGCTGTGTGAGCGTTTCCCGCTCCAGCCGCGCGAGATATTGCTTGAGGGTTTCGTGGGGCTCGATGGGTGCTGCGTCGGCAGTAGGCGAGGCGCTTTGCACATTCATCGACGATTGCTCGGTATAGGGGTGAGCGCCGGGAGCTTCGATTTGATCGCTAGGACTTGAAAGCCAGACTCTTTCCAACCAGTTTTCCAGCTCGCGCACATTGCCCGGCCACTCGCTTCCCATCAGCGTCGACCATACTTGATTGCCCAGAATTTTTTGTCGGCCGTAGCGCTGGTTCAGCCGGTTCAAACAGGCATCGACAAGGTCAGGGATATCCTCTCGGCGGTCGCGCAGTGGCGGTAGAGTGACGGGAATTACGTTAAGGCGGTAGTAAAGATCCAGCCTAAAGTGCCCGGCTTCGACCTGTTTGCCTAAGTCCTGATTGGTGGCCACTACCAAACGAAAATCAACCCGGCGCGGGCGCGTATCGCCTAAACGGGTCAGGCTGCCGTCCTGAATTACTTTGAGTAGCTTGGTTTGCATCAACAGCGGCAGCTCGCCGATCTCATCCAAAAATAATGTGCCGCCTTCGGCCTGTTCTAATAGGCCCGCTTTACCTTGCCTTGCGGCCCCACTGAAAGCGCCAGGCTGATAGCCGAACATCTCGGATTCGAAAAGGTTTTCGGGGATGGCTGAACAGTTGACCTCGATAAACGGGCCATCGCGTCGGCCACTCCAGCGGTGTAACTGCTTGGCAAAGGCGGTCTTACCCACGCCGGACTCGCCAAGCATCAGCACGTTGGCATCGGAAGGGGCAACCCGCTTAAGCAGCAGGGCAATTTCGCGCATGACATTACTTCTGACCTGGAGATTATCCAGTGCGTCATCTAATGCCTGTTCTTCGGCGTCGGGCGCGGCGTGGCTGCGTTTTAAGTGTTCGCTGAAGCGTTTTTGCAGCAGAGCATATTCGTCTTGTAGTAACTGCAAGTCGGTTAGGTCCCGCGAGCGGCTAATAATGCGCTCAAGTTTGCCGTCCACAAACACTGGATAGGCTTCAGCAATTACCCGGCGCCCCGTCCCGGTAACCTGCATAAGCTGCGCCGGCCTTCGCGTGCGCATCACTTCCAGGGTGATCGACGGCTTTAATATCCCTGCTTGCTGCAGTTGCTGAACCGTGCTGGAAAGCAGCTCTTCTCGGGAGACACCGTAAACCGCTTCTGCCCCGGGGCTAATATCCAGCACGCGACCCTTGCCACTAACAATGAAGAAGTGGTCGTTGGCCGTCTCCACAATCGTTTGCAGCACGCAACTGTCGATGTCGCTCACCGGCTGGCTCCTATGATGCGTTTTTGAATCGATGATTCATTATTGAATCGGCAGGCGGATTGTTTCAATGCATTTTTGCATCAAATAGCTGGCGGTAGCGCCTATTTAGCGGTTTCGGCGACTTGGCACGCTCTGTGCACTATTTATTAACAGTTAAATAGCGCTTTAAAAGCGATCGCATTGCGATTCAATAATTTCCAAGAAGATCGAGGAGAGATGCATGTCGGACTTCAACCAGCCGCTGGGTGGCAACACAATGCCCCGCTTTGCGGGGCCCACCTCTATGATGCGCCTGCCCACGCAGGAGACTGCCAAGGGACTCGACGCGGCGTTTATTGGCATTCCGATGGACATTGGTACCTCGAACCGCCCCGGCACACGTCTCGGGCCGCGCCAGATCCGTGATGAGTCACGCATGCTTCGTCCTTATAACATGGCGACCCGCGCGGCTCCCTTTGAGAGCCTGCAAGTGGCCGACATCGGTGACGTGCCTATCAATACCTTTCACCTGCCAAAAAGCGTCGACATCATCACCGCGTTTTACGATGACGTGCTCAAGCACAACTGCATTCCACTTACGCTCGGTGGCGAACACACACTGACACTGCCTGTATTGCGTTCCATTGCCAAAAAGCATGGCCCAGTAGGGCTGATCCACATCGATGCCCACGCCGATGTGAACGAGCACATGTTCGGCGAACCAATTGCCCACGGCACGCCGTTTCGCCGCGCCCAGGAAGAGGGGTTATTAGCCCATGGCAAGGTGGTGCAAATTGGCCTGCGCGGCACCGGCTACGCCGCTGAGGATTTTGACTGGTGCCGCGACCAGGGTTTTCGCGTGGTCCCGGCGGAGGATTGCTGGTACCGCTCGCTGGCGCCGCTGATGAAAGAGGTGCGCGAGCAGATGGGCAACATCCCGGTGTATATCAGCTTCGACATTGACGGGTTGGATCCGTCGGTGGCCCCCGGCACCGGAACGGTGGAAATGGGCGGGCTGACCTCTGCCCAGGGGCTGGAAATCGTGCGTGGCGCTGCGGGCTTAAATATTGTCGGCGGCGATCTGGTGGAAGTCTCTCCTCCTTATGACACCAGCGGTAACACCGCACTAATGGGGGCCACGTTGCTGTATGAAATGCTCTGCGTGCTGCCAAGTGTAAAGCGTAGCGATTAAACCGATGACGTCAGGAAATTGCGATAGAAAAGCGTCGGCTTAACAAGGCGCAGTCGATAAATAGACAAGCTAAAGCAGCGGCGCTTGTCGCCGCGACCAACGCCGCCAACTCACCTCCAATAAACCTTCAATACAGGTGAATTTTATGTCCTCCTCGCATATGCAGCTAGACGAGCCAAGCGCCGATGAGCCGATCCAACGGCGCCATCTGCTTAAATTCTTAATTCCTTCCTTGATCGGGGTGCTGTTGTTTCTGGTGCCGTTCCAAGTGGGTGACACCATTAATATCGGCATGGGCCTAATGGCCGATGGCTTGCAAACATTACTGGGCTCGGCATTGCCTGCGATTGCAGTAATTGTGCTCTGCCTATCGGTGGTGGCGACGCTTTACGTCAAGCTGGTCGATCCCAGTTGGGCGAAAGTCGGCGTACTGCAGGAGATGTTTCACGTCGGGTCGGTATGGCTTGCGATGCGCATACTAGGTGCGATATTTGCTCTGATGACTTATTTCCAGTTTGGGCCTGAGTTTGTCACTGCGTCGTTTACCGGTGGGGTGATGCTCAACGACCTGGCGCCGGTTCTACTCACCTTCTTCTTCTTTGCCGCGCTGCTGCTGCCTTTTCTGGTGGAATTCGGCTTTATGGAGTTTATCGGCAGCCTGGTGCGCAAGCCGTTCCGGATTATTTTTAATTTGCCGGGGCGCAGCGCCATCGATGCCACCGCCTCATGGATGGGGTCGGGTACCGTCGGCGTGCTGATCACTACGCAGCAGTATGAGCAGGGCTATTATAACGGTCGTGAAGCGGCGGTGATTGCCACCAATTTCTCTGTGGTATCGATTGCCTTTGCGCTGCTTGTGACCAGCTTTGTGGATATCAACCACCTGTTTGTGCAGTTTTACTTCACAGTAGTGGTTGCGGGATTAATCGCGGCGGTAATTGTGCCTCGTTTGCCGCCATTGTCTCGTAAAGCCAATGACTACTACGAGCCGGTGGGCTGTCAGCTAAGCGAAAAACGTACCGCAAAAATCGGCCTGTTTCGTTATAGCCTATTGCAGGCAACCCGCCGCGCCGCTGGTGCCCCAGGGCCTCAGAAGTTAGCGCGATTAGCGCTGCTTAACGTAATGGATATCTTCCTTGCGCTGTTGCCTCTGGTGTTTGCGATCGGCACGGTGGCGCTGATTCTAGCGGAATTTACCCCGCTGTTTACCTGGCTTTCCTACCCCATGGTGCCGGTGCTCGAGCTGCTGCGGATTCCTGAAGCGGAAGCTGCCGCGCCCGCGACGCTGGTGGGCTTTGCCGATATGTTCCTGCCCGCGGTGCTGGCGACCAACATCGAAAGCGAACTGACCCGCTTTGTGATTGCCTGCCTGTCGCTCACCCAGTTGATCTACATGTCGGAAATCGGTGCGCTGCTGCTCAAGTCGAAAATCCCCATCAAGCTCTGGGAGTTGGTGGCGATCTTCCTGCTGCGTACCGCTATCACGCTGCCGATTATTGCCTTTATGGCCCACACGTTTTTCTTCTAAGGGGGCTGTAATGAGCGATGCCAATGAGAGAACGGCAACGACCCTGACCTGCGCCGAGCTACTGATCCGTCTGCTGCGCGATACCTACGGCGTGAGGACATTGTTCGGCATTCCCGGTGTGCATACGGTGGAGCTTTACCGAGGGCTTGAAAGCAGCGATGTACAGCATGTCACCCCGCGCCATGAGCAGGGCGCGGGGTTTATGGCCGATGGCTATGCCCGGGCCAGCGGCCAGCCGGGGGTGTGCCTGATTATCACCGGGCCGGGAATGACCAATATCGCCACCGCCATGGGCCAGGCCCTGGCGGACTCGATCCCCATGCTGGTGATCTCAAGCGTAAACCGTCGCGATACCCTGGGCATGGGCCAAGGGCGGCTGCACGAGCTGCCCAGCCAGCAGCAGATGATCAGCGGCGTGGCGCGGTTCAGCCACACGCTGCTGGATGCCAGCACCCTGCCTGACGTGCTGGCCCGCGCTTTTGCCGTGTTTAACGGCGCGCGTCCAGGGCCGGTGCATATTGAAATCCCCATCGATTTGTTCAATGCGCCGGTGAGTGTGCCTGTGAGTTGGCAGGCACCTACGCTTTATCGAGCCGCCCCCGACCCAGAAGGGCTTGCCGAGGCTGCACGCTTAATAAAAGCAGCGAAGCAGCCCTTGGTGCTGCTGGGCGGTGGCTGTGTACCGGCGCCGGAGGCGGCACAGGCATTGGTCAACAAACTTGATGCCCCCACGGTAACGACCATCAACGCCAAAGGCCTGCTAGGCCGCGACCACCCGCTGGATTTAGGCGCTAACGCCGCGCTGCCACCCGTGCGTGAGTTGGCGGCCAACGCCGATGTGATTTTGGCGGTAGGCACTGAACTGGGTGAAACCGACTACGACGTGGTGTTTGACGGTGGTTTTCAGCTCAACGGCACGCTGATTCGCATGGATCTAGACCCTGAACAGTTAGTACGCAACCAGCATACAACGCTTGGACTGGTGGGCGATGCGGGGCGGAGCCTTGAGCTGCTACTGGCTTACTTCCCGGATCAACTACAGCGTAATGGCGTTGAGCGAACCGCCGCGGCCTTGAGCGCGTTGAACTTGGAACATGATCCGGCGTTTAGCGACTTTGTGCCGCTGTATACAACGCTTGCCGAGTATCTTCCCGACGCCATTCTGGTCGGCGACTCCACAGCACCGGTATATGCCGGCAACCATCTGGTCAGTCAGCCAGCGCCCAGGCGCTACTTCAACGCCTCAACTGGCTACGGCACCTTAGGCTACGGCCTGCCAGCCGCGTTGGGCGCGCAGCTGGCCCGGGCGGACCTGCCGGTGGTGGCTCTCGTCGGCGATGGCGGGGTGATGTTTACCCTCTCCGAGCTTGCCACGGCGGTAGAAGAACGCTTAGCGGTGGTCATTGTGCTGTGGCACAACGCCGGTTTTGAGGAGATTCGCCGCTATATGGACGCTAACGGCGTGGCGCGCTTGGGCGTGGATATTCAAGCGCCTAACTTTCTCACTCTGGCCGAAGGGTTTGGTTGCCCCGGCGTTCTGGTGGAAAGCCCCAAAGAGCTTGCCAAGGCACTAGCCAATCGCGCACCTACCGGACCTCTGATGATCGAAATTGACGCCGTTGCCTGGCAGAGAAATCTAATAAACTTGGGAGACACCCATGAAGACTGATCGAATTGTAGGCCAGGATACGCTGTCGGCAGACAACGTCGAGCATAGCCTCGGACTGCCCGGAACCTTCGCGCTGTGGTTGGGCGCTAACGTCGTTGTTACCACGATTCTAACCGGCATGTTTCTGGTGCCAGATCTCACCTTCCAGCATGCCATGCTGCTGATCGCGGTAGGCTCGGCGATTGGTATTATCCCACTGGTGTTGATCGGGGTCATGGGCCAGCGGACCGGTATGACCACCATGGTGCTCGCGCGCGGTACCTTCGGTAGAAAAGGCGCTTTTTTTCCCGCCTGGGTGAACCTGCTGGCGCTGATTGCCTGGAGCTGGATCCAGGCGCTGCTCGCCGGCATGAGCCTGGACTACGCGGTGGAAAGCCTGACGGGGTACTCCAATGTGGCACTCTTTACCGTCATCTGTGAGTCACTGGTGGTGCTGATTGCCCTACGTGGCCACCTGGGTATCGAGAAGGTCGAGAAAATCGCGGCGCTGTTGATGGTGGGGCTATCGGCGGTGGTGCTGTTCGCACTCAACCGTCATTACGACCTGCCAAGCATTACCCAGTTGGAACCGGAAGGCGTGCTGGGCGGCGGCGTGATTTTCGATATCGTCGTGGCCACTGCTTTTTCCTGGATACCGCTAGCGGCGGACTATAATCGCCACTGCCGTACGTTGAAGGCAGCGGTCGTCGGTACCTGGGGCGGCTATGTCACCGCCACCTTGATTGCCATGGGGCTGGGCGCAACGGTCTCGGCGCTATCCATCGCCGAAGGCATGGAGCAGACCTACGATCCCACTGCGCTGCTGAGCGGTTTTGGGTTTGGGCTGCCGGCGGCGCTGGTGATTTTCTTCTCGGTGCTGACCACCAACGTGATGTGTGTCTACAGCGCGACGCTTTCGTTCATGAGCGTGCGGCCCAAGGTGCCGTTCTGGAAGCCTGCGCTGATCATTGGCGTCGTGTCGGTGGTGGGTGCGTTGATCCCTGGCATTCTCGATCAGTTCCAGAATTTTCTGCTGATTATTGGCAGCGTCTTTATTCCTGCCTTTTCACTGATGATCGTGGACTACTTCCTGTTGGGTCGCCAACGCTACACATCGGCTCAGTTGATTCATGGCGCCGAGAGCCTTCCCGCCTTTAACTGGTTCGCCCTGGGCAGCTATGCGGTCGGGGCCATGTTGGCTTACTACTGGAACTGGGTGGCACCGCTGGACTTCGGCGCCTCGCTACCGGTGTTTGTGATTACCGGTGCGCTTTATTACGTTGTCAGTAAAGTGGCCATTAGCAAGCGGGTAACGGCATGAGGCTGACACGTATCAACGAACGGCAATGGTACCGTACCGCCACCCAGGCGGACGGTATTACGCTGATTGACGAGCCGTGGATCAAGCCGTTTTATCGCTGCAATATCTGGCATGTCCAGGGCAGCAAGCGGGGCATGGTCGTGGACTTTGGCCTGGGCGCGGTGCCGTTGCGCCAGCACGTGGCGCAGCTTGCCGAGCGTGATCTGTTAGCGGTGGCCAGCCACACGCACTTTGACCATATCGGCGCTGCCCATGAGTTTGGCTGTTGCCATGTGCATGCCGCCGAAGCCGATATTCTTCGCTCACCCGACAACAACCGTACGCTGGCAGCGCAGTTTCTCAGCGATGATATGTTTGAAGCGCTGCCTCCCGAGCCATATTCCCACGAACGATACTGCATTACCGCGCCGCAGATGGTATGCCCGTTAGAAGATGGCGAGATACTTGATTTAGGCAATCGCCAGTGGCAAGTCATTCATACGCCGGGGCATTCCCCCGGCGGTATCGCCCTGTGGGAAGCGGCTACCCAAACCTTGATCTCGGGCGATTTAATTTACGATGGCCCGTTGATTGAAGATCTATGGCACAGCAACCTCACCGACTATGCCGCCAGTATGCGACGGCTTAACGAGTTGCCGGTGCGCACGGTACACGGCGGCCATTTTCCCAGTTTTAGCGGCCAGCACCTCAAGCAACTAATCGATGACTGGCTTCGCCAACACGCCCTTTAAAGGAGTCACCCCGGTGCCTACTTCCTCAAGCGCAGACCATCCAGCGCTGTTAGATAAACAATTTATTAACAATCAATGGATTGCCTCCAAAGGCACGCGTCTGCTCGACGTGATGAATCCCTATCGTGAAGAGCGCATTGCTCAGGTCACCGCCGGAGATGCTGCGGATGTAGACGCTGCCGTTCAAGCCGCGCAAAGGGCGCAGCCTGCTTGGCAGGTGCTGGGTGGAACTGCTCGTGCAAACTACCTTGAGGGGTTTGCCGATGCGCTGGAAGCCCGTCGGGAAGCGCTCATGGCGCTTTCGGCCACCAATAACGGCAAGCCGCTGGCGGAAGCGGGCATCGACCTCGACGATGCCATTGCCTGCTACCGCTACTATGCCGGGCAGGCCAGGGCGCTGGATGATCGCCAGGGCCAGCGGGTCAGCGTGGAAATGGAAGGAGTTGAGGCGCGCACCTACCACGACCCCGTTGGCGTCGTGGGGCTGATTGCGCCGTGGAACTTCCCTCTGGTGACCAGCGCCTGGAAGCTCGCGCCTGCCCTGGCAGCCGGCTGTACCGCGGTACTCAAGCCGTCGGAAGTGACGCCGCTGCCCGAGCGTGTGCTGGCGGAGATCGCGCTGGAAATCGGCTTGCCAGCAGGCGTGCTCAACCTGCTCAACGGCGACGGTGAAGGCATAGGTGCGCCGCTGACGAATCATCCAGGCGTGGACAAAATTTCTTTTACCGGCAGCAATCGGGTCGGCGAAACGGTGATGCAGGCCGCTGCCGCACGCTCTGCCAGCGTATCCCTGGAGCTAGGCGGTAAATCACCAATTCTGGTGATGGAGGATGCCGACCCCGCCCAAGCCGCTGACTGGGTGATGGCGGGTATCTACTTCAATGCCGGACAAATCTGCTCGGCCACCTCACGCCTGCTGGTCCATGAAAACGTAGCCGAGGCGCTTTACGACGCCCTTGCCGAGCGTATGGACGCGCTAACCCTGGGTGACCCTCTCGCCGAAGGCACTGATCTTGGCCCAATGACCAGTGCCAAACAGCGCGACGCCGTGCAGCGCTATTTGGATATTGCCGAACAGGAAGGCCTTGCGGCAGTGCGCGATGTAAAACACCGCGCCTTGCCAGAAAAAGGCTACTTCCTGGCGCCCACGCTTTACCGCGATGTGCCGGTAGAAAGTCGGTTATGGAAAGAAGAAATTTTCGGCCCGGTACTTTGCGCGCGCAGCGTCGCCAGCGAAGCCGAAGCCATTCAGCTTGCCAACGACAGCGTCTTTGGCCTAGCGGCTACTGTCATCAGCGGGGACCCAGAGCGGGCGAAGCGCATTGGGCGTCAGCTTAAAGCCGGTAGCATTTGGTACAACAGCGAACAGCTGGTGCTACCCGAAACCGGTTGGGGCGGTTTCAAGCGCAGCGGGATCGGCCGCGAACTTGGCCCCTGGGGGCTAAGCGCTTATCTCGAAGTGAAGCATGTGATTGGGCCTGCAGAAGGTTAACCCGACATCATGGGTCTTTATCCTTGCATCGCGGGGTGTTTGGCGCTTAGCTGGATGCGATGTCCCAGGTATTGTCAACAGAGCCAGCATGCAAGGGAGCCCGTATGAAAATGCCGCACAACGCTTTTAAGCGACAGCTACTGGCGGGCCAACCCCAAACGGGGATTTGGATCGGGCTGGCGAGTGCCTATTCGGCCGAGATCGCCGCCACGGCAGGCTTCGATTGGCTGCTGCTTGACGCTGAACATGCCCCCAATGATGTGTCGAGCCTGCTTGCCCAACTCCAGGCGCTGGCACCTTATACAAGTCATCCGGTGGTTCGCCCGCCCACCGGCGATGCCGTGCTGATCAAGCGCTACCTGGATATTGGCGTGCAGAACCTGCTGATCCCCATGGTGGAAACAGCCGACCAAGCCGCCGAGCTAGTCGCGGCCACGCGCTACCCACCCCGGGGCAGTCGCGGTGTGGGCCATGTGCTGGCACGCGCCTCGCGCTGGGGGCAGGTGGAAGACTATCTCACCCGCGCCGATGAGGAAGTCTGCCTAATGCTGCAGGTGGAGAGCCCCCAGGCGCTGGATAACTTAGCGGCCATTGCCGCCGTAGAAGGCGTCGATGGAGTATTTATTGGCCCGGCGGATTTGTCGGCCTCAATGGGGCATCTCGGTAACGCTGACCATCCCGAGGTGACAGCGGCGATCAGCGATGCCATCACCCAGATACGCGCCGCGGGCAAGGCCGCGGGTATCGTCACGGTAGATGAGCAGGCCGCCCGCAGCTATCTCGCGGCGGGCTGCACCTTCGTTGGCGTGGGGATTGATACGCTGCTTTATGCAAACGCTCTGCGTGGGCTGGCAGAGCGTTTCAAGCGCTAATGGCATCTCAAGCCGGAGCTACTTATCAGTAGGCAAAATCCGCCCGGGGTTCATCAGTCCCTTGGGATCAAATAGTGCTTTAACGCCGCTGATCAGTTCCCGTTCAATAGGTGATAAGCGCGCCATATAATGCGTTTGCTTGGTGCGGCCAATGCCATGTTCGGCGCTGATGCTGCCGTGGAAGTCGTCGAGCACGTTAAAAAGCCGCTCCTCCAGGTCGTGTAGGTGGGCTTTTTTATCGCTATCCGCCATTGCCGTAGGCGGCAGGATATTAAAGTGCAGGTTGCCGTCGCCCACATGCCCGTAGGCAATAATTTCGCACTCGGGGGAGGCGGCCATGACGACCTCACTCGCTTGGCTAACAAAGTCCGCAATTGCCGAGATGGGCACCGAGATATCGGTGCGCAGATGCTCGCCACGCCGCCGTTGGCCTTCCAGCATGCTCTCGCGGAACTGCCACAGCTGGGCGGATTGGGTGTCGCTTGATGCCAGCGCGCCATCCAGCACCAGCTCGCGCTCCATGCCGGTTTCCAGCAGTTGCTCCAGCATTGAGCCGAGATCTACCGGCCCCGTGGCCGCCACTTCCATCAACACGTACCAGGGGTAGGCGCTGTCCAGCGGGTCGCGCAGCTCGGGCGTTGCTTCAATGGCCAGCTCAATGCAGCGGCGGGGGATCAGCTCGAAGGCGGTCAGCAGGTCGCAGCAGTCGCGGCGCGCTAGACCATACAGGTCGATCACTGCCTGAACAGAGGGCAGGCCAAGTAACGCGGTGCGGCTCTGGGTAGGGCGTGGTGACAGTTTGAGTACCGCACCGGTAACAATGCCCAAGGTGCCCTCACTGCCCAGAAACAGCTGTTGAAGATCGTAGCCGCGGTTGTCCTTATGCAGGGCATTAAGGCCATCCCAAAGGCGCCCGTCGGGGAGTACCACTTCAAGACCCAGCACCAGCTCGCGCATCATGCCGTAGCGCAGCACGTTAAGCCCACCCGCATTGGTGGCGATGTTGCCGCCAATTTGACAGCTACCTTGAGCGCCCAGCGAGAGCGGGAAATCGCAGTCATGCTCAAAAGCCGCCAGCTTAACGTTCTCAAGAATGCAGCCCGCGTCCACCGTAATGGTAAAGTTGACCGGGTCAATGGCGCGCACGGTGTTTAAGCGCTCCAGGCTGATTACCAATTCCTGCCCGCTGGCGGCGGGCAAGGCGCCTGCCACCAAGCCGCTATGGCCGCCCTGGGGCGTCATCGCTATTCCATGCGCATAACAGCGCTTGGCGACCTCGGCGACTTCCTCGGTAGTCGCCGGGCGTGCCACGGCCAGCGGCGTGCCTAGCGTATCGCCTGCCCAGTCGCTGACGTAGCGCGCCATGGCCTCTGGCTCGCGGACTAAACCCCGCTCGCCGAGCAGGGCAGTTAGCTCATTTAGAAAGGGGGTGGTGTCTGTCATTAACGCTCTTCCTGCCAGGCCGCGCCCTCGGGGAAGCGGTGCTGTGCTTGAGACTGCGCGTGCATGGCAATACTGTAACCCGGCGCTTCAGGCACCTGGTAGCGGCCACGCTTGATGACCACTGGGTCGATAAAGTGATCGTGAAGGTGGTCCACGTATTCAAGCACACGACCTTCAAGACTGCCGGAGACTGCGATGTAGTCGAACAGCGAAATGTGCTGGGTATACTCGCACAGCCCGACGCCGCCGCCGTGGGGGCAAATGGGTACGCCGAATTTGGCGGCCATCAGTACCACCAAAATGACTTCGTTAAGCCCACCCAGGCGTGCCGCATCGAGCTGGCAGTAGTCGATGGCGTCGGCCTGGAAGAACTGTTTGGACATCACCTTATTGTGGCAGTGCTCGCCGGTGGCCACGCCGATAGGCGCAACGCGGTGACGAATCTCGGCGTGGCCAAGAATGTCGTCAGGGCTGGTGGGCTCTTCGATCCACAGCGGGTCGAATTCCGCCAGGCGACGCATCTTGGTGACCGTCTCGTCGACTTCCCATACCTGGTTAGCGTCCATCATCAGCACGTTGTCCCAGCCGATCTCTTCGCGCAGCAGCGCTGCACGGCGGGCGTCCTCTTCAATATCGCCGCCAATCTTCTGTTTGAAATGCGTCCAGCCTTCGGCTAGCGCCTCCCGGGCCAAGCCGCGCACTTTTTCGTCGCTATAACCCAGCCAGCCCGCAGAGGTGGTGTAGCCGGGGTAGCCATCGCGGCGCATTTCGGCTTCGCGAGCTGCTTTGCCGGGGGCCTGGCGGCGCAGTAGGCAGATCGCTTCTTCGGGCGTCAGCGCATCGGTGACGAAACGGAAGTCGAGGCAGCGCACTAGCTGTTCCGGCGTCATATCCACCAGCAGTTTCCATACCGGCTTGCCTTCGTTTTTGGCCCACATATCCCACACGGCATTGACGATGGCGGCGGTGGCTAAGTGTATCGCGCCTTTATCGGGGCCAATCCAGCGTAGCTGACTATCGCCGGTGATCTCCCGCCAGAAATTGCCCATGTTGTCGGTAATTGAGGCAAGCGTTCGCCCTTCAATCAGCGGTGCCAGCGACTGTACGGCGGTAACCACGATCTCGTTGCCGCGGCCGATGGTAAAGGTTAAGCCGTGCCCTTCGGGGCTGCCGTCATCGGTGTGCAGGATGACGTAAGCAGCGGAGTAGTCCGGCGCGGCATTCATGGCATCCGAGCCATCCAGCGAGCGCGAAGTAGGGAAACGAATATCCTGGATCTCGACGCGAGTAATGGTTGTCATTGTGCTCTCCTTGGCGTTGAGGTGGTTGGTGTATTGATTAACAGAAACAGTCTTAACGGTGCGATAGATGACGCATCAGTTCGCGAATGCCATACGTCCAGGGCGGCAGTTGATCGCTTCTGCCTACCTTATTGACCAAGGCGCCGAGCGCTGGCGTCGCAATGGTGACGCGGTCATTCATATGATGGGTGAAGCCCTGGCCTTTGCCGTCGCGGTCCTGAATTGGCGAGAACATGGTGCCGAGAAACAGCATAAAACCGTCTGGGTATTGATGATGGTCGCCAATGGTTTGACTTACCAAGTCGAGCGGGTCGCGGCTGATCTCGCGCATATCGCTCTCGCCCTGGAGTAGGAAGTCGTCGTCTTCGCCTTCGATCCGCAGCGAGACCTGGCAATTGCGTACGCTGTCGATATCGAAGTGGTCATCGAACAGACGGATGAACGGACCCATCGAGCAGGAAGCGTTATTATCTTTCGCCTTGCCTAACAGCAGGGCGCTGCGCCCCTCAACGTCACGCAGATTAACGTCGTTGCCCAGGGTAGCACCGCGCACTTGGCCACGGCTGTCCACCGCCAGCACGATTTCCGGCTCGGGGTTATTCCATTTTGAAGACGGGTGCAACCCCACCGGGGTGCCAAAACCCACCGATGAGAGCGGCTGGGATTTGGTAAACACCTCCGCATCGGGGCCGATGCCGACTTCCATATATTGTGACCACCCTCCGCGGGCCTGGAGCGCTTTTTTAAGCGACATCGCTTCGTCAGAGCCTGGCTTAATCTTGGAAAGATCTTTGCCGATCAGCGCCTGCAAATCGTCACGCAGCTCCGCGGCCTTGGCCGGGTTGCCGCCTGCCTGCTCCTCAATCACACGCTCCAACAGGCTGACGGCAAAGGTGACGCCGCATGCTTTAACGGCTTGCACATCGCAGGGGGCAAGCAGGTAGGGGGCTTGGGGTTGTGGTAACTGAGAGTTAGCCAGCAGCGCTTCAATACTGCCTAGATGGGGGCCCTTTGCTCGCTGCACTACCTCCAGCAAATCGTCGCGCTCTAGCAGGTCCGCCATGGTCGGGCCAAACTCGGTGATATCGATCACCTGGCCGTTGTTTACAGTAATCAGTGCGGGCCCAGGCCGTTGGCCATCCCGCCATACGCGGCCGACGAGCAGCGCTTTGTCCACGTCATCGGGAAGAGTGTCGGTGTGTGACAGTGGTTGCATGCGTGCCTCCAGAGTAGTGGAAATTAGTCATGGCGACTGGCGGTTGGTGCGCTATCGCCTATCATGTTATGGATGTTGTGTTGTATGACAGGTATGCCAGATCATGCCTTACTCTAGCGCACCGCTGTATTTCAGGTCGATAGGCAAATTTGCCTAGTTGATGGTGATTTCACTGAGCGTGGGCCTTCAAAACAAAAAGCGTTAAGGAGCCTTGCATGTTAGACGAGTGGAAAGGAAAACGAGTACTGATTACCGGTGCCAGCCGGGGCATAGGCGCGGCAGTCGCCAAGCAGTTGGGGGCGCTGGGTGCCCATGTGGCGGTGCACTACCACAGCAGTGACGCACCCGCCGAAGCGGTGGTCAAGGCGATCAACGAGGCAGGCGGCGAGGCCTTTACCCTCAAGGCCGACGTCAGCCAGTCAAGTGAAACAAAGCGGCTGGTCGATAACGCCGCCGAGCGCCTGGGCGGTCTGGATGTGTTGATCAATAACGCCGGTGACATGCTGGGGCGGGTTGGTCTAGCCGAGATGGACGATGACCAGTACGACCGGGTGATGGATCTCAATGTGCGCTCGGTGGTTATGGCCAGCCGCGCGGCGCTGCCGCATTTCCAGCGTGCGGGGGGCGGTAATATTATTCACACCACCTCGATTGCTGCGCGTAATGGCGGTGGGGGAGGTGCAGGCCTGTATGCCTCGGCGAAGGGCTTTGTGAGCACCATAACGCGCAATATGGCCAAGGAGTTGGCCGGGGATAATATTCGTGTTAACGCCGTGGCCCCCGGCACCATTGCCACCGACTTCCACGAGCGTCACTCAAGCGAAGGGCATTTGTCGGCCGCCCGTGCATCGATTCCCATGGGCCGCCTGGGCACGGCGGATGAGTGCGTGGGGGCCTATGTTTTCCTCGGCACGGATGCATTAAGTGGCTATGTCACCGGACAGATCATTGAAGTCAATGGCGGGCAGTTGATGCCATGAGTAGCTCGACACTTAATGCTGAACGTCACAACTGCTATGACATTGTTATCACCATGGGTGACCCTGCCGGTATCGGCCCGGAGATCATTTGCCGTGCGCTGGATGCCATGTCCGCCGCCGAGCGCGCCACTGCCATGGTGGTTGGTGACCCGGCGATTTATCGCCGCGCGGCGGCGAGTATTGGCGCTAAGCTTGAGTTCGTGCCGCTGGAACAGGTTGAGCGTGGCGAGGATTGTGTGGCTATCGGCGTGGTTGACGTGCCGGAGGGCGTCAATATTCCCGATGGTCGGGTTAGCGCCGGTGCTGGTGATATGGCGTTTCGCTGTGTTCAAAAAGCCGTCGAACTGGTGCAGGCGGGGCGCGCCCGTGTGATTGTCACCGCGCCGCTGAACAAGGCGGCGCTGCATGAAGCCGGGCACCACTACGATGGTCACACTGGGATGCTTGCATCGCTGACCGGTGCGCCCTCATCGTTTATGCTGCTGGCGTCAGAGACGCTCTCGACACTGCATGTTTCCACCCATGTCTCGCTGCGGGGCGCCATCGACCGGGTGACCCCCGAGCGCATCATCGCCACGGTTGAAGCCGGTCATGCGCACCTTGTGGCGCTGGGCTTGCAGGCGCCGCGCATCGCCGTTGCTGGGCTCAACCCGCACTGCGGCGAAGGCGGGATTTTCGGCGATGAGGATAGCCGCTGCATCGCTCCGGCGGTTGATCGCTTACGCGAGCGCGGCTTTGATGTGAGCGGGCCGATCTCGGCGGATACGGTGTTTTACCGCGCCGCGCAAGGCGAGTTCGATCTGGTGATTGCCCAATACCACGACCAGGGCCATATCCCCGTCAAACTGATCGCCTTTGACACTACGGTGAATGTCAGCCTTGGCTTGCCACTGCAGCGTACTTCGGTGGACCACGGCACCGCCTTCGATATTGCCTGGCAGGGCAAAGCCGATGCCACCAACATGGGATCAGCGGTTGCCTACGCCCGACGACTCGCCAGTGGCGCTAAATCATGACGGGCTGTCGATTGGTGGTTATTGCCGACGATCTATCGGGTGCGCTGGATGCTTCTGCCCCGTTTGCTGCGTACGGGGCGGATGCCTTTGGTGATCCGCAATGGCTAGTCCGCTTGCACGCCCAGCTCAGGCCAAACGGTGGAGCGCGCTAACCTCGACTAAAAACCCTTATCTGAATGGTTGCGCGATTGCAGGCGACCAACTAGGTTTGAAACTGGTGGTATGATACGTATACAGCAAGATGGTCGGTTACTTCGGCTGAAGCCACCCGCACAATGACCAACAACAAATTCAGTGGTTGTGAGGAGTACACGATGAGCCACAAACGCCAACACCGCCTAACTAAGACCCGCCTGCTGACTGCCACGCTAATTGCAGCGGGTATCGGCATTGCCGGGACCGTCCAGGCCGCTGAAGAGCTTCGCTTCGCCCACGTCTATGAAACCTCTGAGCCCTTCCACGAATGGGCACTGTGGGCTGCAGATGAAATCGAAGAACGTACCGATGGCCGCTACACCATGAAGGTGCACCCCGCCTCTTCGCTGGGTAAAGAGGAGGATATCAACGAGGGGCTGGAGCTTGGCACGGTGGATGTTATTTATACCGGCACGCAGTTTGCGGGCCGTGCCTATGGACCGATTGGCATTGCGGGGGCTGCCTATATGTTCCGCGATTTCGATCACTGGCAGGCCTTTGCCGATAGCGACCTATTCCAGGAAATTGCCCAGGGCTATGAGGATAAAACAGGCAACGTCCCCATCGCGCTCAACTACTACGGTGAACGCCATGTCACCTCCAACGAGGCGATCAATGAGCCAGCGGATATGGAAGGTCTGAAAATCCGTGTTCCCAACGCGCCGATGTATATGATGATGCCGGAAGCAGTCGACGCGAATCCTACGCCTATTGCATTTGACGAGGTGTATCTTGCGTTGCAACAAGGCGTGGTGGATGCACAGGAAAACCCGCTACCGACCATCCGTGCCAAGGCATTCCACGAAGTACAGGATTACATCAACCTGACCGGCCACATTACCGACTCGTTGATCACCATTGTGGGCGGGCCTCGCTGGGATCAGCTGTCGGAAGAGGATCGTGAGATCTTCCGGGAGGTTTTCCAGGAAGCCGCCGAGAACAATACCAAGGATATCCTCAAGTCCGAGGAAGAATTGGTCGCCTGGTTCGAGGAGCAGGGCAACACCGTCAACGAAGTGGACCGCGAGGTCTTTCGTGAGGCTGTTGTGCCTGAACATAACGGCGATGCCGCCACCTGGGACGAAGAAACCTACGAGCGACTTCAGGAAATCGGCAAGTAATCTTACTCTTCGACAGCACTCCGCTCTGGTGAGCGGAGTGCCTGGAGTCTTGTGCCATGAATGACACGCGAGACGATTCCCCGCCCATCGGCGATCCGATGATTGATTTTGAGGCTGGCTTCGACGATACCCCGTTCAGACTAAGCGACTACCGGCTTGAGGATCTGGTGACCCTGATCCTGTTTTGGGCACTGATTCTAGTCGTATTTGCCCAGTTCTTTAGTCGCTACATACTGGGTGACTCGATTGGCTGGACCGAGGAAATCGCCCGTTATCTGCTGATCGGGGTGGGTTTTCTGGGCAGTGTGATGGCCGCCCGTAATGGCAGCCATATTATGGTGGAGTTCTTCTACCACTATATGCCGGGGTGGCAGGCGCGCTTGATGGAAGGTTTGGTCAATATCGTCAGCTTGATCTTCTACATCGCGATGGCCTGGGTAACCTTTCAACTGGCATCGCGCACCAACAGCCTGATGGTTTCCATCGACCTGCCCAAGAGCATTATCTATTTCACGGTGTGTGCTGCGTTTGTATTAATGGCCATGCGCACCGTTCAGCGGCTTTATCTGAAATATCGGACGCGTCCCCATGACGTATGAGGGATGGTTTCCCGCCGTGCCATTTTAATCGAGAGGCCTGCTATGTCCCGACTTTCCGTGATGCGCTGGCAAAAGCCGCTGATATCACCACTTCTGACGGTGTTGGCGGTGCTGGGCTGCGTGATATTACCGCTGATGGGCTACCATCTTGCCTTTCTGTTTTTCGCGCTGTTTACCATGCTGGTGCTCGGGGTGCCCATCGCGATTAGCCTGGCGGGTGCCTGTTTGATGTTTGTGCTGATCACTGGGCAAATACCCAACATCGTCGTTGCCCACCGTATGATTAACGGCATCGACAGCTTCCCGCTGCTGGCGATTCCGTTTTTTATTTTCGCTGGCAGTTTAATGAACAACGGTGGCATTACCGAGCGGATCTTCAATTTCGCCAAGGCCCTGATGGGCTGGATGCGTGGTGGCCTTGGGCATGTCAATGTCGGCGCCAGCATCGTGTTCTCAGGCATGTCGGGGGCGGCAGTCGCCGATGCCGGTGGCCTTGGCATGATTGAAGTAAAAGCCATGAAAGACGCCGGGTACGATGAAGAGTTCGCGGTGGGGATTACCGCCGCTTCCTCCACTATCGGGCCGATTATCCCGCCTAGCTTGCCCATGGTGATTTACGGGGTCATGGCGTCCGCTTCGGTGGGCCAGCTGTTTGCAGCCGGGTTGCTGCCGGGGCTGCTGATGGGTGCCATGCTGATGCTGATGATCTTTATTATCTCGCGTCGGCGTGGTTATCAGCGCGACGCGGTATTCTCAATGCGCGTCCTTGGCCATACCTTCACGCGGGCTTTTTTATCGCTACTGACCCCGGTCATTATCGTTGGTGGCATTATTACCGGGGCTTTCACACCCACCGAGGCGGCGGTGGCCGCCGTGTTCTACGCGCTGCTACTGGGCGTGGTGGTTTATCGCACACTGACCTGGCGCAAGCTGCTTAAAGTCAGCATGGAAACCATCGAAACCACGGCGGTGATTCTGTTGATCGTCTCTTCAGCGTCGATCTTCGCTTGGATACTTACCAGCAATCAGGTTACTCAGAATGTGATTGCCCTGATGGGCCCCTTCGCCGACAGCAAGGTTGCGGTGCTGATGATGGCCAATATCGTGCTGATTATCGTCGGCTGCTTTATGGAAACCATTGCGGCGATCACCATTTTGGTGCCAGTACTTCTTCCGATGGCGGTAGCAGTGGGCGTAGACCCGGTTCACTTCGGCGTGATCATGGTGCTCAATCTGATGATTGGGCTGCTGACCCCGCCGGTGGGCATGGTGCTCTACGTGCTGTCCAGAGTCTCCAACGTCAGCTTTGAGCGCTGTATGCGCGGTACGATGCCGTTTTTGATTCCGCTGGTGATCTGCCTGCTATTGGTGACCTTTATCCCGGCGATCTCAATGTGGTTACCCACGCTGATCTACCGCTGATAACGGGCTTGCTTCGCCCCGATGCTCGGCATACTGCGCCAAGGAGAAATCGAACAATGACGGACACTTCGCTTGATTTTCGCGTCGCCCGTGAAGACCTCACTCGCTTTATGCAGGCAGCACTCGCCGCCGCTGGGGCTAACCAAGTCTCAGCAGATGCGGTAACCCGCGCCCTGGTAACGGCCTCGCGCATGGGCACTGATAGCCACGGCCTGCGCTTGTTGCCCCACTATTTGCGGGCGCTCCAAGGCGGGCGTATCAAAGGCACGCCCAACATGGTGTTTCATCAGCGCTTACCCGCCACGGGCTTTTTAGATGCGGACGATGGGCTGGGGCATCTGGCGGGCTACACCGCCATGGAGCACGCTATGGCGATGGCGGAAGCAGTGGGCATGGGCGCCGTTGCCGTGGGTAACTCATCGCACTTTGGCGCGGCGGGCTGCTACGCGCTAGCGGCGGCGGAGCGTGGTTATGTGGGAATGGCGTTCTGCAACTCGGATCCCTTTGTGCTGCTTCACGATGGCGCCAAACCTTTTCATGGCACTAACCCCATTGCCTTTGCGGCGCCGGTGGCGGGGGAGTTGCCCTACCTGCTGGATATGGCAACCAGCGCGGTACCCTGGAATCGCGTGCAGCAGTTTGACGCCATTGGCCGTGAGTTGCCCGATCAAGTTGCCGCTGATGCCACCGGGGAGGTCAGCCGCAATCCCAGCGAGGTGGCGGCATTACTGCCGCTAGGGGGCCGCGACTTTGGCTTTAAGGGCGCAGGGCTCGGTGGCATGGTGGAGATACTGAGTTCGATGCTGTCGGGAATGCAGCACGGTTTTAAGCTTCTTCCCATGGGGGGGCCGGATATGTCGACGCCCCGAGGAGTGGGGCACTTTTTTCTGGTTATGAAACCCGACGCATTTGTGGATGAGGGCACATTTGCGCGAGGGCTGGCTGCTTATCTGGCTGACCTGCGTGCCCAACCCGCCTCTGCCAATGCCAGGGTAATGGCGCCGGGAGATCGGGAATGGCGCTGCCAGGCAAAACGCGATGCTGAGGGGATTCCCTTGGATTCTGCCAATCAGTTAGCCTACGTCGAGATCGCTGAACAGTATCGAATATCGACGCTCTCTCGACTCGGTTGAAGGATAATGATCAGAAATGCAGTAAAATGGCGGCGAATTTCAGGTTAACCAGGGGTGACTGCCTATGAGCAGATACCGGATCGAGCGTAAAACGCTGTCCGAACAGGTGGCCGAACAGCTCGAGGCGGAGATCCTCGAGGGGCGGCTAAGTGAAAATGATCAATTGCCTTCAGAAAGAGAGTTGATGGAGCAGTTTGGTGTTGGCAGACCCGCGGTGCGCGAAGCGCTGTTTCATCTTCAACAGCTTGGGCTAATTGCCATCAACAGTGGCACTCGCGCCAGAGTGATTCGCCCCACTGCCGAGGCGGTCATGGCCAGGCTATCCGGGGTAACCCGGCAACTGCTTTCCAAACCCGATGGTCAGCAGTATTTTCAGGAAGCGCGGGCCATGTTCGAGATTTCGTTGGCTCGCTATGCCGCTCGCAATGCCAGTGACGAAGACCTGGCGCGGCTGCGCGGTGCGCTTGCCGATAACCGCGACGCCATCGGTGACGAAGCACGCTTCAAGCGTTCCGACAATGAATTCCATGGCGTCTTGGCGAGCATCGGACGCAACCCGATTTTCGACGCTATTCATGTGGCGCTGTCGGAATGGCTGGACGACCGGCGTGCCCAGGTGTTGCAACAGAAGGACGAAGACAAGGCGGCCACCGCCGCGCATACTGATATCGTCGAGGCGATTGAGTCGCGTGACCCGGATGCGGCCGAAGCGGCGATGCGCCGTCATTTGGACCGTCACTATGGCACCTATATGCAGCTCAAACAGCGCTTGGCCCCAGCCCCTGATTGACACGGTCACCACCTGCCAGTATCAAGCTAGTATGCCCTGTAGCAATACGGCCCGCCTAAAGCGGGCCGTATCGTTTCCTACCCACGTTTACGCCATAGCAGGCCTACAGCGAGACGCCGCGCTTCCAGGGAATGAAGTCATACTGAGCAAGCGTCACCGCACGTGGCCGGTAACGCCCAGACGCCGTCTCGATGCACATTTCCAACAAGCGGTCAGCCAGTTCGCCGATTTCTACCTCACCGCGAATGATCGGGCCGGCATCAAAGTCGATGATGTCACTCATGCGTGTGGCAAGCGCGCTGTTGCTAGCGATTTTGAGCACCGGCGTGACCGGGTTTCCTGTCGGCGTGCCAAGCCCAGTGGTGAACATGATCAGGTTGGCACCGGATCCGGCAAGCGCGGTGGTCGATTCCACGTCATTGCCCGGGGAGCACAGCAGACTGAGCCCCGCACGTGTTTGTGGCTCGGTGTAGTCGAGCACGTCGACCACCGGGCTGTCGCCGCCTTTCTTGGCGGCGCCAGCAGACTTCATGGCGTCGGTGATCAGGCCATCGCGGATGTTGCCAGGCGATGGGTTCATCGAAAAATCGGCACCCACCAGCGCCGCATGACGCTGATAGGCCTCCATCAGCTCGCTGAACCGCTCGGCCACCGCATCGTCACTGCAGCGGGCGATCAGCTCGTGTTCCACGCCACATAGTTCTGGAAACTCGCTGAGGATGCCGCTGCCGCCTAGCGCCACCAGGCGGTCGATCACCGCGCCAACCAGCGGGTTGGCGGAAAGCCCGGAAAAGCCGTCCGAGCCCCCGCATTCCACGCCGATGCTGAGCTTCGACAGTGGCGCGGGGGCGCGTTCGACCTGATTGGCCGTGGCTAACCCATCGAAGATAGTGGTCAGGGATTCGCGTATCAGCGCCTGCTCGCTGAGACTTGCCTGCTGCTCGAGATAGTGCACCGGGCGTAGCCCCTTGGGGTCGCGCGCATCAACGGCGGCCTTGATCATGTCGATCTGCGCTTTCTGACAGCCGAGGCTGAGTACCGTAGCGCCGGCCACGTTGGGGTGGCAGATATACCCGGCGAGCAATTGGCAGAGTGCCTGGGCGTCGCCATCCGTGCCGCCGCAGCCGAGGGTGTGGGTCAAGAATCGCACACCATCAACGTTGGGAAACAGTCGCTCGCGGGGCGACGACGACTCGCCCGCATCTCCGTGCAGTAGCTCGCGGGCAAGCTGCTTGTACTCGCGGAACGGGTCTTCGCCCAGGGCATCGGCGACGCACTGGCGCAGCACCTCGATATTGCGATTCTCACAAAACACCAGTGGAACGACCAGCCATACGTTGGCGGTGCCGACTTGGCCATCCGGACGATGGTAACCATCGAAGGTGGCGCCATGAAAATGCGAAACGTCTGGCGCCTGCCAGTTGCCGCGTTTCGCCTGAGGCACGGTGCTAGCGGTGCTGTGCTCGACATTGTCGGTAGTGATGGCCGCACCTTGGGCGATGGGCTGGGTAGCGCGCCCCACGGTAACGCCGTACATGATCACGGTATCGCCGGGCTCAAGGGGCGTGAGAGTGAACTTGTGCTTGTGGCGAACCATCTCGGTGAGCGTGATTCGCTGCCCACCGTCGATGATCTCGGCGCCGGCGGGCAGGTCCTTCAGGGCGACACGCACATTGTCGGCGGCATGGACGCGCAGGGTGGCCAGCTGGCCGCTATCATTGGCAATGGTCTGGCTCATGGCAAGGCTCCTCGCACAGCGCTAGTGATCGGCAACGACGGTCTGGTGCTGCTCGCCGAGCCCTTCGATGCCCAGGCGCATGCGTTGGCCGGGCTTGAGATAAACCGGCGGCTGTTGACCCATGCCGACCCCCGGTGGGGTGCCGGTGGAGATCACATCGCCCGGCTGCAGGCTCATGAAACGGCTTAGATAGCTGATCAAAAAGGGGACCTGGTAGACCATGGTGCGGGTGTTGCCGTCCTGGTAGCGCTTGCCATCCACCTCGAGCCACATATCGAGCTGGTGAGGGTCTGCCACCTCGTCGGGGGTAACCAGCCAAGGGCCGAGCGGTCCGAAGGTGTCGCAGCCCTTGCCCTTGTCCCAGGTGCCGCTGCGTTCGAGCTGGAACTCGCGCTCTGAGACATCGTTGACCACACAGAAGCCAGCGACGTGCTGCATAGCATCGGCTTCGTCGATATAGCGGCCGGGCTTGCCGATTACCACGCCGAGTTCGACCTCCCAATCGGTTTTCTGGGAATCGCGGGGGATGATCACCTCGTCATTCGGGCCACAGATGGCGCTGGTCCATTTGTTGAAGATCACTGGCTCCGGGGGAACCTGGGCACCGGTCTCGGCGGCATGGTCTGAATAATTCAAGCCGATGCAGATGAACTTGCCCACGCCGGCAACGCAAGGGCCGATGCGCGTATCGGCAGGCACTTCCGGCAGGCTCGTGGCGTCCAGCTCGGAGAGCCCCTTGAGGGCCTGACGGTCGAGATAATCTCCGGCGAGGTCGGTGACATGGGCCGAGAGGTCGCGGACAACGCCGTGGTCATCCAGCAGGCCGGGCTTTTCATGGCCGCGCGGGCCGAAGCGTAACAATTTCATCGGTCGGTTCCTCGATTGTCTTGATAGCAAGTGGTTTTGCGAACCTTAGCCGCGTTGGCAAGGGGCGGTTCGGCATCCAAGAGGTCAGATTAGCCAGCCGCCATCGATGATCTGGGCGGTACCGGTGGTATAGGCCGACTCGTCGGCAGCCAGATAGGTGGCAAGGGCGGCAATTTCTTCCGGGCTGCCGAGCCGACCCTGGGGCTGCCTGGCAATAAATTCGGCGTAGACATCATCTTCCAGTCGACCCTGCCGCTGGGCTTGTTCGCCAATGCGCTGGCGCAGCGAAGGGGAGTCCACGGTGCCGGGGCAGATGGCGTTGCAGCGTATCCCTTGCCCGATGTAGTCGGCGGCCACTGACTTGGTCAGGCCGAGCACCGCGGCCTTGGTGGTGCCGTAAGCGCAGCGGTTGGGCACGCCCTTGAGACTTGAGGCCACCGAGGCCATGTTGATAATGCTGCCACCGCCGTTGTTGAGCATGGCCGGTAGCAGGGCGCGAGTGATGCGCATCATGGCCATCACATTCAGCGAGAGCGACAGCTCCCAGTCGTCATCGCGGCCATCCAGCAGCGAGCCGTTGGCCACGAAGCCGGCGCAGTTGAAGAGGATGTCGACCGCGCCAATGTCGGCGGCTAACGCCTTGATGGCAGCGGTGTCCAGCACATCAAGTTGGCGCGTGGTGATGCCGGAGGTGTCGGCCAATTCAGCGAGGCTCTGGGCATTGATGTCGGTGGCAATGACCTGCGCGCCCTCGGCAGCGAAACGCAGTGCCGTAGCCCGGCCGATGCCCTGGCCGGCGGCGGTGATCAGGGCCGTCTTGTTGTTGAGTCGCATGGCGGTTCCCGGTGCTGTTGTTGTTGATCCGGTGATGATCGCTCATCGGTCTGTTGCAATAGCCACTGCGAAGGTGGCGGTCATCGCGTCACTAACGATACGTCATATGGTATGACAGGATGCTAGGATGACGTTTATCCAAGTATGGCCTAGTTACTCGCCGTTGCCAACATCCTGGGATCTGCCATAAAACGTAAAAGGGACGGCCGAAGCCGTCCCTGATAGTTCCTCTGATGATTTTCTTGAAAGCTCTCCTAAGCGTGCCGGATGACGAAGGCTTAAAGCGCGCGGATAGGCGGCGGCGTGGCTAGTATTTCGAAAGCTATCAGTTGCCGCTTACGTCAGTAAGGTTAGGCAGCCACGTCACAATACCGGGGAACGCGATCAGGATGACCATCACCACTAGCAAGGCAGCGTAGTAGGGCAGCATGGCCTTAACGAGCTGTTCCATGGAAACTCTGCCAACCCCGCAACCGACGTACAGGCAGGTGCCCACGGGTGGTGTCAAAAGACCAATGCCCAGGATAAATGCCATCAATACGCCGAAGTAGACTGGGTCGATGCCGACCGATTCGACAATGGGCGTTAGCATCGGTGCCATGATCACCATGGCGGGGGTCAGGTCCATGACAAAGCCTACCAGCAGCAGCAGGCCCGCAACGATCAGCAATAGCAGGAAGGGGTCCTGGGTAATCGCTTGCACTTGGGTGACCAGCGTTTGCGGTACCATGTTAATGGTTAAAAACCACGCGATAACGGTGGCAAAGGCCAGCAGCAGCAATACCATGCCGGTCAGGCGGGCGGTGCGGATCAGCATGCCCCATAGTTCAGTAATCTTAAATTCGCGGTAGACCACCAGTGAGATAAACAGCGAGTAAAGCAGCGCTGCGACGGCGGCCTCGGTGGCGGTAAAGACGCCCGCAATAATGCCCCCGATAACGATGAACGGTAGCACCAGCGCCAGCCACGCCGCTTTGAAGGCTTGCCATAGTACATCTAAGCGGAACTTACGGGTCTGACCGGCGTGCCCTATGCTGGCCATGATGAACGTCGTGACCATTAGCCCAAAACCGATCAATATCCCCGGCACAATGCCCGCTATAAACAGGCGGCTAATTGACGTTTCGGTCACAATGCCAAATAAAATCAATGGAATAGAGGGCGGGATAATAATGCCGATTACCGACGAAACGGTGTTGATCGCGGTGGCTTGCGGTGCGGTGTAACCCTGCTTGGTCATGGAGGGAATCATCATCGCCCCAGTGGCGGCGGTGTCGGCCACGGCTGAACCGCTAATCCCACCGAAGAACATAGAGCCAGTAATCGCCACCTGACCTAAACCGCCGCGCACGAAGCCTACCAGGGCCCCCGCTAATTCCATTAATCGGCGGGCGATACCACCGTTGCTCATTACTTCGCCGACCATGATAAAGAACGGTATCGCCAGCAGCGGAAAGCTATTGACCCCGCGAACCGACTGCTCGATCAGGATTGACAGCGGAATATCAGAGATAAAAGCCATAACAACGGCAGCAATGCCTAGACCAAACGCAATAGGCAGGCCCAGAGCTAGCGAAGCAAAAAGAATGCCGAGAAATATCCATAGCATGGTCTAACGGCCTCCATCGGGGGTAATCGCAACATCAGGCGAGCGTATTTGTTGAATGCTCTGCCAAGCGCGCCAAATCGCCACGGCGGCAATAAAGATCGCACAGAGTACTACCGAGACGTTGACCAGACTCCAGGGCACATTAAGGATGGCGGTCCGTCCAGAAGCGCGCACCATCACCAGCGAACCGCCCCAAATGATGACACCCATTAACAGCGTGATAATCACGTGCTGAAACAGATACAGCATATGTGCTGCACGAGGAGGAAGACGGCGTACTAAAATATCAACGGCAATATGCTCATAACGCGCGAAAGCCGCGGCGGCACCAATAAAAATCAGCCAAATAAACAGCATGCGGGCCAGTTCATCGGCCCAGGGCACGGAGTTATTCAAGACGGCGCGACCCACCACATTGATCGACACCGAGACGATTAACGCTAACAGCAAGGTGGCGATCACATGTTCCATGGCTAGGGTCAACCAGCGAAACAGCGCAGGCCCCCGGCGCTGCTCGGTGTCGATCTCCAGCGGTCGGCGTTGTGGGTCGTCTAAAAAGACCGCCGTATCAGGGATTTGCGTTTCGGGTATATCCATGAGTTCTCCACAGAGACAGATAACAACACGACAAGAGGCGTTAGCCTCTTGTCGTATCTAACAGCAGGAAGACAGTGCGACGCTTATTCGTCTTCGTCCGACATTGTCGATTCGACGATATCCTGTATTTCAGCGACTAGATCTTCACCGATTTCCGGTGTCCATTCGTCGTAAACTGGCTGAACAGCTTCCTGAAAGGCTTTGATTTGCTCATCATCAAGGCGGGTGATCTCCATACCTTTCTCTTCAAGCTGATCACGCGCCCATTCGTCGTACTCAGTGGCGAGCTGGATTTCATAGGCGGCTGCCTCTTGAGCGGCCTCTTCAATCAGCTCTTGGTAAGCCGGATCAAGGTCATCCCAGGTACGCATGGACATCATGATGATGAAGGGGGTATAGACGTGGCGTGTTTCAGAGCCGTAGTCCTGAACCTCGTTGAAATTGGAGGTCAGGATGGTGCTCCAAGGGTTTTCCTGACCATCAATGACGCCTTGTTCCAGGGCGGAGAAAACCTCGCCAAATGCCATCGGCGTGGGATTGGCGCCCAGTTCTTCCCAAATGCTCAATTGCACCGGGTTTTCCATGGTACGGATGGTGAGGCCGCTGACATCAAGGCCAGCCACGTCTTCAGGCGACTTGACAGGCCGCTCACTATTGGTCAACTGCCGGTAGCCGTTCTCATGGTAGGCTAACGCTTTAATGTCGGAGTCTTCGAATTTATCCAGCAGATCAAGGGCAACATCGCTTTCCAGTACCTCTATGGCGGCTTCGCGCGTGGGGAACAGGAAGGGTAGATCGAAAACGGCCAGTTCCTCGACATAGCTGGTGGCGGGTGAGGTCGATGGAATCGTCATGTCCAGCGTCCCCGTTTGTAGCATCTCCATCATTTGAGCATCGTCGCCCAACTGACTGTTTGGAAATATATCAACCGTCAGCCGCCCCTCGGTACGCTCGGAAAGGATGTCACCGAAATGCTGCGTAGAGATATACAGCGGAGAGGACTCGGCTAAGCCAATACCAACACGGATATTATGCGAACCGAGATCCTCGGTGATCACATCTCCCTCGATGTCTGGCGGGTCGGATAGGTCAGGCGTTTGCGCGTAAACGGCCGTTGAGCTGAACAGTGTGGCACCGGTCATTAACAGGGTGCGCTTCCAAAGGTTTGTCATAGTTATCACTCTCCTGGCGTGCTGCAGTCCGCTTTGCTAAGGGGATCTTTCAAGCGAGCTACAGCGTGGTGGCTATTGTTGTTGTATGTAAGCGGCACTTTCTCAGATGGGAGTAATGCCGCAACCCTTAGCTAAATGTCTAACGTTTTGGTTATATGTTCAACATATACTTTTGTATGTATCGACGTTTCTAGGAAGAAAGCGTACCGTCATAGCGACTACTTACGCGCAATTCAGTAGGCGATTAAACGACAATGTTGGCGGCGCAGCTTTAGTGGTTGATGCACGCTTTCTATCCTTTGCTTTTACTCTAGGCGTGGAGCGGCACCATGGCCAATTTTCAGCGAATAACTCCAGAGCAGTTGCGTTCACGTTATTGGTTCGACAACCCAGATCACCCCGGCACTACGGCGTTATGCATTGAGCGTTACCTTAATTACGGCATTACCCTGGATGAGCTAACCAGCGGTAAGCCAATTATTGGTATATGCCAGTCAGGTTCTGATTTAACGCCGTGTAATCGTCACCATATTGAGCTGGTTAAACGGGTGAAAGACGGTATTCGCGCGGCAGGCGGCGTGCCGTTTGAATTCCCCATGCACCCGATTCACGAGAACGTCCGGCGTCCTACCGCCGCCCTGGATCGTAATCTCGCCTATCTAGGCATCGTTGAAGTGCTGCACGGCTATCCGCTGGACGGCGTGGTATTGACCACGGGCTGCGATAAGACCACGCCCGCAGCGCTGATGGCCGCGGCAACGGTGAATATTCCTGCCATTGTGCTGTCTGGCGGGCCGATGCTGAACGGCTGGCGCGGCGCCGAGCGGGTGGGCTCGGGCACGATTATCTGGGAGCTTCGCAAGCGCCTGGCAGCGGGTGATATTGACTACGCCGAGTTTCTTTCCCGGGCCAGCGATTCAGCACCCTCCATTGGCCACTGCAATACCATGGGCACCGCCTCGACCATGAACTCCATGGCGGAAGTGCTGGGCATGAGCCTGCCAGGTTCAGCGGTAATTCCCGCGCCCTATAAAGAGCGCGCCATGGTGGCCTATGATACCGGCACGCGGGTTGTTGATATGGTCTGGGAAGACCTGCGCCCGCTGGATATTCTGACTCGTGAAGCGTTTGAGAATGCCATTGTGGCCTGCTCGGCCCTGGGCGGTTCCTCAAACGCACCGGTGCATATCAATGCCATCGCCCGCCATGCGGGCATTGAGTTGGATAACGATGACTGGCAGCGGCTGGGCCATGAAATTCCTTTGCTTGCCAACGTCATGCCGGCGGGCGCCTTCCTGTGTGAAGAGTTCCACCGCGCCGGGGGCGTTCCTGCGATTCTTCATGAGTTGCAGGCGGCAGGTAAGCTGCACGGCGATGCGCTGACGGTGAATGGTCGTTCATTAGGCGATAATCTACAGGGCCGCGAAACCCAAGACCCGGATGTGATTTGCCGTTACAGCGATCCGTTGGTGGAGCACGCAGGGTTCCTCAATCTCAAGGGCAATCTGTTTGATTCGGCGCTGATGAAAACCAGCGTCATCTCGCGGGACTTCCGCGAGCGCTTCCTGAATGATCCCGACGACCCGGACGCCTTTGAAGGCAAAGTGGTGGTATTCGATGGTTCCGAGGATTACCACGCGCGTATTGATGACCCAGCGCTCGACATCGACGCGCGCACCATTCTGGTGATGCGCGGGGCCGGCCCGGTAGGCCACCCCGGCGGTGCCGAAGTGGTCAATATGCAGCCGCCGGAAGCACTGATCAAACAGGGCATCGAATCGCTGCCGTGCCTGGGCGATGGCCGTCAGTCGGGCACCTCCGGCTCACCGTCGATTCTTAACGCTTCTCCCGAAGCCGCCACCGGTGGCGGCTTGGCGCTGCTTGAGAGTGGCGACTGGCTGCGGGTCGATCTCAAGCGCAGCGAGGTACAACTGCTGATTGAGGCCAGTGAGCTGGAGGCGCGCCGCGAGCGTTTAGCTCAGCAGGGCGGTTACCGCTACCCAGGCCACCAAACCCCCTGGCAGGAGATCCAGCGTAGTATGGTCGAGCCGCTAGATCGCGGTATGACATTGGAACCTGCCACCAAGTATCGCGATGTGGCTCGCCAACATCCGCCCAGGGATAATCATTAAAATGAGTCACTTTAGTACCTTGTCGCATCGCCAGCAGGGCCTGCTGTTAACCGGTGGCGGGGCGCTGATTATGGCACCAGATGCCCTGCTGATTAAAGTAGCCGACCTGCCCGATGCGGAGATACTGATGTGGCGCGGTTTCCTTTCGGGCCTGGGCTTTTTGCTGATTGCCCTGCTGCGCTATGGGCGTGGCACGTTGGCAGCCTATCGCCGCTGTGGTTGGACGGGTATCGCCGTGGCGCTGCTGTTCAGCCTTACCACATGCGGTTTTGTGTTGGGCAACCAGTACACCAAGGCAGGCAATGTATTGCTGATTCTGGCCAGTTCGCCGCTTATTGCTGCCGCTCTTTCCTGGGTAATACTTAAAGAGCGTTTGCCTAGGCGAACGTGGCTGGCGATTGTGCTGTGTATGGCGGGTATCGCCATGATCGCGCTGGATGACGCAGGCGCCGGCTCTTGGGTGGGCAATGGTTTTGCTTTAATGGCGGCGACGACGCTGGCGATTAATTTTACCCTTTGCCGAACCCGCCCAGGCGTGGATATGAGCCCGATGCTGGTGTTCAATGGCATTATTGTGGGTAGCGCCGCCGGGCTGTTTTGGCTGGCAGGGAGCGAGCCGTCACTCCCTACCGTCAACCAGCTAAGCGTGGTGGTCCTGCTGTGCCTGTTCATTGTGCCCTGCGGGGTGACGCTGCTGCAGCGTGGACCACTTTACTTGCCTTCCGCTGAAGTGGGCTTGCTGTTGTTGCTGGAAGTGGTGGTGGGGACATTGTTGGCTTGGTGGGTGCTGGCCGAGCAGCCAGCGCCAATGGCATTGGTCGGCGGCACCCTCGTCTTAGGTACGCTATTTGTCAAAGGGCTTTATGAACGGCGGCTGGAATTGAGACTGCGTACGGGTATCAGCGAACCGAAGCCCCAAGTAACAGTAGACCGGTCAAGTACGGTATGATTGGCAAGCATTTAAACAGGGGCCCATCTTAGTGACGTCATCTCTTAGCAAGCCACTGACTCGACCTAGCATTGCCGAATATCTCGCCGAGGAGATCTTCGGTGGGCGTTATCATCCTGGCGATTTTGTTCCTCGTGAACTGGATTTATGCGAGCGCTTCTCGATTAACCGCTCAGCGGTGCGCAGTGACCTGCGTCAGTTGGTCGATGCCGGTATTATCGAGCGTATCTCCGGCCATGGCTCCAAGGTGCGTGAGTACTCGGAGTGGCATATTCTCGACGCCCAGGTGACCGACTGGTTGACCCGTTACGCGGCGCCCAACCCGGATATTCAGCGCGAAATCCTCGCCTTCCGCCTGGATGTGGAGCCCTATGTCGCCATGACCGCCGCTAAGCGCGCCAAAGCGCGTGATCTGGTTGCCATCGAGGAGGCCTTTGAAGGGCTGGGGCAGAATCTGCGCAATGCCACCTGTGAAGAAGAGCGGCGACTGCACAGCGAGTGCGATTTCGCCTTCCATGAGGCGATCTTCAAGGCGACCCATAATATTGTCTGGGCGCAGTTATCGCATATTCTGCGTCCTTCCATCTACATGCTGATCTCGATGTCCAATGAAAATGCCGCGGATCCTGAAGAGAGTCTGGAGCGTCACCGCCAACTGATGGAGAGCATTCGGCTACGCCGCCCTCGGGAGGCGTTTTTAGCCTCCCAAGCGGTGTTGGCAGGCACTGCCGCAGCACTAGGGCTTGAGCACAGCGTCAGTTCATTGGGGCGCAGCGTTGAACTTCCCCACACCGCTCCCTAATGTCTATGTTCATTAGCAAAAAACAAAGGCAAGCGTATGTCTGACTTCACCCTCGGCTTGGTAGGCGTGGGCAAAATTGTCCGCGACCAGCACCTCCCCGCGATAGCCGCCACCTCGAACTGCCACCTTGCCGCCACGGCGGATCCCCACGCTTCGCTGCCTGATCTACCCGCCTATCAAGACCTGAAGGCGATGCTTGATGCTTGTCCAAATATTGACGCCGTAGCGGTCTGCACGCCGACGCACTTGCGCTACTCCCAAGCGCGGGCCGCGCTGATGCGTGGTAAGCACGTGCTGCTTGAAAAGCCGCCAGGGGCAACGTTAAGCGAAGTGGAAGACTTGGTTGCGTTAGCTTCCAAGCAGGGCGTTAGTCTGTTTGCTGCCTGGCACTCGCGGTTTGCCCCCGGCGTGGCGAAGGCCAAACGGTGGTTGAGTGAACGTCAGGTGCAGCGGGTTGAGATCGAGTGGAAAGAGGATGTGCGGGTATGGCATCCAGGGCAGGCGTGGATCTGGCAGCCCGGTGGTATGGGCGTTTTTGATCCCGGTATTAACGCGCTGTCGATTGCCACCGAGATTCTGCCTCAGCCGTTTTTCTTGCAACAGGCGCGGCTGCTAGTGCCAAGTAACGCGCAAACCCCGATTGCCGCCGAGCTATCGTTTACCGACCCGGAAGGCGCGGCGATTGAGGCAGATTTTGACTTTCGTCAGAGTGGTCCACCCACCTGGGATATGCATATCGAAAGCGATGGTAGCCGCTTGAGCCTCACCCAGGGTGGCTGCCGATTGATGATCGACGACGAACTTATCATCGACGCTGAAGAGCGCGAGTATCAGGGCCTCTACGCACGCTTTGCCGAGCTGATCGCAAACAAACGCAGCGAGGTGGATGTCGCCCCGCTGCGCCAGGTCGCCGATGCGTTTCTATACGGTCATCGTGAAACCACCGACGCCTTCGTTGAGTAACGGTTTGAGTGACGCGCGTTTATTCGCGCTTGCCGTCGACCAAGCGTGACACCCCATAGGGGTTACCGTCACGAATGGCCTCGGGCAATAGTCCCTCCGGCAGCGCCTGGTAGCACACCGGGCGCAGGAAGCGGAAAATTGCCGCGCTGCCCACTGAGGTAGTGCGCGAATCCGAGGTCGCTGGGTAAGGCCCGCCGTGCACCATGGCATGGCATACTTCCACACCGGTTGGCCAGCCGTTGGCCAGAATACGGCCCGCCTTGCGCTCGAGGGTGGGCAGCAGTTGCTTGGCGGTCGCCAGGTCGCCGTCATCCATGTGTAGCGTGACGGTCAACTGGCCTTCCACCTGAGAGGCCACGCGGTGCATCTCGTCCACATTGGCGCAAGCGATCACCAGCGAGGTCGAACCAAACACCTCTTCCTGGAGGGCGGGGTCGCTGAGGAACGCCTCGGCCTGGGTCACGAACAGCCCTGCCTGGCACGGGTTGGCCGAGTCACCCGCCTGGCCACGTGCGGCCTCGGTAACCTTGGCATGGTTGGCCAGTCGATCAACGCCCTGCTGGTAGGCATCGTGAATGCCCGGGGTGAGCATGGTCTGGGCGGCGCTGCCCTTGACGGCCTCACCGGCCGCCTCAACAAAGGCATCCAACTCAGGGCCCTGAACCGCAATCACCAGCCCTGGGTTGGTGCAGAACTGGCCGGCCCCCATGTTGAGCGAGCCGACAAACCCTTCGGCGATCGCTTTGCCGCGTGCCTTGAGGGCTTCCGGCAGCAGAAATACCGGGTTGATGGAGCTCATCTCGGCGTAAACCGGGATCGGCTGAGGGCGTGCCTGGGCGGTGGCCATGAGTGCCGTGCCGCCGCCGCGTGAACCGGTAAAGCCCACCGCTTGGATGCGCGGGTCGGCGACCAGCGCCTGGCCAATCTCTTTACCGGAACCAAACAACAGCGAAAAGACGCCCTCTGGCAGTTGGCATTTGGCAACGGCGCGCTGAATGGCGCGACCGACCAGCTCGGACGTGCCGGGGTGGGCGGAATGGCCCTTGACGACCACCGGGCAGCCAGCAGCCAGCGCCGAGGCGGTATCGCCACCGGCAACGCTAAAGGCCAGCGGGAAGTTACTGGCGCCAAACACTGCCACCGGGCCCAGGGCGATATGCCGCTGGCGCAGGTCGGCACGCGGCATGGGTTCGCGGTCGGGCAGTGCCGGGTCGATGCGCACATCCAGCCACTCGCCAGCCCGGACTACGTTGGCGAACAACCGTAGCTGACCGCAGGTGCGTCCCCGTTCCCCCTGCAGGCGGGCTGCGGGCAGACCGGTTTCGGCGACGCCGCGCTCGGTTAGCTCATCACCGATCGCGTCGATTTCGCTGGCGATGGTTTCGAGGAATACGGCCCGGTCCTCAAGCGAGGTTTCCCGGTAGGTGGCGTAAGCCGCTTCGGCCAATTCACAGGCGCGCTCGACCTCGGCCTTGCTGCCGCCAGCGTAGGTGGGTTCAAGCTTTTCGCCGGTGGCGGGATTAACGGCTTGAATGTCAGCCTGTTGGCCGCTGACGGCCTGCTGACCAATAAGCAGTTTGCCTTCCAGATTCATACCATCTCCTGCTGGGCTAGTTCGTTTGCGTTAGCGTGTTTGAATTAAAGAGGTTTGACGCGAATGGCGGGTGCGTCTGCTTCCACGCGCAGCGGGTTGCGTAGAGCACGGCCGAAATCGCTGATATGGATCTCAAAGCGATCCCCTTCGCGTACCTTAATGCCGTCGGCGAAGCTCAGTGTTGCGGTACCGAAAAAGTGCACATGCACATCGCCGGGGCGGCGGAAGCCTGGGTATTTAAAGTGGTGGTACTCCAGGTTGGCGAGGCTATGGGCCATGTTGCCCTCGCCGGTGAGGAAGGGCTTCTCCCACACTGTTTCGCCGCTGCGCTGGATACGGCTGGTGCCTTCCAGATGGTCAGGCAATTCGCCGATTAATAGCTCGGGACCAAAGCTGCAGGCACGAAGCTTGGAGTGGGCCAGCCACAGGTAGTTGAAGCGCTCGGTAACATGGTCAGAGAACTCGTTGCCAAGGGCGTAGCCCACCCGCCAGGGTTGACCATCGTCGCCAATCACGTAGAGGCCCGCCAGTTCCGGCTCCTCGCCTGCATCCTCGGCGAAGGCCGGAGAGGGAATCTCTGCTTCCGGTGCCACGACACATTGGCCATCGCCCTTGTAGAACCACTCAGGCTGCGCGCCAACTTTGCCGTCGCCGGGCTTGCCGCCCTCCACGCCCAGCTTGAACATGCGCATGGAGTCGGTCATATCTTCTTCCGCCGCTTGAGCTTTTGCGTGCATCGCCGAGCGGGTGTCGGCACTGCCCAGGTGGGTAAGGCCGGTACCGGTCACCAGACAGTGCGCCGGGTCGGTATGCGTTAGCGGCGGGAGCAGGCGCTTAGCGTCCACTAACTGCTGATAATTCAGGCGCGTATCGGTCAATGCTGCCGTTAACGTATTGCTGAGCGGCTGACCGGCGTTAATCGCCCGGTGGGCCAGGGTGTAGGTATCGCAGTCAAGCAGCCTGACCTGCTCTTCGCTCTCCACCAGGGCGGCGCGCACTTGGCCCTGATGGTCACACTGAATTAGTCGCATTGAGCTATTCCTAACGTTTATTGTTATGCGAGATAGGGTGGACACAATATTTTAGAGCCACATGAATCGCATAATGTTGAACATTTGCATTAATTGTTCAACATAAACTTTTGTATGGTAGCTCAAGGGTGTGGGTTTGTCGCCTAGCGGTCATTGCCCGTTAAGCATCCTGCGCAATAATCGTGCGCAGGGTGCTCATTAATGCGGCGGCCCCCGGTGAAAGTCGTTGATGGCGCAAGCTCACCAGCCCATACGGCTGCACGCTAAGCGTCTCGTTGAAAGGCAGCAGGTGAAAGCGTTGTGGGTTGCACAGTAGGTCCGCGGCTTCACGGGTGGTGACCGTGATGGTGTCCGATTTATCAACCAGCGCCAACGACAACAGCAGGTCTGCGGTGTCGACGACCTGGCGAGGTAACGCGACCTGATGATGCAGGAACAGGCTATCCACCCGCTGACGCATCAGGGCGCCGGTGGGCTGGAGCGACCACGGATAGGTCGCCATATCCGCCAGGCTTAGCGGTGTTTTATCCGCTAAAGGGTGCCCTTTGCGGCACACGAAACACAATTCCTCCTCGCCAATCTCTTCAAACACAAACCATTCGGCATCCACGCCTGCAGGTATACGCGTAATCGCGAAATCCAGCTCACCTTCGAGCAGACGCGGTACCAGCACCTTGCTGACGTCCACATCCACGCTGATCTTTAATCCCGGTCGGTCTCGGTGAACCTGCTCAATTGCACTGGTGAGTAGCGTTACCGCTGGCGCCATGACCGTGCCTACCGCCACCATACCTGCATTGCCCTTCTGTAACGCATTCAACTCCTCGCCGGTGTGGCGGAGTGCCGACAGCATGCTGTGCGCATGGCGAATCACCACTTCGCCGTACCAGTTAGGCGTGAGCCCGCGGGGGTGGCGTTCGAACAAACGAATTCCCAGGTTGGCTTCCAGATCCTTCAGTAGTTTTGACGCGGCGGGTTGGCTCATATTGAGCTGAGCGGCCGCTCGGTGCAGGTTGCGGTGCTCATCAAGTGCTAAAAAAAGCTGGAAGTGACGCAACTTTAGTCGTGCGCCGAGAAACCAGTTTTCGTCAAGAACGCCCATGGGATAAGCCTTACGGTGCTTTTGATAACCATAAGCATATCAAGATTGCAGGGTTTATGTATTGGATGGTTATGTCAGGCGTAGCTACTGTAGGGACTGTATCGGCAATGATGCCGAGCGAATAACAACAACCGAACAACAATAACGATGCCCTCAAGGAGGAATATCATGCCTCTCATAACTGCGCAGATAGATGCTCAGCGACTCCGCACTGGCTCGACGCTGCTGCTGAGTGCCGGTATCGCTCTGCTGATGGTCAGCACGGCTCAAGCACAAAGCGAGACGAAAACGACCGCCGGAAGTGATGCCGAAAACGGCACCGAGAAATCGGTGTTTGGTCAATTGCCGGATGGCCGACAGGTCGATGTCTATCGGTTGAGCAACGCCAACGGTATTGAGCTACAGGTAACCAACTATGGCGGTATCATACTGTCATTGAAGACGCCCGATGTAGACGGCGAATTCGACGATATCGCCCTGGGTTTCGACTCGCTTGAGGCCTACCTCTCCGACGAATACCGCCAGGCCAATCCCTATTTTGGTGCCATCATCGGGCGTTACGGCAATCGCATTGCGGGTGGTCAGTTCTCGCTCGATGGCGATACCTACTCACTGGCCACCAATGACGGTAACAATCATCTACACGGCGGCGATCAGGGCTTCGATAAAGTGTTGTGGCAGGCCGAGCCGTTCGAGAGCGATGCAGGTACGGGACTTGTGCTGCGCTATACCAGCGAGGATGGCGAAGAGGGCTATCCCGGTAAGCTGGAGACCGAAGTCACCTACACTTTGACCGATGATGACGAGCTGATGGTCGATTATCGGGCGGTGACCGACAAAGCCACCCCGATTAACCTTACCCAGCACAGCTACTTCAACCTCAAGGGAGAGGGTAGCGATAGCATTCTTGACCACCAGTTGATGATCAACGCCCCCGAATTTACCCCAGTGAATGATTCGCTGATTCCCACCGGCGAGCTTCGCGCCGTAGAAGGCACGCCGTTCGACTTTACTCGGGCGACCGCCATCGGCGAACGGATCGATCAGGACAACGAGCAGCTCGAATTCGGCGGCGGCTATGACCACAACTTTGTGCTTGCCCGCGATAACGCGGCGTCAGATGAGTTGGTGCTGGCCGCCAAGGTATGGGAGCCGCAAAGCGGGCGCATGGTAGAAATCGAAACCACCGAGCCGGGCATTCAGTTCTACTCGGGCAATTTCCTCAACGGCAGTCTGACCGGCAAGCAGGGCGAGGCCTATGAACACCGCTCCGGCTTTGCCCTGGAAACCCAACATTTTCCTGACTCACCCAATCAGGAGGCGTTTCCCAGCACTACTCTAGCGCCGGGCGATACCTATCGCTCCCGCACGGTGTACCGCTTTTCCGCCAAGGAAGCGTTTGACTCATAACAACACCTGTTAGCGAAACACACTTCGCAATAACAACAACCGCCAAAACGGCAGGAGATACGACCATGCAACTCACAGCGACATTCAATCGTTTAGCTCTCGGTAGCGTCATCATGCTGGCTTCATTAGGGACGGCCCAGGCGCAGGAAGACGACGTCAAGATTGGCTTTATCGTCAAGAAACCCGAGCAATCCTGGTTCATCAATGAGCAAGAAGCAGCCACCGAGTTAGGCGAAGAGATGGGCTTCGACGTGGTGCGGCTGGGCGGCGAAGACGGCCAGGAAGTGCTCAGCGCGATTGATAATCTTAACTCCCAGGGGGCAGACGGGTTTGTGATTTGCCCGCCTGATGTACGCCTCGGGTCTGCGATTATGAATCGCGCCGAAGAGTACGGCATGAAAGTGATTACCGTGGACGATCAATTTGTCACCTCCAGCGGTGAGCCTATGGAAGGTGTGCCACACCTGGGCATGTCAGGTACTAAAATTGGCCAGCAAGTGGGCGATGCCATTGCTGAGGAAATGGAAGCTCGCGGCTGGGACCCAGAAGAGGTTGGCGCACTGCGCATTACTAATGAAGAGCTACCCACCGCCGTCGAGCGAACCGACGGCGCTACTGAATCGCTGCTGGCATCAGGCTTTCCTGAAGATAATATTTTTGATGCACCCCAGAAGAGCACCGACACCAGTGGGGCTTTCTCGGCAGCGTCTCCCGTGTTTTCAAAGCAGGATGATTTCGAGCATTGGGTGATTTACGCCCTTAACGAAGAGAGTGTGCTGGGTGGCGTCAGGGCGTCTGAACAGTATGGTTTGGATGCTGAGGATGTGATTGGCGTGGGTATCAACGGCTCGGGTGCTGCCTTTGCGGAATTCTCCCGCGACAACCCCACTGGCTTCCATGGCACCGTGGCGGTGAGTTCCACCATGCACGGTCGTCAAACGGCGGAAGATCTCTATCGCTGGATTACGGAGGACAAAGAACCGCAGGCCAACACTGAGACCTCCGGTACGTTGATGACGCGCGATAACTGGGAAGAAGTGCGTGAAGAACTCGGCCTATAAAGCACGGTGTCTGTAACGGCAAGCGTCTGCGGGAGAATTGAAGCATGTCAGATCCATATCTACGTTTCGACGGTATTAGCGTCGTTTTTCCCGGCGTACGCGCACTGGATGGCGTGAGCTTTGCCGCTCACGCCGGTCAGGTGCATGCCCTGATGGGCGAGAACGGTGCGGGTAAATCCACACTGCTTAAAGTGCTAAGTGGCGTAAACCGGGTGGCTGAAGGCGCGCTGTGGATCGATGGCCAACGCCACGTGTTCAGCAACGCCCGGGAAGCGCTGGGCGAAGGGGTCGCCATCATCTATCAGGAGCTTACGCTCTCGCCCAATATGTCGGTGGCCGAAAACCTGCTGCTGGGGCAACTGCCCACGCAGCGGGGATTTGTTAACCGTCGCCAGCTGCGCGAAAAGGCGCTGGCGATTCTTGACGACCTTGGCGAGGGGGATATCCACCCCTCCACCAAGGTGCGTGAGCTTTCCATCGGCCAGCAGCAGATGATTGAGATTGGCCGTGCCTTGCTGCGAGACGCCAAGGTCATCGCCTTCGATGAGCCCACCAGTAGCCTGTCCATCCAGGAAATTCGCCAGCTTAAGCGCATCATTAAACGGCTGCGCGACGAAGGGCGGGTGGTGCTCTACGTGACCCATCGCATGGAGGAAGTGTTCGAGATGTGCGATGCGGTCACCATCTTCCGCGACGGCAAGCACATCCGCACCCACGAGGGTATGTCGACGCTGACCCACGATCTTCTGGTGAGTGAGATGGTCGGCCGCGATATCGAGGATGTATATGGCTTTCGCGAGCGCCCGTTGGGTGACGTGGTATTTGCGGTAGACGGCATTGAAGGGCGTGGCCTGAAAGCTCCTGTGAGCTTTTCCGTCAAGCGCGGTGAAGTCTTTGGACTGTTTGGTCTGGTAGGGGCGGGGCGCAGCGAATTACTGCGCTTGGTCTGCGGTGTTGAAGAACCCAAGGCAGGCAGTGTGACCTTCCACGGCGAATCGCGACGCTTCAAAAACCCTGGCGAAGCGATTCGCGCCGGTATTGCCATGTGCCCCGAGGACCGCAAGTCCCAGGGCATCTTCCCGGTCGCAAGCGTAGCTGACAACCTCAATATCAGCTGCCGACGTCTATTCAAGCGCTGGGGGCTTTTTCGCCACCCCGGGCGGGAGCGGCGCAATGCCGAGTCTTACATCCAGCAACTGAGCATTAAAACGCCAGGCCCCCGCACGCCTATCGGCACCCTGTCGGGAGGCAATCAGCAAAAGGTCATTCTGGCGCGCTGGCTGGCCGAAAAGATCGACCTGTTCGTGATGGATGAGCCGACCCGCGGGATCGATGTCGGTGCGCGGCGGGATATCTACACCCTGCTTTACGACCTGGCCGAGCAGGGCAAAAGCGTGGTGGTGATCTCCAGCGACCTGGCGGAAGTCAGCTCCATCTGCGACCGCATTGCGGTGATGCGCGACGGCGAGCTGGTGGACGTCGTACCACGCGAGTCGGCAACGGCTGAACGCCTGCTGGGGCTGGCGCTGCCGGCCTGAGCGCGGCGCTTCATAGATTTTTCAACATACCGCTCTTCGAAACAGTTTTCAGGACAAACACCATGACAACTAACAATGTAACCCAGGGTGAGGAAAATGCCGCACCTGCGCGTCCAGCGGGGCGCCAGGGACTTATCAAACCGCTACGTACGCTGCTGGATACGTCGGGGCTGATTGCTATTTTCTTGCTGCTGTTTGTGGCACTCGCGGTGCTCATCCCCGACTTCCTAACCGGCCGCAACATGGTTGGGCTGCTGCTTTCGATTACCCTGATCGGCAGCTTGGCCACCACCATGATGCTGGTGTTGGCGCTTGGGGAGGTGGATCTCTCGGTGGCCTCCACGGTGGCCTTCGCGGGGGTGGTCGCCGCGGTGGTGACCTCGACCACCGGCAGCGTCTTTATTGGCGTGATCGGCGGCATTGTCGCTGGCGGCGCGGTGGGGGCCTTTAACGGTTTAGTCATTGCCAAGTTCGGCATTAATTCCTTGATTGCCACCTTGGCGGCGATGGAGTTCGTACGTGGCCTCGCCTACATCACGGCGGGTGGTGACGCCGTAATGATTACCGTGCCGGCCTTTTTCGACCTGGGCAGTACGGCCTTTCTCGGCCTGACCCTGCCGGTTTGGACCATGCTGGCCTGCTTTTTGATCTTTGGCGTGGTGCTCAACATGACCAGCTTTGGGCGTAATGTGCTGGCCACCGGCGGTAACTCGGAAGCCGCTGCGCTTGCCGGGGTTAACGTGCGCCGTCTCAAGATTATTGTCTTCGGCCTGCAGGGCGTAGTGGCAGGCGTTATCGGCGTGCTGCTGGCCTCTCGCATGGGGCTTGGCGATCCCAATACCTCCATGGGGCTCGAGCTGGCGGTGATCTCTGCCTGTGTGCTGGGCGGCGTGGCGCTGTCGGGCGGCGTGGCGACGATCACTGGCGTCCTCGTCGGCGTGCTGATCATGGGTTGCGTGCAGAACGCCATGGGTCTGCTCAACGTGCCCACCTTTTATCAGTATCTGGTGCGTGGCGCGATCCTGTTGATGGCGGTGATGTTTGACCGTTGGAAACAGACCCGCCGTCAGGGCACCTGACGCTTCAGCCTTCTTTTATTCCCATTTTCCCGGTTTTTTACGGAGACTCATCATGTCCGAGCGCCAGCGCCCCTTACGCTCCGCCGAGTGGTTCGGCACCGCCGACAAGAACGGCTTTATGTACCGCAGTTGGATGAAAAATCAGGGCATTCCCGACCATGAGTTTCAGGGCAAGCCAATCATCGGGATCTGCAACACTTGGTCGGAGCTGACGCCGTGCAACGCTCACTTTCGCAAACTCGCAGAGCACGTGAAGCAGGGCATTCTGGAGGCGGGCGGCTATCCGGTCGAGTTTCCGGTGTTCTCCAACGGCGAATCCAACCTGCGCCCCACGGCCATGTTTACCCGCAACCTGGCCAGCATGGATGTGGAAGAGGCGATTCGCGGCAACCCCATTGACGGGGTGGTGCTGCTGGTGGGCTGCGACAAAACCACCCCGGCGCTGCTGATGGGCGCGGCGAGCTGCGATATTCCCACCATCGTGGTTACCGGCGGGCCAATGCTCAACGGCAAGCACAAAGGCAAGGATATCGGTTCCGGCACCGTGGTCTGGCAGCTTTCCGAGCAGGTCAAAGCGGGAGAGATTTCACTCCACGACTTCATGGCTGCCGAAGCGGGCATGTCGCGCTCGGCGGGCACCTGCAACACCATGGGCACCGCCTCCACGATGGCCTGCATGGCCGAGTCGCTGGGCACCTCGCTGCCCCACAATGCGGCAATTCCGGCGGTGGACTCCCGCCGCTACGTGCTGGCGCACCTCTCCGGTAATCGCATCGTCGAGATGGTGAATGAAGACCTCAAGCTCTCCAAAATCCTCACCAGGGAAGCCTTCGACAACGCCATTCGTACCAACGCCGCGATTGGCGGTTCTACCAACGCAGTGATCCACCTCAAGGCGATTGCCGGGCGTATCGGGGTAGACCTGACGCTGGATGACTGGAGCCGGGTCGGGCGCGGCACCCCCACGGTGGTGGATCTGCAACCCTCAGGGCGCTTTCTGATGGAAGAATTCTACTATGCCGGTGGCCTGCCAGCGGTACTCAAGCGCCTGGGCGAGGCCGACCGCTTGCCCTTCAAGGACGCGCTCACCGTCAACGGCAAAACGCTGTGGGAAAACGTCCAGGACGCGCCGCTGTATAACGACGAGGTCATCCGGCCGCTAGATAACCCGCTCACCGCGGATGGCGGTATCTGCGTGGTGCGCGGCAACCTGGCGCCTAACGGCGCGGTGCTCAAGCCCTCGGCCGCGAAAGCCGAACTCATGCAGCACCGCGGCCGCGCGGTGGTCTTCGAAGACTTCGACGACTACAAGGCGCGTATCAACGACCCGGACCTGGATGTGGAAGCCAACGACATTCTGGTGATGAAACACTGCGGCCCACGGGGTTATCACGGCATGGCGGAAGTCGGCAATATGGGCCTGCCGCCCAAGATCCTCGCCCAGGGGATTACCGATATGGTGCGCATCTCTGACGCCCGTATGAGCGGCACCGCCTACGGCACCGTGGTGCTGCACGTGGCACCCGAAGCCGCCGCCGGTGGCCCGCTGGCCGCCGTCCGCAACGGTGACTGGATCGAACTCGACTGCGCAAGCGGCCGGCTGCACCTGGAACTCAGCGATGAAGAGCTGGCCTCGCGCCTGGCCGAAAGCGACCCCACCGCTGCTTCAACGCTGATTGCCAGCCAGGGCGGCTACCGCCAACTCTACATTGAGCGCGTCCTTCAGGCCGATGAAGGCTGCGACTTCGACTTCCTGGTCGGCTGTCGAGGGGCTGAGGTACCGCGGCACTCGCATTGATGGCTGGCGGGCCAGCTTAAAATAAAAAAGGTAGCGCGATGACCACCAGATTAAACGCTAAACACATCCTGGTGACCGGGGCTGCAAACGGGATAGGCCGCGCCATTGCCGAGGCTTGCGTCCAGGAAGGTGCCACAGTGGCGTTGTTGGATCGGGATGGTGAAGGCATCGAACGCCTGGTGGCTCAGCTACGTGGCGAAGGCCACAAGGTCCAGGCGTTGGTCGCTGATATTGCTGACCGCGATGCAGTGGAGGCCGCCGTGACTCAGGCATGCAAGTTCGCTGGGCCCTTGACCACGCTCGTCAATAACGCAGGGATGAATGTCTTTCACGAGCCGTTAGCCATGCCGGACGAGGCTTGGCAGCGTTGCCTCTCGGTCGATCTGGAAGGCGCCTGGCACTGCAGTAGGGCGGTATTGCCGGGTATGCTCGAGCAAGGCGGTGGTGCGATTATCAACGTTGCCTCCACCCATAGCTTCTCGATCATTCCGGGCTGCTTTCCCTACCCAATAGCCAAGCACGGTTTGATTGGTTTGACGCGGGCGCTCGGCATTGAGTATGCCTCGCGTGGCGTGCGGGTTAATGCCATCGCGCCGGGCTACATTGCCACTCCGGCAGTAGAGGCGCATTGGCAGTCATTCGATGATCCTGCAGCGGCGAAGGCTCGCATCGAAGCACTACTGCCGCCTGGTCGGCTAGGGCGCCCCGAGGAGGTGGCTATGACGGTCGTTTTTCTGGCGTCGGATGAAGCGCCCTTTATCAATGCAAGCTGCTTGACCATCGACGGTGGGCGCAGTGTGGTCTACCACGATTGACGCAGCACTACTCACCCCACCTTGCTGGCTGCTGCGCGCTACGCTGATTAACTTACCGACTTGGTCTGGCTATCGAAAAGGGTCTCTGCATCGGTGGCGGTTAGCGTCATGGCGATGCCGCCCATGCAGGTCATATCGCGATCCCAGGCGCAGCTCTCGATACGGGTAGTGCCCTTCAACTCGGCTACCAGAGCGTCATCAATGGCGCCGTGCATGGCGGTTTGCATAGCCTCAAAGCCGCGCACGCCGGAGCCGGTAATCAGCACTAAATCAGGGTTGAACAGTGCCATTACATTGGCAACACCGATACCCAGCGCACGGCCCGCCTCTTCATAGATGCGCTGAGCCACGGGATCACCCTGCAGTGCCAGTTGGGTTAGCGCCTGCATTTGTTGCTCAGAAGGGTGGGCGCTGTCGCCAGCAGGCAGTGCTAAATGATCGGCGGCGGCGCGATAGAGCGCGTAGTCGCTTGCGTAGGCTTCAATGCAGCCCCGGCGCCCACAGGCGCATAGCGCGCCACCCGGCTGGTATTTGCTATGCCCAAATTCGGCCGCTGAGCCATTGGCACCCAGAAACGGCACGCCGTTAATCAGCACCGACATGCCGATGCCGTAACCCAGCATAATGACCACCAAGTTGGGGCAGTTCATATAGGCGGGCTGGCCTGCCAGCAAGCTGGCGATGCAGTTGGCATCATTCTCCAGCAGTACACTGCAGTGAAAACGTTTCGCTAATTGTGCCGATATCGGTGCGTTACGAAAGCTTAAAGCGGGCGACCAGATAATCGTACCGCTCTGCGACGACACCACCCCCTGTACCGCCAAACAGATCCCCGCCAAGTGCTGAAAACCGTTTAGCTGTTGAGCGCAAACAGCGCTGATTTTCTCTTCCAGCAGTGTTTCCAGATCGTTGGCGTCGAGCGTCAAGGTGGCCACCGCGTGGTGCTCGCTATGGCGTACCTGACCCGAAAAGTCGCCCACCACCAGTTGGATCTCATTAATAGATAGTTTGATGCACACCACGCAGGCGGCATGCGGGTTGAGCTGTATCAGGGTTTTAGGCCGACCACGCCCGCTGGGGCGGGGTGTTTCAGGAGGACGCTCCTGAATCAACCCCTGTTGAAGCAACTCGGCGCTGATGGAGGTGACGGTGGCGGAACTGATGCCGTTTAGTGTGCCCAGGTCGACGCGTGCCACTGGCCCTTGGTCGCGCAGGGTGCGAATCACCGCCAACGTATTATCGTGGCGGCTGGTGTCAGTGGACGGAAGGGGCATAGATATCGCCATTGTTGAGTAACGCAGAACAGTCGATTTGCGTTCACATCCTGGCCTGTTCGCTCAAATGTCAAAACACGACCTAAGTTGCATATGCAGGTATTTATTTTAGCGCCTAAAGTAAATAAAACATCATTCAATAAGAATGAAAAGTGGGTAAGCCCCATACGCATAATAACAACAGCAATAAAATAGGTGGCCCATGCTCTTATCGGCGCGGCGAATCTGCCGCTCGTTTGGTGAAAACCAGGTGTTATTCGACGTTGACCTTGACCTGCAGGCGGGCGAGGTGCATGCCCTGCTGGGCGAGAACGGCGCCGGTAAATCGACCCTGGTAAAAATCCTTGCTGGCTATCTTCGCCCCACCTCGGGCGAGGTGTTTCTCGACGGAAAACAACAATACTACCGTTCAAGCGGCGAGGCAGAGGCCGACGGGGTGGTGATGATCCACCAGGAGCTGGCGTTAGCGGAACAGCTTAGCGTGGAAGAGAACATCTTCCTGGGCCGCGAACTACGCTGTGGATTGCTGCTGGATCGTCGCACCATGCGTGAGCGTAGCCGGACGGTATTGGCGGAGCTTGAAACCCATGTAGATCCCCGCGCCCGAGTGAAAGATCTCAGTACTTCAGATCAGCAGATGGTCGAGATCGCCAAGGCGATCACTCGCGATGTGCGCGTGCTGATCATGGATGAGCCGACGGCCACCCTGACGGAAAGCGAAGTGAAGGTGCTTTTCGAATTGGTTGCCCGCCTGCGAAAGCGGGGCGTAGCGATTCTGTATATCTCTCACAAGCTGCGCGAAATTGAGCAGATTGCCGACCATGTAACGGTGCTGCGCGACGGCCATTTGGTGGATAGCGGGCCTATGGCCGGGCGCAGCAAAGAAGAGCTGGCGCGGCTGATGGTGGGCCGCGAAATTAACGAGATGTATCCACCGCGTACCCACCTTCCGGCCGATGCGCCAGTGGTGCTGGAAGCGCGGGAGTTTGTGGTGCCGGGCGCCGTTAAGCAGGCCAGCTTTACCCTGCGGCGAGGTGAAGTGCTGGGGTTCGGCGGGGTCGTGGGTGCAGGTCGAACGGCGCTGATCGAAGCAGTGCTTGGACTGCGCGGCAAAAGTGCCGGCCAAGTGCTGCGTAACGGGCAGCCGATAGTGTTGCGCCACCTGCGCGATGCAGTACATCAGCGTATTGCCTACCTCACCGAGGATCGCAAAGGCAAAGGTTTGGTGCTCAATATGGACTTGCGCTCCAACGTTACCCTGCTCAATTTACGCGCTCATTGCCACCCGCTGATTGACCGCCGCCATGAAGAGCAAGCCTTTCAACAGGCCATTCAGCGCTTCGATATCCGGCTGCGCACGGCGACACGCACCGCCTCCGAACTCTCCGGCGGCAACCAGCAGAAGCTACTGCTCGCCAAGGTAATGTCCATCGAGCCCGAAATCGTGATTATCAACGAGCCAACCCGGGGTATCGATGTGGGAACCAAGCACCAGATTTATCACTTTATCCACGAGCTTACCGAGGCGGGCTGCTCGGTCATTTTAATCTCTTCAGAGATGAGCGAGCTGATCGGGCTTTCCCACCGCGTGGCGGTAATGTGCGCTGGCGTGCTCACCGGGGTGCTTGAAGGCGAGCAAATTAACGAACAAGAAATCATCCAGTACGCATCCGGCATTAAGGGAGTAGGGGTAGATGAGCAGCGTCATGCCTAATAACAAAACGGCCAACAACAAAAACATCAATTCGAAGGGGTTCTCCGTTGACCTGAAAACCTGGGGGCCGTTTGTGGCGCTGGTGGTTCTAGCGCTGCTGGGCGTGCTGATCAATCCGGCATTTCTAGGGCTGGATAACCTCTCGAACATGCTCACCCGCAGTGCTTTTATCGGCATTATTGCCATTGGCGCTACCTTCGTGATTACCGCCGGCGGGCTGGACCTTTCGGTGGGGTCGATGGCGGCGTTTATCGCCGGGGTGATGATCATTCTGATGAACAGCCTGGTTGACCAGTTTGGGCCAGGGTTGACCACCGTGCTGTGTGGCGTGGGTGCCTCGCTGTTGTTGGGGCTATGCGCTGGTTTGATTAATGGCATGGTAACCACCAAAGGCAAAATCGAAGCCTTTATCGTTACTCTCGGCACCATGGGGATTTACCGCTCGCTGGTTACTTACCTGGCCGATGGCGGCACCCTGACGCTTGATTGGGCGGTGCGCGATATCTACCGCCCGGTCTATTACGGCAATTTTTTAGGCATCACCTTTCCAGTCTGGGTGTTTCTGTTTGTCGCCATTGTTGGCTACATCCTGCTTAACTACACCCGTTTCGGGCGCTACTGTTTTGCCATCGGCTCCAATGAAAAAGTCGCCGAATACAGCGCCATTCACGTTGACCGCATCAAAACCATGACCTACATGCTGCAAGGCGTTTGTGTGGCCTTGGCGACGATTATCTATGTGCCGCGGCTGGGTTCTGCATCTGGGGCTACCGGGGTGCTATGGGAACTTGAGGCGATTGCTGCGGTGATCATTGGCGGCACCATGTTGAAAGGTGGCCACGGTCGCATCTGGGGCACGGTGGTGGGCGCCATCATGCTCACCATGATCGGCAATATTCTTAATTTGACCGACGCCATTTCCAACTATCTCAACGGTACGGTGCAGGGGATCATCATCATTGTGGCCGTCTACCTGCAGCGTGCCTCGTGGAGGAAAACTGGGCCGTAGGGCCACTTAAAAACCGCAACAGCGAGTGCAACATCGAAGGCTTCAACCGCATAACAAGTACAAACACAAAAGGAGCATCATTATGCCAACTATCAAAACAGCAGTGGCAACCTTTGTCACCGCAGCCGCACTGGGGCTTTCCGGGGCCGTGGTGGCCCAGGAAGTTACCATCGGGGTCTCGATTCCGGCCGCTACCCATGGCTGGACCGGCGGGGTCAACTACCACGCCGAGGAGGCCAAAGAGCGCCTTGAGGAATTGTACCCCGATATTGAAATCACCATTTCCACGGCGAGCACGCCAGGCGAACAGGCCAACGATCTGGAGGACCTGGTGTCGTTGCGTGATATCGATGCCCTGGTCGTATTGCCGTTCGAGTCGGGCCCGCTGACCGACCCGGTGCGCCGCGTTAAAGACTCTGGCGTGTTCGTTACCGTGGTAGACCGGGGACTCAATGAAGAAGGCATCGAAGATCTCTACGTGGCGGGTAATAACCACGAGTTAGGCCGCGTTTCGGGCGAGTACATCCGCGAACAGCTGGATGGTGAAGGCGACATTGTCGTGTTGCGCGGCATTCCTACCGTGATTGACGACGAGCGCGTGGAAGGCTTCGAGGAGGCAATTGAAGGTTCTGACGTCAATATCCTCGATATGCAGCACGCCAACTGGAATCGTGACGATGGCTTTGAAGTGATGCAGGACTACCTGTCGCGTTTCGATAATATCGACGCCGTTTGGGCTCAGGATGACGACATCGCGCTTGGTGTGATTGAAGCGGTACGTCAGGCGGAGCGCGAAGACGAGCTGTTTATCGTCGGCGGCGCGGGCATGAAGGACATTATCAAGCGCGTGATGGACGGCGATGAACTGGTGCCGGTAGACGTGCTGTATCCGCCCGCCATGATCGCCACGGCCATGGATCTGACCGTGCAGCACTTCGTCTCTAATGGCCCGGTATTGGGCGAGTACATTCTAGGCTCGCCGCTGATCACCGAGGAGAACGCCGAGCAATACTATTTCCCCGACTCGCCGTTCTGAGCTGACAAAAAAGGCGCGGGTGACGCCGCCCGCGCTCCTCTATTCATATCAATTAGATTTCACAGAGAGAGTCCTATGAAAACCATCAAAGGGCCCGCGCTCTTTCTCGCCCAGTTCGCCGGTGACGACGCCCCCTTTAATAGCCTCGACAGCATTGCCGCCTGGGCGGCGGGGCTGGGGTATCAGGGTGTGCAGATTCCCAGTTGGGATGCGCGCATGATCGATCTCAAGCGTGCCGCCGAGAGCCGCACCTACTGCGACGAGATCAAAGGCACCTTGGCCAAACACGGCCTGGCGCTCACCGAACTCTCCACCCATCTTCAGGGCCAGTTGGTCGCCGTGCATCCGGTTTACGACGAGATGTTCGACGGCTTCGCGGTACCCGAAGTGCGCGGCAACCCCAAAGCGCGCCAAGCGTGGGCGGTGGATCAGCTCAAGCTGGCTGCCAAGGCATCGCAAAACCTTGGCCTTACCGACCACGGCACCTTTTCCGGGTCACTGGCGTGGCCGTTTATTTATCCTTGGCCTCAGCGCCCCGCAGGTTTGGTCGACACCGCGTTTGACGAGCTGGCTAAACGCTGGCGGCCGATTCTGGATGCCTTTGACGAGGCGGGCGTGAACCTCTGCTACGAGATTCATCCCGGCGAAGATCTCCACGACGGCATCACCTTTGAGATGTTCCTCGAGCGGGTCGGCCACCACCCGCGCTGCCACATTCTTTATGACCCCAGCCACCTGATTCTGCAGCAGCTCGACTACCGTGGCTTTCTGGACGTGTATCGCGAACATATTCAGATGTTTCACGTTAAGGACGCCGAGTTTAACCCCAGCCCCAAACAGGGCGTGTACTCCGGCTATCAGTCGTGGACGGAGCGCGCGGGACGATTCCGCTCGCTGGGCGATGGCCAGATCGACTTCAAGTCGATCTTCTCCTGGATGGCGGCTAACGACTATCACGGCTGGGCGGTGCTGGAGTGGGAGTGCTGCCTGAAACACCCGGAAGTCGGCGCCCGTGAAGGCGCGACCTTTATTCGCGACCACATTATTGAGGTCACCGAGCGGGCGTTTGACGACTTCGCCGACGGCGGCTCCGACCAAGCCGCCAATCGCCGCATTCTGGGTCTTTAAGGAGGGCAATACGACATGAGCACTCAACACGACACGCCGCGTCGGCTGCGCTTGGGCATGGTCGGCGGCGGCCAAGGGGCGTTTATTGGTGGGGTGCACCGCATCGCCGCCAGATTAGACGACCACTACGAGCTGGTCGCCGGGGCTTTCGCCTCTGACCCCGAGCGTAGCCGGGCCGCCGGCGCGGAACTGCACGTGGCGGATGACCGCGCTTACCCTGACTACCAAACCATGGCTGAGGCGGAGCGCAAGCGCCCGGATGCCATCGATGTGGTCGCCATTGTGACCCCCAATCACATGCACTTCGACGTGGCACGCACTTTTCTGGAAGCGGGCTTTCACGTCATCTGCGACAAGCCGATGACGATCACCCTGGAAGAGGCCGAAACCCTCGCCGAGCTGGTGGAACGGACGGGACTGTTCTTCGGTTTGACCCATAACTACTCCGGCTACTCGCTGGTTCGCCAGGCTCGGGAGATGGTGGCCAACGGTGAGCTGGGCGAGCTGCGCGTGGTGCAGGTGGAGTATCCGCAGGATTGGCTTTCCACCCGCCTGGAAGACAGCGGCGTTAAGCAGGCCGAGTGGCGCACCGATCCCAAGCGCAGCGGCCCCGCGGGCTGCTTGGGCGATATCGGCACCCACGCCTATCACCTGGCGCGCTATGTGACCGGCCTGGAGCTCGGATCCCTCGCCGCCGATATGCACACCTTTGTGGAAGGCCGCGCACTGGATGACAACGTGCATATGCTGCTGCGTTTCAAGGGCGGCGCACGGGGCATGCTGTGGTCGAGCCAAGTGGCACCCGGTAATGAAAATGGCCTGCGGATCCGCGTTTATGGCAGCCAAGGTGGTCTTGAGTGGCGCCAGGAAACCCCCAATCAGCTCGTGCATTCGCCGCTGGGCGAGCCACCACGCATCCTGACGCGCAATGGCCCTGGCCTGTGCGATGCAGCGCTGGCGGCGGCGCGCATTCCACCGGGGCATCCGGAAGGCTATCTCGAAGCTTTTGCGCAGCTTTATCGTGATTTCGCGGTGCAAATCCATGCTCGCCAGAACGGCGCAAGCGCCAATGCGCTTGCCGCACTAACGCCGGGGGTGTCCGATGGTGTTGATGGTCTGACGTTTATCACCCGAGCATTGGCCTCGTCCGCCGCCGGGGGGCAATGGGTAGACGTTTAGGCAAGGCGAATGGGGTTCTGTAATAACAATAAAGCGGCGTAGGAATCGACATGAATCAACATTCAGCGCGTTATGCGAGCCTAGAACAGCGAGTGGTCTTGATTACCGGGGGTGGCAGTGGCATTGGGGCTGCTCTTACCCGTGCCTTTCATCGTCAGGGCGCGCGGGTGGTGTTTGTGGATATCAACGACGAGGCCAGCCAAGCGCTGGTCGCAGAACTCAGCGACGAAACCGGCCAGGCGCCGCTTTACCACCACTGCGATATTCGCGACGTGGCAAGCCTACAGCAGGTGATCGCGGATACCGGCCAAAATGTCGGGCCGATTCATACCCTGGTGAACAATGCCGCCAACGATGATCGTCATGCCTGGCAGAAGGTGGATGTTGCCTACTGGGATGAGCGTATGTCACTTAACCTGCGTCCGATGTTCTTTGCTGCCCAGGCGGCGGCTGAACAGATGATAAAAGCAGGCGGTGGCTCGATCATTAATTTTGGCTCGGTCAGCGTGCAAATGGCGCTGGGCGGTTTGCCCCTTTACGTTACTGCCAAAGCGGCAGTGCACGGTTTAACGCGCAGCCTGGCGCGGGACCTGGGGGAGCACAATATTCGCGTTAATACGCTAGTGCCTGGCGCGGTGATGACCGAGCGGCAGTTGGAAAAATGGATCGGCCCCGACGACGAAGCCGCCATTCAAGCGCGCCAGTGCTTGAAGCTGCGTCTTCAATCCCAACACATTGCCCCCGCCGTGCTGTTTTTGGCCAGCGCCGAAAGCCAGGCCATCACCGGCCAGGAGCTGGCGGTGGATGCCGGCTGGGCTTAGATAAGCAGCCGTTAATAACGAAAGCGGGCTTGGCGTTTGCGGAATCGAGGCCAATATAGATTTGGATAGTTCCTTGATGGACGACTACATTGTTATTTGCCGTACGCGTTTATGGTGACCTTTCACCTTTTGCAGTTGAGGGGAAACTTAAATACGGCTTGGTATGACTTGACTGATACATAATCATTTACTAGTGTAAGAGTTGTACAGGTAAGGGCGGCTAGATGTTCTCACCTGGGAAGTAAAGCCAAATAGGAGATGGTATTATGATGAAGAAGGATTTTTCCAAAAAACTAGGCATTCTAGGCGTATCGTTTGCTTTGATGGCCAGCCCACTCGCCTTTGCCGACATGCATGAAGATGACGAGCCAAAGACTGGCACTAAGCAAGAGGCTGATCTGGATGAAGGTCAAGATACGGCGGGCTCTTCGGGTTCAGATAGCGGTGAGCCTGTAGCGGGTGAAGAGGAGAATGATTCAACGACGGGTACTCAAGAAGAATCTGATTTAGACGCAAGTCAAGAGTCCACGGGTTCCTCTGACTCTGACGACCCCGTTGTAGGTGAAGAAGAAAATGACGCATCGACCGGCACCCAGCAAGAGTCCGAAGTTGACGAAGATGAATAAGTCATTACGGTTTTGAGGTAACAGGTACTGTTATGTCTCAGCTGTCTTAACTCTCTCATTTCGTATATGAGCTCTAAATGCCCCGCTAATGCGGGGCATTTTCATTTAGCGATGAGCCTCAATTAAGCAACATAAGCCGCTAGATACTATTCATTTACTCAATCACTTGCCCCTCACGGCAGAGTCCCTCGGGCGCATGTGCCACGGTTAAACAGCCAAAAGCCGCTAAGTTGATCCGGGCTTGGCATGAACTGGCACGCCTTTTTTTCAGTATGATGTTGAAATTGAATAATTTTTTATTTTTATAAAAAAAATGGCATGGTGACTGCAATCATTAGGGCAAGAACGGACAGGTAGGACGACCTAACGTTCTTGTCCAGAAAGTGAAGCCAAGATAGGAGGCAGTATCATGTTGAAGAAGGATTCTCTCAAGAAGCTAGGCATCCTCGGCGTATCTTTCGGTCTGATGGCCAGCCCGTTAGCTTTTGGCATGGATGAAGAAGAGGAGCAAGAGCCTGCACCGCAAGAAGAGACGACGCAGGATGAAGATCAAGGTTCCATGAATTCATTCGACTCAGAGGAAGAGGAAGACACTTCTACTGAGTACGAGGAAGAGGAAGAAGAGAAAGACTTCTCTTACGAAGATGAGGAAGAAGAGGAAGAAGATTGGGAAACTGAGGAAGACGATTCTGAAGAAGATTCAGATTGGTAATCCCCATCTTGATGGAAGATTAACTCTTCAGTTGATGGAAGATTAACTCTTCAGATTCAAGGATGAATCTTAAATGCCCCGCTACTGGCGGGGCATTTTGCGTGTGCTTGCCTAGCGCACAGTGAATAACGGGCGTTGAATGTCACGGCGTGCCCGGCGCAGTGATGATCGAACGGCAAGTGTAAAAGTGGATCTGCCCCGACGACCAAGCGGCAATTCTCAAGCCAGGCAGCACCACAAGCTGCGTCTCAAATCTCAACATAGTGCCGCCACCTTGCTGTTAGTAGTCAGCGCCGAAAGCAGGCAATTACCGTTTAAGAATTGGCCGTGTAATGCGGGCTCATGTGCCGGAGTTAAACAGCAAAAACGTCCTTCAAGCGGTAGGTTGGCAAGCATTGGCATGACGATTAATTTTTTATCATCATGATTTTATGAGACTTTTTATTTTATTGTGAAAACTGGCATGCCAGCTGCAATTATCTGGGTAAGAACGGACAGGTAAGACGACCTAACGTTCTTACCCAGAAAGTGAAGCCATATAGGAGGCAGTATTATGTTGAAGAAGGATTCTCTCAAGAAGCTAGGCATCCTCGGCGTATCTTTCGGTCTGATGGCCAGCCCGTTAGCTTTTGGCATGGATGAAGAAGAGGAGCAAGAGCCTGCACCGCAAGAAGAGACGACGCAGGATGAAGATCAAGGTTCCATGAATTCATTTGACTCAGAAGAAGAGGAAGACACCTCTACTGAGTATGAGGAAGAAGAGGAAGAAGATTGGGAAACCGAGGAAGATGATTCAGAAGAAGATTCTGACTGGTAAGCCCGTCTTCAATGAAAGGTTAACTCTTCAAATTCAATGATGAGTCCAAAATGCCCCGCCGTTTGCGGGGCATTTTTGCGTGGGTAGATATCAAACTGTTACTAGTCTCTAGGTGTACAGCGTTGAAGCAGAAACATAAGGGTGGGTTCATATTCGAGGCCAAATAAGGTAATACCGTAAGGGTCAATGTGGGATGATCACTGGAAATAAGGATATGCCGATGGCGATTGCCTGGAACGAGACGCCCCACCTGCCCAAAACGGAAGGCCGCATTGAGGCGATCGATTTAGCTCGCGGCATCGCAATCGGGTTAATGATCGTGAGCCATTCCGTCAGTGGGCTAGTGGGCATTCCTAACGTGCCCGAGTGGGGTATGGTGCCCATTCACTTTCTCACCAAGTTTTCTTCGTCGCTGTTTATCCTGGTATTTGGTATCGCGCTGGCGGTGGCGTTTTTGCCCCACGTGCATCGCGATGGCTGGCCCAAACGCCGCCTTAAATTGTGGTTGCGCGCGGTAGAGGTCTGGTTTTGGTACAAGGCCCTGCTGATTTTTGAAATGTTGCCGTTTAACACGCCGAGCGAAATCGTCGATGCGCTGCTCTACGGTCGCTTTGGCATCTGGGTGGAAATTCTCGGGTTTTACGCCATCGCGCTGTTGTGGGTGCCGTTAATACTGCCACTTTGGGCACGAGCGCCCCTTTGGAGCCGATTGGCCGTTATCGCCGGGCTGACCTCGCTCGCAGCGTGGTTGCAAGGGCTTTCATTTGGCGGTAACGATATTCTCAAGGCGCTGCTGGTAGACCACGAGGATCACTATGCCTGGGGCCAGCTCAGTCGTGCGCCACTTATTTTGCTGGGGCTTTTGTTGGGTGAAGCGTTACTGCGCTGCGTGGGCGACCCGGCGCTAAAACGCCGTCTGATCTTTTCGCTGCTTGGCGTAGGAGCGCTACTGGTCGCTGGGTTTTATGTGCTGGCGTTGGCCGGTGGCGATGTCCATGCCGCCATGCTGGCGGTGGCCAATAACCAGGGTAAACATCCGCCGGGGCTTGCGTTTATGCTGTTTAGCCTGGGTGGCGCGCTGGTGCTATTAGCCCTTGCGATAGCCGGTGGCACCAAAGCAGCCAAAGCACTGATGCCCCTCACGCTGGTGGGCTCGGATGCGCTCAAAGCGTTTATCTTTCATATCGTGGTGATTTTTCTGATGCTGCGTTTTTTGTGGGAAGGCGAGGGTATGTATAGCTATCCACAGGCGCTTGGCGTTGGTGGCCTGTTAATCCTTGGGGCAGCCGCGTGGATTTGGCTGACTCGCTGGATGAATGCTCATCGCTAATTCAATCTTAGGAGTTGGTACGTTGCGACACTGGTTTTATGGCAGCTTGGTCGTGGTAGCGCTGCTTTTTGTGCTGCCTGCCCACGCGGGTGGATATGACGCGCATTGGTACCATGAGGTGGACAAACAAAGTGCTTGGCAAAGCAACCTGGATGCCCGAATGACCGCAATAGCAGAGCGCTTTGCGGGCAATATTGGCGTTTATGTGCAAAACCTTACCAGCGGCGAAGCCTACAGCTGGCGCGCCGATGATCCTTGGTATCTTGCTTCGCTCATCAAAGTGCCGGTCGCGGCGGAGGTGTTGGGCAAACGTGTGCCGACCAGCGAGCGGTTGACGCTGACCCAAAGCGATTATGTAGATGGTGCGGGGCCCACCAACTGGCACGACCCTGGCACGCCGATATCGGTGGGGTACTTGTTGGAGCATATGATCACCGTGAGCGATAACACCGCTACGGACATGCTGATTGAGCGCGTCGGCCTGGATAACGTCAACCAACGCGCCCGCGCCATGGTGGCGGCCAATGGCGGGGACCCTGATACGCTAGGGCCGATATCCAAATTGGTGGGTGTGCGCCAAGGCGTTTACGGCGAACTGCATTCAGAGGCGCGCTCATTGGACGGTATGGATTTTATAGCGCTGCGTGAATCCCCGGTAAGTCAACGCACTCAGGCGCTAGCCAAGCGGCTAAATGTTTCCCCTGAGACGTTCAATCAGCCCGATTACCATCGCGCCTTTGATGCCTACCAAGAGAGGGGCGAAAACGCAGGCACTTTGCGCGCGTTCGGCGATGTACTGGCGACGCTTTACCGAGGTGCCATGCCAGACCTTCAAGGTTCGCCAAGCGATGAGGTGCTCGCCTTAATGGCCAACACCCGCTCCGGCGAACAGCGGCTAAAGAAAGGCTTTGGCGAGTCAGTCAGCTACGCACACAAAACCGGCACCCAGGACCGCCGCAGCTGTGATGCCGGGTTGGTAGAGCGCAAGGAACAGCCCAACGCCGCCTGGGCGGTAGTGGTCTGCACTCAGGGCCCGGACGAGGTCAGCGACCATGAGCGCGCCCTGGTAGGCGTGGGGCTGGCGCTGCGCCGCAGCGGTGCGCTGGGGGCGCCCTGGTAGTCAGCCGTTTTTGTGTCCTCCGTGCTAAACTAGCCATCGCGCCACTCGCTATCAGCGGCCGCCCGATGGCCGCTTTTTCAGGAGCCTGCCTTGAACGACCCCATTATCGAAATCCGTGGTCTGAATAAAACCTACCAAGGAGGATTTCAAGCGCTTAACCGTGTGGATTTGCAGATTCAACGCGGCGAAATTTTTGCCTTGCTAGGCCCCAATGGGGCGGGCAAGACCACGCTGATTAGCGTGGTATGTGGCTTGGTTACGCCCAGCGAAGGTCAGGTATTGGTCGATGGCTTCGACAATGTAACCGAGTACCGCCAAGCCCGCGAGCGCATTGGCCTGGTGCCCCAGGAGCTAACCAATGAAGCTTTTGAGACGGTATGGAACACGGTTAGCTTTAGCCGTGGCTTGTTTGGCAAGCCGCCTAACCCTGATCATATCGAAAGCGTGTTGAAATCGCTGGCGCTGTGGGAAAAACGCGATAACCGCTTGATAACGCTATCGGGCGGCATGAAACGCCGCGTGTTGATCGCCAAGGCGCTCTCCCACGAGCCGCGCATCTTGTTCTTGGATGAGCCCACCGCTGGCGTTGACGTCGAGCTGCGCCGAGAAATGTGGCAGGTGGTGCGCGAACTACGCGATAACGGCGTAACCATTATTCTGACCACGCACTATATCGAAGAAGCCGAGGAAATGGCCGACCGCATCGGGGTAATTAACCGGGGTGAAATCGTGTTGGTCGAAAATAAGCACGCGCTGATGAGCAAGCTGGGCAGCAAGCAACTGACGCTTTACCTCAACGAGCCGTTAGCGATGCTGCCACCTGCGCTCGACCGGCCTGAACTCAGCTTAATGGCTGAAGGTTATGAACTGGTCTACACCTACGATGGCCACCAGGAAGAGGATGGCCATGGTATTCCGGCCCTACTCACAGCGCTTGAACGTGAGGGCATCACCTTCAAGGACCTACACACTCGGCAAAGTTCGCTCGAGGATATTTTTGTTGACTTGGTGAATCCTAAGGAACACGCATGAACCTCTATCCCGTTCGCGCTATTTACATGGCCGAAATGGCGCGCACCCGGCGCACGTTGCTGCAAAGCATTGTGTCGCCGGTAATTTCCACTTCGCTCTACTTTGTGGTGTTTGGTGCGGCGATTGGTTCGCGGATTAGCGAAGTGGACGGCGTTAGCTATGGTGCGTTTATCGTGCCGGGGTTGATCATGTTAATGCTGCTGACCCAGAGCGTCTCGAATGCCTCGTTTGGGATTTTCTTTCCCAAGTTCTCTGGCAGCATTTATGAACTGCTCTCCGCGCCTATCTCGCACCTGGAAATTGTCGTCGGCTATGTGGGGGCGGCGGCGTCCAAGTCGATTTTGCTAGGGCTGATTATCCTCGCTACCTCCGGGTTTTTTGTGCCGCTGGAAGTCGCCCATCCGATATGGATGCTAACCTTTCTGGTGCTCACCGCGATCACTTTCAGTCTGCTAGGTTTTATTATCGGTATCTGGGCGGAAGGGTTTGATCGCTTGCAGTTAGTGCCGTTACTGGTGATTACCCCGCTGACGTTTTTAGGCGGTAGTTTCTACTCCATCGATATGCTGCCACCGTTTTGGCAGGGCGTCACGCTGCTTAATCCGGTGGTGTATCTGGTCAGCGGTTTTCGTTGGAGCTTTTACGGCATCAGCGATGTCAGCCTTGCGGCCAGCGTTATTATGATATGTCTGTTCCTGGCGGCTTGCCTGGCGACTATTGGCTGGATTTTTCGCACCGGCTACCGTCTCAAACCCTGATCGTGAATTAACCCGCGTCTTAAAACGTCAACTCAGGAAGCTAGTAAACCTTTATGCCGCTACTGCACAGTATCGTCCACCGCCTGGACCCGACGCTTGATGGCGAGCGCCTAACGCTGACCGCGGCTCCTGCCGAGGCCGATAACGTCGAGCCCGTGATGGAAAGCCTGGTCAGCGCGCTCAACGACACCTACAACACCAAGCCCAAAGGTTGGGGATGCTTCGCCGAAGAGGGCGAGCAAGCCGGGCCGCTGTCGGTATGGTTGCGCGACTATTTAGCTGGCGAGAAGCGCTTTGACGAGTTGGCCACCGCGCTTGCCGAAAGGCTTGCAAGCCAGCTTCAAGAGCAGCTGTCAGTGAGTGGTTACTTGGTGATCAGTCATCAGCGCCAGGGCGATACCGAAACCCTGTTTATGGGGCTTGTTCACCAGCGCGAGGGCATTGGCATTAACGATGCGCACCAGGCAGTACCCGCCGCCCAGCTCAATACCCGCCAACTGACGCTGGCGGCGCGGATTAACCTCAGCCAATGGCAAAGCGATTCGCCGGATGCTCAGTACGTGTCGTTTTTGAAAGACCGCGGCGGTAAGAAGCTAGGCGAGGGGATGATGGCGCTGCTGGGTATGGAAGAAGGCATTGACGCGCCCACCGAAACCCGCACGCTGCTTAAAGCCTTCAGTGACTACGTCGAAAAAGAAGACTTCGACGACGAGGCCAGCCGTGAAAAAACCGACACCCTGGTAGGTTACGCCAACGACCAGCTAAGCCGAGGGGAACCCATGACGCTCGACGAACTCTCAGCGCTGGTCGATGAAAAGCAGCCCAAGGCCTTTTACGAGCACATTCGTAATGCTGATTACGGCCTGTCGCCGGAGATTCCACCGGATAAGCGCACCTTGAATCAATTTAGGCGCTTCACCGGGCGTGCGGGCGGCGTGTCGATCAGTTTTGATTCACACCTGCTTGGCTCAAGCATTGAATATGATGCTGCCCAGGATCGACTGATTATCAAGCAGGTACCCAAACAGCTCAAAGAGCAGCTTACCAAGCAGGAATAAGGCCGCAACAACGGCTTGCCGCCCGAGGAGACCCCCATGCTGGATACTATCCAACAGTTTTTTCAGCGCACGCTTTCGCAACCTGAGCAGCGCGACAATCAAACTCTCACGCTGGAGTTGGCTTCGGCGGCGTTGCTGTTTGAAATCGCCCGCGCTGACCACGATACCAGCACCGCCGAGCTTGACGTCCTGCGGAGTATGCTGCTTGAGCGCTACCAACTGAGCGAAACCGATGTTGACGAGCTGATGGCGTTGGCGCGGGACGAAGTGGAAGACGCGGTCGATCACTACCAGTTCGTCAGCCTGATTAAAGAGCACTACGGCTACGATCAGCGCTGCGAATTGGTGGCGCTGATGTGGCAGTTAGCCTGGGCCGACGGCAGCGTGGATGCGTTGGAAGAACACCGTATTCGTCGCTTGGCTGATTTATTACATGTCAGCCACAGCGACTTTATTCGCACCAAACTATTAACCGAGGAGCGTGTAAACCAAGATGGATGATCGCAACGAAGGCTCAACATTAATGGATCTGATTGCGTCAATGGAGCGTATGGAGCAGGAAGCTCAGCGAGTCAGCGTTGACGATGTGGTTCAGGCAATAGGGCGGCGTTCGTTTGGGCCGCTATTGCTGGTCGCTGGATTAATTACGCTTACCCCGATCATCGGCGATATACCCGGTATGCCAACGCTTATGGCTGCGCTGGTGCTGCTAGTATCGGTGCAGCTATTAGCCGGACGGGAGTCTTTCTGGTTGCCCGGTTGGATGCTCAAACGCTCTCTCTCACGCCAGAAGTTCGATAAAGGCATCAAGCTGATGACAAAGCCCGCACGTTGGATTGACGGGCTATTGAGGGTACGCCTGCCGTGGCTAACCGGCTATATTGGCATCCGGGTGACGGCGGTTGTGTGCTTGTTGATTGCTCTGGCCATGCCGCCGATGGAGTTTATTCCCTTCTCAGCCAATGGCGCGGGCTTGGCGCTGGCGCTGTTAGGCCTGGGGTTGGTAGCGCGGGACGGCTTAGTACTGCTATTAGGATTTGCCCTCATAGGCGCAACCGCCGCGCTCGTTTTGGTTAACGTACTTTAATCCGGCATTATTCATAGGAGCCTCATTATGACCGATACGCCGCCGACACCCCCAAAGCTGCCGGAAGAACAGAGCTCTTGGGAGCGCCGAGTGGAAACCGCCCTATGGAACTCGCGGTTTTTGGTCATGCTGGCTGTGGTGCCGAGCCTGTTGGGCGCGGTGATGCTGTTTGTGGTGGGCACCGCTGATATCTTTAAGGTCGTGATACGCACGCTGCATTACTATTTTGTCGACAGTAGCGTGGATATCCACGAAAGCCTGGTGCCCGATATCATCATTGCTGTGGATATCTATTTGATTGCCATCGTACTGATGATATTTGGGCTAGGCATCTACCGACTGTTTGTGTCGCGCATTGACCAGGCGGAAGCCCGAAATCCCAATCACCCCTTTAACGTTGCCTCGCTTGACCAGCTAAAGGATAAAATCGCCCGGGTGGTTATTCTGGCGGTGATTATCGAATTCTTCCGCGCGGTGGTGGATATCCGTTTTGCTACCCCGTTAGAGGCAATTTACCTGGCGCTTTCAATACTGGCGTTGGCCGCCGCGCTCTATCTGATGAGTCTGGGGCACAAAAAAGAATAGCGGCTAGCCATCAGTCAACAGGTCCTCTACTAGGTCATGCAAACGTTCCTGAAACTGCCCGCCGGGCGAGGGCGGGCTTGGGTCCGCCGTAATCACGATGGTTAACTCCCGCTCTGGGATTACGTACAACGCCTGGCCGCCGAACCCGCGCCCGTAGTAGGCCTCTTCGCCACCCAACTGGGTAATAAACCAGCCGTAGCCATAGCCGTCGCCGGTCCAGCGCGAGGTGCCCCGTGGCGTCCACGATTGCGCTACCCAGCCTTCCGGCAGCACGCGCTGGCCGTCTCCGTTGTTATCAAAAACCATGCCATCGTTGCGATACAGCTCGCCGATTTCCACCAGCGCCCGCGGCGAAAGCTGCATGTCGTTGCCACCGAAATAAACTCCCTGCGGGTCGCGCAACCAACCAGGAATGGCAATGTTAAGTGGCTCGGCCAACAGGCGCTGGGCCAGGGCGTGGGTAGACTCGCCGCTGGTATACGTCAGCGCGGCGGAAAGCAGATGGCTAGAGCCAGTGGAATACAACATGCGCCCGCCGGGGCGGTCGACAAACGGCCGCGTCAGGGCATCCTCCACCCAATTGGGGCTGGCCACCCAGGAAGCGTAATTCTCACCAGAGGTGCGCTCAAGCCCCGCCTGCAGCGACAGCAGATGGCTCACAGTAATATCGGCGACTTCCGGGTCCGCCGACTCGGGCACGCGATCGCCAAGCAACGACACCAGCGACTGATCGGTCGACTCGATAATATTCGCCTCAATCGCAGCACCGACCAACGCCGCCAACACGGTTTTGGATAACGATTTGATGTTTGCCAGGGCATCAACGCCTGGCCCGCCCTGGTGGTGCTCGTGAATCACCTCACCCTGATGAGCGACCACAATGTTGTGCAAACGCGAATAGCCGCGGGCATCCTCGCTCAGGGTTTGTAGCGCGGCGGCGCTGGGGGCAGTGGATGAGGCTTCTTGGGCAAGTACGGGGGAGAAAAATGGCGTAGCAGCTAAAAAACTGATGCAGGCAGCGGATAACAGCGAGCGCATGACAAACCCTCAGCGAATGGGAATCCCTTTGAGCCTACCATCATCCCAGGGTTCCAGCCCCGTCATGGTAAATCGTGTAAATCAAGTAACGTCTTGAATACGCAAAGTTTGAAAAGGCCTGCTAGGCTTTAGGGGGTAAGCGATAATCGCAATACGTATTCCAACCGCGCAACACGCAAGGAGCGACGCAATGAATAGTATTATTTACATCGTAGGACTGGTAGTGGTCGTGCTGTTTATTCTTTCAATTCTCGGCCTACGCTAAAAAACACTGACTAACTTCGCGCTCATCCCGTTAATCAGGATTTTTCAAACCGTATGGGTCATCGCAAGCAGTTTTGGTACAACGACTAGGCGCAGTCCGCTGCGCCTTCCCCAAACATATCAAACATCAGCTCGCGCCCCATGGGCGTTAATACGAAGCGGCCTTGCTCATTGCGAGTGGCCGCTTGGCTGGTTTCCAATACCTGCTGGCAGGTGGCCCATCCGGGAGCGTTTTGGCTTAGCGACTGCAGTTCCTTCCGATTGAGGCCGCGCTGGGCCAGCGTAATTGTCTCCAACACATGGCCATTGTCATAAAGTAATTCGGCCACCACGGCCAAACACTGGCGTAAGCTGCGCTGAACGTGACTGGCGGTGGATATGTCGCTGGGCATTCCCTTCTCCTAATACGTTAGCTCGGCAGGGCACTGGCATCTAAAGCCTGATTGCCAATGACGATGTGTTGCAGTGCATTATAAACCAAAGTCGATATTAGACCAACGTCTAGCCTACGTTTTTCACTGGCCGCCCCGTCATCAAAACGTGGATGACGTGATAAGCTCGTCTTTATCTTCGTCACCCCGTATAGATGAGTGAGTTAACACGGCATGCATATCAGTGTTTTTGGAAGCGGTTACGTAGGATTGGTGGCAGGCGCCTGCCTGGCCGATGTAGGGCATCAAGTGACCTGTATGGACGTCAATGCCGAGCGAATCGCCCAGCTTAATGCCGGTGAGGTGCCCATCTTTGAGCCAGGGCTGAGCACCCTCGTCGCGCATAACATTGAGGCGGGGCGGCTACGCTTTACCACCAACGCAGAACAAGCCGTTCTGGAAGGCGAACTGTTGTTTATCGCCGTTGGCACTCCGCCGGATGAAGACGGAAGTGCCGACCTACGTTATGTGTTGGATGTCGCGCGTACCATTGGCCAGCACATGAACGATTACAAGCTGGTGATTGATAAATCCACCGTGCCGGTGGGCACCGCTGAGAAGGTGCAAGCGGCGATCAGCGACACCCTCGTCGCCCGCGGTGCCGATGTGCCCTTTGATGTGTGCTCTAACCCCGAGTTTATGAAAGAAGGCGCGGCGATCGAGGACTTTACCCGCGGCGCGCGGATCATCGTCGGTACCGAGAGTGAACGTGTGAAAGCCCGCATGCACGAGTGCTATGCGCCCTATAACCGCAACCACGACAAGCTGATGTTCATGAGCGTGCGCGCCGCCGAGCTCACCAAATACGCTGCCAACGCCATGCTGGCCACCAAGATCAGCTTTATGAACGAGATGGCCAATCTGGCCGAACGCCTCGATGTAGATATTGAAGACGTACGCCGGGGCATTGGCAGCGACCCGCGTATTGGCTACCACTTCATTTACCCAGGCTGCGGCTATGGCGGCTCGTGCTTTCCCAAGGATGTACAGGCACTAGAGCGCACTGCCCGCCAGCTAGGCTACACCCCGGCGTTACTTAGCGCCGTAGAAACGGTCAATTTGCAGCAAAAGCAAACGCTGTTCACCAAACTGCAAACTGTATTGGGTAACCTAAGCGGCAAAACCATCGCGGTATGGGGGCTTGCCTTTAAACCCAACACTGATGACATGCGCGAAGCGCCCAGCCGCACGCTGATGGAGGCGCTATGGCAGGCGGGCGCCAAGGTGCAAGCCTTCGACCCCGAAGCCATGGCTGAATGCCGCCGGATTTATGGCGAGCGTGACGACTTACTGCTCGCCGGCGACCGCATTCAGGCAGTGAAAGGCGCTGACGCTCTGGTGATCTGTACCGAATGGAAAGCGTTTCGCAGCGTCGACCTTGAATGGCTGGCCAACCAGTTGAATGACAGACTGGTGGTGGATGGGCGCAACCTGTTTACCCCCAGCGCTGCGGAGGCGGCGGGGCTGATGTATGTTGGGGTAGGGCGGCGCAGTTAACTTCTGCTAATAGCAAACATTCACGGTGAGGAAACACATCGTTACGAAAAAAAAGGCTATGGTAGTTAAAGTTACTTATAAATAAGCCGACGGGTTTAGGTAATACGAGAAGTAAGTGCTGCGCGAGGCTTCAAGGCGTAATAGAAGCATTGGCATGATTAGCGCAGCAAAATGCATCAGACAAGGCGCATGTTGTTATGTCTTCTATTTCTTCACTCGGTGTTGGTTCAGGCCTAGACCTGAACGGACTACTCGGCCAGCTACAAGAATCAGAGCAGGCAAAGCTTGAACCGATCCAGCAGCAAGCTGAGACGGAAGAAGCGCAAATTTCTGCCTATGGGCAATTGAAGAGCGACCTTTCGCAATTTCAAAGTGCAGCTGAAAAGCTCAATGACCCAGCTACGTTTGAAAGCCTCTCGACGGATGTTGAAGGCAGTGGTGTTAGCGCGGTTAGTAGCGATGATGCCCAGCCGGGTCAATATAACGTTCAGGTCGATCAACTTGCCTCTGCAGGCAGCTTGGTTACTGAGCGTTTAGATACTTCCGACGAAGCGGTTATTGATGGTGATCAATCGCTTTCGTTTAACTTGGCCGAAGGTGATATCGACCCTATCAGTATTGCAGACGGTAGCTCACTGGAAGACATGCGCGACGCTGTAAACACCCAAAGTGATGGCCGTCTGAATGCCTCCATCGTTAACGACGGTGATGGTTACCGTTTGGCTGTGAATTCAACCGAAACCGGTGCAGCTTCCAGTATTGAAAGCACCAACTTTTCCGATATCCTCTCAGCCGATGCGCAAACAAGCGATGCACAGGTTGTGCAGGCAGGCGAAGATGCTGCCTTTAACGTTAACGGTATTGATATCACGAGCCCTACTAACCAAGTAGAAGATGCGATCCAGGGAGTTACCCTGAACCTAACCGAAGCAGGTTCTTCAAGCACCGTAACGGTTGAGCAGGATAGCGATTCGATTCGTGAACAAGTTACTGCTTTTGTTGACGATTATAATGCTCTCAAAGGCACTATTGGCGAGCTAACCGCCTTTGATTCTGAATCTGGTGAAGCGGCTGATTTAAGTGGTGATAATGCTACCCGTGCCGTTGAGTCCTCTCTGCGTACAGCACTCAGCAGCGTGGTGGACGGTGATGGTTTCAATGTGCTGTCTGATGCGGGTATTTCGCTAGAGCTCGATGGGACGCTTGCTATCAATGAGGACGAACTAGACAGCGCGATTGCCAATCAGCCCAATGAGCTTGCCAGCTTTTTTGCCGGTGATAGCGAAAACAGCGGCTTGGCAGGCCAGGTAAGCACCGCGATTGAACAGCAAATTGGCACTAATGGTCGGCTGGAAGGCGCTATCACGTCTTCTGAAAGCCAGCTAGAGCGGCTGGGTGAGCGTTTTTCAACCACCGAGGAGCGTATCAATACAACGGTTGAGCGTTACCGTGAGGAATTCTCTGCCCTGGATAGCATGGTAGGCGACATGAACCAGACAAGCGCTTACCTGACTGAACAGCTTGGGTGATAATGGGTGCAGCTATCAGGCTGATAAATAGTTAAATATCCGCAGTAAAAAAGTCCGGCATGTAATGTCGGGCTTTTTTTTGTTCGTTCAGGAGGATTTTCCTAAAGTTATCGCGGTTGGTGCCGATTAATTAAGCCATCTACCTCAACATAAATTCACTAGGAGCTGTCCAACATGGCAACCATTACCTCACTCGGCGTTGGTTCTGGCCTTGATCTCAACGGCTTGTTGGATCAGCTCCAGTCGGCGGAGCGACAAAAGCTTACACCGATAATCGAGCGCCAAAACAATGAGCAAAGCAAGATTTCTGCCTATGGACGCCTTCAGTCCGCAATGGGCAGAGTGCAAGACGCTGTCGCCACGCTGAACGATGTTGCTTCTTTTAAGCAGCAAAAAGCCACCGTCAATGGCGACGGTGTGATAGCGACCGCAAGCGAAACCGCTAATGCGGGCCGCTATAATATTAACGTAACCCAGCTTGCCAGTGCAGGCAGCGTTGCTTCAGGTAGCGTGGCGCAAGGTACCGTGGTGGCAACTGCCGATACCACCTTGACCCTTAACTTCGGGGCAACGTATACCGGCGGCGAGTTTGACGTAAATGCTGAGCCACTAAGCACTCATACGCTCGAGGTTGCCGCAGGCAGCACGCTCGAAGATGTGCGAGACCAAATTAACGAAGATGCAGAAGCTGGTGTCACCGCCTCCATCGTTAACGATGGGTCGGGCTATCGCTTGGCGCTCAGCACAAAAGATACTGGGGAAGAGGCCTCTATCATTGGCTTTGAGGGGTTGGATCAACTCAATATGGATGATGCCACGCTTCGTGCGGGGCAAGATGCTGAGTTGGATGTAAATGGTATTACGATCACCAGTAAAACCAATCAGGTTGAAGAAGCTATTCAAGGGATAACGCTTAACCTCACAGCTGTCTCTGAAAACCCTGTTTCGCTGGTGATTGAGCGTGATGAAGAAGCGCTGAGAGGAGCCATTGATGAGTTTGTCAGTAACTACAACGAAATGAAGTCCACGGTTGGTCGAATGACCGCCTACAACGGCGAAGGCGAAACCTCGGGCGAGCTAGTGGGCGACCGCACCGTTCGTACCATTGAAGACCGCCTACGCCGGGATATCACTGAAAACTTCGGAACCAGTGATATTTCACGTCTTTCGCAACTAGGTATCGCTATTGATGAGCGTGGGCGGTTAGCCGTTGATGAAACCAAGCTAGATGATGCTGTAGCCAACAACCCTGAAGGGCTCGCCGCCTTTTTTGCGGGCGATACGGATGAAGGCGGCTTTGCAGGGCGATTAAATTCAACGCTTGAAACCATTACGGCGGATGAGGGCATCATTCAAAGCTCGTTGAGTAGTGCTGAGCTCCGAATTGAAAGCCTGGATGAACGCAAGCTGCGTATGGAAAACAGTATCGAGCGAAGCGTGGAGCGCTACCGCAAGCAGTTTGGCCAGTTGGATGGCCTCGTGGCTCAGATGAATCAAATGAGTTCCTACTTGGCCCAGCAGCTTATGGGCTTAAATACGCAATAAACGGCTGGTTACTTTATTTTACAAAAATAGCGGGCTGATACCTAAAGTATTTCCCTGACAAGCCGTTAGTTAATATAACGGCGACAACGGCGCCGCAAACAGGCCTGATTGGCCAAGTAATCCCCAAGGAGTTATCTCATGTCTGTAATCAACACGAACATTACGGCCCTGATCGGCCAGAACAACCTGTCCAACTCTCAGTCCATGTTGGCCAAATCTCAAGAGCGCCTGTCTTCTGGCCTACGCATCAACAGCGCATCAGACGACGCTGCTGGTCAGGCTATCGCCAACAAAATGAGCGCCCAGATCAAAGGTATGGACCAGGCTAGTCGTAACGCTAGCGATGGCATCTCTCTGGTTCAGACCATGGAAGGCGGTCTTGACCAAATTAACGACAACCTAGGCCGTATTCGTGAGCTAGCGGTTCAGGGTGCCAGCGACACGAACACCGATGAGGATCGTGCAGCCATTGAAACCGAAATCAATGAGCGCCTTGAAGAGATTGATCGTGTTGCTAACAGCAATAACTTCAATGGTACCGACTTGTTGAACGGAGGCGGTAGCGGTGGGTTAAGTATTCAGGTTGGTTCTAACACTGAAGATGAAGATGTTATTGAAGTGGCAACGGTTGATGCTACTGTCTCGGGCCTTGGTTTGAGTGGTGGCGGTATCTCTGGTAGTGAATTTACAGCTGGAGATTCTGATGATGCAACTGCTACCAGTGGTAGTACTGCACAACAAAACTTCCAAAGTTTAATTGATTCAGTTGATAGCGCCACTACGGAACTTGATACCAATCGTGCGACCTTGGGTGCTACGCTTAACCGCTTCGACTCGGTAATCGACAATCTATCGACAACTTCTACCAATCTTTCTGAAGCCCGCTCGCGTATTGAAGATGCTGACTACGCCGAAGAAGTATCTAACATGACGCGTTCTAACATTCTTCAGCAGGCCGGTACCTCTATGCTGGCGCAGGCTAATCAGACGCCACAGTCTGTACTGTCTCTGCTGGGCTAATGGCTTAGTCGCTAAGGTTTATAAGAAAGTAACGACGGGGCCAGTTGGCCCCGTTTTTTGTTGTTAAACCTGTCGTTAAATGAGCTTTATAACAGGCTATTAAGCTTGTTTCAGCCTCTTATCGAGCCTAATCGTTAGAATAGCTACTCAAATATGGGTGCATTCGCGCCTTTGCTGGCAGCGCAAGCAAAGTAAGCTAGGCACACTGCAAATTTTCCGTGCGAGCTGCTTCATGGTCAACAATACTTCCTCGTCTACTACTCAAAAACGCAAGCCCCGCATACTTTGGGCTAACCCTTTCTGCTTATTAGATACGTCCAGCGGTGCTAGCATGACTGTGCGCCAAATGTTGTTGCAATTGGTAGCTCGTGGCTATGAAGTTCAGGTGCTAGGTGCGACTGTTTTCGATAACCCCAAAGGAATGGGGCGGCTGAAAGAACAATTCCCTGATCTCAACGCTCATCTGCACCAGCTAGTCGAAGTTGAAGATGGCCCGTTGACGCATCAATTGGTGGTTGGCTGCAGCCACAACCGTAATCATTTTACGACACATGAGGAGGGACTTTGGCACAGCCAATACCTCTATTTGCTGGATTCCTTCAAGCCGGATGTTGTGTGGTTCTATGGTGGCCAAACTCTGGATATGTTGATTGCCGATGAAGCTCGTGACCGCAGTATTCCAGTCGCTTTCTACCTGGCCAACGGCAACTATAAAGCGCCACGCTGGTGTCGTGATGTGGATTTGATCCTTACCGACAGCCAGGCTACGGCTGATATGTACCGCAATACGACCGGTTTTATCTCCAAGCCGGTGGGCAAGTTCATCGCCCCGGAAAACTTTATTGCCGAGCACCATGAGCGTAAGCGCCTTGTGTTTGTTAACCCGAGCTGGCAAAAAGGTGCCAGCGTGTTTGTGCAATTGGCAGTAAAGCTGGAGCGGGAGAGGCCCGATATTGAGCTTGAAGTGGTAGAGGCGCGAGCCGACTGGACAGCCGTGCTGCAGGAGGCTACACGCCGAATGGGGGGGCAGCGTAGCTCATTGAACAATGTGACCGTCACTGCTAATACCAGCGATATGCGCGGGCCTTACGGTCGGGCCCGAGTAGTGGTTGCTCCTAGCCTATGGTGGGAAAGCTCCGGGCGCGTGCTGGCAGAGGCCATGCTCAATGGCATTCCAGCGCTAATTACAAATCGTGGTGGTATGCCTGAAATGGTTGGCGATGCCGGGATTACCTTTGACTTCCCAGATGCTTGCTATGAAGAACCTTATCAACACCTGCTAAGCGACGAGGAGCTTCAACCGCTCGTTGATTCAGTTATCAGTTTTTTCGATGATGAAGTACTTTACAAGGATTATGTGGCTCGTGCTTGGCAGGTAGGCGAAGACAAGCATCACCTTGATCGTGCTACTGATAGGCTGATCACCGCACTAACACCTTTGGTACGGCAACGCGCCGGTAACAAAGATTTTTCAGTCAGCCAGAAAAAACGCCACTGTCAGCGCTTAGCCAGCCGTGCGACCAAACCAGAGTTTAAAGTCGATAAATCTTTACAGCAGTTAGTTAGCGCCAATGCTGGGATCAAACAGGGCACTGAACCGCAAGCTAACCGTTTGTCGCTTACCAATGATTTTACCTGGCAAGTTAAGGGCAAGGTCATGGTGCTCGACAACCGAGCCAGTCTGATCAAAAGTGGCCTTGCCGACCAGATGGCAGCAACACAGGCATTCGGCATTGTTGCTTTCGACCCCGCCAGCGAAATAAAGGATGCCAAACAGTACGAGGGCAGCGAAAACATACAACTGTTTCAGCACGCCTTGTTAGGCGATGGGCAAGCGACAATGCTTCATGCATGTGTCGACCCAGAAATGACCAGTGTTCTCGCACCGTTACCGGCTGAAAAACTTTCCAAACGCCATCAATTGGCCGCCAAGCCGCTGGCAGAACTGCCTATTAATACTGTGGCCTTGGATAGCATTGAAGGATTGGGGAACCTCGACTGGTTGATCCTCGATGAACTGAGCGACGCCATGGCGGTGCTGGAGCATGGAAAAAAATCACTCACAGAGACGTTGCTAATTCAGTCGCGAGTTGCCTTCCAGCCAACCCATGAATGCCAACCCAGCTTTGCTGAACTACAGCACTGGGCCAGCCGCAATGGATTTCGATTCTATCGTTTCCATAATATTCAGCATCACAGCCATTTGCCGGACGAGCTGAACGCACGTGTTCCTTGCGCTACTGAGCAGGAAAGCGCCGATGTGCTATTCCTTCCTAGCCAAGGCCGGATGGCTGCCCTAAGCGACGAAAGCAAGACCAAGCTTGCTTTTATACTTAGTGCAGGTTTTGCAGCGCATGACATGGCTTTTGAGTTGATAGCCGACGTTAGCCAGGAGAAAGCGCTAGAGTTTCTAGAAGGACAGTCGTTTTTGCCTAAACTTCCAGAAAAGGCTTCTTCGCCTGTATCAACCGTTGAAAATTTAAAAGAAGAGGTATCTAAAGCGCCACTTTCAAGAATTAAAGCAAACCATCCTCTACCAGGCCACTTAATTGTATCTCTGGCCTCTTATACACCACGTTTTGAAAACCTTCACCTAACTTTGCGTAGCTTGTTATTACAGGGCATGAAGCCAGATGTTTTTATTTTGTGGCTTGCCGAGGAAGAAAAGTCAGAGATTCCTCAGGCTGTATGGCAGTTGGAAGAATATGGCTTGAGTATTCGCTTCTGTGAAGATATTCGCTCTTATAAAAAAATAATCCCCACGCTACGCGAATTCCCTAACAGTTTTATTGTTACTGCTGATGATGACCTTTACTATGAGCCCAACTGGCTTAAAGGGTTGTTGGATAGCTGGGGTGGTGATTATAAAACAGTCGTTGCACACCGTGCCCATAAAATTCGCCTTGATAATAAAGGTAATCCAAAACCCTATCGCCAATGGAAATGGGAAGTTGGGCCTGATGAGCTTTCAGATGGTTTGATTTTTCCAACTAGTGGGGCAGGTGTGTTATATCCCCCGCGAATTTTTCATCAAGATATTACTAATCAAAAGCGGTTTATGGAGATTTGCTCGACAGCAGATGATATTTGGCTATTCTGGATGGCTTCGCTGAACCGCGCTAAAGTCAAAAAAACAAAATATAATTTTAAGATAATTGAGTGGCCTTCCCTAGCTAGCGGCGAAACCGGACTTTGGAAGGAGAATATATACAAGGGAGGCAACGATCTCGCAGTCAAAAAGTTGATGGCTGAATATGGCTTTCCTGCAAGCAATTTTTTTAAAAAATCAGTTAATAAAAAAGTAAATAATGCTGCTATATTTTATGGCAATGAAGATTTTTTCTATGAGTGCTTCACACCACCGATTACTAAGAAGAAAATGAATCGCATGAGTCTTAGCGATATATGCAAAAAGTTTTCAAGGCTAAGTCCTTCGTGTGTCCAAGATGAGCGGCTCAAGCTTGAAATTATTATTAATGAGGCCGATATAATTTTTCTGGATAAAAAATGTAGCGTTTTGAACGTTTTTAATACTTTAGCTAAAGAAGGTGTAACCTGCACATTGATAATTAAGCACTTGCTTAATCAGGTTGGTGGGGATACGTTGCGTGAAATCATTGCCCATGCGAGTGAATTTGGTTTTGGTGTTTCCCATATCCACAATATTAAGAGAAAAGAAAAATTGGATTCATATCGTATGCGGTTGAGGTTTTCCGAGCACGCCGAAGAGATTTTAATAGCTTTTACAAATAAAATTAACTGAGATATATCCACATGATATCTAGTTTACCTACTCAAGATAGTGTGAAGAGTGCTTGGGAAAGTGGTCAAGTGAAAGTGACTTGCTTGGTTAGTTGTTATAATCATCAAAACTATATTTTTGACTGCCTAAAAGGGGTGATTACACAAAAAACCGATTTTGCTTTTAAAGTTGTTATATATGATGATTTTTCAACGGACGATACCCGAAATATTTTAAGTCTCTTTGAAGAGAGATATCCGGATATTATAGATATATACTATGCTGAATTTAATCATTACGGCGTTGCGATAAAAGAAGAGCATTTAAATCGGCTTGAAGGCGATTATATCGCTTTGTGTGAAGGTGATGATTACTGGATTGATAGACTTAAATTAAAAAAACAGTATGAAGAACTAAAAAAAAGTAGTGCCTTTTTTTGCGTTCATCCTGCTGTTATTTTTCTTGAAGAATCGAGTCTAGAAGACGTTTTTTGTTATTATGGAAACGAAAAAGTTGTTCTGCCTCAAAGTCTTGTTTTCGGGTTGAAAAATCAGTTTGCTCCAACTGCATCGTATTTTATGAAGCTAGAAAAATATTTTGATTATATTGATCTACGAAAAAAGCTTAATGGGGGGCCTGGTGATTTTTTCATGGAAGTTTCGGCTTCTGATAAAGGAATCTCCTATTTGCCTGATATTATGTCATCTTATCGGAGAGGTGGCGCTGGATCTTATAGTAAAAAACAAGCTGGTTTAACAGTAGATGATGTTCATAGTGAATTAAAGCGGTGGTATGGCAATCTAGATGTTTTGTTAGCATATAGGCCTCACTTAGAAAAATTTATTATAGTAAAGAAGAGCTTGGTAGAAATTGACTGTTTACTAAGAATGCATCAAAAGACTAGTCATCAAGGTAAAAGAAATGAATATGTGGATAAAGTAAATAATTTGTTAAAAGCTCTTGGGCCACTTACATATTATTAGCCTTTTAGTTAGGGCGTTTTTAGAAGATGTGCGTGTTCTGCATCATAGTGAAATTTTTAATGCTTAATTTATGTGAGGAGGGATCCGATATACTGCCCCAAAAAGAAGGTGATCATTTCCTGATTACCTTTGACTGTAATGACCCCCTGATTTTGCACACCCTACGCAGCTATTGCAGGGTGTGCTCGGGGCGCCACATAGCCTAGTGACTGATGTGGCCGCTCTTCGTTGTAGTACCACATCCAGCGCCCTAGAACCGCTCTAGCTTGGCCCAACGACTCAAATCGATGCTGCCAGATGCACTCCTCCTTCAATGATCGGAAGAAGCGCTCGACAAGCCCGTTCTGCTCCGGTGTATAGGTAAGCGCGCCATAAACCCCATCTACCCACATTAACGTTGTCTGATCACACTGATGGTCTCTTTTGCTTTGGAGATCATCATGAGCCGCGAACTCAATCCCACTCAAGCGTTTTGGTTAGGGCATCT